>Ga0207646_10000087_pt1 | contig 125043 bp, 65 predicted proteins | sample KBSK5502metaG_FD_184343 | JGI IMG/M metagenome (GOLD analysis project Ga0207646, IMG submission 184343) | Corn, switchgrass and miscanthus rhizosphere microbial communities from Kellogg Biological Station, Michigan, USA - KBS K5-50-2 metaG... | ecosystem: Host-associated > Plants > Roots >...
CCGCTCGTTCCCTCAGCTCAGCTGGGTGTCTGTGTCCGGATCCGTGCTTCGGCGTTTGCTGCTTCGATCCTGCCATGGGCTCCATCCTCCCAAAGAACAGAGCCTCCATCAAACCCAGGGCAGTTCAGGGTTCACTGCACCCCCATGTAGCCTTCGTTTTAGCGAGTCATGTTGCACCCACGTCCCGGACGCGCGACGAACCGTAGCGTCCTCACCTGGTGACAACCAATAGCATCAGGCTGCCGGTGATCCGTGTCGGTGTCATAACTGGCCCAGTCGGAGTGGGGAAGAGCACAGTGCTGCAAGAAGCCGACACCCTTCTCATCGACGCCGGTATCCCGCATGCAAGCCTGGAGCTCGAAGCAATCGCACGTTATTGGGGTCGGAAAACGAGCATGAGCGGGAACGCCGACATCGCTTACCGCAACTTGGCTTCGGTCTGGACTAATTACAGCGTTGCCGGGGCTGACAAGCTTCTACTCACGATGTTGATGGAGCGGCGCTCCGACTTGCGGCCGTTGCATATGGCGATCCGACAGGCCGATATCCGCGTCGTAAGACTGCATGCTCCGCTGCCTTTGATCGAGCATCGCCTGCGTTCGCGGGAAAAGACGACGCCTGATCAGGAGGTCAGCGCTGCTCAGTGGTGGTTCGCTCGACTAAAAGGATCGCGATTCGCTGACCACGTCATAGCCAACGACGATCGCTCACCGAAAGAGGTGGCCCTGGAGGTGCTGCGCGCACTCCAGTGGCTCGACTGACAGCGGGATGCTCTCGATGCCTATCTATCACCTTTGCGGATTCTCAAATTGTTCGAATGAGCATCCGCGAGGCTTGCGGAAGGCGGCTTGGCCTCCGGCGACGATTCGTCGAAGGGCATCGATCTGAACAATGGAACGTCAATGCATTCCGTCCCTTCCAATCCCGCGCCTAGCTCGCCATTGTCGGTTCGAGCCTAGCCTGGTGCCGGCGCATTGAGGCTCCGGCCCAGTGTCGAACCTGAACCGTGAAATAGGACGTCCGGCGGCCCGTCACCCACAGCCAAGCGGCGGGATTCTGTCACCCTCCTTTAGTAGTGGACGCGATCGATCAGGTCGTCATGAACTCTCGGCTCCATTACTTGGGAATGGCGGCTCGAGTCATCGAGCCAGCAATGAAGCTCGTCGTATTGACATGCATGGACGCGCGGGTTGATGTGGCCGCACTGCTTGGCTTGAGGCCGGGTGACGCTCATGTGATCCGCAATGCCGGAGGTCGCGCATCGATCGACGCGCTGCGTTCTCTAGCTATCTCTCAGGCGATCCTCGGCACCCGCGAAGCCATGGTGCTTCATCACACGGAATGTGCACTAGGTCGGTTCACTGAATCAGAGCTTGCTGCCCGAATCACGGCCGCCACCGGGCATGTCTTCACTGAAGAGCTTGGCTGCTTTGCCGACCCCATCAAGGCCGTCGTGGAAGACGTTGAGCGCTTAAAGACGTACACGGGCCTCGTTTATCGGGATAAGGTTCGGGGTTTCATGTACGACCTGGCTGCCAACACTCTTACCGAGATCTTCCCGCCCAACAGTCCTGACCCCTGACCACGCCGCCGCCCGGGTTCGTACAGCAACGCCCGCGGCAAGCCATGGCATCTGGCGGCACGACACTCGGCGAACTCGGGTGGCCATTTCAATGATAGGTCGCACCGGCCGGCTAACTGTCCGCATCAAACCCCGCCTTTAGTCGAGGCCAGGGTGCTCGAGATGCGTCGGTTACACCTTGCTGGGGAGCGCGCACTTGCTAGCGGGAGCCTCGGCCTGCGAACGAACGAACTAGCCTAAGCACCTGTTACGTCTTGAGCGATGAGATCTCGTATGCCGTGGAGACAGCTGGTCTCAGCGGGCGAAGGACGCTCGCTCTTGATGCGGCGGGCGATGGCACAGCGATCTTGGTGGAGGTCACCACCCCCGAGATGGTCGATGCATGGAGTCGCGCCCGGGCGGTGGCGTCGTCGACTGGGCGGTGGCCGATCCTGCTTACGTCGCCGGGTCCGGCACTTGACTGGCCAGAGACCTTCGTCCGCGCAGATCCGTTCTCGAGATGGCCATACGACGGCGAAAAGCCGAGTGAACTGATCCGCCGAGCGATGCAGATTGACATGGAGTGGCACGTCGGCGAGCTGATGGCTCCGCGAAGCACTCTTCTAGATGAAGAAGGCGAATCGCACCTGACGAGCGAGCGCGGTAAGACCGACTGGGCTTGCGGTGCGGCTCCCGGCGAGGAGGAGCTTAGGCAGATCTACAAGGCGCAGGGCGACATCGGTCTCCAGCGGCATCTGCTCGCTTGGGAAATGGCACGTGGATGCAAAGTCGATCTGCGCTACCAGGATTGGTTCACCCCACCGTGGCAGGTAGCGCTGGCTCTGCTGCCCGTAGGCGATCCATGGAAGACCTATGCGTACGTGCACACGCTTTTCGAGGCGGACCACGCAATGCTCGTGAGCGCTGCGCGCAGGTGGCACGAACGCTACGGTGCAGAGCCCGTTGCCGCCTTTGGGACGGTGGCTCAGCTGCTTGTAGGTAAGCGACCTGAGGGTCAGGAGGACGCTTTAAGGCTCGCCGTTGAGCACGTGTCCCTGGCCATCGACACGATCGGCCCGCCTGGCATTGCGCTGCGCTGGCATGCCCAGGCTCTTCTGCAGCTCGATCGGTGGCAGCTGCACCGGCGCCCTTAGCCCAATCTTGGTGATGGTGCACCCATTCGGCGTACAGCAACGCCGGTGGCAAACGGTGTCATGTGGCGGCACTCAGTGGCACTCGGCGAATACTTAACGCGATTTCTGAACGGGCTTCAGCGATCTGTTAACCGCAAGGTTCGGAGTTCGAATCTCCGTCCCGGAGCCAGTCTCGAATTCCAACCCGGCGCGCCTGGCGTTCCTCTTGTGCAGCAACGGTCCAGCAACGATGCAGCAACCGCCGAGGCTTGACTGAATCGAACTCGCATGCGAGAGCCTTGCGTCAGAGCTGGCAGCTTCCGGCAGAAGATCAGCGGCTCAACAATGTGGCGACATCTATGAAGTTTTGTGGAGCCACGACAATAGGAAAGGTTTCCCCCAAAGACTCTTCTTGACGCCACGTCTGGGCGCGCCTATGGTTCTCGCGCCCAAAGCGCTCAGGGACGTTTTGGTGTGTCCGTCATTGAGCTGGAGAGGAAGGGTCATGGTTGCACGGCTGTCGCGTGCTGTATTGGCGCGGCTGGGGGCGGGGACTCTGCTGGCGGCGAGCTTGTGGGTGGGGCCGGGCATCGCTCCGGGAGCACAGCTCGGACTCTCGGCCCAGGCGTTTGTGGCACCACCCGCCGTGAAGGACGTGAACGCCAACAGCGTTGGATCAGGGAATCTGTTCGGTGGACGCAACGAAGCCCTGGCGGTAAATCCCGTCAACCGGCAGATCGTGCTCGCCGCGGTAGAGCTCGGCGGGCTATGGCGTTCAAACGACGCCGGCGCACACTGGGCTCACGTCGACGGTCTTCCCTTGACCTCGATGGACGACGTCCAGTTCGCCGACAGCGACCCCAGCCTTGTCATCGCAACCGGCGAGTACGACGGCGCGGCCAACGTCACGGGGGCTGAGATCTATCGCAGCACGGACGGCGGATTCACCTGGGCTCGCGCCACGACGTCGCCCTGCGGCGCGGGCAACCCGTCCAGCGCGCACAAGATCGCGATCGGAGCGGGGACCCCTGGCAACCTCACGATCTTTGTGGCCACGGACTGCGGCCTGGTTGAGAGCACGAACTCGGGTGGCACCTGGGCCAATGTCGACCCGTTCTCGCCGAACGCCAACCAGTACTGGGACGTGAAGATCCGTGGCACGGGCCCGAACTTCACCGTGGACACCTGCGGAGCGTTCGGTTTCTTCCGCTCGACGAACGGCGGAACCTCGTGGTCGGCGTTCGACGCGGCGGGACCGATCCGCGGCGGCGCCGGTAATGGATATCTCCCATGCCGGGTCGCGACCGCCCCGCAGGACGCCAACGTCGTCTTCCTCGCGTCCCCGATCCGCACGCCCTCCCCGAGCGACGGCATCAACGAGACCCAGATCCTGGAGAACGACAACGGTGGGGCGGCAGGATCGTGGACGAGCCTAAACGGGTCGTCCGACGGCAACGGACGGCCGCCCAACGTCATCACGGCACCGGGTTTTGACGGCAACGCCAACCACTTCGAGCTGTTCTACGCGACGGACCAGGTGTGGCTGCACCAGCAGTGCGACATCACAGCGGGTCCCCCGCGGTGCGCCGTCGGTAACGGCAACAATGGCGGTGCCTTCAGCGTCTACGACTCGAGCGTCCCCCACAACGCGCCGGACGCATCGTCGCTCGCTTTCGGTGGCGACGGGTGTCCGTTCCTGACCTCCGGCGACGGCGGAGTCTTCTCCACCACCAACGGCTGCAACAGCTCGCCCAGCTTTACGCCGGCGAACGTCGGCCTGCACGGTCTCCAGTCAACTGGTGGCGCCGGCACGTCGTACTCCGGACACACAGACCTCTATTTCGGCACGCAGGACAACGGCATCTGGGACAGTCTCGACGGCGGTGCTACGTGGGGCCAGGGCGGTCCCGACGTCTTCGGCGTCCTCGCCGACCAGGACGGTCCACCCTCACGCGTGGCGTGGAAGATCTGCTGCTTCACGGGCGGTGGCGCGGTGACCGCCAAGCTCGAGGTGGCGAACCAGGACCTCTCGGGTACGGGGGACATGAACCTGCCTCCCGGCCAGTTCCCGGCATTTGGCAACATCATCGGTTCCCAGTTCGGCAACCAGCGATACGCGCTGGTCACCAGCACTGGGGGCGGGACGCCGATATGGCGGGTCTACGTGACCACTAACGAAGGCGGCGCGTGGACCCAGATGGGCCCTGACCTGCCGTCTGGGCCGACTCCCGCCCAGCTCGTCGCCTCGGGGCCCCCCGCCAGTCCAACCTTCTATTTGCTCGACGGCGCGCTCTACCGGCTGAGCGGGCCGCTCAACGGCAGCGCCACGCTCAAGCAGATCGGCGCCGGTTTGACGAGCGCGGCCAACATCGCCGTCAAGCCCAGCGACCCACTGCAGCTCTACGCGGTTGACCTGGGGGGCACGCCATCCGTCAAGAAGAGCATCAACGGCGGTGACTCGTTTACTCCGGACGCTGCGATCACGAACCTTGCCACCAACAACGGGTTCTTCGCGCTCAATGGAAGCGGAGGTTCCTTCGTGACGGCAATCGGCCTCGACGGCGCTAGCAGCACCGTCCTGGTCGGCACCATCGACAACGGAGTTTTCGCATCGGTCGACGGTGGACAGACCTGGTCGCAGCTGAGTGGATCCGTCGCCATATCTCGCGCGACTGGCTTTTTCTTCGACGAGAAGACGGGCAAGGCGTACACGTCCAGCGCCGGTCGTGGAATGTGGGAGATCGATCTTCCCCACGCCGACCTGTCTGTCACCAAGACGCACTCTCCCGAGCCGGTGATCGCGGGCACGCTTCTTACGTGGCACGTGAGCGTCACCAACAACGGTCCGGACGCGGCACCAAACGTTGTCGTGAAGGACACGCTGCCGCCCCAGGCCAAGTATCTGGCCAACACGCTGAATCCGCCTGCAGGATGCAGCGCGATTGGATCCGTCGTGACGTGCTCGCTCGGAGACATGGCGAACGGCCAGACGATCAACTTCGACATCCAGACGCTCGTGGACAAATCGACAGTGGCCGCCGCCGGAGGACCGACCAGCATCACCAACAACGTCACCGTGTCGAGCTCCGCGGTCATCGACCCCAACCTTGCGAACAACTCGGCCGCTGACACCGCGATCGTCAATGACTCCGCCGACCTGGCGGTCACGAAGATCTGCAAGCCCGACACGACCATCTACGCTGGCCAGCCCATTCAGTGCACGGTGTACGTGGACAACCACGGGCCCTCTGACGCTCGGCAGGTGGTAGTCACCGATGTCGTCCGCGGCAACCCCGTCGTTCCGCTGACGGTGACTGGATTCCCCGGGTTCTGCACCTTGTCCTCCCTCTCGGATGGCCAGCAGCTCGTGTGCTCACTTGGCACGGTCACGGCCGCGACCACAACCGATCCAGGGCGCAAGTCTTTCGACCATCAAGTCACATCAAACGAGGGCACGAACATCGACAACCTGGCCACCGTGCGCTCTGATACGCCCGACCCCGACAGCACCAACAACTCGGTAACCGTCTCTTTGACTGTCACAGCCGTCGCCGACCTCGCGTTGGGGTCCACCGTGCCGGCCTCAGTCGTAGCCGGCACGAACATGTCCTACGTCCTGACGATCACCAACGGAGGCCCATCAACGGCCAAGAACATCGTCCTGCAGGACAGCCTCCCGGCGGGGGAGAGTCTCGTCTCGGTCAGTCCGAGCACGGGCAGCTGCACGTCTGGCACGCCGGGCAATCCGCTTCTGCCCACGACATGCGCGTTCGGCAGCCAGGCGCCGGGCGGTCCCGCCATCACCGTCACGATCACGGTTCACGTCCTGCCTGACACGACCGGCACGCTCAACCACAGCGCGCGCGTAAGCGCAGACACGTTCGACAGCAACATCGGCAACAACCTTGCCGACCACACCACCACCGTCACCGCCCAGGCGGACCTCGCCGCCACGATGACGGCCTCGCCAAACCCGGTCGTCGCCGGCACGACCCTGACCTACCGGACCACTGTCACAAACAACGGGCCGTCGGTCGCCGCCGCCACAACGCTGACCCAGAACCTGCCGGCCGGCACGACCTTCAGCGCGTTCCACATCGTTGGGGGCGGCGGGTCCTGCAGCCTCCTCACTATCAGCCAGCTGGGCTGCTCGCTCGGCACGCTGGCCCTGAGCCAGTCCGTCGACGTTTATGTCGACGTGCTGGTGGCTTCCTCGGTGCCTACCGGCACCCTACTTACGTCGAGCGCGACGGCATCCTCGTCCGCGAGCGACACAATTCCAGCCAACAACACAGCGTCGGCGTCGTCGACTGTGAGCACCTCGGCCGACCTGGGCATCAGCCTCACTTCGGACACTGACGTTTACAAGCCGTCGACCACGATCCACTACACCATCACCGTGACCAACGCAGGTCCGTCCGACGCCCAGAACGTGGTCGTGACGGTCCAGCTGCCGCCGGCGAAGAGCGGCTCCTACGTCTCCAACAACGCCGGGTGCCCGGCCCCGTCTGGAACAGTTTTCACCTGCAGTCTCGGCACCATCGCCGCGAGCGGCCTCAAGACGTTCCAGCTCAACTTCTTCATCCAGGGGAACAAGGGGTTGATAACCAGCACCGCCACCGTGACATCGTCCACCCCGGATCCAAACCTGGCCAACAACACGTCGGTTCGGAACGTTACCGTGAAGTGATCGCCATCGTTTCCGTGTAGTGACAAGTCGCCAGCAGGCCTGGTCTCGGCCGCTTGTCGCCGGCACATTGTGTCTGGCGGCGGCGGCCGGGATGGCCTGTCAATCGGTTGTCCTTGCTGTCGCCAGTACCACTCCCACGATCACGATCACTCCCAATTCCGGGCCGCCCGGCACCACGGTCCGGGTCGATGGACGTGGATTCTGCACGTCTCCCTCCCCGTGCACACCCGTAACCGTCAAGGTCGGTCTTCTCCAGGTGGCGAGCGATGTGGCGGTGAACGCCGACGGCACTTTCTCCAGGTGCGTTGACATACCTGGGACGGTTCGACCACCGACCGCCATCGTCGCTGCCTCGCAGCGTGACCAGAACGGAGCTTCAGTCGGCGCATCGGCTGTTTTCACGGTCACGCCCAACCTGCCTCCGCCCGCCCAGTGTTCGCCGGTTCCGACTTCGCCGCCGGTGAGGCAGAGCCCTTCACCGACCCATCCCAGCCCATCACCCAGTCATTCGCCGCCAACCAGCCCGTCGTCTTCCTCCGCACCTCCTTCGCCGTCGGTCGGCGGCGCGTCGCCAAAACCCGCAGCTACCGCGAACCAGAACGACTCATTGATCCTGGGTGCGGTCCTCATCCTGGTGGCGCTGCTGCTCGTTGTCGGTGTCGCCATCGCGATCGTCTGGTGGCGACGCCGGTCGGAATGAAATAACGCCTGGACGGCCGAGCGACTCTGGGGAAATGCCGCGCCGATTGGCATGACGAGTTTGCCGGAGTACTGTTAAGCGGTCGCTAAGTGGAGTCGCCGCTTCTCTAGCGGCAGCCTGGCGATCTTCAGTCGGGGGTGCGTCGAATGAGGCACGTACAGGGCGTCGTGCGATCGTTCACTAATCGTCGCCTTCCTCTTCCTGTCGCCCTACTCATCAGTGTGGCCGCACTCATCCTGGGCGGCGGGGCAGTTTATGCGGGCCACAAGATCACCTCACCGGACCCAGTTACCCACGTCATTCACGCTTGCTACAACAACAACAGCGGCACGATCAAGATCGTAAACACGGGTCAGCCATGTCACCAGAACGAGACGGCGATCCAGTGGAATCAGACCGGACCGGCAGGACCAGCTGGACCCCAAGGACCGGCAGGACCGGCAGGACCCCAAGGACCGCAAGGACCCCAGGGACCAACTGGGGCGACTGGACCCCAAGGACCCCAGGGACCAACTGGGGCGACTGGACCCCAAGGACCCCAAGGACTGCAAGGGCCCCAAGGACCAGCAGGACCGGCAGGACCAGCGGGGCCTCCGGGAGTTTCGGGCTATGAGATCGTCGAGGCTACCTTTGACGTGCCGGCAGGGGGATTTGTGCGCAACACCGTGTCGTGCCCAGCCGGAAAGAAGGTGCTCGGCGGTGGCGCGGCGGTGGTTGGTGAGGGTTCCGCAGACTTTCACACCGTCATTCAGGAGCTCACGGTCGGCACCCTCGGGGGAACGACCTTCGTTTTCTTGGCGGCCGTGCAGAACAACGACACCAAGGCACATACCATCGGCATCTTTGCCACCTGCGCTTTCGTCAGCTAGGCCAATCGCTGGTGCGGTGCCCCGGCGCGGTTGCGCGCCGGGGCACCGCCGACTCCGGTTAAGCCCCGGATGTACCTGGCGCTCTAACAGATTCAGACCAGTGGTTTTGACTAGTCCGAAGGGGACGACACCGAGCTGACCGGTGAGGCTGACGGCGATGCTCTATCCGGGGCACCCGGCGCCGGGGTCGCGAGGGACTCCTGCGGGGCGGCCTCGGTCAAGAAGACGTGGCCGCCGAACCGTGTCTTTATCTCCGCACTTACCTCTTCTGCCAGCTGGGTGACAGCGAGGACCGCATCGAACAATTCCTGGGGGTCGAGGTAATTGCCGAGGATGGTGTGGCGGACCAATATGGTGATCCCACTAGGAAGCTCCTCCGCCGCGATGTGGCCGAACAAATAGCTATCGGTGTGCGTCGCGACCCAGTGAAATAGCTCCTCCGTCGGTGGGACGTCACGATTTGTGATCGAGAATGCGGTAACTACTGTGCGGTCCCCGGGAGCGATGCGTACACGAACGAATACGCGACCGGACTGAAAGTCAAAGGCCAGATCGCCATCCGTATCGACGTACAGGCTGGTTCCGACGAAGTCGGCAAGCAGACTTTGCACCCGGTTGCGAAGCAATTCCTCCTGGACCTCCATAGGGCCTCCTTCATTGAGAAGCACGACTCGTGCCGTCGATTTGAGCTCTGACTCGCTCACAACCGCCACCTCGGGTAGTTCCGCCGCGATGGCGGATCGAACGCGCGCACGGGCTTCGTCGCTGGTCAGTACGGTCGTGCGCACCCTGTCGCCGACGATGCGAAGCCTGGGTAGGAGGGTGCCGTAAAGAAAACTAGCGCCGTCACCGCTGGTCAGGCTGGTTTCAGTCTCACCATCCAGGCGGTAAGCGACGACGAGCCCGGCGCCATCGCTCTGGCGATCTGTGATCTGGTCACTTAACCCCCGACGGACGAACTCGACCAACAGCTCGACGTCGGGCCGGCCCGGCCCGGAAGTCACTAATCGGTCGTCGACGACCACGTCGCCCGGTTGGAGATCCTCCACATTCAGGAGCTCGAACTCCGTTGTACGTTCCATTACTCCGCGAAAGTCGGCCACCGACACGCCTTCGCGCAGCAGGCTTCTGACCAGCCTCGTCAGATCGCCCATTGAAAAGCGGGATAGCACCGTGTCGACCAGGTACGGATGTGTCCACCTGAGCCGGCTGAGCAAAGCCTCGACTACGTCGATCGCGACGAGCCGGTTCGCGTTCCGGCGCACCTCGTCGTAGAGGCAGAGGTAAGCAGCGTCGAGTTCGTCCCACAGAAGGAACTTCGTACCCAATCGGTCGCGGTCTGCGGTGGACGCGATGGCCGCGCCGATCTGACCGGTGATGGGATGTGCCCAGGGCCGGGCCTGCAGCCCGCGGACATCAAGGCGCTCGGCCTTCTCAAGCACGAACACCTCGCCGGGTTCGAGGCCGAGCCGTGTGAATGAACGCTCATTGATTTGGATACCCAGAAGGCCAGGACGGATGTCTGTCGAAGGGACCCACATTACAGGCGGGAGGTCGATTCCGAAGTCGGATCGAATGGCGGTGGCCAGGGCTGAGTGTTTCGTACGGACCATTTCACCGAGTAACGTGTCAGTTGCGTAGGTGGGCTGGCTCAATTTCTCGCCGCCGAGCAGGACTGACAGGTAGTCCGGATGCGCATGCATCTCGATCGACTTGGTCCGCAGAAACCGATAAGCGGCCTCGAAAGCGTCGTCCAAGCTCCGACCGGCGTCTATGCTGAGCTGCAGATTTTCGAGGATCTGGTCGGTGTTGCGTATCGCCACGTTGAACGCCACAAGGGAGCGAAGCAACGAGCTGGGCAAGGCGCGAGGCTGGGCTCGGGAATCGTCATCGATCACGGAGGCGACCCCGTCCTTGATCGCCTCGATGGCGGCGGTCTTGAGGAAGTCGGTTGCGAGCGGAACATGTTCTGTCGACGCCAGCAGATCACGCATGTTTTCGGTTATGCGTGGCGCCACAGGAGAATCCATCCAGGGCAGCGCCACCAGCTCGCGGGGCGCGACGATGCTCCACGCGATCGCGGACGTTACAGAGGGCGAGTGCGGGGGTCCTTCGCCGATCCTGACCGAGATTGGTTCGGTCGATTGTCCAATGGCGATCTCGACCCCACCTGAGCCCTGAATGCCCAGTCGGTTGAAGAAGACTTCGACTGCCTTGGATATCTCGGCTTGCGCTGCCTGCAGCGTGCCCAGCAGGTGTTGCGCCGGGCCGCCAAGCAGAACCTGGATCTTCACCGCCTGAGCTTCCACGGCGTTACGAGACGGCCCCGACCGCGATCCCAAGCTCGAGCGCAATCTCTGACGCTGGCCGGATCGTGGCACTCTGCAACTCCGGTCGGGACAGGACCGCGATGCCGGGCAGGACAGCGTGGACGAGACGGCGCACGAAGGGCCTGAGCTGAGAGTCCTTGACCACGATAGCGGCCTGCTGGCGATGCTTGTCGAAATGGGCCTTCACGGAGGCCAGCATCGCCTGCTCGGCTTCTCTCGGTAGAACAAGGAAGAGGCTGTCGCCGCTGTGTCGCAGATGCCGTTTGAGCTCTGACTCGAAATCCTTAGACAGAACGATCAACGGGACCGACCCGTCGGCTCCCGGCAGCGCGCTCTTGAGTTGGTGCCTTACCGCCTCGACGATGTTCGAATCGTCAAGCGTGGCGTCGTACGACGCATTGAAGGCGGATAGAGTGGCCCCTAGATCCGCAATGCTCACCTGCTCTTCGATGAGGGCCTTGACGACGCGGCGGAAAGAAACTCTCTTGAGGTCGTCAGATAACACCGCATCCGCGATAGCCTGGCGTTGCACCGGCTGCTCGTCGCGCCAGTCCTGGACCATCGAGCAAAGCTCGTCGATGCCGACAAACGAGGCCAGTCGGTCACGGATAACGGTCTCGAGGTGCCTCACCATAAAGGCTGAAGGTTCTAAGGTCACGAGACCGGCGTCTCTCGCCGTTTTTGCGTCGTCGGTCTCGAGCCACGCTCCCTGTTCGCGACCATCCGACTCGCGCACGATCGTTCCACGCATTCCGTGTGCGACGACCGCCTCAGCGTCCGCGCAGAACTGGGCTCCCCCGACAACATGGCCCCGTGTCACGTAAGCGCCCCTGAGGCGGATGACGTAACGGCCATCCGGGAATCGTTCGTTCGTGACGACCTCGGTGCCCGGTATCCGGATGCCCGTGGTTCCCCTGATACGCATTTGGAGCGACGGCAACTCATCGTCCATCAGCCGCCTCGCATCCGGTGTGTCAGCAGCTTCTGGGAACAGTGCGGCCTGCACCTCGAGCGTGATCGGCGGTTTGAAGGTAGGCAAGGCGGTGCCGTCGGCGGCAAGGGTACCGGCCAATTCGGCTGTGGAGGCCCAACCCTTCAGGCTGCTTTCGCACCTCAGGGTCGTGATCGGCTGGCTGCGACGTCCGCGCGCCCTCTCCTCATCGTCGAGCAGCGCGAGGGCTTCCGCCACGGTCGTCGGCTCATGGTCGGAGGTGTTGCCACTGACGCCGTCGATCGCGAACTGGATGGCGACCGCTGGGTCGGGCTGTCCATGGTCGGCCCGTAGGCGCAGGCTCGCCGCGAACCGCTCGTGCGCCATCCGGACGTTCCCGAGCCGTGCGAATCCGCGACCTGAGATTGCATCGAAGTAGGACTCGAGGTCTACATCTCCAGACTTCTCTGCGGCCGCACGCCCCAGTTGGCTCACTGATACGGCATCCTCCGCCCGGTCTAGGTTGATGAGGAGCATTGCGACTCGCCCAAGCAGGTATCGGCTCTCTGGCCGTCGCGCGACCGATGAAGCTATCCGCTGGCACTCCGCGATGGCGGCATCTCGCAGCCCAGCCGTATGCATGGCATTCGCCACGTCCATATCCGCTTCGTCTTGATCGACTGCGTGGAGAACAAGCAACTGGCGCTGGGCATCTTTTGTGCCCGACACATCCCCAGCCGCCATCCGTTCAGAGGAGAGTGAGCGAAGAGCCTGGACCAACGCATCGGCCGCTTCTGGACATCGGTCGCCTCCAAAGGATTCGAACACCGCGCGGTACAGGTCGACGGCTGTCCGCCAATCGGATGCGGCAGCGCTCATGCGCGCGAGAGTTAGCCGCGAGGCGAGCCATGTCGGCGCAGCGGGCTCGCCTTCGCTTTCCATTACGGCTGCTCGTATCTCATTCGATGCCGCCAACGCGTCGTAAAGTCGTTGAGACATCGCGGCCAGTGCATCTTGCAGGATGCCCTGGAAGCCTTGAATGGCCTCCGTGATAAGTGGGGCATCCTTCCTCGCCGACGCTTGCATCAACAGGGTCTTGAGGTCGAGGTTCGCGTCCGCCACAGTCCGGGGAGCCGACAAGCCCGTGAGCGCTTCGTGGAACCACCGCTTCCCGGTTTCGATGTCGCCATCCAATAGGCAGCAATAGGAGAGGGCCGCCCGCGTGTCGAAGACGTCGTCCGACTTTTCGAGCAGACCCAAGAAGAGGTCACGGCTCTCTCGCGTGTCCCCGAGTTGATAGGCTGCCCAAGCTCGGTACACGATCCGGCTGTCTTCCGCCGGGTCGGCCCAGTCATAGAGTTTGTGGAACTCGGCGGTGGCGCGGTCTTCCTGACCCAGCGCGCGATACGCCCGTCCAAGCAGACTGCGAGGTGCCTGGTCGCTCGGGTCCGCCTCCAGCGCTCGCTCAAAAAATGGGATCGCGTCCTCGTGCCGGCCTCGAACTGACAGCGCGAATCCCTCCACTGCCTCGGCCCAGCTGTTCAGGGCGCCAAAGGCCGCCCTGTATGCGTCCAGGGTTGGGATCACGCTGTCATCGTCGAGGTCGCCGAGCACACTGCTCCGCTCAGAAAGCGCGGTGATGTTCGTTGCGTCCAGGGACATCGCCCTGTCCGTTACATCCGTCGCGGTGGCCAGGAGCCGCAGGCCTCTGTACGCGCGGCCCAGGAACGCGAACGCGTCGGGGCTCGAAGGGTCAAGCAACAGCGACTGCTCTATGTACGCCGCCATGTCCCAGTACATCCTGTTGGGCTCAGCGGATGCAGCCGTCTGCCCGTCGAGGATGAGCCCCCGGATCGCATAGGCCCAAGCGTCTGCCGGTCCCAGCGCCCCCAACGCCCGCCCGCGCTCCCAAATACCGAGTGATTCCGCGAATGCCTCGGTCTGGGTGTCCTTCGGCAACTGATAGGCGCCAAGCCGGATGTACTCAGCTAGATACCAGTAGACCTGCTGATTCAGCGGGTCGAGGCTGTTGCTTCGCCGGAGGACCTCGACCGCGCGAGGGTAGTCTTCGGCACCACCGAAGTATCGACCTGCATCGAGAAACGCGGCTGCAGCATCTGGCTTGGCGTCGCCCAGGAGAAGTACCTCTCCCTTCAGCTGAACTGCCGCTCCTTCACTGCCCGCTCTGACGTTCGCCTCAAGGGCGGTCTCGATGGACGATGCGATGTCGCCAGCGGAGGCCGTGCAGGCGTCGGCGGAAAGCTCGACAGCGGTGCGAAATTGACTTAGCGCTTTCTCGTAGTCGCCCGACAGTATGAGGAGCTGGATCTGCAGAAGCTCCAGGGCGGCGCGGTCCTTGGGATCGTTGAAAGCCACCAGGGCTTTGCCGATCCACTCGCCACCGCCTGTCTGCAGCAGGGTGGTCGCGACCTGCGGGTCGAGGAGCTCCTGCAGCACCGGTTGTAGCTTCCCGAAGAGCGCCGGCGTTTCGAGCCCGAGCTCGAGGTATTGCTGGAATGCATCGCCTCGTCGTCCCGCCTTGTTCAGACTGTCGGCCAACGCCAGTTCGATGTCTTCTGTCGACACGTCCGCCGCTTCAGGCTCGCGAAGGGCCTGCTGAAGGCTAGCGATCGCCTCGGCGGCCCGCTGAGCACCAGCGAGCCCAGCAGCAAGATCGAAATACAGTTTCGGCAGGGACGGATTCATTCCTTGGTTTCCGTCCGGATAGGGTCCTGGATGGGCGCGAGGATTGAGGGGTCAGGAAGGTCCTGGGCTGGAATCGGAACCGAGTTCTGGGTGATTACGGCGTTCGACGCGATCACGGTGTTGAAGCGGGCTTTCGACGTGCGGAGAGGGATTCCTTGCGGAGGCGGCGGCTGGACGATTGGCGCGCCGCACTTCTCGCAGTACACGCCGAGGGGGTTGTACCACCGCTGGTTGCATGCCTTGCCATCCTTCAAAGCTGAACAGACGAAATGAAGGCGACACCCGATACACACCTCTGCCGACGCGGGCAACTTCTCGTTGCAGCGCCGACATCGGAAATTTCGTTCGCGCGCCCGAGCTTGGTCCGCCGGCGCGGGCCCGGGTTGGGGCGGGATTGCGGGCATCATGCTGGAGCCGACCTTGGCGCGCATGAACAGCACAGGCAATCCAAAACCTGTCTGTGGGTTCAACCCGCCCATATTCGTCAAGCTCTTGTGCCCCGCCTTAACGGCGCGTTCCAGCGTTTCGTTCAGGGCCAGCGCCCTGTAGAAGCCCTCGGCAAACGTGTTGGCAGTCGCGGCCGTAACCTTGTCCTGCATCGCAATCACCGCAGGGATGTTCATAGCCGCCACACGTCTCGCCACCCCCGACAGCGCAAGGTGCGGGTTCGGGAGGGCGCTCTCACAGGCCTGCAGGAAAACGAGCTTTAGATTTGCACTCCTCATCACGAGATTTGCAACGTTCTGTTCCGGGACCCATCGGACCTTGCCGTCGTCGTCCTCGAACGCAAGCTCGCCGACACCGTTGTTGCGCCGCCCGTGTCCCACGAAATGCACGATGTGCGGCTGCTCCAATGACATCATCTCGCCGACCGCTGACTCGGTGACCCACCGGTGCTTCGGGTCTAACGGGGCGTCCTTTTCCCTATCTGCAAATGCCTTGACCAGCGCAAACGCGCTTCGATTGGCGCCGATTAGCTTTCTGATGTAGCCGCTCTCGACCGAAGAAAGGTTGGAGTCGCGGGGATTGCAGCACACGACCAGGGTCTTCCATGGCTTGGGCGCCGCAAGGCTTAGCTTGCTATCGTCGCTGCTAGCGCTGGTGATCCAGCGGATGACGACGATCTCCATGGGCAGGGCCGTCAGGAAGACGTCCGGGAACGAGAAGTCGAAAGGAGTATGCATGTACTCCCACGGAAGGCTCGAAAGCCACTCCTGCTCCGTCCCCGCGAACTCGAGCTCGAGGCGGAGCAAGTCGATCTTGCCACTCTGGAGTGCCTGAAGCTCCTCCTCGAGCACTTTGCGAGTCTGATCGCGGAAGGCGAGAACGAAGAGTTGCTCGCCGATCAGCCCGAGCAGCTCTAGGAGAAGGCTGGTCTCCTGTTGCTCGGTTTCGCGGTACTCGAACAGGAGCTTCTGCAGGAAGTCAATGGTGTGACGCCGCAATGTCTGGCTCTGGACCGGCAGCAGATCAACAGTGCCGTGAGTGGCGTCAGTCCTCCCCCAGCTGAGAACCCCCGCCCCAAAAGTGAGGTTAAGGGTGTTGGTGCGCGCACCATTGGGGTTGGGAGGCATGACAGAACCTAGTCGCCGGTCGGGAATCGCCAAGTGACCTGCTGCGTCAGCGGCATGCCGTCCTGGAAGAAGCGCCGCACACTCGCGGCCAGCTGCTTCACGGCCGCTCGTAGGCCCGCCGCACCATATCCGAAGTACCGCCGCGCTTCGAGCGCGGCCACCACGTCGACATGATCAGTCTCCTGAGGCACCTGCAGGACGACGATCAGCTCGGGTGAGTCTTCCTGGAAGAACTCGGCTCCGTCAATCCGCCAGCGCACCATCTCCATGCCGACGGGGGTATGGTCGATCTTGGCCCTCTTGATGCGATAGGTGAATGGTCCGACAACCAGGCCTACGCTGCCGGCCGCACGAGCGTCCACGCCGGCGCCCACCCCGGCACCTCCGACCGGCGTGTCAACGGGGTTTGGCTTGACCGAGGCGCTGAACTGGAAGTTCTCGTCGAGGCGCACGTCGAGGCCCTGGGAGGCAATCAGCAATTGCTGAAATTGCTTCGCGGGAAGGATCTGATAAGCCTTCGGCCTTAGCCCCGGTCGTTGCGCTGCGGGGTTGAACTGCATGATCACGTCGAGCCGATTGAAGCCCCAGTCCCGCTGCGGGAACAGCGCTATCGGCGCGTACATCCAGAAAAACTTGAATCGCTGCGTCAGCTCAGAGAACGGAACAGGTACGGACAGTCCTCGCGAGATGAAGTCCTGATCCGTAATGCGGTGCCACACGGGATATTCCGCAAAGCTCGCCGTGTCTTCCGCGAGAGCCCGCGCGAGAGCGCCTTCTGCCGTCTCGCGGACTGCTTGACCGGGCGCAAGTTTGGTCTGGCCCTGGTCGATGGCTGTCGCCGCCTCCAGCAACAACTTCCGTCTCTCGACGCTGTTGTCTCGGACCTGGTCAGGAATCAGGCTAGCCATGCGCCCCTCCTCAGACCGCACGCCCTTTCCCAGCCGCGACCATAAAGGGCGGGATAAGCATCATCCCCGTGTCAAGCCTTGTCAAGCGAGGCTGTCGGGGTTCAAAGTGCATCTAGGTACGCCTGCTAACCGGTGAGCGGCGCATGGGCTCGGCCGGATTGGACCAATCGCAGCTTGGCGCTCGCGAAAGTTGAAGTCAGTTGCCGGCTACCGCTCCGGCTGGTTGAGGCGCCGGAGGCGCGCCTCCCGCGACGAGTCTGTCGCAGAACTCCTTCAGGCGGTCAGGCATTCCGGGCTCGTTGAGCTTTGCCGTCGTCGCGCGTTCCAGGGCGCCCAGGTTCGGCTTTGATGCGTCGTCCATCTTCTCGTGTTCCTCGGCCAGCTCCGGCTGCAGACGCAGGTACACCGTGGGGTCGAGGAGCCGGCCGAGCTGGTACTCCGCGGTGTCGGATTGACCGTCCATGAACGCGCCGATCGCGGGCTGCGCCCACCGGATCTTGCCCCACCGCCTGGCCCGCGTGAAGGTCACCGGATGAGGCACCGAACCCGTGCCGAGTGAAAGCAGCATCACCGGCGCCTTCGGGTCGATGCCCTCATGGTCGTCGACCCAGGCGCACAGGCCCGGGTTGTTCGCGAACACGCCGCCGTCGACGAGCGTCGCTTTCTCGTTGGGGAGCTTGAAGGGCGGGAAATAGGTCGGCGCGGCCGACGTCGCTCGACAAACCTCCCACAGCAGGAAGTTGCGGTCCGCCTTGCGCTGGGCCGCGAGGCGGCTGAAGAACCACGCCTTTCCTTCGTGCATGTCATAGGCCGTGATCAAGAGGCCGGTCACCGCATCGGCCAGCCGGTGCTCACCGAGCTGTTTCTTCAGGTGCTCCTCGAGGTTGTGGGGCGAGTACTCCGCGCCGACGAAAAGGGACCAGGCTTTGCGCAACCAACCCGCACTGAAGATCTCTTCGCCGTGGTCGCGATACAGGCCGACAAGCTCCTCGGCGCGATACATCGGCGCCTTCCCAGTCGCGTCCGGGACGGTCAGCCCCGCGGCCAGGATGCCACCGGTCGACGTGCCGGCGATCAGGTCGAACAGCTCGGCGATGCGCTTGCCGGTGAGCCTCTCGATCTCGGTCAGCACGAGGGCGGGGATCAATCCCCTGATGCCGCCGCCGTCGATCGCGAGGATGCGCGTCACCGCGCGCTGTGCTTGCTGACTCACTTCGGACCGACCATCCTGCCCCAAGGATCGGAGTCTGTCACCGCCCGGAGCGGCTGTCAAGTTGCCGTCAATCCATCGTGGCCCGGCAACAATTCATTACTTGACACAGGTGCCGCGTTGAACTTACATGCGGGTCGGTTGGAGGTGAGCTAGATGGCCTACCAGGTCGACGACCTGCTCAAGATGTCGCAGCCCGAGCTCGACAGCCTGTTTCGTGCCAGTCCCGCTGGCGACATCCCCGCGGGCGAGGCGAAGGGCACCGCGATCATCGACCCCGGGACGCCCCTTTCCGAGATCGCCGCGAAGTTCATCCACATCTTCGCCTGGCACGGCAAGGTCTTCGACCCGAAGTCGGGCACGCTCAAGAACGTGATCCTGCCCATACCGACGCATGCGATCGCCGCCCAGGTCTACAAGGCGCCGAGCTGGCTCGACGGCAAGGAATGCATCGTCCTGGACTACTCGAAGACCTCGCTGGTGGCACACCACATCCGCGACGAGATCCGGCTCATCGCCCCCGACACCTATCTGGGCATCGTCTTCTGGGACAAGAAGCGGCTCATCGACTTCGCCCTTCAGTTCGCGCCCGCGAACGTCTCGGCGCCGGTCGGCTCGTAATGCGCGGCGCCGTTCATCTCCTGGCGGAGCTTTGACAGCTCCCAGTACATCCGCTTTCGAGCCCGGCTGACATTTCCCAGCGGCCGGTGCTCCGGTATGCAGTGCCACGGGTTGAACGAGAGGACCCGAGCGAAGTCGAGCTGCTCTGGCGAGTCGAACTTCTGACGCGGGATCCTTAGCGTGGCCGCCGCGAGGCGCGGCGAAAGCTTCGTCGGCCAGACCACGGAAGCATCCTCGACGGGCATCCGGAACGGGTCTGTCTGGACCTGGATCCGGATGTCGAATTCGACGTCTTGCGTGGCAAGCGTGTTCACCATCGCGTCGCGCAGGTAGTTGTCGGGCGGCCGCCTCGGTAGGCGCGGCACCGCTGAACGTGTCGTGAGCCTGGACCAGAACGAGTACTGCATCGCCTGGCCGTCGCCCAGCAGGTAAGGGACGCAGCTGAAGTACTGGCTCTCCAGGGGGCTGCTCTGTGTCCTGGTCCACAGCAGGTTCATGACGCCGTCCACGAAGTGGCTCTGGCGCGGATCCACGAAATAGAAAAGCGGTGCGTTCTTCAAGCTCCACGTCTGGAGCCTCGCGTTCGTGCGTGTGTTGGGGCATACGAACGTCGGCACCGACGTGCCGAAGAGGTCCTGTGTGTGCTGCTCGTCGTCCATGAGCTTCGACCCGGGCACGTCCATGAGCTTGATGCTCATGCTCATGAATCCGACGTCGTCGATGTCGGGGGTGATGTATGGCCCCGGCCCGGAATAGCGCACCCATGCTCCATAGGTGCGCGGCTCGGCAAAAATCCCGCGCCGCAGGGCTTCCGGCAGGTCGTCGCGGACGACGAACTCCGCGCGCACGATGCCGAATGTCTTCGTGTTGCCGCCGCGCTCGAAGTATCCCGGCTTCCACAGGCCGCGCATCTGGGCCGTGAACGTGTCGATGATCGCCTGCAGGGACGCGTCCTCGTCCGGCGCGATCCGCTCCTCCGCCAGACGGAAGCCCTCATCCCGCCGCTGCGTGTTCTTCACCCACATGGCGAGGTTCGTGAGCGCCCCTCGGAATGCGGAATCGAACGCCGCGCGGTAGAGGGGGTCGACCCGCCGCTCGGCGTGGAGGAGCTTGATCAGAACGTTATGGGCGAGGTCGAGCGCCGCATTGCCGGTATTCGACGGCGGAATGCCGTAGCCCGAACCACGGTCAGGCATACGCGATGTTGATGAAGAAATGGGCGATCATGGCGCCGAAAACGACCGCGAGGAGCGCGGCGAACCACGGATACGCGAGCGTGAACTGGTTGACGTAGAACCCGACCGGCCTCTTATGACGTGCTGACAGGTAGATGTCGGCCACCAGGACCGGCAGGAGCACGCCGAAGATGACCAGCACCAGGATGATGAAACCGGGGCGCGTGTAGTTCATTCGGTCGGGTACCAGAGCCAGTTGCCGATCAGCAGCGCCACCGCGAACGCCGCGATCCCGGTCAGCGTGGGTGACGTCGCGGCGGCGCAGCGAACATACTCCGTGATCGGCGGCGCGCTCGCCGAGTTGGTCAGTGCGTAAGTCTCGTACCCGAGAAGGACCGCGGCCAGCGCCAGGAACGCGGCGAGCGCTCCCTGCAGCGGTCCGCCCGTGCGCACGCGGTCCTGGTCGCGGATGACCGGCGCGTCGTTGACCCACTTCCGCCCCATGGCTACGAGCCGACCGCACGCGAAACCACCCAGCGCGACACCGGCGAGGATCAGGCCCGTTCGCGAGTCGACCGCGCCGCGCGACGCGCACTTCGTCACGTCGGCGTTGAAGGCATGCGCGATCGCGAGGCCGAACACCGCGGCAAGACCGAGCGTGGTTGCCAGAAGCAGGAAGAGCTCGACACCCCGAAGCACACCGCGGTAGCGGATCACTGCCAGAACCTCCAGCCGAGGGCGAGGCCCGCGGCGATCGCGACGGCGATCGGCCAGTCGAGCCGGATCGAGGCGAAGTCGTCGGGCAGGATCCAGATGTAGGGCGCGTGGGTGATCGAGGAGACGAAGTTGATCACGGCAACCAGGGCAAGCAGGGCGACGATGAGCGTCACAGCGGCGGAGACGCCGAACGACACGACTCCGATCACGTCCGCTCCGGGCCCAAGATGAGCGACGGTCCAGGCGACGATGATGGCGACCCCGACCGCCAGGACGATCAGGAAGGTCCACCCGAGCCGGACCGCACGAGTCTCTCGCACAGACCGGTGGCCGACGGGCACGAGGCGGGATCGATGCCGAGTGCCTGCCTTCTCCACTTCCACCCCGTGCGCGATTATGCGTCGCCGGTCGCCCGTGTCAAGTGGGCGCCGTTCGCCGCGACTTGACAGGGGCGCGGTCCGGTGATAGACGACACCGTGAGTTGCCGCACCAGGTCGGGGTCACGTTCGTCGCGGCCGTACGCGCCGACCGCCTGGACAGCCTGCGGGCGCTGCTCGCCGAGATGGGCGGCGACCCCGCCGGCAACGCTCACATCCCTTTCGGCAGAGTCGGCGGGATCCACTACGCCAGGTTCTTCTTGCTCGAGCCCACGGCGGACCTGGCTGGCAACGCGATTCCGGGCGAGTTGTTCTTCATGGTGGACTTCGACTCACCGATCCCCGCCAGGCTCGACAACCTGCTCACCGCGGGCGCGGGATGGGAGGAGATCCTGGGCCACTGCGAGGGATTCGCGGGCACCGGCGTGGACGCTTGCAAGAAGTTCTTCCGCGAGCACACCGTGCGTGACGCCGCCTATTACGTCAACACGGTAGGTCTGAGCGTCGACCAGGTGCGCCTCGAGTCCAGCCTTCGTGAGGCGCTCGAGCAGCTCGTCGACGGGTCGCCCGAGTTGCAGTCGCTGGATCCTGCCGCCATTCGCGCCAAGCTGGTCGATTTCGTCAGGGGCACGCCCGCCCTCGAGGTCTCGCTGGAAGCCGCACAACCTCCTGAGCCTGCGTGGCAGCTCCGCGAGCTCGGCCACCTCTTGCTGGTGCCGGTTGTCGGCCTGATTCTGCTGCCGCTGCTCCTGGTCGCGATCCCGCTGTGGCTGGTGGCCCTGCGGCTCCACGAGCGCGCCGACGTGGAATCGGCGGAAAAACCGCAGCCAGCCCACCTGGGTGACCTCGAAGCGATCGAGGACTTCGGCCCCGTGAACCAGTTCACGGCGGTCGGCTTCATCAAGCCTGGATGGTTTCGGACCATGACCGCGCGCACGGTCCTGTTCCTGGTCAATTTCGGCGCGCGCCACATCTTCAACCACGCCAACCTCGCCGGCGTCAAGACGATCCACTTCGCCCGCTGGACGTTCTTCGACGGCGGGCGGCGAGTCGTCTTCGCCAGCAACTACGACGGCGCCCTGGAGAGCTACATGGACGACTTCATCGACAAAGTGGCCTGGGGCCTGAACGCCGTCTTCAGCAACGGCGTGGGCTGGCCCGCGACGCGGTGGCTGTTGTGGGGAGGGGCGCGGCACGAGACCGCCTTCAAGAACTTCCTGCGCGTGCACCAGGCGCCGACCCAGGTCTGGTATTCGGCCTACCCGACGCTGACCGCGCTGAACATCGCGAACAACTCGGCGATCCGCGCGGGGCTGCGCGGCGGGGAGGACGAGAGGTCATGGCTATCGCGACTGTGAACCTGGAAGTCGCCGACATCCAGGGCCTGGTGGTGAGCGGTTACCGGCGGCTGGCGGCCGCCGACTACGTGCTGCTGCGAATCGCCGACCCCGATCGGGCAAGGCGATGGCTGGGCAAGATCGCGCCGCGCGTGACCAACGCGTCCGCGCCGGTGACGACCACCGGCGTGAACCTCGCGTTGACCGCGACAGGTCTCGAGCGCCTCGGCCTCGACCAGGAGGCGATGTCGACCTTCCCGGCTGAGTTCGTCGAGGGCATGGCGACATCGCACCGAAGCCGCATGCTCGGAGATGTCGGCGACAGCGCGCCCACGAGCTGGCGGTGGGGCGGTGACGGCGGCCACGCCGTCGACGTGCTGCTGATGCTGTTTGCCGTCGACGCTGCGACGTTGGGACAGCTCCGTGCCGATCAGCCCCTCGATTCGGCGAGCGGGCTCGAAGAGATCGCGACGCTGCATTCGACCGACCTCGGCGGCCGGGAGCAGTTCGGCTTCAACGACGGCATCTCGCAGCCGACCATCGCCGGCCTTGGCCGGCCGGCGCCGGACCGGGACCTCATCCAGCCGGGCGAGTTCGTGCTCGGCTACACGAACGAATACGGGCTGCTCCCGCCGAGCCCGTCAGTCCGGGGCCGTGACATCGGTCGCAACGGGACGTACCTCGTCTTCCGCCAGATGCGCCAGGACGTCGCGGCCTTCTGGAACTTTGCCGCCGCCTCGGGCGATGGCGAGCCGGAGAAGCTCGTGGCGAAGATGGTTGGTCGGTGGACGAGCGGCGCTCCTCTTGTCATGGCGCCCGACGCCGATCAGCCGAATCTTTCGTCCTTCAACGACTTCGCCTATCACGCGCTCGACTCTGATGGCGTGCGCTGTCCTATCGCCTCGCACGTGCGCCGGACCAACCCCCGCGATTCGCTCGACCCGGCGCCTGGCTCGGACAGGTCGGTCGCTCTCGTCAAGCGCCACCGCCTGCTGCGCCGCGGTCGCGAGTACGGGCCACCAATCTCGAGCGCGCCAGGCGGTCCACGTCCACCGCTCGCCGATGACGGACAGGACCGTGGACTTCACTTCATCTGTCTCAACGCCAACCTGGTCAGGCAGTTCGAGTTCGTCCAGGCGACCTGGGTCGCGAGCCCAAAGTTCGCGGGCCTTTACGACGATGCCGATCCGCTCATTGGTGCCCGCGACGCCGCGGGCGCGACGTTCGACGTCCCCGCCACTCCGCTGCGCCATCGACTGCACAACCTGCCGCGGTTCGCGACGGTTGTCGGCGGGGCCTACTTCTTCCTGCCCGGCATCGACGCGATACGCCGTCTCGCCGCGCCGTAAAGCGCGTCAAGCGTGCACTTGACATCGTTCCGTGCTCTGTCAATATGACCGCAAGTTTCGGAAGGTTGGGGTTCTGGAGGAAGCGATTTGCGCCGCTCTAAGGGCGAGTTCGCGTGGAAGGCGCTGGCCGCGATCATGTTCGTCAACGGCTCGCTGGGAGTCTTCGCGCCTCGCGTCCTGATCCGCGGCCTGGGCATCCGTCCAGAGCTCGAGCCCGGGATGATCTACGTGTTCCGGATGTTCGGAATCCGGACGCTCTTTCTCGCCATCGACCTCCACCGGGCCCCTGAGCAGCGGGGTCGCTCGCTGCGCGAAGGCGTGCTCGTCCATGCAACCGACATGTCGGCGGCCCTTGCAGGTGCGGCGCTGGGGCAGCTCCCGTGGCCCAAAGGCCTGGTCGTGGCCGGAATCTCGTTCGTCAACACGGCGCTGGCGATCAGGGGCGCAATTGCCTACAGAGGCCGGCCGTGAGCGTCCCGAAGTTCCGGCCCAGCCTTGCCGAGCGCGTCTGGGCGGCCATCGCGGAGAACATCGACCACAAGAGCGGCTGGGCGCAGCTGCCGGCGCTTACGGGCGCGCTCGTTCTCGCCGGCCTACGGACGCGGCTTCGCCAGAGAAACCTGCACGACACCGAAGGTATGGCGCGAGTCAAGCCGCAGCCGAAGCTCAACCCCGCCTACCGCTCGCTCACCGCGCGCAGCGTCGACGGCAGCTACAACGACTTATCGATGCCCGAGATGGGGCGCGCCAACACCCGCTTTGGCCGCAACGTGCCGAACGAGTTCACCAAGGTCGGAAGCGACGAGGAGCTGCTGAGGCCGAGCCCACGTCTGGTCAGCCGCCGGCTGTTGACGCGCGACCAATTCATCCCGGCCACCACCCTCAACCTTCTTGCCGCCGCCTGGCTGCAGTTCAACGTTCACGACTGGCTCTCGCACGGCAAGAATCTCAAGCCAACCCAGCACGACCCATGGCGCATCGACCTGGCCCCGGATGACCCGTGGCCCCACCACCCAATGACGATCGCGCGCACCAAGCGCGACCCGACCAGCGCGCCCGGCGCCAACCCGCCGACCTTCGTCAACATCGCCAGCCAGTGGTGGGATGCGTCTCAGCTCTACGGGAGCGACGAGAAGACGCAGGAGGGCGTTCGCGCTCACACCGAAGGCAAGCTCAACGTGGGTCCCGACCGCCTGCTGCCCATGGATCCGAAGCTCGGCGTCGAGGTCACAGGGGTCAATGGCAACTGGTGGCTCGGGCTCGACCTGATGCACACCCTCTTCACCCTCGAGCACAACACCATCTGCGACCACCTGCTCCGCGAGTACCCGACATGGTCCGATCAAGAGATCTTCGACCGGGCGCGGCTGATCGTCGCCGCGCTGATCGCGAAGATCCACACCGTCGAGTGGACGCCCGGCATCCTCGGGCACCCGACCCTTCACCTGGCGATGCGCGCCAACTGGTTCGGACTCGCGGGCGAGGCGGTGCACCGCATGAACGGGCGCGTCAGCGCGAGCGAGCTGATCAGCGGCATCCCCGGCGCGGCGACAGATCACTTCGGCGTCCGCTACTCGATCACCGAGGAGTTCGTCGCCGTCTACCGCATGCATCCACTCGTGCCGGACGACTACGAGTTCCGCTCCGCCGCCGACGACTCCGTGATCGACCGCTGCGGGTTCGTCGACGTCGCCTTGAAGAACACCCGCAAGAAGCTCGAGCAGGTCGGTTTCGAGAATGCTCTGTACTCGTTCGGGCGGATGAATCCGGGCGCGATCACGCTGCACAACTTCCCGAAAGCGATGCAGCACCTGGTCGAGATCGACAACACCGAGGTCGACCTCGCCGCGCTCGACCTGATCCGCACCCGGGAGCGAGGCGTACCCCGCTACAACGCCTTCCGGCAATTCCTCCACAAGCCGCCGGTGAAGAGGTTCGAGGACCTCTCCGACAACCCGCAGTGGGTGCGGGAGCTGCGTGAGGTGTACGACGATGACCTGGACGCCGTCGACCTCATGGTCGGTCTCTTCGCCGAACCGCTGCCGCCAGGCTTCGGCTTCAGCGACACGGCCTTCCGCATCTTCATCCTGATGGCGTCGCGGCGGCTCAATAGCGACCGCTTCTTCACGACCGACTTCACGCCGGAGGTTTACACGCCTTTGGGCATGAAGTGGCTGGACGACAACGGGTTCGCGTCGGTCCTGCTGCGGCACTTCCCGGCCCTTCGGCCCGCCTTGCGTGGGGTCGCGAATCCCTTCGCGCCGTGGGCGCCGGTGGAGCAGACGCAGCGGCCGGGCAGGTGAAAGAAGCGACGGCTAGGCGGGCGCCCACACCTTATTCATGAAGGAGCGCAGGGTCGAGTAGAAGAGGCGCGGCTCTTCGAGCTGGGGCAGGTGGCCCGATCGCTCGAACAGGGTCGTCTCCCGGGCGCCCAACACCGTCCTGGCGCGCTCCATGTCGGCCGGCGGATGCACCGGGTCGTGGCGCCCCCACACCAGCCCGACGGGAACCGTCGGTGGACGCTCGGCCTCGACCCGGTAGCCGGCGGTGGTCTGGCCGAACCGCATCCCCATCCGGACCTGGCGAAGGAAGCTCCGCCGCTCGCTGAGCGGCGCCTCGGCCAGCCTCCACATCTCGGGCGGGAGCGAGCGCGGGTCATACAGCACAGAGCGAAGGAAGATGCGCGAACCCAGGTTTCCCGTGCGAATCATCAGCTCGCCGATGACCGGAAACGAGAGCAGACGAAGCAGAGGGTGCTTGATCTGGCCGAAGCCGCCCGGAGCGACCAGGAACAGGCCGCCGATTCCCCTTGCGCCAAGGATCGATGCGTTGGCGGCGACGAAGCCACCGAGCGAATGCCCCACCACCAGGGCCGGACCCCCGCCAAGCGCGTCGATAACGCCTGAGACGAGGTCTTTGCACGCCTGGCGGATGGCGGGGATGGAGGTCGATGCGTCGCCGACGGCGGGCAGGTCGACCGCGCAGACGAGGTTTTCCTGGGAGAGTTCGGCGATCGCCGGCCGCCACCACTCGAGCGACATGCCAAGACCATGGAGGAGCAGCACCGGACGGCCCGTGCCTGCGACCACCGCGTCCACGCTCCACTGACCCACGTCGAAGCGGCGTGGCGACTGGGTCCCCGCGGTCACGCGTCGACGGCTACCGGCTTTGGCGCTATGCCCTGCGGCAGGGGCGAGACGTATGAGCTGTCTCCGGTGAAGTGCTCGAGAAGGAAACGGTGGAGGAATTCATAGCCTCCGCCACGGCGCTCGATGAGGCGGACGTTGCTCATGTGCCTCAGGAATAGCAGATAGCGGGGGGCGATCACACCCTCGCGCCCAAGCAAGGCCAGAAGCGCCTTGTGGCGGAGAAACGTGCCGGCGCCGCGAAGCGTGCCATGACAGATGCCGGTCCCGAGCCCAACCAGCCATGCCAGGAGCACGCCGGCCACGACAGCACGGGACGTTGTCGCGCCCGCGCCCGAAGAGATGAAGCGCCCCGCGATTCCGAACTGACCCGCCATGAACGCCGCGACCTGTGCGTCGACGATCGCCACGCCCAGCGTGATGACGACGCTCGTGCGCCACGTCCGCTGAAGGCCGCGCCGCACGCCGGGATCAACGCCGGCCAGACCCAGCACCAGCCCGACCGCCAGCGCCTCGACCACGAGGCCGGTGACGAGCCAGCGTGTCAGGTTGCCGTTCGCGCTTTGCGGCAGGGCGGACAGCCCGACGATGAAGGCGCCTCCCAGCCCGGCGATCAGTGCGCTTGCGGCAGCCATGATCGCGCCGCCCTTGAGGCCAGTCCACAACGAGGACGTGATCGCGGCGCCGGGATCCGTCGGCTCAGCGGGAAGATCGTTGCGCAGCGTGCCGACCAGCGCGAAGAAAATTCCGAGGCAGAGCCCCGCGACAACGCCGCTTATGACAAAGCCTAACCACACGACGGTGGCCCCCTGGAGCTGGACGATGGCACCCACGGAAAGCCCGGCCAGCAATCCAAAGACAGGTCCAAAGCCGAGCCAGGCGAGAAGGCCGGACCTCAACTGTCCCCAGGACCAGCGCAGTTTCGTGGTCGGTGTGATGCGCGGTTCGTACGCCGCCATCCCGACGACAATCCCCGCGACAACCGACAGGAATACTGACGGGAGGCCTCCGAATATCGGCGTGTATCCCGCAAAGGCAAGCAGCCCGGCGACCATCCCCGCCGCGCCGGCGACTCCGAACGTCGCGAGTTGGGCTTCGCGACGGCTCGAGAGAAGATCGGCCTGCATGAGGTCGTAAAAAAAGACCTCCTGCTTGCGCTCCAGCATCGTTCGCGCTAGCCATTTGAGCCAGCGGCGCGTGGCTTCGGGCGTGTAACGGGCGTCCGGCGCCGCCTTGTTGGGATCGTTGAGGCAGGTCTGCACGTAGTCATCAAGGATGTGCTCGCGCAGCTCTTCAGGCGCGCCGCCGGTGGGCACGGAGCCGGCTACCTTGTTGCGGTAGGCGGTCACGGCGACGCCGAGGAACCAGGGCGTGGTCGTCAGCTGGCGCAGGACCGCGTCAGCGGCGACCGCGTTCGCGAGACCCTCCAGCCCTGGGCTCTTCAGGTACTCGCCCACCTCGTCCTGGGAGAGCGGCTGGACCTCGACTGCGCCGTGGAACCGCAACTTCTTGCCGAGCGACTCGTACTCGACGGTGCGGCTGGAAACGACAATCGGGATGTTCGTCTGATCCAGGAAGTCGTTGATCGCTTGGATGCAAGCGCGACCAGCCTCACCGCCGGCGGTGTCGAGGCCGTCCAGCAACGGGATGACCTTTCGCTCGGTGATCCAGGCTTCGCCGAGCAAAGGATTGATGCTGTAGAAAAACTGCATCTGCTTGACCAGCCAGTCCTGGAGCGAAAGCGTCGTCGGCCCCCACGAACCGAGCGGCAGGAGGATCGGCACGGGCGCGGTCGGGTCATCATGGGAGGCCTGGACCAGGGCGCCGGCAAGCTCAACGACGATGCCGGTCTTGCCGGCACCTCCCGCACCAAGGATGAGCAATTGACCCTGCGCACTGTCGTACACGGCCTTGATCGGCGTGTCGGGCGGCAGTGCCCCGTCGGCCTGGATGCCGCGGCCGGGTAGTCCGCGCTGAGGATCGTCGATATCAACGGATCTGTTGGTCAGGGAGAGCTCAAGGCGGGTATCCAGCAGCGTGCGAGAGCCATCACTGACGGACTTCGCGACGGCGGCCTGGACCTGGGCGCGAGCTTGCCGCTGGGCGTCGTCCGACGTTTGGATGGCGATCTGCTGCTGGCGGCGCTTGTCGAGACCGTCGTGGGCGTACTTCAAGATCGACGCGATGCCCGGCAAGGCTCCCGCCACGGTCGTGAAACCCGGCAGGGACGTCAGCGCGCTTGGCAATACATTCTTCGCCTGGCTGACGTAGGCGCTGACGGCCACGACGAAGCCGCTCACGACCAGCAGAAGCAGGGCGTGCCGATCGACGAATTGCGCGATCCGGACAGACGCCCGGTAGATGACCGCCCGCATCGCTCCTCCCAACCAGGCCGAGGTCGAGGCCCTGCATGCTATAGCTTTACCGGTTACTTGACAAGCGCCACCGCCGTGTCATGGTGCGCACACAAGTCGTGAAGGCCGCTGTCAAGAACGACGCCGGCTGGCCGCGCGGACCGCGCGGCGACATCATCTTCGGCCACCTCCGTCACCTGCGCCGCGACCGGCTCGGGTTTCTCTCGAGTCTCGCGCGCGACTACGGAGATTTCGTGCCCCTGCAGTTCCGCGGCAGTCCGACCGTGTTCCTCAACGACCCCGTCCTCATCGAGACGATGCTGTTCCGCCGGGCGGCGGACTTCAGCAAGAGCAACCTGTCCGGCTTCTTTCACCCCGCGCTGCGCAGGCTCCTGTTGCTCGACGACGCGAACTCATGGTTCGAACAGAGGCGCCTTGCTCAGCCGGCGCTGAGGCCGGACCGCATGCCGGCGTACGCCGAGACGATGGTCGCCTGTGCGAAGCGGACGTGCGCCGGGTGGGTCGACTCTGAGGTGATCGACGTCGCGGCTTCGATGCGCCGCCTTACGCTGGACATCCTGGCGCGAACGCTGTTCGACCTGGACCTTGCGCACATTCACGCTGAGGCACCGGCGATCTTCGACGCCGTGCTCGAGGATGTAGGCGCGCGAGCGTTCAACCCGATCTACCTGTCGTTTCTGCCGACGGGTTCCAACCGCAGGTCCCGCACGAGGTTTCAGCGCGCGGAGGCGTTGATCGACGCGCTGATTGACGACAGGCGCCGCCGCCTCGACGGCCGGCCGGATCTCCTGTCGGCGCTAATCCGGCACCGCGACGAGAACGGGCGCGAGCTGTCAAACGACGCGCTCAAGCTGACGCTCATACCGCTGTCGTTCGCCGGACACGAAACGACGTCCATGGCGCTGACATGGGCGCTTCACCTCCTCGCGTCGCACCGCGACGTGCAGGCGGCTGTCCACGCCGAGCTCACCGAAAGACTGGCCGGAGAGCAGGCCGCGCACGACGACGTGTCGCGGCTCCCATACCTCGGTGCGGTGCTGCACGAGACGCTGCGCCTGTATCCGCCCATCTGGGGGTTCGGACGCCAGGCTGTGCGGGACACCGAGCTCGGGCCGTACCGCATCCCCGCCGGCACCACGGTGTTCGCGAGTCAGTGGGTGCTCCAGCGCGACTCGCGGTATTTCGACCGTCCCCTCGAGTTCGACCCGTCGCGGTGGTCGGGCGGGCTCGCCGGCCGGCTGCCTCGGTGCGTGTTCATGCCCTTTGGCGCCGGGCCGCGGCGCTGCTTGGGAGGGACGTTCGCCATCGTCGAGGCCGTGCTCGTGCTCGCGACCGTCTGCGCGCGCTTTCGTGTCGCCATGATCGACAGCTCGAAGCCGGAACTCGAGCCGCTGATCACATTGCGCGCCAAAGGACTCCGTCTGCGTGTGGAGAGGCGGGTTTGAAGCTCGACGCCGACGTCATCGTCGTCGGTGCCGGCATCTCCGGGCTTGTCGCTACGGCCGAGCTTGCCGACGCGGGTCGCACCATTCTGCTCGTCGACCAGGAACCAGAGCAGTCGCTGGGAGGGCAGGCGTGGTTCTCTCTCGGCGGGCTGTTCATGGTCGACACCCCCGAGCAGCGGCGTCTCGGCATCCGCGACTCGACCGAGCTCGCCTGGCAGGACTGGCTGGGGTCGGCCGGTTTCGACCGCGCCGAGGACGAGTGGCCGCGGCGTTGGGCGGCCGCGTACGTGGAATTCGCGTCCGGCGAGAAGCGAGCTTGGCTGCATGCGATGGGACACAGGCTGTTCCCGATCGTCGGGTGGGCGGAACGCGGAGGGTACACGGCGCGATGTCATGGCAACTCGGTGCCGCGATTCCACATCACCTGGGGCAGCGGCCCTGCCGTGGTCGAGCCTTTCGAGCGACGTGTGCGCGAGGCGGCGGGGCGAGGTCGAGTGCGCTTTGCCTTCCGGCACCGCGTCGAAGAGCTGGTGCTCTCCGGTCGTTCGGTCGCGGGTGTGCGCGGCCACGTCCTCGAGCAGAGCGCGATCAAACGCGGTGAGCCGAGCTCTCGCACATCCGTCGGAGATTTCGAGGCCGGGGCGCAGGTGGTCATCGTCACGTCAGGGGGCATCGGCGGCAACCAGGACCTCGTGCGCAAGGCTTGGCCGGCCAGGCTTGGATCTCCTCCGACGGAGATGATCACGGGGGTGCCGGCCCACGTCGACGGCTCGATGCTGGAGGTCGTCCATGCCGCCGGAGGCAGGCTGATCAACGGGGACCGCATGTGGCATTACGTCGAAGGCGTGAAGAATTGGGACCCGATCTGGCCGCGCCACGGCATCCGGATCCTGCCCGGGCCGTCGTCGCTGTGGCTGGACGCCTACGGCCATCGGCTCCCGTCGCCGCTGTTTCCAGGATTCGACACGCTGGGCACCTTGCAGCACCTGCGCACGACAGGCCAGGACCACAGCTGGTTCATCCTCACTCGTTCGATCATCCGCCGGGAGTTCGCGTTATCCGGTTCAGAGCAGAACCCGGACCTCACCAACAAGTCCGTGCTCGGCATCATCCAGCGCGCCACGAGCAAGATTCCCCCGCCGATCCAGGACTTTCTCGACCACGGCGTGGACTTCGTCACGGCCACGGACCTTCGCGAGCTCGTCGAGCGAATGAACAAGGTCACCGATGCGCCGCTGCTGGACTACGCCGCCGTCGAGGCGGAGGTCGTCGCGCGCGACCGCGAGGTAGTCAACGGCTACACCAAAGACATCCAGATCGCGGCCACGCACGCGGCTCGGCGCTACATCGGGGACAGGCTAATCCGCGTGGCGAAGCCGCACCGCCTGCTCGACCCCACAGCCGGACCCCTGATCGCTGTCCGGCTCTGGGTGCTCACACGCAAGACCCTTGGCGGCGTCGAGACCGACCTCGACGGGCGTGCGATCGGCGTCGACGGCGAGCCCGTCCCTGGCCTGTACGCGGCGGGGGAGGTGGCGGGCTTCGGCGGCGGCGGCGTGCACGGTTACCGGGCGCTGGAGGGAACGTTTCTCGGCGGCTGCCTGTTCTCGGGGCGCCAGGCTGGCAGGGCGGCTGCCGTCGCCACGGCTTGACGCCGGCTGTCAAGCGTTCCACTTGACAGCTCGTCCCACAGGGAGATAATCGGGCTGAGGGGTCCAGCTCGCCGCGCTCTCAGGAGGTTGGAAGATGGCTGTAGAGATCGAACCGGCCGCGTCCGTTCTCGCCCACCGTGGAGACTCGACCCGTGTCGTGCCTCTTCACCTGCCGGACGAGCTCCTCACGGCGCCTCCCGTGCCGCCGCAGCTTACGTACCGCGGGGGCCCGCTGCTGACGAACGTCGAGGTATTCGCCGTGTTCTGGGGCGCCGCCTGGGGCAAGGCGCCGCAGTCACAGCTCATCCAGCAGATCGACGGTTTCTTCAAAGCGATCCTCACGAGCCCGCTGATCGATCAGCTCGCCGAGTACAACGTCCCGGGCAAGAAGATCGGCCACGGCAAGTTCATCGGCTCGACAACGATCACCGCTCCGGCGCTCAAGCACTCGGTGACCGACGGCGCGATCCAGCACACGCTGCGCCAGGAGATCACGGTGAACCCGAAGTTCCCGCAGCCAGGACCGAACGTCCTCTACTTCGTGTACCTGCCTCCGAACGTGTCGGTGAGCTCTCAGGGCTCGCGTTCCTGCACCTCTTTCTGCGGCTACCACGACGAGGTCAACGGGCAGCTCTTCTACGCGGTCATGCCTTACCCCGGCTGCACCGGGTGCATCGGGTCGATGCAGGTCTTCGACGCGCTGACGTCGACGAGCTCGCATGAGCTTTGCGAGGCGGTGACCGACGCGGTCCCAGGCACCGGCTGGTACGACGACCACAACGGCGAGATCGGGGATATCTGCGCCTGGAAGACGAAGAAGGTCAGCGGCTACACGGTCCAGCTGGAGTGGTCCAACCAACACAACGCCTGCGTTTGAGCGTTGTCAAGTAGACAAAGAAGTCGCTTGACCGCCTCCCGGATCGCTGCTATATGGCGATCCAAGGCCGGCGCCCGCCGGCATTTCTGGAGGTGTCGTCATGCGCAAGTTCGCCGTTTCGTCGCTCTTGACCCTCGCCCTGTTCCTGGCCACGGCGATCTCGGTCCTGGCCGACAGCACGGGACCAGGGATCTAGGTCAAGTCAAAGATGCCCGCGTGACTTGGCAAGGCGCGCCGCTGGCGGGTGCGGTCGGATAAACTCGCCGCCATAGGCAAAGCCGAACCAAGGCCACGCGGGCGCACCCCGGGTGTGGAGGTCGACCCAAAGCTGATCCGCCGGGCTCGGCTAGACGCCGGGCTCACCATGGCCGCGCTCGCCGGCTCCGAGGTGACGCGTCAGGCGATCTTTCTCATCGAGTCGGGGAAGATGCGGCCGTCGATGCGCACGCTGGAGTTGATCGCAAACCGCACCGGTAAACCTGTGGCGCACTTCCTTCCGCGGGGACAGGCTCGCGGCGGGAACGGCCTCGCCGGACCGCTCATCGAGGAGCTCGCTGTTCTGTGCTTCCAGCAGCAGTTCGAACAGGCGATCAAGCGCGGCCTGGAGATGCTCGAGCAGGGTTCCCCGCCCCGCGTCGAGGCGCACATCCGGCAGTACGTCGGCCAGGCGCTCGTTCGCTCGTCGCGGCCGGATGAGGCGCTGGAGCAGCTGCGCCTCGCCCAGCAGATCCTGGAGACAGAGCCAGACCCATGGCTTGCGGTCGAGTGCGCCGACTGGACGGCCTGTGCGCTGTACCTCAAGGAAGACTCGCGCGCTTTGTCCGTCGCCCAGTCCGCGTTGCAGCTATGCCGGTCGACTCAGCCGCGGCTGCCGGGAACCGAGGCGCGCATCCTCGAACACATCGCCAGCATCCACGTCAAGAACCACAGCTTCGAGAAAGCGATCGCCTCCTACGAGGATGCGCTCGAGGTTGCGGGCTCCGTCCGCGACCTGACGCGGCTCGGCCGCACGTATCACGGCCTCAGCATCGTGTACCAGGAACGGGGCGACCTCGAACGCGCCGTCGAGTTCACACATAAAGCGCTTGCGCTGTACACGCTGGAGAACGACACCGCCCTCCTGGCGCGCGGCGAGAACGAGCTCGGCCTGCTGCTCATGCGCAAGGGCCAGATGGGGCGGGCCGAAGAAGCGTTCCGCGCCGCGCTCGCGCACATCGAGGAGGCGAAGACCGAGATCGCGAAGAGCCACGTGCTGTTGAGCCTCGGTGAGCTTCAGGCGAAGACCGGCCGGACGCACGATGCGGTCGCCACTGTCAGGGAGGCCATCGCCCTGGCCAAGCGCCTGGGCGAGAAGCTGTCGCTGGTGGCCGGCCACCAGTTGATGGGCAGGATTCACGAGCAGTCACGCAAGACCACGCTTGCGGACAAGGAGTTCCTTGCGGCCATTCGCCTTCTCGCGGCGGGGGGCGTGGAGGACCGGCTGGCCGAAAGCCACGCCGCCTACGCCGAGGTGCTGGACGCGCGCGGCGATGCGTCTCGGGCTGCCAATCACTGGAAGAAGGCGGCGACTCTCTCTCTGCGGCGCGAGCCCGCCGCGATGTCGCGCCCGGCCTGAACCGGGCTCGAGGATCAGCTCTTAGCCGTCCGCCCGCCGGTTGCTTGCGAAGAGTCCAGATTCTTCTTGATGTCGTCGGCCCGGTTTTGAAGCACGTTGAACAACTGGCTGGGAGCGAAACCGAAGAGCGCGGCAAAGAAGAATGCGCTCTTGTCTTGGGTCCAGTCGAAAGTGTCCTTCCAGTGCGGCGCCGACTGCAGAAACGGGACTCCGTTGATCGTCAGGTTCGCGCCTTCCAGGATGATGACGCCAACCAGGGCGATCACTCCTGAAAGGAACGTCGCGGAGAGCAGTCGGGCCGTCGACTGTCCGAAGTCTTCGACGCCGTAGTCAGTGGATCCGACCGAGGTCAGCTGGTGGAGCAGGGCGACGAGCGCGCCGGTCACCACGAAGCTCACCGCCACCGTCAAGGCCTTGGGGTCGATGTTCCAGACGATGACCGAGCACAGACCGAGATACACGAGCAGGCCGGCAAAGGCGGCGGCGAGAAGGGTTCGGTTCCTCTCCGCGATCAGGCCGCTCCACTGCTCTTTTCTATAGCGGTCAATCTCCCTGCGGACAGATGCGATGTCGACCCTGGCCGACAGCTCGTCCTGTCCGATAACGCCAACACGAGGAGGAGACAAGAGGTTCACGTCCCAGTTCAACCGGTTGGTCAGGTCCTCCTGGTTGGGAATCTTGGAGTTGTGCAGGCGGGAACGGTCGTCGTTGGCCATGGTGACCACCTGGTGCACCGGGGCGAACAGGATCAAGGACTCTTCGATCCCATAGACGTCGTTCCAGGCCTCCAGATATCCCTCGGCGGCAAGCCAGCTCGAATCCTTGCGCTGGAGGAGATCGGTCAGGTGGTTGATCAGGTTGGCGGCGGTATTCCAGGAGGCGCGTGCCAGCGGGTTCGAGTTTCCGTCCGGTTGCGGGCATAGCTGAAAGAGGTTGCTCGCGCTCTGGAGCCTGGCCTGGATGTCGCGGTACTCCGGGGCATTTACTTCGGCCGCCTTCTGATATCCCGTGTTATAGATCAGGGCCAGGCCCGCACCGATGACGAGCGCAAGCGCAAGGCCGGCGGCGATGCTTGGCAGGACCTGGCCCTTGGTCGGAGCGATGAAGTCGTAGACGATGAACGTCGCGAGCGCCGCGAGCGGGGCGCAGATGAATCCGATGGCGACAAATGCAGTGCCGAACGCGCTGAAGAATTTCGACATCATCGATCAGCGAATGGTCGGCACCACGCCCGCGGCGAGGTCGTAGATCACCTCGCCATCGCGGATCACCTTGATCGCGGCCGAATTGTTCTCGCTGGACCAGTTGTCCGCCTGGGTCATGGCATCGGCCTCGGTCGTCACCTGCGTGAGCGGACGATTGTCGCCCTCGGCATCGAAGCTGTAGAGGTCGTACACCGGCTCGGTTGGAACCGGAAGAGGCTGCACGGGCGGCGGGGGAGGCGGGACGGGAGTTGGCGTGGGCTTGATGTGGCGTACGTAGATGGTCCTCTGGACGGCGCCTGGTCCTCCGTAACCGGCGAGTCCGACGACAGTACCGGTCCATGGGTCGGCGATGAGCCCACCGTTTGGAGACCATGCGATCACGAAATGAGTCGGCACCCTGGCGGTGCTGATGAAGAAGATCGCGTAGGTGTCGCTGCTGGGCACCGCCTTCGCAATCCCCGGCGCGTCGAAGCCGGCGATTTGCGTCGTCTGGTACTCGCCCGGGAACAGAACGTCCAGCGTGTTGTTCGACAGGAGGTCGAATGTTCCGGTCGGTTCCCGCATGAACAGGCGCCGCTGCGTCAGGAGCTCGTCCAACGACGCTGGGCTGAACTGGTGGCCCGTGTCGGTCAGGATCATGGCGAAGTCGGTCTCGTAACAACCGAAGCTTCCGATCGTGCCGAGATTCGGTCCCCACCCCAAAGGGTGCTTGCTCCACGCCGGATTCCGCTGCGAGTAAATGAGCATGTCGCTTCTACCTGTCCTTAGCTGTGAGGACGAGTCCTCTGATGTGCACGGTGGTCGGCGGCGATTGCTGCTTCCGCTCAGGCATCGCGAGCCCTCCACACCGGGTCGAAGTCACTCGCCCAGTGGTACCCGCCTCCCCACACGCTCGGCACGCGCAGGTGCTGCACGAGTGACGGCATGTGGTAGTAGACCGAGCACACGCGCGCCGCAAGCCTGGACATCTTGATGTCCTGCATGCCCGGCACCTCAGACCAACCGTCGACGATGTAGCCGACCGTCGGCAAGGCGAGGATGAATGCCTGGCTGCCGTAGACGCACTCCGGCTCGGCGATGAAGAAGGCTTGCGCCGGCTCCTGGCTCTGGATCCGGATGTTCGGGTTGTAGAGAGAGCCGAAGAAGTGGCTTCGCGGACCGACCTCCCGAAGCGGCGCCCACTGCCCGAGGTTGTGGCGAAGGTGCAGGTTGAAATCCAGGTCGTCTTCCAGAAACAGGACGAAATCAGCATCCGCGAGCTGGGCTCGCTCCAGCAACCTGAGCGCAGTTGTCTCCTGTCTCTCCTGCCGTCTCTCGACCGATTGCCGGTCGAGCTCCACTGCAACCTCGCCCTCCCAGTCCGAACGCGACAGGTTGACCAGAGTCTCTTCCCTGGCGGCCTGCCGCTCGGCGCACGACATCATGAAAGCGGCGATTCTCATGCGTTCGTGCCCACCGGCTGTCTAGCAGGCCTTGCCCCGGCTGTCAAGTGGCGGCCCATCAGTGGCGGGCGCCGACTGGAACGACCGCCAATACATTCCACCCGCTCCCGGCTACAAATCGTCGCCTGGAGAGCGACATTTGCTTGACAAGCTCGCTCGGCGCCACTATACGTCCGTCAAGCAGAACGAGGCTGTAGCTTGCCCGCCCACCTCTCCTACCAGCGTGGCTTTCGGGCAGCGCCGGACGGCGGTCCAGACCGCGAAGGGCTCCGGCTGGCGCTGCTGAAAGGTTTCGAGCTCACTCAAAACGGGCTCGAGGTCGAGCTGCCGCGTGGGCCGCAACATCTGCTCGCATATCTGGCCCTCCACGAGAGGGCGCTGCCGCGGGCTCAGGTCGCGGGGGTCCTCTGGGCAAACGTCCCGGACGAGCGCGCCGCCGGGAACCTGCGCTCGGCACTCTGGCGACTGCGGCAGGCGGGGCTGCGGGTGCTGGCTCCGGAAGGAGATCGTCTCAGCCTGTCACGGCGGGTCATCGTCGACGTCCGCGAGGCGGACCGGATTGCGAAATGCGTGACGAACCCCGACACCGACGTCTGTGAGCTGCATCTGGACGACTTGCCCCTCGCCGGTGAGCTGCTGCCGGGCTGGTACGAGGACTGGGTCGTCGTCGAGCGCGAAAGGCTGAGGCAGATGTGCCTTCACATCATGGAGATACTCTGCGAACGGTGGGCCGCCGCCGGCCACTTCGCCAAGGCCGTGATGGCCGGCATCGCGGCGGTCGCCAGCGATCCGTTGCGCGAGAGCGCCCACCGCGCCCTGATCAGGGCATATCTTGCCGAAGGAAACCACGGCGAGGCGATGAAGCAGTACCAGGTCTGCCTTCGCATTCTGCGAAGCGAGCTGCATGTCGCACCTTCTGCCCAAATGGCGGGGCTCATTACGGAGCTGCCCGACATAACGCTGGCGTGACGCGGTGTTCGCATCCTGTCCCGGATGGCGCAGCAATCGCGCCGTGACGCCGCGATGCTCATAAGCGTGCACATCGATCCGCAGGGGAGTCCACCCTGGTACGCCCGACTGACCCACTTTCGCGACGCTCTCAGCGCTGAGACGCACTCCGAGTCGGTCACGACCAAAGAGGACGTGTGCAGTTCGTTGAGGGATTGGCTGGAGGCAGTGATCGGACCTGGCGAGGAGACTCCCTCGGGCTAGACGCGTCCCCGGCGTGACGGCCCGGTGACGCGGGCGTGACGCCGTTGATCGACCATCGCAGGCGCATGGATGCGGGTAAGCGCAGCCTCGTCAGCTGCGTCCTCGTCGCAAGAAATCGGCCGTGGTTGGCTCGTCAGGCCATCTGGTATTTCCTGCGACAGGATTTCGAGTCGCGGGAGCTCGTGATAATCGACAACGGCGACGAGCCCCTCACCGGCATCGTGCCCGAGGACAGCCGCGTTCGCTGCGTCCGCGTCGCTGGCTCCCGAAGCGAGGGCGCGCTGCTCAACATCGGCTACGAGCTATCGGCCGGCGACCTGGTCGCGGTCTGGAGCGAGGGCGACTGGATCGGTCCGCATCGCCTGACGCTGCAGGTGGATGCGCTCGCGGCCGCAGACGCCTGTGTTCTTGCCAACCCGCTTATCTACTGCCTCCAGGAGGGCACGGTGTGGCGTTCCAGGGCGCAGCCAGTGCAGTTCGCCACGCTCCTCGATCGGCGCGCGCGCTGGAGCGATTGCAGGCTTCCATCCACCGACAGGGAGGACGGCTTGCTGGAGTCGGTCATGGGTCATGGCGCCCGTGTGATCGATCGCGACGCCGGCGACTGCTACATCGCCATCTCGCATCCCGGCGATGCAAAGCCCGGCATGGCCGGCGATATCGAGCGAGCATCCCCGTCGGAGCTCGGCCACGTCATGGGCTGGGATGCGACCTTCTACGTCGGCCTGCGGTCGAAGCGCTTGCCTCAGGCGGCACGCGTCTCTTGCAACGTCCGGCTGGTGGCACCCGTGCTCGTCTACGACGGGTACGGAAGCATGGGGGAATACCTCGCACTCGGGATGTCACGCGCGGGCGCGAAGGTGGCCGTGACTCCGCTGCGCCTCGACGACAACGGAACCACCGACGAGTTCAAAGAGCTTCTTCGCGATTCCGCCAGGCAGCGACCCGACGAACCGACGCTGTGTCTCGCCTGGTGGGGCGACAACCTCGAACGCTTCCGGTCCTCCGAGCTGTTCGTCAACACGATGTGGGAGTCGAGCCGGATCCCGAGCGACTGGCCGGGCCGACTCGGATGCACCCGCGCTGTGATTGTGCCCTCGACGTTCGTGGCCGACGTCTTCCGGCGTTGTGGTGTCAGCGCGCCGATCGAGGTGGTGGCGCAGGGCGTGGATCCGGACGTTTATCACTACGAGGAACGTCCGGAGCGGGACGGCCTGGTGACGCTGATGGTCGGCGTCTTCGTACCGCGCAAGAACGTGATGCAGGGCGTCGAGGCGTGGCAGCGCGCGTTCGACGGCGATGCGACCGCCCGACTGATCATCAAGTCGCGGTTCGGCGGCGCAAGGTACGCGTCCGAAGATCCGCGCATCGCCTTCGTCGATTCGAATGAGACGACACGCGGAATCGCTCACTGGTATCGCCGCGCCGATGTCCTGATGGCGCTCGGGAACGAGGGCTTTGGCCTCCCCCTCGTCGAAGGCATGGCGACCGGGCTGCCGGTGATCGCGCTCGACTCCGAAGGGCAGACCGACGTCTGCCGAGAGGCGAAGGGCCTGCTGCTTCCCGTCGCCCCAGAAAGGTGGGAGCCGGTCGCGAATCCCGGGCGCGGCGACGCCGGGATGCGGGCGATCCCCTCGGTCGCCGAGGTCAGCGGCCACTTGCGATGGGTGTCCGCCCATCGCTTGGAGGCGAAGGCCATGGGCCGAGCAGCGTCGCGCTGGGCGCTGCGACGCCGCAACGTCTGGGACATGGGCCCTGCGGTCCTCGACGTCATGGAAAGCCGGCTCGCGCCTCCCCGGCCGCTTCGCCGCCGGCCGATACTGTGCTGCCCGGACGCGTACGGCTCCGCGGTGGACTGCTCGCGGCACCTGGCCGGCGAGCTAGGTCATCTTGTGGTGCTTGGCGGCCGGCCGCGCGACCTCACCCGCGCCCGAGTCCTGCATGTCCAGCACGAACCCGGTCTCTGGGACGACACGCACCTCACCCAGCTCGCCCAGGAGGCGAGATACGCGGGCATCCCCTTCCTCGTGACCGAGCACTCGGTCGAAGGCCGGGCCTGCGCGTGGGAGCAGGTGGCGAGCGCGCTGGTCGTCCACGTGAGAGCCGCCGCCGAAGTGCTCCGTCGCCGCTGGCCGGAGGTCCGGATCGAGGTCCTTCCCCTGGGCTGTCCCGGCTGGGTCGAACCTCGGGCCCGGGCGCACACTCAGACCGTCGCCGTCATCGGCCGGCCGCGCGCCGACCACGGCTGGTGGGCGATCCTGGAAGCCGTCCGGAGCCGGCCTCATACGAGGCTGGTCGCCGTCCGGCGAGGTGGGGACGAGTCCCACTGGCGCTCGTGGCTGGACGCCGCCTCGGGGCTGGCCGTGGAGGTCCGCGAAGCTGCCGATGCCCGCAGCGCGGCCGAGGAGGCAGCGGCGCACGCCGACGCGATCGTGCTCTGGCATGACGCCACGCCCGGAGTGGGGACCAGCTACGAAGCTCGCGTGGCGATCGGATCCGGCCTTCCCGTCGTCACGTCGTCAGCTCCACAGTTCGACGATCTCGACGACGCGGTCTTTCGGGCTCCGTCGCTCACCGGCGGCCTGATGCGGATTCTGGAGGATGACCCGCTCCGCGACCGTCTCGTCGACGCCGCGCACAGTTTCAGGAACGCCAACGACTGGTCTCGCGCGGCAGAACAACATCGGGCTCTTTGGGGCTCGCTCGCTTGCGCGTAAAGGAGGAATGATGGCTGTCGCCCCGACGTATCCGGGTCTTTACGTAGAGGAAATACCCAGTGGCGTCCACCCCATCACGGGCGTCGCCACATCCAACGGCGCGTTCGTGGATTTCTTTCCGCGCGGTCCGGTCGGAGCGACCAGGGTCACGAGCTGGTCGCAGTTCGAGCGCGAGTTCGGAGGTCTCGACAGCAGGAGCGAAGCGAGCTACGCGATGGCGCAGTTCTTCCTGAACGGCGGCAGCGTCGCCTTCGTGGTACGGGTCACGACGTCGACGGCGCAGACGGCCTCGGCCGTGATGGCGGCCGCCCAGTACGGATACGGGCCTGGCTACTCCGCCGGTTACGGCGGAAGCGGAAACATCACAGTCTCGGCGGCAAGTCCGGGCGATTGGGGCAACGATCTTCAGGTCGCGATCGACCACAACGTGAAGGGGGGCGACCCAACTCTGTTCAATCTCGTCGTCCGCGAGGTCGAGCCGCTCGCGGGCAAATTCAAGGTGCTGCGGCAGGAGGTGTTTCGCAACCTCAGCCTCAACAAGTCAAGCTCGCGCTACGTCGTCGACGTCATCAAGCAGAGCTCGGAGCTGCTCGGTGACGTGCAGGACTCGATGCTGGGCGGCGTGCCCGACCCAACCGGGCCCGACGTGATCAACAACCCGGACGACTCGAACTTCCGTCCCATGAAAGGCGGCAAAGATGGCGGCGATCCGAGCAACTCGATGACGGCCAACGATCTCCTCGGTGACCCGAAGTCGCTGACCGGCATGTACGCGCTGGAGTCGATCGCGCCCGACATCTTCAACATCCTGTGCGTCCCTGCGGCGGCCGTTCTCGCCGGAAACGGGCTCCAGACAGTCGCCACCACCGCGACCGAGTACTGCCTGGGCAAACGGGCGATGTTCATCCTCGACCTGCCTGCCTCTTTCGACGACGCCACGTCCTACGACGTGCAGTTGAAGCAGATCAGCGATTTCACCGCCAACGTCGTCGACGGACTTCGCTCCCCCGCAGGACAGAACTCCGCGGTCTACTTCCCGCGTCTCAGCATCCCCGATCCCCTGAACGAAAATCGCCCGAGGTCGGTCGGCGCGAGCGGGACGCTTGCGGGGACCTGGGCCCGCATCGACGGCCAGCGCGGCGTCTGGAAGGCGCCGGCGGGAACCGAAGCGGGGCTCGCCGGGGCGAGACTCGCCGTCAACCTCAAGGACCTAGACAACGGCGGCCTCAATCAGCTCGGCGTGAACGTGCTGCGCTCTTTCCCGGTCTTCGGAACCGTGAGCTGGGGCGGCCGCACGCTGATGGGCGCCGACCAGGAAGCCAGCGAGTGGAAGTATCTGCCGGTTCGCCGGACCGCGCTGTACATCGAGGAGAGCCTGGTCGAGGGCCTGAAGTGGGTCGTCTTCGAACCGAACGCCGCGCCGCTGTGGGCGCAGATCCGCCTGAACGTCGGTGCGTTCATGCACGACCTCTTCCGCAAAGCCGCATTTGCCGGGCTCACGCCTCAGCAGGCGTACCTGGTGAAGTGCGACGGCGACACCACCACCCAGACGGACGTCGACAAGGGAATAGTCAACATCCTGGTCGGCTTCGCGCCGCTCAAGCCAGCGGAGTTTGTGATCATCCAGATCCAGCAGCTGGCCGGCCAGATCCAGACCTGAGGAGGCGGAGATGGCGCAGTTCACCGTCAATCAGCAGCGTTTTGACCCCTACAAGAACTTCAAGTTCCGCCTGAAGTGGGATGGCAAGTACGTCGCGGGGGTATCGAAGGTGAGCGCCCTCAAGCGCACGACTGAGGTCGTCAAGCATCGCGACGGCGCCGACCCGAGCAGCAGCCGCAAGTCACCGGGACGGACCGAATACGAGGCGATCACGGTGGAGCGCGGCGTGACTCATGACGTCGAGTTCACGCGATGGGCGAACAAGGTCTGGGCGTACGGCAACCAGCCGGGCATGGAGATGTCGCTCAAGGACTTTCGCAAGGACATCACGCTGGAGGTATTCAACGAGTCGGGCCAGCTCGCGATTGCGTACAACATCTACAAGTGCTGGCCGTCCGAGTTCCAGTCGCTGCCTGACATGGACGCGAACGCGAACGCGGTGGCCATCCAGCACCTCAAGCTCGAGAACGAGGGCTGGGAGCTCGATGCCGGCACGACCGAGCCCTCCGAGCCCACGTTCACTCTGCCCGCATAGGCGAAAGCATGCGGGGCCTTGCTGCGGGCGAGGTGCTTTCGGCGTGGGAAAGCGGTCGCGGTCTGGGCCGGCTGGAACAACCCGTTGCCGCCCTGTGCGCGTGGATGCCCGAGCGCTCGCCGCATGAAGTGGCTCGTCTCCCGATCGGCGACCGCGAAGCTCTCCTCCTTCAGCTCCACGCGGCCACCTTCGGTCCGTCTCTGCAGGGAACCGCCCAGTGTCCGGCCTGCGGAGAAGCGGTCGAGTTCACGCTGGCCGTCGACCTCCTGCCGTCAGTGCCGGAGCACGACAGCTCGCCTGGCATGCGGCGGCTCGAAAAGGACGGGTACGTCCTGGAGTATCGGCCGCCGGACACGGCTGACCTCGTGGCCGTCTCTTCGGCGGGCGACGCTTCGTCGGCTCGCGCTCAGCTGGTGCAGCGATGCTCGCGCCTGCTCGCCTGCCCGGAGGGAGGAAGCCGGGACGAGCTTCCTGACGGCGTCCTGGCCGCCCTCGACGCGGAGATCGCCAAGCGTCAGCCGGCCGGCGACATCGAAGTCGGCCTCAGCTGTCCCGATTGCGCAACCGCATGGAACACGACGCTCGATGTCGGGTCGTTCGTGTGGGAGGAGATCGTCGCCGAGGCGCGGCGCCTGGTCTTCGAGGTGGATCGCCTCGCCCGCGGCTATGGCTGGCGTGAGGCGGACATCCTGGCGATGACGCCGGCGAGACGCCGAACCTACCTGGAGATGGTCGATTGAGCGCCGGTTTCCTCGGCCGGATGGCGGATCGGTCGCTCGGCCTTGTTCCCACGGTGGCTCCCGTGCGGCCGCCGCTCTTCGCCGCCCTGCCCGCCGCGCCGCCGGCCGAGTTCGAGCAGGTTACGGTGGCCGAGGGCCGGGCTGACCAGGCGCCGTCGAGGACGGCCCTGGCCACGCCTCCGCCGACCCGGCCAGCGGCACCCGCATGGGCCCTCGCGGCGGCGGCCGATCCCCCGCCGGCCCGGGCCGTCGTCGAGCCGCATATAGAAAAGGAAGAGGGGAGAGTCCGACCCGCCTCTGCCCAACCTCCTTCGACCCATCCCTCGCCTCGGCCCGACCTGCCGGCCCCTGGCAGCGAGGCTGCGGTCGCGGGCGCTCCTCCACGGCTCTCCCCTCAGGCGCCGCTTCCACCTCCGCCTGCGCCGCTCTCCCCGCCGTCGCTGCCGGCGCCGGCTCCGGCCATCCCGGTCACGCGAGCCCGGGTTCCCTCAGATCGGCCGCCGCCGCGGCGCGAGCAGGCGCGGTTTGACGCCGGCGAACGCCACCGTCCGGCCGAGCCCGCGATCCACGTGAGCATCGGCGAGATCGTCGTCAGCATGGTCGAGGAGAAGCGCACTGCTCCGGCGGGGCGCCCGCCGGCGGCGCACCCGACCCTGACCCTGGAGCAGTACCTGCGTCGCCGGGACGGCAGCGCCTGATGAGCAACGCCCTCGGGATCGCGGCCACCACGGCGGTGATGCGAGAGATGCTGCAGAAGCATTTCGACAACCTCTCGCCGGTGACGAACGTGGTGGGCGCCGTCACGGTGTCGGCCCTTCCTCCCGACCGCATCGCCACCGGTAACGACGAGAAGTCGGTCTTGAACCTCTTTCTCTACATGGTCACGCCCAACTCCGGGTGGCGCAACGTGGACCTTGCCTCCCGCGACGCCTCCGGCGGTCGCACGACCAACCCGCCCATGGCCCTGGACCTTCACTACATGGTCAGCGCTTACGCCAAGGCCGACATGCACGCGGAGATCATTCTGGGCCACGGGCTGCAGGTCCTCTTCGAGTTTCCGGTACTGACCCGTCCGCTCATCCAGCAGATGTTCAGCGGCGGGCTCACCCCGACGATGAACCTCCTCTCGACTGCGGGTCTTGCCGACCAGGAGGAGCTCATCAAGCTCACCCCGCAGCTGCTGACGACCGAGGAGCTCTCCAAGCTGTGGACGGGTTTTCAGGACAAGTACCGGGCAACGGCGGCGCTCCTGGCGACGGTGGTCCTGATCCGTTCCGACGATGCGGTCCCGTCCGGCCTCCCGGTCCGCAAGCCGCTCCTGGTCGTGACTCCTCTGCCGCGGCCGCTCATCAGCGCGATCGATCCCCCGGCGGTGACGTACAGCGCCACCGCGACCGTCGCCCTGCTCGGAACCCAGCTCCTGGCCCAGGGCACGACGGCCCAGTTCGCTTCGGGGTCTCCGGTCGCTCCCGCCGCCGGCTCGACACCGAACCAGCTCGTCGTCGCGCTGCCCGCCGGTTTGCAGGCCGGGCCGAACACGGTCAAGCTGATCCAGCCCATCGCCATGGGCGAGCCCGCCGTCGCCCACGTGGCCTTCGAGTCGAACACGGCCGTGTTCGTGCTGCGGCCGCTGATCAAGAACAAACCGAACACAACAACGCCGGACATCGCGACCGGCGGCGGCAAGGTGACGGTGAAGGTTGCGCCAGACGTCGGTCAGCGCCAGACGGTTTCCCTGTTGCTCGACTCGCCGACCGGAGCGCATTCGTACACAGTCCGGGCCGATGCCCGGGCGGCCGCCCCAACCGACACGGTCGTCTTCACGGTCGCGCCTGCCGCGGGAACCTACCTCGTCCGCGTTCGAGTCGACGGTGCCGAGACCGAGCTCAAGTCGGACCCCAGCGGCACCTACAGCGGGCCGACGGTGGTGATATGAGCGTCCAGCCATCCGCGGACTGGACCGAGACCAACCAGGCAGCGCTACTCGAGGCGTTCGGCCGCATCCGCCGCCTGCTCGAGGCGCGCGTTGATGGTCCCGGTCCGGGCGACCCCCCTTACCGCGAGATCCAGGGCACTGCCCTCGCGTCGCTGTCCGCGGTCTTCGGGCTCAGCGCCTTCGAACGGGACCTGGTGACCCTGTGCGCCGGGGTCGAGATGGATTCCTCGATCGCGGCTCTCTGCGCTCAGGCCCAGGGCGATCCGGCGCGCATCCGTCCCACGTGGAGCCTGGCCCTGTCCACGCTTCCGGGGGCGCACTGGAGCGCGCTCAGCCCATCGCGGCCACTTCGGCGCTGGCGTCTGGTCGAGGCTGGCGGCAGTGAGTCGCTTGCTATGCGCTCACTCCACCTCGACGAGCGGGTCATCCACTACCTGGCTGGGCTCGACCATGTCGATGAGGGCCTTGCAGCGGTGGCTCGGATCGCCGAGCGGCCGGCGGCGCTGCTACCGGCGCACGATGAGCTCGCCGCCCGGCTAACCGCCGGCTGGTCGCAGCATGCCGCCGACTTGCCAGTTCTCATCCTCAGCGGCGGCGATGCCGAGACGCGGCAAGCCATCGCGGCAGAGGCGACGGCCAGGTGTGGCCTCGAGCTGTGGACGATGGCCGCGGACGTCCTGCCGGCTTCGCCTGCCGAACTTGTGATCCTGGCCCGACTGTGGGAGCGGGAGTCATGGCTGGACCGGCGGAGCCTGCTCATCGAGTGCCTTGACGTCAGCTCCGCCGACGCCGCGTGGCCAACCGTCTGCAGACTTGCGGAACGAATCCGCTCGCCCCTGATCCTGAGCGGTCGCGAGCTGCCATTCCTCGCCGGAAGGCCATGCCGGACGTTTTCCGTCGCCCCGCCGACAGCCGCTGAGCAGCGAGCCGCGTGGGGCTCAGCGCTGGTTGGATACAACGCGTCGCCTGGACTTGCCGACCGCCTTGCCTCGCAGTTCAACCTCGACGCGGGTGGGATCGCCGAAGCGGTGCGCGAGGCCGGCGTGGTCGACTTCGATCGCGACGTCTGGGAGGCGTGCGTGCGCAGAGTGCGTCCGCGCCTCACCGACCTGGCCGATCGAATCGAGCCGCGGGCGCGATGGGAGGACCTGGTGCTTCCCGAGGTCGACCTGGTGACCCTCCGCCAGATCGCCGCGCACGGCAGGCGCCGTGCTCTGGTCCAGGAGGAGTGGGGTTTTGCCGACGGAACGAAGCACGGTCTGGGTGTCAGCGTCCTGTTCGAGGGTGACAGCGGGACCGGCAAGACGCTCGCGGCCGAGGTCGTCGCCGCGGACCTCGACCTGGATCTATATCGCGTCGACCTGAGCCAGGTCGTCAGCAAGTACATCGGCGAAACCGAGAAGAACCTCCGGCGCGTGTTCGACGCCGCCGACGCCGGCGGCGCCGTATTGCTGTTCGATGAGGCTGACGCCATCTTCGGGCGCCGCAGTGAGGTGAGGGACAGCCACGACCGCTACGCGAACATCGAGGTTGGCTACCTGTTGCAGCGGATGGAGGCCTTCCGTGGTATCGCGATCCTGACCACGAACATGCGCAGCGCGCTCGACCCGGCGTTTCTGCGCCGCATGCGGTTCGTGGTGACCTTTCCCTTTCCAGACGAGCGGCTGCGGGAAAGGATCTGGAACCAGGTCTTTCCACCCTCCGCACCGGTCTCGGCCCTGGACACCGCCGCGCTGGCAAGGCTTCCCGTCACCGGCGGCAGCATCCGCAACATCGCGCTGCTCGCCGCCTTCCTGGCGGCGGACGACGGCCGGTCGGTGACGATGAGCCACGTCGTTGCCGCGGCGCGTACCGAATTCCAGAAGCTCGGCAAGAACCTCGTCACCGCCGGAGCGATGGAGCTCCGGTGAGCGGGCGCGTCACCGTTCGAATCGACCGCCTCATCCTGTCGCGGGTGGGCCCCTCGGACCGGCGGGCTGTCGCCGAGGCGTTGACGCTCGAGCTGTCGCGCCTTCTGACGGAGCGCGGTCTGCCGGTGCGGCTGACGCGCCCGGCGTCGCTCGACCGACTGGCCGCGCGTCCCGTGTTGGCGGGCGGCGGCTCGTCGGCGCGCCGCTTCGGTCAGCGGGTCGCGACCGCTGTGTACGGCGCGCTGGAGCGTTCGAGATGAAAGCGGCGGCGCGCCTGAGGCGCGGACGCCAGCCGGTCTCTGTCGCTGCAAGGCGCGGCTTCGAGCGCAAGGTGGCGTCGGACATCGAACGGTCCCGCGGCGTGACGATGAACGCCGAGCTGCGTTCGTCGCTCGAGCCGGCGTTCGGTCATGACTTCGCCCGGATCCGCATCCACAGCGACGACGCTGCGGGGAGGGCGGCCGCCCGACTGGGGGCGATGGCTTTCGCCAGCGGCAGCCACCTTTTCTTCGCGCCGGGTGCGCTGCAGTCCAACACCTCGAGTGGACGCCGGCTTCTGCTTCACGAGCTGGCGCACTCCGTCCAGCAGGGCGAGGGGCCGGCCTTTGCGGGCCCGGCGCCTCTTGCGCTGACGACTCCCGGTGACGCGCTCGAGCGCGAGGCGGACGCTGCAGCCGGCCGTGTGGCCACGGGGCGCTCACTGGTGACCGGTGCCCTGACGCCGGACCAGCCGAAGGCGCGCGGCACGGTCGGCCGGTTCGCCATCTTCGCGCTCGCGTTCGAGCACCTGCTGGAGGCGGTGGACCCCGCGCTCACCGTGGAGCGGATCGCAACGGAAACGCTCCAGATCTATCAGTCGGACCCCAGCGATCGCTCCGGTCGCGTCCGCAACCAGCTCGCCCGAATCGACGAGCCCACGCGACGGAGGGTCATGGAGAAAATCCAGGCCAGGACGACCGCCGAGCAGTGGCAGGGCCTGTCCCGGCTGCTCGAGGAAAAGCCGGCGCCCGGTTCGCAGGCAGCCGATACACGGGCGGACAACATCATCCCGTTCCCGGCCCGCCCCACCGCCGGCGCGCAGCCCGCCAGTGTCACGGCCGAGCCCGAGCCCGAGGCTCCGGCACCGACCACGGCCGCCAAGCCGGGCGCGCCGGCGGAAGAAAAGCTTGCCGCGGAAGGCGCCGTTCCGACCGCAGCGGAAGGCGAGTCCTCGCCCCGGGTTCCGAAAGCTGAAGGCGTGCCGGAGGCTGAGGTTCCAGGCGGCGTGGCTGCCGGCCCGGCGCCGAGGGCTGAGGATGCGGCGGCCAGAGGCGTCGCCGGTCCGCCGGGTGGCCCCGCGCCGGCGGGCGCGGGCGGAGCGGAACAGCCGGACCTATCGGCCGCCGAGCGCGCCGGCCTTCCCAGTGCAGCTGACGCTGGGCGCGAACCGCCGCCCGGCGCCGTAACCGGTCCGGCAGAGGCGGCCGCGAAGCCGGCGCCGACACCCCCGCCGCCTCCGTCGGCGCCTGCCCCACCGGCCGACGCCGGCCCTGCACTGCCGTCATCTGACAGCGCGGCCGCAGCCGAGCTCGAGTCGGCCGCCGGCAGCGAGGAAGCCTCGGGCGAGGGGCCGGAGCCCGCTGTCCCAGCCCGCGGCGTCGCAATCCCCGAGCAATCGTCGCGGCCGGTCGGTGAGTTGCCCGCGGGCGCGGCTCCGGCCGCCGAAACTTCGCGAGAACCCGCCGCCGCGACGCCGGCGCCCGTCCCCGAAGCGCCGCTGCCCACGGAAGGCGGTCCAGCGGTTGCGGCGGCGACAGCTGAAGTCGCCCCAGAGACTGCGCCTCCAGTGGCGGCAGCGTCTCCCGCGGCCGAGCCCCAGGCGCCGGAGACCATGGCGCCCGGGGTCCCGGAAGTCGCTGAACCTGGACCCGAGCCCACGGGCGAGAGCCCGGCGGCAGGAATCGAACCCCTCGCCGCGGCCCCTGCTACGCCGGCCGTGGAAGCCGCGCCCGCCGCCGCCTCCGAGGCGGCACCCGCCATGGCGGAAGCAGGTGCCGCCCCTCCCGTAACGGAGCCGGTGGCGGCCGCAGCCCCCGCCACCGAGTCGGCGCCCGAGGCTCCGACTGGCGAGGTCGCCGCGCCTGTCGCGGCCCCCGCCCCCGAGCAGGCTACCCCCGCACCTCCGCCCGCAACCGGCCTCTGTGCCATGGTCGCCTCGGCCCTGAGCCCCGATGCCGGAGGCGGCGACGGCGGAGGGGGCGGTGCATGCGGCGGGGGCGCAGCCGCGGCAAGCGAGCCCGCGCCACCGGAGCCGGCTCCCGCTCCAGCGGCCGATCCCGTGCAGGCGGTCGATCAGGCCCAGGGTCAGTCGCCCGCCCAGGTGCAGCAGGTGATGTGCGGCGCCACCGACGCGGCCAACAAGAGCGTCGATGACAAGCAGCAGGAGCTCGCCGCCAATCCGCCGACCATGGAGCGGCCGTCGGGCTCACCCGCCGACAAAGACAGCGCGCCGGCGCCGGGGCCGCCACCCGAACCTACGGATAAGGGACCACAGCAGGTTGAGAAGGTACCGGCAGGCCAGGCCGTCGCCCCTTCGCCTCCCGAGCCTATGCCCGCGCCTCCGCCAGTGCCGGTCGATGCCGCTCGACCGCCGGCGATTCCTGGCGAGAGCCAGATCGACGAGCATGCCGCCGCCCAGGTCCAGAATGCCGTCCGGTCGATCCCGACCACCGATCCCGGCTTGAACGTGACGCCCGGGGTCGCGCCGACGGTGCAGCTTGCCGGCGATGCCGATCCGGAACAGGGCAAACGTCAACGGGAGAAGCTCGACGAGTCGGCCAGGCAGGCGACGGACCAGGGTAAGCAGGACGCCGCCCAACCGATGGGCGAGAAAGACGTCTACCCACAGGTGCCAAAGGAGACTCTGCGCGCCAACCCGGGCGCCGCGCCTTCCGACCCCTCCATCCCCGCGTGCACGATCGGCGCGGGCGGCGGGGAGTGCGGCGAGGTTGACGAAACAACTTCGATCGTCGCCAAAGAAAAGCAGGGAGACCAGATCAACGCGTCTGTGGCCAAGGCGCGTGGCGACATGGTGGCGGGCCAGCAGAAGAACGCCGAGCAGGTCAACCAGGCCCAGGCCGAGAACCAGCGCCAGGTGGACGACGAAGTCAAGCAGAAGGCCGGTGAGCAAACTGACGCCCGCAACGGTCTTCAGGAAAAGGTTGGCGCGCAGCGCGAGAAGTGGGCCGGTGAGCAGCGCGACCTTTCAGACAAGGCGCAGACGGATGCCGACCGAGAAGGCGGGAGCGCCGACAAGGAGATCACCAAGCAGCAGCAGGACGCGAATTCCGAGGCGGCCGGTCACTACAAAGAAGCCGACCAGAAGATCGCGACCGAGCGGCAGAACGCGGAGCAAAGAGCCGCCGACAAGAAGAAGGAAGGCGAAAAGGAGTCGTCTGGTGGGCTGCTGAGCAAGATCGGCTCCGCAGTCACCTCCTTCTTCGACGGGCTGAAGAAGGCGATCTCGGACGTCTTCGACGCCGCCCGCAAACTCGTGAGGGGCTTTATCGAAGCCGCCCAGAAGCTGGCGGCGGCGGTCATCGACAAGGCGCGGGCCCTGATCGTGAGCGCGATCCACAAGCTGGGCGATGCCCTGATCGCGATCGGCGACAAGCTACTCGCGGGATTCCCCGGGTTGCGGGACAAGTTCCGCGGCGCGATCAAGAACCTGGTTCAGGTCGCCGAGAAGGTCGTCAACGAGATCGCCGACCGCCTGAAGAAAGGGATCCAGAAGCTCCTCGACCTGCTCGGCAAAGTGCTCGACGCGTACCTGTGCCTGCTGCGCGCCGCCTACATGGCTGCGATCAGCTACGTGCAGAGCGTGGTCAAGAGCGCCATCGACTTCGCGAAGTCTGTCGTGCAGGCATTCGCCGCCTTCGCGGCGCTGATCAAGGACATCGCGAAGGGACCTGGGGACTGGTTGAGCAAGCTCGGGAGCGCGGTCGTCAGCGGCATCAAGAACTGCCTGTGGAGCGCATTCAAGCGCGCGGTGAAGCAGTGGTTCAACTCCAAGCTCGAGGAAGTCCTTGGCCTGGGACTGCTGATCATCCGGGTTTTGTGCCAGGGGGGCATCAGCTTCGCCGAGATCGGAAAGATGGCGTGGGAGGGGCTCAAGGCGGCGATCCCGGGGATCCTCATCCAGCTCCTCATCGAGAAGCTGGTCGCGATGATCGTGCCCGCCGCCGGGGCGATCCTCACCATCATCGAGGGCCTGCGGGCGGCGTGGGGGACGGTGAGCCGGATCATTCAGGCCTTCGAGCTCTTCTTCAAGTTCCTGCAAGCAGTCAAGACCGGCAACGCCGCTGGACCGTTCGCGGAGGCGGTCGCCGCCGCGGCGATCGTGGTCATCGATTTCGTGGCGAACTGGCTCCTCCAGCGGCTGATGAAACCCGCGGGCGCGATCTCGGGACGCCTGAAAGGCATGGCGCAGAAGTTCCAGAAGATGTTCAGCGGCGTTGCCCGAGTCGCGGGCCGGGCTGTCCGAGCTGTCGGGCGCGGGCTTCGAGCCGCGGGCCGGGCCATCGTCAGTGTCGGGCGTCGCGTGGTGCGAGCGGTCGGGCGTGCAGCTCGCGCGGTCGGACGCGGCATCGCCCGCGGTGCCCGTGCGGTGGTTCGCGCAATCGGAAAGACCAGGATCGGCAAGGCGCTGGCCCGCGGCGCGCGTCGCGCCTGGCACGCGGTGGCCCACAGCAGGCTGGGAAAGGCGGTCCGGAAGCTCTGGGTGATGGGCCGGCGCAAGGTGCGCAATCTCCGCAACCGTGCGCGCCGGAAATGGAACGAGGTAAAGGAAAAGTGGCGCGACCGGAAGAAGAAAAGCGCCGAAGAGAGGTTGGCCCGCGCTGAGAGCGAGTTGCCGGCAAAGATACGCGGACTGGTAGGCCGCGGAGTCTCGCGAGTCCGGCTCTGGGCGACCCTCCAGGTCTGGCGGCTGCTCTATGGGCTAACCCGCCTGTCTGAGATCAAGACATCGCCCGGCACTGGCCGCATCGTGGGCGTGGTCAACCCGACCACGCCGACGCTCGTGGAGGACCTGGAGCCAACGGATGAATTGATCAAGAACATCCTCCAGGAGGAGTCTCAGCTGGCGATGCAGAGCGTTGAGTTGGGCGCTGGTCCGTCGCGGCTGCGCTCGGCCGTCGTGCGTGGAGCCGGTACTGCGGCAAAGCCAATCATGGTTAACGACCCTCTTTCGGCTGCCATCTTTCTTCGCGAGCATGTGCGTTCGATGCCGAGGGGTGCCGTGCTCCACTTTCGATTCCCAGGAAACGTCCGCGCGTCGGTCCAACGTGGCCGAACGCCCACGACCGGACATCTATTGGTCAGGGGCATCGGGGAGTACGGCGACATCGCCCAGGCGGTAAAAGGCGGGACGCCAAAGAGACTTGAAGGCCCGCTGCAACTTCTCGATGTTGTGGAGATGTCTCGCAGTGACGCCGCCATTTCGATGGTGGCAGCTCGCGAGAGAATCGTCGAGTCCGGCCAGGGGGCATCTCTGGCCGAACTCTATACGCAGAGTCCCTACATCTCTGGCGAAACCAAGCCGACCGTTGGCGCGGCATATGCGCCCGGCCAGAAAGGAGCCGCGGCCGCGCAACGAGGTGTGGCTGTGGGCGCAGGGGTAGAACCGGCCGAGGCTCTGGCTGGCAAAGGCACCCCTGGTGGACGATATTTCCAGGCGACAAGGCAGATCGGGATGGCCAGGGAACTGGTCCGGATCGAGATGCTCGCTGAGCGGCCGCGTTTCCTCACGCCCGCCGACATTGATGCTGACGTCCGTGCACGCTTTAGGGCGAGGCTGAGAGCCTTGCTCGCGGGCGAGTTCCCGGTCCTCGGACGAGGGAGGGCGGCGTGAGCGCTTTTCCTGGCTCTCCGCGCGTGCTCATGGGCGGCATCGTCCTCCTCGACCCCGAGTCGACGGCCGTCCAGCGCGTCATCGTCCTCCAGTACAACCCCGAGACCCTGACACGTTCTCTCCAACCGCAGGCCGTCGGCGCCGAGTCGGGCGACAGGCTCGAGGTGTTGCGATTGAAGGGCGCTCCGATCGAGACCATCAAGCTCGACGCGGAGCTCGACGCCGGCGACCAGCTCGAGCATCCCGACCAGAATCCGACCACCGTCCAGCTCGGATTGCATCCGCAGCTGGCGGCCCTCGAGACCATTGTCTACCCGCTCAGCCGCGACGTGCAGACCAACCTCGACCTGGCGATGGTCGGCACGATCGAGATCGCTCCGACGGAGGCATCACTCGTCGTTTTCGTATTCAGCCGCAACCGGGTGGTGCCCGTGCGTTTGACCGAATTCTCGATCACAGAGGAAATGTTCGACACGAACCTGAACCCGATCCGGGCCAAGGTCAGCCTGGGCATGCGCGTGCTCAACGTCAACGACTTCGGTATCGGCGACCCGGGCACGAGCCTTTTCATGGCCTACCACCGTCAGCGCGAGCAGCTGGCGTCACTGGTGCAGACGAGCTCACTTTCGCCGCTCGGCGTCACGAAGGTGGTCTAGGCCATGGCGATCGCACCCGCCTCTTTGCTTCGCAACAGCCGGTTCCCACCCAACAGCCGCTATTTCGGGATACCGACGTCGACGCTCAAAACCGCCGATGGGAGGCAGCTGACTTACGTCAGACGCCGGTTCATCCCGGACCCGTCGAAGCTGCACCTGCTGCTCGAGCACCTCGTCGAAGACGACAGCGTGCGCATCGACAACCTGGCGGCCCAGGTGCTCGGTGATCCGCTGCAGTTCTGGCGAATCTGCGACGCGAACGGCGTCCTGAGGCCCGGCGATCTGCTGCGGGCCGGCGCCACCATCCGGATCACGTTGCCCGAGGGCGTGACGGGGTTCAACGGTGCTTGAAGGCCTCTACCTCACCCTGCTGATCGGGCCGACCATCCCGCTGCCCGCGCCTCCACCAGTGGTGCAGGCCTTGAAGTCCGTCCAGGTCACGATCGGATCAGGCCAACGCAGCGGCTTCCAGCTGGCGTTTGCGCTCAGCAAACGCTCACCTCTGACGAACGAGCTCATCCCGTTCGGCTACTTCGATCCGGGAGTGCGGGTGATCATCGTCGCCACGGTCGGCGCGATCCCCAACGTCCTCATCGACGGCGTGATCACACGCCAGGAGGTGTCGGCCAGCAACGACCTGGGGCAGTCGCAGGTCGCGGTCACCGGCGAGGACGTCAGCGTGATGATGGATCTCAACGACACGGTGCCGAAGCCGTTCCCCGGGATTCCGGAAGCCGGAATCGTGACCATCCTCGTCGGCATCTACGCCCAGTACGGAATCCTGCCGTTCGTCATCCCTCCGATCTTCAGCAGCGTCAAGCCTCCAACCGAAGCGATGAAATTCGAGAAGGGCAGCGACCTGGCCTACATCAACTTCCTTGCCAAGAAGACGGGCTACGTCTTCTTCATCGAATCCGGCCCGCTGCCGGGGATGAACATCGCCTACTTCGGACCGGAGATACGAATCGGCATACCGCAGCCGGCCCTGAACGTGAACATGGACGCTCTCACCAACGTCAACTCGCTCAGCTTCAGCTTCGACGGGCTCGCGCGCAAGCAGTACGCGATCACGATCCAGGAGCCTAACACCAAGATCGGCATCCCGATCCCGCTGCCGAACCTAGACCTGTTGAGCCCGCCGCTTGCGATCAAGCAGGCGCCGTCCCTCCGCCAGGAAGCGCTGCCCGACTCCGCCAAGCTCAACCCCGCCGAGGCTCTGATGCAGGGACTCGCCAAGGCCGTGGAGTCGTCGGATGCCGTCTCCGGATCCGGCGAGCTCGACGTCCTCCGCTACGGCCAGCCGCTCAAGGCGCGGAGCCTGGTCGGAGTGCGCGGGGCGGGCGTCGCATATGACGGCCTCTACTACGTCAAGAGCGTCACCCACAACATCAAGGCGGGCGAGTACAAGCAGAGCTTCACGCTCGCGCGCAACGGCCTCATTCCCCTCGTCCCGGTGGTTTTGCCATGAGCGAGGCAAAGTACCTCGGCAAGTACCGCGGCTCCGTGTTGAGCAACGTCGATCCCATGCAGATGGGGCGCCTGATGCTCCAGGTCCCAGATGTGTACGGCTCCATGCCGTCCACATGGGCGATGCCCTGCGTACCCGCGGCCGGGATGCAGATGGGGATGTGGTTCGTGCCTCCGATCGGTGCGGGGGTCTGGGTCGAGTTCGAGCAGGGCGACGCCGACTATCCAATCTGGACAGGCTGCTGGTGGAGCGAAGGCCAGGCTCCACCGCTGGCGCTGGCCGTGCCACCGCCGATCTCGCACCTGGTGCTGCAAACGCAGCTGCAGAACACTCTCGTGATCAGCGATGCGCCCGGACCGACCGGCGGGATCCTCATCAAGAGCATGACCGGGGCAATGATCGCGATCAATGAGACCGGCATCACGATTTCGAACGGGCAGGGCGCGAGCATCCTGATGTCCGGACCGACCGTCACCGTCAACCAGGGCGCGCTGGTGGTGACCTGATGCCCGGCCCGGTCTACCAGGTCGGCGCGGTTGCCATGTGCCCGCACGGAGGGCAGGTCACCGTCGCTTCCAGCAACGGCCGTGTGCTGGTGGGAGGCGCGCCCGCCGTCCTGGTCTCGGACATGGGAATGGTCGCCGGCTGCGTCTTCACCGTCCCACCCGCCAAGCCGCAACCGTGCGTGACCGTGCAGTTCCTGGTCCCCGCGACCCGAGTCATGGTCATGGGCCAGCCGGTCGTCCTGCAGACAAGCAGCGGCCTGTGCTCGAGCGCGGACGGGATCCCCGCCGGCCCGCCGATCATCGCTTCGACCCAGCCGCGAGTGGTGGCGCAGTGACCCAGGTCCGCTTCCCGCTCCAGTTCGACACGCGTGGCCTGACGGCGACTGACGACGACGCGGGCCACATCCGCGACATGATCGAACAGGTCCTCTTCACGTCACCGGGCGAGCGCGTCAACAGGCCGACTTTTGGCAGCGGTCTCCAGCAGATGGTGTTCGAACCAACGAGCGACGCCATCGCGGGCACCCTCCAGTACGTGGTCCAGGGCGCCCTGCAGCAATGGCTCGGCGACCTGATCGACGTCCAGTCGCTGGACGTCACGTCTGAAGAATCGACTCTAACGGTGCGCCTCGCCTACGTCATCAGGCGCTCCCAGCAGAGAGTCGTCGACGTCTTCACCCGGCAGGGCGCGGCGCAGTGATCTACGAGTGCTGCTCCGACCTCCGCCGCGGCCTGATCGAGGGCAACCCCAACTTCAACGGCATCGATTTCCTCGAGGTTCTCGACGATCCGTCAACCCCGCCCGACCAGGCGCAGCGCACGCTGTTCGTGCATTTCGTCAACGACCTGAGCGTGCCGGTTTCGAGCATCCACCTGCGTGCGGAAGGCGGCGAGCGCATTCGGGGCATCAATGTCGTGGGCGTCGACGCGACCGACGACGCCAACGTCCTGGAAGTTCGCGTCGACCGCGCCGGCGACTTCTCGACCTACACGCTCGCGGTCGTCGCCGACCCGAACAAGCCCGACGACATCCCCCCTGCCTGGATGGATCCAATGCTCGCCGGCGTCGACTTCTCGTTCAAGGCGGGCTGCGACATACATGTCGATTGTTTGGTCGCCGGCGCCTGTACGCCGGAGGTGCTCGACGAGCCGGTGATCGACTACATGGCCAAGGACTACGCCACGTTCAGGCAGGTCATCCGGGACCGAATGTCCTTGGTCGTGCCGGCCTGGACCGAGCAGAACCCCGCCGATGTCGGCGTGATGCTGACGGAAGTCCTGGCTCACATCGGCGATCAGCTCAGCTACGAACAGGATGCGGTCGCGACCGAGGCCTATCTCGGCACGGCGGTGAGGCGGACGTCGGTCCGCCGTCACGCTCGCCTGGTGGACTACTTCATGCACGACGGCAGCAACTCACGCGTCTGGGTGCAGGTGGTCGTGAACAGCGATCTGACCTCAGTAGCGCTCCCGGCCGGGACTCGGCTGCTCACTCAGGTCCCGGGCCTGGGTCCGCTCGTTGCGCCCGACTCGCTCGATCTGCGGCGTGCCCTGAACACCAAGCCGACGGTCTTCGAGGTGATGGCGGACGTCGACCACCTGCTCACCGACCTCAACCGGCTTGGTTTCTACACGTGGGGCTCCCAGGACTGCTGCCTGCCGGCCGGCGCCATGTCCGCCACTCTCTCCGGCGCGCACACGGGTCTCGAGGTGGGCGACGCGCTCATCCTCCAGGAAGTTCTGGGTCCCGAGACCTTGAAGGCTCAGGATGCCGATCCGTCGCGGCGCGCGGCGGTGCGCCTCACTTCGGTCGAGGTCGACAAGGATCCGGTCACGGGCGACGACATCACGAAGATCGCGTGGGGCAAGGAGGATGCGCTGCCCTTCGCGCTGACCGTGCAGCACACCCGTCTCAATGAGTCTTACGAGGTCGCGGTCGCGCTGGGCAACATCGTGCTTGCGGATCGGGGGATGACCATCGAGTCCCGCGAGGACATCGGCTCGCCCGCCGCACCGAGCCTGTTCCTCGCTGGGGGACCGGGACCTGATCCCTGTCAGCCCAACGTACCGAGGCCCATCCCTGCGCGATTCAACCCGACCCTGCGGGAGCGGCCGCTGACCCAGGTCGCCCCAGAGTGGAAAGCCGGAGCGTCCGCCGCGGGCGCGTTTCGCTGGAAGCCGGCCGAGGTTCTGCCTGCGGTGACGGTGTACGGGCCGGAGCCGAAGCCCTGGACTCCGCGGCGTGACCTCATCAAGAGCGGCCCCACCGCGCAGGATTTCGTCGCCGAGATCCAAGATGACGGCTACGCAACCCTGAGGTTCGGCGACGGAATCCGTTTCGGCGCCAGGCCCCGCGAGGGCCAGCGATACGAGGCGAGCTACCGGGTCGGCAACGGTAGCGACGGCAACGTCGGCTGGAATTCGATCGGCCATGTGGTCACCACGAATCCTGCCATCGACAAGGTGTGGAATCCGCTTCCGGCGAGGGGCGGTGTCGATCCCGAGACGCTCGAAGAGGTGAGACAGAAGGCTCCGGAGGATTTCCACCTGAACCAGCTTCGCGCGGTCACCCCGGACGATTACGCGCGATTCGCGCAGGACTATCCGGATCCAAACGCGCCGGACGTGCTTCAGGCAGAGGGCCGCTTCCGGTGGACTGGCAGCTGGTACACGGTCTTCGTCACCACCGACCGACAGGGCGGCCAGACGGTCGATGAGCCCTTCAGGCAGAGCCTGCGCCAGTTCCTCGAGCCGTTCCGCCTGGCCGGTCACGACCTCGAGGTCGAGGATCCCGTCTACGTTCCGCTCGAGCTGGACATGACGGTATGCGTCGACCAGGATCATTTCCGGGCCGACGTCCAGAAGGCCCTGGACCAGCAGTTCAACGACCGTGTCCTGCCGGACGGCAGGCTGGGGCTGTTCCACCCCGACCGATTCACGTTCGGACACACCGTCTATCTCAGTCCGTTCCTCGCCGCGGCGCAGGCGGTCGACGGGGTCCAGTCCGTGCGGGTCACCCGATTCCAGCGCTGGGGCCAGGACGCGACCGACGTCCATGACACGGGCAAGCTTGTCCTTCATCCGCTCGAGATCGCGCGCCTCGACGCGGATCCGAACTACCCCGACCGAGGCGTTTTCCTGCTGAACGTGGAGGGAGGCAAATGAGCACCGCCCCCAACACGTGCGGCTGCTTCACGGGCATCGGGCTGCGCACACCGCAAGTGATCTACAACCTGCCAGGGCTGTCCGCGATCACCTATCGGCCCGGCACCCACGCGACCTTCAAGAAGAGCATGCTTGCCAACCTTTCGATCCTTTCCCGGCTCCCGTCGCAGGCCGGTCCCGGCGCTCTCGCAGAGCTGCTGACGCGAGCGGACGGGGACTTCGCGATCGGCCTGCTCGATGCCTGGGCGACAGTCGCGGACATCCTGACCTTCTACCAGGAGCGGATCGCGAACGAGAGCTACCTCCGGACCGCGACCGAGCTGCGCTCAGTGCTGCAGCTCGCGCGCGAGATCGGCTACGAGCTGAGCCCCGGTGTCGCGGCTGGGACAGTCCTCGCCTTCACCATGGACAAGCCACAGCCTGTCCCTCCCGGTACGACGCCGCAGCCCGGCACGACCGCGCCGGCGAGCTCGACCGTCATCCCCGCGGGAACCAAAGTCCAGAGCGTTCCCGATCCCGGCCAGCTCCCTGTGACATTCGAGACGACAGCGCCAATGGCGGCCCGGCCAGATTGGAACGCCCTTCGCCCCGCGCAAACATTGCCCCAGACCTTCGTCAGCACGCCAGCTTCAGTTGTGTTCATGGGGATGGCAACCAATCTCAAGGTTGGCGACGGGGTCGTGACGCCGGCCGCTGGAGGCGCCGCGTTCGGAATCGTGACGAAGGTCACAGTTGTCCCTGACCAGCAGGATCCCGCCCAGCCGGGAACCACGGTCGTGGCGTTGACCGCGTTCCCCGACGCCACGCATCGGAAGAATTCTGAAGCCTGGCCGCTGCCCAGCCCGCCACTTCCGAGCCCGTTTCCGCCCGACGTTTTTGGTCAGACGCTGCCCGAGGAGGCTCTACAAGCCAAGGCGACCCAGCACGGATTCGCCGCAGCCGACCTGTTCGCTTTTCTGCTTGAGGCGAGGCCGACGCCCAACAAGGCCGTCGTGTTTCGTACTCGCGCTGCCGTTTTCGGTCACAACGCACCGGTCATCCAGCCTCCCGCGACTCCTCTCCCCCTGATCTTCGCGATGAAGTCAAAGGGTGGAGGCTTCCCAATGTCGAAGCCACAGTCGGGTTCGATCCTCGGACAAGCTACGGCCAGCCCGTCGAACGTGGAATCGCTGCTCGCGTACTGGCATGACAGCTTCAAGAGGCCGCCGGCTGAGGCGGGGGCTTTGCTGGACAACGTCTACCCAGACTTCTCAAAAGGCAGCAGCGTGGTGCTCCGCTCCGGGGACGACTGGGGCTGGTATGCGGTCGCCGCGGCGAACGACATCTCGTGGGCGGACTTCAACCTGTCCGCAAAGGTCACCGCGATCACCTTCGACACGACGTCGAACATCAATGCCTTCACGATCGTCGGGACGTCGATCTATGGCGGAAGCGACCTTCTGCTCCTTTCCGATCTGCCCGATCCATCGGTCGTGACCGGATCGACGGTCATGCTCGCCCGATGGGTCGAAGGCTTGCAGGTCGGCCAGCGGGTCGTCGTCGAAGGGGACTCGGCGGACGTGCCAGGGACACGCACGGTCGAAACGCCTTCACTGCTGGCGATAGACCACCTTCTCAGCCCGGGCGGCGGCACGCGCCTGACTCTGTCGCCGGCCCTCCAGCACAACTACGTGCGGAGCACCGTCACCATCAACGCCAACGCCGGCGCCGCGACCCACGGCGAGACGGTCCAGGAATTCGTGGGCAGTGGTGACGCGACGCAGCCTTTCCAGAGCTTCAAGCTGCGGCAGCCTCCGCTCAGCTACATGTCCTCGGAGTCCGCTTCCGGCGCGACGTCGTCGCTGGACCTGTGGGTCAACGACGTCCGGTGGAAAGAGGTCCCCTCACTGATAGACAGCGGTCCCAAAGACCGCGTCTACGTCGTCCGGCTGGACGACAACCACGTCCCGTCTGTCATGGGCGGCGACGGCGTAACGGGGGCTCGGTTCCCAACCGGGCTGGAGAACATTCGCGCCGTGTACCGCAAAGGCACCGGCCTCGGCGGGGAGGTGCGCGCCGGGCAGCTGACCCTGCTGTCCAACCGCCCCCTTGGCGTCAAGGGCGTCACCAACCCGATCCCGGCGACAGGCGCGCAGGACTTCGAAGAGCTCCACGACGCGCGTGGCAATGCATCGGTGTCCGTGCTCACGCTCGGACGCGTCGTGTCGCGTCTCGACTACCAGAACTTCGCACGCTCCTTCGGTGGAGTCGGCAAGGCGGTGGCGGCGTGGTCACACCTCGGCGAGACAAGGGGCGTCGTGGTCACGGTCGCCGGCTCGGGCGGCAACCTGCTCGACCCCGAGGGTCAGACATGCTCGAACCTGCTCACCGCGCTCCAGGGGGCGGGCGAACCGTACGTGCCGATTCGGGTCATTCCCCACCAGCCGGTCACATTTCAGCTCGAGCTGAGCCTCGACGTCGACCACGAGCACGACCACCCCAAGGTCGCCAACCTCGCGGTCGCTGCCTTGCGCGAGGCCTTTTCGTTCGCGGCGCGCGACTTCGGTCAGCCGGTCGCGGTCAGCGAGGTGATCGCGATCGTCCAGGCGATCGAAGGTGTCGTGGCGACGCGGGTTCTGAAGCTCGCTCGAGGCGGCGGCAGCGGTGTCCCGGCCAACGGAGTGCTCACTGCCGCTCTCTCCACCGCCGGTGGTGACTTCCAGTCGCTCAAGGGAGCGGAGCTGCTCACCCTCGATCCCGGACCGATTCCGGTCGGAGCGTTCTGATGGCCCTCGACCTGGAGCGGATCTACGAGCTTCTGCCCGCAGTCTATCGGGTTCGCGACGCGCGCCCCGACGGCACCGATGGGCCGGTCCGGGGGCTGCTCGGTGTCGTGGCCCAGGAGGTCGCTGTCCTGCAGGAAAACCTGGCTCAGCTCTATGACGACGAGTTCATCGAAACCTGCGCGGACTGGGTCGTGCCCTACATCGGTGACCTGCTTGGTGTGCGGGGCCTGCACCCGGTGTCGGTCGCGACGCAGAGTCAGCGCGCGTACGTCGCCGACACGATCGGATACCGCCGCCGCAAAGGCACCGCCACTGTCATCGAGCAGCTCGCGAGAGACGTCACCGGCTGGCACGCCAACGTTGTCGAGTTCTTCCAGGTGCTCACGTGGAACCAGTACATGAAGCACGTACGGGCGGGTCGAGGTGGTCTCGTCGACCTGCGGCGGTGGGAGCCGCTCGAGCGCCTGGCCACACCTTTCGACTCGGTCGCGCGCTCCATCGACGTTCGCGCGGTGGCGGGCCGTCGCGGGCGGTTCAATCTCCCGAACATCGGCGTCTTCCTGTGGCGCCTTGCCGAGCACACGCGCACCGGCTCCGACGCCATAAGGGCGGACCCGGCCGACCCCGGCCGGTTCTACTTCAGCCCGCTGGGGATCGACGTGCAGCTCGTGACGATCCCCGCGACGGAGGAAACCGTCGAGGCCCTTTCTACGCCGCTGAACGTACCGGTGGCGATCAGCCGCCGGGTCCTGCGCGAAAACCGGTCCGCCTACGTGCCCGACAGCTTCGCCATCCAGGCCTCCGGCGCACTGGTGCCCGCGAACCAGGTCAGGGTCTGCGACCTGCGCGACGTCGTCGACGGCATGGGCAACGTCAGCTGGGCGCACACGCCGCCGCCATCGGGCGTCGTGGCGGTCGATCCGGCACTTGGGCGCCTGGCGTTTCCCGGCGACCGGGCCGCTGAGCCGCTGAAGGTGAGCTTCGCGACCGGATTCGCGGCCGACATGGGCGGCGGGGAATACGCCCGGGCCGCTAGCTTCCAGCTCGACGCGACAAAGGTGCCGATCGTCAGGGTGCCGCTCGAACAGCCAACGATCGGCGCCGGCCTGGCTGCCCTCGGAGGCGGCGGCATCGTCGAGGTGACAGACAGCGCGACCTACGCGGAGACGCCCGGCGTCAACGTCCCGAACGCCCAGGTCGAGATTCGCGCGGCCGATGGCGCCTGGCCGGTCCTCGACCTCGGCGCCGACATGACCATTGGCGGTTCGGGGAGCCAGGTCTTCCTCAACGGTCTTCTGATTCAAGGAGGCGGGCTCGCGGTGGACAACGCCGTCAACGAGCTCGCACTGCGTCACTGCACGCTTGTGCCCGGACACCGACTGCTGCGCTCCGGTGCGGCGGCTTCGCCAGGCGCTCCAAGCCTCGTTTTGAGCCCGCACCAGGACTCGCTCACCTCCATCACCATCCAGAGCTCGATCGCGGGGCCGCTCAGGCTGCCCGCGACGCAGGCGTCCCTCACGGTCGAGGACTCGATCCTCGACGGTGCAACCGGCGAGGTCCTCGCGACCCAGGTCCCCGCCCTCGTTTCGGGCGACTTGAGCACGTTCCCCAACCTCGGCGCGAGTCCGCAGGTCGACGTCACGATCGGCACCGACGGGCCCCACCGGGCGACGCTGTCGGCGGCCCCGACCGATCTGAACGATGCGGCCGCGAAGCTGGAAGCCGCCGTCCGCGCGGCCGGCAACACCCCGGCTTTTACGGGCACTCGGGTCCTCGCCGCCCAGCAGCGCCTGATCGTTATCCCTGGCGCGCCCGGATGGATCAGGTTCGCGGACGCGGCCAGCGACACGTCGGCCTCGCAGATCGCCCTCGTCCGGCCCACGGCCCGGCGTGTGTACGCGCTATTGGGCGGATCGCTTCCCGCCAGCCCGACGCTGCGCTCGGCGGCGCGTACGGTTTCCGTCACGATCGGAGGCGATGGGCCGCGACCGGCGCAGCTGGGCGCGGCGCCCGCCACGGTCGATCAGGCGGCGACCCTGCTCCAGGCCGCCATCAGGGCGGCGGCGGGCGGCGGCCCGAGTTTCACGGCCGCTATGGTCGCGGTCGTCGACGCGGGCCTGCTCGTGCTGCCGGGCGTCGACGGCAACGCGGTCGTCATCACGGCGGCCGCCACCGACGCCGACACCGCCGTCGACCTGGCCCTGAGCTCCGCGGTCGCGGTGCTCGCCGCATCGGCCGGTGGCGAGGTCGCGGCCTGCGCGACCGTCATGCGACGTACGACAGCCATCGGCATGGTTCACGTCGAAACGATGACCGAGGCGTCAGACAGCATATTCGTCGACCCGCTGACGTGTGATCGGCGTCAGGCCGGCTGCATTCGCTTCTCATTCGTGCCCAACGGTTCACTCACGCCGCGACGGTATCGATGCCAGCCGGCGGCAGGCGCTCCCGTGCTCCGACCGGTGTTCGCATCGCTCCGTTTCGGCGATCCCGGTTACTGCCAGTTGCGCCGGTCCTGCCCTGACCAGATCTGGAAAGGCGCATTCAACGACACCGAGATGGGTGCTTTCAACCAGCTGTTCGAGCCGCAGCGAGAGACGAACCTCCGCGTGGCGCTCGAAGAGTATCTGCGATTCGCGATGGAGGCCGGGATCTTCTACCCAAGCTGAGTAGATAGGAGTTGCCATATGTCGGTTGACCTGAGCAGAGTGACCGAGGATCCGAGCAAGCACTACACGCGGGTGATCTTCGAGCAGGGCCGGCCGCATGTGGACGCTGACCTGAACGAGCACCAGGAGATCTCTGAGTTCAGGCAGGACACCGAGGCGCGCGATGTCATCGGCCCGTCCGGCGCGCCGAAGGACGGTGGCGGTTTCCAGCTCTCCCTGCCCTCGGGCGGGCCGTCGCCGGACCTTGCCATCTCCGCCGGGCGAATGTACGCCGACGGTGTCCTCGCGGAGCTGACGCCGACCTGGGTCACAGCGACCGTGGTGGCGTTGAATCAGGTCTCCGTGCCTCACGCGGTGGTGGACGGGATCAAGTGGACCACTCAGCCTGCGCAGTGGGTGGAGGTCCAGCCGACGAACAAGGTCTTCCAGGTGAGCGCCGTCGACGGCACCGGCCTGGTGTTGACGCTCGCAGGCGCGGCCCTGACGGTCAACCAGCAGGTCCGGCTGCGGCGTCAGTCGACGATGGGACTGCAGCCCGACCTTCCGAGCGGGGCGGCGCCAGGCGGCAAAGGACGCTATCGGGTCTTCCTCGACGTCTGGGAGCAGGAGATCACCTGGATCCAGGACCCCGACATGCGCGAGGTCATGCTCGGCGGTGTCGATTCGGCCGGCCGGGCCAGGGTTCGAGCCCAGGTGCGCGTCGAGCCGGCAACAGGTGGGTACGGGCAAGGCACCTTCGATCCCCAGGCCTGCGCCACGGAATTCCCGCCGGGATGGAATCCGCAGCAGAGCAGCTTCACGGGCAGGGTGGTGGCGCGGATCGATCCGAGCTCCGCCAACACGGGCGACTGCGTGCTGCCGCCGACGCCAGGGTTCCAGGGGCTCGAGCCCGCGCTCTACCGGTGTCAGGTGCATGTCGGCGGCGACACCGCGGCCGACCATCCGACGTTCAAATGGCAGCGTGACAACGCATCGATCGCAACCGCGATCGAGAGCTATTCGAGCGATACCGCCACGGTCCACGACACGGGCCGTGACGAGGTGCTCGGCTTCAACAACAACGACAACGCGGAGGTCTCAGACGACACCAGCGATCTGGCCAACACCCCCTACCCGCTGCAGACGATCGCCAACGTCGTCCCCGCCACCAGGCAGATCCAGCTGAACGGCGCCTACCCCGCGGTCGACCTGGGCCGTCATCCCAAGATTCAGCGCTGGGATGGGACCGGAAACATCGACCCGTCGGCGCAGTGGCAGCCGATCGAGTGGGGCCTGCAGGTGGAGTTCACCGCCGGCACCTACCGCGCGGGCGACTACTGGCTGATCCCGGCGCGGACCGCGACCGGATCCGATGCGGGTTTCATCGCGTGGTCGACCGACGACGCCGGCAACCCGTTGCCGATGGAACCCCAGGGGATCAAGCATCACTACGCGCCGCTCGGCGTCGCCGACTTCGACGGACAGAATTTCGTCGGCGTCCAGGACTGCCGTGCGCTGTTCCCGCCGTTGACCGACATCACGGCGAGTGATGTCCAGTTCGACGACACGACATGCAAGCTGCCGGGGGTCTCCAACGTGCAGCAGGCAATCGACGCGCTCTGTCAACGCGATGGGGGCATCTGCACGCTGACGGCGGTGCCTGGACCGAACTGGGAGGCGATCTTCACGCAGATCACTGGCGACGCGATGGTCTGCCTACCGGTGGGAGCGTACCCGCTTGCGGCTCCGGTCGTGCTGGCCGATAAGGGCAACCTCTTGATCGAGGGCGCCGGCTTCGGGGCTCAAATCCAGTCCCAGGGCGAGGCAGCGCTGATTTTCGAGCGCTGCCAGAGCGTCCAGGTCCGCGACCTCTCTGTCGGCGCCGCCAAGGTGAGCACGGGGAAAACGCAGCCGGCGGGTGGGTTGCATGGCGCCCTGACTTTCACGGACTGCCCGGAGGTGATCGTCGAGCGGGTCTCGGCGCAGACGGCCGCCGCCACCTACCGCGGTGCCGCGTGTCTGAGCCTGTCCTTTAGCAAAGCCGCGTCACCGACGTCGGGTCGGATCCGCGACTGCAACCTCAGGCCGGGACACCAACAGGTGGGTGTGCTGGTGTTGGATGCCGACCGTGTCGCGATCGAAGACTGCGTCATCCGCGCCGGTGCCGCGCTGCCGGCGACCGATTCGCTGTTCCAGGAAGTCCCGTTCCAGAACGCGATCCGGGCCACGATGCTGCAAGGGGGGATTATGGTCAAGGCGCTGGGGGCGCCAGCAGCACCCGCGGCACCAGCGGCGCCCATGGTCGAGAAGGCCGCGGCCGTGACTCTCGGGCCGATGACCGCCGTGCAGCGTGGCCTGACTCACGGCATCACCACCAACGTCGTGGTAGGCAGCACCGGTATCAGTTTCAAATCGCCCGGCGTCCTTGCGTCCGCCTGGCCGGGCCTGCTGGAGTCGCAGAACCCGCAGGTCACATCGTCCAACCAACTCCTCAAGTTCGCCAAGTCGACGGCGAACAAGCTCATGGTCGATACGGGGTTCCGTGCTCAGTTCCCCGTCTTCAACCAGTGGCTCCAGGGCATCCTCAATCAGCTCGAGTCCTCCGCGTCGCAGGGCATCGTCGTGGGCGGCACCAGACCCACGGTGGTGCGGATCCTCAACAACTCCCTTGTCAACGTGATGCAGGGCATCCACGTCGGCATCAGCGGCCGCGGGCCCAAGGCTGCGCCAAAGGTCTCGGCAGGTCCAACCCTGGTCGCCGAGAACACGATCGACGTCCTGCTCACCCCGGATGCCACGCGGAGCCGGCACGGGATCTTCGTCGGCAACACGCCGAGCCTGGTGGTCGAGAACAACCACATCGGGCTGAGGCGGACTCAATCAAGCTCCGCCCCGGTGGATGGCATTCGCGTTTGGGGAATCCTCGGGAAGCTGATGGCAGTGCGTCAGAACCATGTTGTTGGATTTACCGTCGGAGCCCGCGTGACGCCATTGGCGCCGGCCCCTTCGGCGCCGCGCTGGATCGTTGCCGACAACGTCCTCGAGGGCGACCTCGTCGCTCCCAACTCGGTCCTGCACACGGCGCCTGCTGCGGGAGCGGCCCTCAACGTCACATGAACACCTCGTTGACGGATACCCGCGCCCGAGATACGATAACGTGTGCTGGCGGTGCAGTAAGCTTCCAGTCAGGAAGCTGCAGGTTCGACTCCTGCAGAGCATCTTGGTGCTCATTCCGTCATTAGCCTCATCCGCAACGATGAGGCACGTCTGTCTCGGAATGCCCCGGGCCGGCGGATTGATCCGCACGAAGAACAAAACCTATCGATGCCGCGCATGGCTGGCTTGTCGTAGGCGAAGGCTCACATGGCGGCTTTAGCTACGCCTCGTTGTACCGGACCAGCGATGGAGGTGGAAGGCGGTCTCGGATAGTGGCGCCCCAGAGCGCTGTGGTGAGCTTCGCATAGGCCTCGGCAGCCCGTCGCGGTTCGGTAGCCTCTAGGGCCGCACGGAGGCGGTGTAGATGTCCAGCTGGTGCAGCGCGCCGTCGGGATTGTCCCCAGTGCTGTTGGAATTGTCCGACCAGGCCGGGTGCGCCATGCCTCCGAAGAAGGCGAGGCCCGTGTAATCGCCGTAGTCGATCCCGTTGCCCGAGTCGTGCGAGTTCGAGGTCCCGGCGCTTATCTGGATATTTGGACCGAACGAAAGTCCTCCATCCGTGCTGAACGCCCCCCAGAACTGCGCGTCGTCGTTAGGGATCCCATCTGTGTCGCCTGCGCCGCCGGCGCCGAGGTCATTTCGGGCGTCGTACCACACGGTGGCGGTGTTGCCTGTCGTCTGGTCCAGCGCGATCTTGGGCAGGAACTGGCTGTTCACAGTGTGGTCGTCGTTGACGCGCACGCCCTGGCTCCAGGTCGCACCGTTGTCGTCGGAGAAGCGAACGAAGATGTCGATGTTGTCGCTCTCGTTCTGAATCTCCTTCGTGTAGACGAGGTAGACCCGGCCGTTTTGGGAGCCTCTAGTCCGGTCCCACGCGAGGCCGGGCTCGGCGTCGATGGAACGATCGATCTGCGCCGGAATGAAATCGAACCCGCCAACGTGAGTATCGGTGACAAACATCCGATCCCCGAAATTCGCCGGCCCGAGCCCGTCGGGGTCGACGTTGACGAAAAGCTTTCCGCCGCCCTGGCCACTTTCAGTGAGTGTGCAGACCTGCATCACCTGGCCTGCCGGCCCGATCGCAATATCGCCATACGTGCAGTTGTTGGTTCCCGGGACGACCTCTCCCTGGAAGAACGAACCGACCTGACCGAAGCCGGTCACCGGTGCGCCGGTCGCGAACAGCGGCCCACCGGCGTTGAAGACGACCCAGACCTCGCCCCTGGCCGCTGTGATGGTCGGCTGGTCGACGAACCGAAACAGCCCGCGGTTGTCGCCGCTGCTCTTGGTCGGCGTGCCCTGCGGCGGGGCGACGATGTTGCCAACCAGGTTGAAGCTGAGACCCCCGTCGGTGCTGAGGGCGATCGGGACGGTGTTTTCGGTCTCGAAGAGGTAGCTCATGAACAGGTTGCCGAACTCATCGAAGGACAGGGTCGGATCGCAGCACGCGTCGCCGAGGTTGTCGTTGTTGCCGATGAGCTTTCGGGCCCACGTGGTTCCGCCGTCGAAGCTGACTGCCTCGAACATGCCGGCTGTTAGCCCCGCCTCGCGGTGCCCAACGTTCGTCACGATCACGAGGTTGCGCGGGTTCGTCGGGTTGACCGCGATCGCCTCCTCGGACTCGTTGAGATGGCGCTGGCTGACGTCGACGTTGAGTGGAGCGCTGTTCGCCATCGCCGTGACAGCCGGGGCGAGGGCGATGAGAGCCGCGAGAGCCAAGAGGCCTGGCGCGTACAACCTGCGCATTGCGTCCCCCTTACATCTTGACCGGAGAGCTTGAGTGTATTGCCGACCAAGTCGGTACGCAACGGGCAGCGCGAATGGCGTTCTTGCCTTCTAAAACTCGAACGATTACGTTGTCGTGAGCACGTACGCGCCGGCTGGGCTGTAGGAGGAGGTTCGTGGCCATGCATTTGAAGGTCGCATTTCTCGCGATGGTCGCGTTGATCGCCGTCTGGCCATCGGGTTTGACTCCGGCGGCCGGAATGTGGACGTCGACGGTGTCAGCAACCAACGTCGTGGTCAGCACCCCGACGAGCGGGGGTGGGTACCCGGAGCTTCCGCCCGCGTCGGGAGGCTGTGTAGGGCCCACCGCCAACAACTTCAACGCCAACCACTCCGAATCGGAGCTGACGGTCAAGCCGGGGTCAGAGCAGATCGTGGGGTCGTCTAAGTTCTTCTTCGACAGGTTCTCGACCAACTACAACTTCTACCTCGGCAGCTACAACATCGACGGAGCGACGCTCTCGCACTCGAACAACATCGTCCAGGGCTACGACTGCTCGACGACCGAGACGACGCCGGGAGTGCTGAACCAGAACATGCCGCCGAGCTGGACGAACACGACCGACCCAGATCTTGCCTTCGACAGCCAGGGCCGCGTCTACCAGACGATGCTGCCCTTCAACGCGTTCTGGACGAATCTGCACCCAGACGGCGAGATCACCCTTTCGTTCAGCGACGACATGGGCGCGCATTGGGTGACGGGCAACGGCGGTCAGGCGCTGGAGCAGGTGCCCAACTCGAGCTCCTTCCAGCTCGGACACGTCGAGGACAAGCAGTGGGTGGCCGTCAACCACTACCCGGGCAATAGATTCCAGGACCACGTGTACTCGACATGGGACATCGTCAACGGCAACGTCGGCAGCACGGTCAAGCTCCGCCTGGCGGTATCGCGCGACCGCGGCCAGACCTTCTCAAACGCGCAGACCATCGTTTCGGCGTCCGTCGACCAGTTGCGCGACCAGTTCAGCCAGCCGGCGGTCGACCCGAATGGAGACCTCTACGTCGCGTACACGAACATCGGGACGAAGAGCACCGAGGCGGACATGTTCGTGACGAAGTCAACGGACGACGGCAACACCTTCAGCACCCCGGTGAAGGTGGCGAGCGGAAACATCATCGGCGTCGGCTCCGTGCGTGACACCAACACGACCTTCCGCGACGGCATCAACTTCGCCTTCGCCGTTTCGCCGGACATGCCCGGCCACCTCTACCTCGTCTACGACGACTTCAACGGCACGCAGTACAACGTCTTCTTGGTGCAATCGAGCGATGGCGGGCAGACCTGGAGCAAGCCGGTGTCTGTCAACGACGACATCCTTTCCGGTCACGTCGCCGATCACTTCCAGGCGGCGGTGGCAGCGGGCCCGAACGGCGCCGTGGCGGTCGCGTTCTACGATCGGCGGGCCGCCTGCCCCACGGACGCGAGCATCATCCCGCAGGACCAGGGCCGGACCAACTTCTGTATCGACGTCTCGGTCCAGGCATTCAAGGATGGCGGCAGTGGCGCGGTGCGGTTTGGGACGAACATCAGGGCGTCGAACTTCACCTGGGACCCGCAGCAGCCTGGGCTGCTGGTCAAACCGGACGGAACGACTGCGGACCTGCAGACCCTGGATGGCCTCGGCCAGATGGCATGCGCCTCCCACAACGATCCCTGCAGGCTCTCGTTCATTGGCGACTATTTCGGATTGGCCATCTCGGGAAGCAACATCTACACGCTGTCCGTTTCCACGCATTACCCGTCGGGAGTGCTGGCGGATGACCGTTCGATGCTCTACTACCAGCAGCAGGTCTTGGGCGTCATCAGCCGGTCCAGCGCCGGGATCTAGACCGGAGTTCGTGGGGGGTCTCGAGCGCGAGACCCCCACGGCCTCGCAGCTTTAGAGGGTTTTGGTTCCGAGCACCCTCGGTACAGCAACGCTGATGGCAAGCCGTGTCATTCGGCGACACGCATCGGCATTCGGCGAGCTCGGTCTGCTATTTCTGAACGGGCCGCAGCAACTTCAGACGTCTAACTAGACATCGCCAGTGTGACGTTGTTAGCCAGCCCTACCGCCATGCACGATGTCGCGCACGACACGGATTTCAGGATAGCCGCCTCCGGCCCAGGTGGACTCGGCGTAGTCACGATCGACCATGTGCTGCCATCCCAGCTCTCAGCGAGCGTGAAGTCTTTTAGCGAGCTGTCAGACCTCGACCCAACGGCTGTGCATGCGGAGGCTGAGCTGCACGAGATCGAGTTCAGCTGTGCGGGGAGCGTTGAGGCCGGGGTCGGCATGTCGCGCAGCGTCCAGGACGAACCGTCCCACGCCTCGGCGAACGGCTCGGAATAGCCGGTGCCGGGATTGAACGAACCGACCGCCTGGCATGCACTCGGCGACCAGCAGCTCACCGAGCTAAGGCTCGGAAAGAAACCGAGTGGAGTGGCTGTGGTCTGCATCGACCAGGTCGTTCCGTTCCAGATCTCTGCCAGCAGGCCGCTGCTCGAGCGCCGGTCGCTGATGCCCACGGCGACGCATGCTGCCGAGTACGGACAAGATACCGAGTAGAAAAAGGTGGTCAGGTTGTCAATCGGCACGGGCACGGTCTGAATAGTCCACGACGCGCCATCCCAGGATTCAGCCAAAGGCAGTTCGTCGCTGCCCGTGGTCGAGTAGGAACCGACGGCCATGCAGCTGTTCGCTGCCGAACAAGACACGGACGTCAACCGCCCACTGACGGATGCAGTGGGGATCCCAGGCGGTACCGCTGTCCATGTCGCGCCGTCGAAACTGTCCGCGAAGATTTGCGAATTTCCGTCGCTGTCGTAGTAGTTTCCGACCGCGACGCAAGCCACGGCGCTCGCACAGGAGACTGCATTGAGCGCCTGGCTCGACGAAATCGCCGCTGACGGCACGGTCTGCACGCTCCATTGCGAGCCGTTCCAGCTTTCCGCCATCGGCACATAGCGCCCGATCTCGTCGGCTGTGAATCCAACCGCTTCGCAAGTACTTGCTGCAGGACATGACACGCCATTGAGCCCGGCGCCCAATGCTCCGGACGGATTCGGGGTTGCCTGGATTGACCACATGCCGGCACCAAGGCTTTCAGCGAGAGTGAAACTCGGAGGGCCAGCCGGTTCGCTGCCGATGGGGACGTAGTAGCCGGCGGCCACACACGAAGGCTGCGTGGGGCAGGAGATCCCGAGGAAGAGGGCATTCACCGTGTTCGGCGGATTGGGTGTCGTGCGAATCGACCACGTCGCGCCATCCCACGACTCGATCAACGTGAGGATCGGCGCCAGACCGAATGGCGGCTCGTAGTATCCGGCTGCTGTACATCCGCTCGAGTCACAGGACACGCTATCGAGAAAAGCGCCGATGGTGCCAGCAGGATTTGGGGTCGGTAACGCTCGCCATTTGCTCCCGTTCCACTGCTCGACAAGGGTCAGCGGTACTCCACCAGTCGCGCTTCCGGCGTTCTGCCAACCGACTGCGATGCAGGACTTTGCTCCCGTGCAGGAGACTCCGATCAGCTCCGCGATGCCGGGCACGGTCGCTGTGGTCAGAAAAGTCCAAGCACTTCCGTTCCACTGCATCGCGAACGTGGATTCCGAGGCAAAGGTCCCGACCGCGAGGCAGTGCTTGGAGTCGGAGCAGGCCACGGCGCTCAGTTGCGTTGATTCTGGCTCCACGGCCGAGACCGACCACCTCGTGCCGTCCCAAGATTCGGCGAATGCGTTGAGGCCGGATATGGGCGAGGAAAATGAGTAATTGCCCACGGCCATGCACGAGGTCGCCGCGGCACAGGCCACTCCCCAAAGCTGTGTGAAGCTCGCTCCTGGAGCGCCCGGCGCCGCCTGGACCAACCAGTTAGTGCCGTTCCACGCCTCAACAAGAGGTGATTGCGTCGAGTCGCTGTTGGTGAAATAACCCGCAGCCACGCAAAAAGTGGACGAGGCACACGACACCGAGTTGAGAAACGATCCGGTCGACCCGGCCGGCACCGGCATGCCCTGTAGCGTCCAGGTCCGCGACGATCTGATCAGAGCGAACGGCGTCACGTAGCCTGAGCTCCCGGGATACGTTCCAACCGACATACATACGTTCTTGTCCGGACAGCTGACAGCTGATAGTGATCCGGTCGGTACGGTTGGGTTGGGGGTGGGGATTACGATCCACGCCGGACTCGCCGTCACAGCGGCCGCGGAGACAGCGGCCAGGACCACGGCGACCACCAAGGCGCTGACGGTGCGCAGGCCAAAGAGTTGTCGGATTCGGGCATGCTACACAACGGGCACTCTGTTAAGCGATTAGGGGATACGAATTTTCGCCGTCGCTTCAGGCGGCTAGGTTTGTCCTGGGTAGTGAATATCCCGTCTTGTCATCAGGCGGCGATCGCGTTTGAGCTCAACGTCGGGGCTTCGGGGTTGACGTGTACCCGGTCTATCAGTTCCAACTCGGTCATCGGTTGCCGACCCGACATTGCGCTGCTCGGCTAGACCTTTGACCTGGTCGGCGAGACGGTCAATCTGGAAAGGCAGGATCGGCCGGCTTCACAACCTTCACACGCCGCAATCGAAAAATTCCCACTTGACACTCCTTTAAGTCTCCATGACGATTCCGTCTTCCACCACCAGGCAGGGAACGGCGGTGTGGTCATGGCGAGTAAGACGTGGGAGGGCGCGACGACGTTCGCTTTACAGGCGACCGACGCTGAGGTGAGAGCGTGCGCTTGAGAGGCGCCATGATCCCCCGCTCATGAGGGCGGGCCTGGCGCACGCAGGCCCGATCGCGTGGTCTGCCTGCGTTCTCGCGGCCGCCGCGATCGCCCTCGGTTCGCTGGGCCAAAGCTTCATCACGTCGGTGACGAGCGGCGCCCTGACGCCCGGGCCCGTACGAATCGCGGGCCCGCCAGCGGTGCAGGTGGTCGGAGTTACTCAAGGTCCTGGCGCAGGCCAGCTGACGCTGCGCATGAGCTCACCTTTCTCCGGAGCGCAGGTGGACGCTCTCGCCGAGCGTTGGGGTATCGACGTCGTCAGCTCGTATCCCGCCTTCGGAACCTATGTGCTCCAGGTTCCGCAGATCAGCGTCGACGCCAATCCGCGCACGTCGACGGCGACGATCTACTTTCCGCGAATCCTCACCTGGCGCGACATCGATCAGTACCTCGGTGCGAACGGCCTGCGCACGATCTCCCGGCTACGCGACCGCGTGATCGGCGGCTGGATCGTCGACGTCATCCTGCCGAAGATCGACGTCCTCCCGGTGAACCCGTACGCGGGCCTGTGGCGAGCGACGATCCCGTCCCGGATCAGCGCCGAGCAGGTCGCGGCGTGGGCCTCCGCCAACGCCTTCGCGGTGCTCCGATACGAACCCACCTCAGGCACGGTCCTGCTCCGCGGTCACGTCGTGCCAAGGCCGCGTCCGCCTCGCGTCTACGTCCGGGTACAACCGATGACCCGCGTCGTCGTCCCCACGTTCGCGGCCCCGACCGGGCTCGTCATCGCGCCCGGCACCGCCAACCTGACATGGCACCGGGCGCCGGGAGCTTCGGCCTACGAGATCTGGCGATCCTCGTCTGCGGACGGGCCGTGGACCACCGCGGGACGGATCTCGACCGCGGGCACCTCCGATCCGACGTACACGGATTCCTCGGCGCCGGCCGGCACCAGCTACTACCGCGTCAGCTCGTTGAAGTCGTGCGCTTCCGGCACGACCGGTCCGCAATGTGACAACGCGAGCCCGACGTTCGACGCGACCTGGGCGACTCCCGCCGTCGCGACCACGATCGCCGCCCCCGCGACCGCCCCCACCACCGACACCAGCTCGCCATCGACGAACCCGACCGACAGCGGCCAGACAACGACTCCGGCCACGGACACGACCGGCGGCACCACCACGACGGGAGCAGGCTCCGGCGGCGGAGCGACCGGATCGTCGACGACCGGCAACACGGGCGCGCAATCGGCGCCTGCCCTGACCGCGAATCCGTTCGACGGTCACGTGTCCCTTGCGTGGGCCGCCGTGCCTTCCGCCACCGGCTACCACGTCTACCGCCGCAGCGGGAGCGAAGAGACGCTCGCGGGAACGACCACCGGGACGACCTTCGTCGACACGGGCGGCACGCCCGGCGTCAGCTACTCGTATCGGGTAGCCCCGGACCTTCCGCTCGCGGCGACGGCTGTCGCTCCCCTGACCACAACCGCCACGTGGCTTGCGGCCGCTTCCCTGCCGACGATCCTCCGCAGCGATCCCGGTGAGAGCGTGCTGACCGGCGCGATCACCTTGAGGGTCGACGCCCGAACAGGGAACGGCAGGGGCAGTGTGACGTGGACGCTCGACGGGCCCGCCGGCTCCCGGACCCTGGGCACGGTCTCCGGCACGCCGCTCGCCGGCGACCCGCTGGCGTGGACGGCGAGCCTGCCCTGGAACTCGGCCGGCCTCCCGGCCGGCTCGTACTCTCTGCGCGCCGTGATCACGGACGGCGCGGGGGACACGACCCAGGTCGTGGACGTGGTCCGGATCAGCAACGGCGGCATGCCGGCGCCCGTGGGATTCCATGCTTCGAGCCTGCCCGGCGGGGTTGCCCTGACCTGGGAGCAGCCCGAGGCTGCGGAGGCGGCGGTCTATCGCGTGTTCCGCGATGACGGTGCGAGCCCCATCGCTGAGCTGCCTGCGGACGCGCGCGCCTTCGTCGATGGAGGCGCCTCGGCGGGCCAGCACGTGTGGAAGTTGCTGCTGCGAGGCCGGCACGGCGAGGAGAGCGTTGCGGCCACCGCCCAGGCCGCAGTAACTCCAGGAGTGCTGCCGGCATCGGTGTCACTGAGCGTCATGCTGCCGAACGGGGCCGAGCTCGCGCCCGATGGCCGTGTCGCCGGCAACCTCGTTCTCCGCGGCAGTCGGATCGGCGACGAGCCGGTCAGCTTCCAGTACAGCGCCAACGGCGCCGACTGGTACGCGATCTCGTCCAGCACGACGTGCCAGCAGGCGAGCTGCCTGACCGAGTGGGCGGCCAACTCGATGGCGCCCGGTCACTATTTCGTCCGGGCCGCGGTTCCCGGCGCCGTCAGCGAGGCGAGAGGCCTGACGGTCCGCGCGCCGTTCGTGCTTCCAGCGCCGACTGGTCTCGCCGGCATCGCCGGTGCGGGCGGGATCACCCTGCACTGGCTCCCGCCCACCGGCTCACTGCCCGCGAGCTATGTGGTGTGGAAGGAGTCGAGCGCCGGCTGGACGCGCCTCGCCTACCCGACCACGACGTCGTACCTGGACACGGCGTGGGTCCCGGGAGCGGCGGAGACATACCGAGTGGCCGCTGTCGACAGCGAGGGAGTCGAGGGCGCCACCTCCGACACCGTGACCGTCCGGTCCGTCAAAGAAGACCATCGCGCGACGAGCTCCAGCTCGCCGGCCCCGGCGGTTGTCATCGGTGTGGGCCAGGTCTCCAGCCTCGGCGGAGTCTTTCTCGAGTGGCAACCCTCGACGCTCGCGACGGCTTACGAGGTGACACGCGCCTGGTCGCCCGCGGGGCCCTTCGCCATCGTCGGTACCTCGACCGACCCGCATTTCCAGGATGTGGCGAGCAAGATCGGCGGCGCGGTCTGGTACCGGATCGTCGCCACGGCCGGCGGTACCTCGGCGGCGCCCTCGGCACCGATCGAGGGCGTGCTGATCCCCGCGGCCCCGATCACCGCTGTCGACGAGGTCTCCCCGGCGGTTGGCGGCCCACTGCCCTCTTCACCGGTCGAGCTCGGCGACATCGTCCTGGGCGCGGCGCCGGCGTCGACGTTGCCGGTCCTGGCCGGCAGGACGGCGACCGTGTTCGCGTCCGGCTCGAGCGTGGGCCGCGTCAGCTCCGTGCGGATCGAGGTGCAGGAGTTCGCAAACACGGCCTGGCAGACCATCGCCGCGCTGCCGGCGAGCTCCGGCGCCGGCGGTTGGGCCGCGATCGGTCCCGCGCTGACATCGCTTCTCGTCGACGGCGGCTACAACGTCAGGGCGACCGCGGTGGCGCCGTCGGGCGAAGTCGTGCAGACGACCTCTGCAGTCGCCATCGAGGTCGTCCATTCGGCGCCGTCGCCGCAGAACCTCGCGGCGACCGTGTCAGGCGACGCGGTGGTTGTGACCTGGAACGCGCCTCTCAGCGGCGTGGCCCTGACCTACGACGTCTACCGCCAGGACCCGACGACGAGCGACCTGGTCAAAGTCGCGAGCGGCATTTCAGCCACCTCCTTCACGGATCGCTTCCTGCCCGGGTCGAGCACCGTGACCTACGCTGTGACCGCGGTCGACCCGGTCGGCAACGAGAGCGCGCTGTCGGCCACCTCGAGCGTGACCACTCCTTCGTCCTGGGCGTCGGCCGCTCCGTTCGTCGCGATCGCGACCCCGACCGCGGGTGACGCGGTCAGTCTTGCGGCTGGAGTCGACGCGGTGACCGCAGTCGCGCGGTCCAGCTCCGGCATCGCTTCCCTCGTGTTCGACTTCGCGCCCTCCGGTGGTTCGAACTGGACGCCGATCGGCGCTCCGCTGCCCACTCCCGCGGGACCGGCTGGTGGCCCTGGTCTCACGGGTGTCGGCGGCGCGGTCTGGTCCGCAAACTGGAGCACGTCGGCGCTGAGCGGCGCCTATGACCTGCGCGTCACCGTCACCGACGGCGCCGGCCGGATCTCCCAGCAGGTCAGGACGGTGAACATCTGCGGGTTGTGCTCGCGGGGCCCGCCGGCGATCGACCTGACAGCAACCCCAATCGCCGGTGGAGCGAGGCTGACCTGGCCCGCCACCGGTGACACTTACCAGGTCCGGCGGTCAGCCTCCGGCGTGACCGGCCCGTACGAAGTGCTAGGCGCCACCGACGCCTCGACGTTCACCGATTCGAACCTCAACCCGGGCCTGCCTTACGTCTACGAGATCCGGTCCTCGTCCGGCGCGACCAGCCAACCCTTCACCCTCGTCCCGCTTCCGACCCTTACCAATGGGGCGATCTCGTCCGACGACGGCCTCGTGAGCCTGACAGCGCCGGCCGTTCTGGGCGCCGACCTCGCGATCTCGGTTGAGGTCGCGGCAGCGCCCCCCTCCGTCCCTGAGGGTCTGGCCGCGGCCGGTTCCGTGTACCAGGTGGCCGCGACCAGCCTCGCGTCCGGCCAGGACGTTTCGCGCCCGGACATGACCGCGACCGTCGCCTTCGCCCTGCCGTCGACCGCCGACGACGCGGCGGCATCGCAGCTTGGAATCTACCGCTACGACCCGGCCTTGCAAGGATGGCAGACGTACGCCTCGACCCTCGACCTCATAGTGCGGCGCGTCAGCGCGACGCTTGACAGGTTCGGCTTCTTCGTACTGGCCCGAGCGGTCCCCCAGGTGGTGTACCTGGACACGACCGGCGCCATGGACGTGACCTATCGCGGCCCGATCACGATCGCGCACATCGACGTGCCGGCATTTGCCGCGCCGTCGTCGCTGGCCGGTCAGGAGACCGCCATCGCCGCCGCCATGCGGGCCGCGCTCGAGCGGAGCTTCGCGGGCGAGAACGTCCTCCTCACCCTCGACCGGCCGGCCGGCGGCGCGTACTCGACTGTTTTCATCGGTGGTGACGGCGCCGCCTTCGCGCCTTTTGGAGATCTCTGGGGCGTCGCCGAGGACGTCGACCAGGGCAACCGGAACCGCTCCGACAACGCGTTCGTGTTCACCAGCAGGATCCCGGTCAGCGGCGCCACCGCGCAGGATTACGGACAGGACCTGGCGCGTTACGTCGGGCACGAGGTCGGGCACCTGCTCGGGCTCGACCACGCGTTCGAGCTGGGGTCGGCGGACGGGGGCCCGCTCGCGGGCGTCGCCTGGAAGCCGTACACGCATGTCGAGACGGCAAAGGACGTGCGCAACGAGGTGGTCGCCAACGGCACGGTGACGATCTCCGGTCACTCCTACATCGTCAATCCGATGATCGTCCAGGCCCTGATCGACTACCCGAGCTACTACTACGCCGGCGCGGTGGGACCGGACGGCTTCCCCGACCTCGTCTTCGGCCAGTCGATCATCCACCCGGTCGACACCGGGACATGGGTCGCCCGGGTTTTCGACATGGCCTGGTCGGCTCAAACCGATCCCTCGTTCTCCGACGTGGAGAAGTCGCAAATCCTGGCCTGGGCCTACGGCTTCGCCACCCACGCGGCGGGCGACTTCTGGGGCCACACGCTCGTCAACGAGTTTTCCGACGGCATCTTCCCGTCGTTCTCCGCCATCATCTTGCAGGGCAACGAGCGCTTCCTCGCCAACGCCGTGCGGCACTTCATGGTCGAGGCTTACGTCGGCGACGCGACGCCCGGCTTCAGCAAGGGCGGCAGCCGCGACGACCGGCGGCTCCTGCCCAATGGCGACATCAGCAATTCATCGACGATCGGCGATTCGTTCGACGCTCCGATCCGGTTCATCTACGAGGCGCTGGTCAAGCCGTTCCCTGGCGACCCAAGCAACATCGCCGAGACTGGCCTGACCGCGATCAGCGTCGACGCGTCCGACTCGCACAGTTTCCAGCGCACGGTCGGCAGCTTCGTCGAGGACGGCTTCAGCGTCCCGTCGTCGTGCTCGGCCAACTCGCTCGACGACTGCCTGCGCCTGTACACGTTCGGCATGGACGCGAACAACTCAATCGACCTCCACGGCTATCACCTGATGGCGGTCAGCCCGAACACGCTGACCGTTTTCGAAACCCTTACGCCGCGGGCCGCGCTCGGTCGCGAGGAGATCATCGCCCAGGACCTCGGCCAGTTCGGCCGCGGCATCGTCATCGACCAGTTCATCAAGCTCCAGGGCACGGTGAGCCGCTGGGCGGACACCACGAGCGGCACGACGGTGACTGGCGCGCTTGGCGCCGGGTCGAGCCACAGCTTCATCAGCGTCAGGGCCGTTCCCTTCCAGGGCTGGTCGGCGGGGCAGCCGCTCACGCTCGACGACGGCCTCGGCCACACGCAGACGGTGATCGTCGCGGCATCAGTGTTCCCGGCGCTCCCGATCGTCCCCGTCAACTCGTTTGTCGCCGACGTCAATTACGGCGCGAACACGACGACCCTCTATGAGCGCCGAACGGCGCTGACCACCAGCCTCGTCGCGGGTGCGACTTACACGTCACTCGCCGTCAACTCCGTCCCGTCTTCAGGCTGGGTCGCCGGGCAGCAGCTCACGCTGGACGACGGGCTGGGCCACACGCAGACCGCGATCGTGTCGGCGAGCGTGAGCGCGCTCACGACCAGCGTTTCTGTCTACGCGTTCAAGTCGGTCTTCACGTTCCCCGCCCAGCTCACCAAGGTATGGGAGAGCCTGGACGACGTCGCCAAGCAGCTCGAGGGCGACATCGCGTCCGGCGTCGTCCCCGACCTGACGCTGGTCGACGAAGCCGGTCGCGCCTATTTCCACGAGTGGAGCAACGCCCTCGACGACGGCCTTCGCCACTGGGCCGAGCTGGGCCTCGCGACGACGAAGGCGCTGTTCGACGCCGACACGCTGCGTCTCGTCCAGGAACAGGACACGGCGACGCTCGGATCGGACGTCGACGCAGCGCGAGTCGACGCGGAGGCCGGCGTCAGCCTGCAGCACACCGTGTTGGTCGAGCTCGGCAACCCGGACAACGGCGATTTCACGGACACGCACCTGCTGCCGATGCTTGGCGTACCGAAGCCGGTCCTCGACATCAAGGATCAGCTCTCGACGATCGGCGGCCTGATCGCCGACAACTCGATCGGCCTCTTGCAGATCGTCCTCAACCCGCTGAACCAGACGATCACCGACCTGGTTGACATCCCCAAGCAGTTCGTCGAGCAGCTGCTGGAAGACCGGTTCCAGATCCCGATCGATCTGCTCGAGGAGCTGTCAGGACTGAACAACAAGATGGACCTGGCGGCGGTGACGGTCGACGGCGTGAACATCCCAATCTTCCAGCCGGGCGACCACCAGAAGATCGACGACTACATGCACATCAACGGGATCGACCAGTCGGACGACCTGAACGCGCACCTGACCGGCCTACCGGGCATCACGTTCTACGGCGGCGCGAAGCAGCGGCTGGACGGAAACGTGGAGTTCGACAAAGCGAAATTCGCCCCCTATGCCGACACCGTGACGCTGGCCAAGATGCTGCTGCTCCACGAGACGCCGTTCCCGGTGCCTGGCGCTGGGTCGGACCCCAGCCTCGGTCAGCTCTCGCAGCTGATGCGCGACCAGCTCGGCGACCTCGGCCTCCCGGGCGCCACGACGTACGACTTCTCGAAGCTGAACCTGGTCGGCGAGCACGGCGGCGACATCATGACCGCGACCCTGCCCATGCCGGGCGTGCGGGTCGACGACTTCTACGCCAACACGACGGCGAACCCGATCAGCTTCAACGGCGGCGTCGTGAAGATGATCGACAACGTCACCGGAGGTCCGTGCGCCCAGTCGTCAACCGCGTGCCACGCGGTCGCGGCGACGCTGTTCCTCGACCGGACGTCAGGCCTGGTTTGCGACCCGACGCTCGGCTCCCCGGACTGCGTCGCGATCGGTCGGGCGCTCGACCGGCCGCTGGACTCGCGGCCGTTCCTGCGCCTGATCGACAGCGACCACGGGTGGCGCCAGGACAGCTTCACGATCAACACCTCGCTGTTCCGGGTCGCCGCCAAGTCGGAAGTCGACGCCGTGAACTCGGGCGCCACGGACAACCTGCCGGGGGCCACCTCGCCGGTCGGACCGGCGACCTACTACATCGACGGCCTCGCCGCCGGCTCATACGACGTGCGCACGACCTGGCAGGGCAACGTGACGCAGCGCTTCGACGCCCGCGCGTGTCTGCCCGGCGCCGATCTCAGCAAATGCGACCCCAACGGGTTCGCCGACCCGGGCACGTGCAAGGACCCGACCTCGAACCCGGCGGCGTGCCTTGGCATGATCCCGGACGACCCGGCCCACCCCTCGGTCGACGAGACCGAGGACCTCAGACCGGCGACCAACGCGACCTACCGCATCTACGAGATCGTCGGCGGCGTCAAAAAGCTGCTGGCGGTGGTCGTCAAGGACCAGACGCGCTTCCCGGGCCAGCCGGACCTGAACGGCAACCCGACCCCGGTCGTCCGTGACGCCGGCCTGAACTTCGAGCAGCTGGCGGTGGTGACCCTCGACGCGGGCGCCAGGCTGCAGGTCGAGCTGGGTCCGACCGGCGACGGGGACGTCGTCGCGGGGCCGGTGTGGATCGACTCCGTCGCCGACGAAGGCGCGAGCACGCCGTACGCCGCTGCCCAGCGCATCCAGACCGAGCGTTTCTCGACCCTCGACCCCGAGCACGGGAGCATGGGCCTGCTGTCGGTGGCGCAGGACCCGACGCCGGGCAACCATTACGCGGACTCCGACGCCCCCTGGCAGGACCTCTTGTACCCGACCGGCAGCGGGAACATGCCGCTGTGGAAGAGCGACATGCTGCGGCCGGTCTTCCGCAAGGTCTTTGCCGACTGGCAGAACGGCGCCGCGCAGTTCCCCGCGCTGGGAGACATCGCCGCGCTCGACCCGAACGAAACGACGCTCGTCCCCGACGTCCCGCACCGGAGCTACATCACCCCGTTCGACCAGCCGCAGCCGACCCCCGACCCGACCGACCGCCTGGTTCCGGTCCTGACCGTGGGCGGCAACATGTTGGTCAGCTTCCAGGGCAATGTCGTGATGCTGGGCGCCGTCGGAGACGGGTCCGGCGTGCCGAGCAGCCTGACCGTAGATGTCTCGCCGGCGATGACCGCCCGCACGACGATCTACGCCTGCTCGCCGCTCGATTCCGGGTGCTCGGACCAGAACGCATTCGTCCGGACGGACGGGGGAGACTTCGTGGCCGACGGCTTCGCGCTTGGCCAGACCATCCAGGCGAAGGGCTTCGTCATCAACAACGGCGTCTACACGATCGCCTCGGTGAGCCCGAGCGTGATCGTGGTCAAGCAGTTCATCGCCCTGGGCGACGGCACGGCGGCCGCCAATCGCCAGCTCATCTCGCACGGCGACGTCGACGTGATCGGCGACTTCGGCGGCGGCGGGCTCAGCTCGATCGCCATCAACGCGCCGATGGGCAAGGTGACCATCGAGGACGGCGTGACCTTGTCGACCAGGCAGGTCGCTCCGGGCGACGACCTGATCACCGGAACCTCGATCGGCCCGGCGGGCGACATCGCGCTCCAGGGCCAGAACATCAGCGTCGGCGACGAGGCCGCGCTAGTCGCCAACGGCGACGCGTACGCGTCCGGTGACGTCGCGCTCTCCGCGCTCAAGGTCCAGCTGATCGAGTTCTTCGCCGACGGCGTGGTCGGCTTCACGTCGCCGTTCGAAGGCGGCGCGAGCATCGACATCGGCGACGGCGCGGTGCTGAACGGGAAAGACGTCGTCCTCAGCAGCCAGGGGTCCAACGCCAAGACGGCGCAGGAGTTCCTCGCCAGCCAGCTCGGCGCGCTCGCGCCACTCGCCCAGTTCATCGAGACGCTGCTCGTCAAGTTCGCGGGCGAAGCGATAGCCGTGGTCGCCGAAGCCTCTTCCGAAGTCACGATCGGCGCCGGGACGCAGGTCACCGCGCTGCACGACATCCTCGCCGGCTCGCTGGCCCAATCCCTGGTCCGGCTGACCGTGAGCAGCCCGGAATGCGCCACGCCTCCATGCGGCGCGACGTCGCCAAGCTTTGGCGTCACGTACGGCAGCTCGTCACCGAGCGCCGACCTCACGGTCGAGAACGGGAGCAGGCTGACGGCCGGCCACAACGTGACCCTCGCGGTGACGGCGGACAACACCGTCGACGTCACTACCGTCGTGCCGGCCGCCGGCGACACGATCGGGCTGTCGGTCGCGTTCGGTCGCGCGCAGAGCCACTCCTCCGCGCTGGTCGCGCCGGGCGCGCACATCACCGCCGTCGACGTCACCGTGACGGCCGACAACGAGAACTCGTACTCGACGCTTGCGATCGGAGCCGACTTCCCTGACATTCTGTCCGCCAAGCTGCCGCTCACTGACCTGACGCCTGGTATCGGCGCCGCCGTGGCCATCGGCTTCTACCAGTCCTACGCCGACGCGAGCGTGGCCGGCACGGTCGACGCGAGCGGGAACGTGAAGGTCAGCTCGGCGAGCCACGACCTCGCGAGCCAGACCCGCGCGTTCGCGTCGGTCAACAGCCCCGTGAGCACGAGCGACATGCTCAGCGCGCTCAAGTCGGTGCTGGGTACGATCGACCTCAGCCTTGGGGCCGGCGCGCAGACCTTCGACCCGGCGCCGGGCGCCGATCTCAGCATCGCGGCCGCGGTGACTATGGTCCAGAGCGACAACCGCGCCGCCGCCTGGCTCGATGACGGCGCCCGGGTGGCCGCCGGCCAGCGCGTGGACATCGACTCCAACGCTCAGGAGCGCCTCCAGGCGAGCGCCAGCGCGAGCGCGTCTTCGTCGGCGGTCGGCATCGGCGGCGCGGTCGACTTCACGCGCATCGCCAACCAGGCATCGTCGTTCGTGGGCTACAACGCGGTCGTCGACGCGGCCCACGGCCTCGGCCTGGCCTCGACCGCCAACCTCTCGAACCCCGTGCCGGTCTTCGTTCCGACCATCTCCCTGAGCCGAAACGACTCGGCTACGGGTCTCGACCGGATCGGCGAGCAGTTCGGCGACGCCAACACCTTCGGCGGCCGTGTCGCCGCGGCGCTGCAGCCGGTCGCCGGATTCCTGGCGCCGTTCCTGACCGACCCGGCGCAGGTCGGGACCAGTTACGTCCACGCCGTCAGCGGCGGCACTGGCTCGACCTCCATCGCCGGCGGAGTGAACTTTGTGAAGATCTACAACCTGGCGGCGAGCGGGATCGCGCCCGGCGCCCGCGTCAACCAGCGCGGCCTTCCGGCGGGAAGCGACCAGGACGTCAGCCTCGACGCCCGGGGCACGGTCGCCACCGTGAACCTGGCCGGCATGGCTTCCGCCCTCAGCCTGCCCAGCGCGGCCGGCGCCGAGAACTCGGGTGGCGGTTATTTCGACGGCCTGTTCGTCGACAACTACGCGCGCGCGTTCGTCGACGATAGGGCCGTCGTCAACGCGGCTCGCGACGTCCTCGTCCACTCGCTTACCGACACCCGGGTCTTGGACGTTGCCCGCGAGGGCGCGACCGCCAACGGCGCGGCCGTCGAAGGCGCGGTCAGCTTCGTGCTCCTCGGCTACGAATCGCTCGCGGCGATCGAAGACCGGGCGAGGGTCGACGCCGGCCGGAACGTGATGATCACCGCCGACAACGACAACGTGGTCGTGAACCTCGCCGGGGCGCGCGCCATCGGCGAGGCGGCGGGCGTTGGCATCGCGGGCGCGGCCACCGTGGTGTTGCGGCCGCGCGAGCTGGCCGACCGCGCCGAGCTCGGCGATTCGCGGACTCCGGTCGAGGGCGCGAGCGTGCGCGCGTTCATCGGCAACGCGCAGCGCGGGATGGGTGAAGGCGGCACGGGTGGCATCGTGGGCTCGGTCACGGCCGGCACCGGGTCGATCCAGCTCAGCGCTCACACCGACCCAGCCTTCGACCAGTTCTGGACCGCGGCGGTCGCCGGCGCACAGGCGTCGCCGGCGACGACCGCCGCCCCCGCCGACCAGAACTTTCACGGCCTCGACTTCGGGTTCGGCATCTCGGGAGACGCCGCGGTGAACTTCATCTTCCGGCGCACCGAAACTTTCATCCGCGACCTGGCGGACGTGGAGGCTCCGGCGGGAGCGATCACCCTCACGTCGGCTTCTCAACCGCTGCTACTGGCGGCGGCGGGTGCGACCGTCGGCGCGAGCGGCATCGGAGTCGCCGGCTCGTTCGCCTACGACGATCTGAGCGACTCGGTCCAGGCCTTCACGCAGGACGTCGGGTCACCCGCCGGCGGGTGCCCGTTCGCCAACTGTGTGCTCGCCGCGGACGCGATCACCCTCCTCGCCGACAGCCACAGCACGATGCTCAGCTTCGCCGACGGCGCCGCCTCGGCAGGCAGCCTCGGCAGCCTTGCCGGCTCCGCGAACCTCGACCGCACGAACAACCTCGGCGAGGCTTCCGTCGGCGATCGGACCGTTCTCGTCACGCCCGGGTCGGTCGCCGTGCACGGCACCTCGACCGTCGACCTCATCACCGACGCGGGCGCGGCGGCGCAGATCGCTCACGGCGTGGCGGCGATCGGGGCCGCGGTCGTGCTTGCGCTCATCGCCAACGCCGCGCATGCGCTCGTTGGCGGCAACGCGCGGGTGAACGCCGGCGGCGGCCTGGACGTCGAATCGTCGAGCTCGGAGCGGGTGGACGGAGTGGCCGCGTCCCTGGCTTCGGCGTCGGTGCCCGGCGAGCCAAGCACCCTGTACCTCAACAACGGCAGCTCGTCCGCGCCATTCGCGGGCGTGACCGGTCTCGACATCAGCAAGCCGGACCTGACGACGTCGGTCGTGGTCGGCGATGTGAACGGCGACGGCTTCCCGGACCTCATCACCGGCAACTTCGGCCAGTTCGAGCGGGTGTACCTGAACGACGGCATCGGTGGATTCAAGCCCGCGAAGGACATCGGCACCGACCTCAGCCTGTTCGTCACCGATCTCCAGGCGCCGCGCAACCTGACCCAGGTGCTCAACTCGCAGATCCCGGACCTGACGACCTCGCTGGCCCTCGGGGACGTCAACGGCGATGGCAACCTCGACCTGATCGCGGGCAACTACCTGCAGCCGACCAGGCTCTACCTGGGCGACGGAAGCGGGGACTTCCTGCCCGGCATCGACATCACGGAGCCCGGGCTCATGACGACCTCGGTGGCGCTCGGCAACTTCATCGGGGACGGCCATCTGTCGCTGGTGGTGGGCACGCTCGGCGAAGGCGAGCACCTCTACCGCAACGACGGCGCCGGCAACTTCAACGCCGCGGGCGTGATCGGAGGCGCCGGCGACCTGACCACGTCGATCGCCGTCGGCGACTTCAACGGCGACGGCAGGCCGGACGTGGTCGCCGGCAATGTCGGCCTCGACTTCTCCTACCTGGTCGACAACGGCCTCGCCCACGCCCAGGACTTCGTCGACAGCACCATCATCCAGATCAAGGACCTCGTCGAGAAGGGTGTCACCACGCTGCTCGCGCTCGTCGAGCATGGAATCCTCTCGGTGCTCGACTTCCTGGGCATCGACGGGGTTTCGATCTCCGACCTCGTCAACAGTGGGCTGGTGAGCCTGCAGAGGCTGATCTCGCTCGGCCTGCTCTCCATCTCGGACTTCGCGAACAAACCTGTCAGCCGCGCCGCCTTGCTCGACACCGGGCTGGTGACGTCGGACCAGCTCGACAACGCGTTCCCGCCGGGTCAGGACCCGCTGAACCTGGACGACCTCGTCAACTCAGGCCTGGTCAACCTCACGCAGTTGGTCAACCACGGCCTTGTGGGCCTGGGCGACCTCGTCAACACCACCCTGCCGCTCGGCGAGCTCGTCGAGAGCGAGGCTGCCAAGCTGAGCGACCTGGTCGACAAGGGCCTCGTCGGGCTCGCCGACCTAGCCCGCAAGACCCTCGACCTGAGGGCGCTGCTCAACTCGGGCCTGGTCAAGCTCGGTGACCTGGTCAACGCGAACCTCATCCCGCAGAGCAGCCTCGACCTCTCGCACCTCAGCCTGGACCAGATCAAGCAGGCGATGAGGGTCGGCGCGCCGACGCGGGTCTACCTGAACAACGGCGGCGGAGCGTTCGCGGCGCCGCTCAACGTGACCTCGAGCCCGACGTTCGCCGTCGCGGTGGGCGACGTCAACGGGGACGGGCGGCCTGACATCGTGCTCGGCAACCGGGTCTTCCGGTCTCAGCTGGTGCTCAATGCGGGGATCGGCGCCGGCGGAGCCCTGCTGTTCGCGGCGCCGGTCGACATCGGGGTGGTGCCGGACGACAACGCACTCACCACGGCGGTGGCGCTCGGCGACTTCAACGGCGACCGCCACCCCGACCTCGTCGTCGGCAACCTCGGGTCGCCGAACCGGCTCTACTTCTTCGACCCTGTGGCCGGTGGGTTCGGACCGGGCTCGGACATCACGCCGGAGCGCCACTTCACGACCTCCATCGCGCTGGCCGACGTCAACGGCGACGGGCACCTCGACGTCATCGCGGGCAACGACAAGCCGAGCATCGGTGTCGCGGGCTCCCTCGCTTCGGTCACCTTCCACATCGACGACGAGGCTTCGATCGGTGACGGCGCCGTGATCGTCCTCGGCGGCAGCCTGGTCGTCAGCGCGAGCGACCAGGCCACGGCGACGGTCGACGCCGGCGCCTCCGCGTCGGGGACCGCCGTCGGGATCGGGCTGAGCGTTGCGAACACGAACATCACGCGCACCTTGACAGCGACCATCGGCGCCGCCAGCGTGACCGTGGGCCAATCGCCATCGCTCAGCGGAACGGTGGGTGTCTTCGTGTCCGCGAGCGCGGTCGACGACGTCGTGGCCGCCGCGTCCGGCGTGGTCGACACTGAGGAGGGCGGACTGGCCGGGTCGGCGGCCTTCGAGAACGACATCAGCTCGGTGGCGGCGTCCATCGGCGACAACGCCACCGTCGACGCCGCGCACCCGCTCAGGGCGCTCAGCCCCGTGGTGAGCGTCACCGCGACCTACACGAACCTGGGCGTCAGCCTGGCGGGGGCAGGGACCAGCGGCACCGGGCTCAGCGTCGGCGCGGCCGCGAACGCGTTCTTGGGAACCGAGACAACCGACGCCTCCATCGGCGCCGGCGCTGCAGTGCACGCGCTGGGCGACGTGACGGTCCGCGCGTCGTCGATGAGCGGGATCCAGTCCTCGGCCGCGGGCGAGGGCGTGGTCGCGAAGCTGAGCGTCGCCGGCTCGGCGGTGCTGGTGGTCGACGCGCCGGTGACCACCGCGCACGTCGCCGGTTCGGTCGACACCCCGGGCAACGTCGTCATCGACGCCGAGCATGCCGCCGCCGTCCACGCGATCAGCGGGGTCAGCGCAGCAGGAACCACGGGCGGCGTCGGCCTCGCACTTGCGGCGACGTTCCACGTCGGCCAGACGGACGCATCCGTGGCCGCCGGCGGGAACATCCAGGCCCAGGGCACCGGACCCGCCGTCCTTGCCCGCACCGACCGCGACCTGGCCGATGCGCCTGTCGTCGCGCCTCTCGTCGGCCTGACCGTGACCGCGATCTCTATCGAGGCCATCCAGCCGATCAGCACGGGCGGCGCGATTGCGTTTGGAGGAGGCCTCACCGGGTCGCTCAACCTCTCCGCGGTCCTCGACACGACGCGGGCGCACATCGACGCGGGCTCGAGCGCCGAGATCTTCCCTGCCGGCGGCCCCACGCCGTCCGCCTCGCAGATCGTCAACGTCCTCGCGGACGACGAAACCGACATCGCCGGGCTGGCCGGCGCGCTGTCTTTGGCCCTTGTCACCGGCGACGGCGCCGCGATCGACGGCGACCTCGTGATCAAGACCACCGACGCCTTCATCGCCGGCGACGCGGCGGCGGCTCTCGACGTCCAGGTCCGCGCGCTGTCGATCGAGACGATTTCTTCGACCTCAGCGAGCCTCGACGGCGCGCTTGGGGTCGCGCTCGCCGGTGCCGCCGGCCTGCATGTCGTCGAGGACACGACGAAGGCCTACGTCGCCGCCGGTGCGGTGGTGGCCACTCCGGGCAACGTCGTCCTCGCCGCGGACGACAAGACCGGTGCGTCGATTCTCGCGGGCATCGCAAGCGCGGGCGTGGGCGCGGCCGGCGCCTCGGTGTCGCTGAGCGCCCTCAGCAACGACACAGAAGCCTTCATCGGGAGCAACGCGCAGGTCACGGCCTTGGGGACCGGCCCGGCGACCGCCGCCAACACCGGCACGGTCGACGTGTCGTTCGCCCTCAGCACGGGCCACATCCCGGGCTTGATCGGAAGCATCGGCCTGGACATCCTCGGCTTCGTCTTCGACAACCCGCTGCGCACGCTGATCCGAAGCCTCTTCAACTTCCCGAGCGTGCTGCCGATCCTCAGCATCACACCGGTGAGCGCGCCCCCTGACGACCCGAACCTCGCGTTCGAGCGCTCGGCCGCGCCACACCGGGCGGCGGTCCACGGGCTCGCGGTGTCGGCCACGTCGCGGGCCGACATCGAGCCAATCACCGTGGGCTTCGGCGCGTCACTGCTGGGCCTGGAGCTGTCGGGGGCCGCGCTCGTGGCCACGAACCGGACGTCGGCCCACATCGACGACGGCGCGGCGGTCAACCCCAGCCTGACCGGCGCCGGCGCGGGACAGGTCGTCATCGTCGGTGCGGCCAGCGACCTCTACAGCCAGGAGATATCGGGTGCGGCGGCGATCAGCTTTGTGGCATCGGCCGGCATGGCGGTAGGCGTCGTCCTGCTCGACGACTCGACCTCGGCGTCGATCGGCCAGAACGCAACGGTGAACGCCTCCGCAGACGTACTGATCACGGCGCACGCCAACGAGGACCTTCTCTCCTTCATCGCCGGGCTGACCGCGGGCAAGAACCTGCTCCTCAACGGCGTGGGCTCGTTGCCGATCGCGAAGATCAAGGCCCGCACCTCTGCCTACGTCGATCAGGGGGCGACTGTCGACGCCGGCGGCAACGTCCTGGTCGGCGCCTACGACGACAGCCGGCTGGACGGGATCGGCGGTTCGGCCTCGTTCGGCGGCGGCGCGCTCGGTATCGGGGCGACGTTCGTCGTCAGCTTCATCGACAAGGACACCGAGGCCTGGATCGGCCATCGCGCGGTCGTCAACGCCAAGGGCAACTCGAGCGGCACGATCGCGGTCTCCGACGGTTCGGTCAAGCCCGCGCCCGGGACTGTCGTCATCGACGGCCTCGGCGTCGAGGCCGCGTCGACCGAGGACGTCTTCGACCTGCCCGGGAGCGGCGGCGACACCGGGCTCGTGAGCATCGCCGGAGCGGTCAGCTTCGCCTCGGTCAAGTCGGTCACGCGAGCGTTCGTCGCGGCGGGTGCGCAGCTCAACCCCGACGAGACTGGCGCGAGCTCGGTCCAGGATGTCAACGTCGCGGCCACGAACGACTCGAGCATCTTCGGCATCCCGGTGAGCATCGTCGTCAGCAAGCTCGTCGTCGGTGCGGGTTACGACGTCGGCAACTTCGACAACGAGACCACCGCCCAGATCGCGCCCGGCGCGAGCGTCAACGCGATGCGCGACATAGCGGTCCATGCCGCCACCCTCATGGCCGGAAACAGCTTTGTCGGCAACATCGCGGTCGGATCGACCGCGGGTGTCGGCTTCTCGTACTCGGTCTACCGCGTGCGCGGCGACCTCAGCCAGCCCATCTGCATCCTGCCGTTCAGCCTCATCTGCCTCTCGCCGAGCGGACTCCTGAGCACGGTCGGTGGCTCAAATGTGCCGGCCACGATCGACGACACGATCCAGAAGGTGCTCGACTTCGGGGGCACGAGCGTCGGCAAACTGGCCTCGCAATACGGCCACTCGGTGCCCGCCCTCAACGACCTCGCGACCGCGCTGCAGCATGAGGCGCCGAGCGGCGCCGCCCAGGATGCCGCGAGCGGACCGACCTCGCCGGTAGGCACCTCGGCGACGGTCGACGGCGCGACTTTGAACGCCGGGCGCGACGTGGCGGTGACCGCTGCCGAGCACCTCGACCTGGCGCAGGACACCGCGACCGCGATCGACATCCTTTATTTCATCGCGGGCGCCGTCGCCACAACCAAAGACCTGGCGACCTACTTTGACTCAGGTACCGCGACGGTCTCGGACATCGCGACTGCGAACATCTCGGATGGCGCGGTCGTGACCGCGGGACGCAGCGTGTCCGTCAGCGCGAGCGTGGAGAACGACCAGACCATAACGTCGGAAAGCACTGCGCTGAGCAGCGCAAACTCGGTCGGCGCAAACATCATTGGCTCGACCGTCACCGCATCCAACGGGAGCGTCACCGTCCTTGCGATTGACCACACGCTCTCCACGGCCTGGTCGATCCTCCCGCGCTTCAGCGGCAGCGAGCACAAGACCTCGACGAACGACTTCAAGAACATCGTCGAAGCACTCATCGGTCAATCAACCGTGACCGCGCCTGGCATCGTCGTGTCCGCCGAGGACGACCCCTCGGCGCTGGCGATCACCGACGCTGCCACCGTCGACCACAAGGGCCCGCTCTTCGGCCTCGCGCCGCCGATTGGCATCGCCGACGCAACCGACAACATCGCCGACGACGTCACCGCCGCCATCCAGGCCTCGAACGCGACCGCCACCACTGGCGCGATCAACGTCAACGCGGTCGCGTCGCCCCTGATCGTGTCCATCGGCGTCGGCATCGTGAAGGCCGACAAATACGCGACGGTCGCCGGGTCGACCGCGACGAACACGCTCGGCAGCGCGGTGGACGCTCACATCAGCGACGGCGCCACGGCTCGTGCGGCGACGTTGGTCGATGTGAGCGCGAGCGACGGAGGGACCGTCGTCGCCATCGCCGGCGACCTCTCGCTGGCCACACGGACCTCTGGCCTGAGGGTCGGCTCATTCGGCGCGTCCATCTCGAAGAACACGTTCCAGAACGTGCTGACCGCCGTCATCGACGGCTCGTCGGTTACGGCGCCCGTTGTCATGGTGGCGGTCACCGAGGACCCTGATATCGTCGCGATCTCGGCTGGCGGCGAGGGCGGCGACCTGTTCTCCTTCGGCGGCTCTGACTCGGAGAACGCGATGGGCAACGTCCTGTCGGCTCGGATCGTGGACGCGGCGACCGTCAACTCCACGTCAGTTGGCGTCATCGCAAGTGACGATCCCGTCATCGTCGCCATTTCCGGGAACGTTGCCGCCGCCAACAACGTGGCTGCCGTCGGCGCGGCCGGCTCCAAGAACACCTCGGCCGACGTCGTGAGAGCGGTGGTCGAGGGCGCGACGGTGAGTACCGGCACCGCGACTATCTCAGCAGACGCTGGCCAAACCATCGTGGCCATCTCGCTGGGCGCTGCGAACGCCGACAAGTTCGCGCTCGCCGGATCACTTTCGATCAACCAGACCGCCGGCACCGTCGACGCGCACGTCTCCGGCGGCGCCTCGGTGCAGGCGAGCAGTGGGCCGCTCCAGATGACGGCAAGCAACGGCTCGACCATCGTCGCGATATCCGGTTCGTGCCAGATCCCGATCTGCAGCCTGGGCCTGAGCAGCGCCAACTCGACCGCCGTCGGCATCGGCGCCGCCGGCTCGTCCAACACCACCGCCGACACCGCGACCGCATACGTCGACGGCGCCACCGCCTCAGGCCAGTCGGTGGGCGTTGCGGCGACGAGCGGCCAGAGCATCATCGCCATCTCCGTCGGCGGCAGCAACGCGGACAAGTTCGCGGGCGCGTTCACAGGCTCGCTTAACAACAGCGCGGCGACTGTGGACGCCCACGCCTCGGGAGGCGCCAGCGTCTCTTCGCCCGGAGCCGTCCAGCTGTCGGCGACGGACAGCTCGAGCATCCTCGCCCTGTCGGGTGCCGCCGCCCTCGGCGCGAGCACAACCTCCGCGGTCGGCGCCGCCGCCTCGAAGAACCAGATCGCCGACACCGTCACGTCGGCGGTCAGAGATCCCGGCACGTCGGTTAGCGGTCCGTCGGTGGGCCTCAGCTCTCAGGAAGCCGCCGAAGTCGACGCCGTCTCCATTGGCGGCGCGCTCGCCGACACCCTGCCCATCGCCGGCGCTTTCTCCGACAACGAGATCGGCAACGTGGTCAGCGCGAAGGTGTCGAACGGCGCAGCCGTCACCTCCGCAGGCGCCATCGGCGTGAGCGCGCACGACATGTCCAAGATCGTCGGTGTGTCGGGGGCCGCCGCCCTGACGATCAAGTCGGGCCTGGCGGCGTCGATCGGATTGTCACTGACCATCGACTCGATCCATGACTCGGTGCTGGCCCTCGTCGACTCGGCGACGGTAGTTGCCGGTGGCGCCCTCAACCTGCTGGCCGAAGAGGCGGCCACTATCGACGGCTGGTCCATCGCCGGCAGCGGCAACGTCGTCTCGGGTGGCAGTGGCAGTTTCCGATTCGCCGGCGCCGGCGCGGCGGTGGTGAACACCATCGGCAACGTCGTCCAGGCGCTGCTCCACCTCGCGACCGCGATCGGGTCGATCGTCCAGGTTCGTGCGACGGACTCGAGCCACGAAGAAGCCATCGCCGGCGCCCTGGCGTTCGGGCTTACCACGTCCGGAGGCTCTCCGGTCACGGTCGGGGCCGCGGCCGCGTTGAACGAGATCGCCAACACCGTCGACGCTGAGGCGAACGGGTCGACGGTGACCGGCGCAGGAGGCGTCCTCGTCGGGGCGGCACTTGATGCTTCGATCTTCGCGCTGGCGATCGGGCTGGCAGGTTCCATCTCCGGCGGGTCGGGCGGCGGCTTCTCCTTTGCGGGCGCCGGCAGCGGCTCGGCCAACAGCACCGCCAGCACCGTCACGGCCAGGGTCGCCGGCGGGACAGTCACCGGCGGCGACGTGACCATCGAGGCCGTCGACGCGACGAACATCCAGGCCGACGGCGGCGGCGTCGCGGTCGCGTTCAGTCGAAGCCCGCCCACGCTGGCGGTCGGAATCTCGATTGCGCTCAACGACATCCACGACACGATGTCCGCGGTCCTGACCGGCAGCGGCGCGATCTCGGCCCACAACCTCGACGTGGACACCGCCTCGACCGCCCGGATCTCCGCGGTCACCATCGCCGGGTCGGGGGCGATCACCAGCGGCGAGAGCACCGGAGTCGCGTTTGCGGGCGCGGGCGCCGTCTCCATCAACAAGATCGGCAACACGCTCGACTCGCGCATCGACACCCTGCCGGCCGTCCAGGCGAGCCAGGACGTCGACGTCGAGGCTCAGGACGGCTCCGTCATCCACGCCGACTCGGGTGGCTTCGCGGTCGGCCTATCACTCTCCCAGGCGGGCGGATTCGGCGTCGCGGTCGGCGCCGCGGCCGCCGAGAACCGGATCTCGGACACGGTGCGCGCCACGATCGAGAGCACCACGGTCGACGCCACCGACGTGACTGTGGCCGCCACCGTGGCGCCGAGCATCGACGTACTCACCTTCAGCCTTGGCGGGTCGGTCAGCGGAGGGTCTGGGGGCGGTATCTCGGTCGGCGTGGGATTCTCGGGGTCCAAGAACACGCTCGGAAACCTGGCCGACGCCCGCATCAGCGACGCGAGCATCAACGCCGCGGGTGCGGTCCTGGTCAGGGCGGTCGACAGGGCAAGCGTCAAGGCCGACGCGGGCGGAGCCGCCTTCGCGATCGCCGCCGGCTCGGGCGGCGGATTCGGAGTGGCCATCGGCGTGTCGGTGTCGCTCGACGACGTCTCGGACACGGTGCAGGCAACGATTGAGGGTTCCACCATCGGGTCGCCGGCCGCCCCGGTCGGATCGCTGACCGTATCAGCGGGGCTCGTCGCCAGCATCGGCACCCTCGCCGCTGTCGGAGCACTCGGCGTCTCTGGCGGCGACGCCGGTGGTACTGCGATCGACGGTGCGGGCGCGGCGACCGTCAACACCATCACTGGCACCGCACGGGCGACTGTCAGCAGGAGCACGACCGTTTGGTCGAACGGCGGGAATGTGTTCGTGCTGGGGTCCGACCAGTCGACGATCAAAGCCGACGCGGGATCAGGCTCGGTGGCGATCGCCGGCGGCTCGGGTGGCGGAGCGTCCTTCGCGGGCGGTGGTGCGCTGGCAGAGAACTTCATCGGCGACGTGGTTGCCGCGACGCTCGACGGGTCGCTGGTGGACGGAGCGGGCACTCTCCAGGTGCTCGCCTCGTCGAGCGCGAGCATCAGCGCGCTCGCGGTGGGGATCGCGGCGGGCCTGGCCGGCGGCGAGGGTGGCGGCATCGCCTTCACCGGCGCCGGCTCGGTCGCCCTCAACACGATCGCCTCGTCGGTGACCGCCGCGGTCCAGGACGGCGCCGGCATCTTCGCGACGGACGTGTTGGTGACGGCGACCGACGTCTCGAGCATCTCCGCCATCGCCGGTTCCGTGGCGCTCTCCGTCGCGGGCGGCACCGGTGGCGGCATCGCCGGCGGCGTCGGCATCTCGGCGGCGGTCAACCTGATCGGCGACGCCGTGATCGGCGGCGTCACACATACCGCGGGAACCAGCGCGATCATCGACGGGTCGTCGGTGGGCGATGTGAACGACCAGGGGGCGAGCCTGTTCGTCTTCGCCACCACGACGTCGACGATCAGGGCGCTGACCGTGGCCGGCGCCGTCGGCGTCGCGGGCGGCGAGGGTGGAGGCCTGGCGGCGATGGGTGCCGGCGCCGGCTCGCAGAACACGATCCTGGGCTCGACCCTGGCCGCGATCCGCGACTCCAGCGTCGTCTACGCCGCCTTCGTTGACATGGAGGCGCTGGACAGCTCGCAGATCAAGGCCGACGCGGGCGCCCTGGGGGCTTCGATCGCGGGGGGCACCGGCGGCGGTTTGAGCTTCGCCGGAGCGGGCTCGCTGGCGATCAACGGTATCGCCAGCTCTGTCCAGGCGATCGTCGACGCCTCGACGATCCACTCCGTCTTCGGCGTCACCCTGGATGCGACGTCGGCGGCCGCGATCAACGCTTTCGCCGTCGGTTTCGGCGGAGCGGTGGCCGGTGGCGAGGGGGGCGGCATCGCCCTGTCCGGCGCCGGCTCCGAGTCCATCAACGCGATCGCCGACAGCGTGTCAGCCCTGGTCCGCGGCAGCGCCATCCTGACCAGTGCGCCCGTCACCGTGTCCGCGTTCGACACTTCGGCCATCAAGTCCACCGCGGGAGCGGTGGCGCTCGCCATCGCCGGCGGCGTCGGCGGCGGGATCGGAGCCGGATTCGGCGTCTCCGTCTCCGAGAACAGGATCGGCCACGTGGTCATCGCCGACATGACGCGTGAGTACACGGTGACCGCGGCGATCGACGGATCCACCATCGGCGATCCCAACTCCTCTACCGGCAACCTGACCGTGAGGGCGATCAGCTCGGCCACCATCCAGGCGCTGTCCGTCACCGGGGCGATCGCTGCCGCCGGCGGCGAGGGCGGCGGCATCTCCGCCACCGGCGCCGGGGCCGGCTCCCAGAACACGATCATCGCCAGCACCGAGGCCGCGATCCGCAACTCGAGCGTGGTGTTCAGCGGCTCGGTGGACGTGTCGGCGAGTGACTTCTCGTCCATCAAGGCCGACGCCGGCGCGCTGGCGGCGTCGCTTGCGGGCGGGGTTGGAGGAGGCGCGTCGTTTGCGGGAGGCGGCTCGCTCGCGATCAACGCGATCGCCAACACTGTCAGCGCCCAGATCGACCCGACGGCAGTCGAGAGCTCGGGCCCGGTCACCGTGGCAGCGACCGAAAGCGCCTCCATCAACGCTTTCGCGGTCGGGTTTGCCGGCGCACTCGCGGGTGGCGAGGGCGGCGGGATCTCGGTGTCGGGCGCCGGCAGTGAGTCGATCAACCAGATCGCGAACACGGTGTCTGCGCTGATCACTGGCGGCAGCACCGTGCTGGCCGCGGGCGCGATCACAGTGAGCGCGAGCGACGCGTCGAGCATCAAGTCGACCGCCGGCGCAGTGGCCCTCGCGATCGCGGGAGGGGTGGGCGGCGGCCTCGGCCTGGCGTTCGGCGTCTCGGTTTCGGAGAACCGGATCGGCCATGTCGACGTCGGCGGGAGCACGCGCGAGTACACCGTGACCGCCGCGGTCGACGCCTCCAATCTCGGCGATGCCAACCACCCGACCGGTGACGTCACCGTCAGCGCGAGCAGCTCGGCCTCGATCAGCGCGCTGACCATCGCCGGCGCCATCGGCGCGAGCGGCGGGGTCGGCGGCGGCCTGGCTGGGTCCGGCGCGGGCGCGGGATCCATGAACACGATCACCGGCACGACCCTGGCCACGATCCGGAACGGCAGCCAGCTGCACAGCGCCAACGTCACCGTGCAGGCCTCCGATTCGGCGCAGATCACCTCGGACGCGGGTTCCCTGGCGGTCGGAGCCTCTGGCGGTTATGGCGGCGGGTTGAGCGCCGCGGGCGGCGGGTCGGCGGCGCTGAACTTCATCTCGCGGACGACCACCGCGCGCATCAGCGCTTCGTCGGTGATCGCGGGCGGAGGCGTTGCCCTATCCGCGAGCTCGACCTCTGCCATCCATTCGCTGACGGTGGGCTTCTCCGCAGGCATGTCAGGGGGGCTGGCGGTGGCGATCTCGTTCTCTGGTGCCGGGGCGCTCGCCGCGAACACAATCGCGAACACGACATCAGCGCTCATCGACAGCGCGAGCACCGTCTCGAGCGGCGGGCTGCAGGATGTTTCGCTGAGCGCGACCGACGCTTCGGATATCGCAGCAGTGGGCGGCGCCGGAGCCATCGCCCTGACGGCCGCGATCGGCTCGGCGGGCGATGCGGTCGGAGCGGGCCTGGCGGTCAACGACATCGGCAGCACGGTTCGGGCCGCGATCGTCGGTTCGACCGTCAGCTCAACAGGCGCGGTCTTTGTCAGTGCTCGGTCGACCTCGACGATCAGCTCGATCGGAGTCACGGGCGCCATCTCGATCAGCGTCGCCCTGGCCTCGGGCAATGCCGAAAGCACGACCGTGAACAGGATCCACAACAGCGTCCAGGCCGCGGTAAGCAACGCCTCGGCGACCGCCGTGAGCGGCGTGTCGATCTCCGCGAGTGACAGTGCCACCATCAGCAGCAAGGCGATCGGGGCGGCGATAGCCGTCGCGGCCCTGGCCGGGGCCAAGGGCAACGTGAACTCGACCAACACGATCACGACCATGGTCACCGCCGCCATTAACCCCTCGACGGTCACCGCGTCGTCGGGCGACGTCAACGTCACGGCGTCGGCGCAGGGAGTGATCTCCGCCACCCCGCTGCCGCTCCCCAGCAGCATCTCCATCACCGGTGGCGGATTGACGTTCACCATCGCGAACCTCACGGCGAACAACGACGTGAGGCCGGCTGTCTCGGCCTTGATCGCAGGCGCGAGCTCGGTGACGGGACGCAAGGTATCGGTCAGCGCCACCGATACGGAGTCGATCACCGCGATCGTGGACCAGGTCAGCGTGTCGGTCAGCGGCGCGAGCTTTGTCGGCGGCGACATCAAGGCCATCAACACGGCCCAGGGTTCGATCAGCGCCGCGATCACGACGGCGCAGGTCACCGGCACGGCCGGTGACATCTCGGTGACGGCCACGTCTTCTTCGACGGTCTCGACCAGGACCAAGGCGGTCCTGATCGGAATCGGCCTCGACCTCGTCGACGCCACGATGTCGTCGCAGGCAAACGTTCAGCCGAGCGTGGCGGCTTATGTCGATGGAGCCACGCTCACCGCCACCGGTCACGCCGCGAACATCCGCGCTTCGTTCATCACGACCGCCACTCCCGTCGCGGGCGGTGGTGGCGGCAGCCTCGGCGGCAGCCTCAACTCGTTCACCGCGCAGGCCACGATTGCTGGCAGCACCGCCGCGTACGCGCAGGGCACCACGATCATCAATGCGCAGACGGTCGCCATCACCGCCACCGACAACAGCACGGCGACGCCGCAGGCGAGGAGTCTCAACTTCGGGACCGTCGCGGTCACCAAGCTCGATCCGAAAGCGACGTTCGCCAGGACGACCGAAGCCTTCGTCGCCGGCTCCCTGACCACCGGTGCCACCGTCACCGCCGTGGCCACGTCGACGTCCACTGGTTCGATCGACAGCTTCGCGCTGGCCGGAGCGGCCGGCGTGAGCATCACCACACTCGATGTGACCGCCGAAGCCACGGGCCTGACCCGAGCCGACGTGCGAGACGGTGCTCACCTGAACGCCGGCGCCTTGACCCTCCATGCCCAGGCGACCAACTCGTTGACGGCGAATCCGAGCGGCATGTCGTTCAGCCTCGTCGGCGGAGGTGGGAGCGCGAAGGCGACCGCTCGCGACGCCAGCACGACCGAGGCCAGGGTCGGGCCGGCCGACGGCATCCCCTCGATCACCCCGGCCATCGTCACGGCGGCGGGGGTGGAGGTGTCAGCCCAGCTCAACTCCGACGTGCGGGCGATCTCGAGCATGCTCGGCATCAGCCCGCTGGGCAGCGGCGCCACCAGCACGACGCTCGCGAGGGCCACCTCGACGGTCAACGCCTACCTCGGCTCCCGGGCTCAGATCGAGGCGCTGACCGGCGACCTGACGATTCGGGCGGCAGGCATCGTCGACACCATCGCGGACGCAACCGGGTTCGACTTCGCAGGCGGGTTCACAGTCGGCGACACGTCGGCCACCACCGACCTCGAGCCCACAGTGCACGCGTACACGGTCGGAAATGGCTCCCTACACGGCCGGAATATCACCGCCGAAGCACGAGCCAACACCGCGGCGAACGGCACCGGCATCTCGCCGAACTACAACGGTGGCCAGGTGGCCCCTGCGTACGCCACCGCCACGCTCGGAAGCGCCGCGCTGGGCTTGGGCATCGCCGGCGCCACCTTGAGCGCGACCGACTCGCCGAAGGTGACGGCCGGCGTCGGCAGCGGTACGACCATCAACGCCGGTGGCGACTTCGAGCTGGTGAGCCGCGTCTTCGAACCCGCCCTCGCGGACGGGCTTTCGGTGTCCGGGGGCGGTGCGGTCGGAATCGGCGCTGCCAGGCCGAGCTCGACGGTCGGGGGCTTCGTCACCACGACCTTCGGCGGCAACCTCCAGTCCGCGAACTCCGCCAGCGTGCACAGCGACGTGTTCGCCTCCAGCATCTCGCTCGGGCGTGGCATCGTAATCGCCGCCGGGGCATCGATCGGGTCGGTCTCGGTCAATGCCTCCACCACGCCCGCGATCACGACATCGGTTGGCGGACAGATGTCCACCACCGGCGACGTCGAGGTCGCCTCCACCGTCTTCACCGTCTCCGAGGCGCACGCGACGGCGATGAACTTCTCGTTTGGCGGGTCGGCGGGTTCAGTAAGTGCAGCCGCGGAGGCCAAGCCGAGCATCGGCACTCACATCTCTGGGAAGGTCGCGAGCTCGAACGGCAACGTGCGGGTCCTGGCGACGGACAACCTCGCCGGCGGCAATCCGATGACGGGCAACCTTGTCCTCGCCACCGCGGACTCGGTCCAGGTGGCAATCGGGCTGTCCCTTGACGTGACCTCCAAGCCGACGGACCTCAGCGCCAAAGCGGACGCCATCATCGACGCCGGCATCGATGCTGGTGCCCAGGTCCAGGCCCCGGCCGGCGATGTCACGGTCAAGTCAGTTTCCGGGAACTTCGCTAAAGCCAACCTGCACAAGTTCAACGGCGCCATCCTGACCATCTCGACAGCGACGACGCCAACCGCGGAAGCATCCGGCAGGACGAGCGCCGAGCTGTTGGGCAGCGTGGTCGGCGCCACGTCTGTTGTTCCGGGCGCGAACACCGTGCACGTGCTGGCCCAAGGCAATGACTTCTCGATCGTCGAGGCAAGCAAGGAAGGAGTCGGCGCCTTCACGATCCAGGGCGTCGACGGCGAAGCCAAGGGAAGCCCGATGGTCACCGCGACCGTGGGCAAGACGAGTCCGCAGTCGACTGTCCTGACCACCAGCAACATCTCGATCCAGTCGCTCGGTCTCACCGACGCCAAGGCGACGACCGGCAACGACGGTGGTGGCGCCCTCGATGTGCGGTCTTTCACAGCGAAGGCGCACATGACGCCGACCATCAACACGATCGTCGACCAGGGCGCGCAAATCACCTCCACCGGAGGCACCGTGACGGTTGACGCCTCGCACGACAACGTGCCGCAGCAGGTGTCGGACGGCACCTTCAACGCGGCGACCGACGTCACGACGGCGAACACCCTCACCGGAAACCACATCCACTTCAGCGCGGCCCATGCACTTCAGACCGGGGCCGTCGTGGGTTATGACGCTCGAGGTGGAACCCCGCTTGGTGGACTCGTCGACGGCCGCTCGTACGGCGTCATCGTCCTCGACGCCCAAACGCTACAGCTTGGAGCGACGTTCGACGGTGCCCAGGTCGACACGTCCACCGGCGTGATCTCGTTCGCGAAGCCGCACAACCTGGTCACGGGAGACCTGGTGTTCTACTTCCCGATCGGCTCAGCGGTCGGAGGTCTTGCCGGCGGCCAGCGATACCGCGTGTTCGCGCTCGACGCGACGCACATCAAGCTGCAGGACCCCGGTATGTCCTACCCCGGTCCGGCCCTGGCGTTCACCGGCGGCAACGTCTCGTCCAACACCGTCCACGCCACCAACCCGTTCCACAACGACGACTACGTGACGTACCTCAAGGCCCAGCCAATCAATTTCTTCCAGCCCCAGGTCAACTCGGTGCGTGGCAGCGACGGCAAGTTCACACCCACGGCCAACAACGAGATCTTCGTCGGCCGGCCGGATCGGTACATCGCGGGCCAGGTCGATGACTCCGGGATCCACACCGGCGACCCGGTCGTGTACACCGCTTTCGGAACCGCCGTCGGCGGGCTGACCAGTGGCACCACCTACTACGCCATTCGCATCAACAGCCAGGAGGTGCAGCTGGCGGACAGCCACTGCCACGCGGTCGGCTACGCCGGCGACCACAGCTGCACCTACGACCCGACCCCTCCAGACTCCGGCGGGAACGATCCCGACACCAGTGACGACAACACGCCGATCCCTGTGACTCCGATCACGCTGGATGAGACGGCGACGACGCTGAGGACACAGCACCAGCTGATCCGCGTGTCCGACATCCAGCCGCTGGGCCATCTGACCGATGGCAACGGTTACTACGTGGTCAACGAGGCGGCCAGCGGCTCGTCGTTCCAGCTTTCCTCGACCAGGGGCGGCGCGGCGCTCACTCTGGACAACCTGGGCTTCGGCGACAGCGCTCAGTTCTTGAGCCGCGAAGGCGTGCCCTTGACGGTCGCCGGGTCCGGCGAGCAGCGGCTGGCGCTCGACATCACATCGACTTCGTCAGGGACGCAGCAGCTCCTCGGGATCGGGACGAGCAGCGCCGCGGGAAGCCCGGTGTTCGGCGACCTGTACGTGACCGCCAAGACCGACGGCGGCGGCGGCGGAGCGATCAGCTTCTCCAGCGCCTCGACGGACGCGTCCTCGTCGCCGACGGTGTCCACCCAGATCCGCTCGAACGCCCATGTGGCGGGCGTCCGGATCATGGTCACGACCAACTCGATCGTGTTCGCGCGCTCGATCGCCACCAGTGACAGCGGCGGGGCCCTTTCCGACGCAACTGCCGGAGCCACGGTGACGGTGTCGACCTCGAGCACGATCGCGGTGAACGGTGACCTGAACGCGTCGGATCGGGTCGACGTCGTCGCATCGTCGGACCTGCGGCCGTTCGCGAAGGCCGACACAAACAACGGTGGGGCGCTCGCCTTTGGCGGAGGCGGGGCGCAGGAGAACATCGGCTACACCACTCAGGCCTCGGTGGGGGGCACGATCGAAGCGGGCAACGTCGCACACGTGCAGACGCAAACGAGCATCGACGGCCTCGTCGAAGCCGACCACTCGGCGGGCGGCGCCATCTCCGACTCCAACGCCAACGCAAGCTCGAGCAGCAACGGGACGAGCGTGGTGAGCGTCACCGGATCGGTCACCTCCGACCAAGTCCAGCTCGACGCGTTCATGCCGCTGATCCGCCAGCGGGCCACCAGCAACGCCCACTCGGGGGCTGCGTTCGCCGGGGCCTCGGCAAATTCGTCCGTCGACGCGACGGGCTACAGCGACATCGCCCTGAACAGCGGCGCTCAGATCGTCGGCATCCTGCAGACGACGCTGAGCTCGGCGTTCCAGGGCATCGACCTCCTTTCCACCGCACGCGGCGACTGCGACTGCTTTGGCGGCGACTCCAACGCCGGCGTCAGCACCACGGCCAACACCTGGGCCCGGGTGCTGGGATACACGGGCGCGAAGCTGACGACTCCGAACCTGAGCGTCTCCGCCAACCAGACGGTGATCCGTTACAGCGGCGACGCCAGCACCGGCGGCGGCCTCATCGACATCGGCGGCGGTGGCAGCGGTGGCGCCGGGGCGCCGAACTTCTTCCGCCAGATCTTCTGGGAGTCGAAGGTCATCCTGCTCGGCGATCCTGACCCTGAGCTCGAGATCGACTCGACCGGCCGCATCACGAAGATGACGCGCGGCATCGCCGTGACCGACGAGCTGGGTAACCCGTACAGCCTTGGGCAGCAGATCGGCGTCGGCCACACGATCGAGGTCCAGGACATCGTCTACAAGGACAACAGCACCGTCACCTTCTCCGCCAACCACGTCCCCGACCAGGGCGGGCAGGCGGCTCCGGCGAGCCAGATCTGGGGCAACGCCGGCAGCCTGGTGTTCCAGGAGACCTGGGACTTCGTGAAGATCACGAACTTCTCGAGTCTGCCGCTTGTGGTCCACAAGATCGAGCCGAACCACCAGGGCAACTCGACTCTCACGATCAACGTCGAATGGGTTTACGACGACGACTCGGTGGCATTCCCAGGGCCTCTGGACGCCAGCACTCCTGGCCCGACGTTCGTCCTCGACCTGATCCACTTCTTCCCACCGCCTCAGGTCACGATCGCGAACCGGGGCACGGGCAGCGCCGACCTGACGATCGACGGATTCATCGACAACCCGATCGGGACGACGGACATCCGCAACTCCGAGGGCAGCATCCTGGCGGGTCCCGACAGCCCGCTGATCAGAACCAACGTCCTCGTCCTGCGCTCGGACACGGGGTCGATCGGCTCCCGAGTCCCGACTCGCGTGCCGATCCCGATCCAGCTGGTTCAGAGCGCGTACACGGTCCACGTGATCGATCCACGGCGCGACATCAGCGTGGACGCGCAGGCGCGCGTGGACGTCGTCCTGGACATCACCTCGTTCCTCCGTGAGGACACGACCGATTCGTTCCAGCCGCACCTCGGACCGATCTACGCCGGACGCGATGTCGACATCCTCGTCAAAGACAGCCTCAAGGGGACCGACAAAGGCGGGATCGGGGTTGTCGTGGTCACGGTCAGTGGCACGATGGTCGCGTCGGACGGCAGCGCGGTCGGCGACGATGGCGGCGCATCGGGCTCAGTCACCGTCGACATCGACAGCGCGAGCACGGCGACCTACTTCCGCCGCTTCGACGACGACTTCGACGATGCGAGCCTGGATGGCGTGCTGCGCGCATTTGGCACAACGAACGCGTTGATCGACAGCACGTACTTCTTCACCGACCTCGAGGCCGGCAACAACATCATCGTCAACCACACGGCGACAGGCGCCAAGGTCTCGTTCAACATCCACAGCGTCGTCGACGCGACCTTCTTGCTCGACGGCGTCCAGGCCGGGTCGACCAACAACATCGGCGAGATCGATCTCTACACCAACGGCGACATCACCGACACCGAGACCTCAGGCGACCTGCGGGTCGGCACGATCAAGTCCGAGCAGGGTGATGTCACCCTTATCGCTGCGGCGACGAACACGTCGATCTTCGACGTCGACTTCGACACCGACAACACCGCCGAGAGCGTGAGCACCGACGACAACCGGGCGCGGGTCATCGGGAAGGTGATCAACCTGACCGCCGCCACCGGCGGCATCGGCTACATCAGCCCGCTCTTCAACTACCTCGAGATCGACTCGTCTTACAACGGTTCGAACGGTGCCCTCAACGCCACGGCGGCGAACAGCATCTGGGTCAAGGAGACGCTGAACGACCTGAACGTCGGCTTCGTCCAGTCGACGGCCGGCGACGTGCGCCTGATCTCCCTCACCGGCGGCATCAAAGACGCCGACAACGCGCACGCCAGCGACATCGTCGCCCGCAGCATCGACCTGGTCGCCGAGCAGGGCGGCATCGGCGCGTACTCGAGCGACGGCAGCCACGACCTGAAGATCGACACCAACAGCTGGGCGGTGGGCAGGCTCTACGCCTGGGCCTTCGGAAAGCCCGCCGACGACAGCATCTACATCCAGGAGACAAGCGGTGATGCCGACGACGCGAGCGAGGCCGACAGCACGCTGCACGCCCTCCTGGCCCGGTCGGCGGACGGAAACGTGCGGCTGTACGTGCCCGACAGCGCGGTCCTGAACTCGAACAACCTGGACGTGCTCGGCGGCGGTGACGCGCTCGACTTCACCGAGCACCTCAGCGCCGGCACGATCATCGCCAACTCCAACCAGGCGGCCGCCGAGACGGTCGAGCCGTACCCCGGCGCGAACGGCATGACTGGTGACGTCACCCTGTGGGTCGGCGACAACCTGACGACCGCGGTCACGAGCCTGATCCAGGGCTTCACGGTCGAGATCTACGGCGACGTGTTCAAGGGCACACCTGACCCGGACCCAACGCCGTCGACCGAGAACGGCTTCACCAACGGCCAGTGCTTCGGGCCGAACGATGCGGCGACGTCGTTCGCCCCTGCGCACCCGGCCGACTGCGCGAACTATGGCTCGACGATGGACTTCTACGGGACCATGAACGCCCACCCGTTCCAGATCTTCGGGGGCGTGAACAACGACACCTTCAGGTTCCACACCACGGCCGTGCTCGGCGGCGAGACCCGTGCCTACGGAGGGCCGAGCGCGGCCCCCGCGGCGGGCGGGCACGACGGCAACGACACCTTCCTGGTCGACCGCCTCCACACCATGACGGGGCGGCACATCGACGCGTCCACCGACTTCTACGCGGGTAAGTTCGTGCGCGACCACCTGGTGCTTGACGGCGAGCAGGACAGCGACACGTACACGATCAACACGTGGGGCAGCGAGGTGTCAGGCAACCACGACTACATCGTCGACGTGCTCGACAGCGGTCTCCGCACCACGCTGGCCGACGGTACCTTGCCCGCCTACGGCACCGACACGCTGACCGTCAACGGCACCAACACCTCCAACGTCTTCCTGCTGCGCGCTTCGAGCTTCATCCCCGACGAGCCGGAGGCGCAGTCGCCGTCGTTTGTTGCCGTGCTTCACGGCGCCAATGCGGGCGACCCGCTCGCCACCCTCGTTGCCGCCGTCCGGGCGCACACGCGCACCGATGTGGAGCGTGTGAATTACGACCAGAACGTCAACTCGCGGCTTTACGTGAACGGCGGGGCGGCTGACGACTACTTCGCGGTCGACGGCAACAGTGCGATCACCACGCTCGACGGTGGCGCGGGCGCCGACCAGTTCCAGGTCGGTCAGATCTTCGGCAACTACCCGAGCAACACCACGCCGCCCGCCGACGCGACGCCGGACTGCATCCCCGGCTTCACGCCGCCGTGTGGGACCGGCAACGTGCGCGACTTCCACAGCTTCTCGCTGCCGGCCGGTGTGGCGCCGGAAGACCAGTTCCGGACCATCTTCACGACCATCGGCTGGCTCAGCCCCGGCACCCTGTTCCCGCTGGTCGCGCTAGGCGGCACAGGCGACGACCTGTTCCAGGTCTACTCGAACCAGGCGCAGACCAGGCTGGAAGGCGGGGCGGGCGATGACACGTTCGTGATCCGGGCTTTCCCGCTCGCCGATCCATTCACGCTCAAGGTGCTGAAGGACCTCTCGACCGCGGCCAAGAGCGCGGTCCTGGGCGGCGGCGGCAACGACCTGATCGTCTACAACGTGAACGCTCCGGTGGACGTCGACGGGGGTTCCGGCTTCAACCGGATGGTCGTCCTCGGCACGGAGTTCGACGACAACTTCGTCATCACGGCGGACGGCGTCTTCGGCGCCGGCCTGCACATCAACTACGTCCACATCCAGGACATCACCGTCGACGGGCTCGAGGGCAACGACCACTTCTTCGTCCTGAGCACGCCGGTCGGCGCTGTCGTCCACCTGTTCGGCGGTCTTGGCTACGACACGTTCAGCGTCGGCGGCGACGTGACGTTGCCGATCGTCAGCCGCGACCTCGAGGGCATCAGCGGTGTGATCAACCACCAGTCGAGGTCGTCAGACCAGGGGTATGACAACCTGCCAGTCGACGGCGTGCCGCTGCACGTCGCCAGCGCGAACGCGGGCCAGGTCGTGGTCACGGAGCTCGCGGGAGGCACGACCGTCTCGAAGCTCGGCCAGACCACGACCACCTACAGGATCAGCCTCGTCCGTGGGCCGAGCTCGCCGGTCTACATCAACATCTCGGCGCAGAACGCGACCCGGGAGGACGCAGCAAACGGCGCCCGCACGATCATGGTGTCGGTCGACGGCGGCGTGACGTGGTCGTTCGCGGCGGTGCTGACTTTCAATACGAACGAGCAGGGCCCAAAGACGGTGATGGTGCGGGCGATCGAGGACCACTTCTCGTCGGGCGACCTGATCGTCCCGATCAGCCACACCAGCGTGAGCCTCGATCCGACCTTCAACCACGTCGACATCAAGAACGTCAACGTCAATCTGCTCGACGACAACACACCGGGCGTTCGCGTCGCGACCCCCGACCCGAAGACGGTGGTGATCGAAGGCCCGCATGGTCTCAACGACACATTCACGGTGGCGGCGGCGATGGCGCCTGCCACCGGCAAGACGGTCACCTTCACGATGACCGGAGGCGATCCGCGCCTGGTCTACACGAGCGGGGATCCACGCTTCAGCGCCGCCAGCAAGACGTTCACCTTCGACAGCTCGAACTGGAACTCGCCCGTCAGCGTGATCGTCTCCGCGCCACTCGACGGGGTCAAGGAGAACCGCAAGATCGCGATCATCACCTACGCCGTCGGTGGGACCGATCCCACCTACCAGGCGTTCTTCGCCACGCCTGGCAACAACCTGCCCACCCAGCAGATCACCGTGATCGACGGCGACGGACCGGGTGTCTACGTCACGAACACCGACGGCTCCATGGTGGTCGTCCAGGGCGACTCGGTGGGCGCTATGTACACCCTGCGCCTGACGTCGGCCCCATCCGCCGACGTCAAGATCAGCATCCGCACCGACGGCCAGACGCTGGTGTCGTCGGCGGACACCAGGTTCGACGCCGGCACCCAGCCCTCCTGCACCGCTCCGCCTCCCGGCGCCGCGGTTCCGCCTGGCTGCACCTTCCCGTCGGTCACGTTCCACACCGGCGACTGGTTCACGCCGGCGATCATCAAGGTCACCGCCAACCCGAACGCGCCTCCTACCGATCCGCTTCAGCAGCTGAAGTTCTTCCCCGTGCAGCTGCACCAGGTCGCGGCGGCGATCCAGGGGCCGCTGTACATCGACGGCGGCGCCGGCAACGAGGACCGGTCGGTGCAGAGGGCGATCACCCTCCCGACCGAGCTCGACGGCGGCCCGATCACGCATACGTTCGGGGTCGGTGATTCCGGCTCAGTCGACACCGTCAACGTCTTCAACGACGGCAGCCAGCAGGACGACCTCACGACGATGACTGCCCCGACCGCGACGAACCCCCTGAACAACATCTTGATGCAGGGCATGGGCGGCGACCTGCACTTCGTGGACGATCACAACGTCCATCACGACTTCGTCGGCGGGATCGACTACACAAACATCGAGCGGCTGTCCCTGATGCTGGGCAAGGGCAACGACCAGCTGACGGTCAACGGCACGATGCCCTCGTCGACCGTCGATGGGGCGAGCGGCGGCCTGACCATGCTGTACGGCGGCGGCGGAAACAACGCGATCACCGTCAACGACCACAGCGGCGGAGCCGGCTCGCCGCTGGCGGTTTTCGGCGCCGCCTCCCAGAACGGTGCGCCGTACTACGGCATCTCCGGGCAGCCTTCGGTCAACGCCTTCGCTTTCAACAACCCGGGCAGCAACACGATCGACGCCAGGGCCGACACGCAGAGCGTCGCCGTCTACGGTGGTCCGGGCGACGACATCATCTACGGCGGCACGGGCGGCGACCACATCGCGGGCGGCAGCGGCAGGGACCGCATCTACGCCGGCTCGGGCGCCGACGTCATCTACGGTGACGACGGGTTCAATCTGGTCAGCGAGACGCGCTGCATCTCCGACCCGAACGGCAGCACCGGCATCGCCAACAACCCGTGCAACCCGAACTCGGAGATCACTTTCATGACCCAGGATCGCTACCTCCAGACAGTCGTCGGTCCCTCCGACGGCGACGTCGAGTGGAACGGGGTGGCACGCCGGACGATCACCGAGTGCAGCCAGTGGACGATCGCCGACGCCACCGCGGTCGTGACCACTCCAAACTGCGCGCTGGCTCACCCAGCCGCGGGGCAGAGCCTCGACACCGAGGACCACCTCACGCCTGCCCGCGACCTGATCTACGCCGGCGGTGGCAACGACGTCGCCTTCGGCGACTTCGGGCTGGTCGTCCAGAACGTGCCCGAGAACGTCTTCACGACCGCAGGCATCCTGCGCGTCGCCAGCGAGAGCCACCAGTACGGCGACAACGACACCATCTACGCAGGCTTCCTCGGCGCCGACGGCCTCACGCACGGCGGCGGCAACGCGGTGATTCTCGGAGGGCCCGGCAACAACGCCATCGACGGCGGCCGTGGCAACGCCGTAATCGTGGCCGACTCCGCCAACCTGGCGCGCGGCTCGCTAACCGCTGCCAACGTGCAGCCTCGCTTCCGTGTTCTCCAGGGCGGGCTCCTTTATGACGTCAACCCGCTCAGCCCGACCTTCACTAAGGACCTGGTGACCACGGCGGCGCAGGCGGACGCGCGCTGGGGCACGACGCCGCCCTGGTGGGCGAACTTCGTGATCACCGTCCAGGACAAGTGGCAGAAGACGCCTGGCTCCGTCTACCCGAGCCCTGTCCCGGTCGACACGCCGGCGAGCTACTACGGGAGCAACTACATCGCGGGCGGCGCGGGCGATTCGATGATCTTCGGCAGCCTGGGGAACGATGTCATCCAGGCGCACTCGTCGATCGACTTCCAGCCCGGCGCTTACTTGACCTCGCCGCTCATCAACTGCGCGCCCGGGATCGTCGGGTTCAGCGGATGGGCCTTCGCGAACCTGGTCGGTTCCTGCCGCGACGCTTCCGCGGCCACCACTGCCACCCCCACTCCAGCGCTCCAGATCCATGTCTCCAGGGGCGACTACTACGGCGCCGGAACCGACGGCATGAGCTACGTCGAGGGCGGCGGCGGCAGCGACGTGCTGTTCGGCGACTTCGGCCAGAACGACCTGATCGGCGGCAGCTCCGACCTCTTCGGCCAGGGCGCCCAGGCGCAGCGCTCGAGCGGCTCCAACCTCATCTTCGGCGGCGACGGCACCGAGATCAGCCGCGGCAAGCCGGGCGACATCGTCGACGGCAACAACGCCCACGCCCACGATGCGGATGTCATCGTCGCCAACAACGCCGACGTGTTCCGCATCGTCGGCACCAACGGAGGGGCCGGCGGCGCCTATCTCAACTTCAACTACGACGTCAACGGTTATGCCGGCGCGACCGAGCGCATCGTCGTCCGCGCCGTCCGCCCGCTCGATCTGACGCCTGGCGGCCCCGACCTCGCCTCAGGCGGGCCCGACGGCTTCCAGGCCGGCCCGCTGGTGGTGGGACGCGAAGCGGCCAACGGCGTCGGCGACGTCGGCGGCACGCCGGAAGCCGTGAACGGCGTCGCCCTCCAGCTGGGAAGCGAGATCCACGCCGAGGGCGGAGACGCCTTCGTCTACGGCGGCCCGGCCAACGACGTGATCTTCGGCGGCGGCCAGAACGACACGATCATCCTCGGCTATGGCGACAACTGGGTCTCCGGCGGCCGCGGCGACCAGTGCGTCATCGCCGGCGGCGCCCGCTGCCTCGCCAGCCGCGACAGCTCGACCTACGGCGAGCCGCTTTACGGCATCGCGGCGATCCCCGCCGCCAACCTCGGCGAGCTCATCACCACCCCAGGCAACGTCCAGCAGGCGATCATCAACAACGTCGGAGCGTTGAAGTACACGGCCATCCTGTACCCGTACAACTGGGACCCGGCGACCTACGCTGGGCCGGGTCAGTCCAACAACAGCCCGACCTTCTCCACGGGCTGCAACCAGAACCAGCTCTGCCCCCACTACCAACCGCGCTTCGGGCACAACATCATCTACGGGGGGTGGGGTGGAGGCGTCATCCACGGCGGCCCCGGCCAGTCTGCGATCTCGGGCACCGAGGCGCCCGGCGCCAACCACAACGGGGTCATCGAGACCGGCTGGACGAACAACTACAACCTGAACGGAGACCAGCTGAACACCGCGCCGATCGAGACCGACTGGTACCACCCGTTCAACCCCGGCAACCCGATGGGCTGGGTGCCTTTGGGCGCCAACCTGCACGGCAACGCGGCGCGCGCCTCGCAGATCGGCAAGGCCGTCTACTTCAACCCGAGCGACCCGCGGCGGAAGGTCATGCTCAACGCCGACGGCAGCCCGTGCATCTGGGCCGCCGGCAGCGACTGGACGAGCTGCGCCTACAACTTCTTCCTGAACTTCGACCCCACCGATCCGATGCTGCCGGTCGACGGCAGGTGGTATCAGGGCACCGGGCATCCCATCGAGCCGGTGACCGGCGACAAGGCGATCTTCGACGACCTCGGCAACGACTACATCGTCGCGGGCATGGGTCGGGTGCGCGTGTACGGCGGCTGGGGCAACAGCGTGATCGATCTGCGGGCAAGCATGAACGTCGATGGCGGCCTGAACGACATGCCGGTGCCGAACATCACGGATGGTTCGGCGGGCACGCCGGCCTGGGAGGCGCTCGCCTTCGGCGGCGGGGGTCAGGACATCTTCTTCGCCGGGACCGGCGGCGACCGTTTGATCGACTGGGTCGGCAACCACAACAGCTTCTACGTGCCGTTCTCGCAGTTCGGCATGCCGGCCGTCAGCCGCACCCTGCAGCCGTTCCTCCCCGAGTTCCTGTACGCGCTCTCCAAGAGCGACGGCGCCGACCAGACGCTGGGCCCGCGCTACGGCGGCGTCGCCTCCCGCAACGGTGAGCCCTTCGGTGAGCTGGGGCTGGTGCTGCAGCACGACGACGCCTGGCACCAGCAGGTCGGGCCTCCGTTCAACACGATGCCAGAGAACGTGGGCGGGACGCAGAACGACGTCGCCAAGACGGCCAACGTCCAGCCGATGCTCTCGCCGGGCACGGATCCACCAGCGAGCCTGGTCGGGGCACGCATCGCCGTGCCATCGGGCGTTGGCCTCAACCTACCCTCCGGAACCAACACCCCAGGTGCGGCTGCGGTGCCGCTTTACGTGACCGGACCTGCCGGCGCATCGGTCGCGTTCACCTTCACCGAGGGCGCCAACAAGGTGACGGGAAGCGGCGTGCTCAGCGCCAAGGGAAGCTTCGGTACGAGCGTCGACCTGTCGACCTTCCCCGACGGCACCATCACGGTGTCGGTCTCGCTCACCGCCGCGGGTGCACCGTCCACGACGCTGACCACGACGATGGGCAAGAACAGCGTTGCGCCGCCGGCTCCCACTGTCGCCGCGCCGGCGTACTCGAACATCGCCAACAACCTGGCGTACACGGTGGCCATCACAGGCCAGGTTGGCAGCATCGCCAACGTGGTCTTGACGGACGGCGGTCTGCCCGTCCCGAACGTCGCCAACGGCATGGACGTGATCGGCTCGTCGGGCACACTGAGCCTGCCGGTCGACACCTCGAACCTCAAGGACGGGCTCGTCGCCATCTCCGTGACGCTCACGAACGGCGCCGGCGACAGCGTGGCGTGGATATCGACCATCACCAAGGACTTGATCGCGCCTGTTCTCGCGTTGTCGGCAGGCCCGTACATCAATATCGCCAACGTCAAGACGTATCAGCCCTTGATGACGGGCGAGCCTGGCGCGACCGCTTCGTATCGGATGACCGACGGCGTGCACACGCTGTCCGGAACCAAGGTCGTGACGTCGAGCGGCCAGTGGAATCTGCCGATCACGGCGTCGACGCTCAATGACGGAACGATCACCCTGACTGTGACCGAAACCGACCCCGCGGGCAACCCAACCAGCACGACGGTGACGATCCTCAAGGAGACAATCGCCCCGGCGGGATCACTCTCGATCGCCGGTCCCGTCATCAACGGAGTCATCGCCACAACCAACGCGACGGTCTCCGTGACGCTTGCGTTCACGTCAACGGCTGGCATCGGTTCAGTTGCGTTCTCGACCAACGGAGGCTCGACGTATGGGTCACCGCAGCCCTACTCGACCACCGCCTCCGTCACGCTTGGCGCCGATGGGCTGTACACGATCGCCGTCCTGGTGACAAGCAATGCCGGCAACGCCGCCACGTTCACGAAGCAGGTCCGGCTGGACCGGTCCGGACCGACCATCGCGTACTCGCTCACGGCGCCCACCAACGGCAGCTTCTACGACGTCGGCAAGGCTGTCACGGTGACATTCAGTGCCACCGACGTCGACAACGTCGCCTCCACGACGGCGGTTCTCGACGGAGTCACGACACTCTCCAGCGGAGCGGCTTTCAACACTGAGACTCTCGCGGCGGGAGCTCACACGATCCTCATCACGTCCAGGGACGGGCTCGGCAACGCCTCGACGACGACGATCACCATCACCGTCCACGCCACGATTTCCGGCTTGACGACGGCTGTCAACGATGGGCGGTTGTCGAACAAAATCACGTCGAGCACGACCTCGAGCCAGCTCCTGAGCTACCTGACGAGCGCGCAGAACGCCTTGAATGCCGGGAACACGGCTCAGGCGAAGAGCTACCTGGCGTCGTTTGTGAGCTACGTCCAGGCGCAGAGCGGAGTGACTATCACGGCCGCCTACGCGACCTTGCTTGTCGGGTGGGCCAACGACCTGATCGCCCGGCTATAACCTCGCGCGCGCGTCCTCTTTATATGTGAGTGATGCCTTTATATGTGAGTGATGCCGCCTGCCGGTCGCCGAAATGACTTGACAGCAGCACCCAAAGCGGCTAATAAATTCCGCAGCCGCCAGCTGTCTTCCGGGGGCAACTGAAATTGTCAGGCGCACCGTGACCGCCGACTCCGCCTGGGCTCTACCTCGACTGCTCGGTCTCTCGGAGGAGATCGAGCGCCTCCGCGACACCCTCGCCGAGTGGGAGTCCGGCTGTGACCCGGAGGTCGCGCCCATCGTCCGCCACCAGCTGTCCGGGCGAGCGAAATATTTCCGCCCGGTGACGATCTTCGCGTGCCATCGAGCGGTCAACCGCGAGCCCGCCGGCGACGATCTCATCCGCTCCGCGGCGGCTCTCGAGATCACGCACAACGTCGCTCTGATCATCGACGACATACTCGACCGTTCGCGCTTCCGCCGTCAGAAGCTCTCGCTTCACTGCCGGTTCGGCTTTCTTCCCGCCCTCATGACCGCCGGCTACATGACATCAGGCGCATCGGCCATGGTGGCCGACGACGCCTTCAGCGTCGCCAGGTTGGCGGAGCTCATGCAGCGGCTGGGCGTCGCCGAATGCCTGCAGTGGCGTCTCCGCCGGAGGCCGCTCGGCGTCGAGGATTGGCGCACGATCGCCGGCGAGGACACCGGGTCGATGTTCGAGGTGTGCGCCTGCCTGGGCACTCGCGACGACGCCCTGCGCCGCTTTGGAGGGCTCCTCGGCACCCTGTACCACGGCTGCGACGATGTGGCCGACGTCCGCGGCACGATGGCACTCGGCGGCGGCGTGCACAAGGACATCCTCGACCGGATCTTGACCCTGCCCGCGGCCGTCGCGTTGCGTGACCCGAGCACGGTCCTCATGTTCGAGCGCCAGGACCCCGACACCGTTCCCGCGCTCACCGAACGGCTCTACGCGGCGCTTCCGGAGGCGGAGCGGTACCTCGACCGGATCGCCGACGAGGCGCGCGCGGAAGCGCTCACCAGGGCCAGGAACCCGGACGGTCTGCTCGACCTGGTCGAGCACACGCGCGCCCTCTCCGTCGCGTGAGGATGGCCACGCCGCGGTACGACTGCATCGTGGTCGGCGGCGGGCCGGCGGGCGCGGTCGCGGCCTGGCGGATGGCCGGGCGTGGGGCGCATGTGCTCGTGCTCGAGCGCACCGGCTATCCGCGGGAAAAGGTGTGCGGTGATTACGTCGAACCCCGAGGGTTGCGCATCCTCGAGGCGCTGGGCTGCCTGCGATCGCTCGACGGAGAGCTGCCGATCACGCATTCGGCCACCTACGTCGAGGGGCGGCGGCGCTACGCGGGCCCCATTCCCTTCTATGGCGTCGACACGCGGCTGCCGCCGCACGGCTACATCGTCCGCCGAGAACGCCTCGATCATCTTCTGATCCAGGCCGCGGTCCGGGCCGGGGCGGAGCTGGTTGAGCACGCCCGAGTGACCGGGGTCGAGACGTCGGCTTCGGGGGTGTGGGTGCGTACGGAGCGAAACGGCAAGGAGCACACGCATCGGGCGTGCGCGGTCGTCGGCGCCGACGGCGTGAACTCGGTCGTCGCCGAAGCCGCCGGCCTCCTTGTCGTGGATCCGCGCCACATCGCCGTGTCGAAGCGGGCCTACGCGACCGGCATGGGCGACGACATCGGCGAGGCCGCGTTCTTTTTCGAAGAGCGGCTGTTTCCCGGCTACGGCTGGATGTTCCCGATGCGGGGCGGCGTCGTCAACCTCGGGGTCGGGCTGCTCTCCGAAACGCGCCAGCGCCTCGGTCTCAGCGTGCCGGCCCTCTTCGAAGCCTTTGTCGAGGAGCTGCGCCGGTCGCATCCGCTGTGTTCGGGCCTGCGCCTCGTCGCGCCGCCAATCGGCGGCATCGTCAAGACCTATGGCGCCGCGGGGCCGAATCATTTCGACGGTGGCGTCTTGGTTGGCGACGCCGGCTGCTTCGTCGATCCGATCACGGGGGAGGGCATCACGCCGGCGATGGAGTCGTCGCTACTGGCCGCGGAAGTTCTTCTTGACGCCCTTGCCAGCGGTGACCTGAGCGCGAATGCGCTATCCGAATACGAGCGCCGTTTCCGTGCCTATTTCGACCCAGCGATGCTGTTCGTCGACCTGGTGGCCTGCTGGATGCGCAACCGCCGGATGGCACGGCCATGGCTCGCCCTGCTGGCCAGAGGGTGCGAGCTCGCCGAGTCGGACCGCGAGTGGAGCCGCACGGCGGGCGGTTGGTTCGGCGGGCTGGAAGTGGATCCGCGCGGGATCATGTTCCACATCTGGCGCAAGGTGGCGGGAGAGCTCGCACTCACGCTGCAGCCCGCTCTCGGTCGCGACCTCGCGGGCTGGCAGGCGGCTTGGCTCGGCTCGATGATCCACGACCCGGTGTGGACGCTGGGCTGGCTGGCTGACCTGCAGCGAAAGTGGCTGCGTGTGGCGGCCCAGCTCATGACCGCGCACGCCGACCCGCGCGCCGCTGGCCTGGCCTAGTCCTTGGCCCGGGCCGTGCGCGTACGTCGTGCCTTCGGACGGCCGATCCTCTCCAGCTCGTCGGTGAAGTGTCGGATGCTCAATCGCGGCAGGTTGGCGAGCTCGCGCAGGTAGACGCGGCTGGCGTCGGCGACCCTGGCCGCCGCCTCGCCCGGGGCCATCTTGCCGTTCTCGATGTTGGTCAACTCGCTCTCGAGGGTGCGCGTGTAGCGGTCCGCGGACTCGACCCAGCCGGCCCAGAACCTCACGGCGGCTGAGACCGCTGCAAGCTCCGTTCGCGCCGCGTCGAGAACGACCCGCCTGACCTCGTCCATCTGCGATTCCGGGCTTTGCTGCACGGAGTCCTTGTCAAGAGTGTATGACATGCTCACTTGACGCTTACTTGTCAGGATGGGATGATCTGACCGCGCAGGCCGGCTCCGGACCTGGAGGCCTCTTGAGCAGCTCGGTTCCGACCCACTTCAGTCTCGACCTGGCGGGCATTCCCAGCAACTTCCACGTGAGCGTCGACCACCTGCCGACTGTCACGCTGGACATCCGGCCATTGACGCTGGAGCTGAAGCCCGTCGAAATCTCTGTCCGGCTGAAAGAGTTCCCATCGATCAGGGCGCACGTGCCCGCGGACTTCAACCTCGCTTTCTGCATCCTCGGGCGGGAGCTCGCCAGCATCAGCCTGTGCGGTGAAGCGCAGGTGATCACCGAGCCTTACCGGCCGAATCCATGCGAGGAGTGCGGCGAGGAGAAGCCCGTGCAGGTGCCCGGCAAGGGGCTCGGATAGGCGTGGCGGCTGCGGAAGCGACCACGGTCCGGTTCAAGGGCTCGCCGGAAAGGCTGACCGGGTTGGCGCCCGCGCCGGCGGCCGGCCCGCTTGACCTGCAGGTGCGTCTAGACCTGCCGGAGCCTTTCCAGAGCGTTCTGCCCGCCTACGCACAGCCTCTGACCGCGGCGCCGGGCGCCCCTGCACTCCTCCGTCTAGCGCTGCCGTCGTCGACCCCGCCCGGCACGTACACGGGAACGATCCGCGTGGGTGATATCGATCGCAGCGTCGCGGTCGAGGTCGAGCCGCTGATCCGGATCCGGTTCAACCCGGTGAGCCTTGTCCTCCACGGTGCACCCGGCGCCAACATCTCCGCGCCGTTCAACCTGTACAACGTCGGGAACTCGGAGTTCGATGTCCTGCGCGTCTACGCCTTCGGAGTGTTCGATGTCGACGGCCTGGACGATGCGTTCGGGCAGACCTTCCGGACCAAGCTGCGTCCAGGCGAGCGGCGCATCGACGTTTTCGCCGAAAAGCTCGCCGATGGCCACGGCGGACTGGTTCGCGTTCGCATCGAAAAGGGATCTGGGACGGTCCCGGCCGGAGCCGTGCGAGAGGTCAGAGCTGTCTTTCGGCTGCCCGACCGAATGCGACCCGGCCGGTCATACGCGGGCACCCTCCCGCTCAACTACGCGAGATATGGCGTTCGGATCGACGTCGCGGGCACGCGGGAGAAGACCCCGGAGGCTGAATGAGCGCACAGAGCGAAACGGCCGAAGCGTTTACCGATCTGCTCGAGGCCGGATCAAACCTTGGCCTTGGCGTCCTGAGCCTTGTCGGCGGAGTGGTGCGCGACCTGGCTCCGCCGCGCGGGCATCGGCGCGACTGTCGCTGCGGATGCCACATCCCAACCCCCTGTTGGGAGCCGCAACCGCTCGGTACGTTCGCGACCCGCGGCTGCCCGGGCGCGCACGCGACCTTACGGGTCCGGGTCACGAACTGTGGCTCGACGAACCTGATCGTGACGCTCGAGGGCGGCGCCGGCTCATCGGGGCTGGTGGTGCAACCCGGCCAGCTCTCCCTCACGCCGCAGGCGCGCGGCTACTCCGTCCTGAGCTTCGACGTCCCCGCCGGCGCACAGGTAGGGGATGTCCACGAGTTCCTGGTCTGGATCGCCGGCTGCAAGCGCTACTTCCTCCGCTGGCGTGTGCGCGTGGCGTCGAAATGCGGAGGCGATTGTCCGGACGTCGACGTCGATGATTGCCCCGATCTCATCCATCACTGGTACGACCACTTCTACTGCGAGCATCCTTGCCAGCCGACGGTCAAGCGCTGACCACATCCTCGTCCGGGCGGCTGCCCCGCCTCATCGGCCGGTTGACGATGGCCAACCTCAACCTCTGGCTGTCGGCGAGCCGGCTGGCGCTCGACTACATGGACGAGATAGCGTCGTCGCTGCGCGAGACGGACCGCGTCGCCCGCCGGCAGCAAGAGGCGGAGTCGTTGCCGCCGCTGGTGCTCGAGGCGTCGGCCGGCATGCCGGCGGTCGGGGCGTTCCTCGTCCACAACCAGCTGGGCTCGAGGGTCGAAGCGCCGCTCCAGGCCAGCAAGTTCGTAGCCGTGGGGGGCCGCGAAGCGACGCCGGAGATCAGGTTCGAGCCCGCGACCGTCAAGCTCGATCCGGGACAACAGAGCCTCGTGCGGTTCCTGATCAAGGTCGACGAGCTGGCGCCGGGAGTTGATTACCGCGGGGAGCTCGAGCTGCCGGGGCTGCCCAACGGCAAGGTTTCGTTGGTGGTCCGGCGCCGGCGGCGGGCGCGACGATCGGCGGCCAGAAGTTAGCCAAGGCACCACCCGACACGCCGGCGTCGATAGCCGCTAGTCCGCGGCCTCGGGTGGCGCCGTGCGATTGCTGGTGGTACAGCAACGCCGGTGGCAAACTGTGGCAGTTGGCGGCAGTCGGCGCCACTCTACGAGTACGACATGCGATTTTCGAATGGGCGGCGCCGATCTGTTAACCGCAAGGTTCGGAGGGCGAATCTCCGTCCCGGAGCCAGCCCTTACCGGGCGGGTACGCGAGCGGTCTTGACCCAGGTGGCGCACTCAAGAGTGGTGGCGTAGCCCATACCTGCGTACACCGGCCGGCCCAGCTCGCTTGACTGCAGGGTCGACGGCGCGGTGTGGTCGGCCAACGTTGCTTGCCAGGTGAGCGTCTCCCCGAAACCACGCCGACGCATTGCCGGCACGACCGAAATCAGGTAAACACCGACTACGCCATCGGAGACATAAGCGACTGACGTCCCTATTGCTCGACCGTCAGCGATGCCGACCCAGCATCGCATTGCGCCATCGGCAAGGACTTTCTTGTTCATGATCAAGGAAGCAGGTACGTTCTCGAGCTCCGCGATCGCGAAGCCCTGAACAAGGGTTTGAACAAAGACCTCCAGGTCGTGTTGGGAACGCACCTTCCGGATCTCCAGATCTGAGTTGCGGCGCGGGGCTCCGCCGGGTGGGCGAACCATGAACGGAAGTGGCCACCATCTCTCGAACCCGTGCGGTTCTAGTCGTAGAGCGGCCCACGGGTCATTGATCAAATACTCTCCACCGTCGGGGTTGACCCCGTAGAAGTTATTGATGCGTGCAACCAGTTCGGGGGTGGCTGAGGAATTGAGTCGCCGGAGAATCGTGACCCGGTTAAACACCCTAGTCCCTAGACCCGAATCAACCGCCCATGCGTCATCCCATCGTGCCCAGCGCCCGCCGATCGACCGGGCAGGCGCCTCCCACATACGAGCCATGTTTAGAGCGCCGGCCTCGACGATCGCCTGCACTTCCACCTTCAGGCGATGTTAGTCGTGGATCGGGGTGCTCGCTCAGCAGCCAATTGGCAATTCTTCCCTGCGAGTGGATCGCGCCGACCTATTTCAACTTCGAACCTGGCAATGGGGAGGAGTTCGAGAGGGCCAGAACTCGACCTGTTCGAGACATCTGGCCTTGATTGAAACGGCTGGTGTGCCGCCGCCGCGTTCACACCAACTGATTCGGTCGAGACAGTAACCGTACCCCTTCGGCACCGTTCAAGCTGACAACGGCGAGCTCGAAAGATCGCGAGGAGCGGCAGGGCTCTCCTGGAGACAACGTCATGTTCACGTTTCGATTGGCCCCCGCATTTGCTCTGCTGCTGCTCGTAAGCGCCTGCGGGTCGCCGTCGAGCCCAAAGACCGCCGCTGCGACCCGATTGGGCAACCCCACTCTGACCGCGGCAGCCACATCCAGTCCGGCACCGACAGCCAGTCCGGCACAGACATCTAGCCCGTCACCGACGGCTAGCCCGTCACCGACCGGCTGGGTGACTTATACGGAGCCGGCGTGGGGCTACTCAATCAGCATGCCAGCTGATTGGCATTTGGTAATCGCCGGGCAGCAAGATCCGCAACAGTTCAAGAGCTTCAGCAACGAGAATGTGACTAACGCGGCGATCTTGACGGGCTTGGAGGCTAACGGGATGCTGGTCAAGGTAATTGTCAGCCAGTTGAATTCGGGCTGTCCGGGAGATCAGCCGCCGGTTGGGTGGTCTGCCTCGACTCTTCCAGCCGTAGCCGTCGACATCGATGGGCAACGCGCCGTTGTCTGGGGCACCAATGAGCAGCCGGTAGCCTCACTGTGGAACATCCAGGCAGGGACCACAAACGGAAAGTACTGCTATTCATTCGTGGGTCTGACCCGAAACCACGACGCGCAGCTCAAGTGGACCCCGCTTTTCGAGCAGATTCTCTCGACATTCAGCTTTGGCGCCCTGGTCGCGCCACCGTTCTAAGTGGTCACGAAAGGTACTTAGGCCACTTAACCGAGCTATACATAGCCAGGCAGCGAGTACAGCAACGCGAGCGGCAAACGGTGTCATTCAGTGGTACGCAGCGACACTAGGCGAATCCGAATCACTCGTGCTGAACGAGCCGCAGCGAGCTGTTAACCGCAAGGTTGGAGTTCGAATCTCCGTCCCGGAGCCATTTTCCGAGTTCAATTTCAGCCTTTGGCGAACGTGAGCTTGCGCAGATGCGATAGTCGGGACGATCGCCCCCGCCGGCCCCATTGCCGTCTAGGAGAATGATCGTTGTCCCATACGAATCGGCGGGACTGATGGGTGCGGCTCAGGCACTGCGCTCAGTGCTCGGTGGAGTCCCAAGCGCGAACCACACGCCGGCCCTCGAGGCGATTGGCGCATAGGCGATGCAGACTACCGCCGACCGCCGACTGGCTGAAGGTGTTGTACCTGATCTCGAAGGCCGCCAGAGGCGCCTTCTCGCGTCCTCTATTAAATGTGCACGCGCGGTCTCGACTATGAGTCGGTGATCCCTACCCCAGTATTTCAATCAGCTTGTGGCGGCTAGTCCGACCAGTCACGATCCTTACGCGCGATTTGGCAACCCCAAGGCGGTCCGCCACGAGGGCTATCAGCTCTCGGTTCGCAATACCCTCCACGGGAGCCGAGGTAAGCCAGACGTGCAGCACCCCGTCGATGTCCTCCATGCGACGCTGCGAGGCTCGCGGATGGACCGACACGCGGACACGACGGGCAGATGCCATGCCTGCGCATTGTCGGGTGCTAACGATTGTCTCGGAGGGAATGCCCGAGGCCAAAATCGCCCACATCCTCGTCGCTTGCAGCCGGGGCGATCGTGGAGATGGATCGCCTGCCCGTACAGCAACGCCGGTGGCAAAGCGTGACATTTGGCGCGGATCCACATCGAGGCTCACTGACTTGCAACTTTCGTCCAGCTGCCCTGGAGAGCCCATCCGCACGTCCGGGGACCGCTCCTTGTGAGGACGAGCGTGTCACCGGTAATGGTGTAGCTGTAGCGGTCGTATCCGAACGTCGCTGCGTTCGTACAGAGATCGCTGATGAAGTCGATCTCGGATCCGTTGACGACTACGTTTCCATTGGGAACTGAGCTCTCGATCCAGTCCCACGTGTATCCCCCAAGACAGAGGACGTACTTGGAATCTATGAACTTCGGCTGCCAACAACCGGCAAGCGCAGTCGGGACTGTCCCGCCAGGGGGCCAGTTCGCTGCCCGCACCGCGGGCGAAGGCGTGAAAGCGAACTTTGGCGAGGGCGTCTGTACGTGCGTCTTCGGGTTGGCTGGTACCAAAGAACTGTGAAGACGCGCGCTGATCAACAGCGCACCCACCATGGCGATCACGATCAAGACTGCGATCATGCCGGCGGCCAGACGAAGCCCAGACGTCAATCCGACGGCCATGCCCACGTTGAATCCGCGGTGGCGCTGGCGCCGCGTCGTGACTTCGATGACCTGCGACTCAAGCCAGGGCGCCGGCGGTAGGACCTCGTTGATCGCCATCACGAACCGTTTTCTCAGTTCGCTGTCGCTCATGTTCATGCTTCTCCCTCCGCGAGAAGTCCTCGCAGTTGGCGGACCGCTCGCGCGAGTTCGCTCTTGACGGCGTC
>Ga0207646_10000088_pt1 | contig 123998 bp, 95 predicted proteins | sample KBSK5502metaG_FD_184343 | JGI IMG/M metagenome (GOLD analysis project Ga0207646, IMG submission 184343) | Corn, switchgrass and miscanthus rhizosphere microbial communities from Kellogg Biological Station, Michigan, USA - KBS K5-50-2 metaG... | ecosystem: Host-associated > Plants > Roots >...
TGGCTAGGGCCCACGAAGCTGGCCACCGCCATTATGTTTGCCACCATCACGAATATCGCTGCGTATCTGCCCTTCCTGATGCTCACGGGTAATACAGGAAGTTTCCTCTACAGCCTGCCGATCGTGATGGCCTGTGCCTTGGTCTCTTCTCGTCTTGTTTCCATGACCTTCATCCCGCTCCTTGGCTACTATTTACTGCGCCGTGGCGATAAACCAGAGCCCTCCGTTGAAGAGAGGCGACAGCGCGGGTTCACGGGACTCTACGCGCGTGTCGCCACCTTCGTGATCGAACATCGGTGGAAGGTCCTCATTGGATCGTTCGCTTTTCTTCTCCTTGGCGTTATTTTGGCAAAACAGCTGCGGAGCCAATTCTTTCCCGATGATGTGCAGTACTGGGCAACAGTGGACATTTGGCTGCCGAATGATGCGCCCCTTTCCGCCACTAACGAGGTCACTCAGCAAGCGGAATTGATTTTACGCCAATCCGCAGAGGCCTATGGCCGCCTGCATCCGGGCAAAGACGGAAAGCCGCGGCAAGTCTTGCACTCGCTGACGACGTTTGTAGGCGGCGGCGGACCGCGGTTCTGGGTGTCGGTCTCACCGGAAATGCAGCAGTTAAATTACGCCCAGATCATCCTTCAGGTGGACGACAAAGAAGATACCCCGACCTTGGTCGGCCCGCTACAAGTCGCCGTCAGTTCAAAAGTCCCCGGTGCCCGCATCGAAGTCAAGCAACTTCAGACCAACCCCGTCGAGCAACCCGTTCAGATCATGATTTCAAGCCAGGCGGATGTCGCTTCCGATCGAGAGCCGGAGGACATCCGAACACTCCGAGCCCTCGCGGGGAAAATCGAGGACATTTTTCACGCGGTTCCACGAGCTGCTCGGGTACACAACGACTGGGACGAGGAAAGCGCGACGGTCAGGCTGGAGATCGACCCGGATCGCGCGAATCTTGCGGGCGTAACTAACTCGGATGTGGCCTCTTCGACCACAGCTGCCCTAAGCGGCACCCCCGTTGCGACTCTCCGCGAGGGACAAGAGCAGATTCCCGTTGTAGCACGTTTGCGCATTGAGGAAAGGGCGCAACTTTCCGATATCCAGAACCTTTACGTATATTCGGCACAGAGTACGCAGAAAGTTCCGCTCGTTCAGATTTCCTCGATTAAGAATGATCTAGAATCACAGAGGATTCGGCGGCAGGAGCACTTCCGCACTATCAGCGTGGAGTGTGCTCCCGCTGCGGGCGCGCTCTCCTCGGAAATCCTGAGCGCCGCAATGCCAAAGCTCTTAGCCTTCCAGGCATCGCTTCCTCCAGGCTACAAGATGATTATCGGGGGCGAGAATGCCAAGCAGGTCGAAGGCTTCCGAAATCTTGCGGTTGTCATGGGAATTTCTATCGCTGCAATTTTTCTTGCACTCGTGTTGCAGTTCAATCACGCCGTCAAGCCGCTCCTTGTCTTTGCGGCTGTGCCCTACGGAATCGTGGGCGCTATGCTTGCTCTGTTTATCACCGGAACGCCGTTCGGTTTCATGGCATTCTTGGGCATTGCCAGCCTGATTGGCGTGATCGTCAGTCATGTCATCGTGCTCTTCGATTTCATCGAGGAAATGCATGAAAAAGGCGAGCCCCTGGAACGTGCACTAGTCGACGCGGGGATCGTCCGCCTCAGGCCGGTGTTGATTACCGTCGGCGCTACCGTGCTAGCTCTATTTCCACTCGCATTGCACGGTGGACCTTTGTGGAAACCCCTTTGTTATTCGCAGATTGGCGGGCTTGGCGTCGCTACCTTCATCACCTTGTTGCTCGTGCCCGTTTTCTACAGCATTTTTGTTCTCGATTTGAAGCTCGTTAAGTGGGAAAGGCCAACCGAATAGGCCGGTTGATAAGTCCTCCTGTGATCAGCGACAAACTGCAAGTTTTACATGTCCTGCTCGACCCTGCCTGAAGGCGACTTCACGTCATATGAGCGCCTTTCGAGTGGGCTTATAACGCGTTGCACGTACAAGTGCCGTTCGCGCCCGGCACCTTCCGGGCGTATCGTCGGCAACTCGGAAACTATCGCGGGAATGCAGGCTTTGCCGCCGGGCCAGCGGCCACATGCCTGTATAGTCGGCTTTATCGGAAAGAGTGGAGGTCTTGCAGCCTGTTGCTTCGATGCACGGGCTGCCGACTACAAACCTCAGAAAACAACTCTCTCGCCATAACATTTCAGAGAGGGCGCGTACCAAAACACATCTTTTGGCACAGCCAAAGTGGGCACCGTGGATGCTGGGGAATCACAGAGATGCAGAGGCTACCGCCGATCCGCTTTGGTACAACCTCGCGGTGAGCGTGTTCCTACCCAAACGACAAGCGAACTGACGGGTTTTTCTGCAGCCTTCACTCCCTTCCGTCGCAACCCGTCCCAACATGAATACCCGTGAGTACAAGCCCGTGGTACTCCGAGTACGCGTACTCAAATGAAGTGCCTCGGTCGTGCTGAAAGAGAAGGGTTGGGGCGCTATCGAAAGGCAAGGCTAGCTGCAAAACTAGGCCCCCCACACCGTGGTGTCACACCTGGTGTAACACCGCCTTACACTGGTTTAACACTACTGACACCGCCCTACACTCCGTCCAAGGTCAACCGCGCGGTCTGGGACCCACCGAAAGGAAACCCTTTTAACTGAGGTAGTCGCACCCGCGTCCCAGCTTTGGAACAACTCAGCCGCAGCCGATCGGCAAGCCTATGGCGGCTCACGACGGCTGAGGTCATTCCCTAGGCTACGCGGCACATCCTCTCCGGGTTAACATCGCTAGAAAGTCCAAGTGTAAATGTACCCGAGGTAGGCCTGGAAATACGCTTCAACTCCCTCAAAGGGAGGCTCAGCTGGACTCCTGCAGGGCCTTTGCCGTAACCGCGGCGATGGCGATCGGTGATGTCGATTCCCAATGCTCCGCGTGACACGAAGCGAAGCATGGGATTATTGAGCCGTACGTGAATACCACACGGCCGTTTGGTCCTTGGGTGTACGTGTCGCGCTATGCTCGCACGCCAAGAGAATAGTTCGGGCCGATCGACGATTTCTACTTTGTGTAGACCAGCGGCGGTCCCGGTTTACTGGGTTGGTGTCTCGCCGTGGTACCGCGGGTCGAGCTCAAAATCGGCGGCCGACGACGTTCTTGGACACTGGCGTATCTCCAACACCAAAGGCGGTAGCGGACTCTGGGTGAAATCGAAGCTATCAATCAGATCGTTCGATTGCTCATCGCGCGGCGTCAGCGGAGCCAGCCTGAACCGCTCCTCAATGAACTTCAAAACCGAAGAGAATTCGAGCGCGTTGTGCTCGATGTGACCCGGTTTGACCCACGGCGAAATGATCAGAAACGGCACGCGCGGGCCAAAACCAAAGTTATCCACTTTCGGCGGGGGCACATGGTCGTAGAGTCCCCCGAAATCATACCAGGTAAGGAAGATTACTGTAGAGTTCCAATTCGGGCCCTGCATGACAGCATTGATCTGTTCAACTGTCCAGTTCTCGCCGACACACACGCTGGCGGGCGGATGCTCGCTCTTGCCTGAGCCGACCACTACCCAGCTCACGGCAGAAAGTTGCCCGTTCTGGGCATCCTGGACGAACTGCTCGACTGGAACGACGTGCTGATCCCAGAGGCTGCTCAAGCGGATGTGCGCGATCGCGTCCAGCGCAGACCAGATGTAGCCCGACTCGCCAGGCTGCGGCGCATAATATTCCCAGCTCAGCCCTTTGTCCTCCAGCGCGTCGGCCAAGGTGCGGAAGTCAAAGCAAGGATACTCCGGGGTGATGTTGCCCTCGTTATCCATCACCTGCACCCTGGAATTCTCGGGCGAATCGCAGCCCCATCGTCCTTGGCTGTTGTTGGGATTATTGATCGCACCGGCCGATTGCGCCCCTACTGTATACAGGTGATTCGGAAAGCTGGGACCGGTCAGCGAAGAAAAGAAAGCGTCGGCCAGGACGAAATTACGCGCGTAAGCGAAATAGTTTGGCAGGTCGCTTTCCGTGTACTGGGTATAGGCCAAAAAGTCGCCGTTGACGTTGCCTCCAGGAATCAGGTCGAACTTGTCCATTGCGCCGCCGTCAATCGCCAGAACCGCGCTCTGGAACGAGTGGTTGATGTCCCGCGGGAGCTGGTCCGGCGCCGGGCCCAGCCGAATCACGTCGCCGGTCGAGATGGTGCCGGAGGTCGCGCCGTCAATGCCGGGAAAGGTTCCGAAGTAGTTGTCAAATGTGCGGTTCTCCTTCACGATGAACACGATGTGTTTGATTTTCTTCAGGCTGCGGTGACGGTGCTGGCTGGCTAACTGTGCGCCATGTCCCAGCGAAAAACGGCTCAGCACAAACAAACAAGAAACCGCGAGGCCCAGGGCTGCCACGAAACGATATGTACGAGTCCGGTTTGCCATTGATCTGACTACCTTCCCCGGTCCGGCATGCAGCTGAGCAGCGCCCTTCTGCAACTGCGGGCTTGTGGTTGGCTCCTCGGGGCCGCGGGTCTCGGCCTCAGGACCGAAGTTAGCGCATCCTAAACTTGGAGAACCGGGCCTGTCAAGCGCCTGTACTCCTCCAGTAGATTGGTGACACTCAGGCTCCTTTCGCCTCAGCTCAGCCATGAAAGCCCGTGTTGACTATCGTAGGGTTCCGGCACTCCTCAAGTGAAACTAGAATACCTTCAGAATCAACTTCTTAGTGCAGTCTCCGCACCCACCCCTTTCTGCAGGGCCACTTCCTCCCAGTCTGCCTGGTCTGATTGACTTCCGCGTCGATCGCGACCTATCATTCGCCCCGACCGGCTTGCCTGGCGCTGCGATGGGGAGAATGGCATGAAGGCTGCCGTTATTCTAGTAGTTATCGGCCTCGCGTCCTACCTGGTGTGGATGAATAGGGCATCGGAAAAGATTCTCACGGCGGTCATACCTATTGCGGTCGCAGCTTTAGCAGGTATTTTTATCGCCGTATTTGTGTTTGGCGGTGAACCGCCGGTCAATGTGGTTTTCCCAGCCAGCTTCCAATATCGAATCGAGAGCAAATCGCCATTTGATCTCCCACAGGTGCTTATGGGCCGAAGGTTCAACCCGCCTCTTTTTGCTCCCGCGATGCTTTCCAAAGTTCATCCGGAGTTCTTCAATGACCCCGCTGACCCGGATGGCGCAACGCTGTACCATCACCTCCTACAGAGGGCGATCATCGACTGGATGGGGATCTACTACAGCGCGGCTTGGCAGGCAGAGATTCTGCAATTCGATCTTCCCTACGGCCGCGAGGGGCGATTTGGGCCCGCACAAGGGACATCCGAAGGGTCAAAAATACTTTCGACCGAAGAGATAGCACGGCTCTTGCAAGGAAACAAGTTTTCTGACATTCACGCTGGGATACCGCCGCAAATCGCCTTACCACCCAACACGAAACTAAGAATAAGTCCCCCACAATCCAGGGCCGGTGCTCTGGAGACTGGAGAGATTCTCCTCGAAAACGAGTTCTGCAGCCTCTCTATTAAGACCGAAAGTTCTAGCTGGTTTAGCGGTATAGGGACTTACAGACAGCTCGCAGGGATGACAGATGAGGAGAACGACCGGCTCGGCACTTCGAACTACTTCGTAAGGATCAAGGTCCGATTCAACCGACTAAGAAGCGGCCACCCCAAAATGGCATGTATAAGGCTTGGGCTATCCAGCTCGCCGATGAGCTCGAGAAACAATTCGATGAGCAAGTGATCTGGTCGAAGACTGAGGAAGATTTCATCTTCTGCAAGCAGATCGAGCATTTCGGACCCGCCAAATAGCCGCCTAAGTGAAGCGAGCCAAAAGCCTAGCTACACCCGCTGCCCATAGGCCACTGATTTGGTGTGGTGATGCCCTAAATCCTAGGAGTGCCGGAACCCCAGGCTTTCGGTTCGACCGAGGACGGCTTGCAGGAGCAAGGCTTACTGCCGGGGGGAGGAAAACCGATGGCAACGTACAGCAATAGTTATTCCAGGCTTTGGGAAGTGACGATGGATTTTAGGCACTTTTCGCAGAGGCAGTCTCGATATTTCATTCGCAAAGCCTCAAGCGCTGGATGAGCCAGTTCAAGCGCATCGCACCAGCATCCGCCCAGGTTTCGCCCGGTCTTCTCAGGGGCGTCTTCTTCCGGGAACCTTTCCGGATTGTCATGATTGATCCCGAGCTTCCCCCCTCGCAAAACTAATTGATGCGCGCAAGCAATCCTTCAGCTGTGACATTAATGTCCAGGATCAGATGATTTTCCATTTCAAACTGCGACAGATTCAGCAGCTCCAACGGCATCCGAAACATTGGCCCACCGAAAGAAAAACTGTGATACTCGCCCCACTCGCCACACACGTCGATATTCTCAGTCTGCTCCAGTTCAGCGACGAACCCCTCTGAAATATCGCGTCCGAGCCATTCTCTGCGGCCACAGGTGAGATAGACGCTGACAATCCGCGCCTGATGGCCGCGATCGACAAACTCCCGCAGCAGACTTGAGGGCGAGCAACCCCACAACGGCTCGATGTGCTGAAAACCCTGCGCGGTTGTGCGCTGCTCATACCAAGCTCGGATGTCTGCGAGGTGGATGTTTCCGAACACAATCCCGCCAAATCCCCGTTCTCTCAACTTCTGCAGTGCCAAAACGAAGGCCTCCTCGAAGCTTTCCGGATGGGTCTTCCTCTGGAAAAGCTCCAAGCCCAGGGCGTTGGCCTGCTCGGCAATGAGCTCCCTCCGTACCCCGTGGAATCGCACACGGCCGGAGTTCCCCTCATAGAGGTTTACCAGGGCGCGGATGTCGAGCCCGGAGCGCTGCCCGCGATCCAGAGCAAGCAGCGAATCCTTCCCCCCGCTCCAGAACAAAGCACATTTCATGCCTGAATGGTCCCCACGCGCGAGAGGTCAAGGGCAGAGAACGCACCCGAGAGTGCCGGAGGAGGGAAAAGCTCGGGATGAATCAAGTGAGCAAGAATCTCAAGGCTGTCCACAATCCGTGGCCCAGGCCGGCTGAAATACGCTGAACCATCCGTCGCAAAAATGCGCCCAGCCCTGGCCGCTGGTACGGCGAGCACGCCTTCAAAGGTCGCCAGGATTTCTGCTTCCTGCATGCAGCGATGCAGATCGAAACCACAACAGGTTAGGACGATCACTTCCGGAGAAAATTCGAGCACTCGACTCCAGTCAATCCGATACGAAGGCCGGCGGTAATTGGAGAGCTCGTCTCGTCCGCCGGCGATCTCTACCAACTCCTTCATCCAATGGCCGCCGCAGTACGGTGGATTCACCCATTCCATGCAGAACACGCGGGGCTTGTATGTGAGGCTTCTTGCCTTTTTCCGGATCGCATCGATTCGAAGCTGTAAGGAAGCAACCTCAGTCTCGGCCGCGGATCGACGCCCAATCGCGGTCCCGACCACGCGGATGTTGGTGAGAATCCCATCAAGCGAGTGGGGTTCCAGGTTCAGGACTGGGGGGCGGGATTTGAGATCCGCAACTGCCTCTTGCACGCGGTCGAACGAGACCGCGCAAACGTCGCACAGCCTCTGCGTGATAACGAGATCCGGCTGCAATTCCTCAAGCAGAGGAAGATCAAGTTCGTACAAGGAGCCTGCCGCCCGCAGATTTGAACTGACCGCCGCATCAATTTGTTCGCTAGAAAGACCAAGTGGAATGTTGCTCCGTGTCACCTTCGGAATATGAGCTGTCGCCGCAGGGTAGTCGCATTCATGGCTCACACCAACGAGCAAGTCTCCTGCTCCCAGCGCAAAGACAATCTCTGTAGCGCTTGGTAGTAGCGAGCAAATCCGCACGGGGCCTGACCTCCAACTACTTCGTGCCTGTGGTCAATGCCGCCTGCCCGTGGCGCAGCAATTGGTAGGACCCAAACATGAGGGCCGCATAGGCAAGATCGCCCATGATGCTGTTGCGGAAAAATGGCAAGGCCGCGACATAGCACGCCGCTAGGCCACTTATCGTAAGGGGGTAGAGTTTCCAGGCAACCCAGACTCCAAAGTTGCTAATCAGAAAAAAGACTACAGAACCTGCAATCGAAGCGATCACAACACGCGCCCAAGTAATCTTCGGTCGCAGTATCCATCCGATCAGACCAGCAATCACAAATCCAACCCAAGTATAGGGACTAAACCAGCTGTAACTGCGGCCGTAAAGGAAGTGGATGACAGCGTAGTCGCTAAGAAGCAATGCCGCCAGGGGAACAGCCAGCGACTCTGCTTTGCTGCGAAAGGTGGCGCCGCTAAAGAGAAACATAGCGCCGAGTGGCGTGACGTTCCAGGGATGCGGCAGAAGTCGGAGCACTATGGCGGCCAACACGTACAGATACGGCATGACGTGGCTCCTTTCGGACACCAATTCTATCAGAGTGTAACGGACTATCAGAACTTCCCCGACAAAGACACCGATGCGCACCGGTTGCAGGCACCTGGTCCGTGCGCTGTCCCGCTGGCTCACATACAATCGACAGCCATGGGGTTTGCGCGCCGCAAGGAACACGCCGGGCCAAAAGCCTTGCCTTTGGGCACGACCGAGGTATCTCATTTGAGTACCGTACTCGGAGTACGCGCCTGTTGGTACTCACGAGTACTCGCAAGTACTCAGGTTCACAGCCCGACTGCCAAAGTCTTGCTGCACGCCACCGTCGACGCCTTGACCTTCTCCGTCCTCTTGGGGAAGCCTTTTATGCGCTCAAGGCGGGTTTCCGCCAGAGCGCACCACCTGGGTGTAACACCCGGGTGTTACACCCACCAACACCCACTTTGCACCCACCCTACACTCACCAACACCCAGGCTTTTGGACGGGCTCTACTCCTGCATCGAAAGCGTTCTGGGCAAACTAGCCGATGAACCTCGAAAGGTCTTGCTTGCGAAGGCCCCGGTTGCGACGGAAGGGAGTGAAGGCTGCAGAAAAACCCGTCAGTTCGCTTGTCGTTTGGGTAGGAACACGCTCACCGCGAGGTTGTACCAAAGCGGATCGGCGGTAGCCTCTGCATCTCTGTGATTCCCCAGCATCCACGGTGCCCACTTTGGCTGTGCCAAAAGATGTGTTTTGGTACGCGCCCTCTCTGAAATGTTATGGCGAGAGAGTTGTTTTCTGAGGTTTGTAGTCGGCAGCCCGTGCATCGAAGCAACAGGCTGCAAGACCTCCACTCTTTCCGATAAAGCCGACTATACAGGCATGTGGCCGCTGGCCCGGCGGCAAAGCCTGCATTCCCGCGATAGTTTCCGAGTTGCCGACCACCCACGAACTTGGTTCACAAGGGCGTTTCTCGGTACGTCCTCACATGGATTGTTGTGATCATGTCCTCTCCTGCGACTACTCGGGGATTCGGGAGGCAGGCCGTCAAGCAGGCGCCTGCCAAGCGAGAAATAAAAGAACGCCGGGAAGTGCAGCATCCGTTCATTACCATCGTTCCCGTGTCCCGCATCGTCTGGCAGGTCCTATTTTGGGCGATTGAAATCCAATAGAACCTTGCCACCACGCTGGGAATCTTCGACTGCTTCTTTGATTTGGGACGGTTTGTATGTTGTGGTGATTGGCAAAGTTAATTTGCCGGAAGCAACTACCTTCGCTGCCTCAGTCAGTGCCGCCCGAATCTTGGGGAGATACTCGTCGTAATACATCCAGAAGCCGTGGATGTTTAGCCTCTTGATGATGAGATCGCCTTGCGGCACGTGAATCGGCAAACCACTCAGCCACGCATAGCTGACGAGATGGGCGCCTGATGAGAGCACGCTTGCCATCGTCGCTGTCGCCGGACCACCTATAGCATCAAGACCCAGAGAAATTGGCATTCCGTCGGTCGCAACCGGAATTTGCTTTGAGAGTTCCGGCGATTCGACGCCAACGAAATCAACACCCAGCTTTTCAATTTGTGGGACAAGTTCGGACCGTCTCACAATACCTACAACTTTGAGAGCGCGCGATTTTGCAATCGCGATCAGGCATCGCGCGATCTGGGAATTCGCTGCGTTTAATATAATCCACTCTTTTGGCTTTAGCTTTACAAATTCGTTTAAGAGAAGAACTGCTGTCGTAGGGTTGACATTTAACATCGAGGCCGTTCTGGCATCGATTGAGGGAGAAACGACGAAAAGACCTTGGGCTGGAGCAAGGACTTTTTCAGACCAGGTGAATATTCCAAAAGGGATCGTAACCCGATCGCCTACCTTGACGCTGGTGACTCCGGGCCCGATCGCCTCGACAATTCCAGCACCTTCACCTCCAATGACAGAAGGAAGCTTCGGATTTAATAAGTACACTCCGTTCGCTAGAAGGAGATCGCTGTAGTCAACAGGCGCATACTCCATGCGCACAAGAGCTTCGTCTCCAGAGGGCGTGTTTGGTTCCGGAACTTCGACCATCTTTAAGTTCTCAGCCGGATTTCCGTAGGCAGTGAGATGAATGGCTTTCATTTGGGGTATTCTCCTCGCTCCAAGAAATCTCGGCCTGCGAGAGGACCCCCTGCTTGCTGGATCAGCCCTCCATCGCGAAGGTTTCCTAGATCAACGACGGAATAGCCAAAAGCTTTTACTAGGGTTCCAACTCGCTTCTTCGCGGCGTCATCGTCTCCGGAAATAAATGCAACCCGTTTCGCCCCGTTGACGACCGGATCGGCCTCCAGGTTAGGAACGATCATGTTGTTCAGCGCTTTAACTACTCGTGCTCCGGGGACTAGGGCCGCAACAAGCTGGCTAGTGGATAGGTTTCCAACATTTGCTGGTGTGAAATTTCCGGCCTTACCGTGAAAAGGATTGGTCCCATCGATCAGAATCTGATTTTCCCATTTGGGAAGACTTGCAAGTGTCTCGGCCACGTTGTCCCAGGGCACCGCAAGAAGTACCATTTCGCAAGCTGCAGCCTCTTCCTTGGTGGCAGCCATTGCTCCAGGACCAAGTCGATTGACAATTTCTCGCAGGCTCTCAGGGCCGCGGTTATTGCTAAGCTTTACCTTGTGGCCGGCCTTCAATGCCCGTTTTGCGAATGCTTGTGCGAAATCTCCTGCTCCGATGGTTCCAATTTCCATAAGCTGTCCTTCCTAACTTGGGCTTTTCAGTAGGACGATGCCGGTTTTTCCCGGACGAGACGCGTGCTGAATTGCTTTTTGAAAATCGGCAAATTCATACTCATGCGCGACCTCGAAAAGCTCTGGGTGATTCTTTGCGAGGTTCAGAGCCAGCTCGAAATCTTTTTGCTTTTCATCCTGGGTCAGCCGAAACCAACTCATAATTGACACGCTCTTAAGCGCGATATTATTGGGGGCGAGCGAATAAATGTTCGTGCCCATATTGCTTTCCAATGAACCGAAGTTGATGATGGTTCCACCGTCGTCAACAACCTCAGCAAGGTCGTCGATCGCTTTGCCGCCGATGGCATCGAAAGCCACTTCGAGCTTGTGTCCTCCCAGGGCTTCACGAACCTGTTCTTTCCAATTGCTATCGCTCGTTGAATAGATCGGCGGGCCAAGAAGAGCCGATCGGAGCCTTTCAGCGGATTGATTCGATCTCACCAGACGAATGGGGCGGACACCGCGATCTAAAGCGACTTGAGTCAGCAAACGCCCAACGCCAGATGCTGCCGCATTCTGGAGGATGTAAACAGGAAGCGTAATCGGAGCTTTGAGTGAATTGTGACCAGCTTTGATGAGTACCGATGCGGTGATCGTATTTATGAGCATCTGGGCCGCAATCTGGTCGGAAATCTCGTCCGGAACTGACAAGAGAGAGTTGTATCGAACGACCACGCATTCTGCCCAAGAGCCCATTGCCGGAAAGAACGCGACACGCTGGCCTTCGCTAAACCTCTTCGCCACCTCGGGGTTTGTTCCGAGCCGGAGAATCGTCCCCACGCCCTCAAACCCAGGTATTCTTAGAGTTCCCTCCGGAATGGGCGCGACCGGTCCTCCTTGAGGAAGAGCGGAAAGAATCTGGATATCACCGGGGTGGATCGGTCGAGCGACGACCCTTACGAAAACATCGTCAGCTCCAAGCTCTTCGCTCTTTAATTGGCGTTTCGCAATTCTTAAAACTTTCTCCGGAAGACCATACTCACTTTGAACAATTGCTCTGAATTCGGTTTGCATCGGCAACCTCATTGACTTGTGCTGAATTCGAGATAGTCGATGTAGCCTTTCGTCGGTAAAGCATGCCTAATACTCAAACCATTGATCGAGCGCTTGAACCTTTTCCTTCGTGTAAGGCGGAAACAAGTGATCGATAGCTACGTCGGGCGGAGATATCAGGACTGATTTTGCGTGCGTGAGAGAATCGTACCCGTACTTCCCGTAGTAATTCCCGATGCCGGACGTTCCGACCCCTCCGTACGGCATGGACTCAATGAACAAGAAAACATTGGTCTGATTGACCGCGCCTCCCCCGAATGAAAGGGATTGCAACACGTGGTCGATCGCCCCCTGATTACGGCTGAACACGTAGCCGGCGAGGGGCTTTGGCAACGACTTGATCTTTGCAAGCAGCTTTCCAAGGTCGGAGTAAGTGAGGATCGGCAAAAGCGGCCCGAAGATTTCATCTTCCATGATTCTGTCGGACCAGGAAATCGGGTAGAGGATGGTCGGGTCGAGATAACGGGCCGCAGCGTCGGACTTCCCGCCGTAGACGACCTTCCTAGGATCGATCAGGGACGCAAGCCTTTCTACAGCGGCGGGGCTGATGACGCGGGAGTAGTCCGAGTTGGTCTTGGGGTCCGCTCTGTAGAGTGCGACGACGGCCTTCTTACATTCGGCTACGAACTGTTCCGCGATGGACTCATGAACGACAGCATAGCCCGGTGAAGTGCACCACTGTCCTCCCCACGCCATCGCGCCCCAGACAATTTTCTTGGCAGCATCGGGAAGGTTCGCTGTCTCGTCAACAATGGCGGGGTTCTGTCCTCCCAACTCGAGCAATACTGGAGTGAGAAATTCAGCAGCCGCCCGCATCACGACCTTGCCCACACCCACGCTTCCCGTGAGAAATATGAAATCAAACGGAAGCTTCAAGAGATTCGTCACCGTTTCGCGGCCGCCGACCACTGCGCTCAGGGCTTCCGCCTCGAAATACTTGGGAATCAATTCCAGCAGCAACTCATCGGTCGCGAGCAGCGCCTCGGAGAGCTTTAATACGCACGGGTTTCCGGCTGAAAGGGCCGCGACGGCCGGACGCAGAGACAAAACAAGAGGTCCATTAAACGGACAGATGATCAGCGCAACGCCGTACGGTTCGCGGTAGACCATCCCCTTATATCCGGACGCGGCTAGAAATTTTGGAAGGGGAGCCTCGACCGGTTTCATCCACTCCTTCAGCTGAGACTTTGCGAATTCACTGGTTGCAATGGATGCGGATACTTCGAAGACATTCTCCTGGGATGCGGTCTTGAAGTCCTTACACGAGGCATCGGCAAAACGCTTATAGTTCTCCTTAAGCATGCATACGAGCCGGTCTAGTTGGCCGATTCTCCACTCATAGGTCTTCGTCGCATCGGTGCCAAAATATGACTTCTGTTTGAGAAACAATTCTTGAACGGAGTCCCAATCAGGGGTTGGTTGAAATTCACTCATCTTTAGTTTTGATGGTGTAGACATATTCTTCTCCTTCTTGCTCTGCTCCTGTTCGTGCCGATGCAGTTCAGTTCAGCGAGCACTCTGACGAGCGCCGTTCTCTGTGACTAGCACCATGCGGAAGCGCGCCTTCCCGGCCATCATCTTGGCGTAGGCAGCCGCCGCTTGGTCGAGGGGGACCGTCTCGATCATGGCCGACACGCCGCTCAGGGCGCTGAAGCGCAGCGTGGCGTCACCGACCGCCGGCGTTCCCGTCAGGGCACCTTCGACCTTGCGGGTTGCGAAGATCAGATCCATGCTCGTGACCTCGATCGGCTCCGGCCCTACACCGAGGGCGATCGAGACACCGCCAGGACGCAGTCCCTTAAACGTCGCGGCAACCGTCTTGCCTCCGGACGCGGTTATCAGAATGACCTTGGCGCCGCCGAGCGTCTGCAGAGCCGCAGCGGGGTCCGTTTCAGCGCTGTCTATGTAGTGGTGGGCGCCGAGCTTCTTCGCTAATTCCGCTGTGCCGGTGCCACGAGCAATCGCCACGACCTCGAACCCCATATGGCGGGCGTATTGCACGGCCAGATGACCAAGCCCGCCGATACCGAGCACAGCGACAAGGTCGCCGGCCTTCGCCGGTGCGTTTCGTAGTGCACTGAAGGTCGTGATTCCCGCGCACAGCAGCGGCGCCCCACCGGCAGACGAGAGGTCGTCAGGGATCGATACGAGCCCGCTCGCCTTTGCGATCATCACTTCGGCGTATCCGCCATCATGATGAATGCCGGTATATTCCTGGTTCCGGCAGTTCACGAGATCGCCATTTCGGCAGAATTCGCAATAGCCACAAGAGCCGCCCAGAAACCCGACACCCACGCGCTGACCGACCGTCCATCCCTGGACGCCGGAACCAAGAGCGTCGATCCGTCCCACGACTTCATGCCCCGGAACGCGCGGCCAGTCGATCGGAAAGAGTCCGTCCACCGTGGCCGAATCCGAGTGGCAGACCCCACATGCCTCCACGCGAATGCGTACCTGATTGGGACCGGGATCGAGAAGCGGCCTTCTTACTTCCGAGAATTTTCCCGGTCCCGAGAGTTCGATTGCTCTGTATGTTGCGTTCATATCGCCTCCGCTTGACTCGATGAAGTGCGACACTAGGCCGCGAATTGCTTCAGGTGGTAATCGATGTGGATTTGAAGGAGCTTTCCCCATTCGGACAACGTCATTTTTCCGAACATGGGGTGCGGTCCCCAGTCATTGGGTGATCTTGCATGCCACGCAGCATCCACGATTTTGAGCAGCTGTTGCTTTTCAAAGTCGAAGTCGAATTCCGCGCCGTGGGGAATCTTGAAACCCTTTGGCAGTCGCAGTCCTACGGGTTGTTCCGGGAACCAGTCCACCAGAATCCATCGAAACAGTGTTCGCGATACGACATAACTCTCATCAGGAAGTTTGTAGAACCCCAGCGCACTGCCGCATGCCAAACTGAGATGGTGCAACATCTGCGAGACGCTCATCGTTCCCCATTGGCGTGGGTTAGCAGGAGTAATTCGAAGAACTCTGTTCCGAAACTCATCGTGTTTTGTTTCTGTGAAGAAGGACATTCCGTCTACCTGCTTCGCACGGAACGAACGCGGAATGTACTTCAGCATCGCGAGACCAGACATCCAGAAGTTGCTCGTGAACAGCTCTCGGGCAAGACTTGTCCCTTTGGCTTCGGTCAATTGTGCGGGGACCGCTTCGGGGGCATGATTGTTCATATCAAGCAACTCCACTCATTTCGAAAACGCGACCGAAGACTTAACCGGGGCTGAAGCCGGGTCAGCTAACTGAGAGTTCTCCTCGCTCAAGAACAGGTTCACATGTCGCAGGAATGTCCCTGCATGTTGATACTGGGCCCCATGACTCGAATCTGAGTACACGATTAGCTGAGCATTCGGTAGGCGCTCCGCAAGGATGAGGGCGTTGATCGGCCCAACCACAACGTCTTTGTTGCCATGAACGATGAGCGTCTGATGCGTGATGTTTTTCAACGTGGCGTAACGGTTGGTGCTCGGTATGGCTCCCCATTCTCTAATAGCGGCAAGCTGTGCCACGGCCGAGTTCCTCGACACGGCAAGGTCGCGATCTCTCGTGCGAGATTCGAGGCGCTTCATGTATTGGCGTCCAGCTGCCTGGCTCGCGTCGGAAGGCGTAAAGAAAGCGCCCAACAGGAACGCAACAGGATCCGCTTGTTCTTCAGGTGATAGCTCAGTGAAGGTTAGTCCCTCACCACCGCGCGGGGCCGCCCCCAACAGAATCAGGCGCCGGACGAGCTCAGGATGGTCCAGAGCTAGCTGCTGCGCGACCATCCCACCTAAAGAGAAGCCCACGACGTGAATCGCCTTGAGACCGACTGCATGACAGAAAGCCGCGCAAGGAGGCACCATCTTTGCCACTGTGTACGGTGTTTCTCCTTCCGAAGCGCCAACGCCAGCGTTGTCAAACAGAATGACCTCATGCTCCGCCGCGAGGCTGTTTGTTACTACCGGGTCCCACGCATCCATGTTGGAGTTGAAGTATCCAAGAAAGAACAAAGGAACCGTCCCTGCTTTGCCGAAGCGGCGGTACGCATAACGAATGCCATCCGCCTCAACAATTTGTGTTGGTGCCGTTTCGTGGGTGTAATTGCGCATGGCGTGCCTCCCCAGTCTCGTTTTTCGAGCTCCAACAAGATTCACCCCCTCAGCGGATTCGGAACTAGCAGAAGATAAGATCTAAACTCATAGGTTTCTCGCTTTCTTCACTTCAGCTCCTTCTCGAAATCCGTGCTCCTGGATTTATCGCACCGGCTTATCGCGGGAAACTCGTCCCGAACATTGGTGCTTTGCTCTTGGACTGTTCCTCGGTGGCCTCGTCCTGAAGCACATCCCAGTGTTCTTGAAAAACCCCGTTTTCGATGCGCAGGATGTCGGCAGCAATCCAATTCACGGACGAACCGCGACCGCTGAATCGCCCATGAACAATTACATAGTCGCCTTCAGCCACAATCAGACCGGGCTCGTACTTCAATGTGGGAGGAGCGCTCCGTACTAGATTGAACAAGCCGTCGCGGCCTGGTTCGATATGCGCGCTGTGCTGGATGTAGCTCGGAGACCAGTAGCGTTTTGCCGCTTCGTAATCACGCTTGTTGAACAACGTGTCGAAGGCTTCCAAAACGAGTCTCTTGTTCTGTTCAGTTGTCGTCTTCACGAGAGTGCTCTCCTGATGCAGGCTTCCTTACCGGACTGCGCTCGCGAGACATCCACTCCCTGATGTAAGGCGAACAGTGCAACACCGAAATGCCCTTCGCCTCACACGCGTTGAGAAGGCGGACACCTTCGACATCTACGAGGTCCAATTCTTCCAAATCCAAGACTGCCGGTGATTCGCAAAGCTCGATTTCGGCTTTAACCTGATCCACGTGCTCAGACCGAAAGTCTCCACTCAGCCGAATCCGCGCTCTGAACCGTTCTATCCTCAGCGTCATGGATTCCCAGCTCCGGAGTACACGCATGGGAATGCAAGGCAAAGCCCGCTTACAATTAAGTGAAAAGGTAGGACTTAGAACCGTTGGCGATGCTCGGTTTTGAGCAAATGCTGTTTAATGAGCAAACGCAATCGGGTTGCTTACTAATGCAAGAATCAGCGAGACCGCTGAACTTTGAACCGATATTTGTCGATTCCTAATCGCTTGATTTTTGCGTCAAGGGTTGGTCTTGCAATCCCCAATTTGGTTGCCGCACCGCTTGGACCGGAGACGCGGCCCCCAGTTTCTGCCAGAGCGGCCTCAATCATTTCCTTTTCCTGCCGTTGCAGCGCGCTATTAAGTGCGACTGCCGGACCAGCGAATTGTGGCGCTTGCCGTTTGAGCCACGTTTTGTCCACGCAAAAAATGTCGCCGTCGCTTAGGATCACAGCTCTTTCAATCACATTTTGTAATTCGCGAACGTTGCCCGGCCATTGGTAGGATTCGAACAGTTCGATGGTTTTTTTCTCAATAGTTCTGAACTTCTTTCCAGCCTTCTTTCCAAAACGACCGACAAAGTACTCAACAAGCAAAGGAATATCATCCGTGCGCTCGCGTAACGAAGGCATCTGAATGGGCACGACACTTAGTCTGTAAAGAAGGTCTTGGCGAAACTTTCCTTCGGCGACGAGGGTGTCCAGATCGTGATGCGTCGCGGCCAGCACTCTCACGTCCACGGGAATGGCTTTGTTGCTGCCCACGCGTTCGATTTCACGTTCTTGCAGTACCCGTAACAACGCGATTTGAATTTCGGGGGGCAAGTCACCCACTTCATCCAGAAAAATCGTCCCGCCATTCGCCGATTCAAAACGGCCCAGGCGTCGTTGCGTAGCGCCGGTAAACGCGCCCTTCTCGTGACCGAAGAGTTCGGAAGCAATCAGAGACGCTGGAATTGCGGCACAATTTACGCCGAAAAACGCGCGCTCCGCCCGGTTGGATCGCTTATGGATGGCGCGAGCTATCAACTCCTTTCCGGTACCGGTTTCGCCCAGAATCAAAACCGTGGAATCGGAAGGTGCCACCTTGGCAACCTGGCGTAGCATTTTACGTAGCGCTTCCGAGGAGCCGACAATATCCTCGAACATCGACTCCCGATCAATTTGCTCTCGCAATGCGACGGCTTCATTTCGCATGCGATCTTCGGCCTGCTTGCGATCTTCGATGTCGGTCGCCGTTGCGAACCACCGGACGATGTCTCCCGCTTCATTGAGTACAGGGTTGTAGCGAAAAAGGAACCAGCGAAACCGGCCATCTTTACCCAGCAGCCGCTTTTCCGTCTCGAACGGCACTCCCCTTGAAACGCCCGCGCTTCGTTCGTTTTGTACTCTCTCTAGATCGTCTGGATGAACGTCTCTGTTGATCCGCTCGCGAGTTCCCCCGCCTTTCATTTCTTCCAAGGTGAAGCCCTTGTAGTCAAGCATCGTCTTGTTGACTTGAAGCAAGGTGCCATCCTTGTCTAGCACAAGCACATGCTGAGGAAGGAAATCTATGAGTTGCCGCAGCTCGCGCTCTTCCTGTCGAAGTTTGGTTTCAGCCAGCTTACGATACTCGATGTCCGTACCCGTCGCGTACCACCGAACGACATTTCCTCTCTCATCGATTAAAGGGTTGTACCGGATCAGAAACCACCGATATTTGCCGTCTTTCCCCCGAGCGCGCTGCTCGTTTTCGAACGGAACCGAGCCAGAGAGACCTTTCTGCCGCTCTTCGTGGAGTCTCTGAACGTCTTCTGGATGGAACACGCGATCCCGGAAGTCATCGGCGCGCATTTCGTCCAGAGACAGCCCCGTGTACTCAAGTGCCACGCGATTTGCGTAAATGGCCTTGCCGTCGGGATTCAAAACCACAATTGTTTGTGGAATAAGGTCAATGATTCGCCGCAGCTCTTGTTCGTCCGGAAGGAGTTTGGGCTCAGTGGGCTTTACGTCACCAGCACCGGCGGCGGTCGCCAGTTCCTGACGTGTGGCACCATGGGTAGGTGTGGGGTTCCGCTCACCAGGCTCTTGCTGCGCGTCAACTTGTCGACTGTCTGGCGGCATAGCGGGCCTCCGTGCATTGTAGTGAGATTTCTGGAGAAGGCCAAAACATTCGGATAAGGGGGGGCATCTTAAGGCGGGCCAACGTCGGTGCTGAACAGGTTCCGGAATGACGTTGACATCTCTGATGCTGGTAACGAAAGCTAACCCCAACAGGCACTACTGCGGCGGATTACTTCCCGGTCGCCCGTTATCATCGGATTGGACGAATCGCCCTGCAAATTCGGATGGTTGCAGGGTACCGGCAAACTGTTCACAATAAAGAACAATTGATTGCAGGGGCCTGATTTGAACCAACGCTCCTTTGGTTCTGAATTAGCACAGTTCCCCAACACTTGCGTTGACGTGGGAATCTATTCGTGTGCTGGCCGAATTGCCAATCCACTCATTTGCGACGAGAATTTCCTCCGCGAAAATCTTGAGCCTCTAACGACGCATAGAGACTCGATATCCACGCGGGTGCTTTCTGTTCGATCCAGAAATGCTTTAGAATGAAGGCTCTCTGCCGTGCGCCGGCCACGAACTCGGGCGCTCGCCGCCGATTGTGGGCGGATGACGGGGTACTCGGAAGCGATCCAGTTGGTTGAGCAACGCGCTTTCCGGAGAATGAGCATGCCAGAAACGAACAAGGCCGTTGCGCCAGCAATTTAGACAAATACGTTTAGCGAAATCCACATCTCCCTAACGGTGTCTGAGCGCTAGGCACCATGGGTTCGTATCAAAGGAAATCCTTTGGTATGCGCCCGTTGGCCCCTGCGCACACACGGGCGATCCTGGCGCGAGATCACGGAGGAAACGGGTCAGGTCCTCGAGCGTGTAGCAACTCCTGCGCGCCATTGATGCCGCAGAGCGTGCCAGCAGTCGCGCGCGGTCGATTTTTCGCGCTTGACGAGCAGCGCCAAGTTTTTTCCTCAAACTGGTCCAACCTAGACGCGAATTTTTATTTCGCGGGTGTGTGCATGGGGTTGCCCGTCGGTCCGCGGGCGCGTTGGAAACACAGAACTTATGCCCCCTACCCCCGCGCGTATTTCATCTCCTGCGCCTCACAAGGCCGAACGTTCCCACATCGTCGCTGCGCTGGGATTTGCACTAAGCCGCCGCGCGCCGGAAGAGATCGTCCGAGCATTCTGCTTAGTTTTTCGGTATGGAACGACCGAAAGGAGGTCGTTTTATGACCGAACTACACAAGCGAATGATCGAGGATCCTCATCCACCGATGCCAGCATGAACCGAAACCACTAGCTGCCAGCGCCGCAATGGCCCTTCGACCAGCCGGCGTCGGCCTTAACAGCGTCTCTTGTTCGTTCTGCAACAATCAGGCAGGCGCTGAAGCTCTTGCCAGGATGCTTTGATAGCTGGCAACACAACGCTGCACAGTCCCCGCCGATGTGCTGTACCGAGCGGCCAACTGGCGCAAACTTCCTTCGCCTCGCTGGTAAGCCAGCGCGATATCTTTTCGTGTCTCCTCGGACAACCACGTGCGGGGAGGGCGCCCAATCCGCTTACCCTTCGCTTTCGCGTTCCGCATACCTGCCCGGACCCGCTCGCGAATACAGTCTCGCTCGAACTCGGCGAAGGCACAGATGATTTGGTAGAGCAGCTTGCCAGTCGTGGTTGTGAAGTCCAGCCCCTCAGAGAAGCTCACCAGTTCGATGCCAAGGCGCCGGAAATCTTCCATCAGCCTCACCAAGTGAACCAGGCTGCGCCCAAGACGGTCGAGTTTCCAGACCAAAACGACCGAGAACTTCCCAGCCTCGGCGTTCGCCAGCAAGCGGTTCAGGCCTGGGCGAGAATCTTTGGACCCGCTAATCCCTTCATCGCAGTATTCGCCTACAATCTCGAAGCCCCGACAATCCGCGAGCTCGCGAAGGTCGCACAGCTGCATCTCGACAGACTGGTGGGTGGTAGTGCTCACGCGAGCATAAATTGCGATTCTCACAGGCGGTTAAGTTTTGGGATCCTTTCCTGGCGAGGTAGAACTCACACTCACCGGCAATAAGAAAGATCAGCGGAAGAGCGAGAAGTACCATCGCAAAATTCCAGTTCACTCTGCGGAAGATCGGCAGTCTAAGAAGGGGGTGCTGGGACGGGGCCCTTGCTGTAGTTTGCGGATTTTTCCACGAGCCTCACACGGTCGAGGCTGTGGGCAGCCAGAACGACAGCCGCAGGTCGCCTACCGCCGCTGTAATACCTCGCATTTGAGATTCTGCCGACCCCCCCGCGTGAAATATCGGCGCGTTGCGTCCGTCTGTGACAGCGGCCGATGACTCAATTTGCGTTTCCATAGTGACTGTCTGTCAACCTTTGGCTTTTCCCTCTCAGCTCTGCACCAGCGTTGCTGACCTCGCGGACGCCCGCCACGCGGCCAACCTCTCGGCCCTGGCCTGACGCTGCTCGGGCAATAACTGGCGACGACGCTTGGCACCCGCAAGCCGGATCACCAAGTGCTGCTTGTTCGACTGGTCCTTCCCGTCTTTCTTTTCTTCGCCACGAATCAACATCCAGGCTCTAAAAACTTGGGCGCAACTTGGGCGCAAAATCAGGTCTTGTGAGGCAAGATCAAGGGCTGGTTGGGGTGTAAGGGCAGCGGAATCAGCGAGACTTAGCGTTGACCCCTTAGGCTGTGGACCCGAGGGTCGTGGGTTCGAATCCCATCGCTCACCCCAGTCTATCCTCTTGCTCGCAATTCAACTTTCCTGCCCGCACCAAGCGCCCGGTTATTTCACTCCGCAGCAACTCCTGCTGCGCTGGCAATCGCAACGAAAGGAGTGCAGTGTCACGAGTCTGCTGGACGTGTACATCCTCTTGCTAGCTCGGATGGATACGGCCTATACTCGCTCAACTCACAACCGGAGGAGCTCCCTTCATGAAAGTCGGCATCGTTGGAGCGGGCGGCGTAGGCTCCGCTTGTCTTCTTTCTCTCGTCATGCGGGGGACTGCGTGCCAGGTCGTTGTGCTGGACAAGAATCAGGAGCGCGCGAAGGGTGTCGTAGCCGACCTCCAGTACGGCGCGACGCTCTCCCCAGCAGTGGAACTCCGCGCCGGCGACTATTCTGACCTTGCCGACGCGCTTCTCGTAATCATCACGGCAGGCATCAACGAAAAGACTGGTGGAGCCACAGACCGAAACGACCCCGCCGGAAGGCTGAAGCTTCTCGATACCAATGCGGGCATCTACCGAGACATTGTTCCCAAAGTCGTGGCCGCGGCACAGCAGGCGCTCATCCTAGTCGTGACCGATCCGCCCGATCCCCTGGCCGATCTCGCTCGCAACCTCGCCGGCCATGAGCGCGTACTAAGTACTGGCACGTTCCTGGACTCCCTGCGCTTCCGTTTACATCTAGCCCGCCGACTGAGGGTGAACCCGATGTATGTGGAGGCACACGTGGTCGGAGAGCATGGCACGTCCCAGGTGTTCTTGTGGTCTTCGGCACGCCTCGCAGGGACGCCCATATCTGACCTGGTCGAGCAGAGTGGCCAGACCACCGACGCATTTCGCCGAAGCGTGGAGCAGGATGTCCGCTATGCAAATATCACGATTATCGAAGGGACCGGCGCGAGCCAGCTTGGGATTGGTATGGTCACGGCGCGCATCGCGGAGGCGATCTTGCGCGATGAGCAGGCGGTCATTCCCATTGGCTCATATAATCCGAACTACGGCGTAACCCTTTCTCTCCCGAGCGTCCTCGGCCGACATGGCGTGAGCCAAATCCTCGAGCCGGAGATGTCTCAGGAGGAACGACAGGGGCTTCAGCGCAGCGCCGACATCCTGCGGAATGCCGTGGCGCGAATGACTCAAGCGTTGGGACAACGTCTGGCTCGCCAGGCTGGCTGAGATTCATGATTTGCAGGACTCTCTAGGGCTCGTTATGACTTTGGCGCGAGAGGCAGTTCCGAAGGCGGAAAGCTCTCACCCAGCCCCTGGGGTTTAGTCACGCTAGGATTCGGCGCGCTCCGGCGCTCTCCCGGCAAGCGAAACCAGCCACCTCGGCCAATTTTTTCTTAGTTATAAACGCCCGGGGTCGCCGCCGTGGAAAAAGAACCAAATTATGCGACCGTTTGAGAATGCTGAGCATCGGATTAATCTTAGATCAGGACCAGATGCCTACAGAGCTAGAAAACGTGCAGGTCATTTCGTCATGCGGATTTTCTTCAACACTTGCATAGGGGTGCAACTATGGCGTTGCCTACCCGTCTACTTGGTTCGAGCGCGCTTAAGATAACGACAGTCGGATTTGGTTCCTGGGCGATCGGGGGAGGCGGTTGGTCCTTCGGCTGGGGATCGCAAGACGATGCCGATTCTCTTGCGACAATGCGCCATGCCCTCGAATTGGGCATCAACTGGATCGACACTGCCGCCGTTTACGGCCTCGGGCATTCCGAGGAAGTAGTTGGCCAGCTTCTCCGTGAGCTGGGGCCGGCCGAACGCCCATTTGTCTTTACCAAGTGCGGCCTCCTCTGGGATGAGCACGACCGGATGGCGGCGCCTCGGCGCGTCTTAAAGCCGGATTCGATCCGGCAGGAATGCGAAGCGTCGCTTCGCCGGCTGGGTGTTGAGCGAATCGACCTTTACCAATTTCACTGGCCGGACGAAACGGGAACTCCGGTGGAGGATTCCTGGGCGGCGATGGCGAAGCTCGTTGAAGAAGGCAAGATTCGAGCGGCAGGAGTATCGAACTTCGATGTCGGTCTGCTCGAACGATGCGAAGCGATCCGCCATGCGGATTCGCTCCAGCCTCCATTCTCATTGATTAATCGCACCGCCGCTGCACATGAAATCCCCTGGTGCACGAGCCACCAGACCGGCGTCATTTGCTACAGCCCGATGCAATCGGGGCTGCTGACCGAGACCTTCAGGGCGGCGCGAGTTGCGAAGCTCGCAGACGACGACTGGCGCCGCCACGCGGAGGAGTTCCAGGAGCCCCATCTCAGTCGCAATCTGGCGCTGCGAGACGCCCTACGGCCGATCGCTCAGCGTCACGGCACGACCGTATCTTCGGTGGCCATTGCCTGGACTCTTACCTGCCCGGGCGTGACGGGAGCCATCGTCGGAGCCCGTACGCCGACACAAGTGGATGGCTGGATTCAGGCAGCGGCTCTTGATCTCACACCAGAAGACCTCGAGGAGATTTCTACCGCGATCACCTTCACCAAGGCTGGTACAGGTCCATCACAGCCGACAGGAAAGAAGTCTGCCGCGAGGTCGCGTTCGGGAAAGAAGGCCAGCGCAACAAAGAAGGCCGGCGCCTGAGCGGCGAATGCCGAGTGAGATGATTCGCAAAAAGGAGGACGAAAGTGGAAGACGCGATGGAAAAAGCCACTTTTGGAGCGGGCTGTTTCTGGGGAGTGGAGGCAGCCTTCCGGCAAGTCGAGGGGGCGAGATCGACATCGGTGGGGTACATGGGTGGATGGCGGAAGAACCCGAGCTATCGTGACGTGTGCTCAGGAGAAACCGGGCACGCTGAAGTGGTGCAAGTGGAGTACGACCCAACCAAGGTTTCGTATGATGAGCTTCTGAACGTGTTTTGGGATGTCCACGACCCGACGACACTGAACCGCCAGGGCCCGGACGTGGGCGCACAGTACAGGTCTGTCATCTTCTTCCATAATGCGCAGCAGGAGGCGGCAGCGAAGGCTTCCAAGCAGAGGCTTCAGGATTCTGGGAGGCTCAGCAAACAGATTGTGACGGAAATCAGGCCTGCCACGGAATTCTACCGGGCGGAGGAATATCATCAACAGTATTTCGAGAAGCATGGCGTTAAGGCTTGCGGACTGCCGTGAGCAAACGGCCACGGCCTATAATCCAGCATGGCTTCTCTTGAAGAATACCGAAGGAAACGACGCTTCGAAAGCAATCCTGAACCATTCGGCAAGCATTTCGTCGTCTCGGGAAACCGATTCGTTGTGCAAAAGCACGCCGCGACACGACTCCATTACGATTTTCGCCTTGAAATAGATGGCGTTTTGAAATCCTGGGCGGTACCCAAGGGGCCATCATTGAATCCGGCGGACAAGAGACTTGCTATTCAGGTCGAGGATCATCCCCTCGAATATGGGAATTTCGAGGGAGTCATTCCCAAGGGGCACTATGGCGCAGGTGAAGTCATCATTTGGGACCAGGGTACATTTGAGGTCGAAGGGGATCGCAGTGCCAGTGAACAGCTGGAACGCGGCGAGCTGAAGTTTCATCTCCAAGGCCAAAGACTCCAGGGCAGCTTTGTTTTGGTCAAATTGCGGCGCAGCGCGAAGGGCAATGAATGGCTGCTGATCAAACATAAGGATTTTGCTGCAAATCCACACTGGAAACCGGATGACCGCGACACGTCCGTGGTGACACGCCGGACATTAGAAGAAATAAAGGAAGAGCAAACTGCCAGGCAGCCAACAAAAGAGCCTGAAACGAAAAGCTTGGAACGCGCCCGGAAAGCCACCATGCCTTCACGGGTTGGAGTTACCTTGGCTACTTCGGTGGACAGGCCTTTCTCCGATCCAGGGTGGTTATTTGAAATCAAATGGGACGGCGTCCGCGCGCTCGCATGGCTCGAAGACGGAGATTTTCGATTGCTTTCGCGCTCGGGTCGCTCGATCACCCAGGCATACCCGGAGTTTGAGAAGTTGCCTGCTCAACTGGCTGCCAAGCAGGCCATCTTGGATGGAGAAATCGTGGTGCTCGACGAGAACGGCCGCAGTAATTTTGAGAAACTGCAATCGAGAATCGGCGTCAGCCGGCCTTCGGCTGGGCTCCAGCATTCTGCACCGGCAACTTATTATATTTTTGACATCTTGTACTGTGATGGATATGACTTGAGACGGTCACCTCTGCTGCAGCGTAAGTTACTGCTTCGGCGATTGCTCGAGCCCACTTCAGCGATCCGATATTCAGATCATTTGATGGAAAAGGGGAAGGAACTCTTCGAACTCGCGAAGCAACAGCGGCTCGAGGGGATCATCGGCAAGAGAATCGACAGCCCCTATCCCGGCCAGCGTTCCCCCTTTTGGGTAAAACTCAAAGTGGTTCAGGAATTGGACGCCGTCATCGCGGGCTGGACGACCCCGCGCGGCACTCGCGAACATTTTGGCGCCCTGGTTCTGGGATTATTTGCCGGCAAGCGTCTCCACTTCATTGGGAGCGTGGGGAGTGGATTCACACACGACAACCAGAAAGACATCCTCAAGTCATTACGCGCTCTGCGGAGCGAGAGATGCCCCTTCGAGGTCCCTCCCAAACTAAAGGAAACCGTCGAATGGGTGAGGCCATCTTTGGTAGCGCGCGTAAAGTTTAGCAACTGGACGGACACACGGCGGTTGCGTGCGCCAGTGTTCATAAGTCTCCGTAAAGATAAACGGGCTGAGGACTGCAGGTTTGAAACCGAGAGGCCGGCGAAAGTGCCGCGCGCCCAGCCCTCGCCAGCTATCAAAGAAACTGTACTTGTCCGCCAGCAAGACATTGAGAGAGAACTTTCCCAAGGCCGGTCGGAAAATGCCACAGTGGAGATCGACAGGAAACGCTTGCGCTTGACTCATCTCAATAAAGTCTACTTTCCCGAATCGGCTTATACAAAACGGGATCTTCTTTTCTATTACTACCGGATGGCTGGACTCTTGCTTCCATTCTTGAAAGATCGGCCGCTGGTGCTTCGTCGTTATCCTGAGGGAATTCACGGAGAGTCTTTTTTTCAAAAGGAAGCTGCGCAATCTTCGCCGGAATGGATGAAGACTGCTTCAATTTATTCCAAAGAACGCAAGGCGACCATGGAATATTTCACCGCGGATGACACGGCCGCCCTGCTCTATTTAACGAACCTGGGATGCATCGATCATAACCCATGGTCAAGCCGCGTCGACGACGAAGAGCATCCAGACTATGTGTTTTTCGATCTTGATCCCACTGAGGGGACCGGCTTCGGGACAGTATTAACAGTAGCCGGGGCCGTTTATCAACGCCTGCAGGCATTGGAATTGACGGCGTACCTGAAGACGTCGGGCGCAACAGGATTCCACATCTACATACCACTCGAGCCTCGGTACACGTATGAGCAGGTCCGAACTTTTGCGGAAATTGTTGGGCGCCTGGTTGCTGAAGAGCTCCCTAGACAAGTCACTCTCGAGCGCAGCATACACAAGCGGCCGAAGGGGAGAATACTTCTCGATGCTTTACAGAATGCCCGCGGAAAACCATTGGCCGCCGTTTATGCCGTGAGACCGTTCCCGAAAGCTCCGGTCTCAACCCCGGTTACGCCGGATGAATTGCGTGGCAGGTTTTATCCTGAACAATGGAATCTGACGAGCATCTTCAGCCGCCTTGAGGATAAGGGTAACCTTTGGAAAGACTTTTGGAAGAAGCGGCAGAGATTAGAAAAGGCTACGATGTTGTTGAGCCGACAATTGCATAAACCGGCTGCCACTACCCCGCAAGCGAGTCCTCGACAGCCCCCTCGGAAGAGATGATTCTTTGATCTACGGTCAACCGAAGCGGTGAGCGGCGCTCAGGCAACACACGAGAGGAATTCCGCGGAATTACGGGGTGCGCTGGTTTTCTTGAGCCCCCGTCGCGAGAGTGGCGCTGCGAGTGGCGGCGACAGCCGCCTGCTCACAAGCCCTCGGTCGCCGAGTTCAGTCCTCGAAGCTGCGAGCGCCTCCCTGGAACTTGTTCCCCGCCTGCTTCCAGAGCCATTTGATCACACGCGCGTCGTTGTAGCAGTAGCCGAGGTTGTGGTTCAGCGTCGAAAAGCAATGCTGCTGGCAGGTTTGTTTCATGTGAGCTAGCTGCTTCGCGTCGAACTTGGAATGATCGATATTGCCCCAGTCAAACGTGGACGAGTACATAGGGAAACACGGAGCCACCGTGCCGTCCGTCCGGATGATGACGTTGTTCTGGCCGCCGCGGCAGTTCCAATCCGCAAAGTGCATCTCGCCGTCACCGGTCTGAACGATTCCAGGCATGGAAGCGAGCATCTTGCTCACGTCGCCATTCGTGCCAGTTCCGTCGCCGTACCAGCCGTACTTCCGAATGTCCAGGCCTGAGGACATCCGCATGAAGGCCTTCATCTCCTGCAGGCGCTGCACGGAATTGACCATCTGGTAGCCGGATTTGTTCTTCTCGATGATCCAGTCGATCAGCTCATCGATGGCGCGCCAATCCCCCGGCCGGATGTAAGTGGGATTATCATATAGATGTTTGAAGTGGTCGTCCTGCTCGAGCATCGGGGTCTCGTTGATGTGGTAGTCGGTCGCAATCCGGTGCTCGCGGGCATACTCGGTGATCATTTTCACGTCTTCATAATTGTTGTGGCAGATGTTGATGTTGAAGAAAACCATGAACCCGTAGACGTACTGCTTCCGAAGCAGGTACTCCAGGTTTGCCCTGGCGGGAACGAGGGCTTTGGGCAGTCCGGGCTTTTCATCCCAAGCGTCCAGGGCGAAGTTGTACACCGCGACGCCCGCGTCGCCCAGGCGGTCCGCAACCTCCGGGCGCAGCAGGCGTCCGTTGGTTCCGACATAAACCCAGAAGCCTTTTTTCGCGGCGTAGTAAACCACCTTGTGGGCGAACTGCGGGCGGAGCAGCGGCTCCCCACCCATCAGCCCGATGACCCGGCAGCCATGGTCATAGAGCCAGTCGATGGAACGCCGTGCGACGTCCTCGGTCATCCCCTTTACCTCATTGTTGTACGACCAGCAGTACCAGCAGTCGAGGTTGCACTTGTATTCAAGGAAAAGATAAGACGTAATCGGGTGAAAATCTCCGGGCAGAACGCGGGAACGGATATAGGGGAACATCCAGCCGCGCATCTTGCGGTAGATGTGCTTGCGGCTCCATTTGCGTTTCTCGGGAGGAGTTTCCAAGCCGGGATCCTTCAACAGCTCCGGATACTGCGGGAATACAGGCTCGGGCAGCGTCAGGCCTTTGGCTTCTGCCGGCGCTGGTGGCCGCGAGTTGGAGTTCATAAGCAAGTCGTGAATGGCAACGTCGATACGGAACTTGCTGGGTGCTGGGGATGGCAGCGGCGAGGGGGAAGCTGTGGCCATCGCTGGTTTCCTCCGAAAACAAGAATCTTACACAGTATAAGGATGCAGGCGAACGTCAAATGGAGACAGAAAAGAGGAAAGATGTCAAGTGCCGAATCACGGCCAAATGGTTGCAAAAGTGGAGCGGCATCTAACGTCCCCAAAGCGACAAAGTTCCGGGATTGAAATCCGCAGAACGCTCCACTATGATGGCCCGGCTTTCGACGCGTAAAGCCCCCGCATGTATGACCTGATCCGCTCACGATTGCAGACTCGCGAGCCGGTGCTGCTCGACGGTGCGCTGGGGACTGAGCTGGTGCGCCGCGGCGTGCGTTGGCGTAAGCACGGCCTGCTGACCGATGCGCCCGCGATCGAGCGACTCCACGGGGAATACCTCGCCGCGGGCGCGGATGTGCTGCGGACAAATACGTTTCAACTCAACCCGCGCATTTATCTCAACGTCTTCCGCAATCGCGAGCACATGCGCCACATCGGCGCGCCAGAACTTGAAGGGCTCACTCCGCGCCTGCTACGCACCAGCGTGCAAGTGGCTCGCCAGGCGCGCGCAAAGGCCGGTGCGGACGGATGCGCCGTCATCGCGGGGGTGCTCTCGCCGCTCGAACATTGCTTCCGGCCGGACCTCGCGCCCTCGGCCGACCAGGCCCGGGGCGAGCAGGGGGCGCTTGCACGCGTCTTTGCCGAGGAAAAGGTGGATTTTCTCCTTCTGGAGAGCATGAACACGATCGGGGAAGCGGCTGCGGCGCTAGCGGCGGGGCGCGCCACCGGGCTCCCGGTCTGGGCCAGCTTCGTGCTGGGACCCGAGGGCGAGTTGCTCAGCCGCGAGCCACTTGCGGAGGCGGTGGCCGAAATGGAGCGAGGCGGAGCCGACGCGGTGCTGGTGAACTGCGTCCCGCCCGAACACATCACCCAAGCGCTCGAGAAGCTCGGGCGATGCTGCTCGCTGCCGATTGGCGGTTTCGCCCACGTGGGACGTTTCTCGCCGCCGAGCTGGAAATTCGAGTTCTTCCCGCAGTTCATCGAAACCGACCAATGGCCAGCGGAGCGCTACTTGGCCGAAGCCAAACGCTGGCGTGAGCGGGGCGCAACGATCCTGGGCGGCTGCTGCGGCACGCGTCCTGCACACATTGCGGCGCTGCGAGCGTGGCTAGGCGCCGGCACAAGGAGCGCGGAGGCATGAGTTCGAAGGGGATGTATCAGCCGGTGGCGGAAAAACTTGCGCGCCGCGAAACAGTGGTGCTGGACGGCGCCATCGGCACGGAAATCTTGCGGCGAAACGTCACCTGGGCCGACCATCAGTTGGCGAGCCAGCCGGAGTTTGTTCGCGGTATCCATGAGGACTACATCCGCGCCGGCGCCGACGTGATCAGCACGAACAGCTTCCAGCTCTGCCGCCGGGCGCTCTACAACCATTTCCGCGACGCCGCGCATCGCCGCCAGATCGGCGCCACCGACCTCGACGAACGCGCCAACCGTTTACTGGCGGAGTCGGTGCGCCTGGCTATCGAAGCGCGCGAGCGTGCCGCTGCCGGCCGGCCGGTGGCGGTGGCTGCCGCCGTGACTACGCTCGAGTGGTGCTTCCGGCCCGACCTGGCGCCCTCGGCCGAGCAAGCCCGCGACGAATATCGCGAAATCCTCGAGGTCGTGAAGGAGGCCGGGGCCGACCTGGTGCTGCTCGAAACCGTCAACAGCATCGCCGAGGCGCGCGTGGCGCTGGAAGTGGCCAAGTCGCTCGGCATGACGTGCTGGGTTGCGTTCGTGCCGGACGAGCGGGGCCGACTGTTCACCGGCGAGGAGTTCCAGCATGCGGCGGCGACGCTCGAGCCGCGAGGCGTAGACGCGATCCTGCTGAATTGCGCGCCTCCGGAAGATATCACCGCGGGGATGGCGCAGCTTGCGCCGCATGCCCACGTGCCCATCGGCGCGTATGCGCATATCGGGCGATTCGATCCGCCTGAGTGGCTCTTCACCGACGAATATCCACCAGCCAAGTATCGCGACGCCGCAGCGCGCTGGAAGCAGATGGGCAGCCGCATCCTGGGCGGCTGCTGCGGCACAACGCCGGAGCACATTGCCGCGCTCGGCGAGCTGCGCTAGTGCCGTTGCAATTCATTGGCGTGATTCCCCGGAGGTCACGTGCCGGGCCTGCGGCGATCTCAAGCATAGACTGACTCGGTTGGCACGGCACTCGCTCGGATCCCTGGCTTGCAAACTTCCTCCAGACCGCCGACGCCTGCCGGCCGGGGCCGGCTGCTGAGCATTCTCGGCGTCGGCTTCGGCCTCGCGGTGGCCATCGGCAATACCATCGCCGCGGGCATCGTGCGCACGCCCGGCGAAATCGCCTCCCAGTTGGCCAATCCCTGGCTATTTCTGGGCGTGTGGCTCGCCGGAGGGCTTTACGCGCTGCTGGGCGCTTTCTCCCTGGCCGAATTGGCCACGATGATCCCGCGCTCGGGCGGGCAATACGTCTATGCGCGCCGCGCCCTGGGCCCGTATGCGGGTTTCATCGTCGGGTGGAGCGACTGGCTTTCGACCTGCGGCACCGCCGCGGCCGTCGCCATCGTGATCGGCGAATACTCCGGCGCGCTCGTGCCGGCGCTGGCGGGCAAGACCACGGCCATCGCCCTGAGCGTCACGATTGCCTTCGCGGCCCTGCAATGGCGCGGCGTGCGCTGGGGCAGCCGCACGCAGGAGCTGACCGCCGCGCTGAAGACTCTGGCGTTTGTGGCGCTCGTGGTGGCATGTTTCGCGCTCGGCGGAGGAGGAGCGGCAGCAAAGGCCGCGGCTCCAGCCGCGCACGCACCCGCAGGTCTGGCGCTTGCCGTTGCCGTAGTGCTGTCGCTGCAGGCCGTGATCTACACCTACGACGGCTGGGACGGCGTGATCTATTTCTCCGAGGAGCTGCGCAACCCGGCCCGCGAGCTTCCCCGCGCCATATTCGGAAGCGTACTTTCCATCGCCGCGATCTATCTGCTGCTCAATGCGGCGCTGGTCTACGTGCTGCCGATGCGCGAGATTGCCGGGCAGAAGTTCGCCCTGGGACTGGCGGCCGAGCGCGTGTTCGGGGCACACGGCGACGCGATCGTGCGCAGCGTGATGGTGCTCTCGCTGCTGAGCGGCATCAACGCCTACCATTTGCTGGCCAGCCGAGTGCTTTATGCCATGAGCCGCGACGCGCTATTCTCCCGGCGGGCGGCGGAAGTGAATCCCGGCGGGACGCCGGTCTTCGCGCTGTTCTGCAGCGCGGGGATTGCGGCGACATTTATTGTCACGGGCACGTTTGAGACGGTCACGGAGATGCTGGCGTTCTTTTTCGTCGCCAACTACACGATGTCGTTAATTTCCGTGTTTGTGCTGCGGCGGCGGGAACTCCAGGTGCCACGACCCTATCGCGCTCTGGGCTATCCGTGGACCACAGCAATCGCGCTGGCGGGCTCGGTGGCATTTCTAGTGGGCGCGATCTCGAGCGACATCGCCACGCGCAAGTGGTACAGCGTCTATGCGTTGGTCCTGCTGGCCGTGAGTTATCCGGTGTATCGCTTGATCCGGGCGTTTGATTCGGGCGCCTGATTCGGGCGCCGGATTCGGCGGCGGGCTAATTCGCGACCTTCTCCGCCACGGATTTGGCCTGCAGGAAAAGCAGCAGGTAGTCTTTCCCGCCGGCCTTCGAGTCCGTTCCGGACATATTGAATCCGCCGAAGGGATGCGCGCCGACCAGCGCGCCGGTGCATTTGCGATTGAGATAGAGATTGCCGACGTGAAACTCCGCAGCGGCCTTTTCAAGTTTCTGCGGGTTGCGGGAATAAAGGGCGCCGGTCAGGCCGAACTCGGTGTCGTTGGCGATTTCGAGGGCGTGGTCAAAGTCTTTCGCCGGGATCACAGCGAGCACGGGGCCAAAAATTTCTTCCTGCTCGAGGCGCGACTTCGGTTTGACGTCGGCGATTACCGTCGGCTCGAGATAGAAACCTTCGGCGGCGGTTTTCGCCGCACCGCCGCCGGTGAGCAGGCGTCCCTCCTTCTTGCCGACCTCGATGTAGTCCAGGATCGACTGCATGGCGGCCTTATTGATCACCGGGCCCATGTAGTTGCCGGGGTCTTCGGCGGGGCCGACGCGAATTTTTGCCACGCGCTCCTTCAGTTTTTCGAGGAAGTTCTTGTAGATTTTCTGCGTCACTATGGCCCGTGAGCACGCCGAGCACTTCTGCCCCTGATAGCCGAATGCGGAGACTGCGACGCCTTCGACCGCGGCGTCGAGATCGGCCTCATCGTCCACGATGATGGCGTCTTTGCCGCCCATCTCGAGCACCGTGCGCTTGATCCAGACCTGGCCCGGCTGCGCCTGCGAGGCCTGGTGGGAGATATGCAGGCCCGCTTCCTTCGAGCCGGTGAAGGCGATGTAGCGGGTCTTCGGGTGCCTCACCATGGCATCGCCGGCGGTGCCGCCGGGGCCCGGGCAGAATTGCAAGGCGTTCGCGGGCAGGCCGGCCTCGTGCATCGCTTCCACGAACTTGTAAGCGATGGTGGGCGAATCGCTCGACGGCTTCAATACGACGGTGTTGCCCGTCACCAGCGACGCCATCGTCATACCCGCCATGATCGCGGCGGCGAAATTCCACGGCGGAATCACCACGCCCACGCCCAGCGGGATGTACACCAGATAATTTTTCTCGCCCTTGGCAGGGGTCACCGGCTGCGGGCCGGCCAAGCGCAGCATTTCGCGGCCGTAGAACTCGCAGAAATCGATGGTTTCGGCGATGTCGGCGTCGGCCTCGGGCCAGGTCTTGCCGATTTCGTAGACGAGCCAGGAATCGAATTCCAAGCGGCGCTTGCGGAGGATCTCGGCGGTGCGGAAAAGGATTTCGGCGCGTTGCGCGGCGGGCACGCGCTTCCAGGCCTGGAAGGCGCGATCGGCCTCCTCGACGGCGCGATTGGCCAGCTCGATGGTGGCTTTCTGGAAGATACCCACTACCTGCTCCGGATGGGACGGATTGATCGAGCGAATCTTGTCGGGCGTTTGAATCCTCTCCCCGCCGATGATCAACGGGTACTCGCGGCCGAGTTCGCCGGCAACTTTCTTCAGGGCGTCTTCCATGGCTTTGCGGTTCTCGGGCTTGGAGAAGTCCACGAACGGCTCATTCGCAAATTCGCCGCGCTGGATTTTGACTTCAGCCGTCACCATGAGTCAGGACCCCCCCTCCCCCACCTTTTTTCGTAAGTGCAGATTCTAAAGGACTTTGAGGCTAGGGATCTCGTAAGTGCAGATTCTACGGGAGTTACGGACACGAATTTTGAAACTATCCATTCCAAAGCATTGAGATCCAAGAGCTTAGCTGGACCGGGCAGTGAGCTAGTTTGAGTCATTGGCCGAACCTCTCCACCAAGAAGCCGATGATGAAGCCGCCCACCGCTCCCAGGCTGAGGATTGGAACAGCAGCCTTCGTGATGATCGCGTCGGGCAAGCTGAGAAGCACACCGATGAGGAGTCCCGCGCCCCAGCCGGGCCATGGCAGGTCAACTGCGCCGATGACGAATCCGATAGCGAAACGGTTGATGAAGGCTCCGAGGATAGCTGCGCGTTTGTTTGGGAAGCTCATGGGAAGCATAATGACCGAGTCCACGGCTCCGAACACAAGCCCGCAAATTGCACCTAAAAGTAATCTGGACATGGCTCAGGACGCAAGACCCGCGCTCCAATCCATTATACCGCGCCATGCAATGGGAACGCCTTTGCGGGAGAGGGGGCAGTGGGACACTTTCCTGGAAGAGCGTTTACCAGGACTTGCGAATTCTGGAAGTGCTCTGGACCGCGTCGAATGATTCGCCCAAACTTCCCGGATGGGGACTTCGGGAAGTCAGGGGTTGCACTTCCACGAGTAGGGCGTTACACGTCAGGTGGATTAATTCCGATTGCGCTGTCATCGGGGCAGAACGGATCGCCGGTAAACATAAGGCGAGTATATGTCCCTTGTACGCGGATGGCTTCGCAAGCCCAGGTTTCTGAAGAGCGTTTTGTGGAGCGCTCCCGGTCGCTTCGGTGAAGGACTGCTTGCGCCAACTGTCCTGGGACTCCGGAAGAAGGCCGCAGCTGGGCGTCAGCGAAGCGAAGGACTCGCTCCCAACGGCACTGTTTACTGCTTCCGAGTTGGCAACTCCTCGACGGTGCCGTAGCCTCGGTTGCTGCCTCGTTCGAGTGCACGGGCGACGAGGCCGGCGAACACGTCTGAATACTCTGGGAAACGCCGCTTGACATACTCCAGCAACTTCTTGTTCCAGCGATCCACCTGTTCGTCACTTTGCCACGGTGAGACTTCGTGCGCCAAGATGACGTATATCTTGCCTCCGACAGCGATCGGCCCAACATTCAGCACTTTGTAGGTCGTCTCCCCGCTCTTCCACAAAAATGGAGTCTGGCCCTGTATCTCAGGAGGGACAGTTAGCTTCGACATATCCTCCGAGATCGATTGTGCGATCCCCATCTGGAAATTGGGACCCCGATTTGCGGTTTGTGCCGCACCAGCGTACAACAGCGCAGCATTGAAATAATGACCTCGCGATTGCTGCGTGCGCGCCAGCTCCCAAAGCTGCATTGAATCCTTCTCGGCAAGGCTAGAGACATTCATCCAGAAGCTTTGCACTTTCCATCCGCTCTGCTCGGGAACCAACCAGACCGCAAACGCCAATTTGTTGTTGCGAGTGTCTGCCGATATCAGTACATGCGCTTGCTCGGGCACGCTGATGGTTCCTAGTGACTCCCAACCATCAGGTCTTGACAGATCTGTTGCGCAGACCACGCGTCCAGGCGAGTCCCCCTTCAACTCGATCAAATACGTGTGCTGGATAGTTAAGTTCTTCGGCTCGAACTGCTGGACGATTGCTGCGCCTTGGTTACTTAACTGCTGGCCTGTGACGTTGGCCTGACCCTCTTTCGAGAGGGAGCCAAAGGCAGCAGAGGGATTAGTGCCGAGCAGCGTCTCGATAAATTTGATAGCGACTGAATTAATGGCCTTCTTCCTGGCTGCTTCTATATGCGTGTCTTCCGCACACGAAAACGCGAAGGGTGATTGTGCAGATGCACGGATAACGCACAGAGCAAGAACTCCGAACCACGCCAGGGTTCTAAGAAAACCCATAGTGAGTGGCAGTGTAGCTCGCTCACTCGGCGCATGCAACGAGACCTTCACAGCTGTTTTTACAGGATTGTTGCACTTGAATCCCCGGGCCACCTGGATTGCTTCGGGGTGGAGCCGCCAATTGGGTTGTGCCCAAAGGGCAGTTGAAACAGGCATTCTTCACCGAGAGGATTGAGGCGCTACCATGGACGCGGCCATCTCCTCTTCCTCACGATTAGTTGCTATCGGCGGCTGGCGCCTCTGAATACGAGCCAACCCAAGAAGTCAAGAGCCCCACGTGCAAAACCGGCACATGGGGCACCCAGCGCCCCGTGGACTAGGAAAGTTTTCAGTAGAAGGAATCACAGGAGGAAAGACCCACGCGTAAAACCGACGCGCGGGGCACCCAATGCCGTTCTACCCAGCTTACGTCTGGGCCACCCGTCCCCTGATGATGCAAGAGAAACCCACGATCACGAGCGGCGAAGTCACGTCATTACTGCAGCGCAAAGCCACCGAGGACTGTTTCACCGGCGATGTTCCCAACCTGCGATGGGGCTATGATAAGCTCGACCTCGCCGCAGTGCGCGCGATCTTGAACGCGATACGGCGGAGAAATCCATTCCCTTCGTCCGGGAGCCGCGCAAGTCGAAGTCGGCTCGTTTCGCGCCGGCTTCCTGGTCCCCTTGAACAGAACGGCAGGAGAGCGTAGAAAGTTTTGGGAAGGTCAGTATGGCAGGCCGTTACTCTGGTGGCCATTCCGAGGTTTGGGGGCGCTTCGCGGCGGTGCATTTCCGCGTGGGGCGGGAGGGCAGCGTCGCCGTGATAGCCACTTTCGCTCTCGCCGCGGCCCTCTCCCTGAGTCCGGGGGTTGCCGCCTCGGGCAAGGGGCCCGGCTACTCCTCTCTGTCGTTGGCTGCGCAGCAACAGGACACCAAGGTTGCCGGCACGGCTCTGGTTCGACTCACCTCGGCAACAAAGCAGCCCAGCGGGAAATGGCAGGCAGAATTGGAACGAGGCCGGCGCAACGGCCTGGTGGAGGGCAGCCGCGGCCCGTTTTATCGCTACATTTCGCCGGAAAAGAAGGGCGATAGGTCCAGCCTACTGCTGGCGGGAGAGGCCCAAGTGATCTCGCTGGCCGACGATTCCGCGACGGTCGAGCTCTTCCTCAACGATGGCAGCGCGGATGCACCCAAGCGCGGAGACTTCGTTCGGCTTGCGTTGCGCGTTCCCGGAAATACTTATGAAGGACTCATTCTGGACCTAGCGAGATTTCAGATCCGACTTTCGAACGCCGATGGCTCGGTGATCTTCACCGATCTGGCGGCCGCTCTGGCGATTCATTCCGAAGGCGAAGAGAAAGCGGTCCTGGAGAAGATGGCCGCCGAAGTCCGCGCACTGCCTGCAAACCCCGCCGACAATGCCGGGCCCACAGAGACGATCTCGAGCGGCATTTACCGCGGGAAGCCTATGCCCGCGGTCTTGCAACATTGTACGCCGGTTGACATCGCGGACTTCCTTCAGTATCTGAAAACATATCCTGCCAGCTTCGCCGGAAACACCTATCGCGCAGATGAGATGTTTTCCCGGTGGGTGCGTATCGGAGCTCCCGAATCTCGCGCAGTTGTTGAACGGCGAGCCAAAAGCTTTGCCAAGGACGCAGATCTGGTCGAGTACTTGAAGGACGTCCAGGAGCGAACCCAGCTTGTCGGCGATTCGTTGTTTATCTGGGCGGACGACGCTCGAAATGCAGCCTACCGCGGAGACGCCCCGGCTGTGGAGTTCTACACCCGGCTGTTGCGGAGCGCCGGGACGGCTACAAGTACTCCGGCATTCGGTGTCGCGGCGCAGATTGCCGAGGGCCTATTCCTTTCCAAACAGGATCAACTCGCGCGGGCGATTACCAAGCTGCAGGAAGCGATCGCACAGGCGGACACGATGGCGGAAGACGCCTCCTACGACCGGGCGGGGGATCCCCGCAACGACGTCACGCGGACCTATTGGAAGGCCCAGGCGCTCCGCGAGCTGGGATTACTACAGGCTCGCGTTCCGAATTACGCCCTCGCCACAGCCGCTCTGGATGAAGCTCTCCGGCTTCTGGCGGGACACGCCCATTCTCCAATCCGCGCCGCCATGGAATCTTTATTCCTCTACGACGATGCAGAGCTAAATCGGAAAGCCGGAAAGCTCGACCGAGCCTGGGAGCTGTTTCTTCAAGCGCGCATAGCATTCTCGCGCCGGACAGATCCTATCGGCCATGATTACGAGGCGCAATCCGCCGCCCAATTGGCCCAACTTGCCGCAGAGCGTAAGGACTACAAGCTGGCCATTGCCCAGTACACCGAAGCGATTGATCTCACCCGCAAGTATGGGCTCAACGATCGCCTCCTGGATTACACCTGGAAACTCGCCATCGAACATATTCACGCCGGGGAAGACAAGAAAGCTTTGGCGCGGTACGAAGAGATTCTCCCCGCGTATCAGCAGCGGGGCGACACTGCCAACACCTGCATCCTGCTGCACAACATCGGCAACCTCTGGGTTGGGTTCGGGCAATTCGATACCGCGCTGGAAAAATTCGCCCAGGGCCGCCAGCTGGCCGAGACCCACCAGTTGCAGGATCGCGCGGCCCAATTCGATCGCGATGAGGCCGACGTACTCACGCGCCAAGGCCGCTACCCCGAAGCGGCAAAGATCTACGAACACGGCATCGCGCGCCTTGACCCGGCAAAGAACGGCGAGACCCTCGCCAAATTGTATTCAGCCAGCGCCGCGATGTTCGCCAAGTGGAAGCAAGCGGGCAAGGCGGAGGAGAACTACAAGCGCGCCGCCGATATGTTTGCCAAACTCGGCATGCAGGCGGCTCAGGACGAACAGCTCTCTGCCCTTGCGGATCTCTACCGAGAATCCGGAAAACCCACTGCCGCTGCCTCCGTTCTCCAGGAGGTCATCGGTCATCAACGCGCAGCCGCCGGCGCGCCTCTCGCTCGCTCTCTCACCACCCTCGCCTTTTTGTACTTGAGCACCCCTGGCGGGCTTCCTAAGGCTCTCGCCACGTCCAACGAAGCCTTCGACGTCGCTGTCTCCAGCGGCGACATGGAAGCCATTATCGTCGCCCGCGAAGCTCGCGCCGGCTATTACTCCACCGTGGGCGATGAATCGAAGGCGCGCGCCGAGTACCAGACGGCCATCAAGGAAGCGCAGGGCCGCAACGATGGATTCCGCGTGGCCTGGTACACTTGGCGGCTCGGCATGATTGCCGCAGCCCTCGAGGATACCGCCCTCGCCAGCCAGTCTTACGATGCCGCTCTCAGTTATTTCCGGGCGCAAAAACTTGCCTACTGGGCCTCGGAAGTCCTGCTTACCTATGGCTACCTCAAGTTATGGCAGGGAGACTTGGCCGGAGCCCGGTCCAGCCTGAAGGATTCCAGAGAAATTGGCGGCGACACCAACCCCGGACTTCAGGCTCAACAATTCCTGCTCGAGGGCAAAATCTCTCGCGTCGAAGAGGAAAACCAGGATGCCATCGCCGCTCTTCGCCGGGCCGACGCCATCTGGAAAGAGACGTCGAATCCGGCGGGTCGCCTCGACGTTTTGATGGAGCTGGGCGGCATCCAGCACGACCAGCGCGAGATGGATGAGGCAAGGAAAACCTGGGAGCAAGCCATTGAACTCTCCCAGGACAATCCTCTCCTCCACACCCTCTCATGGGGAAATCTTTCTCTCAGCCTGCTCCGCCTGGGGCAGTTTGAGGAAGCCGCAGTCGCGGCGAAGAAATCCATTGAGCTTGCTGACCGCCTCCCGGAGATCCCCTACCTCGCGGCGGAGTCCCGCGGCGCCTGGGCCGTCCACCTCCTGGAAGAGGCTCGAAAAATTGACGATCTCTCCGCATCGGCTCGCACCGTGGATGAGGCCACGCGTTTACTGAACGAGGCGGAAGTTCTCGCCCGTAAGAACGGACTCCAGCGCACCATCCTTCGTGTCCTCTTCGGCCAGGGGCGGCGCCTCCTGCTTCTTGCCGACCGCGGGGGGCTCGCCGGCCTGGTTCAAATCCAGCCGAATCCCTCTCCGCCGGGCGAGCCAGGTCCTCTGGACGGCACCATTGAACGCGCCAACAAGCTCCATCTCCTCGAATACCAGTGGGAGGGCTTGTACCATCGCGGTGCGCTCTGCGCGCACAGCGGAGACTTCGCTTGCGCTGCCCGCGATCTCGAGGCCAGTCTCACCTTCCTGGAAAAGCAGGCCACCCAGTACGCCGCACTGGCTTCCGCGGGCGGAGCCAGCCGCTATCAAGCCGACAAGCAGCGGCCTTTCTTCGTGCTGTTGAAGCTCTACCAGTCTAGAAGCGCGGAAAGGGAGAAAGCCGCGGCGAACGCCGCCAGGAAAGGCTTCAACGATGACGCGGCCCAGGCGAGAAAAGCAGCCCAGGAGGCCACCGCGCACGCCCGCAACATCCTCGACCGCCTGCGCCGCTACGAAATGCAAACGGCTTCCCCGGGGATCAAGCTCAGCGCGGACGCCGGCCAGCAGGGGCAGGTGATTACCGCGTACCGCAACCTCATCCGTCAGGAAAAGGAGCTGGAGCAGCGTCTGGAAGAAGAGAACAAGCACGTGCCGCCCCGGGAGGGCGTAAACAAGACCATCGAAGACGAGTTGAAGCAGAAACGCACCCAGGTGGACGAAGAAGCCCGGCTGATTCGCGAGCAGTTTCCCGGCCTTGCGCGCGACCTCGAACTCGACCCCGAGAACGTTGACGCTTTCGTCCGGCCCTTGAATGAAGACGAAGCTTTGGTCGAACCCGTCCTGACTGCGGACCGATTAATCATATTTGTGGCTCGGAGCCACCAGGAGGCGATCTCCGTCTGGTCGTTCACCGCCGAGGTTGACCCGAGAAAGTTTGAATTCGATCTGAGCGCCCTCTGGAAGGCTGCGGCCGATCCCTATTCCACGTTTGATCCCGCGCAGAGCAACGAGCCGGGCACTCCAGCCCAAGTGGCCGCGGAGCTTTACGATTGGCTCTTCGCTTCGGCCGAGCTGCGTCTCGAAGGCGTCAAGACCGTTCTTCTTTCCGCAACCGGTCCCCTCCGCTACGTGCCCTTCCACATCCTCCTCGCCCCGGGGCCCGGCGGCCAGCGCGTCTACCTCAACGACCGCTACAACATCGTCTACCTCACCCGCAAAGGGATCGCTTCCGGCTATGCGCCCGGCACCAGGTACCGCGGAGCTACCGTCGTCGCCGTCGCAAATCCCAGCAAGCAGGAGCCACTGCCCGAGGCCGACGCGGAAGTTGACGCCATGGCCGAGATTTGGAAGGGCTCCGCGCCTCCAGCTTCCTTTGAGATCAAACGGCACGACGAGGCCACTGCCGGCGCCGTGAGCACGCTTCTTCAGCGCGTGAAGACCCAGACGCCCAATTCCCTGCGGATCTTGCACATCGCCACCCACGGTAGTGCCGGTTCGCTTCCCCAGGATTCCTATTTGCTCTTCGCCGACGGCAGGGTTTCTCAGGACGAACTCCGCGAAAAGCTTGGGCTTTCCCGCTTAGTTATCTCGCTTGCCGTCCTTAGCGGCTGTGAGACGGCCTACAAAGCCGATGCTCAGGATCCAGGTGCGTGGGAAGGTCTGGGCGTGACCGGGCTCGCCTATGGCTTTGAAAACGCCGGCGTAAAAACTATTCTCGGCACTCTCTGGAAACTTGACAGCGCCACCGGCCCGATTTTCATGCAGGGGTTCTACCGGCGTCTCTCCGAGGGAAGCTCCGTCGCCGAGGCCCTCAGCCGCACCCGCGAAGAGTTGCGCAAATCGAAGCCACACCCGTATTATTGGGCTCCGTTCATCGTCGTCGGGCAATGGCGGTGATCAGGGGAACGGCGCAAGAAGGCAACTCATCCCGCGTCGGTCACACCCGCGGTTCTCTCGGTCGTGAACGCAAACGCGGCTGACGAATTGCCGCGGTGCTACAGCTCAGCTCCGACTTTGGATCACCACCATTCGTGGCCGTTCTTGCAATGGTGCTTCCCACTGTGCAGGATTGTGAGCACACAATACTCCATGCAGGTGGGACATACGTAATGGCAGTATAAAGGCGGAGATTGGTTGGTTTCGCGGGACGCTGCCGCCATCGCTGCGATGCGGGTGGCTTGAAACGAAACACTCTGCCACTGCCCCTTGCGCTTGACCCAAACGCGGACGCTTCGGTACTGCCCGCTAAGGTCTGTGGCTCCTAAATGCCCCTTTACGTTTGCTATGGAGATGGCCAGGGCAGCGTCTCCATAGACTCTCACTTTCAGATCGGTAACATCGATGGCTTCGAATTTCAGTTTGCCTGATTTGAAATTTTCCAATAGTTCGGCTTTGGTGCTGGCCCCTCCGAAGATGCTGATCGAGATGTAATCGTCCGCCAGCAGTTTATCGTATGTAGCGACGTCCCCTTTTAATGCTGCCTGGTTCAATTGCTCGGTCATCGCTTTGATCGACTGTTCTACGTTGGCGCCCTGAGGCAAGGCTAAGGCCGAAGCCGCAACAATAAACGCAAGGACTATCATGAGCCGCTTCATCGGTCTCTCCTCTCTGTCTTCTTTGGAATCCGCCGGGGTGGGGAGAGGGCCACACTATGCCGTCGTCGTCAGCGTGTCAACGCTGTTCTTATTTACTTTCAAGGCGCAATAACTCTTGCCGAGTAACTCAAAGAGTGAAAAGCCCCACGCGTAAGACCGACGCGTGGGCACCCCGGAGAAAGAGGGATTCTTCGCCCCCGACAGAGGACGTCGGGGCTCAGAATGACAGGGCCGCGAGATGGCGATGCTCACTCGCAAGAGCGGCGTGGTAGAATACCGCCATGGCACTGGAATTTTCGACCTCACACTTGAGTGACTCCATCTCGTTGTTTCGCTACTACAAGAACCTGGGAGAGCGGGCCCTGGCGCAAATCGCCGATGACCAGTTGTTCTACGCCCAGGATGAGGAATGCAACTCCATCGCGATCATCGTGAAACACATCGCCGGGAACATGCATTCCCGATGGACCAACTTGCTGACGACAGACGGCGAGAAACCCGACCGTAATCGCGATAGCGAGTTCCGAGATCCGCCCAGGGACCGTCCGGAACTGATGCGGATTTGGGAAGAGGGGTGGGCGTGCTTGTTTACCACACTGGCATCTCTGGATGATGTACATCTGGGCCAACGAGTTCTGATCCGCGGTGAAGCGCACTCGGTGATGCAGGCCATCAATCGTCAGCTATGCCATTACGCTTATCACATGGGTCAGATCGTCATGCTTGCGAAGCAGAGGCGCAAGGGTGATTGGATCTCGTTGAGCGTGCCTCGCGGCAAGTCGGCGGAGTTCAACGAGCGGGTGCTGAGGGGGGAACTAAGCCAGCGATAGGCCAACCGAGCGTGGCGCTAACCGACGCCCTGAGCTCGAGCGATAAGAACGGGACGTCTCAAGATTGATGCTGGGCTACCCTCGGGGACGGCGCCATCTGGGGCGATGTTTTCCGGATCATCTCCAAGAGGGCAGCCCGGTCAGGCTTGAGCAGCTCGTCAACAACCTGCCGGTTGACGTTCGCGACGATGATTTGCCCAACTTCTGTCTGCACGTCGGAGAAGATCCCGATACTCTTCATCCTCTGTGCTTGGGACTCGTTATCCTCGGTCGGCGTGATGTAATGCACGGCGCTCGTCTTGTAGCGGTGGATCAAAAACAGTTGGACGAGCGTCATCAATCGCTTCTTGCGCAGCGGCGCGACCGTGTTCTGGTCGCGCACCGAGAGGAAGTTCCGGCCGCGACGATCCTGGACAGGGGCGAAGATGATGTTGGCGAGCTTTTTACCACCGGGCCCATCGAGCAGGCTCAGCTCCAACAATTCCGAGCCGGCCGTGTGGGGACGCAGCTCGACCCGAATCTTGGCCGGATGCTCCCAGTGCTTGCTCCACTCCGCGAGCCACTCCTCCAGCAGCTTGGGGGGAACCTCGGTCTGAACCAGGTGCTGGTAGTGTGTGGATCCCTTACCCATCGCCTTCGTTGCCGCAGTGCGTCCCGATGAAGCCATCAATGCGCCGTCCAGCCGCGGTCCTCCCACCAGCGTCTGCGGCGTCCGATAGGGAGACTCCACCAGCCTGAACTTGCGCTGCAGGCGCGCCAGCGCCAACATCCCGTCCTCGTTCAACGCGGTGGCGAACTCCTCGGCGGCCAGCCCATCGATCTGGTGTCCACCATAAGTGACGAAGTTGAAGACGAACCCGAGCTTTCCGAGCTCCTCCGGAAACCGCTTCATCTCCGCGTCGCTCATGCCCGTGGTGTCCCAGTTGAACGACGGTGACAAATTGTACGCCAGCATCTTTTCGGGATATTCTGCGTGGATTGCACGCGCGAACATCCCGGCGTACTCCAGGTCCGCGGTCTTGGTCTCCATCCACAGCATGTCCACAAAGGGCGCCACAGCCAGCGATCTAGCGATGGCATAATCAATCCCGCTCTGGATTTGATAGAAACCTTCCGGGGTCTTGGGCAGCTCGCAATCCCAGACGACCTGGATACCCATGGAGTTCGCCCGCTCGCGCACTTCGTAGAAGGAAGCGCGTTTCGAGAACGCCAGCCACTCCGCGACGCTCATGTCGAAACGTTCGCCTTCGTCGGTGCAGGACTTCATCACCTCGGCGACCGCCTGCCCGTAGGTCTTCAGCGCGCCCTCTGCCTGCCAGATTTCCACATAGCGCGTGTCGATCTTCTCGAGCGCGGCGTCGAGCTCGGTTGCCGACGCCTGCCTGAGGCCCTGGGCAGACTCCGTGATCATCGACATGAGCCCGACCCGCCCAAGCCAGTCAAAGGTCGCCCGGTACTCGGTCTCCGACACGGCGAACAGAAGGTGCCCACGGACCTCGACCCCCAGTTCGAATAGCTTTCTCAGAATAGCCAGATAGCCAACGCGGTAGCTTGGCAGGTCGATTTTGGTTGCGCCGAGAATGAAGGGCTGGTCTCGCTCGTCGCTACGATTGTCGAGAAACGTCGCCGCTTCAGCATCGGTTCTGGCCACAAGGATGCCCGGGACCCGCATGATGTCAAGCTGCAGGCGGGCCGCGTTTAGACGCCTGATCTGCTCGTCCTCGGCGACGAGCACCTTCCCGGCCTGGTGGCCGCACTTCTTCGCTCCGGGCTTCTGGTCTTCGATGTGGTAGCCCGGAACCCCGGCCTCCACGAAGCGGCGGATGAGGTTGCGCACGTGCGCATCCCCACCGTGGCCAGTGTCGGCATCGGCGATCATAAAGGGCCGATAATCGACTACCGGAGCCGCCTTGCGTTCTTCTTCGCTCATCCGTATGCGCGCGAAGTGTTGGTTCTTGTCGGCTGTGAGAAGCGCTCGGACCAGCCCGGCCGCCTCGTCTGGCACCTGGTTGAACGGGTAGCTTGCCAGGTCCGGTCCTGGATCCTCGGAGAGCGAACCCCTGGCGGAGGCCGCCCAGCCGCCAAGGTAAATGCCTTCTATCCCCATCCGCTTCAGCGTAACCGCCTGACCCGGCGAATAAGGACCGAAGGTCGTAATCTGCTTGCGCTGCTCGAACAGCTCACGCAGGCGCGCGTAGAACTCCTCGGCTGCGCGTCGCGCGACGTTGTAGTCGCTGGAAATCGTACCCTGCTGCTCGGCCACCTCACGCGGAGAGTAGAGGCGGACGATGCCTGCGAACCGCGGACTCGCGAACCATTGCTTGGCGGCCGCCACCTGCTGGTCGAATGTGGCCATACCATCCTCCTGCCTCTTGGCGTGATAAATTCAGAATCTGCTTTTGAGTTTGAAAACGGCGTGTATTCTACACCAACTCGCCGTGAATTCATTGGCTGGCGGCTCGCCATCCGCCCCCGTGTGCCCGCTCCCTCGCAGAGAAGCGGGCGCAGTATGCTGCACCCCTACGAATCCTCATAGGAGGAACAGAGCCGCGAGACGGCGCCGCTACAGAAGCCACAGCAAGAGAGGGATTCTTCGTCCCGACAAAGGACGTCGGGACTCCCTTCGGATGCGCTCGGGGCAAGCAGAATGACAGGGTGTTCAATTCGGGGCCTGATCAGGAGACTCGCTGTTTCAAAGAGACTTCAAGAATTCAAGAATGGCCTTGTTATCACCGGGAGGGAGCCCTTTAAAACGCAGGGTGACTTCCTTCGCTTCGCCCCCATGCCGCAGAATGGCGTCGGAGAAGGTTACCGAGGCCCCGTCGTGCATCAGCCGAGTGCGCAGGCGCACGCCCCACAACGGGGCCGTGCGCACCTTGTTCCGGGTGCTGTTAAAGCTTTCGAACGAGAGGTTCTTCCAGGTGATCTTGTACATGTTTCGCCCGTAGTGCTCTTCCATGGCCATCACAATTCCGTCACCGGTCCCGACATTGTGGAGCAAGAAATCTCCGAAGGGGTGAAACGCCTTCTGCCCGAGCGCGTCCGGGACGGTAAAGGTGCCGCCGTTGAGCTTTGTTCCGGCGGGCGCAGTCGTCAGGTCGCGGACATGGCAAGTGGCGCAGCCAATCTTGTCGAATAGTTCGGAGCCTCTTTTTACTTTGGCGGTTACCGCAAGCACGGTGTCGCGGGCGGGGGCCTTTGTGGCGCGGATGAACCTGGCGAAGCGGTCTATGTCAGCGAGCCCGTCCGGGCCTGGAGTGTCGTTGGGTTCAGAGACGGTGTTGCAGAGTTTGGTCACCTCGTCAGGGAACAACCGGTTGGTGATGCCCATTTCATTCAGGTAGGCGTCGCCGGAGAATGAAAGCAGGCTGGCCTGCTGGTTTTTCCAGCCGAATCTGCCGACGCGTGTCTCGCCGGGGGCTTCCACGACCGGAACGCGGAGCACCTGGCCGCAGATCTTGCCGTGCGTGGTCTTGCACTGCTGCTTGGCGAGGTCAATCAAAGCTTGGTCGTCCACCGCCTCGACGAAACCGTCGCCCAGCAGATTGAGCGATATGCGGGCCGTGCGGATCGTCTCGGTGTCCGGCACGCGTTCGTGGATCTCCGTGTCGGGGAAGGCGCCGCTCGGACAGATGGCACGATCGTTCACCAGCGAGCGCCCGGTGATAATCTCTGCTCCGCGGGCAATCGGGATTGCCGGGTTCTGAAAGCGGCCGTCTGGTCCGAGATGGCCCGCGCGAAACTCGGTCACCTGGCTCGCCCCGCCCGACGTTGGATCCTGGTGACACTCGCGGCAGGACTGCGCGTTATAGATCGGGCCGAGCCCATCCTTAATGGCTTCTACCTCGTCAAACTTCGCTTGATCGGCCTGATGGGCGGCATCGTCCACCATACCGTTGCTGAGGTTATCGAAGCCGGCGGGTGCTTCCGAGAGTCGTTGGCCAAGGGAGGCAAGTGCAAGACAAAGAGCCCCTATTGCCAGCAACACTTTCATGCTTCCCCCCTTCTTCGGATTCGCCCGCCGGGGTATTGCAGGCCCACGCCATTCCCGTGGACTCGTTTGTCCGAAGGACGCCAGCGTCCGCTGCCCGACACTGTTGATACCTGTGCGCTCGGAAGCAAGCAACGCTGGCCTCGAGATGTGTTCTTATTCAGTTATCGCGGAGTTGCGATTCGGCCAGTTGGAGAATCAGCGCAATGCGAGCGCCGCGCACAAGGCGCCTCGGAAGAGGATCGGCTTTGTCCCATTGACTGAGGAGAGTAAAGTCGAGGCCATGCAAGGGCGGCGACCGGTGGGCGGCAGCGATGGTTGCGCGTCGGTGAGGAGAGAGTGCGATGAGAGATTTCAACAGCCTTTCGGAGAAGGAAGTCCTGGCGCTCGCGATTTCGCTGGAAGAAGAAGACGAGCGCATCTACGCCGATTTCGTCGAAGGGCTGCGGCAGAATTTCCCCGGCTCCGCGGCGGTGTTCGACGGTATGCGAGCCGAGGAGTCCGGGCATCGCCGGAGGCTGCTCGAACTCTATCGGCAGAAATTCGGAGAGCATATCCCGCTGATCCGCCGGCAGGACGTGAAAGGCTTCGTCCAGCGGCAGCCGGTGTGGCTGCTCCAACCGCTCAATCTGGAAAAGATCCGCAACCAGGCGAGCGCGATGGAAGTCGAGACGCGGCGGTTCTACGAGCGCGCCGCGGCCCGCGCCGCCGACGCCAGCATCCGGCAGCTTCTCGACGACCTCGCGCAAGAGGAGCGCTCGCACGCCGATCGCGCCGAAGCGCTCGAGCGCGAAAAGCTCGGCGCCAGCGAGAAAGAAAAGGAAGAGGAAGCGCGGCGGCGGCTCTTCGTGCTGCAGATTGTCCAGCCGGGCCTGGCAGGGCTGATGGACGGCTCGGTCTCCACGCTGGCTCCACTGTTCGCTGCGGCGTTTGCCACGCGAAATAGCTGGACCGCCTTCGCCGTGGGACTGGCGGCCTCGGTGGGCGCGGGCATCAGCATGGGTTTTGCGGAGGCGCTCTCGGACGACGGCAACCTTACCGGGCGCGGTCATCCATGGCTCCGCGGCGCCGTGTGCGGCGTGATGACCGCGCTTGGAGGCATCGGCCACACCCTGCCGTTCCTCATACCCGGGTTCAGAATTGCGATGACCATTGCCGTCGTCGTGGTGCTGTTGGAGCTGAGTGTGATCTCCTGGGTGCGCCACCGTTACATGGATACCCCGGCATTTTCAGCCGCGGTGCAGGTCATGCTCGGAGGGATCCTGGTTTTTCTGGCGGGAGTGCTCATCGGGAATTCGTAGAAGCTGGCAAAACCAAAGGCTAACCCAAGAAGTCAAAAGCCCCACGTGCAAAACCGGCCCGTGGGGCACCCAGCGCCCGCCAACTAACGGCGGAGGTCGCGGAGGATTTCGGAAGCGGCGATTGAGCCGGATGCGCCGGTGAGGCCGGAGCCGGGGTGGGTGCCCGAGCTGCAGAGGTAGAGCCGCCGGATAGGCGCGCGATAGCGCGCCCAGCCGAGCAGCGGGCGCATGGTAAAAAGCTGGTCGAGCGCCAGCTCGCCGTGGAAGATGTGGCCGCCGGTGAGCCCGTAGGTCTCGTCGAGATCGAAGGGAGTAATCACCTGACGATGGAGGATCAGCTCCGGCAAGCCGGGCGCATAGGCGGCGAGAGCCTTGATGACTGTGTCGCCCAGGGCATCGCGCTGGGCGGACCAATCACTGTTCTTGAGCTTGAACGGAGCGTACTGCACGTGAATGGACATCACGTGCCGACCCGCCGGAGCGAGCGACGCATCCAGAATGGAAGGGATGGCGATGTCCAGGTAAGGCCGCCGGGAGAAATCGCCGTATTTGGAGTCGTCGAAGGCGCGCTCGAGATAGTCAATTTCCGGGCCGATGTGAATCCTGCCGGCGAGAGCAGCGTGAGCGCTATTGCCACCTGCAGTGTTCCTGCCAAGCGCGGTGAACGTGGGCAGGCCCGCAAGGGCCAGGTTGACCTTGGCGGAGGTTCCGGGGCAGCGGTAGTGCTGCATCTTGACGACGAAATCCGGCTCGAGATGAACGGGATCGAGCAGGCGCAAAAACGTGCGCCGGGGGTCGGCGCCCGAGACGACCGCGCTGGCGGCAATCTCTTCGCCATCGGCAAGCACGACGCCGGTTGCGGCGCCGTCTTTCACCGCGATTTGCGCGACCTCGGCTTCGGTGCGAATTTCGGCGCCGGCGCGCTGCGCCGCCGTGGCCATGGCCTGCGCCGGCGCGCCCATTCCGCCGCGGGGAAACGCCGCGGTGCCGGCAGGATGGGCGTCGTCAGCAGCGCGAATCAGCAAGACCGCGGCTGAGCCGGGCGACCAAGGCCCCATCGCCGTCCCAAAGACGCCGCGGGCGGCGACCACGGCGCGCACGAGCTCGGTATCAAACCACTCGGCAACCAGATCAGCCACCGCCATCGGTCCCCAGCGCAGCAGGCGGAACATTTCCTTCTTCCCCAGGCTGCGGAACCTTCGGCCGGCCTTCAGCAGGTTCCAGAGATCGCCTGCCGAGGGATGGTCAATCGAGGGCGGCGCAGTCGAGAGCAGTTGTTTGAGTACGCCGGCAATACGGGCCAGCACGCGCTCGAACTCGACGTAGTTTCGAGCGTCCTTCGGTGAAAACCTGGCTATTTCCTGCGCCGAGCGAGGAGAGTCGGAATAGAACAACAGCCCACGGCCATCGGGAGCCGGGGCGAATACCCTCGGATCCGGGTAAAGCATCTCCAAACCGAATTCGCCGAGACGCATGTCGTTGATGATCGCGGGCCGCAACGGGCCGCAGGAATGCGCCAGCGTGGGACACTTGAAGCCAGGGTAAGACTCGCCGGTGATGGCGGCGCCGCCCACGACATCGCGGCGCTCTAGCACCAGCGGCTTGAAGCCGGCCCGGGCGAGGTAATACGCCGCGACCAATGAGTTGTGCCCACCGCCGATGATGACGATGTCGCGCGCCGCGGGCATGGCTCAGCGCTTCCCTTTTTCCCAGTCTTTCAGGATCTGCATCGCCGCCAGGCGTCCCGGGGCTCCCATGACTCCTCCGCCCGGATGTGTCGCCGAGCCGCAGAGGTAGAGGTTCTTGATCGGCGTGCGGTATTGCGCCCAGCCAGGGACCGGGCGAAGGAAAAACAATTGCTCGAGCGAGAGCTCGCCCTGAAAGATGTTTCCCTCGGTCAAGCCGAATTCCTGCTCGAGATCGAGCGGCGTAAGAACCTGGCGGCCCACGATGATGTTCTTGATGTTGGGCGCGTATTCAGCCAGGGTATTGATCACTGTATCGGCGAAGGCCTCGCGTTTTTCCTCCCAGCTACCTTCCTTCAGCTTGTAGGGGGCGTATTGCACGAAGCACGAAAGCACGTGCTTGCCCGGCGGGGCCACCGAGGGATCGGTCAGGCTGGGAATGACGACGTCAATGTAGGGCCGGCGAGAGATGCTGCCGTACTTCGCATCGTCGTAGGCGCGTTCCATGTACTCGACGCTGGGAGAAATCGAGATGGCGCCCCGCAGATGCGCTCCCGCGCCGGGCAGGCACTTGAAATCGGGCAGGGCGTCGAGCGCCAGGTTCACTTTGCCGGAGGAGCCGCGGAATTTGTACTGCCGGAGCTGGTCGAGGAATTCGCCGGGAAGCTCGTCGGGTGCGAGCATCTTGCGGAAGGTCTGGTGCGGGTCCACGCTCGAGGAGATGATCTCGCCGTGCAGCTCCTCGCCGTTGCGCAAGACAACGCCGGTGGCGCGCCCGTGCTTCACCTGGATGCGCGAGATCGGCGCCTCGGTGCGAATCTCGGCGCCGGCCTCGCGTGCCGCGGCAGCAATCGCGGCGGAGATGGCGCCGGTGCCGCCCCGGCTGAAGCCCCACGAGCGAAATGCGCCGTCGATCTCCCCCATGTAGTGGTGCAGCAGGACGTACGCGGTGCCGGGCGAGCGCACCCCGAGAAACGTGCCGATGATCCCCGAAGCCGACATGGTGGCTTTGAGCACGTCGGTTTCGAACCATTGGTCGAGGTAATCGGCGGCGCCCATCGTCATCAACTGGATGAGGGTGTACTTGTCGTCGTATGGGAGCGCGCGGAACCTGCGCCCAAGCGCGAGAAATTTTTTCAGGTCGCGAAGCTTGAGACTCGTCGGATCAGGCGGGGTCATGCTGAGGAGGGGCTTCACGAAGCGGCACATCTGGAGCATGGCCTTACCGAATTCCTCGTAGGCTTCGGCATCGAGCCGCGAGTGGCGGGCAATCTCACGGCGCGTCCTGGAATGGTCGTTTACCCGCCAGAGGTAATTTCCGTCGGGCATCGGGGTGAACGTGCCGTCAAGCGGGAGGATTTCCATCCCGTGTCGCGGCAGGTCCAGCTCGCGGATGATTTCCGGCCGCAGCAGCGAGACGACGTAAGAGCATACGGAGAACTTGAAGCCGGGGAAGATCTCTTCGGTGACGGCGGCGCCGCCCAGGACGTGGCGGCGCTCCAGGACGATGACCTTTTTGCCGGCGCGAGCGAGGTACGCCGCGTTGACCAAGCCGTTGTGGCCGCCGCCGATGACAATGGCATCGTACCGAGAGTTCATCGAGCCTCTGCGGGTTGGCAGAATTGAGCGCGCCGGAGCAAATGAGCGCACATTCTACCAGCGGGTGAAGCAACTCAACGTTGAGATTCTTCTCTCCGCCCGCCAGGGCGGGCTACGCTCAGAATGACAGCGTTCGTTAAAGGAGACCTATTGAGGGACCTGCCCGAGGCGGCGAGCGAAAAGCGCATTCGAGGAAGGGTGTATTGCAGCGAGGGAAATCCGGCGACTATAATCCCGCACCGATTGGGAACCGGAGATCGCAGGAGGGGCCGTGCCGATTGGAACCGCGGTTCACGAGCGAACCTTTCAACTCTGCGAGAGCTTGAGCTATCGCGAGTGGTCGGGCTACTACGCGGTGAGCGTTTATGAGACGCATCACGAGCACGAGTACAACGCCATCCGGAACTCGGCGGCGCTGATTGACGTCACGCCGCTGTTCAAGTACCGGGTGACCGGGCGCGACGCGACAAAGTTTGTCAACCGCGTCATCGCCCGCGACATCCACAAGGTCGCGGTCGGCCAGGTGATCTACTGCTGCTGGTGCGACGCCCAGGGCAAGGTGGTGGACGACGGCACGATCTCGCGCCTGACCGAGAACGCCTACCGGTGGACGGCCGCCGATCCGAGCCTCCGCTGGTTCCGGCAAAACGCCCTGGGCCTGGACGTGGCCATCGAAGACATCTCCGAAGAGTTGGCGGCCCTGGCGCTGCAGGGCCCGACCTCCGGAAAATTGCTGATGCAGGCAGCGGAGGCGGACATCGCCAACCTGAAGTATTTCCGCGTCACCAGCGGAAGGATTGCAGGCGTGCCGGTGGACATTTCACGGACAGGATATACGGGCGACCTCGGCTATGAGATATGGATTCCGTGGAACGACGCGGTGAGGGTGTGGGACGCGCTGATGGCGGAAGGCCGGCGATTCGACGTCCGCCCGGCCGGGATGCTCGCGCTAGACGTAGCCCGGATTGAGGCGGGCCTGCTTCTGATTGAAGTGGACTATACGAGCAGCAAGAAGGCGTTGATCGAGTCGCAGAAATTCTCGCCGTACGAAATAGGCCTCGGCAGAATGGTGCACCTGGAGAAAGAGCACTTCATCGGCCGCCCGGCACTGGTCGAAGAGCACCGGCGAGGTCCCCGGCGGCAACTGGCCGGCCTGGAGATTGACTGGACGGAAGTGGAAAAGCGCTACGAAGAAGCGGGCCTCGCCCCGCAGGTGCCCAGTACGGCTTCGCGCCTGGCGGTGCCGATTTACAGAGGCGGCAAGCAAGTGGGCAAGGCGACGTCGACGACGTGGTCACCCACACTCAAGAAAATGATCGCGCTCGCGAGCCTCGCAAGCGAGCATGCCCGGACCGGGACGCAACTGGAAATCGAGCTGACCGTCGAGGCGGTGCGCCACACGGTTAGCTCCACCGTCGTACCGCTTCCCTTCTTCAATCCGCGCCGGAAGACCGGCGCGCTCGTGGCCCCGGCGCAATGAACGCACGACGCTGGAATCCCCTGCTCCGGCGCGCCGGCCTCGCGGTGGCTGCAGCCTTGCTGCTTTCCGCAGCCGCCGTGCCGCCGCGGGCGGCGGCGCAGGCCGACTGGCCGGCCTACGAGGCGCGCGCCATCGAACTGTTGCAGCAGTATCTCCGCATTGACACCAGCAACCCGCCCGGCAACGAGCGCCGCGCCGCGGACTTTTTCTGCGAGCTGTTTTCGCGCGAAGGCATCGAATGCCAGGTGTTTGAGATCGCGCCCGGCCGGGCCAACGCCTTTGTGCGGCTGCGCGGCGACGCCAGCAAGCGTCCGCTGGTTCTTCTGAACCACACCGACGTAGTCAATGCCGACCCGAAGAGCTGGAGCGTCCCGCCGTTTTCCGCCGAGATTCGCGACGGCGCTGTGTATGGCCGCGGCGCGCAGGACATGAAAGCTGAAGGCCTGCTCCAGGCCATGACGATGGTAGCGCTCAAGCGCGAAGGAGTGCCGCTGGCCCGCGATGTGATTTTTTTGGCGGTGGCCGATGAGGAGGTCGGCGCGCTCGGCACCCAGTGGATGCTGGCGCACAAGCGCGAGTTGCTAGCCGGGGCCGAATATCTGATCAACGAAGGCGGCGAAAACATCCTCGATGGCGGCGCGGTGCTTTTCTGGGGCGTGGACGTAGCCGAAAAGATACCGTTCTGGCTGCGGCTGACGGCGCGAGGCAAGGCGGGGCACGGCTCGATTCCGATGCGCGATGCGGCGACGCATCGGCTGGCGCGGGCGCTGGCCCGCGTGGTCAACTACGAAACGCCGCTGAAGGTGCTTCCCGTAACGCAGCGTGAGCTTTGCGAGGAGGCGCGCGTGCGCTGGCCTGGCGAGATCGAGCGATTCTGCCACCTGGAGGCGTCCCTGCGCGACCCGGCCTTCCGCAAACGCGTCACCGATAATCCCGACTGGAATTATCTGCTTCGCAATACGATCTCACTGACGGTGCTGCGCGGGGGGCCGCAGACCAACGTCATCCCCGCCGAAGCCACCGCCGAACTCGACGTCCGGCTGCTGCCGGGCGAAGACCCGCAAGAATTCCTGGACGAAATCCGCCTCGTCATCGCCGATCCGAATATTGCCGTGGAACCGATTTCGCCGGCGCGCACGGCGAACTCCTCGCCGGCGGACAACGAGCTATGGCGCGCGTTCGAGCAGGTGGTGGCGCGGCATTTCCCCCGGGCACGGATAGCGCCGCGGCTGACGGCCAGCTACACCGAAAGCCAGATCTACCGGCAGCTCGGGATTGCTTCGTACGGCTTCTGCCCCTTCGTTTCCACGCCGGGGGAAGCCGCAACTCCGCACGGCACCGACGAGCGGATCTCAGTGGAGGCGTACAAGGATGGCCTGCGGGTGTTGTTCGAAGTCGTGGTCGCCGTCGCAGCACGACACCCCTAGCCCGGGTCTCCGACGTCAAGGCGCAGATGTCGAACTAAAGCTCGGCGCTATTTGCCCACCAGCGTGACGGTGTACTGGCAATTAACGCCGCTGAAGCTGTCGCAGCGGATTTGGACCCCAGAGATGGGGATCGGTCGAGTCAGGGGCAATGTCACGTCGGCCAGCCCCTCCCTTGCCGAGAACGAGACCGTGCCACCACTTGCCACTGACAGTGACACGAGGAAACTCTTGTGACCGGTGCCACCGCGATCGTTCACTACCACCAGCGAAGTGGTGATGGGCGTGGTGAACGTGACGCTCTGGAAGGTCTGATCGGGCAGCCCGAACTGCGGGCTATCGATCTGCTCGACGCGTACATCATCAGTTGGATCAGCGTGGACGCTCGCGGGCATCTTGGTGTGAAGCACAGCTGCTGCCAGAAACACCAAAGCCCCCAGGACCAGGAATCTGTTGCTCATACTTCCTCCTTCCGGACATGAGTCTCTGCCTTCTGTGAGGACTTTCACAGAGTGTGCTTCCGGCCCTACATTATGTCAAGTGAGATATTTACGGGACACGACACTAGCACGGCTTAGTTCCGGTCGCCGAATCCGTGTACAAAGCCGCAGCGCTTGCAAGGCCTGGGCGGCTCCGTGTTGTCCACGCGGTGGGAAACCTGGGGGAGTGTCCTAAGATAGGAATAGATCGCGGTCAGGTCCTCATCAGTCATATAGCGATAGCGGCTGGTCAGCATGATCGGATTGAGCTGGCGCGTGCGGACCCGGCCCGTGCGCATCACCTGGAGAAAAAGCCTCCGGTTGTAGTATGAAATCCCGGACGGGTCTGAGGTGATGTTCGTGCTCGCCACTTCTCCCCAGGGCCCTTTGAGCGGGGCGCCGCCGGCAAAATCCAGTCCGGGCAGCGGGCGCCCTTGCTGGTCCGTGGGTGTGTGGCACCCAGCGCAATCGCCCAATTGAACCAGATACTCGCCGCGCTTGATGGAATTGGAGAAGTCGGGTTGCGGCACCGGTGCAGTGACGGGCATGGGCGGAGGGAGACTGTTCATCACCGGCTCAGGCAGCTCGGTTTTCGGCACGACGTTGTGCACGGGCGGAATGGAGCGCAGGTAGGCGACCACCGAGGCCAGATCTTCATCTGAAAGCACACGGTAGTTCAAATAGGGCATGACGGGAGACAGCCGCCGGCCGTCGTGGCCGATTCCTTCGCGGATGGCGCGCGCAAGCTGCTCATCGGTCCAGGTGCCGGCGCCCGTCTCGGCGTCCGGGCTTATGTTGGGGGAGTACAAAGGAAACGGGATGGCTTCCTCCGGGAACCGAGCGCCGCCGCCCTTCTGCCCTTTTAGTTCGGGCGCGCCCGGGGCTTTCCAATCCACCTCGGAATGGCAGGCGAAGCAAAGCATCGGGCCTTCGACCAGGTAGCGGCCGCGGGCCAGGCGCTCGCGCATCGGATCGGACTTGCGGTCCTTCGCCCGGGCCAAGCGCCCGCCGGGACTCGGGTCGTTCAGCGCCACGACGAGGATCGCGAGCCCCAAGGTCGCGAGAACCGCCATCTTAGACGCCCGTGGCATGAATTGCCGTACCATCGATTCGCCTCCGTTTCATTACGCTGAAATGAGAGGGGTTGCGACGTGCCGGGCGAGAATCTGGCGCATCGGCAAAGCGTTGTCAAGTGCATCGTACTCTGCGGGGATATTTCCACGGCTCGGCTGACGAATGAAAGCGAGGATGTGTGATAATCTGGCGCGCTTACAGCGCGCGGCGCAGACACGCGGGCGGAGGAAGCAGAGATGCAGACAAGCTCAAGAGGCAAGGTTGCATTCGGAATCGCGGCACTGGTTGCGCTGGGTTTGAGCGCTGCGCCGCTGCCGGCGAAGGATCCGCCGCCCATCCAGATCGCGGTAGACCTGCGCGAGGCGCCGCGGCGCATCTTCCACGCGCGCCTGGCGATCCCTGCCGCGCCGGGCCCGCTGACTCTGGAATATCCGCAATGGATTCCCGGTGAGCACGAGCCCTCCGGCCCCATCGCGGACCTGGCGGGTGTGAGGTTTACTGCCGGCGGGAAGCCGCTGGCCTGGCGGCGGGACGCCGTGGATATGTACGCCTTCCACTGCCAAGTGCCTGCCGGAGCTGATTCGGTCGAAGTGACGCTCGATTACCTCTCGCCCGGGGGGGAGAAGGATTTAGCGCGAGCCCGGCCGCGACCGCACAACTCGCGGTGCTGGAATGGAATCTGCTGGTGCTCTATCCGCAGGGCAGCAAGAGCGATGCCTTGACCTACGTTGCCAGCCTGCGGCTGCCCGCAGGCTGGAAATTCGGCACCGCGCTCGAGGTGGCCGCCGAATCGGCCGGGGAGATCAAGTTTCAGCCCGTCTCGCTCACCACTCTGGTGGACTCGCCGGTGATCGCCGGAGCGTATTTCCGGGCGGTCGCGCTCTCCCCGGGCGAATCGCCCGCACATCAATTGGATCTCGCCGGCGACAGCGCCGCGGCCGTCGCCATCAGCCCGGAGCTCGTGGAGCGGTTCAAGCGACTCGTGACCGAGGCCGGGGCGCTCTTCGGGGCGCGGCACTACCGGCACTATGATTTCCTGCTTGCGCTGAGCGATCACGTCCACCCTTTTGGCCTGGAGCATCACCAATCGAGCGATAACCGCGCCGCTGAACGCGCGCTGCACGATCCGGACCTCTACCTCCTGTTCGCCGGACTGCTGCCGCATGAGTTCGTGCATTCCTGGAACGGCAAGTACCGCCGTCCGGCCGGGTTGGCCACACCCGATTTCCAGCAACCCATGCGCGGCGAGCTGCTCTGGGTGTACGAGGGACTGACGCAGTATCTGGGCGGCGTACTCGCCGCTCGCAGCGGCCTGCGGACGCCGGAGCAGTACCGCGAACACCTGGCCTGGGTGGCCGCGTACCTGGATCAGCGGCCCGGCCGGACTTGGCGACCGCTGGCCGATACGGCCGTCGCCGCGCAATTGCTCTATGGGGCGCGGCCCGATTGGGCTTCGTGGCGGCGCGGCGTGGATTATTACGACGAAAGCGACTTGATCTGGCTCGAGGCCGATACCATCATCCGGCAGCGGAGCCACGGCGCGCGTTCGCTCGACGATTTCTGCCGGCAATTTTATGGCGGAACGAGTGGCGCGCCCGTTGTTGTCACCTACACGTTCGAAGACGTGGTTACAGCGTTGAATGAGGCGGCTGCGTACGACTGGCGGAACTTCTTCCTCACCCGGCTGGAATCCAACGGGCCCCATGCCCCGCTCGGCGGCATCGAAGGCAGCGGCTGGAAACTGGTGTATACCGACATTGTGAACGAGCACCTGCGCTCAGCCGAGGAAGCCACGGATGTCTTCGACGTGCGGTTTTCCCTCGGCGTGATCCTCCGACACAAGGAAAACGATAAGGACGATGGCAAAATCATCGACGTCATCCGCGGGTCGCCGGCGGCGCAGGCCGGGATCGGTCCTGGCATGAAGCTGATCGCCGTCAACGGGCGGCAATGGTCGCCGGTGCTGCTGCGCGAGGCCATCCGCAGCTCCAAGGGCGGCGCTGAACCCATTGAACTGCTTGTCGAGAATGCGGAGTATTACAAAACCTACCGGCTCGACTACCATGATGGCGAGCGCTATCCGCATCTCGAACGCGAGCCGGGCCGGCCGGAAGTTCTCGAGCAGATCCTGCGCGCCCGCGCCCCCGCCAGAGCCAAGTAAGACGCGCCTGGCCTGGCTGGCGGAGCGATTTCTAGAGGAAATCGGGCCACCAATCGTAGCAAGGAACGCAGCAGGGGAGTCGCGATCACCAAGAAACGCGCAGGCGAGCCGTGGATGCCGGCCGACGATTACGGCCGGCGCCTTCCGCGTTTCACCGTGAACCTGCTGGTGCGCGACCTGGCGCGCTCGGTGGCGTTCTACACCGGCGTACTGGGCGCAAAATCGCACTACCAGGATGCTGACTTCGCCGCCATGGAGCTCGCCGGAACCGAATTCATGCTGCACGCCGACCACACCTACGACCAGCACCCCCTGGCACCCCGGCTGGCCGCCGCATCACCGCGAGGTACCGGCGCCGAGTTGCGCCTGTTCGGCGTTGACCCCGACGCGCTTGAAGCCCGCGCCCGAGCGAACGGCGCGACCGTAGTCCAGGCTGTCACGGACAAACCCCACGGCTGGCGCGAAGTGATGGTCGCCGACCCAGACGGCTACGTCTGGGCCGTTGGCGTGCCCCTGCCGAAGTAATTCGCCTGCCTTTTCTCCTTCTGACAAGCACCGGCGCTGACTTGGAATCGCCTACGGAAAATGCAATGATGCGGATGCTTGCAGCCCTCACGTCACACATCTGTTCGGAGAGGAATCATGAAACCTGCCATGCGTCCGATTCTATTTCTTTGCGTTTTGGGGCTGGCGGCCTCGACTCCGGTCGCCTCGGCGCAACCCGCTCTCACCGCGGCAGCGCCGGCCCCAAGCAAACGGGCGATCACGTTTGACGATTTGATTGGTCTCGATCGTGTGAGCCAACCGCAGGTCTCGTCAGACGGCAAATGGGTAGTCTACCGCGTAGCCACGCCCGACCGGCAGGCCAATCGCCTGGCGAGCAACATCTGGGTGGTGTCCACCGCAGGCGGAGCGCCGCGGCAGCTCACGCGCAGCGGGCACGATTCGCAGCCGCAATGGTCGCCCGACAGCAAGAGCGTCGCGTTTCTTTCCAACCGCGACGGCACATCGCAGGTGTACGTCATCTCCGTCGAAGGCGGCGAGGGCGTCGCGCTGACGCATCTCTCGTCCGACGCCGACAACCTGCGGCGGTCGCCCGACGGAAAGACACTGGCCTTCACCTCCGAGGTGTATGCCGATTGCCGCGATGACGCCTGCAACAGCAAGCGCGACGCCGAGCGCGAGAAGAGCAAGGTCAAGGCGCGGATCTATGACCGGCTGCTCTACCGCCACTGGGATGTGTGGAGTGAGGGCAAGCGCAGCCATCTGTTCGTGGTTTCGCTGGAGGCCGACGCCTCCGGCTCGCCCGGCGCACGGACGCCCCGCGACCTCACCCCCGGCGCCGACTACGATGTGCCTCCGGTGCAGCGCGGCGAGGCGAGCGATATCGCCTTCTCGCCGGACAGCCGGGAGCTGTGCTTCACCGCCGTGACTGATCCTGTCGAGGCGATCAGCACCAACGGCGACCTGTTTATCGTGCCGGTAGCGGGAGGCGCCGAGCCCCAGCGCATCACTTCCAATCCGGGCTTCGACGGCCACCCCAGCTATTCGCCCGACGGCCGGTGGATTGCCTACCGAGCCCAGCTCCGCGGCGGGTATGAGAGCGACCGCTGGCGGCTGATGCTCTACGACCGCGGGTCCGGCCAGCACATCAACGTGACCGAGAAATTCGACCGCAGCGTCGAGGGTCCGGTATGGTCGGCCAACAGCCGGACGATCTACTTCCATGCCGAGGACAACTCTCAGGCGCCCATCTACACCGTGGCCGCCGCGGAGGGCAGCGAGCCTCGAGCCATCGTCCAGGACACCTTCAACGGCGAGCTCTCGATCAGCGGCGATGGCCGCACGCTCGCCTTCACGCGCTCGAGCCTGACCATGCCCGCGGAGATCTTTGCCATGAATGCGGATGGCCGCTCGGCTCCGCCCGGGGCAAGCGGCATCCGCCAGCTCACCCGGCACAACGCGGAAAGGCTTGGCGCGCTCGATCTGAACCGCCCCGAGCCATTCGCCTTCCCGTCGGTTGACGGCAGCCTCGTCCACGGCCTGATCGTGCGCCCGCCAGGCTTCGATGCCTCCAGGAAATATCCCCTCTTGCTGCTCTGCCACGGCGGGCCGCAGACCATGTGGGGCGATTCCTGGGGCTATCGCTGGAACGCTCAGTTGTTCGCCTCGCCCGGCTACGTGGTCGTGCTTATCAACCGGCGCGGCTCGACCGGCTTCGGGCAGAAGTTCACAGACGAGATCAACGATGACTACGGTGGGAAGGCGTTCGAGGATTTGATGAAGGGCGTGGACTACGTTCTGGCAAAGTATCCCTTTGTGGACGCTACTCGCCTGGGGGCAGCCGGGGCTTCCTATGGCGGCTTCATGATCAACTGGATGGCCTCGCATGCGAAGGGGCGCTTCAAGGTGCTGGTGAGTCACGACGGCGTTTACAGCCAGGAAAGCTTCTACGGAGCCACCGAGGAGCTGTGGTTCCCGGAATGGGACCTCCGCGGCACGCCATGGAACAACCCGGAATCGTATCGAAAATGGTCGCCGGGCAGCTATGCGGGCGAATTCGCCAAATACAAGACGCCCACGCTGGTGATCCACGGCGAGCGCGACTTCCGCGTGCCCTACAGCGAGGGGCTGCAATTTTTCACGGCGCTGCAGCGCCAGGGCGTGCCCTCGAAGCTGCTGCTCTTCCCCGACGAGGGCCACTGGGTCCTGAAGCCTCTGAACAGCGAGCTGTGGTACAAGACCGTGCTGGGCTGGCTGGCCAGCTACCTGAAGTAGAGTGTCAAGGAGAATGGGATCGCTGGCAGCCCGCAGCGAGGAAATTCACCAGAATTGGCCGGCGCGAACAATCCTGCTGCGGGGCCCGACCTCAGGTACCGGTCGGCGGCAAAGTAGCCGGCTCGCCAAGCGATTGGCAAGCGGCGGTCGGGCACCTGGTCGCCTCGCTTGACAAGTTCAAGGTGGCGCAGAAGGAGAAGGACGAGCTGCTCGGCGCGGTCTCCACGCTGAAGCCGGACATCGTCGCTCCGGCGACGGCAAACAGATAGGCGCCGATTAGCGCGCATCCAGCGGGCGGTATGTTACCTGTTGCGCGTGGCCAAGTCATAAACTAGGCCAGCGATGCCGCCGGTGAGGGCGCCCACCGCGGCGCCTCTCTTCCCTTTGGCCACGGCTCCAATCGCTGCGCCGGCGCCCGCACTTCCACCGACAATCAGGGCTTCATGCTCCCAGGACCGGTGGCGTTTAACCGTGGGGCTGCGGCGCTCGGCCACGTATCGCGTGGCAGGTTCCCGGGCAACGACCCGGGGCTGCTCGGTGAACGTCGCGGGGGTGTTGCTGAGTCGAGGTCCGATATATCCAGCAAAGACGGACCCGGTGAGGAACGCCGCCAGCACTGCAAGCGCAACGTAAATTCTCGCTCTGGTCATTTCCGCCTCCTCCCTCCGGACAACGAGATCGGAGAACCATCTCTGGGCTGAGCTACCTATTAGATGAGGGATATCCATTGAGGAGTTATCCCGGCAAAGAGAGGGGGGGCAGCAAGAATCGAACGTGAAAAACCGCTTTCCCGGGATTGCCAGCCGTTGCTAAAATCCTTCTGGCAGCGCGCCCGTAGCTCAGTTGGATAGAGCGTCTGCCTTCTAAGCAGAGGGTTGGGGGTTCGAATCCCTCCGGGCGCGCCACCAGCCTGCGCCTAGGGACCAGGTGATCCCTTCGGCTGCCTGGGGCACCGAGAAGGACGGGCCGCTCGCTTCTGAATTCCCTTCTCCGCTAAACTGTCATTCCAGCGGGATCATCATCCTTGTTCACTTCCGATCACCTTGGAAGGAGAAGAGCACGCATGCCGAAGGATCCTGATGGGGAGCCGAACGCAAAGATTCGCGTCTTTTTGAGGTACTCGTGGGTGATCATCGGAGTGGCAGCGCTCTTTGTGGGCTGGGTATTCTTCTCGCGCTGGCAAGAAAACCGCCGGATCGAGCAGAGGGCACTGGAGAAGAAGCGTGACGAGGACCGGCGTACCGTGGAGATGTTCGGCGGGGACCGCTTCGAGATCCTGCATTTTTATGCCAGCCCCGGCGTCATTCGGCGCGGTGAGACCACCCAGTTGTGCTACGGAGTCTCCAACGCCAAGACAGTGCGCCTCGAACCGCAAACCAATGCGGTGTGGCCGTCTTTCAGCCGCTGTGTAGATGTCGCCCCGAGCAAAGATACGACCTATACATTGACAGCAGAGGACGCCGGAGGACACTCCAAAACCGCGGCGCTGGTGGTGCAAGTTCGCTAGGCTGCATCCGCCGCGTCGCGAGCTCCAGCTCGCTCCGGATCCACTCTGCATGGCGGCGGTTAAACACGATGCAAATTCCCTGAAGCACGAAGCGAGCCGATCCGTCGAGCGGGTCACGCCTTCATATTCCAAAAGTTGCCCGTGACCGGAAACTCGAGGCCCATCTCAACCCGAGCGACGTCTTTGCGTCGCTGCCACACCACCCGAGCCTGGGTCTGCTGGCCTGTATCCACTCGAGTGACGTAAAGATTTTCGCCGGTCTCGACGTCGTGTTCGCACACGACCATGGCGCCGTGGCGGCTCAACATCCGGGTCTCCGCCTCTTTCTCCCAGGGGCGGCCCGGCTTCTCGGAACGCAGCCGAATGGGAACGCAGGCCGCCTTGCGGCTGCCTCGGCGCAGCCGCTGCCTCACATCGCCGGCCCACAGCAAGATGTCGAGCAACTGCGCTTGCTCCAAGTTGTCGAGGCCTTGTGCGCTCTGGGAGAGGTGGGCAGCCTGGCGCATGCACTCGCTGATCACTCCTGCCAACGATTCAGCGTCGGCGTCGCGGAAAGGGCGCGCCTGGAGCCGAGGGGAACACCCCTCGAGTTGTTCATAGCACTGGGCGATGAAGTGTTCCCGGCAGAAAGGGCGCCCCTGAAACAAAGCGGCCACCGGCCGCTGACAGCGCGTCGCACTGCAGCGTTGAGTTTCCATGTTCGCCCGGCAACCGGGAGATGATGGGCGATTCTACTCGGTTCGGCAGAGAAGGAACAGCCGGGGGAAGCCGAGCAAAGCAGGGCACGCGGGAAGGGGACGAGAAACTGGAAAGGTCAGTGAGCCAGCGTCGCGGCCGCGACGGGCTCGACAATCTGGGAGACTTCGGCGAGGTCTTGCACGGGCAAGCGCGCCGGGGCCCGCGCCTGGTCATGAGTCGTCGCCGGCCGAGGAGTTGCCAGGCATGCCTCTCGATCGCCGAATTCATCTCCAGGGCTCGCCGCGGCACCCCGCATCACCGTTATGCCACGACATCCACGCGAGCCAGGCGACGGTGGCCAGCATCCCGAGCCAGCCGATGTCGCGGGTTGCGCCGCCAATCGTCCGGTCATGCGCCAGCAATCCCCATTGGCCGAACAGGAGCTCCCAGTCGTGTTCGCAGGAACCCACCAGCGGGAGCGCCAGGGCGCGTGCGTCGGCCATATACGTGCCGATGTAGAGGAAGTTCTCGAAGAACCAGAAAGCGGCGAACGAAGTCCCTGCCGTATCGCGATGCCAGAAAAAGTATGCGGCGATTAACAGCGGCACGAGCAGCTCACCGAGCGTCCCGCCGAGGATCCCAATGGTGTTGCCGAACCAGCTGAAGAAGAAGTGACCTGCCTCGTGGATGACCAGGTTGACGTGGTCGAGGATCAAGAACCCCGTGTTGTTGGTGACAGCGTGCAACAGGAAAAGGGCGTAGAACACCAGCCAGCCAGCCAATTTGGCGTGCGAGACGCCGGTCCAGTCCTCTTCGGGCCGTTGCCAAGAAAGCTCCATATTGAGATTCTAACAAGTGGGTGCGGCAGCGCTGGGCGCCGCGGCGACGGAGTTTCCTGCGGCGAACGGGCGCGCTGCGGAGGTCTGACTCCGGGCAGAGTGGCTGGCTTGCTTCCCCGGTCATTACCGGGTATATACATTGTGGACAACCGGCGGTTGCAGGCAGACCCGATGAGGTGAAGTGATGTCTTACGTTAGCCAGATTGCTGAAGAACAAGCGGGCCCTCAACTGAAAGCTCTCTTTCAGCAGATTCGCGAAGCCATGGGCTTTATCCCCAACTATTTCCAGGCGGTGGGGCAGATGCCGGAGGTGCTAGAGGCACAGCTCGCGCTCGGCAAAGCCATCCTGAAGGACGGCGCGCTGCCGAAAAAGATCAAGGAGCAGATCGGCCTGGTGGTAAGCGGGCTGAACACCTCCTCGTACTGCGTGGCGTTCCACATGGAAGTGCTGCGCGGGCTCGGAGTCGAAAAAACTCTGAGCCGCAAACTCACGACCGACTATCCGAACGCCCCGGTCACGGCCGAGGTCCAAGCCTTGTTCCATTTTGCCGACAAGCTGACGCGGAAGCCGGGCGATATCGTGCCGGAGGACGCGGAGGCGGTGCGGAAGGCAGGGTGGGATGAAAACGCGCTGCTGGAAACGGTACTGACGGTGGCCTATTTCGGTTTTGTCAACCGAGTTTCGCTCGGCCTCGGCCTGGTGGCCGATTACTAGCCGGGGGATATCGCCTTCGCTCTTCCCTCCCCCCATACCCCAGGGAGTTCTGCAGACGCGCTGCTCGGACTGCTCCGAAAACTTCTAGTGAGTGGGCGTGGGCGGCGCGGCGGCAGCGCTGCCGTCAATCGCCGGACGCATGTCTCCGACGAATTTGTCCATGTTGTGGATACTGCTCAACACGACGCGCAAGGCCTCGTCGGGAAAGCCGGATTCCAGGGTGATGGTGTAGCCGCAAAAGACGTCCCCGCTGGGATCCATCCCCCAGAACAGGAAGGCCTGGTCGGTTAGTTGCAGGAGTTGGCGCATCAGCGATGCGCTGTCCTTCACCTTGTCCACGTTGATGTACCCGCCCTTGAAATGCGGGTAGATGCGGAAGCCGATGGTCTCGCGCGCGGTCACTCCGATCACAATCTCGAGGCTTTCAGAGTTCGTGAGTCCCTGCGTCATCACTCCGGTGAAGTTGAACGGCTGCTTTTGGCTTTGCTTGAATGCGACGTTTACCCGTGGGCCGAAATCGTCGAGCAATTTCCGGAGTTTCTCCCGCGTCGCGACGCGCGACTCCTCGCTGCTGGGTTGCTGCGGGCCGGCAGGGACAGCGGCATTCGGCGCCGCCAGGCTCGCGCGCTCACCGGCGTATGCCCGGGCCGCGAAACGCGGGGCGATCGTTGCCTGGCGAGCCCATACGCAGGAGCAAGAAACAATGCCGAGCAGGGTGAGCATCCCCACCGTCAGTCGAACACGCTTTTTCACGCTCATCCTCCTGTCGGGAAATCTGCCCGAGAGTTCCGATACTACTCTTCTTCCCAAGCAGCGACAAACAAAACCGGGGAAATGCGTTCCAGAAGTCGAATCGAGCAACAAGGAAAAAACGGGCAGCCTTCGGGAGTCCCGTCCGTTCGAGAATGGGTGTTTCAATCTAGCCGTCTTATAAATCAGCAAGCCAGGTCAGATTGCAACTCTGGCGACCGGTTGGATCTCGGAGATTTGGACGAGGGCGATTTCCTGAGGATCGCGTCGGGTGACGTTCTCAAGTCTCAAGACACCCCGCGGGCAGACGGCCGCGCACAATCCGCACCCCACGCAAGACGCTCGCGTGAAGTTGGTGTTCGACTGCGCGTAGGAGCGCACGTCGATTCCCATCTCGCAGTACTTGCTGCACAGGCCGCAGGAGATGCACATATTCTCTTTCACGGTGATGCGGAAGCGTCCGAATTTCTGGACGAGGCCGAGCAGCGCCGCCATGGGGCAGAAGTTCCGGCACCAGATCCGCGTGCCGCCGAGCGGGTAGAGGGCGGCACCAATAATCCCGGTGAGCATGACGACGACGATGAATCCGTACAGCGACTGGAACTGATAGGTAAATCGGGAAAGCGCCGGATGGCGATCGCCCACTCCCCAGGTGATGAAAAGTAGCGCCGTCAAAGCGATGCAGAGACCCAGCACCGTGTGGACGGCGACTTTCTCGAATTTCCAGGCTGCGCTCGACTTGCTGGTCAGGTGGCGCAGCGGGTCGCCCGCTGTGTTCGCCAAGCCTCCGCAGCCGCAAACCCAGGAACAATACCAGCGCTTGCCGAAGAAGATGCCCAGCAGCGGCACCATGATGAGCGAGCCGAGGAAGCTGTAAAGGATGTAAGGTAAGGGCATCTTGAAGATGTTTCCGGGCACGAAGTATTCGAACTTGAGCGGCCACAGGTAACTGAAATAGTACTCGGGCTGGTGCAAGAACTTCAGGATATGTGGAATCGCAAAAGCGAAAACGACCTGGACAAACATCACCACTGACGTACGCACGACCTGATACCTGTTGTGCCGGTATTTTCGAATGACGTGGATTCCACCGATGACGATGGCGAAGGTGTAGAGCAAGCCGTACAACGTCCATTTGCTATCGAGACGGATCCAGTGGGCCACAGCGGTCAACCGCTCGGTGAAGTAAAGCAGGAGATAAAAGCCCACGAGGATCGCGGTCAGCAGCCAAGCAGTGACTCCGCGGTGGGTGAGGTCATGGGTCAACCAGGAAATTTTCCCTTGCCTTACCATGTGGCCCCTCCTGCGGTCTAGCGTGCGGCGGCGGCCTGAGCCTCTTGCTGCTTCCATTCCCGGTAGCTCGGCGCAACAGCCGCGAGGTCTAGGCGCCCAAACTCAACGTCGAACTGTGCCTCGGCGAGATGTTCGAGCACGTAGTCCATGGTCCGGCGCTCCGCGATCCAGCGCTCAAAAAACGTGTGATTCCAGCGCGCGCCCAACATGTTGAATCCCATCACCGCGCCGTGATGCGCGATGACTCGAATGCTCGCTTCTTTGCCGGGGATACGACAGAAGAAACTCTCCGCGCCGGCCGGGACGTCGATCGCCATGCCAGCGGTGGTGTACTCAATCTCGAAAAACATCGCGCTGTTATAGAAGATGGGAGGCTTATAGTTGATACCATCACCGAGCATGGCGCGCGCCGCAAGCTCGCCTTGGCGCTTGGCCGTGTACCAAATCTGCTCCACAGTCGGCTTTCCGTCGCGCTCGAATTCAGCGCAGTCACCCGCAGCCCAGACGTTTTCAAGCGAGGTTGCAAAACTCGGCGAGATGATGATGCCGCGCTGCATGTGGGGCGGCGTGGTCACCTGGCGAAGCCACTCGACCGCTGGACCCACGCCGATGGAGATGCCGAGCATCTGGCATGGGAACTCCGCGCCTGACTTTGTGCGGATGCCCCGCACGCGGCTGCTGTCACCGACAAGCACTTCGGAAACTTCTTCGCCTCCCCGAACGTCCACGCCGTGGCGACGGATGTGTTCGGTGACGATTTCAGATTCTTCTCTTGCCAGCGCCGCGGGCCAATACCACGGCGAGCGCACGAGGAAAGTCACCTTCTTGCCGTGGAACACGAGGCACTCGACCAGTTCCACACCGATGAGGCCGCCGCCGACCACCACCGCTTCTCGCGTCGAGTTCGTCAAGCGCTCGCATTTTTCAAGGTCCTGGAGGGTCACGAAATGCACCACACCTTCGCGCGCCTTGTCGAGCCCGGGCCACGCCGGCAGGTTCGCAAGCGACCCGACCGCCAGGAGCAGACGATCGTAGGCAAGGGAGTGGCCTGATTTCAATCGCAAGGTTCGGCTGCTGGCGTCGAGATCCGTCACCCAATCGCGCACCAGCCGGATATTCTGCTTCGGAAAGACCTTGCGCTCGAACGGCTCGAGGTCGTGGAGCGACATGCGATCCATGTAGGCATACATGAGGGCGGTGCGGGAGAAGAAATAATCACTCTCGCCGCTGATCATCGTGATACCTGCCTTCGGCTCCCGCTGTCGAAGAGTCAAGGCCGCGGTGGTTCCCGCTACGCCATTCCCGATAATCACGAAGTGCATGGATCCGTTTCCTGATCAGCGCTGTCGTTGACCGTGGAGCCAGGACCGGGCTGGAACCGCCCCGAGGACTGCTCACTGTGTTGCAACCACAGCAGCCGCTAAGCCCGGCGCGGCCGCAACCCCTCAATCGCCGACCACTGCCGCGGCTTGAGCCGCCGCCCCCAGCAGCGGAGCGTCTTCATTCAACACTACATAGATGGGTATCTGCCCCAGAAGGATTCCAAATTTCGATTTTTCGCAGAAGGCCTTAAGAAACGTGCCATCTTGCAGCTTCTCCAGGATCTTCACTGCGATGCCGCCAGCCACGTACACGCCGCCTCGCGCCAGAACCTTTAACGCCAAGTTGCCGGCCTCCGCGCCGTAGAGCGCCGTCCAGATGTCAAGCGTTTGAACGCAGACCGGGCACGTGCCGGCCATGCCGCGCTGTGTGATCCCCGGGGCGGGATCGGCCCCGGGATCGTCGAAACCGGGATGCTTCAGAACAGGGTCAAGAAATTCATGAATCGTGCGGAAGCCGCGACCCGAGAGAACCAGCTCAAAGCTCACCTGCGTGTATCGTTTCTTCATAAAACGCAATAGCTCGATCTCTTGTTCGGTGCGCGGGGCGAAGTCGGCGTGGCCGCCCTCAGTGGCAGCGACAACGTAGCGGTCGCCATCCCAGAACAGGATGGCCTCGCCCAGTCCGGTCCCGGCAGCGATGAGCGCCCGGCTGGCTTGCGGCACGGGAACGCCCTCGTTCAAAATGCAGAGTTCCGCGGGCCGCAGTAGTTCCAGGCTGTGCGCGGCGGCCTCGAGGTCGTTCATCAGGATGACGCGCCCAATCCCCAAGAGGCGAGCGAGCGACGCGGCGTCCACCACCCAGGGCAGGTTTGTGGCGCGCACCTGATGGTTAACCACCGGCCCGGCGACGCCGAATGCCGCGGCGGTGACCTTTGCGCGTTCAGCCTCGGAACCGCTTTCCCCGGTCTGCCGGGTGAACTCAGCGACGACTTCTTCGAACGCGGCGTACTTGTTGCTCTCGAAGCGGCGTTGCGCGACGCGGCGCAGTGTTCCCAGGCGCGCCTCGAACAGCGCAAGATTGCACTTGGTGCCGCCGACGTCACCTGCCAGGATCACCGTCTCTCCTTGGGACTCTCTCCTTCCGAGTTTCGCCCACGAGAGGGCGCACGGGAGACTGAAGACGCCTCGCGAATCACCAGGGCAGCCGCGGCTTCATCGGCGAGGAACTCGCGGTGGCCGCCGGGCACCGTAACCAACTGTGCGGGCAGCGGAGGGTCGGAGGTGCCCTCTAGAACAGCGCGAAGCGCTTCGGCCTTTTCCGCGCCGGTGACCAGAAACAGGGCCTGATGCGCCGCGTTCAGCACCGGAAGTGTCAGAGTCATGCGGCGGTTGCGGAGCTCCGGGTGGAGCGGCGTGCTCACCCAGCGCAAGGTGTCGCGCGGCTTGCGGGCGCCGGGAAAGAGCGACGCGGTGTGGCCATCCGCGCCGAGGCCCAGCAAGACCAGGTGGAGGCGTGGGAACCCGTTCGCGTCCAGGCGCAGGTAGCGGCGCAAGGTCTCTTCATATTCCTGCGCAGCGCGGCCAAGATTGGGCGCATCGGCTTCCATCCGATGGACATTAACGGCGGGGATGGGAACGCGCACCAGCAGCTCGCGCCGGGCCATACCGTAGTTGCTATCGGGATGCTCGGGAGGCACGGCGCGTTCGTCGCCCCAGAACAGATGCACCTTCGCCCAGTCCACCTGCGTGCGAAAATCCTGCGTCGCCAGGAGCCGATAGAGCGCCCGCGGCGTATTTCCGCCGGCCAGCGCAACGCAGAACGATTTCTCCCGGGCGATGAATTGCCACGCAAATTCGACGAACTGCCGCGCCGCGGCTCGCGCCACCCCGGGGGCATCCGCGCACACCCGCAGCCCCGGCCGGATCTCGCGGGGTAGCGCAACACGGTTTGCGCTAGGGGTTGTGCCAGCGTCGTCCATCGCGCTCCAGGAGTTCGTCAGCTTCGCGAGGGCCCCAACTCCCCGCGGCGTAGTTCGGGAAGGCCGAAGGCGCATTCTGCCAGGCGGTCAGAATGGGGTCCACCAGTTCCCAGGCGGCCTCGACGCTATCGGCGCGGTCAAAAAGGGTGGCGTCCCCGCGCATGCAGTCATTGAGCAGTGTGGCATAGGCGCTGCGCGAACCGGGACCGAACGCGGCACGGTAGGAGAAGTCCATCGCGACGGACTGGATACGCATCTCCGTGCCGGGCAGCTTGGCGCCGAAGGAGATGGAAATGCCCTCGTCCGGCTGGATATTCAGCAGCAGGCAGTTGGGCTCGACGTTCCGGCCGCGAAAGACCACGTGCGGGGCGCGGCGGAACTGGATGGCGATCTCGGTAGCGCGGTGAGGCAAGCGCTTGCCCGTGCGGAGATAGAACGGCACACCGGCCCAGCGCCAGTTCTCGATGGCGAGTTCCGCAGCGACATAGGTCTCGGTGGCCGAATCCGGCTTTACGCCGGGCTCCTGGCGGTACCCCACAACGCCGGTGTGGTCGATTTGCCCCGCGCCGTACTGGCCGCGCACGATGAACTTGCCGACCCCTTCGGCGTCGTACGGACGAATGGATTGCAGGACCTTCAGCTTCTCATTGCGCACGGCTGTGGCGTCAAACGTCGCGGGCGGCTCGAGCGCCACCAACGAGGTCAATTGCAGCAGGTGGCTCTGGATCATGTCGCGCAGCGCTCCGGCGGTTTCGTAAAACTCGGCGCGGCGTTCCACCCCCAGGCTCTCGGCGGCGGTGATCTGCACGTGGTCCACGTAGTTGCGGTTCCATAACGGCTCGAAGATGCCGTTGCCGAAGCGAAAGACCAGCAGGTTTTGCACCGTTTCCTTGCCGAGGTAGTGGTCAATCCGGTAAACCTGCGATTCCTCGAACACGCGGAGCACGACTTGGTTCAGCCGGCGCGCTGAATCGAGATCACGGCCGAACGGCTTCTCAATGATGATCCGCACCCAGGACTTGCCGCTGGGGTCCCGGGCCATGCCAGCGCGGCCCAGTTGCTCGATCACCAGCGGATAAATCTCCGGAGGCGTAGCTAGATAGTAGAGGCGATTGCCCTGCAGGCTGCGCTCGCGGTCGAGCTCCTTGAGCCGGGCGGCAAGTTTTTGGAAGGCCTCCGGCTTATCGTACTCGCCCGAAACATACCCGAGGCTGGGAGCAAAGGCGCGCCACTTCTCCTCGTCCACCGGGCCGACTTCCGAGCTCTTACGCGTGGCCTCGCCGGCGCCTGCCCGGAAGACATCATCGGTCATCGGCGAGCGCGCAAAGCCCACGATGGCGAAACGCGGGGCAAGGCAGGCATGTGCAGCCAGGTCGTAGAGCGCCGGGAGCAGCTTGCGCCGCGCCAGGTCTCCGGACGCTCCAAAGATGACGATGGCGCACGGGTCTGTGGGGACCTCACACTGGTAGACATCGGCTTGGACCGTCTTGGTAGCTTCAGAGGTCTCTGTCGGCATGAGTGGGATTCCCTCCCGCGTTACCCGGCTCCAAGCGCCACGCCGTTGCGGTTCAACTCTTCCCGCAACTGCGCAGCGTTTTGATAATGGATCGTGCGCATGCCCAACAGGCGGGCACACTCCAGGTTGAGCTCCCGGTCGTCAATGAACAGGCATTCCCCGGGGGCGCTCGCAGTCACCTGCAACGCCACGCGATAGATGGCCGCATCGGGCTTTCTCACTCCCAGATAGCAGGAGCTGAAAAAAGCGCTGAAGTCCTTCCGGAGATCGAACTTCTCGATGCGATAGACGTTTAGCTCCAGCGCCTCGTTATTGATCGTCGCCAGCAAGTATTTTCCCGAGCGAGCCAGCGTATCCAGAACGGCCCGGGCCTCCGGATACTCCCGGGACTGGGCAAACAAGAAGGCCTTGAACTCGTCCCGGCTGAACGGCCGGGGACGATAGAATATGGTTCGCTGCATGTATTCGTCCAGTGTGACCTGGCCGGTCTCAAACGCCGGGCCGACCAGCTCGTGCCGGTCCTCAAAATCCAGCCGGTCGAGGCCGAACTTGCCGGCGGCCTGCTCCCGGGCGGCGCGGTCCCAGCCGTTGCTCAGAATCACGCCGCCCACATCCCAGAACAGAGTGGTGACCTCAGCCATGGCAAGCCGCCGCCCATCGTGGCCCAATGCTCATACCGGCTTCCTCCGGGAAAATTCTGGCACCGTTCGCACGCGTCCGCCTAAGAACTCGCGGGCCGCGAAGCGGTGAGCGCGTGTTCGAAGGCCTTTTGCAATTCGCCCAGGCCCGCCTCCGCGCCTCGCGTCAAGTGCAACCGCAGGGCAGGCTTGTCGCGACTCACCAACGATTCCAGGTCCCCCAGCGCCTGTGCCATCTGGAGCTGAGCGAAGGTGTACTTCGCGCCGGGGATGGCCTGATCCTCGACCGGCGTAGCGGTGATCACCAGAAACATTCCCGTGGGCGGCCCGCCCTTGTACAACTGACCAATTGAATGCAAATAGCGCGGCCCATAGCCGAGCAGCACCGGCATACCCAGGCGCTCGCCCAACCGGGTGCGCAGGGCCTGGAGCCGGGCCGCATGCGCGCCGTGGCGGTCCACGAACGCCAGCAGCGCCAGATAGTCGCCGGGCTGTCGCTGCGCCACGAAAGTGCGCAGCGCCTCGGAAAGCCGGAGCGTGGAAATGGCGTGGCGCGCAACGCCCTCGGCATACAGCTCGAGCCCAGCCTCGGCCAGTCGCGGCGTGCCCGCAGGCATCTGCGCGCTCGATTGGAACCGCTCGAGAATGCGCGCCGTATTGTCTTTGCTCTCCTGCACGTTGGGCTCATCGAACGGATCAATCCCCAGTACCGCGCCCGCCACCGCGGTGGCCGCCTCCCATTTAAAGAATTCGCCGCCCAACTCCACTGGCCCGCCCAGGCGAATTTCCGCCACGGGCACTCCTCGGAGCTTCACGGACTCGACCAGCGCATCGAGCGCCGCGTCGACTTCGCCTTCCAGACGCAACGCCGCCACGATGCAGCCTTCCCCAAGTACTTCGGGGGCCGGGGTGACGCCTCCGGCCACCGGCACGACACCCTTCCCTTCCTTGCCCGTGCTTTCGGCCACCAGTTGTTCGATCCAGTTGCCCAGCGGTACCAGCCTCGGCGTCGCCAGCAAGAAGAGCTTATCAGCGCCGTTCAACGCGCCTGCTCCCAGCAGGGCTCCGAGCTCGAGCGCAGGATTGTTTGCCATCGGCGCGGCCGGACCGCAGGCAGCGCGCATCTCGGTTGCGGCGTCCAGCACGGCGCCGAGGTCTACGCCCCACACCGCCGCCGGCGCCAGTCCAAAGTAAGAGAGCGCCGAATAGCGCCCGCCGATGTCGGCGGGATTCAAAAACGTGCGCCGGAAGCTGTACTCCCCCGCGAGTTGCTCTAAATACGACCCTGGATCCGTGATGGCGATGAAATTCTGCCCCGGCGGACGAATCCCGGCGGCGTTCAGGCGGTGATGGAAATAAAGGAACTGCGAGAGCGTCTCAATCGTCTTGCCGGACTTGCTGGCCACGATGAATAACGTCTGACGGAGATCAATCGCCCGCTCGACGCCGAGGATGGACGCCGGGTCGGTGCTGTCGAGGACGAAAAAGCGCCGCCCATCCGCCGGTACGGGAAACGTCAGCGAAAAAACCTCCGGAGCGAGGCTCGACCCACCCATCCCCAGCAGGACGATATCGCGGAGGCCCGCCCGGCGGACCTCACCGGAGAAATCGGCCAGAGCTGCTGCTTCGCTGTGCATCGTCTCGAGCACGCCTATCCAGCCGAGGCGGTTGGCGATCACACGAAGGTGATCGGCGTCCGATTTCCAGAGGGTGGCTTGCCGCGACCACATCTTCTCGATGGCCCTAGCGGCGACGAGCCGCTCAACTTCCTGGCGATATGCCGCGCTCAGGCGGCCCGGAGAGGCACGCTGCGTTGGCAGAGACACCATTGACCTCGATCCCACGGAGATACGGCGTGCGGGAGTCCCGCGCCGGCCTCCTTTGTCTCAAAAACGGCAGCATCCCGCAAGTGCGCCGCCGCAGAATGGATGCATTCCCATCCCTCGAAGGTGCAGCGGGGCCGGCGGCTTGAAGGACCTTCTAGGAATTTGGGCGCTGATGCAGTATCTTGGGGTGGCGCAAACCGACCAGGAGGCACCGAATGGCAGACGAAAGTTGCGGACCCACTCCCGCCGCGGCGCCGGCTGAACCCAAGCCGGGAACGCGCATGGTCAAGTGTGTAAAGTTCGACAAGGAGATGCCCGGGCTCGACCGCATCCCCTGGAAGGGCGATCTGGGCAAGCGCGTCTACGAAAACGTCTCGAAAGAGGCTTGGCAAATGTGGGTCGAGCACTCCAAGATGATCATGAATGAATACCGGCTGAACCCGCTGGACCCGCAATCGCAGAAAGTCATGGAAGAGCAGATGGAGCAGTTCTTCTTCGGCGAGGGAGCCAAGCTGCCCGAAGGCTACGTGGCGCCCAAGGCCAAGGCCTAGCCGCCCGCCGGCGTCCGGTGTCCGGCGCGAAGGGCCGGGTGCTCCACCGGCAAGCGCGCCGCCAGGCCAAACCGTAATTTCCCATGCGCAGTCCTTAACGCCGATTCCACTTTCTCCGGTGTCGGGCCCCGCGCAAAAATAAATCCCAGATAACTGGACCCCTCCGGCCAGGCCGCGATGAAGTCGTGCAGCCGCGTCGTGATGTGGATCTCCTCTACGCCCGGCGTCGCCGCAGCTTCCTCGGCGCCTTCGACGCGCTCAAGGATGCCGCTGCGCGGAACAGGAATCATCATCACGCCGGCGGCATCGGGTTCGCGGGGCAGCTCGCTGCCTTCCAAGCCCAGGGCGTGACGCGCCAGCAGCTCTTCGAGGAAAATCTTGCTCCCGTTCTTGTCGGGGCCGAACCGCAGCACTCGGGAGCAGAGCCCGCCGATGGGTCGCGGCGCCGCTTCCAGCACCCACGGAGCTTGGCGGTGGATGCGGAACTCGGCGTGCAGCGGCCCTTCAATCAGTCCGAGCGCTTCGACGGTGCGCCGGGCGCAGTCGGCGATCTGCGATTTCAGCCCGGCGGAGAGCCGCGATGGCGTAACATAGATGCTCTCCTCGAAAAAAGGCCCCTCGAGCGGATCGGGCTTGTCGAAAATGGCCAGCACACGCAGCCGGCCGCGGTCGAGCAGCCCTTCGAGCGCAACTTCTGTGCCCGGAGTATACCGCTCGACCAGCAGGCGATCGAGCCCCTGCTCCCGCGTCACCTGGATCTCGGGTGACTCGAGCAGTGCACGGATGCGCGCAACTGCGGCGGCGAACTCTCCGGCATCGTTCGCTCGGATGACTCCCTGGCTCGCGGCCAGCGAGAGCGGTTTGACCACGCAGGGAAATTTGACTCGCCGCACGACCGCATTGACCGGCTCGGCAAGACCGAAAGAGAAAAATTCCGGCACGGGCAGCCCCGCGGCGCGCAGGACTTCCCGCTGGCGAAGCTTGCTGCGGCAGATCTCGACCGATTCAGGCGAGTTTTGGCGGATGCCAAGTGCGCGGGCGGCGTAGGCTGCAGTCGTCGTCGGCCGGTCGCCCAGCGCCAGGATGGCGTCCGGCAGCTTCGCTCGCGCCTGCGCCACAATACTTGCAGCCGCTTGCTCGGGCTGCTCGAAATGCAGGGCCAGAGCGCCGTCGGCCCAGGGGTCGTCGAGCTGGTGGCAGCGGTCGCTACCGAAGAAGACCTCGACGCCGAGCCGCCGCGCCGCCTCGGCGAAGCTGCGCGTCTGGTAGCCGAGCTTGCTCGAGAGGATCAGCAGGCGCTTGGGCCGGGAGCTTTCGCTTGTGTTCATAGCCTCCGCCTACACAAAGGCTTCGGCCTGGGCGAGCGCCTCTTTGGCTTTGGCGATGGGGGCCAACTGGTCCCGCGTCGGCTCGGCTCAACAGTACCAGGGCTCGTTCAAGTAGGGGATGGCGGCGCGTGACACCAGAATGGGCTCGGGCCGCTGTGCACGCTCGGAAGTGTCCGCCGCGGCTGACGCCCGCCAGATACGCGCAAACGTCTGCGCCCGCGAACGGTTGAGCTTGTCTCCGGCGCGCACCAGCTCCTGCACCTGCTCGCACAGGGCATCCACTCGCGGGTCGGGATGCCGCCAGGGATAGAACAGGGCAGCCTCGTCAAATGGCGCGACTAGCTCGCGCACCTCGCCGAGCTCCAGCAGGCGCGAGCCCGCGGGAATCAACAGACGAATGCCCAATTGGATGGGGGGGACATTTTCGACCAGGTCGTGCTCGCGGAGCACTTCGAGCAGCTCGCCGTAGCCTTCGAGCGTGGTCCACGGCGTAAATGGCACAAACGTCGGCTGTAACACCAGCTCCGCATCGCGGAAAAGCTCCACCACCGCCAGGAAATCGGCGCGGGTGTGGCCCTTGTCGAGCCGCTCGAGCACGGCGTCGTCCATGGACTCGACCGCGCTAGTGACGAACAGGCAGCCGGTGTCGCGCAGCGTGCGGATGTGCCGGGCGTGCTGGAGCAGATGCTCAATCTTGATGGTGACGTCGTAAGTGAGTTGGGGCTGCTCGCGATGCAACGCCTCGACAATCGCCAGCGCGTGGCCGACGCCATTGAAAAAGTCCGGGTCGCCGAAGGTGATGTGCTCTGCCCCGGCGGCCACCTGCTGGCGGACGTCCTCCAGCACCACCTCGCGCTGCACGACGCGGAACGCGCCGTTATAGACCGGCACAATGGGGCAGTGGCGGCAGAGGTGCTTGCACCCGCGGCTGGCTTCGACGTAACCCACGGTGCGGTGCTCGCCGCCGGGTGACACCAGGTGGGCATACTGCCGGAGCGGGATCAGGCCGCGGCGGTCGGGCACGATGAACTGCTGCCGAGCAAGCGAAACGACAGGCTCCGATTGTACGGGCACGCCCCCGTTCCCGCCCGCGGGGCGACCTCGGGGCGTCGCCCCGACAAATGGTTTCGCGTCGGTGATGCTCTTAGGCTCCGCGTGGTTCGCCGCACACCGCAGCCGCTCGACCAGATGCGCCAGCCCTTCCTCGAATTCGCCGCCCAGGATGGTTTTCGCGCCCAGGCGACGCAAGTAAGTCTCGTTTACCGGGGCATAGAGCCCGTAGAAGCACAGATGCGCGCGCGGGTTGAGCCGGCGGACCGGCTCAATGAGCTGCGTCGCCAGCCGCGTCGCCGTGTGCATGGGGACGTAGAAGGCCACCAGGTCGGCCTCTCGGACCGGCGCGTCCCGCAGAGCTTCGCGGGACAGGTCCATGCAGGTGACATGGGCGCCGCGGTTGGACAACCATGCCGCGGGTGACGCCAGCCCGAATGGTTGCCTGCCGAGCTCGTAGGTGGAAATGAGTACGACGTTCATGGGCGAATCCGGGGAACACACGATTATGGCACGTCGCGGCCGGCGGCACCAACTCTCGACAGGCGCTGGTAGTGGGTCAGTTTCCGGTTTTGGCGTTTACCAGGAGTTAGGCGGACTTCTACTGCCCGTTCTTTCTAACAGCCTGGACTATTTTGATCTTATGCTAAGGGTTTGAATCAATGAGGCTGCTGGCTCGAACTTCCTCGGCAGAAAAAATTGACGCACAGTCCAATCCCACAGAAACATCACAGGAAGCGCGTAGAATGAGACGACAAATATTACAAATGACCCAGTCCAACCTCTATGCCACGCCCAGACTAGCCCCACTCCAAAAGAAGTCAAAGCGCGAACCCATAAGTATCCGGGGAAGAAGCATGGTTTCAGTGTCCTAAAGCAATGCGGGCAATCGAAGCGGAAAAGCCGGATGTCTTTTCGGCGCAGCCCGCCTTGGCAGAGGGGACAGACGGGCTCGCGAAGAGGCTCCACGCCGTCATCATAATCCCGTCTTCGTGCGGCTTCAATAAGTCACTCGGCTGTGTAGTTGCATTAATCGGAAACTGACCCACTACCCAGCCGCTGGAACCCGAACCGTAGCACCTATTCGGAGAGGGCCGGCGTCGCACTGACGAATTCCGGAATCGGGCGCGCGTCGCAGTGGCGTATAATCGCGACCCCGGGAGTGCAGTAACGCAAAGCCCGGATGCAATCCCGAGCTTGCCATGGCCCTTCGCCGCAGGACCCAACTCATCCTGGTCATCATCGCCGCTCTGTTGCTCGTGGTGGTTTTCCTCGTACCCGTCCTGCTCAACGTGGATCGCTACCGGCCGAGGGTGATCTCCTATCTTCAAGCAAAGACCGGAAAGCCGGTCGAAATCGAGCACCTGGGCCTCACCTTCTATCCTCACGTAGCGATTCGAGTGGACAACTTCGGCATGAAGAACCCCGCGGAATTTCCTTCCGATTATTTCCTTAAGGTCGGGCGAATTGATGCCAAACTTGACGCCCGCGCGCTATTGCGCCGGCAGATCATCATCAAGTCGCTGGTGCTGCAGGACCCGCTCATCAATCTGGTTTCGGACCCTGACGGCCCGTGGAATTTTGAGAACCCCGGGTCGAATCAGAGCTGGCAGGGCTTCCCTCTGGGGGTGATTGGGAGGATAGAAATTAAAGGGGGACAATTGATCGCTTCAAATCTTCTGCCTTCCGACGCGCCGGGTCCTATCTTTTTCGAAGCCAACAACATCTCCAGCGTACTGGAGCAGGTGGACCTCAGCGCATTCACCCATCGTTCTTCATCCGCCATTGCCGCCCAGGGCTCCTGGAACGCCGGTTTTCTGCGCTTCGGCCGGATCGACGCGAAGAACGTAAGCTCCAAGGTCCGGCTGCAGGCCAAAGAGGTATTCTTCACGGAAATCAAAGCGGAAGCCTACGGCGGCAGTGCCGCCGGCGATCTCTCCTTCAATTTGGCGGGACGCAACCCTCGCTTCAGCTCGGATGCGCGAATGAGCGGTATTGACATGGCCGACTTTCTCGCCGCGTTTCGCGAGGGTCGCGGGAAGATGACGGGAAGGATGGAAGGAGACCTGAAGCTTGTTGGAGAGGTCGAGCACTCGAACGACCCGCTGGACGGAATACACGGGACCGGGCACGTGAAGGTACACAACGGTAAGGCGCCGAGTCTCAAGCTCAACGAGAACGTGATGAAACTGTTGCACTTCAACGATCTGGGTCCCGCCGCCCAGGAACCCTCTGCGTTCTCAGTCATCTCCGCCGACCTGCGGCTGGCCAATCTGCGGATCTCGAGCAGCGAAATCAACTTCGTCGGCTACGGAGTTGATGTGCAAGGCTCGGGAACGCTTACCCTGAGGGGCTCCGACAGCCTGAACTATCACGGCGTAGCAAAAGTTCTCACCCCGCAGAGCTTCTTCACCAGGATGGCGGCCCGCCTGTCCGGAGCCACGGTAAAAGACGGCCTATTGTCATTCCCTTTCCGGGTTGGCGGAACGCTTCTAAATCCCAAATTTTCCATGGGAAAGTAGGCCGATGGGGATAAAGTTCCCGTGAAAGTGGCTTCGCTCGAGGGAGATTCAGCAACAACGGGACCAGACCGAGCGATGCCCCACGCCGGCCTCCTCAAGGAATTTATGTATTCCTGCTGGCGTCAGCCCAGCAGCGCTGCTAAAGTGCCGGGGCACCCGGCTCCGCACCCAAATCTTCGAAGAGGTTGAGCCATGGCCGAATGGATTTTCGAGCCCGGACATACGGCGGCAGAGTTCTGCGCGCGCCACATGATGGTCACGTACGTTCGTGGGAGCTTTAAGAACATACACGGCAAGCTCGTATTTGACCCCGAAACCCCGCGTAATTCCCGAGTAGAAGTTCGCATCGATGCCAAGTTGATTTGGACCGGAGACCCGGATCGCGACGCGCACCTGCGGAGCGCTGACTTTCTCGACGTGGAGCACTATCCAGAAATCACCTTTACCGGCAACAAGGTCGACATCGTGGGCGACCACGATTTTCTCCTGACCGGCCAATTAACCATCCGGGGCGTCCCCCGCGAAGTCGTCTTGAAGGTTCGTTATCTGGGGAAATGGAACACTCCGTGGTGGGAAGATGGTGTCGATAAGGGACCCAGGATTCGCGCGGGATTTCTTGCCGAGACAACAATCAATCGCCAGGATTTCGGCGTCAGTTGGAACTCCTTGCTGGATAAAGGCGGTGTTGTAGTGGGCGACATGGTGGATATCACCATCGACGCGGAAGCGATCCTGCAGCAGCCCTAGCCGGGTCGTCCCCAATGATTGAGCTCCGATCTCCGGCCAGAACTGAAGATACGCGACGATGAGGAGGACTTCATGACCATACAGTGGATGAAAGGTGTGGATGCGGCACTTCGCGAGGCGCGGGCAAAGGGTAAACCCTTATTGTTGGACTTCAACGCGGCACCCATGTGAGGGGCATGCGCTCGGCTGGATGCCGAGGTCTATCCCGATCCGCGAGTGGCCGCCTACGTCTCAGAGAATTTCATACCCGTCAAGATCCATATAAAAGAGCAGCCGGATACATTCAAGCGCTTCGGCGCCCAGTGGACACCGACGATGGCCGTGCTGGACCCGGAGGGAACCAAGAGACACCAATTCGAGGGTTATCTTCCGGCCGAGGAATTCCTGGCGCAATTGGAATTGGGCCTGGCGCAGAGCGCCTTCGCCCATGAGCAGTGGGGGGAAGCCCAGGAGCGCTTCCGGGCAATCGTGCAGCAATTCCCCAAGAGTGACGCGGCGCCCGAAGCACTTTACTGGGCCGGGGTGGCGAAGTACAAGGCCAGCGGCGATGCGAACGCGCTTGCCGATACGGCGCGACAGTTCAAGGAGAAATATCCCGAGAGCGTTTGGGCGAAGAAGTCTTCGGTGTGGGCCGCGTAGTCAGGTTCGGGGAGCGCGGATTGGAACAGGGGCGACGTGGCATTCCAATGCCGCTCCGAGGTTTCGGCCAAGCCACCGCAGTCGAAACCAGTAGCGTTTTGGCCCACGACGCAGGGCCTCGCGCGTTGACTTGTCCCGGGATGGGGCCTAAAATGGCCGCCGCCGGTTGGGTTTCGTCCTCATGATTGGCCAGAAAGTCTCTCACTATCGCATCCTAGAGAAGCTGGGTGGCGGCGGGATGGGTGTCGTCTACAAGGCCGAAGACACCAAGCTCGGCCGTCCGGTGGCTCTGAAATTCCTGTCCGAAGAGATGGCCAAGGATCGCCAAGCGCTAGAGAGATTCCAACGCGAAGCCCGCGCCGCCTCGGCCCTGAACCATCCTAACATCTGCACGATTCACGACATTGACGAACACAACGGCCAGCCCTTCATCGCCATGGAATACCTGGAGGGCCAGACGCTGAAGAACCGCATCAGTGGCAAACCCCTGGAGACCGAGCGAGTCCTGGACTTGGGGATGCAGATTGCCGACGCGCTCGACGGCGCCCACACGCGCGGGATCATTCACCGGGACATCAAGCCAGCGAACCTGTTCATCACGTACCGCGGCCAAGCCAAGATTCTGGACTTCGGGCTGGCCAAGCTGGCACCGCAAAGGCAGCGCGTGGGTGAAGCGGTAGGCGTTTCAGGTTCAGGCACTGTGGCAACCCTCGCCGAGCATCTGACGAGCTCCGGCGCGGCCGTGGGCACGGTGGCCTATATGTCGCCGGAGCAGGCGCGAGGAGAAGAGGTGGACGCGCGCACCGATCTGTTCTCTCTCGGTGTGGTGCTGTACGAGATGGCCACGGGCCGCCAGGCTTTCTCGGGCAGCACCTCGGCGGTCATCTTCGAGGCAATCTTGAACCGCACGCCCACGTCGCCGGTGCGGCTGAATCCGAATCTCCCAGGTGAACTCGAACGGGTCATTAACAAGCTGCTCGAGAAAGGCCGTGCGGCGCGCTATCCGACCGCCGCGAGCTTGCGCACCGACTTGCACCGGCTGAAGAAGGAGATTGACTCGGGGCAGGCCGCGACCACTGCCGCGCCGGTACAGAAGTCGGTGGCCGTGCTCTACTTCGAGAACCTGAGCGGCGCGAAAGAAGACGAGTACTTCCGCGACGGCATGACCGAAGACATCATCACTGAACTTTCCAAGATCAAGGGCTTGAACATTTTTTCGCGCCCCACCGTTCTCATTTACCGAGATAAGCAGGTGACGCCGGCACAAATCGGCCAGCAACTCAATGCGGCTTTTGTTCTCGGGGGCAGCCTGCGCCGCGCCGGGAGTCGCCTGCGGATCAACGCGCAGTTGGTTGACACCCGGACTGATTTCCCGCTGTGGTCGGAGCGTTACGACCGCGAGATGAAAGACGTCTTCGAGGTTCAGGACGAGATTGCGCGCAAAATTGCCGAGGCTTTGCGGATCACGCTCACGCCGCAGGAGCAGGCAGCGATCGCCGCCAAGCCGACCGAAGACCTCCAAGCATACGACCTTTACCTTCGTGGCAAAAGCTATGCGCGCCGTCTAACGCGCCAGGACTTGGAGTTCGCGCTTCAGATGTTCGAGAACGCCGTCACTCAGGACCCCAAGTTCGCGCTGGGCTACGCCGCCATCGCCAACGTCTGCGCGCAAAACTACTACCACTATCTGCGCGAGACCTCGTGGATTGGCCGCGCGATGGCCGCGTCTCAACGGGCAGTTGCCCTGCAGCCGGACCAGCCCGAAGTGTTGGTCGCGCAAGCGTGGATTCTCTATGCCAGCCAACAATACGACGACGCAATCCGATGTGTTCAACAGGCCATTCAACGAAAGCGCGATTGCGAGGGCGCCCACTACCTGATGGGTCGCGCGTTGTTTGCCTCCGGGCGGTACCAGGAGCTGGCCAACATTGCCGAAGACGCCCTGGAGGCCAGCGGCGGCGACTACAATGTCTACGTGCCGATCAGCAACGCCCTCGGTGCTCTCGGAAAGGAGGAGGCGCTCCGCAATCTGCGTCTGCGCGCGATTCAGGCCTTGGAAGACCACCTGAAGCGGGTTCCGGAAGATGCCCGCGCGCGCACTCTGCTCGCGGTAAACTACGCCACCATGGGTCGCGTGGATGACGCCGTCCGCGAAGCGAACCTCGCGCTGGCCCTTCGCCCCACCGAGGCCACGGTTCTCTACAACATCGCCTGCGGGTTTTGCATGTTGAACAAGAAAACTGAGGCGTTGGAAGCGCTCACCAAATCGTGGAATGCCGGCTTCAAGGACGCAGACTGGGCGCGCCGCGACCCCGAACTGGTCCTCCTGCACGGGGATCCTGAGTTCGAGCGGCTCTACCCTGAGGTCAAGTCCGGCAATTGAGAACTCCTCCGGTAGTCAGCATTCGCAAGCTCGGCTGCTGGCAACACTTAGCCGACCCATACAACTGAACTCTCCATCGACACCGGCCCGCTGCAGTTTCAGTTGGACAAAGTCTTTCAGGCACATCTAACCTTCTTAGAGTTGAAAGGACGCCTTCTACGATGAGCGCCGCGACCAGCAACACACTGGGCACCCGTCTTGAAAAAGTCGGTCGGACACCACTTTCGAATGCACATATGCGTGGCCACCTCTTACAAAATTTGCTTGACATGGAATACATCCGACTGAATACTGAACTGCGTGAACCAATCTACTAGGATTGCGATCGCGCTGTCGGTCGTAGTCGCAGTCTTGGCCGTCTTCGTCCATCCGTATATCGACGGCCCCGATAGCTTGCTCCGCTCCCACCATCAGAATCGTGTGCCGGTGGGGCCGTTGGCATTTGGTTTAGCTCAATTCTCAAGCCTGACGGTTCTGCACGCATCGGTACCAGAGTCTGCCGGCGCTGAACCGGCTGGTCCGGCCCTGTTCGATTTGCTCTGCACTCGACTCTGCTAGCCCCGCAGCCCTCGCCCCTGAGGGAAGTTCGACTTTCCGAACGCTAGCCTAAATCGAAAACTGACGACTACGGCAGACCCATTGGCTTTGCAAGCGTCTAACAACATGCGACTTCATGGAGGGATGGGCGCCCGAAGATCTTGACGTGCACCAGTATCGCCGTTATCGACTCGCGCCTGTTCGCCACTGGAGACGCTATCGAGGAGCTGATCAGGGCGGGTTATTTCGGACCAGATAGTTCGGATTACGCAGGCGGAATGAGTGAGACGACATTTCACACTGTTGTTGGGGTGGATATTTGTTGCACTCGGAACCGCCGGTCTATTTCTTCCGGTTCTGCCAGGGTGGGTGTTAATTTTGCTGGGTCTTTCTGTTCTTGGTTCGCATTATTTGTGGGCGGCGCGCCTGATGGCAAGACTCCGCAGCCCATTCTCACGTACAGTCGACCGCGTTCAGAAGATTGCCGGAATCCGCTTGAGTGCCGACGTTGAAGGACTGCGCGAGTCGCGCAAAAGGGAGAGATGCCCCATGCTGACCCTCAAAATTGAGAACAGGGGAGAATTCACGATCCTGAGATGTGCAGGCCGCATTTTATCTGAAAATACCGACCAAATTGTACAGGCAGCTGCTATTTCGCAGGGAAGCTCTCACCTGTTGCTGGACCTTGCGCGCGTCGCAGCCGTCGATGCCCGCGGCCTGGGGATGCTGGTCCATTTGCACAACCGGGCTTGCGATGCCGGTAGGAAACTGACAATCATGAATCCTAGGCCATTTGTACGAGAGTTGTTCAGGATAACAAATCTGGATTCAGTGCTTGAAATCAGTGACGCGGACCAGCAGACGCCGGTGCTCGAGCGGGGGAAAAGAGCTGGGGGATTGCCCGCATTGGGCCCTCTAATATTTCAGAGTATTGTCCTATTTCCTTGGCTCGCGATTCTGGAGAGCGTATAGGCTGGCACGCGTTTGCGGCGCGGCGGAAACGTGATATCGTTGGCTTTGGTTGAGCAGCGCCGCAATCATCGCGCCAGGCCAAGAAATCAGAGAGGCAGACTTAGCCTTGAAACGTACGCTTTGCCATATTGCCGTTAACCTGCTCCTCCTGAGCTTTGCGGCTCTGGGGATCGCCGATTATCTGAACTTCGGTGATGATGATTTCAGCGACGATGCTGCGATTGTCAGTCCCCATCGAAGCACAGATGAAGTAATTGCGCCTCATGCCGGGCCTCGAGCGCCAAAGCGCATACCGGAAAAGAGCTTGCCTCAAGAGAACTCTGAATCTCGCTCATCGTCTGCTATTCTTTTTGCCGCCAGAACAGGGCAGGAAATCCTGCACCTCCTCAGTCTGCAGCGCAAATAGGCGACAGTCCAGAGCCTTGTCCTTTCTGAACCCGTAGCCTAGGATCGCATTCCCGGAGAACCTCGGTAATTCTCCCGGATCGGCCCGCTACTAAAAATGAACCTACAGAGATAAGCGCTCTAGCAGGAAAATTTTGGGCGACCGATCTAAGCTCGAAGCCCACTACCGGCCGCAGGGCCGAGTCACCGCCTCAGCACCCAGGGCGGTGCCCGCCCCAAATCGGCACGGCGTAAGCTGGGCTGAAGAGCCAATATCTAGGCTCGAAGGAAATTCACGGTCGTCAGAAGTGGCTGGTTACGAGGCCTGGTTCCGACGGAGGTGGCAAAGTGAAGATTCTTCTTATTAGTCCGAACAACCCCTACAATGTTTTTCGAGTCCCGCAGATATTCAAGCTCGCAGGCAAACTTTCCCCCTGGATGCAGGTAAGCTCGCGTGCCGCCTTTCCCGGCTTGAACCTCGCCATCATCGCCGCGATCACTCCTCCCGATGTGGACGTTCAGATTGTGGATGAAAGCGTAGAGCCGGTGGACTTTGATACCGACGCCGACCTAATCGGTATCACCGCGATGACGAACATGGCCCCCGTAGGCTACAGGATCGCAGATGAGTTCCGGCGCCGCGGCAAGAAAGTCGTCTTGGGCGGTGTCCACGTGACGGTTTGCCCCGACGAAGCTCGGGCCCATGCCGACGCTGTCGTGCAGGGGGAGGCTGAGCCGATCTGGGCGGAACTGATCCAGGATTTTCGGCGCGGCCAGCTCAAGCCAAGCTACCGGCCCAAGCAGCTGTTCGACATGAAGGGCTACGGCATTCCGCGACGCGAGCTGCTCAAGCAGGAATATTACCTGTTTCCTAGCACGCTAGAAACCGGTCGGGGATGCCCCTTCGACTGTGAGTTTTGTTCTGTGAGCCGTACCGCTGGGCGCGGGTATCGTTTTCGCCCTACCGAAGAGGTGCTCGAGGACGCCGCCTCGTTGAAAAACAAGTGGGTGTTCTTCGTGGACGACATCATCAACGGGCACCGGCGGCACGCTCTAGAACTATTCCGCGCCTTGAAAGGAAAGGGCCTGCGTTGGGCGGGGCAGGCAACGGTGCTGATCGCCCGGGACGAGGAACTGCTTGAAGCAGCAGTCGAGGCCGGCTGCAGGGGTTTGTTCATTGGGTTCGAGACCTTCTCCTCTCCGAACCTGAAAAAGCTTGGCAAACCGGACAACTGGCGCGAGCGCTTCTTCGAGGCTTGCGAGGCGCTGCACCGCAAGAAAATCGTCATCTGGGGCGGGTTTGTGTTTGGCCTTGATACGGACACGGTCGAGTGTCTGCAGGAAACCGTAAAGCTGGCCTGCGAAGCCAAGCTCGAGTTCGCACAGTTCTCCCGCCTTACACCCTTACCGGGTACCGCCCAATGGAATCAGTTTCAGGCTGAAGGCCGTATCATCGAGGCGGATTGGACCAAGTTCAACTTCCAGAATGTCGTATACAGGCCCAAGTTGATCAATGCCGATGAACTCAACCGGTGTGCCCGCGATGCCTGGTTCGAGTTCTATTCTGCCCGCAAGATGATGCAGCGCCTAGGCCGCAACCACCCACCGATCAGCAAGGGAAACTTATTGGTTTGGGCTTTGAATCTCGGTATCGCCCGCATTGTGAAACGCTATGGGCGCGAGCAGAGGGTGCGGGCCGAGGAGATGGCGCCGTCGGTATTTGAAAGCATGCAGCTTCGCTCGTGACGAGCAGGGGCACATTACGTGCCCCTGGCTGGCCAGCCGACTTCAATCACACCGAACAGTCCCCATCAAAATGTCGTGTTCAGGGTCGCAATGTTGTGCTTTCAGCCAGCGTGCATGTACGTATGCCGTGAGCCCAAATCCGAACCGACAAATTCATCGGACTCGAAGCGCCCTGAATTCGCACTTACAGAACAAGCGGGGAGCATCGCTCTTTCCCCCTGCCATTTCCTTTCCGATCTTGCCTTTGCGTCTCTGCTTCCTTTGCTTACTTTGCTTCTCCTGCCTTCATGCTTCCTTCCCTTCCTGCCCCTCGCCGCCCGCCGGACTCCAATCCGGGCAAGGAATGCGATATCATCATTGGTTTCGCGGCGAGTTGAAAGGACACCTTCTACGATGAGCCCCGCAACCAGCAACACACTGGGCACCCGCCAAACCCTCAAGGTTGGCCGAAACGCCTTCGAGATCTACCGCCTCGACGTGCTCGAGCAGAATCGCGTCGGCCAGGTTTCGCGGCTTCCCTTTTCGCTCAAGGTGCTGCTGGAAAACCTGCTGCGCCAGGAGGACGGCCGCTTTGTTCACGCCGCTGACATTGAGGCGCTGGCGCGCTGGCAGCCTTCGGCGGCGACGCAGAAAGAGATCGCCTTCATGCCGGCGCGGGTGCTGATGCAAGACTTCACCGGCGTGCCGGCGGTGGTGGACCTGGCGGCGATGCGCGAAGCCATGCGCCGGATGGGCGGCGACCCCAGCAAGATCAGTCCGTTGCTGCCGGCCGAGCTGGTGATTGACCACTCGGTGCAGGTGGACCGCTTCGGCTCGGGGCAAGCCTTCGCCTTCAACGCCGAGCTCGAATTCCAGCGCAACATCGAGCGCTACGCCTTCCTCCGCTGGGGCCAGAAAGCTTTTCGGAATTTCAAGGTCGTGCCGCCGGACACCGGCATCTGCCATCAAGTGAATCTGGAATATCTGGCGCGCGTGGTTTACACCGCGAGCAAGGACGGCAAGACCTTCGCCTTCCCCGATTCGCTGGTGGGCACCGATTCGCATACGACGATGGTCAACAGCCTGGGCGTGTTCGGCTGGGGCGTGGGCGGGATTGAGGCCGAGGCGGCCATGCTGGGCCAGCCGCTCTCGCTACTGATCCCCGAGGTGGTGGGCTTCAAGCTAAACGGCCGGCTGCCGGAAGGCGCCACGGCCACCGACTTGGTGCTCACCGTCACCGAGATGCTGCGGAAAAAGGGCGTGGTCGCAAAGTTTGTGGAGTTCTACGGCACCGGCCTCTCCAGCCTGTCGCTGCCCGACCGCGCCACGATCGCCAACATGTCTCCCGAGTACGGGGCCACGATGGGGTTTTTCCCGGTGGACGCCGAGACGCTCGAATACCTGCGCTTCACCGGGCGCGAGCAGCAACTGGTGCGCCTGGTCGAAGCCTACACAAAGGAACAAGGGCTGTTCCGCACCGACGCCACACCCGACCCGGTTTTCTCCGATACCCTAGAGCTCGACCTCGCGCAAATCGAGCCGACCCTCGCGGGCCCCAAGCGCCCGCAAGACCGGGTGCCGCTGCGCCAGGCGAAAACAGCGTTCCGCAAAGCCATGGAGGGTGTGCCGGACAAGAGCGTGCCCGTGCAGAACAACGGCGACCGGTTCGAGCTCAGCAACGGATCGGTTGTGATCGCGGCCATCACCAGTTGCACGAATACATCGAATCCGTCGCTCATGCTCGGCGCCGGCCTTCTGGCGAAAAAAGCGGTCGAGCGCGGCCTCAGCTCGAAGCCCTGGGTAAAGACCAGCCTGGCGCCCGGCTCGAAAGTCGTGACCGACTATCTGAATAAGGCCGGTCTGATGCCGTACTTGGAGAAGCTGCGCTTCTATCTGGTCGGCTTCGGATGCACCACCTGCATCGGCAATAGCGGCCCGCTGCCGGAGCCGATCGGCGCAGCCATCAAGGGGAACAACTTGGTGGCAGTCGCGGTGCTCAGCGGCAACCGCAACTTCGAGGGCCGCATTCATCCGCTGGTGCGCGCCAACTACCTGGCCTCGCCGCCGCTGGTGGTGGCCTACGCGCTGGCCGGCCGGATGGACCTTGACCTGGTCAACGAGCCGCTCGGCCAGGACCCCAAGGGCAAGCCCGTCTTTCTGCGCGACATCTGGCCGACGCCTCAAGAAATTGAGACCACGGTGCGCGCCTCAGTCTCCACCGCCATGTTCCACAAGGAGTACGGCGAAGTCTTCGAGGGCGACCAGCGCTGGCGGTCACTCCCGGTCCCCCAAGGCGACCTCTACGCCTGGGACACGCACTCCACCTACATCAAGCATCCGCCCTTTTTCGAAAATATGCCGGCGACCCCGCCGCCGCTCGAAGACATCCGCGGGGCGCGTGTGCTGGCCGTGCTGGGCGATAGCGTCACCACCGACCACATCTCGCCAGCGGGCTCGATCCCGGCGGACAGCCCCGCCGGAAAATATCTGATCGCCCAGGGCGTGCAGCCCCGGGATTTCAATTCTTACGGCGCCCGCCGCGGCAATCACGAAGTGATGATGCGCGGCACGTGGGCCAACATTCGCCTGCGCAACCTGCTGGTGCCGGGCACCGAGGGCGGCTGGACCGTGTACCTAGGCGCCGCGACGCCTGAGAAAATGACGATCTTTGACGCGGCCATGCGCTACCGCGACGAAAAAGTGCCGCTCGTGGTCCTTGCCGGCAAAGAGTACGGCGCGGGCTCTTCACGCGATTGGGCGGCCAAGGGCACCCGGCTGCTCGGAGTGCGCGCCGTGATCGCCGAGAGTTTCGAGCGCATTCACCGCAGCAACCTGCTCGGTATGGGCGTGCTGCCACTCGAGTACCACGCGGGCGAATCCGGCGAAACGCTGTGCCTGACTGGCTTGGAAACCTACGAGATTGAGGGAGTGGCGGGTCTCGAGCCGCGGAAGAGCCTGCGCGTGCGCGCGCGGAACGACAAAGGCAACGAGATCAGCTTCACCGTCGTAGCCCGAGTGGATACCCCGGAGGAGGTCACCTACTACCGCCACGGCGGCATCCTGCAGTACGTGCTTCGGCAGATGCTCTAGCGCGTCGCGCGCCGCATCTCGGGGAAGCGCGAACGGTTATGCGCCCGAATTCTTAAGACTAGTCGTGCGGGGCTGCTTGGGCCGCAGGCGCGGCACCAACGTCATCAAGAGCGCGTAGGAGCCCAGAAAGGCTCCGAGCAGGCCCAGCAGCGGCCACGGCATCCCCACGCCAGCCCGTTCAAGCGGGAATCTCGCCAGCCAGCCCAGGCTCCAGGCCAGAGCGAACAAGAGAAGGGAACTCCAAAACTTGGGTTCGAGGCTGGTATTGCAGTGAGGGCAAACAACTCCGGACAATCCGTAGCCCCGCCAGACAGCTTTCGCCGGCACGTTTCGGCCGCAATGCGGGCATGAAGACATCTTTCGCCACATTCCCTGATTCAACTCGGCCTAGCGAGACTTAGCGGCTAGTGTAAAGACGAGCTGCTTGTAAGCCGGCAGGATCGGGGCTTGCGCTCAAGCCCAGTCCGGCAGCCGGTTAAATGGATGTCGTGCCGAAGGCCTGCTTCACGTCCGGCCGCAGCAAGTACCAGATGATCCAGGCGTCAATCGCGACCACGCACAATTGCCACAGGAGCAGGGCCACTCGGAAGTGAATGACCGCAGTGAGCAGGCCAATCGCTGCGAAGAGCAGGCCCAGGCCAACCAGGACGAGAGTGACGACCCGCGCCCAGTTTAAAAGTTTCAGAAGGCCGACGCCGAGAACGACATAGGCCGCGGCGAGCGCTAGCAGGAACACGCCGCCGAGCGCACCCATTCCCGCAATCATCGAGGACATGCCAGTGTTTGCCCCGCGCATCTGCAGGGCCGCGCCGCCACCGAGACCCAGAACAAGAAGGGCCAGACCGGCAATGGCAGCGAAAGCCGCAAAGATCATCAGCAGAACCGCCAGGACCGTCACCCCAGTGGGTCGTTCCATGCCGTTACCTCCCGGGAAGGGTTTGCTTGCTACAGCCACATCGGTGCGTCGTGAAGCACGACCCGGGGCGCTGCCCGGCTGGGCCGATGGAGGCGCACGCTACGCCATCGGGACGCTCCGGGTCAAGTAGCAAGTACCGCGTTCGGCTTTAGGCGCAGAGCGAGACTCATCCGCCACAGGCCCGGTCTATTTTGCGCCGGCGACGTGCAGCTCGCGGAGGATAGCGTCGGCGCCATACACCTTGCGGAGCGCCTCGAGGATTCCGGCGGCGTGCACTGCCACAGTGCGGGCTTCCTCATCACTGTAGATAAAGTCATTAGGGATTTGCTGGAGGTTGCCGTCGAAGACGATCCCCACCAGCTCCCCGTTGCGGTTGATCACGGGGCTGCCCGAATTGCCTCCGGTGATGTCGGGCGTGGAGACGAAATTGAAGGGCGTTTCGAGGTCGAGCGCAGCTTTCTTGTCAAGCCAGCGCTGCGGAAGCTTATAGGGCGGGATGCCCACGGAGTTTTCGTAAAGTCCATAGAAGCTGGTGTACCACCGGCGGGGTCGCCCCTGGTCCACGTAGCCCTTCGCGGCGCCAAAGCTGAGCCGTAGAGTGAAGGTGGCTTCAGGATAGATGCCTGTGCCGCGCACTGCAAAAAGAGCGTGCGCCAGCAGCGTCCCGGCCGAGCGCTCGACAGCCTGCACTTGGTCCTCGTAGCGGCGGCGCAGCTCTCGTGCCCGGGCGTCCACCGACCGCGCCAAACTGATCATCGTGTCCGTCGAGGCCTCAATGGCCTTCTGCCCTCCCTCGAAAAGCCGCTTGCGCTCCCCCACTGACTGCAGCTTGGAGCCTTTCACGTAGGCCTCGGCGGCTTGGGCGGGCGTCCTCCCGGCGAGGAGTTGCTTGACCTCCGCGTCGTTGGGCCCCAGGGTGTCCCGCATCTCGGTGAAGACCTGGGCCAGCATGATCTGGTCGAGCACGTCGTAGACCGGCGCCTCGGAAAACAGGTCCTGCTTCAAAGAATCGAGATTGGAGTCGCGGTATTCGCGCAGCCGCTGGTCGCTGGGCTTGGCCATCTCCGGCGGAAGCCGCAGCAGATCGCGGGCAAAGACGTAGAGCTTGGATTGGCGCAGCCCGAAGCCGAACAGCCGGTATTCGGCGTAAAACTTCGCAAACTTCTTCTCGGCCGCGGCGATGGCATCCCAGCCGCCGCCAAACTCTTTTTGAAGTTTAGGGTCGGCGGCGACGCGGTCGCGAAGCAATTTCTCCACCGCCCCGCGCCGGGCCATGAAGCCGGGATCAAGCAGGCCGGCCTGCAACCCAACAATGTCCTTGACGGCATTTTCGTAGGTGAAGATGGTGTCGCGGGCGACGCGGGCCTGCTCCGCGCCTTGAGTGGAGAAATCGCGGAGCAGGGTGAGCCGGGCGCGGAGCGATTTCAGAATGGCGGGGTGCACCACATCGCGAAGCAATTCCAATTGCGCCATTGTCTCCTGGCGGTTGGTGGCGCCGGGATTGCCGGAGACGAAGACGAGGTCACCCTCGCCGATGCCGCGGGGATTCCACCAGAGGTAGTGCTCGATGCGCGCCGGCCGGTCGTTTTCATAGACGCGAAAGAAAGCGATGTCCAGGTCGTAGCGGGGATAGGTGAAGTTGTCCGGGTCGCCGCCGTAGAAGGCGATGTCCGACTCCGGCGCGAACACAAGCCGGACGTCGGTGTACTTCTTGTAGCGGTAGAGGTGAAAGGCACCGCCCTCGTAGAGCGTCACCATGTCGCAGCGCAGCCCGGTGCGCTCGGCGCAGTCTTTCTCCAGGCGCGACATCAGCGACCTCTGGGCCGCATAACTCGCGGCGGCGTCCATGCCAGGCTTGACACCGGTATTGACCGCCGTGGTGACGTCTTCGATGCTCATCAGAACATCCAACTCCAGGTTGGGGCAGCGCGCCTCCTGCTCCCGTGTGGGCGCGTAATACCCATCGGCCATGTAATCGTGCGCCGCAGACCCCAGTTCGTGGACGCAGTCTGAGCCCACGTGGTGGTTGGTCATCACCAGGCCGTCCGGGCTGACAAACGAGCCGGAACCGCCGTTGTTGAAGCGCACCGAGGCGAGGCGAATGTCGTCGAGCCAGGCATCGGACGGCGTGAAGCCGTAGCGCTGCTGGACAATCGGCTTTGGAAAACTGTTAAACAGCCACATCCCCTCATCTGCCAGGGCTGCGAGCGGAGCCAGAAGCAAGATGGTCAGAATCATCCGATAGAGACGGCGTCGTGTCATGCAGGCCTCCTCACCAGGTTGCAGCTTCGATCCATTCTGACGCAATCTGCTCGGCTAGACAAACCAACGGCCGGGCCAGAGGCCCGGCCGTTTTTCAGGAGGAACGCGGACGCCCGTACGCCGTTCAAAAGAGCAGCTTCACGGCGAACTGGATGCTGCGTGGGCCGCCGCCGCCCAGGAACGGGTTGCCCAGGCCGACGTCCGAAGTAGCCGTAATGGGCAAGAACCCGAGGTGGCGACCCGTGAGCAGATCAATCCCCGTGGGGTTGGCATTGGTTCGGTTGGGCGCCGCATCGGCAAAGAACGATACGGCCAAGGGATTGGCGAAGTTGGGGTGGTTCGTGAGGTTGTAAAAATCCGCGCGGAACAGCAGCTTGAAGCGCTCGCCGAGCCCGGTCAATTTGCTGAGCGCGAAATCCCAGTTGCGGTAATTCGGGCCAAGCAAGGCATTGCGCCCAAGGTTGCCGAAGTGACGGCTTCCCGGCACGCAGGTGCCCGCGAAACCGTCTCCACCACCCGTCGGGTAATTACACGGAATCTTGAAAGAAGTGAGGTCAAGGAACCTGGTTGGGTCGCTCTGGTTGTACCGGATTGGACCCACCACGTCGGGGCGGTCGAAAAACTCCCCGGCCCCGCTATAATCGTCGATGAAGTTGTAGTTCAGATGGAACGGGTGGCCGCTCATCAGCGTGAGCACGCCGCTTACCGCCCAGCCCTCGCCCATGCGGCCGAGGGCGGCCCACTTGGGAAGATCGTAGCTGGCCGACCAGACGAACCGGTGGCGGACATCGAAGTTCGAAGGGCCTTTATTGCCGCGAGCGTTGGTGCTGTCCTGTGGCTGCGCCGCATTGGGGACGTAGTCCTGGCTGTCACTCGCCGTGTCAATTGAATGCGAGTACGTATAGGTGATCTGGTGGGTCCAACCGTGCCAGTTCTGCTGGGTCAGCGAGACCTGGAGCGAGTTGTAATTGGAACTCGCCGCCGCTTCGAGCTGATTGACGTAGAACGGCGGGAATGGCTCGAGAGAGCTGAGGTTCGCCGCGAAGCCCGGGAAACCCGGCGAGCCCCGCGGGATGGGGTCATTAATGCATGCGCAACTGCGGTCCGCAGCCGTGATCTGTGCCTGGGTGGGTTGATTGATGTCACGGAAGCGAAGCAGTTTCCGGCCACCTGAGCCGACGTAGCCGACCTGTAAAACGGTGTTGCGGAAAAGCTCCTGCTGGATGTTTAAGTTGTAGTTGTAGATGTACGGCGTGCGAAAATGCTTCTCCACGGTTGCGGCATCACTTGTGCCGTCGACGGTGAATACAGGTTGATCCGGCGCCAAGGTCGAGCCACTCGCCAGCCTGTTTAGAAAGACAGGATCAGGAGCAATCGGGTTGTAGGCCAGCCCCGCGTTAAAAGAGTTTTCAAAGATCTGCCCAGTGAAGGCATCCTGGGAGAAGACATCATAGAACACTCCAAAGCCGGCGCGGAGCACGGTCTTGCCCTTGCCCGTCAGGTCCCAGGCCACACTCGCACGCGGGCTGAAGTTGTTGAAGTCCTTGTCGTAGAGCGGGTCACGGTGAATCAGGCCCAGCTTCGTGTCGTAAACACTGAAACGGCCCTTCTCCTCATGGATCACGCCGAAATAGTCCCAGCGAACGCCGAGGTTCAACGTAAACCGGGTCGTCCACCGGAACGAGTCTTGTAGATAGAGCGCGTAGGAGTTCTGGCGAGCCTTGCGGTCCGTGTCATTGGTAATACTGCGGCTGGAGAAAAGCACGGTAGAGGTCGGCATGCCGGAGAGGAAATCCGACAGGGCGTTGAAAACAAGCACCCCGCGGGCGCTGAAGTCGTTGAACGAATCCACCGCAGTCCGCCGGAACTCGTAGCCTAATTTCAGGTCGTGCTTTCCAATCTTCCAGGCAAAACCGTCAACGAACTGCCAGTTGGTGTCCACGCGGTCGCGCGGGTTGGAGAATGGCGAGGAGCCCAGAAAAGAAAACGTTCCAAAGCGAATCGTGGGCAGGCCGAAATCGCGCGGGTTGGTGACCCCGGTGTTCAGATGGACGCTCTGTTCGGGGTTCCCGAAAACATCCCGGTCTGCGGCAAAGAAGCCGTTGCGATAGCGGTTCCAACCAAAACGCGCCTCGTTCACTTTGGTACTCGAGACCGCGCTCACCAAGCTCACCGCGACCAGTTGGGTGCGGATCGGCGCAAAGGTGTTCGTGCCGGGCAGATTGTTTCCGCCAGCAAGGCCCAATGGAAAGCTCTGGTTGGAGTTGCCGAAGAAGTAGCGCCCGGTCAACTGGTTGCGTGTGTTGAAGCTATGGTCGATCTTCACGATGAAGCTATCGGCGTTGTTGAAGGCTGGCGCACCCGCCACCGAGTTCGGGCTCCCCGCCGGGGCGCTCGGGATATTCGCGGCCGGCCAGAGGTCCTTGCCACCCGAACAGCCGCCCTTGCTCGCACACAAGTTGAACAGGTTCAGGATCACCGGGTTGATCACGCTCGAGTTGCCCTGGACGCAGGCGATGATGGTCGTGGTGCACTTGCTGGTATCGCCGCCAAGCATGCTTATGGCGGGAGCAAAGTCCAGGCTCAAGGACGGTACGACGTTCAGGGAGGTCACGGACATCCCTTCGCGCTGGCCTTCGTACGCGAGGTACCAGAAGGTCTTATCCTTGACGAGCGGGCCGCCCAGGGAGCCGCCAAACTGGTTGTTGCGGAAGCGGTCTTTCGGGCCGATGTTGTTAAAGAAGTTCCGGGCGTTCAGATGGTCGTTGCGGAAGTACTCGAAGGCGCTTCCGTGGAGGTCGTTGGTGCCGCTCTTGGTGACGATGTTCACCACCGCCCCGGAATTGCGCCCGTATTCCGCCTGGAAATTGGAGAGGATTCGCACCTCGGCGATGGACTCGAGCGGCAGCACGGTCCCGGGCGTGCCGAAGACGCCGCCCTGGTTGATGGCCGGCAGGTTGCGGTAGCCATCGTTCATGTCCGTGCCATCGAGCAGGAAGTTGTTCGCGCGGCCGCGGTTGCCGTTGGCGCTGAACAGCCCGAACGAGCCTGGGGAGTCGCCGCCACCGTTGGGTTCGCCGGCCGTGCCGGGCACCATGATGAGTAGCTTCGTGTAATCGCGGCCGTTGATGGGCAGGTCCAGCACCTGCTTGCTCTCAAAACTGCCTCCGAGCACATTGGAGGTCGTTTCCACCAGGGGCAACGTCTCTCCCGAAACCTCGATGCGCTGCGCTACATTCCCGGCTTGCAGGACGACGTCCACGCGGCGCTCGAATGCCCCAACGTGGACGCGCACGCCGGAGGTGACGGAGGTCTGAAAGCCGGTGTTCTCCACCGTAACCGTGTAGTTCCCAATGGGAAGTTCCGGTACGGTATAGCCTCCGTCGTCGGTGGTCTGCGTTTCGCGGGTGAGGCCGGTGTCCACATTGCGAACCGCGACCTTGGCCTTGGGCACTGCTCCTCCGCTTTTATCCGTCACCGTGCCCAGAATGGTTCCGCGAAAGGTCTGCGCCGCCGCGCCGACCGAGAACGCCAAAACGAGAGCGAGCACACCCCAGCTCTTCATGGGGTTCATAGGGCCTCCCTCAGATTCAAGACGATGCAGTCTTATTCCACACGAATGTGCGCGGTGAAAGGAAATACCAGAGTTGACACTGCCCCGCGCCAACGGTCACCCCCCGAGTCCTCTGACCGCACGGCTTTGCGCCTTTATGGCCCAAGCGCTTCCCGCCTGTCAAGTCGCATTTCCGCTGCGAACAGCAAAGAACCGCAAGGCGATCTTATTCGCGGTCCGGGCGCTTCCCCTCGGGAATCCGATGTCGCAACGCCAGGAGGATGGCGACTCCGGCCAGGATGGAGAGCAGGCTGGCCGCCTGCGCATTGGTCAGCCCGAAGACGGACCGCGGGTTCAGGCGAATGAACTCCACCAGGAAGCGCGCTCCGCCGCTCAGCACAAGATAGTAGCCAAAGACCTCGCCGGCTGGCCGGGAGCCGTGCAGCGATCGCGTCCCCAGCCGCCACAGGCAGTAGAAAATGACCACGGCGGCGAGGAATTCGTAGATCGGAGTCGGATGCACGCGCTCGGTGGTGGGCACCAGTCCGTTCGGGAAGCTCATCGCCCAGGGCAGCGAACTGGGAATGCCGTAGTCGCCATCGCCGGAAATCAAGCAACCGATCCGTCCGATGCCGTAGCCCAACGCCGCCGCCGGTGAGGCAACATCGAGCATCGCCAACAGCGGCATTCGATAGTGCCGCGCCAGCAGCAATAGCGTCAACAGACCGCCCAGCAAACCACCGTAGAAAGCGAAGCCCAGCGGGCTGATGAGAAGCGGCAAGGGATGTGCGAAAAATTCGGCGGGTGACTCCAGTAGGTGGTAGAGCTTGGCGCCCAACAGTCCCACCAGGCCTGTCAGCCCGACAATCGTGTGCGGGTCTGCAGCCAGATGCCAGCGGCGTAGGTCCGCCTGGAGGACAAAAAAGGCGAACAGCAGTCCCGTGGCCACCAGCAGGCCATAGGTCCCCAGCGTCAACGGGCCGATGTGAATGTAGGGAAGCACGGTCGCAATTGCGAGGCGTTCCACACTCCGATGCTTTGGAATCGGAAACCTGCGCAGTATACACGACGCGCCCGGTGCACAATGCGCCGGGGGGATCATAGACTGCCGGCGAGGGAGAGTCCGAGGTCTAGTGCGTTCCGGGACCGGAAGCTTTCTCGCAGAGACCGGCGAAATCGGCAAGTAACGTTAGACGATCTCGAATGCCTGGGGCAGCATTCGGCTCGAGTTCTCTGTGGCCGATAAATTATAAGGTAGTCAGAAAGCGGGCGGGAAAGGGCAGTAAAGACTTGATGGTCGAGAACGGAACACAGGGCTCAAACCGCCCCGCCAGTTAGCTCTGCGGCTCCGACTCGACAGGCGCGGTTATGGTTACGTTTTCGTTCAAGGCTTCGTTTTCCGCGCGGTTGGCGAGTTTTTTCTGCGCACGGCGTTCGGCCTTCATGCGCTGCTTTTCAAGTCTCTTCATTTCTTTCTGGCGCTTTTGGAACGTGGTCGGCATGGGGTCTCCTTCCTTTATCAGGCGCTGACAATGCCGCGAACGGCTAAGGCGTCTTTGACGCTACCAGCGGGGTTCACGCGGCTGGCGCGCAGCTTCGCGGTAATCCTCATTCGAGAATCCGCCCCGGCCGCGGTCGCCTCCGCCCCGTGGCCCGCTCCGCTCCGCCTTGGGGCGTGCTTCGTTCACCTTCAGATTGCGCCCGGCAACTTCTTTCCCGTCGAGAGCCGTAATCGCCTTGGCCGCCTCTTCGTCATTGGCCATCTCCACAAAAGCAAAGCCGCGGGCTCGGCCGGTCTCCCGGTCCTTCGCTATGTGGACGCGGATAATTTGCCCGAACGGCTCGAACAGCGCGCGCAAATCGCTTTCCGTCGTCTGGAAACTCATGTTGCCAACAAACAGATTCTTCATTTCGCCTTCTCTCCTTAACACTGTACAGCCCCAATGGCTGCGTGTCGCGGCACCCAGCCGGACTCAGATCGCTTCGCAAAAGCGCTGGGTTACCGGAGGGAGTCAGCTACGGCGGGCCGAAAACGGCGCCCCGAAGGGCAATGACTCAATCCGCCTTCTTGACACTATCGTGCACTATAACATAGTTTCTGACAAAAGTCCTTGCAAGGGTTTGCAGCGTTACCTTTGCCCAGGCCTCTCCGCGCATAATCCTCTGTTTCCAGGCCCTTACCCTTCCCGCCGGTCGCCCGGAATCCGATATCTTCGTATCAGGTCCCCAACACTCTGCACATCATCTGCCGAGGTCACTAATGGAACCCTTACAAGCTCCTTATGACTTCCTTACGTGTGAGGTTGTAGTTTTTCACGAGACGCAGAGTCCACGGTTAAGGTGCCGCGTACTCGCCAGACTGGGGACGTTGATCATGACAACTCTAGCCTTCCTTGGGATTACTGCTGGGGCGACCGCTTTCTTTGTCTATGTCTTGGTCCAGTTCCGGAAAGATCAGAACCGGCCACGGCCAGCTCATCAGTCCAATTGCGGACCGGATTCAACGCATGTGAGCGAACCACGACTTCGAATTGTGGGATCGCCGAGCACCCCAGGCATGCATCGCGGGACGCCGAATAGAACGTTCGGTGGGGGCAGGATCAACGGCGCCGCCGCATTACTGCTCTTCCTCGCGCTGTATCCAGGTGCGGCCAACTGCCAGGAGAAAACCGACTCAGCCAAGCCCAGCACAGAACACGAACGTGCGCTGCTCGAGCGCATCGAAAAGCTGGAGAGGCGCCTGGCGGAACTGGAAGCTCGGACGAGCGCCAGCGCGGCCGGGCCGACCGCGGATGTGCGCCCTGCCGATCCGCCCGCAATTCAAAATGCGAAATTCACGGATGCTGCGACGGTGCCAACTCCTGACCCGGCGGCAAGTGTTGGCGCGCGGTTGCCTCAGGCCGCTGAGCCCGAGAAGAGGAAAGCCGCGGAGCCGTTTGCGTTCGCGGACTTTACCTGGCTGACCGGCAACAGCCGGACGAAGGAGTCGCCTATCGATACGAAAGTCTTTACCGGCGAACTCAGAGTTGACGTCAACTATACCCATGATTTTAACCATCCAAAGGACAATACAATCGTTGGGTCGAGCGAGATCTTTCGATCGGGCGAATTCCAGCTCACGCAGTTCGGAATCGGTGGCGACTTCCACTATAACCACGTTCGCGGAAGGCTGATGACCCAGTTTGGGTTGTATTCACAAACGACGCCGCGGAATGACGCCAGCCCCGGACGAGGCCAATGGAGCCTCGACAACGCCTACCGCTACATTTCTGAAGCTTATGGCGGATACCACCTGGATAAACTCAATGGGATTAACATCGACGCAGGCATCTTCATGTCGTACATCGGCCTGTTCAGCTACTACCAATTCGACAATTGGACATACCAGCCGTCGTATGTCTCGTCCAACACGCCGTGGTTTTTTAATGGTCTGCGGATTCAGATCTTTCCGTCAGACAGGCTGAAGATTGAGCCGTGGATCATCAACGGGTGGCAATCCTATGGCAAGTTCAACAAGGCGCCAGGCCTTGGCATGCAGATCTTGTGGCGTCCGAACGGCTGGCTTTCCGTCCTTGCCAACAATTACTGGGGCACAGACACTCTGGGTGTCCCTGGCCGCAAGCGCATTCATACCGACGACAGCATCCAGGTGAAGTATTATGATAAACCGGAAAAACTCCTCAACAAGGCCGCGTTCACGTTTACATTCGATGCGGGATGTGAATACGGTGGCGGGGTGAGCTGCAAGGGCGGTACTCCGAATAGCCCATCGCAGTACTTCCTCGGTCTCATGGCCTACAACCGGTTCTGGTTCCACAAAGACCTGTTCGGCCTGACGCTAGGGGGCGGCGCTATCACCAATCCGGGACGCTATCTGGTGCTGCTGCCGCCGATCAATGGAGCGACAGCGTTTTCAGGAACCCCCTACTTCACCGGCAACCCCAGGGACAAGTTCAAGGCTTGGGACGCGTCCATTACCCTGGATTACATGCCCACCCAGTTCTCCACTTTCCGTTTCGAGCTTAATCATCGAGCGGCAAATGTGCCGTACTTCGCAGGGCCAGGCGGCGTTACGCCGCTTGGCGGCAATACAGGTCCGCCTGGCTCACTGGTGCCAGGCTTTTTCCCGGATCTCCGTAAGTATGAGAACCGATTCACCATGGCCATTCTCGTCAAACTCTGATTCTGGCGTGGAGAATTACAGCGCGCACTTGGGCCCTCAGTGTTGTTGATATGAGGACGCCATGCTCGAAGACTTGACATGAGACTCTATTGAACATGTACGACGTCCTGCTCATCGCAGCAACCGTTGCCTTCTTTTTGCTGGGGGTCGCCTACCAGCCACGGCCAACTCATCAGTCCAATTGTGGACCGGATTCAACGCATGTGAGCAAACCACAACTTCGAATTGTGGGATCGCCGAAGGCCCCAGGCCCGCATCGCGGGAGGCCCAATAGACCGTTCGGTGCGGGCAGGATCAACGGCGCTGCATTACTGCTCTTCCTCGGACTGTACCCAGGTGCGGCCAACTGCCAAGAGAAAACCGACTCAGCCGAGCAGCACAAACCGCCATTGAAACGTGAATGGCATTATGGCGGCTTCGTGGACCTCGGCTATTTGCTCGATTTCGACTCTCCCTCGAATCACTTGTTCCGAAATCGCAGTACGGCCTCTAAGGTCAATGAGCTGGACCTGAACATGGCTGGAGCGTATGTCAAAAAAGAGGCTTCTCAACAGTCACGCTGGGGAATGGAATTGACGGTCCACGGGGGCAAGGATTCAGAGGGTTTTGGGTTCTCTGCTACCGCTCCCAACGTGAGCGGCGCCGATTGGCTCCGCCACTTCGGCCTGGCAAATGTGTCCTATCTTGCGCCAGTGGGCAACGGGTTCATCGTGCAAGCCGGACTTTTCAGCAGTCTCATCGGGTATGATTCGCTCTACGCCAAGGATAATTTCAACTATACCCGCCCGTGGGGAGCCGACTACACGCCGTATTTGATGTTCGGCGTGAATGCTAGCTATCCATTCAACAAGAAGCTTTCCGGTACGCTGTTCGTGATCAACGGATATTGGCACCTGGCCCGCGCAAACAATGTTCCCAGTTCAGGTGGCCAGCTTGCGTACAAGGCGAGCGAACATCTGACCTTCAAGGAGACGCTCCTTTACGGTCCCCACCAGTCCAACACCTCGCTCAAATTTTGGCGCCTCTTCTCGGACAGCATTGCCGAATGGAGGCGAGAACGAGTCACAGCGGCATTCGAATATCAAATCGGAACGGAAGATGTTGCCGTCCCTGGCAGCCCTCGCGCCTTGTGGACTGCTGCGCAGTTGCCATTGCACTGGGTCCTGCACGGGCCATGGAGTCTGACGGTTCGCCCTGAGATTTGCTGGGACCGCGACGGCCGCTGGACGGGATCCGAACAGTTGGTCAAAGCCATCACAACAACGCTCGAATATCGCATCCCCTATCGGCGGACACACACCATTGTTCGCCTGGAGCATCGATATGATGACTCGCGGGGGAAGGGCGGGGGCTTCTTCAAGAATGGTGAAGTGCGCCCAGGTGTGGTGGGCTTGACGCCGAGGCAGCACCTCTTGATTCTCGGAGTGATTTTGACATTCGACTCGAGCTAGCTTCGCCCGAGCCAGGATGGCTTTCAGGGCGCTCCCGGGATCTTCTTTCCGGATGTGTCCAAACACTTCCACAGGATAGAGAGGAGATGAGGATGTACGACCTCTTGTTCATCGCAGCAACCGTGGCCTTCTTTTTGGCGGCGGTCGCCTACGTGCGCGGCTGCGAGCGGCTCAAGTAGGGAGGTCCTCAACCATGCTGGGTAATGCCCTGCTGCTTCTGGTTTGTATTCTGGTCTTCGGCTATCTGGTGATGGCCTTGCTGTGGCCGGAGAAGTTTTGACCATGACCGCGAACGGCTGGCTGCAAATCGCATTGTTTCTGGCGGCGGTCCTCGCGCTCACCAGGCCACTGGGCGCCTTCATGGCGGGTGTATTCAGCGGCGAGAAGACATTTCTCGATCCAATCATGCGTCCGCTCGAACGGTTGCTTTATCGTCTGACCGGCGTTGACGAGAAGCAGGAAATGCGCTGGACGGAATACGCTCTTGCCATGCTTCTCTTCAGCGGCGTTTCCATGGTCCTTCTTTATGTGATCGAGCGGATGCAGGGCTGGCTGCCGTGGAATCCGCAGAAGCTAGCTGGCGTGGCGCCCGATCTGGCCTTCAATACGGCCGCTTCCTTTACCACCAATACGAACTGGCAAGCCTACGTTCCCGAAACCACGATGAGTTACTTTACGCAGATGGCGGGCCTGGCCTACCACAACTTTCTTTCGGCCGCGGTTGGGATTGCGCTTGCGATCGCTTTCATTCGCGGCATCGCGCGTCGCGAGCGGGAGACGATCGGCAACTTCTGGGTGGATTTGACGCGCACGATCTTGTGGGTGCTCTTGCCTGTGTGTCTGCTCGTGGCGGTGTTCTTTGTTTCGCAGGGAGTCGTCCAGAATCTCAAGCCGTATGCGACGGCGCAGCTAGTTGATCCGCAGATCGTGCAAGTCACCGGCTCGGATGGCAGGACAACACAGCAGAAGGTCACCGAGCAAGTGATTCCGCAGGGGCCAGTCGCTTCTCAGGAGTCCATTAAGATTTTTGGCACGAATGGCGGCGGGTTTTTCAACGCCAATAGCGCGCATCCCTATGAGAATCCCCAGCCCCTCACCAATTTCTTGCAACTTGTTCTGATCTTCGCGATCCCCTCTGGATTGACCTATACGCTCGGGCGAATGACTGGCTCGCAACGCCACGGCTGGGCCGTTTGGGCAGCAATGGCCGTGTTGTTTGCGGTGGGAGTGGCTTCTGCTTACGCCGCTGAATCCCGGGGCAATCCACTCCTCCACGGTGTGGACCAGAGAGCCAGCTCGCTACAGTCCGGCGGGAACATGGAGGGCAAGGAAATTCGCTTTGGCATTGCCAACTCCGCTCTCTATGCCACGGTGACCACGGACGCGAGCTGCGGCGCCGTCAACTCGATGCACGATTCGTTCACCCCCCTTGGCGGGATGATCCCATTGATCAACATTATGCTCGGCGAAGTGGTCTTTGGAGGAGTGGGCTCCGGCCTTTACGGGATGCTCGTCTTCGTGATTCTCGCCGTCTTCATCGCCGGGCTGATGGTCGGCAGAACACCGGAATATCTGGGCAAGAAGATCGAAGCCTACGACGTCAAGATGGCCATGCTTTCTGTGCTCATCTTCTGCCTGACGATTCTCGTGTTCACGGCCATCGCCGTTGTATCTCCGAAGTTCGGCACCTCCAGCATCACCAATCCCGGCCCTCACGGCCTGTCGCAAATACTCTATGCCTACACCTCTGGAACAGGAAACAACGGTTCGGCCTTCGCAGGAATCAACGCGAATACGCTCTGGTATAACACGACGATCGGCTTTGCCACTTTGCTGGGCCGCTTTTTTTCGGTGATTCCCATTCTGGCCATTGCTGGCAACCTGGCGCGCAAGAAGCTCGTACCCGCGTCAGCGGGCACGTTCCCTGTGACAACGCCGCTGTTCACGGTGCTGTTGACTTCGGTGGTTTTGATTGTAAGTGCGCTGACTTTCTTCCCGGCGCTCAGCCTGGGTCCGATTCTGGAGCACTTGCTGATGAACGCGGGAAAGGCGTTTTGAGACCATCATGAAAGATAGATCGAAAGAAGCAATGAAGTCCCTCTGGACTTCGGGGATTGTCGGCCGAGCGGTCTGGGATTCCGCCTTGAAACTCAATCCGCGCACGCTGATGAAGAACCCCGTGATGTTTGTCGTCGAAGTGGGCGCAGCGATGACTACAATTGCGCTGGTGTGGAATCTGGCGCGCCACGTACCCGGCTTTGGCTTCTCACTGCAGATCACCCTGTGGCTGTGGTTCACCGTTCTGTTTGCAAACTTCGCCGAGGCCATGGCCGAGGGTCGCGGCAAGGCGCAGGCGGACGCTTTGCGCAAGGCCCGGGCGGAAACCATGGCGCGCCGGCTCCTGCCGGATGGCTCAACGGAAACGGTCCCCGGATCGAAGCTCGGATCAGGCGACCTGGTCATGGTCGCCGCGGGGGAGTTTATCCCCGGCGACGGAGAAGTGGTGGAAGGCGTCGCTTCGGTGGATGAGTCGGCCATTACCGGCGAATCCGCACCGGTCATTCGTGAATCGGGAGGTGATCGGTCGGCAGTGACTGGCGGGACCCGCGTGCTTTCGGACGAAATCAAAGTCCGAATCAGCTCGAACCCAGGTGAGACATTCCTCGACCGGATGATCAAGCTGGTCGAGGGCGCGGAGCGCCAAAAAACGCCCAATGAAATCGCCTTGAACATTCTCCTTGCCGGCCTGACCATCGTGTTTCTCCTGGCGGTGGTTACCCTCCAACCGATGGCCATCTACTCCGGGGCGCCACAATCCCTCTTCGTTCTCGTTTCGCTGTTGGTCTGCCTGATCCCCACGACGATTGGAGGATTGCTCTCGGCCATCGGAATTGCGGGGATGGACCGCGTTGTCCAAAGGAATGTCCTGGCAATGTCGGGACGCGCTGTAGAAGCGGCCGGGGATGTGGATACGTTGCTCCTGGACAAGACAGGCACAATTACCCTGGGTAACCGCCGCGCCACCGAGCTTCTCCCCGCGCCGCGGGTGAAGGAAGAGGATCTGGCGGACGCGGCTCAGCTCGCGTCCCTCGCCGACGAGACACCCGAAGGCCGCTCGATCGTCGTGTTGGCCAAGGAAGGGTATGGGTTGCGTGGACGCGACCTTTCGTCCACTGCGATCAACTTCATTCCCTTCTCCGCCTATACCCGCATGTCTGGCGTGGATATGGATGGACGCTCCATCCGCAAGGGCGCCCCCGACGCAATCGCCGCGTGCGTTGCCGCAAGCGGTGGCAGCGTGCCTGGAGAGGTCAAGGCAATGGTCGAACGAATCGCAAATTCAGGTGGCACGCCGTTGCTCGTGGCCGAGGGACGGCGAGTGTTGGGGGTTGTACACCTGAAGGACATCGTAAAGGGGGGGCTGCGCGAAAGGTTTGAGCACCTGCGCGCGATGGGAATTCGCACCGTCATGATCACGGGAGACAATCCGCTCACCGCCGCAGCGATTGCCAGGGAGGCGAGTGTGGATGACTATCTGGCCGAGGCCAAGCCGGAAGACAAACTGGCTTTGATCCGGCGCGAACAAGCCAAAGGCAAACTGGTGGCGATGACCGGAGATGGCACCAACGATGCTCCCGCCCTAGCTCAGGCCGATGTGGGGCTTGCCATGAACGCCGGCACCCAGGCAGCCAAAGAAGCCGGCAACATGGTGGACCTCGATTCCAATCCTACAAAGCTGATCGAGATCGTCGAGATCGGAAAGCAGTTGTTAATCACCCGCGGCGCTCTGACCACATTTTCGGTGGCGAACGACGTCGCCAAGTATTTCGCGATCATCCCGGCGATGTTCGCGGGCGCGTTTCCCCAACTCAATCTGCTCAACATCATGGGACTCAGAACGCCGCAGTCAGCCGTGCTTTCGGCCGTCATATTTAACGCCGTCATCATCATCATCCTGATTCCCCTCGCTCTTCGGGGTGTGCGTTACCGGGCCTTGGGCGCAGAAGCCCTGCTGCGTCGAAACCTATTGATCTATGGGCTGGGTGGAATCATCGCGCCGTTTGTCGGCATTAAGCTGATCGATTTGCTGATCACCTGGCTTCACCTGGCTTGAGGCACAGCCGCATGAAGAAACAACTGCTGATTTCGATCTGGATGACCCTGGCGACGACCGTGCTTCTCGGGATTATCTACCCGCTCGTTGTCACCGGGCTGGCACAAGTGATATTCCCCCGCCAGGCCAACGGAGAATTGATTCGCATCGGAGGGAAAACGATCGGCTCGCATCTGTTCGGCCAGCCATTTACTTCGCCCGGATATTTCCACTCGCGGCCGTCTGCGGCAGGACCGGCAGGGTACGATGGCATCGCTTCGGGCGGCTCCAATCTTGGCCCCACGAACAAGGCGTTGCTGGATCGGGTCCGCGCCGATATCCAGAGGCTGCACAGCGAGAATCCCGATGCCCCCGTCCCTATTGACCTGGTAACAGCCTCGGGCTCCGGCCTCGACCCTCAGATTTCGTTGGCAGCGGCGGAGTTTCAAGTCCCCCGCGTCGCCCGGGAGCGTCGGATGAATGAGGACGATTTGCGCGTTCTAGTGAAAAAGCACACGGAGGGCCGTCAACTGGGCCTTCTTGGTGAGCCACGCGTCAACGTGCTGGAATTGAATTTAGACCTCGACGCGACTCGTCCCAGGCAGTAAAGGAAGCTAGCGCGCGGAAGTACTCTTCTCGGATTGGGCATCGCGAGGCGCTTCGAAGCGGTAACCCACCCAAGGTTCGGTCTGAATGTAGCGAGGATGCCGGGGATCCGGCTCGATTTTTTTCCGCAATTGATTGATGAACACGCGCAGGTATTCCGTTTCCTCGCCGTAGTCCGGACCCCACACCACCTGTAATAGGCGCCGGTGCGCAAGCGCCTTGCCCTTGTTCGCGACCAGCAGACGCAAGAGATCGAACTCCTTCGGAGTGAGGCGAACGGGCTGGCCCTTCACCGTGACGACTCGTTTGTCGAAATCAATGGTCAGGTCTTTCGAGACAAACGCTGGTTCGGACTCGGTCAAAGTAGTGCGGCGGAGTGCAGCCCGGATGCGCGCCAGCAGTTCTTCCACCCCAAACGGTTTCACGACGTAATCGTCGGCGCCGGCATCGAGCGCCGAGACCTTGTCCCGCTCCGTATTCCGCACGGTGAGCATGATGATCGGCACGTCGCTGCCCCTCCGGATTTCGCGGCATGTCTCCAAGCCATCCAGGCCCGGCATATTTATGTCCACCAGGACCAAGTCAGCGCGCACGTTCCGAATCTTTTCAAGCGCTTCCTCCCCGCTGCGCGCTTCCACGATGGAGTACCCCGCCGCGGTCAGAGTCGTGCGCATGACACGCCGGATCTGGGGCTCGTCATCTACCACAAGGATCGTAGTGGAATTCATTGCGGTCCCGTGCTCCCCCGAACAACCGGTAAAGTGAACGAAAAGACGGAGCCGTGCCCCAACTGGCTGGTCACGCTGATCGAGCCGCCGTGCCCTTCCACAATGGCCTTGGCAATGGGCAATCCCATGCCGGTCCCTTGGACGCGATACCTTTGATCTTTGCCACGATAGAACTTTTCGAAGATGAGGCTTTGCTCGGGATCGTCAATCCCGCTGCCGCGGTCGGCCACACTCGTCACGATAGTCTCGCCGCTCAATTCCGCGGTGACAGTAATGGGCTGCTCTTGCGGCGAGTAGTGGTTTGCGTTCTCCAGCAGGTGGACCAGAACCTCTTTGGCCCGCTCCAGGTCTACGCGGACGCTTGGAAGACCGGAATGCACTTCCACCCGGACGGTGCGCGCGCCTAAGGCACTTTTGCACTTCTCCAGCGCCGATCTGATCACATCTTCAATCGAATGCGGCTCCAGCTTGAGCACAACTTCACCCGCGTCCAATCGGCTCATCTCCGCCGCTTCACCGACCAGACGGTTCAGCCGGTCGCTCTCTTCATTGATGATGGTTAGCAGCTCTTGCCGCTGAGCCGCGCTCAGCGCCGGGTTGGAAAGCAAGCTCGTGACGGAAGCCTTGATGGAAGTGAGCGGCGTCCTCAGATCGTGAGTCACCGAATCGAGCAATGCAGTGCGCAAGCGCTCGCCCTCACGGGCTGCTTCAGTCTGTCCCAGTTGCTCGATGGCCCGCGCCCGCTCGATTGCAATGGCCACCAGCGTGCCCAGCGCTTCAAGAGTCTGCCGCGAAAGCACGGCTCCAGAAATCCCCAGGCTGCCGATGGCTCGCACGCCGAGACGCACGGGGACCAGGCACAGACTGCTCGGGGCGTCAATTTCCGGCTCTTCCCGCGCGACGACCGCCTTCAACCTCTCCACTTCCAGTCGCGGGATTTCCAGGCCGGAACGATACACCTTTTGCTTGTTCGCCAGGAACAGCGCGGCGGCGCCCATTTCAAACACTTCCACAATTTGCATTGGGATGCGGTTCAACAACTCGATGACGTTGCCGGTCTCGAGCAATTGTTGGCTGAATCGGTAGAGTCTTTCGATCTCTCGCCTTCGGGCGGAAGCGTCCTCGGCTCGTTGCCGCGCGCGAGAAGAGAGGTGGCTGGCAATCACCGATACCGTCAGAAACGCGCCTAGCGCAATCCAATTCTGAGGGTCTGCGATGGTAAACGTACCGATCGGAGGCAAGAAATAGTAGTTAAAGGCCAGCACGGCCGCAACGGACATGACGACAGCCACCGCCAGCCCCCAAACGGTCGAAACCGCCAAAATTGCCAGAAGATAAGCCAGCGCAACCGTTGTGGCATTTACATGCAGCACCCGGAAGCAGACAAACGTAATCCCGAGCACAGTGCCCACAGCCAGGACAAACCGCAGGAATCGGGTTGGCCGGCGCTTCGCCACAGGGCCATTCTAACGTAGCATTCCGAGGGCCTGTGGAAGAGAATATGCACATGCCGAAGACTCCCGAGCAGTGGCTGGCTGAAGCGTCGCCACCGGAGAAGACCAAGGGGACTCTAAAGCTTTTTCTGGGCTACGCCCCCGGAGTCGGCAAAACGTACAGCATGCTGAGCGAGGCGATCCGCCGGCACAGCCGCGGCGAGGATGTGGTCGTCGGGGTTGTTGAAACCCACGGTCGCAAAGCCATTGCGGATCTTGCCGCGCAACTCGAAATCGTCCCTCGCCGAAGCCTGGAATACAAAGGCACGCTCTTTGAAGAAATGGACGTGGACGCGATTGTGGCCCGCCGGCCTGAAGTGGTTGTGGTGGACGAGCTCGCGCACACGAACATCCCCGGCAGCAAGCACCGGAAACGCTACGAAGACATCCTTGAGCTTCTGGAGATGAAGCTCGATGTCCTCTCCACGGTGAACATCCAACATATCGAGAGTATTGCGCCGACCGTTCGGTCGATCACGGGAATCACGGTGCGCGAGACCGTGCCCGATTGGGTGCTCCAGGTCGCCACGGAAACCGTCATGGTGGACCTCACCCCCGAAGCCCTTCAGAACCGCATGAAGCGCGGCGACGTCTACACCCGCGAGAAAGTGGATCAGGCGCTGAAGAATTTCTTCCGTCGCGGCAACTTGATCGCGCTGCGTGAGCTTGCCCTGCGACAGGTCGCGGAGCAGGTGGACCGGAGCCTGGAATCCTACATGGAGCTGAAGGACATCCGGGAAACCTGGCCGGTACGCGAGCGGATCGCGGTGTGCTTCAGCTCAAATCCCAAGGCTCAATATCTTATCGCCCGGGCCGCTCGGATGGCGCGCCGCATGGACGCCGAACTCTACGCCGTGCATGTGAGTATTGGCCAGGACTCCAGCGACCAGGATCAGAAAACGCTTGCCGCCAACCGTCAGTTTGCCGAGAGTTTGGGCGCCAAAGTGGTGTCCTTGAATGGCGCCACTGTCGCCCATGCGACAGCCGTATTCGTCCGCGAGAAGCACATCACGCAGGTGATTTTCGGAAGATCTGCGGTCGAGGGATGGCGAAAATTCCTCTACATGACTGCCATTAACCGCTTCCTGCGTGATGCCCCGGCCGTGGACGTCCACATCGTAACGCAAGAGCCCGACTGACTCGCTCTGATCGGGGCCCACATAGGAAGGTCTCCAGGCAAGACGGTGAATCAAGCTGAGGAACGTCTGGCGGCAAGAGTTACTGGACCCAAATGGACCCAAGGTGAAGAATGGCACTATCCCGGGGTCAGCACAAGACGTGCAGATTCAATGAGAAAGTGGCGCGCCTGAGAGGATTTGAACCTCCGACCTCTGGTTCCGTAGACCAGCGCTCTATCCAACTGAGCTACAGGGGCGCAGCGTGCCCCTGACCTGGTCGGGGCATTCAACAGCAGCAAGCAGTGAAATTGTGACGCGATTCGCGGCCGTGGGCGGCCAGCGGCTGTTTGAGCACCTGCGGTGCCTCGCTGTGGCTACTGGGAGGGGGGGCATTTCCTTCGGACACCTGTGGTCTCGGCCTTGAGTCCTCACCCAGCAAGAGCGAAAAGCCGTCTGACGCCGCCGGAGACACCGACCAAATGCGAAAAAATCTTGGGTGAATTTTTCAGTGAGGAAAGCAGGCCTTTGGCGAGCCGAGGGTGGTCCGCGATCCAGAGGACCATCTGCGTGAGCATCTGATAATCCCGCAGCATACGCTGGCGTTCGCGGTCGAATTTCCAGAGCCACCTCTCTTGCGTTCCCAGGCGGCCAACGATGTACTCGACGAGAAGCTCGGCGGACATCAGCGCCTGTGTCATCCCACCGCCGGTGATCGGATCGAGGAACCCGGCTGCATCACCGAGCAGGGCCACTCCCGGCGCCACGCCAATCCGCGCGCCGCCGCTGAGCGGCGAGCTGCCCATCAACGAACTAATCTGTTCTGCGCCTTCCATCAGCGATGCGAGACGTGGCTCAGCGCGCCGCCAGCGATGGAATGCAAATTCGGTAGAGGCTCCCCAAACCTCGGAGTCGGCTAACGCTGCGACGAGCAATTCCCCTTCCGGCAGCGGCGCCACGTAAAGCTCGCATCCGCGACCCACGAAAACATCCACCCACGGAGGTTGTGCTTGACCGGGCGCAAGCCGAAAGTGCGCGCGGATCCCTAGCCGTTTACGGCGGGGCGGAACATCCAGGCCCAACTGATGACGAATCCGCGAATGCACGCCGTCGGCCGCAACCACTAGCCGCGCGCGACGCGGCTCGCCGGCTACGATTAAGCCAGTAACTCGTCCGTTCTCGGAGAGCGGTGCTTCCACCAAAGTACCGGTGTGCGCAGTCACGCCAGGAGTTACCGTGGCGGCCTGAAACAGGGCATAGTCCAAACGCTTGCGCCGTTGTGCGCGGCCAGCGACGGGTACCCCGGCAATCTCGGGAAAGCGACCTTCGGCGGTGCGATCCCCGAGATGATAGCGAACGCCGTAGAACGGAGCGCCACCTACTGCCTCTGCCAAGCCCAACCGCTGCAGAACGGCCACTCCGGCCGGCATCAGCCCTTCACCGCATGGCTTTTCCCGAGGAAACCGCGCACGCTCGAAGAGTTCGACCGTCAGACCACGGCGCCCAAGCAGAATCGCAAGCGCGGAACCCGCGATGCCGCCGCCGGCGATAAGCACATCCCCCATGGCTTTCTTCTTACCTTTCCGGGCGCACGCTTTGCGTCCGACGATCTGCTGATCCGGGTTCGTTTGAAAAGAACCGCGGTAAAAAGCGCGGCTTCGTTGCCATCGTTGCCCGATACGTCGGATCGGCCAACAGAATTCGCTCTTCCACTTCAAGGCGCCGATGCAGGACCCAGAGGTTGAGGGTGGAGGCCCAGAGGGCGGTCAGCCAAGCCGTGTGAATCAGCGGCAAAGCCATTAGCTCGACAAGAACCGCGAGGTAATTGGGATGGCGAACCCAGCGATACGGACCGCGAATGACGATGCCCAACTGCGTCGAATCCATCACCTCAACGTTCCAGTGCTCCGCCAAGGTGGCGATCACCCACCATCGCAAGGCATTCGCAAGAAGGAACAGGACGTCCATCACCAGGGCGAGGGCGGGGATCAGCGGCCGGCGCAGAAGCAGCACCTCCAAAGCTGCGGAAATCAGAACCCCGGCGTGCAGCAGAACCATCCACGGAAAATGCGGCTCGGGCACTTTCACTGCGCCCCGCGCGGCCAGGCGGTGCTGGTTACGCGCCGAGAGCCGGCTCTCGACTAGGCGGCCCAGAGCAACCGCAAAGAGCAACACGAAGTACGCGGTTTGGCTCACGCCCATTGCAGTAGGACCATCTCCGCACTGAAGCCAGGTCCGAAGGCGGCCAGCAAGCCGTAGTCCCCGGTGTTCCCGTTTTTTTTGGTTAAATGTTCGTGAAGCACGAACAACACTGACGCACTCGAAAGATTGCCGTATTCGCTCAACACATCCCAGGAGAATTGCGTATCGGGGCGGCTAAGGCCTAGTTCTTCTTCCATGTAGAGGAGCAGTTTCTGTCCACCCGGGTGAAGAACGAACCGAGAGATCTTCTCCAAACTCAGGGAATGGCGACTGAGAAAGGAGGTTACTAACTCCTTGATTTTTTCCTGGATCATCTGCGGCACATCTTTGGAAAGCACGATATGGAAACCGCTTTCCTTGAGATCGAAGCCCATCGCGTCTAGCGATTGGGGGAAGAGATAGCTGTGCGTATCCAGGATGCGCGGTCCATGTGCAGGGCGGCCGGTAACAACGGCTGCAGCAGCGCCATCACCGAAAAGCACGCTGGAGATAAGATTGGCCTGTGAAAAGTTCTCTCGCTGAAACGTAAGACTTGGCAGTTCGACTGCGAGAACTAGGACACTGGCATCCGGAAACGCCCGAATGTATTCTCTGGCGCGGGAGAGCGCCGCGGCTCCCGCCGCGCAACCTAACTCGGTGATGGGGAGTCGCCGAACATCGGAGCGGAACCCCAAATCATTGATCAGATACGCGTCAAGCGATGGGATCATTACTCCGGTGCAGGAAACAGTGATGATCAGATCCATGTCTGCGGGCCTTATGCCGGCTCTTGTCATGCTCTCGCAAGCGGCTTGCCGCCCCAGTCGCACCGCGTGTTCCTGGTATTCCCGGCTGATCTGACTCAAAGGCCGCGGCTGGATGATGTAATCAACGGGATGAATGCAGTAACGGCGCTTCACTTGCGAGTTGTCCACGATAGCCATCATGGCTTCCAGCCGGCTCGGCTCTAGCGGGTAAACATGGTTGAGGTAGGCTTTTACTTCTTCGCGAGTCACAACGTAGGGGGGCACCACGGTGGCGGTCGCTGCAATCGTGGCGCCGACATCACGCAGCTCGTCAGGCTTACTGGAGGCAGTCTTTTTTTCCAAACTGAATGTCCCTTCTTACTTTGCGCGATTATAGTTTGGGGAGCTACTCGCGGCAGAGCCCGCGCCTCTGCTTGATTTATTTCGCTAGAGTGATGTCAAACTCAATTTTGACTTCATCTTTAACTTTCACTGTGCCGCCGGCGATGCTGACGGGAGCAATACCGAAGTCGCGTTGTTTGAGCGTCGCGGAGCCTCGGTAGTGGCCGTCTCTGAGTGCGACCTGCACAGCCACGGGACGGGTTTGGCCATGGAGGGTCAGATTTCCCCGGACTGTCCAGTGGTCGGCGCCCATCTTCTCTATCGCGGTAGACCGAAACGAGATTTCGGGGAAGCGACTGCCATCGAGAACTTGGGGGCCATCCATTGTTTTCTGAACCTCGGCTCGCTTGTCCGCGGAAAGCCCCGGATCCAAAACGCGGAGCTTGCGCGCGTCCACAAGCAGAGTGACACTTGAACTCTCAGAGAGTTCGACGCGACCCTGAGCGATGGGCGCTTCAATTTCGTGATTATGCGCGAAGGCAGAAAACAAACCGGACTTGAAGACGCGAATCTTCAACACCGAGCGTCTGACGTCGACCGCGCGCATCTCACTCTGGGCGGCAACACCGACTACGCTCGCCAAACCAACTGCTAGAACCCCAACCTTCAGGTTCTTGCAACGCATGAGACCTCTTTCTGCCGATTCCTGGGTGGGCGCTCGCCCAATGTATCATGCCCTCTAATTAGGATGCTGAGAGCGGCTCTCTGGTGGGCCAGAAAGCGGTACCGACTGGCCCAGTCAGCTGAACATAGGAGGGAGGCTTCTGTCCAATTGCGTCTAAAGCATATGACGCTTGGCTCTTGCTCCGGATGACTTGCTCGTATTCATTCAAAATATTCGGGCCCCCCTCAGGTTTCGGAACGACGTTTTCGCGGAACGCAGAAGGATTCACTTCCGACCCGCCTGTGCCTTTGGAGTTGGACAGCCGATCAAATATGTGATCGGGATAGGCAAGTTACCGCTCATTTCCTCCCCTATGTCCCATTTATATGCATTTGCAGAAAGCCGTTCGGTAAGTTCTGCGAGCTCCTGGGGAGAATACGTACGTATACAGGACACGACTCCATCGAACAGCAAGACAAATGGAACTATGGGAATCAAGTAGGTCCATATCAAACGGGACCACCGGAACGGACGCATGAACGGTATGACTATAAGCGCTACGACCGGCACCAGGCAGGCGAGGAAGATGGTAAGGGGATGTCGCCGTGCGATCTCGAAGATGCCGATTCCTTGTTGAGTGTCGACGACATTTTGGAGAATGACGCGAGCTTCCTGAGGCGGGAAGTGGTGGAAGGACGTAAAAAGTGTCCGAAATCCCTTTAATTCGCTCGGGATTTGCGTGGCGTCAGTCGGGCTTGCATGGAAATTGATTTTGCTCTGGGAGACCGCTCTCGCATGTTCGAATGCTCCGACATTCGGATATTTGTCAGTCAAATAAATGTCAACAGGAAATTTCTCGTCTTCTTCAAAGACTTGATACAGCCGGAGCCACGGCCCGCCGCCGCCCGAACAAATGTCCACGACGTGGTGCGTTCTCGCAATCTCAAGCGCGTTTCGCAGGTGTGGAACAATGGGTTTATAGAGATTCCCAAGATTCACGATGAACTGGAGTGCGTCGGTAGTGGCGTCTCGCAGAGACCTGGGGAGCCAGGTCTGGTCGAGAATCTCGATGAACTGCACCCGCCGCATTGGAGGCACTCTCTTGGAATTGTATACTCTCATCCAATACAGCGGGTACAGCCCGCCGCTGGCCGCAGTGCCCCCTGCGATCGTCTTACTCAAACGACCGCTGAGACTTTGATGGCAGCGAGAAGCCATGAAAAGGTTAGAGTGCAAGATTCTGTTCCCAAGTGTTCGCAAATCGGAGGGTGAACCGGAGAAGGGGAGTTGGGTAATCTGATGAGAAGAAACAAGTGGCGCGCCTGAGAGGATTTGAACCTCCGACCTCTGGTTCCGGAGACCATTTCCAGCGATTTAGGTAACTTGTTGAACGGAAGGCAGAAAGCCCTGCAACCCTCTCAGGTTCAACCAGTTCAGTAGTTGTGGCAAGTTGGTTTGAGATGTGGCGAGATGCGCCAAGATGTATGAGAGGTCCCCACAAAAGTCCCCACAGTTGACGATTCTCAATCTTCGCTCTGCGTGCTCGCCGACAACCCCAACGCACTGGTATATGTGCCGAAAAGCGTCTGCAGGGTTTTGAAATAGACTAGCGGCTATCCTGGAAAACGCTCGCAACAATCAGACATAACTCTTCAAGCCATTGCGAGCGGAATGGAAGGGTTCGGAAGGAAATCCTTTCGGCTCACTTGTCCGGTAAGCCGACCGGCTGCGCGGAAAGACAGATGTCTGCTTGTGTGCATATTAGAACAGACAGGCAAGCCCGACCTCACGTAGACTTAATTTGACACGGATTTTCAAGGGAAATTCCGGGTTAAAAGCGTCTAGCCCGTGAGGGAAAGAAACCACAGGCATAGAACGGGAGGAGACTGGTCATGACGACGAAAAACACAGGATTGGTTGAGACAGTAAAGAATGGCATTGTGGGCGCGGTCAAAGGGACCGGCGACATTGCCAAAGTGACGGTGGATACCGTCAGCAACACACTCTCCACAACCCTCAAGGATGCTGGTAAGGTGGGCACGTCGGCGACCGAAGCGATTAGCGACGTGGCGGGCGGCGCGATCCGTGGCGCCGCACACGTGGGCGCCCACTTGGGGCAGGCCGCGGAAGGAACCGTGATCGGCGTGCTGCGCGGGACCAAACATGTCGGCAACGAGGCGATCGACACCATAGGCCATACGGCCGGGGCGGTGATCGACCACACGGCTGCGGTAGGCGGCAACCTGGAACATGCCACGACTGGTTTGGTGACTGGGGCAGTCCATTCCGCCAAGGACATTGGCGTGAGCGCGGAGGACGCCGCCTCGGCCGCAGCTCATGGGGCATTGAAAGCAGCCGACAAAACTGGTTCGACGGCCCTGGAGACGGTTCGTCATGCGGCGACCCAGACGATCTCCGGCGTCAAAGTCGTGCTGAAAGAACCGTTCAAGAGCGCAAAGAGCGCTTAATCCTCTCCTGCATCTGTGCGTATTTGGTGGCACCAGGGGGCTACAGGCCACCGGGGCAGGCGGCCTGTAGCCGAGCGCTGAGTGCGGACGCAGTGTGTTGTACACCACCCGCCATTTCTCGATTACGATCTGCGCCTCCTTCAGCGACTAGAAAATCTCCCTCCGCCATCGTGAGCCTTCCTCAGCTAAGGCAACCTTGCCGAGCCAAAAGGAAGGATTCTGGCACCTGTTTGCGAGAAGTCAACTTATCGTGACGTTGGTCGCTGTCTCGATTGGTTGCGCTTGCAATAGGATCTGTTTTGGCAGACGATGCAAATCGTATTTGAACCCGCCTGATTCGACTTCGGCCGGAGGCAGAGAAAATGGGACTTATCTACTGGATTGTAGTTGGGCTCATCGCGGGCTGGCTTGCGGGAAAAGTGATGAAGGGGGGCGGCTACGGCGTTTTGGTCGACATTATCCTCGGCATTCTCGGCGGCATCGTCGGAGGTTGGGTTTTTGGAATGCTCGGAATTTGGCCGGGAGGGGGAATCATCGGCTCCATTATCGTGGCCTTCATTGGTGCAGTGATCTTGGTCTGGATATCACGGCTGTTGAAAAGAGCCTGAGCCTTCACACGGAGACGCGTTGCTCTGTTTGTAATATTGTACCGGAGCACCTTTGCCCGCGAGAAGCGACCGTCTGTGCACCCGTAAGATCGTTCCAGTCGTTTCACGGTAGGTGCTTGCTTACCAATCTACCGGTGCAAAAAGGAAACCTTTCGGATCACTTCCGGGAAAAGCACGATGGTGCGCGATCATGCGTCCACACGGACTGCTGTATTCCGGTGATTCCTTTTCCCGTAATAAAGAGATGAGGTTTAAACCTCTTGACAATTCTCGCGCCGCGGTGCCATCATTTCGCGCGTCCCCCGTTTTTCGGTTGCCGACCCTTGCAATATTCAGTGCGTCGTACGAAAACGTGACAGCAGCTCACCCAAGAGATACGTGAGCCTGAGATGTCGCCCAGCCCGTCCAAAGATCGACGGATTCAAAGGATCAAGCCAACTAAATGAGGTAATGGGGAAGAAGGCCTCTATGATCGGTAACCGCCGCCGCCACGCTCGGCAAGTAGTCAACTCGCCGGTATATGTTGCGCTAGGTTCGAGCAGTGGCGGCCTCCTTTACGACATCAGCGAAGGCGGATTGGCAGTGGACATAGTAGGGCCTAAGCTGACCGACGAGCTGATCGACCTTGGGTTCGAAATGCCCGAAACCGAGCGACACTTCGAAGCCAGCGGCCAAACAACCTGGAAAAAAGAGCCGGGGAGCAGAGCGGGGCTGAAATTCGTGAATTTGCCGGAGGCATCCCACCAGCAGATCAAAGAGTGGCTCTCGGTAAGGGCAATCCCCGGCGGATTCGGGGACATCGCATCTCCCAGCGATGCCGCGAAAACAAAGTGGTTCGATCCCCCATCCATGCAGCGAGAGACTCTGAGTGAGGCTCCTGTTCCAGGGTCAGCCGCTGAAGTGTCGCAAGTATTGGCGAACGATGCCGCTGCTCCTGAGTACACAGATGCTCGCCCGACCGCGTTTACAACGCTGGGCTCCTCCTCCGCCGGCGAAGGCACGGTTTCTCGCTCCGAAGGAAACTACGAAGTAACCGATTTACGCCATTCCCTGTTCCATCGGTCCGCAGTTCGTAAAAGCAGGCTCAAACTCGGGCAGGCCCTTCTTGAGGAACTCAGGGCTTCGAGGCAATGGTTCATCGATGAGACCAAGAAGCAGTTAGCCAGTATGATCCAGGCTTCGCTGGAGTCCTTGACCGAAGCTACCACCGAGCAGGCTCGCAACCAGCTAACTCAATGGTTTCAGGAGCAAGCCCAAATTGCTTGCCGGAACGCAGATGCGGCCGTGCAATCCGTCGATCTCGCTGCAAAAGAGGCTGTCGCCCAGCTGCAAGCGGCTCACCAGAAGATGGAAGCCAGCCTCAAGAGCCACGCTGAGGACCACCAGAAAAGACTGGCAGAACTGTCCTCTGTTATCGAAGAGCTGCCGGGCGCCCTGCAGCATCTCCAGCAGAAGACCACGAAAGAGGTAGAGGACGAACTCGAGAAGGTCGCTAAGGACCTGTTAAACCGCTCAGCCAAGCAGCTTCAGGAGCAAGCCGATGTTGTTGCGGAGGCGTTGGGCGAGGAACTCAGGACTTCGATCAGTTTACTGTCGGAGGTACTAAAGCCGTCAAGCCGGCCCGTTGCCCCCGCAGCGATGGCCGAGCCGAAGGAGAAAGAACAGCCGGTTGAATCTGATTCTTCTGTCCGTCCAGCCACTCCCATCAGGGAGAGCACCACGCCAATCGCAGTGCCACCTTCTTTCGGTGATTCCCGGGTTCCTCGGAGACAGACAAGCGTTTGGCGATTTTACCATTCGACCATTCTTCGACTTTCTGAAATCCTGAGAGCCGCACAGGATGAACTAGGAGAATGGGTTGCCCGCGCTCGTCAACTTCGCCGGACATTGATTTTTGCCTTCAATCTCCCCCGCCCGCAAGAACGAGCAAGAACTGTCGTTGCCAGCTCACCACCAGCTCCGTCGGCGTCTTCCAACGACATCAGGGCCCAACTGCGCACAAGCGCTCTGGCCGTGGCCGATTCGGCGGCCGAGGAGCAACGCGTCGATTCAGTTCCGCCTGCGGTTCAGGTTGTTCCCGTCGGCGAAGGCGATCTGCCGGCCGCGAAGGCCTCCGACTCCACTGCCTCTCGCAGCCACCTTGACGCCTCTGGGCCGCTGGCGATTCGGTCGCACGAGAACTCTTGGGAAGCCGGGATTCCGGAAAGTTGGCTCGATCAGCGCGCCGCAACAGAGCCCGCTGCCGCCAATCGCTTCCCGCGCCGCAGGTTGATTCTTGCTGGCGTTTCCATTTGTCTGTTCCTCCTGGTGCCAGTAGCAGCGTGGTTCGCTCTTCGTCGTCACTCTGGAAGCAAGCCTGTAGCGGTCAACTCGGGCGCTGTTCCTGCCCAGGCATCCTCGGAATCAGCCGCCGCGCCGAGCGCGGAACCCGCGCCCAAGCCTGCTGCATCGGCGACGCAAGTCAGCGCACAAACCCAGGCGATGGTGGCCACAGTTCCTGGCTCGCGTCAGCCGCCCAAAGACTCGACCAATGTCCCGAGCGCGCCGGCAGCTCCCGGAAAACCTGCCAGTCCACGGGCAAAGCCTGAGATGCGTCTGGGCACACTGACTGTCCCCGCCGTGGCGCCCGCGCAAAACAAGGTTGCAAGAGAGGAGCCACTGCCCGCAGTCGTCGACAGCGAAGTTCCCGGCGCTGTGCCAGGCGGCCAGCCCGGAGGGATTATCGGAATCCTTTCCAAAGGCTCGGCGGCGTCTGCCCAAAGTTCGCAGCATGGTGGGCAGGTCGTGCGGCCGCGCCTGACTTCTTCGGTCAAGCCCGACTATCCTCCTTTGGCCAGGCTGCAGAGGGTGGAGGGCGACGTCGTCATCCAGGCGGAGATTAGCGCGACGGGCAGCGTGGGTCTCCTGAAGGTAGTCTCGGGTCCTGCACTCTTGCAACAAGCAGCCATGGAGGCGCTGCGGAAGTGGAAATACGAGCCAGCAAGACTCAATGATCAGCCAATCGCTCTCCAAGTGCTGGTCACGATAAGGTTCCGCATCAAGTAGCCCCGCCCGCCTTTTTTGAGGCCTGTGTAGCGGCGGCTTTACGCCGCCATGCTTCCTTACCCCGCCGCCCTCAGCTATCGGCCGCATGCTTGTTCAATTATCCCGCCTTAGATGATTGCACCAACGAGGAGCAGGCGGCCCTCCTCGTGGACGGGACGAATCTGCAGGAACCCTTGGGTGGGCACTAGTGTAACAGCAGCCTCGGCAACGCGGAGAGCCGGCCCAGGTGAAGAATCGTAGTAAGGTGGTGCCCTGGAAGAACTTATGGGCCGCTCCAGAATGGTTTCAGGCTGATTCCGGCACAACCTGATGTGTCTGAGAAAGCGGTAAGCCGACTTTTAGGCGCGATTCGAGAGTGATCCGTTGAACGAACTTGGTATTGCTGGTGCGGAGGGGGACTTCACACCCAGTTCGCTGCCCTGTCACGGAGCCTCACTTTGGACTCCAAGGTTTTCTGTGTATAATACATAATTAACGAACAACCCTTTGTTTTGACGCGACAGCGCAGGGGGAGGAATGAAAACCTTTAAATCCTGTAACAGTGGGAGAGGTTCTCAGGGCGCCATTGTCGCTGTGCTTCTTCTGGTGGTTCTCGGAGGGACGATCTACTATTTTTATACGCGGAGTGCGTCTCTTCAAAACGCATTCCACTCCGTCAAAGAATCATCGCAAGATGCGGCTACCACATCCAAGGTGCGCACTGCCCTGCTTCTGTCGAAGCATGTATCTGCCTTTGACCTCAAGGTGGAGACGAGGCAAGGAGAAGTCACCCTGACCGGCCAGGTACCCTCAGAAGAAATCAAAGCTGTGGCTGGAGCCATTGCCCAGGATACGTCGGGCGTAAGACAAGTGCATAACGACTTGGCCGTCAACCCATCCGCAGAGCGGAATCCTGAAATGGAACGCCTCAGAGGCCGGGTGGCCGATCTGGAGATCAAGACAATCATCAGCGATGCCCTATTGAAAAGTACGGAACTAAAAGGCCAAGCGATCGAGGCGCAGGTCAGCAAACGAGTGGTAACTTTAAACGGAACTGTGAAAACAGCAAGTCAGAAATACGCGGCTCAGCAAATCGCTTGGCAGGTTCCGGGCGTGCAGGAAGTGATCAATAATCTGACCGTGACGGAGGCTCAAGCCGCGCCCGAGAGTGCTGATGAGAAACTTGCACGCCGGGTGGAATTTGAATTGTATTCTACAAGAGCAATTTCTCTAAAGAACGTGCAAATATATTCGCAGAACGGCACTGTCACTCTCACCGGCAGTGTTACGTCACGGGCGGAAAAACTCCTGGCGGAAAAGATAGCCCAGTCAGTTGAAGGTGTTCGAAAAGTCGTGAATAATCTGGCTGCACTACAGGAGATTTAACTTTAATTTCCTGCGTCAATCATGGCGGCAAGTTTGTAAGCACGTGCGAACACCCGTGTATGGTGTGAAGGCGGTTTTTCTACCACGTGGAATGAGAGAGAGTCAGGCTCAAGAAGGTTAGAAGCCTGCGGAGATGAGCTGAAACGCAACCATTTTTGAACTGGTCAAAAGCCATCAAGACCTGCGGGGGATGGTATTTTTCTGCGCGGGCCTATACGTATCAACCGCCCGACGAGAGTGGGCCGCGTCAGGGAGTGCAGCGTTTGACCACCTAATCGGAAGCATATAGTAGACTCTGCCTGATGTGGGTTCGCAGGATTGACAGAAGACAGTGTGGCTCATATGTTGCTGCCAGAGGAAGCCACCAGCCTGAAGTTTTTTGATCTCTTACTAAAATTTCCAATCTATAAAGCAGGGCGCAACGCTTCTACCTGTCGTTTCTGCTTGTATATCTGTCCGTAGTCTGGGGCTCGTATTTCGCGCCTCAAAGGCGTGCATTGCATCCATTGTTGTTGGGGACAATCCAATAACGATGCGTTCCTCAAATTCTCGTTTCATAATACGGCCATGGTAGAATGTGTCGGGTCCAGGCTGTTTGCAGTTCTACTGGCCTGCGCCGCCCTGCTCCAGCCAATAGCGCTACCCGTAGATACCGTACCTGTGCGCCACACGGAAGGCGTATCGCATGGCTTTCTTGTGCTGCGGACGCTTAAAGGCAGTCTCATTGCCGACGGTCAGCTGGCGCAGGATGCAATGGGCGATCACGTAACGAACCATCTGACGTTTCGCTTCAAAGATGGTTCGATCTATGAGGAAACGACCATATTTTCTCAGCGCGGCGTATTCCGACTCTTGAGCGACCGCCTCGTTCAAAAAGGTCCGTCGTTCAAACATCCGATGGAGACGTCGATCGACACTTCCACCGGCCAAGTCACCGTCCACTACACAAATAACAATGGCAAAGAGAAAATGTTGACCCAGCGGCTTGAATTGCCTCCAGACGTTGCCAACGGCTTGCTTTTCACCCTGCTGAAAAACATTCAACCGAGTGCGCCGCGAACGACAGTGTCAAGCGTGGCGATCACACCAAAGCCACGGCTGGTCAAGCTTGCGATCCTTCCAGTAGGCCAGGAACCGTTCTCGATTGGTAGCCACCAACATAAAGCTTGGCACTACGTTGTGAAGGTCGAAATCGGAGGTGCCGCCGGGTTGCTGGCGCATCTGCTAGGGAAGCAGCCCCCCGATGCACACGTGTGGGTTCTCGCCGGCGAAGCCCCGGACTTCGTCAAGTTTAAAGGCCAACTTTACGCGGGCGGCCCAATTTGGGAGATCCAGCTGGCAAGTGCCGGCATCTTCTAAAGGTTTCAACACAGTTGCATTGCACCAACTCGGAAGTCGACCGACCAAAAGCGAAAAGGAGGAACGCTAATCGTCAACAGGAGTCAGAAGTCATAAACGAGAATATTACATGTGCGGCGGCAGAGCTCTCGCGCGTAGTCGGTCCAGATACCTTGCCCCCAGTAGCGATAGCAGCTCGTCTGAGTTAGGAG
>Ga0207646_10000089_pt1 | contig 123558 bp, 134 predicted proteins | sample KBSK5502metaG_FD_184343 | JGI IMG/M metagenome (GOLD analysis project Ga0207646, IMG submission 184343) | Corn, switchgrass and miscanthus rhizosphere microbial communities from Kellogg Biological Station, Michigan, USA - KBS K5-50-2 metaG... | ecosystem: Host-associated > Plants > Roots >...
TGTTGTACAGGGGCTCCATGTTGTTCGTGTCGAAGAAGGCGCCCTGCTTGGTGCCCTGGCTCTGGATGAAGGCGGACGCGATGGAGCTGTACATCCAGTAGGACTGCGCGCTGCGCTTCATCGCCAGACAGGATCCGTAGTCGGGCTTGCCATCACCGTTCAGGTCCTTGCCCTGGAAATGCTGCGCGATGCTGATGTAGTCGTCCCAGGTCTGCGGCGGCTGTAGGCCATCCTTCTGGAGAAGGTCGGTCCGGTAGTAGACCATCTGAAAGTCGCCGTCGAGCGGGATCGTGTAGATATGCCCCTTGTAGTTGGCGCTGAAGTCGCGGAAGAACGGCGCGATGTCGGTCCACTGCAGGGCGGAGTCGGCCTGGATGCGGGGGCCGAGTTCCTCGAGGTAGCCAGGCGGCGCGTAGTCGCCCAGCCATTGCGGGTCGAACACCGTCGCGTCGTAAGAGTTCGTCTTGGTCGCAAAGTCGGTCAGAAGCTTTTGATAGAGGTCGGAGAAGGGAACGGTTATGACCTCGATCTTCGCGCCGGTCAGCCGCTCGAAGTCAGGCCCACGCCGCTGCAGCGGCTCGGCGATCTGCGGGCCGGTGAAGGTCAAAACGCGGACGGTGACGCCGCTGAACTTGTTGTTCGAGGAAGTGTTCGACGTTCCATTCGAACAGGCCGCCATTAAGGCGGCGGCCAGTGCCAGGACAAGGGCTCTCGCCAGCTGTCGGCTCATCTGCTCATTTCCCCTATCAATCTGCGTGTGCCGGGTGGCCGGAAACGCCACGAATATGGGATGTTTAGCTCGTTGTCGCTGGTTTGTCAAGCTCCAAATCGCTTGTTTGGCCCCTATTCATCCGATGTCTCGGCCTCCAGGCGCCTGCAAAGCGAAGCTCTCAAGAAGGCGGTGGAAGACCCCCACCAGCACCGCCAAGGGGGCCAGGGACACCATCAGGGCGGCGGCCGCGGTCGGCCAGTCGAGCTCGCGCTCGAAGGTGAAGAAGTCGCTCAGCGCGACAGGCACGGTCTTGACCTCGCCCGACGTCAGCACGAGGGGCACCAGCAGCATGTTCCAGTCAAGGACAAACATCACCACCAGGGTGGCCGCGACGCTCGGCGCGATGAGCGGCAGGACGACCCGGCCGAGGATGCGCAACAGGCCCGCACCATCGATGAGCGCGGCCTCCTCCCACTCCGTGGGCAGCTGCGTGACGGCGCCATGCAGGACGAAGACCGCGAGTGGCGCCGTCACCGCCGCCTCGGCGAGGGTGATGCCGGCGAAAGTGTCGATCAGGTGCACGCGGCGTGAGAGGTCGGCGAGCGGGATGACGTAGGCCATCACGGGCAGGCTGGCGAGGACAAGGAACGCTTGCGTCACGGTCCGGCCGCCGCGCAGCCGAGAACGCGCGAGCGCGAATGCTGCCGGAAATGCAACGGCCACGGTGAGGCATGCAGCCACGATTGCGGCGACGGTGCTGGTCGCAAGCTCCTGCCAGAAGGTCGGTTCCGCGACACCGATCTCGGCGATGTGATCGAGGGTCGGCGGCCCGGTCCAGGACGGCGGCCGCGTGCTGTCGTCCGGCAAGACGCCGACCGCGGCAAGGCCCGTCCAGACCAGCGGCAACAAGAACACCCCGGTGATGGCGGCGATGGCGACTATCCGCGGCCCCCTCACCGCGACCATCTCCCGGAGAGACGGATGTAGGCCGCGCCGACGACCGCCACGCCCGCCGCGATCAGCCATGCCGACGCCGCTCCGGCCGGCCAATCGTTGGTGACGAACGCGCGGTCGTAGCTGTAGAGCGCGGGCGTCAGGGTCGCCGTCCCTGGCCCGCCGCCCGTGAGGATGAGGATGGTGTCGAACGCGCCCAGGGACAGGCCGGTGAGCAGCATCCCCACCGTCAGCATCAGGGGCGCGACCTCTGGAAGGGCGACGCTGACGATGCGCCGGAACCACGACGCGCCGGCGAGCGTCGCCTGTTCCCACCGCTCCTCGGGGATCGCGACAAGTCCGGGCAGCAAGAGAAAGGTGACGAAGGGCGCCATCCGCCAGACCTCGATCGCGATCGTCGCCGCCAACGCGAGGCGCACGTCACCGATCGGCGATGCCACCTCAGGTTGGCCCAGCCAACCCAGGACGAAGTTGAGGATGCCGGTCGCGCCGCCGAACAGGTAATGCCACATGACGCCAGAGGCGATGGGGCTCACGAGCCACGGCAAGAGAAGAAGCCCGCGCCACCACGACCGCCCTCGGAACGGGCGCCGGAGCAGGTACGCGATGCCAAAGCCGAGAGCGAGCTCGAGCGGCACGGCGACCAGCGTGAAGATCGCGATGTTCCGCGCGGCCTCGCCGAACTGGAGGTCGCGAAGCACATCGGTGTAGTTCTGAAGGCCGGCGAACGCCACGGCCGTGGTCAGCGGCGAATACGTGGTCAGCGTCGCGCCCAGACCGACCAGCGCCGGGATTACGAGCCAGCCGCCAAGCAGGATCGCGAGCGGAGCGAACAGAAGCAAGCGGTCGCGGCGGGTCAGCCGCACTTACTTGGCGCCAGACACTCCGCCGTCGATTATCAGGCCAGCGGCCATCATGAACCGCGACTCGTCGGAAGCGAGGAAGAGAGCCGCGCCGGCGACGTCCTCCGGCCGGCCCAGGTCACTGCTTAGCTGCCGCTTGCGGATCGCGGCCATCCCCTCCTCCGGGTCGCTGTACGACTCCTTCAGATAGCGCTCCACGAAGGGGGTGAGGATGGTGCCGGGCAGCAGGGCGTTCACGCGGATGCCGTGCGGCGCGAGGTCGACCTGCATCGACTTCGTCATCGCGAAGACCGCGCCCTTTGAAGCCGCGTAGGAAACGCGGCGCGCAAGGCCGATCTCGGCGATGCACGACGACATGTTGATGATCGAGCCGGACCGTCGCTCGATCATGTGCGGCGCTACGGCCCGGGTCATCAGGTAGACGCCGCGCACGTTGACGGTCATCACGCGGTCGAAGAGCTCGGGCTCGGTCTCGAGGACGTCGCCCACGCCTGCGATGCCGGCGTTGTTGAAGAGCACGTCAATCCGGCCGAACTGCGCGACGACCCTTGTCGCCAGGTCCACGGTTTCCTGCGGACTTGTCACGTCGACCCGCTCCGCGACCGCCGCGTCGCCGATGCCGGCCACAGTCTCTCTGGCCGCGTCGAAATCGATGTCCGCGACGACGACCCGGGCGCCCTCCCGGGCGAACAGGCGGGCGCTCGCCTGGCCGATCCCCGATCCCGCGCCCGTGATCAGGCACACTTTGGCGTCGAGCCGGTTTCCCATCGCGTTTGTTAGCTATATGCTGAAGCTCCGATGTTTGTCAACCTTTTCCCGCGGACTCAACCGTTGGGAGGCGTCGTGAGCCTGTGAACGTCCGATCTATCCGGCGGACCGTACGGACGCCGCGCGTGACCGAGGGCGCGATCGACAAGATCCGGGAGCGGATCGTCTCGGGCGCGTGGGGCCCGGGCGACCGGCTGCCCAAGGAAAGCGAGCTGGCCGCCGAGCTCGGCCTTTCGCGTAACTCCCTGCGAGAAGCGGTGCGCGCGCTCTCCCAGCTGCGCGTTCTCGAGGTCAGGCAGGGCGACGGGACCTACGTGAGCAGCCTCGAGCCCGACCTCCTGCTCGAGAGCACCGGTTTCATCAGCCACCTGCTCCTCGGCGAAACCGAGATCGAGCTCTATGAGGTCCGGCGCATCCTCGAGGCGGCGGCTGCGGCGCTTGCCGCCGGACGCGTCGACATCAAGGAGAAGCTCGAGCTGGCGCAGATCCTGGAGCGCATGGGCGAGGCCAAGAACGTCGAGGAGCTGGTCGAGGCCGACGTCGCGTTTCACGCCGTGGTCGCCAAGGCCGCGGGCAACGCGGTCCTCGCATCGCTGCTGGCCAGCCTTGCAACCCGCACCATGCGAGCCCGCCTCTGGCACGGGCGCGAGGCCGACGGGGCGCTGGAGGAGACACGCAACGAGCACCGGCGGATCTACGAAGCGATCGTGGCCGGAGATCCGGATCTCGCCCGCGCTGCCGCCGCCGCGCATATCGCCAGCAGTGAGCGCTGGCTGAAGGGCCAGCTCGCGACGGTACGCTCGGCGTGATGGAGGTCGGACTCCACACCAGGCTCAAGCCCGGCGCCGAGGAGCGCTACGAGGAGTATCACCGCGCGGTGTGGCCGGAGGTGCTCGAGGCCATCAAAGGCAATGGCATCAGCCGCTACGTCATCTTTCGCGACGGCCTGGACCTCTTTCACTTCATCGAGTGCGAGGACTACGACCGCGCGATCGCGGAGATCGCGAAGGACCCGACCAGCATGCGTTGGGAGGCGGAGATCGCGACGATGATGGCCGTGACGCACGACTTCAGTGGTGAGGGCAGCGATCGCATGCGCAAGATCTGGGAACTCTGAAACAGGTCCAGCTCGGCAAGACCCCGCTGCAGGTCACGCAGCTTGGCCTGGGCACAGCGCCACTGGGCGGGCTGTTCGAGGCGGTCGCCGACGACGAGGCGCACCGGGTGGTTGACGCTGCCTGGAAAGCGGGCATCCGCTTCTTCGACACCGCCCCGCTCTACGGCCACGGCCTGGCCGAGCGGCGACTCGGCGCGGTGCTCAGCTCGAAGCCACGCGACGAGTTCGTGCTCGCTACGAAAGTGGGCAGGCTCCTGCGGGCCGACGCGCCGCCCGAGCCTGGGCAGGCATACAAGGGCGTGCCGCCGGTGAACCCGGTGTTCGATTTCTCCTACGACGGTGTCATGCGCTCGGTGGATGAGAGCTTGGGCCGGCTTGGTTTCGACCGCATCGACATCCTCCACATCCATGACCCGGACGATCACTTCGAGGAGGCCTTGACCGGCGCCTTCCGCGCGCTCGACCGGTTGCGTGCCGACGGTTCGATCCGAGCCGTGGGCGCCGGTATGAACCAGTGGGAGATGCTGGTCCGCTTCGCGCGCGAGGCTGACTTCGACTGCTTCCTGCTCGCCGGACGCTACACGCTCCTCGATCGTTCTGGCGCCACCGAGCTGCTGCCGCTGTGCGCCGAGCGCCGGATCGCAATCATCGCGGGCGGCGTGTTCAACAGCGGCATCCTGGCCAACCCGAGGCCAGGCGCCACCTTCAACTACACGACGGCGCCGCCTGATCTCGTGCGCCGGGCGGAAGAGCTGAAGGCGGCCTGCGATCGCGCGGGCGTCGATCTGAAGGCTGCGGCGATCCAGTTCCCGCTCCGGAACCCGACCGTCGCCACCGTGCTGACCGGGTGCCGGTCGGTCGCGGAGGTCGAAGAGAACGTGCGCGCCTTCGGGGCCAACGTTCCCGACGAGCTGTGGCGCGCGCTCGACGCGTGATCGTCGACTCCCACCACCACTTCTGGGACCCATCGCGTCGCGAATATCCGTGGATGGGCGAGGAGCTGGCCGCGATCCGGCGCCCGTTCGGTCCCAACGACCTGCGTCCGCTGCTTGCCGACAAGGGCGTCGAGAGAACGATCCTTGTCCAGACCGTCTCCAGCGTCGAGGAGACGCGCGAGTTCCTGGAGATCGCCGCCGCCAACGGCTTCGTAGCCGGCGTCGTCGGATGGGTGGATCTGACATCGCCCGCGGTGGAGGAAGAGATCGCGTCGTTGGTCAGCGACCTCCTTGTCGGGATCCGCCACCAGGTCCACGACGAGCCCGACCCCCGCTGGCTGCTCCGTGACGACGTGCAGCGCGGCATCGGGGCGGTCGGCGACGCCGGCCTGGTCTACGACCTGCTCGTCCGGACCCCTGAGCTGCCCGCCGCCCTCGAGACCGTCCGCCGGCACCGCGGGATTTCCTTCGTCATCGACCACGCGGCCAAGCCGCGCATCGCCGGCGGCACGTGGGACGCCGACTGGGAGAAGGCGCTGCAACCGTTCGGCAACGAGCCGAACGTCGCCTGCAAGCTTTCCGGCCTTGTCACGGAAGCGAACTGGAAGTCGTGGACGCCCGAGCAGCTCGCCCCCTACGTGCGACGCGTGCTCGATTGGTTCGGCCCCGAGCGCAGCATGTTCGGGTCCGACTGGCCCGTGTGCCTGCTCGCAGCCGACTACTCAACCGTCATGGACTCGCTGCAGCAGATCGTCGGCCTGGACGAGTGGATCTTCGGCAACACCGCTCGGCGCGTGTACGGGCTGGCCGACCCGGAGCCCTAAGCCACCTTGTCGACGACGGCGTTCCAGCGCTCGTCGATGCGCCGCACCTTGTAGATGACGAGGGCAACCGCCCACGTGACCACGAAGGCGGCGACGATCACGTAACCCGCGACGCTCAGCATCGACGTCGCCGCTGCGTCGAACGGCCCGCCGCGCAGGCCGAGAACCTGGATCAGGATCTGCACCACCTCGATCACGCCGATGAACAGGGCGACGAACACCGACAGCGACGTGATCGTCAGGTTGTAGAAGACCTTGCGGATCGGAGTCGCGAATGCCCATGAGTAGGCCTTGGACATGAAGGCCCCGTCCATCGTGTCCATCAGCGACATCCCCGCGGCGAAGATCAGCGGCAGCGAGATGATCGCTGCGAAAGGAAGACCCTGAGCAGCGGCCCCCGCGGAGATGGCGAGGAACGCGACCTCCGACGCCGTGTCGAAACCAAGCCCGAAGAGGAAACCGACCAGGTACATCTGCCAGCTGTGCTCGATCACGCGGAACAGGCGGCCGAAGATGCGCGTCATCAGGCCGCCGGCGACCAGCTCGTCCTCGAGGCTCTGACGGTCGAACTCGCCGCGCTGCATCCTGCGGTAGACGCGGACGATGTCGATCAGGACGAGCAGGTTCAGGACACCGATGACGATGAGAAATCCTCCGGACACCGAGGTACCGATCGCCCCGCCGATGTTGCGCAACTGCCCGTTGCCGCCCACCACCCCCTGCACGAGCCACCGCACCGTCAGGCCGAGCGCAACCGCGATGACGAGCACCACGGTCGAGTGGCCGAGGGAGAAGAAAAAGCCGACGCCCATCGGCTTCTTGCCGCCCTGCAGCAGCTTGCGCGTCGTGTTGTCGATGGCCGAGATGTGGTCGGCGTCGAAGGCGTGCCTCAGGCCGAGTGTGTACGCGACGCCACCCAGCCAGAAAAAGCCCGGGTGGCTGGCCGCGTAGGCGAGAAGCAGGCCCCATCCGGCGAGGTGCAGAACGCTCACAGACCCGAAAAAGCCGAGCAGCCGCCGGCCCTCACCCGGTTCCAGCGTCATCGGCGAAAAGCCTAGCCCTTATCGCGACAGAGTCGCAACTGCGTATTCAAATGAGACCGAATTTCCTGCGACTCATTCGCGCCAGATTCCGTCGTGTAGGCTCGGGCCATGGACCTCGATCAACTCCCGCCTCAGCTGCGGGCCATCCTCCGCTCGCTCGACCACGCCATGAAGAGCCGCGAGCCGGCGATAAGGGCGCGCGTGAACGCCCTGCGCGCGGCCCATCCGCTCCACAACAACCATCAACTTGCGCTCGCGCTCATCCGTTCCACGCGGAGGCGCGTGGCCGCAACCGGTGCAGTCAGCGGCGCGGCCTCGGTGGTGCCGGCGGTTGGCACTGTGCTCGCGATCGGCGCCGTGACCAGCCAGACGTTCTACGCGCTGGAGCAAGAGATCGAGCTGGTGCTCGGGATCGCGATGATCTTCGGCCACGAGCTGAGCGGTACGGACGACCGCGTCCTCGAGGCGCTGGTCGTGGTCGGCGCCACCGGCGGCGCGCTGAAATTGCGCGAGGACGTGATGGTCGCGGGCGGTGAGCGCCTCGCGATCACCGCGTTTCGCCGCATGCCGAGCATCCTGATCTCGCATGGCGGAGGCCGCATTCTGTCGCGCATCCTTTCCCGCGTCGCGACGACCGGCGCCGCCAAGGTCGCCGCGCGTGTGATCCCGCTCGGCGTCGGCATCGCGGTGGGCGCGGGCTTCGACTGGCTGGCGGTCACGGGCCTCGGCCGGGCCGCGATGCGCTACTACGGTCCGGGCGGACCGGGCGCGCGCCCGCTGCTACTTGCTCCCGAAGATTCCTCGCACGTCGAACTCGGCAACTGACGTGATCTGGTCGAAGGTGCACTTCTTCGGGGGCTTGTCCGTTCGCCAGCGAAGAAAGCCGGTCGCGTGGCGAAACCTCTCCCCCGCCTCGAGCTTGTCGTAGGTCACCTCGCACACCAGCACGGGCTTCACCGCGACCCATTCCGTGTCCTTGCCGCGAGACCAGCGGCTCAGCCCACCGGGCATACGGCCCGGATAGGCCTTCCACTCCTCCTCGGGGATCTCGGTCTGGAGCGGCTTGAGCTTGGCGATCAGCTCTTTGCGCTCGGCGGCGTTGAAGGACGACGTGTGCCCGACGTAGTGGATGGTGCCCTTCTTGTCGTAAAGGCCGAGCAGCAGCGCGCCCAGGGTTGAGCCGTCGCTCGTCTTGCGCCAGCCGATGACGATGCAGTCGGCCGTGCGCTGGTGCTTGATCTTCAACCAGAAGCGCTTGCCCGGGACGTAAGGGCCCTGCCACGACTTGGCGATCACGCCGTCGAGGCCCGCGCCCTCGAACTTGTCGAACCAGTCCTCGGCCGTCTGCGGGTCCCGGGTGTAAGGGGTCAGGAAGATCGGCCTCTTCACCCCCTTGAGGAGCTTCTCGAGGCGCTTGCGCCGCTCGCCCAGCGGCATTTTCCGAAGGTCTTCCTTGCCCTCGGCCAGGAGGTCGAAGGCGACGAACCAGGCGGGCGTGGCCTCGCTCAGCATCTTGACCCTTGAGGGGGCCGGATGGACGCGCTGCTGCAGGGCGCCGAAGTCCAGGCCGTTGGCGCCGACGACCACGATCTCGCCGTCCAGGACCAGCTTGGGCTCGCGCAGGGCACGGAACGGGCCCATCAGCTCGGGGAAGTAGCGCGTCATGGGCCGGCCGCCGCGGCTCATGAGGGCGACCTCCTCGCCGTCACGGTAGACCAGCGTCCGGAAGCCGTCCCACTTGGGCTCGTACTCCCACGAGTCGCCCTTGGGGATGCCGGACTCCGAGATCGCCGACAGCATCGGCTCCATGTCCAGGGGCAGCGGCAGCTTCACGGGAGTTGTCCCCAGGTGTCTATATCTTGTGGATTGCGGGTCACGCTGGTACTATATCGACGGCCGGTAAAGGCCCATCAATTTTCGACATCACGCCCCCACCCCAGCCTGGGAGGTCCGCGCAAGCGGGCCTCCCGCATTTAGGAACGCGGCTATTTCTTGAGACCCTTGAACTCGGTCAGCAGGTCTTCCACCGTGACGCTGCCGTAGTCCTTGGTCAGCGCCGCCTTCGCGGTCGTCCACAGGCTCCGAGCGGCAACGGGACCACGCGACGCGAGGTCGGTGAGCCGCAACTGTCCGTATACCCCGATGTCCGGAACCTGCTTCAGCTGGTCTGCCATCCACTTCGCCCACTGCTTGACGTTGGCCTCCGTCGGTGTGGCCTTGGTGGCCGTGACCGCGGCCGCCTTCTCGACAGCCTCCTTGACCCGTTCGGCCTCGGCCGCGGTTTTCGCGGCGGCCTCGTCGGCGGTGGCCTTGGCAGCCGCGGCGTCGTGGGCGGCCTGCGTCTTCATCGCCGCCAGCCCCTGGCCCGCGATCTCGCTGATCCGGTCGACGGCGGACCCCGTCGATGTCTCGGCTTCGCCGTGATTTTCGCCCGGCTTGCGATCGCCAAACGTCCGGCCCAGGGCGCCGCCGATCAGGTTCGGCACGTCCAGGCCCGTCAGCCCCTTGATCGCGGTGGTCGATTCGATCATCGCCCTCGTCGCGTTGCGAACGAGGTCGGACGCGCCGTCGGCGCTCATCACCGTCAGCGAGTCGATCTTGCCCATCGGTTCGGCGGCCGCGCGCACGATGTCCGGCAGCGCCGCCAGCACGGTCTGGATGATGGCCGCCTCGTTGAACTGCTTGTAGGCGTCCGCGCGCATCGCGAGCGCTTTGGCCTCAGCCTCTCCTTTGGTCAGCACGATCTGCGCCTCCGCCCCGCCTTCCAGGCGCGTGGTCTCGGCGTCCGCTTCAGCCGACGCGATGCGGGCGCGCTTCGCGCCTTCGGCGCGGGCGATCACGGCCTGGGCGTCCGCGGCTGCGGGCTTGACCGTGATCGAGAGCAGCTCCTTCTCCTTGCGGTCGGCCTCGAGCTGCGCCAGCTCGGTCTGCTTGCGCACGACCTCCTGCTGCGCCTGCGCCTGGGCCAGCGGCCCCGCCTGGTCGGCGCGCGCCTGCGCCGCCGCGACCAGCGTCTTGGTCTCGGCCTCGCGCAGCGAGACGTCTCGGCCGGCGTTGATCTTGACCTGCTGGGCCTCGGCCTCGCGTACCGCCGCGTCCTGGTCGGTCGCGGCCTTGGCCATGCGGGCGTCCCTGGTCACCGTGGCGACGCTCTGCTGGCCGAGCAGCTCGATGTAGTTCGACTCGTCGGAGAAGCTCTGGATGGTGAAGGCGTCGATCTGCAGACCGCTGGTCGCGAGGTCACCCTTGGCCGCGTCCTGCACCTGCTGTAGCAGCTTCTGGCGGTCGCGGATCAGCTCTTCGATTGTCAGCGTGCCCACGATCGAGCGGAGCGAACCTTCGAGCACGTTCTTGACGATCGAGTCGACCTGCTCCGGCTTGGCGTCGAGGAAGCGCTCCGCGGCGTTGCGCAGCGACTCGACGTCGCGGCCGATCTTGAACGTGGCGACGCCCTGGACCTGGACCTTGATGCCCTGGCTCGTCACGGCGTCGCTCAACTGCACGTTGATCTGTCGGGCGGTGAGCTTGAGCTTGCCGACGCGGTCGAGCAGCGGACGGATGAAGGTGCCTCCTCCGACAACGACTTTGACTCCCTTGTCTCCCGGATGGGAGGCGACCTGGCCGCGCTCGTCGCGCACTTTGGCGCCGCGAGAGCCGGCGACGATGAGCGCCTCGTTGGCGCCCGCGACGTGGTATCGACTGGCGACGAACGCGATCAGCAGGACGAGGACGATGACGCCGGCGACGACGAGGAACGGTGTGGACGTGACGAACTCAGGCATCTGAACGTGCTCCTTCCCCACTTTTGACCGGGGCTGACTCGACGACCAGGTTGTTGCCCGCCACGCCCACGACCTTGACGACGTGGCCGGCGGGAATCTCCGTCTCCGCCGTGGCGCCCATGTTGTGGGAGGCGCCGGCGAAGCTGATCAGGACGCTGCCGTAGCGATTGGCCGGGATGCCGACGGATACACGGCCGGTCGAGCCGACCATGTCGCTGAGGCTGAATGTGTCTGTGGACTCGGCCTGCCTCAGGGCTTTGAAGGCTCCGTAGACGACGCCCGCCCCGAGCAGTCCCGCGACCACGCCCACGAGCGTGGCGCCGCCGGCGCCGAGTCCGAAGCTGTGCACGCCGAGCAGGCCTCCGATGCCGAACATCGCGACGAAACCGAGCAGCATCGGCGTTGGCGACACTCCGCCCAGGTCGAAGCCAAGGTGGATCGCGCCAAGGAAGCCTCCGAGAAGGTCGTCGAAGATGAGCGTCAGCAGCAGAAGCCCGCCTCCCAGGACGAGGCAGCCGCCGAACACTAGATCCGCTGTGCCCATTCCCTTTCAGCAGCGAGTCTACAGGCAGCCGAGAAGGGCTTCGACCAGGCTCCGGGTGCGTGGATCCGCGCCGTACACAGGGCGCATCTGGTTCATGACGTAGCCGAAGGAGATGCCGAGACTCGGATTGGCGAAGCCGACCGATCCGCCGCTGCCGTAGTGGCCGAAGGAGCCTTCGCCGGCCATGGGCCGGAACGGGTACGACAGCTGGAAACCGGTCCCGTAGCGCGTTTCGAACGTCATGACGAGGTCCTCGCCATGGGCCTGGGTTGCGGTCGCGCGCGCGACGGTTTCGGGCTCCAGCAGGCGCACACCGTCGACGGCGCCGATGCAGGCGGCGTACATGCGAGCCAGCGCGCGAGCGTCGCCGATCCCGGTCCCCGCGGGCTGGTCGGCGGAGTGCCAAGGACGCTCGTTGTAACCGGCCGGCGGGATGGCCCCAAACGATCGCAGCGTGATCGAGCTGGGATCCATCAGACGCTTGGTGAACGAATCGAGCTCGGCGCCTGGCGCTGGGGGCGCCGGCGGGAGAACGGGGGCGACGCGGGGTTCCTGCTTCTCAGGAAGCCCGATCCAGAACTCGGCCCCGAGCGGTCCGGCGATTCTCTCGGCGACGAAGGCCCCGACCGTCATTCCAGTGATCCGCCGGATGACCTCCCCGGCGAGCCATCCGTAGGTGATCGTGTGGTAGCCGTGCGCCGTTCCCGGCTCCCACAGCGGGCGCTGGGCGGCGAGCGTCTCGACGGCGGGGGTCCAGCGCACGACGTCATCCAGGGTGAATGGCCGGTCCGCGGCGGCCAGGCCGGCCTTGTGACAGAAGAGCCACCGCACGGGAATCCTGTCCTTGCCCTCGGCGCCAAACTCGGGCCAGTACTCGACTACCGGTGCGTCGAAGTCGAGGCGGCCCTCCTGGGCGAGCATGTGGGCCGCAATGGCGGTGATTCCCTTGGTCGTCGAGAAGACGAGCTCGAGCGTGTCCTCCGCGTACGTGCCGCCCCACAGGTCGACGACCGGCTTGCCATCGAAGTAGACGCAGCAGGCGGCGCCGTTCTCGCCGTATTTCTCGAAGTTCTCCGCGAACGCTTCGCGGACAGGTTCAAAACGCGCGTCGACGGCGCCGCGCACGCGCGTCTCGATCATCGGCTCAACTTACTACTCGCCGACCGCCTTCCGCGGCCGCGGTCGCGTACGCGTGCGCACCTGCCGCTGGTCGGTGGCGCGGCGCATTGGCACGTCGCTCCGGCGAACCACCGTGACCTGGATCGGAAGCACGCCGAGGTTGACGAGCGCGGCCCAAAGCCCGCCGGCGAGGAGGCCGATGAGGGCGCCGAGCAGCCCCATCAGCAGCCCGGCGCTGGGGATCACCAGGAACCAACGGTCCGAGATCGTCTCGAGCGAGCCGACCTGGTTGCCCAGCGGCAGCAGCTGCTGCGCGATGCCGAGGCTGAACCCGAGCTGGTTCTGCCAGTCGACGAGCGCGCCCGCAAGCCAGCTGACCAGCGCGCCGAGAACTGTCCCGAGGAACAGGCCGAAGACGAAACCGGTGATCGCACCGGCGAACATCGCGCTGCGAATCGACAGCCGGACGAGGTAGTCGTTCACCATGCGAGGCGCCTCGGCTTCACTCTAGATAGAAGGAAAATCAAAAGCCCGATCGCGATCGCGGGCACGGCCAGCCCGTAGGCGATGTAAGGCAGCAGCAAGGCGTGCCGCTGCGTCGGCACGATCGCGACTGCGACTCCCTTCGACCGCACCGTGGGTGGCGGCGGGGCGGGAGCTGTGGACGCAAAAGCCTTACTCGCCTCGACCCCGGCCTTGCGCGGCGTGCCGTCCGGGCGGTAGAGGCCGAACGTCTCCACGGTCAGCCCCGGCCGCTGGGTCCAGTAGTCGTCGAGGGTCCACCACACAGCGGCGCCGACGAAGCCGTCCTGCTGGGTGTCAAACGTCGTCGCGAACTGCGAGTAGTAGGTGTTGAACACGCGAACCTGCTGGCTCTCGTCCCCGGGATCGTCGGCCCAGTGTCCGTACTCGAGGACCACGATCGGCTTCTTCGGATAGGTGCGGTGCGCCTGCTGCAGCGCGGCCTGGACGCCTGCGCCCGACAGCCGGCCGCCGTAAAGAACACCCCAATAGACGGTGTAGCCCGCGACGTCGAGGTCGGAGCTCGTCGGGTCGGATGGGTCGGTCCCGTACATCGCCTGTCCGGTCAGCCGGGTGCCGTCGATCCGCCGGTCCAGCGCCTTCAGGGTGCGCAGCGCGCTCGCGCGCTCACTCCCTCCGCCCGACTCGTTGGCGAAACCGTGGAACAGCACGCTGGGCCGGTTGAAATCGCGCAGGTCCATCTCGGCGAGCATCTGCTGTGGGACGCCCCGGTCCATGGCGATCGAGAAGGTCTGTGGCGAGTAGTGGTACAGCGGGATCTCCTCCCACAGCGCGAGGCCGAGCCGGTCCGCAAGGACCGGGAGCATCTGGTTGGGCGGGTGATGGTCGACGCGGATGAAGTCCGCGTGCACGTCGAGCACGCGCTGGAGGATCGACTGGATCTCCGCGGGCGAAGCCAGCGGCCCGCCGCCGGGCGCGCCGTTCTTCACAGGCAGCTGACGCTCCTCATGCATCGCGACTCCGTTGAAGGCGATCGGGAGGCCGTTCAGCAAGAGCCTGGGCGCGTTGGCATCGACCTTGACCTGGCGCAGGCCGAAGCTGGTGAACAGGTCATCGACCGCCTGACTGTTGGCGAGCACGGTCACCTGGAGCACGTAGAGGGCGGGGAGGCTCGGGCTCCAGAGGTCGGGCGAGCGAATCGTGAACGGTGCCGCAACTCTCAAGACCGCGTTGCCGCTTACGTTCCCGACGTCGATGCGCTCGCCGAACAACGGCTGCGCGTCGAACGGGATGAGACTGCCGGCGACGGGATTCAGCAGATTGCTCGCGGTCACCTGCGCCGGCCAGAGCCGGACGTTGAGCGCCGCGTTGACGCTGTCCTCGCCGCGGTGCTGAAGCACGATCGACACGTCGGCGCCGTCGAGGTGAGGCGTGACGTCGGCGCGCACCGCGCTCGTCGCCGGAAGCGCCTCGAGCCACACGTCGCCGACGATCCCGCCGTAGTTCCACCAGTCGGCCAGGCCCCAGGGGACGATGTCGTCGCGCGTTCCCCACAGGGGATTGTCGACGCGCACGACTATGTCGTTGAAGGTCCCGGGGAGGAGCGCGCCAGTGGCGTCGAGGGCGAACGGGGTGTCGCCGCCCTCGTGATAGCCGAGGTAGCGGTCGTTCAGCCACACGTCCGCGACGTAGCGCACGGCGCCGAACTTCAACACCGCGTAGCTGCCCCTCCACTCGCTGGGGACGAAGAAGTCCAGCCGGTAGAAGCCGCCCGTCGTGGTCTTGTCAGGCGGCGGGTTGAAGGTCCCGGGCACGGATGTCGCCGCCCAACCAGACGCGTCGTAGAGGGCCTCCGCGCGATGGCCCAGCTCGGTGGTGATGGCCTTGAGCGATACCTTGCGGTCGGTCAGGCTGAGGCCCGTGTCGACGTGCTCCGGATTGAACCGCCAGGCGCCGTCGAGCTGGATGCTCGAGCGAGGCTGGCGGTCGAAGGTCGGCACCGGCTGGCCGGACTGGAAGGCGACGGGGCCGCCGGGCTCGTCCTGGAAAGTCAGTGTCGGCGGAAGGTCGGCGTGGCCGGCCGTCAGGGTGAGGCTGCACCCCGCGAGGAGCGGAATGACAAGGAAGACGGCGGCCGCCAGGGCGGCACATTTGTTCGCCACCGCATCGACCTCACTGAAGAGCGTTCTGAACACCAGTTGTACCGGGCGTCGAGGTCCGCGCGCTCTTCGCGTAGAAAAGCGCGCGGTCTCGCTGGAGCGCTTCAGAGCAGGTCGTAACGTCCGAACTCGGGCCGCGAAAATCCCAGGTAGGCGATGGCGGTGAGGCGATTGCCGAGGTCTGGTTCACGGAAGCTGACCGCCTCCGCAGCTAGCGCCGACTCGAGCGCGAGGAGCTCCCGTTCATTGTCGACGCCGTAGAAGACGAAGCTGGGTCCATGGTCACCCCACTCGCACTCATCGATTGACGGCCCTTTGCGAAAAACGAGGTTGACCGCCGCGTGCGCGGCTTGAACGGCGCGCTGCGACCACGGCAGGTCGCGCCGCACGAAGACGTAAAGGCGGCGGCCCTACGTGTCCGGCTTGCTTGCCATCAGAGCCACCTCGCGATGTGAGTCAGCAGGCGATCGGGTGGCTGGCCGGTCTCCCCCGCCGCCGCGGCGGCGTCCTTCCAGGCTTTGGCGACGGCGAACGCGAGGTAAGGATCGCCGTCGGGCCGGTTGTTCTCGACTTCCGCCCAGCAGCGTCCTTTCCAGAGGCTGTAGGCGACGTGGCGAGCACGCGCCTCACGCCGGAGGCGGGCGAGCCGCGACTGCAGGCCCGCCGCCTCCTGCGACTGAGCCCTCTGTTCAGCGCGGACTTGCGGCTTGAGCTCGCGGATCGCGCGAGCGTCGTCGGCGACCGCGTGCCGGAAGATGTCGCGCAAGCGACTGACGGTTTCTGGTGTCGTGGACATGTCCTTGATTCCTCCACAAGGTGATTTCAGCTTTGACTCGCGCAAAGAAACATCACCCGCGGTGGAGGTCCACGGCCGCCGGAAACCTACAGCACTGCTCTTTCTCTAGCCTCTCTTTGTCGTCCGCTGGTGTCCTGAGCGGGAATCGAACCCGCGCCTGCAGTTTTAGAGACCGCCGCCCTGCCATTGGGCCATCAGGACGTTTGGCGAAGAGGTTACCCCGGGCTGCCAGGCGCCAAACAGTCGTCTGGCTGGGCGCGCCCAATCCCATAAAAACGACGACGAGGGCCAGTTTGATCGCCGGTCGCCGCATTAACAACTCTTAACGGTCTAAGATCGGGCCCTTCATCACATCGACCACTAAATTTGTTGCTCCCTTGAGCATCGAAGCCCCTCCGCCCTCGCTACCCCCGCAGATGTCGCCCGACGGCAAATGGATCTGGGACGGCGCCCAGTGGCGTCCCATCGCCGTTCACGAAGCGGCCTTCCCAAACTGGAAATCGGTCGGTGCCGGGTTTGTGCCCGAGACCGACACGCGGGCGCAGCCGCTGGCCTTGGGCCCGCCGCCCTCCAGGCGCGAGGCGATCCCTCCTCCTTCGTACCGTCTGGCCGGGCCTGTTCCGAACATGGCCGCTCCACTGTGGCGCCAGGCGTCCGCGGGGCTCGATCTCAAGCGATACGCGCGCATGGCCATCGCCGCGGTTGTGCTCATCGTCGTCATCGTCCTGGTGAGCGTGGGCGCGACGCTCGCCCTGTCGGCCCACCAGAACCCAACGGCACCTGGCGTCGCGATCACATCCAAGGGCGGCCCGACAACCCGGTCGGAGAGCGCCGAAGCGGCCTACGTCGTGAAGTCCCTGGAGAGTCCGATGGCCGACCTCAAGGACAACCTACCTCTGGTCAGGCAGGCCTGTGGCGTCGGCATGACCTCGGCATGCGAAGACTCGCTCATCCAGGTCGCGAACACGGTGGCGCCGATGCTGCCTGTCCTCGACAAGGCCACGATCCCGCAGTGCATCGCCAGCCCGGAGGCGACCATGCGTGCGAACCTGGGCAAGGTCGCCGACGGCGAGCAGCTTGCGATCAAGGGTTTCAACGACAGCAAGAGGACGGAATGGTTGAACGGTTACGCGCAGGTCCTCAACTATGGCGCTGGCGCCACGACGAGCTTCGGGATGGTGAAGAGCGCGGCCGCCAGGTGTGAAAGCGCGGTCACCGGACCTTAGGTTTTCAGGCCCAGAGAAGGTCTCCCCACCCGTCCGGATCGAGCTGGAGATCGAGGTGCTTCCAGCGGCCCACTCCTCTCACGGTCAGACCAAAGCGGCGCGGCAAGCGCGCCGCCGCGCGGCGATCGATCAAGACTTCCGTTCCGTCGACGCACTCTCCGCGCGCATAGTCCTTCGGGTCATCGCGAACTGACTGAGCGCGAACGCTGACCTGGCAGATCTTGCCTCCGCCGCAGCAGCGATGTACGTCGTAGTCGATGACCAGGCCTTCCGACTGCGGATGCGAGTCGAGCCAGTGGCGCGCGTCCACGTCGACCTCAAGCCGAAAAGCCGCGTCAGCCGGCATGAAGCTGATTATCACCCGATCACAATCGAATCGGTGAAACGGTCCACATCGATCGCCGATCGACCCGAGCCTCAGGCGCTTTTCGGGCTGCCCTGGAGTGGCGATCCGCAGATCGTTTACCGGCTAGTTCTCACTGTGGTCCTCGCCTGCTACGTGGCCGGCATCATCGCCACCGGCCTTGTGCCGCTATCTCCGGCGCTTGACGTTCCATTCGGTATTGGCGGATGGCTTCTCTTCGCGGCTCTTGTCGTTTGGAGCCTGCTTCAGCGATGGCAGCTGCGCAGTGACGCGATCATCGCCAGCCTTCTGCGTCCCGCGCCCCTCGCGGGAATCTTTGCCATCCTCGTCCTGATCGCGTCGTACTTCGCCCTCGCTTGGCAGCTTCCCCCGGCTTGTCACGGAATCTCATTGAACTGCTTCAAAGGCTACGAATGGAGCAGTCAGAATGGTCGCTTCTATCACGTCACGTCCGCTGGGGTTGCCGCGCAGATCAGTCGCGCGACCTACGTCGCGGAGGTCGGCGTGCACCTCCGCTCCGCCGCCGCTTTCGGCGTCTACTCGCTGTGCTTCGCGTGGGCGGCCGCGACGACGCTCGGAACGAGTGCCCGACGGCTACGTGGTGACGGCACGAGGATCTCGTAGCGGACGGCGCGGCGGATGACGAACTGTCCGTTCGTATAGCGCCTGCGCGTCGCCGCTTCGACGACCCACTTGGCGCGATGGACGAACCGCAGGTGCTCCGAGAGGTACTGGCGGAGATCCCCCAGGCTGTCGAACGGAACACGATGCCAGAAACGGCCGCGACGCTTCCGTTTGAACAAGCGCTCGCGCACCACACGCCCGATCGCGAGATCTGACGCGCGGTCGATGGCGATCGCGAACCTCGAGGTCTTGACTTCGCCGAAGCGCTGGAAGCCTCGGGCCCTCCGGCCCTCCGCGTACGCGAGGACGCGCGAGTCCGGCCTCGCGTCGACCAGGATCCCGCGAGCCGCGAGTACCCTATGAACCTCCCGTAGGGCATCGACCATGCCCTTCTGCGCGATGCATCAAAGCGTCCAGGAGAGGATCACCACGTCGAGCGCCCCATCCGGGTAGGGCAGCCGCTGCGCCGCACCGACGGCAAAGCGCACGTTGCGAACACCCGACCTGCGCGCGGCTTTCTTCGCGGCGGCGATCGCCTCCGGGTCCGGATCGAGCCCCTCGACGGTGGATGCGAAAGCCGCGACCGCGAGAGCGAAGCGGCCGTCGCCGCATCCGAGATCCAGGACACGCTTCCCGCGCACCAGCTCTACGCCTCCCCACGCCTGCAGCTCGTCGAGCGGCCTCGGGCGCAGCGTCGCGGACATCGCCGGGACATGTCTGCCAACGTCGCCAATGAGGCCCTCTGCATCGCCGCTCATGCTGGCTGTGCAGCTTAGCTTCGACCGGCGTCAGAGGTATTAGGCTCTTCTGCGCATGGAGCTCGCCGGCCGGGTCGCGATCGTCACCGGCGGCGGCACGGGCATAGGTCGCGCGACCTCACTCCGCCTGGCGAAGGGCGGCGCCAAAGCGGTGGTCATCAACTTCTCACGGTCCGGGAAGGATGCGGAGGCCACAGCCAACGAAATCAGAGAGATGGGCGTAGAACCGATGCCCTATCGAGCCGACGTCGCCGACGAGCCTCAGGTCAAGGCGATGGTCGCGGCAACGGTCGATCGGTATGGGCGGATCGACGTGCTGGTGAACAACGCCGGCACCACCCACTTCATACCTCACCCAGACCTCGACTCACTGACTGACGCGGTCTGGAACGAAATCCTTAGCGTCAACTTGAAGGGAACCTTCTTTTGCTGCCGGGCCGCCGCCCCGGAGCTGAAGAAGACCGGCGGCGCGATCGTCAACATCGCATCGATAGCTGCGCACAGGGCGTCGGGATCGTCGATCGTCTACGCCGTCTCCAAGGCGGGCGTCGTGCAGCTGACGCGCGCCCTGGCGCTCGCTCTCGCCCCCGAGGTGCGCGTCAACTCGGTGTCGCCGGGCCTGGTGTCGACGAGGTGGTACAGCAGCCGGTTCGGTGACGAGGCGGCCGCCGTGCAGGAAGAGACGTTTGCGAAGCAGACCCCCGTCCGGAAGATCGCGACGCCGGACGACGTCGCGCGGGCGGTGATCGCGATGCTGGAAAACGACCTGATCACGGGACAGGACCTGGTGGTCGACGGCGGCAAGAACATCCTCTATCAGGCGATCGTCTGAGGTCGCTGACACCTGCGGTGCGGAATACTGCTGCACTCGCGCCAAGTTCATGTGGTCGTGGCCGAAACCGCGAGCCAATCGATCTATGCGCTGGAGCTGCCGCGCCTGGACGGCAAGCTCGAGACTCTGTCTACCTACGCTGGAAAGGTCGTCCTTGCGGTGAACGTCGCCTCGCGGTGCGGATTCACGCCGCAATACGCCGGCCTTCAGGCGCTGCAGGACCGGTACGCAGACCGCGGATTGGTCGTGGCCGGCTTCCCGTGCAACCAGTTCTTCCACCAGGAACCTGGCAGCGCCGAGCAGATCCAGGAGTTCTGCAGCATCAACTACGGCGTGACGTTTCCGCTTTTCGCGAAGCTGGACGTCAAGGGACCAAGCCAGCACCCCCTGTACACCATCCTCAGTGAGGCCGCGGACGACTCCGGCAAAGCCGGCAATGTGAGGTGGAATTTCGAGAAGTTCCTGATCGGGCGCGATGGACGCGTCGTTCGGCGCTTCCGATCCAAAGTCGTTCCCGAAGACCCGAGCCTGGTCGGGGCGATCGAGTCGCTCCTGTAATTCTGGTCGGGCGGGCGAGATTTGAACTCGCGGTCTCCTGGTCCCAAACCAGGCGCTTTTCCGAGCTAAGCTACCGCCCGCATTTTGCCCGCAGCATTCTACTCAGCGACCATATCGACCTAGGCGCTTGACCAGCCGTCGCCGCCAGCAAGAGTCTTGTAGCAGGTCCAGGCACCAACGACACTCGCTGTTCCCGACGCCGAGGTCAGTTTCACGTCCATCAAACCCGAGACGCGGCCCTGGTTGTTCAGCGTCGGAGCCTGCTCGACCGAGACCGTGAGTGTTCCGGCAGTTGAGCTCCAACTGCCGACACCGGTGATCGTCACGCCCTGCTGGTCAAGGCCCGGCGAATCGCCGATGGACGTTGCGCTGAAGCTCCCAACGTGGTCGTTGCCGAAGGCGATCTGGAGGTCGACCGGCTTCGTGTCTGCCATGCCGCCGATCAAGACCTTGACCCCGGGCGAGTGCGGTCCGCTAATACGGTGGCAGGCGGGTGCCAGGACCGAGCATCCAATGTGCCCGGTGATACCGCCGCTGAAAGTCAGGTCCTGTGCCTCGTCGCTGGGACACGAATGCGCTCCGGCGACCCGGATGGAGAGTGGCGATGCCGACGGCTGCGAACCTGACGCACAACCTGCGGAGGCGACAACAATTCCGACCAGGGCGGCCGCCAAGCGGGTCACGGCAGCGAATCCAGCGCGCCCGACTCTAGCAGCACCCGCGCCGCCGCGGCGCGGTGGCTGAACTTGCGCTTCTCCTCCGGCGCCATCTCGCCAAACGTCTTCCCCGTGCCCGGCACCAGGAAGACCGGGTCATAGCCGAACCCAGCCTCGCCCCGCCATTCCGGCACGACCTCGCCCTGGCACTCGCCCTCAAAAATTCGAGTCTCGGCGCCAGTCACGGCCAGCGCGATCACGCAAACGAACCGCGCCTTCCACGGTCGCGGCACACCCTCGAGCCGGCGCAGCAGCTCGGCCGTCCTCTCCTTCTGCGTCGGCCCGAGCCGCGCGGAGAGGATTCCGGGGAATCCACTCAGCGCCTCGAGCTCGATGCCCGAGTCGTCGCCCAGGGACGGCAGGCCTGATTTCGAGGCGGCGGCCTCCGCCTTCAAGCGAGCGTTCTCGGCGTACGTCTCCCCCACCTCCGGGACCTCGGTGTCGAAGGCGATCAGCTCCACGCCCGCATCGGCCAGGAGGTCGCGATACTCGCGCAGCTTGCCCGCGTTGCCGGAGGCGATGACGAGTCGCGGACGCTCGGTCAATCAGAGAGTCGAGAGTGCGCGCTTCTGGGCGACGATCAGCTCCTTGATGCCCTTGGACGCGAGCGCCAGCATCGAATCGAGCTCGGTCCGGGCGAAGGGCGTGCCCTCGGCGGTCGCCTGGAGCTCGACCAACCGGCCGTCCTCGGTCATCACGCAGTTGAGGTCAGTCGACGCGTGAAAGTCCTCGGAGTAGTCGAGGTCGAGCACGGCTGTGCCGTCGACCACGCCGCAGCTCACGGCGGCGACGTGCTGGCGCACGGGAATCTCCGCGATCATCCGCGCGTCCTTCATCTTCTTGATCGCCATGTACAGCGCGGCGAACGCACCGGTGATGGAAGCCGTCCGCGTCCCACCGTCGGCCTGAAGGACGTCGCAGTCGAGCGTGATCGTGCGCTCGCCGATCTTGCTCATGTCCACGGCGGCGCGAATGGAGCGGCCGATCAGGCGCTGGATCTCGTGCGTCCGCCCGCCGACCCGGCCCTGGATCGCCTCGCGCGCCCCGCGGTCGTGCGTCGCCCGCGGCAGCATCGAGTACTCGGCCGTGATCCAGCCCTGGCCCGTGCCGCGCCGGTGCATCGGCACGCGGTCCTCAACGCTGGCGGTGATCCACACGCGCGTGCGGCCCATCTCGATGAGGCACGAGCCCTCGGCATGCACGTTCGTGCCCAGCTCGATCTTCACCGGCCGCAGCTGGTCCGGCGCGCGCCCGTCGCGGCGCGCAGCCGTGCCGGTCATCGTCCGAGAAGTTTCAGTAATAGCGCGGTGCCCTCATAGAACAGGTAGAGCGGGATGAACATGATCATAGGGGTCAGGGGATCGATGCCCGGCGTGAGGAAGTTGGCCAGGACGCCAAGGCCGAGGAACCAGTATGGGCGGCGCCGGTGCAGCCACTTCGACGACACGATCCGCAGCATGCCGAGCACAAACAACACGACCGGCAGCTCGAAGACGATGCCGAACCCGATCACCATGATCACGACGAAGCTCACCAGCTCGGTGACGTCGGGCAGGTACTTCACGTCCTTCGGTGCGAGCGAGCCGAGGACGTGGATGTAGAGGGGCAGCGCGAACATCGCAACCGCGACCCCGATGGCGAAGAAGACGATCGTCGCCACGACAAGCGGCAGCACGAACCGCCGCTCTTGAGGGTGCAAGCCGGGGCTGACGAACCACCACGCCTGCTGGATGATCACTGGGGACGCGAGCACGATGCCGATGTACATCGCGACCTTGAGCTGGAGCAGCACCGCACCGCCCGGCTGCAGGTAGATCGCCTGCGTGATCCCAGCGCGTTCCACGAGGTAGCTGATGACGTGGCCGGAGATGAAGATCGCGGCCACCGTCGCGATGGCCCAGGCGATCACCGAGACCATCAGGGCGCGGCGCAGCGCCTCGAGGTGCTCGATCACCGACATCCGCTGGTCCTCGGCCGCGGCGCCGGCACGCGGGCCGCGCTGCAGGACCCTTCCTAAGAGCGCCACGGGAGCGCTCTAGTTACTGGAGGGTTTGGCCTCGGACGACGAGCCCTTGGCGGTGCTCTCGGAGGGCGTCTGGGGCTCTTGCTTGGCGGCGTTTGTCACCTCGCTGGTGAGGTCGGTCGTCGCCTTGCGAAACTCCCTCATCGCCTTGCCGACGGCGCTTCCGAGCTCGGGCAGGCGGCTCGGCCCGAAGACGAGCAAGACGGCCAGGAGGATCAGGAGAAGCCACAGTGGGTGAATCGGCATTTGAACCGATTATAGGCTTCGGCCTGTAAGGCGCCGGTCAGATAGTCGTCAGGAGACCTTGATCGTGATCGACTTGATCGTGTCGGTCGACGTGAGCTGCTGGACCTTGTCCATGCCGGTGACCACCGTCCCGAAGCGGTTGTAGACCTCGGTCGGGCCGGAGCCGGGCCAGGCCGCCTTCTGGACGAAGAACTGGCTGCCGTTGACGGCACCGCCTGGCGGCCGCGCCATGCCCACCGCGCCAAGCCCCCAGGGCGTGGCAGTGGTCTCGTCGGGCAGGTTGTAGCCGGGCCCGCCGCGGCCGTCGCCGCGCGGATCACCGCCCTGCACCACCCAGTCCTCCGACTTCCAGAAGTTGAGGCCGTTGTAGTAGCCGTGGATCGCGAGCACGACGAAGTTGTTGACCGTCACCGGCGCCACCTCGGGCGCGAGATCGATGACGAAGTCGCCCTGCGTCGTGCTGACGGTCGCTTGCAGCTTCTGCGAGGCGGTGATGCACATCGGCTGCGGGCCGAGGTACTGGTGCGGGCCGATCTGCGTCGACGTCGTGCAGCGAGCGAGCGCGCCTGGCACCGCGGGCTCGAGCGCCTTGTTGACGAGCTCGCCGGCGCCGGCCACCGCGAGGATCAGCACGCCCATGACCAGGAGCGCGAGCCACGCCTGGCGTCCCGACGGCGCAGGGGCGGCGACCTCCTCCGCCTCGACCGGAAGCGCGCGTCGCGATGGTTTCGGCTGGCTCACTTGCGCGCGGCAGCCTCGGCGATCGCCTGCACGAGACCGTGCGTCGTGTACTCACGCGCGACGATCGAAACAGGCAGCCCGAGCTTGCGGGCCGTATCCGCGGTCACCGGTCCCATGCACGCGATCTCGGCATCGCCGAGGACCGCCGGCAGGCGGTCTTCCGGGAAGGCGCGGACGAAGTTGCTCACCGTCGATGACGAGGTGAATGTGATCACGTCCACACCTTCGCCCTCGAACAGCCGCATCAGGGCAGGACCCGCATCCGGCGGGCAGACAGCGCGGTAGACGGGCAGGATCTCGACCTCGGCACCTCGATTTGCAAGCAGCGATGGTAGTGCGTCGCGCGCGACCTCCGCACGCGGCACCAGGACGCGCACACCGTTCAGCTCCCAGCCCTCGAGCGCGTTGGCCAGGCCCTCGGCCGTGTACTCGGAGGTCACGAGCTCCGGGCGTAAGCCGTGGGCGACGAGCGCGTCGGCCGTCTCCTGGCCGATGGCGCAGAGCTTGGAGTTGTGCAGGGCGCGCGCGTCCGCCCCGGTGGTCAGCAGCATCTGGAAGAAGATGTCGACCGCGTTGGCGGAGGCGAAGATCACGAACGCCGTCCGATTGAGGTTCTGGATGGCGTTCTTGACGCGGTCGTCCATGGTCAATCGGCGGATCTCGATGGTCGGTATCTCCACCACCGCTGCGCCGAGGTCGACGAGCTCGCGGCGGAACGGATCGACCTGGTGGCGGGCCCGGGTGATCAGGATGCGGCGGCCGTGCAGCGGGCGCTTGGAGAGCGTGTCCAGGCGCTCCGCCATCGCCACGCCGGGGCCCAGCACGAGCAACGCGTCGCCTCGCAGGCCGTAGGTCGCCGCCTTGCGCGCCAGCTCGCCCAGCGCGGCGCTGACCCGGCGCTGGCCGGGCAAGCCCGGATTCAGGATCAAGGCCGCCGGAGTTTCCGGCGACCGGCCGTTCTGGAGCAGGGCGCCGATCCCCGACTCCCACCAGCCCGAGGCCAGGCGCAGGACCACGGTCTCACCCCCCGTGACCAGGCCGAAACCGATCGACGCGGACAAGCCTTCGATGGTCAGCGGGATGCCGCTCATCACCGGCGCCGCGAGCTCGACGATGAGCCCAGGCACTGCCTCGAAGTCGACGCCCGCGCGCTGCAAGCGGTCGGCCATCTCACTGCCGTTGGAGAAGGCGTACGGGTTGCCGGGAAAGAGCACCGTGACCTTGCGCCCGCTGCGCGCGAGGCGGATTACCTCATCGATCGATTCGAGCGGCGCGATGTCCGAATTTGGCGGCGCGAGGTGAAGCAAGCCGCTTCCGCAACCGTCGCAGTTGCGAATGACATCGGCTTCTTTGATTGCCTCGACGGCCTGCACGGTGGCGAGTCCTGGATGACCTGGTCCGACGCCGACGAGCCTGACCCTGCTCATGCCACCACCACGCCCATCCCCACCTGGGACACGGCTGACAGATTAGAGCTTTCGGCTCACCACATAGTCCGCCAACGACGCAAGCGCATCGTTGACGTCGCCGGCATCAAGCCCGTGCAGCTGCGCACGCGCCGCCTCGGCGTGTTTGTGCGCCTTTTCGAGCGCTAATCGCGGTCCGTCGCTCTTGCGCACGGCGTCGACGACGTCGCGCGATTCGTCTTCACTGAGCCGCCGTCCATCTTCCAACGGGATCGAAGCGAGCATCAGCGGAAGAGTCGCAAATCCATCCTGCACGTCGTGACCGATGGGCTTGCCGACCTCGCCTTCGGTGGCGGTGTAGTCGAGGACGTCGTCCGCGATCTGAAACGCAAGCCCGAGCTCACGCCCGTATGCCTCGAGCGCTCTGCGCTGCGCGCCGTCCAACCCGCCGAGCAGCGCGCCGATGTCGCAGCAGGCGGCGAGGAGGATCGCTGTCTTGGCCTCGATGCGGCGCATGTACTCTTCGACGCCGGTGCTGTAGCGGTAGCGGATCGCCTGCTGGCGGACCTCGCCCGCGCAGATCGCCATGACCGTGCGCGCGAGGACGTCCACGACCTCGGGCACGCCGGTACGCGCCGCGTGCTCGTAAGCCTTGGCGAAGTAGAAATCACCGATCACGATCGCGGGCTCGTCGCCGAGATCGGCCGAGATCGTCGGCCTGCCGCGGCGCGTGGGCGAGCGGTCGATGACGTCGTCGTGGACGAGCGTCGCGGCGTGGGTGAGCTCGACGGCGGCGGCGGCGGGCAGCAATTTCGTGAGGTCATACGAGCCGCACTTCGCCGCGAGCAGGACGAGGGCCGGGCGGATGCGTTTGCCCCCGGCCGCGAAGAGGTCGGCCATGGGCTCTGCCACCTCGGCCGGGTCGGCCTCGATCGACAGCCTCAGCTCCGACTCGACGGCGGCCAGGTCATCGATGACCGGGCCGAACAGCGTCAAACGCCTTTGACGGACAACCGGTAGCCCAGGCCAGGCACGGCCTCCAGGCTCACCCCCGTGTGCGCCTTCTCCGAGAGCTTGCGCCGCAGCCGCTGCACGTGCGGGTCGACCGAGTGGTCGTCCAGGTCGTGCGGGTAACCCCACACCTTGTCACGGAGCTGGGCGCGGGTCAGCACGCGCTCGGGATTCGCGGCGAGCACCGCGAGGAGGTTGAACTCCGTCATGGTCAGGGTGATCTCGTCCTCGCCGACCTTGACCCTGCGCGCCGCGTTGTCGATCTGCAGCGCGCCGATGCTGAGCACGCCTTCACGGCCGCCGCCGGTCTCGGCCAGCGTCGAGCGCCGGAGGTGTGCGTTGATGCGCGCCGCGAGGATGCGGGAGTCGAAGGGCTTGGTGATGTAGTCGTCGGCGCCGACCTCGAGGCCTACGACCTCGTCCATCTTGGTGGAACGGCCCGTCAGCATCACCATCGGGCTCACGACGCCATGACGGCGAAGCTCGCGGATCACCTCCGTGCCACTGATGTCGGGCAGCACCCAGTCGACGAGCACGAGGTCTGGCTGGGCGCTCCGGCCGAGCTCGATCGCCTGCGCGCCGGTGCCCGCCTCGACCACGTCATGGCCCTGCAGGCGGCAGACCTCCGCGACGAGCATCCGCACCGGGACGTCGTCCTCGATCACCAGGATGCGCCGGCGCCGGCGCGGCGGAGCGCTGCTCAGCTTTGAGCCGGAGGCGCGAAACCCACCCGTCGTGTCTCACGGGCTGAGCGCTTCGGTCTGCGCATCAGGATTACGCGCTTGTCCCCCCCGTCGATCACGCTGGCCAGGTCCCACCCGTCGGCCGCCGCTTCGTGGATGACCTTGACCAGGCTGACGCCGTCAGCAACCTGGGCCACGCTCAGGACCTTGGTCGAAAACTCCCACTCCCGGCTTGGAAGACCCACGGCGGGCACGAGCCCGGACGCCGCGGCACGCGCGCCGTCGGGGGATGCCGGCTGGGCCGGCTCTTCGGGTTCCTCGTCGGGGTCCTCTTCCACTCGTCCATCCATTGTCGTCAGATTGTAGGCACTAAAGCTGTGCGTACCCCCGGCGGGGGTCGAACCCGCGCTGGACCGGGTTTAAGCCGGCTGCCTCTGCCATTGGGCTACGGGGGCAATCCCCATTTTGGCGCGATCAGTCGTAGTCGAAGAAGCCCCTTCCGGTCTTGCGCCCAAGTCGCCCTTCCCTGACCAGCCTCTCCAGCACCTCGGGCGGCTCCGGCCCTTCGCCCAGCCGGTGGCGGTCCTGCATCGCCCCATAGAAGATGTCCAGGCCGCTGAAGTCGAGGAGGTGGAACGGCCCCATGGGCCAGTTGAGGCCCTTCTGGACCGCGACGTCGATGTCCTCGGCGCTGGCGTAGCCGCCGTCGAGCAGGCTCATCGCCTCCTCGGAGGCCGCGAACAGGACGCGGTTGACGATGAACCCCCAGATCTCCTTCTTCAGGAGCACTGGCGTCCTGTCGATGCTGCGCACGAACTCCATGGCGATCTCCACGGTCTGGTCGCTGGTCTTGGGGCCGCGCACCACCTCGCACAGCTGCATGACGGTGACCGGATGGAAGAAATGCATGTTGCAGCAGAGCTCGGGCCTGCCGGTGAAGTCGGCGAGGCGGCTGATTACGATCGTGCTCGAGTTGCTCGCGAGGATCGCGTCCTTCTTGGCGTGCTTGCCGAGGTCTTCGAACACGGCTTTTTTGGCGTCGAAGTTCTCGATCACGGCCTCGATGACCAGGTCGGCGCCGGCCACTGCGTCGGGAAGGTTGTCCTCGTCCTTGATCCGGTCCATCGCTCGGTCCGCCTGCTCCCGTGTGAGCCGCTGCTTCTCGACCGAGCGATCGACCACCTTCTTGTTGTCGGCTCGGGCGCGCTCGAGCTGGCCCTTGACGGTGTCCAGGAGCGTGACGTCGTAGCGGCCGCTCAACGCGGTCTGCAGCGCGATCTGCGAGCCCATCGTGCCTGCGCCGACCACGGTCACGCGCTTCAATTCACCCATGCACGTGAGCATGAAGGAATTCGAGGAGCTGGTGGAGAAGGCCATCGACTCGATCCCCGAGGAGTTCCGGCCTTACCTCGAGAACACGGTCTTCATCGTCGAGGAGTCGTCGCCTCAAGGCCTGATGGGCCTGTATCACGGTGCGGGCGCGCTCCACGCCGGCCAGGGCTTTCCGGAGCAGATCACCCTGTACAAGCGCTCACACGAGCGCGCAACCACAACCCTGAAGGAGCTCATGGAGGAGATTCGCCGCACGATCCTGCACGAGGTCGGGCACCACTTCGGGATGGAAGAGGACGAGCTTCCTTATTAGTGCAGGTTCCAGAAGGCGCGGTCCCACAGGATAAGGGGATCGCCGCTGCCGATCTCGGCGAACTCGACCTCGCCGATGCAGATGTCGTGGTCGCCGGCGGTGTGGGACTGGTTTAGGCGGCACTCGAGCCAGGCCGCGCAGCCGTCGAGCAGGGGAATGCCGTTTTTGCCGAGGTGATGTCGCAGCGTGCGCCAGTCGACGGCCGGCGCGCGGCCGGCGAAGCGGTCCGCGATGAACTCCTGCGAGCGGGTGAGGACGCTGACGTTGAAGGCCTTCGTCTCGAGCACTGCCGTGCGGGTAGCTGACTCGCGCTCGAGGCCGACGAGGACCAGCGGCGGATCGAGCGAGATGGAGACCAGGCTGCTGGCGGTGAGGCCGCGGAATTCATCTCCAAGTCGTGTGCTGACCACGACCACGCCTGCCGGCACCCTGGCCATGGCGTCCCTGAAGCCCTGCCCTGACATGTGGGGGATCTTAGAATCGGGGGTCGGAAGCTTGGTGGCGACGTAGCCAAGTGGTAAGGCAGAGGTCTGCAAAACCTCCATCCCCAGTTCGATTCTGGGCGTCGCCTCCAGTTCGAAATCGGCCCATTTTGGGCCGCTACGAACCCCTCTGCTCCCCGCGTGTTGCCATCTTGTTGCCAAAGGGCTTAGGCGAGTGGCCCGTCCCCTACGCGCCGAAACCGGCCCGTCGACTTCACGCACAGTAGTCAGCGCTATAAGAGTTCGGGCCGGCGCGAGCGAACGCCGGCCCTCTCTATGAGTCTCAACAGCCCGCGAACGTCCCTTGAACGTGGGTGGTTGTGTCGCCCGTGCCCACGAACGCGTTCGTGTCCGTGAACGCCGCCGCGGTCCCAGGCCATGCCCCCGTCGCCACCGCGGCGACGGAGCTCAGGTGCACCGTGCCGGCGACGTGGAATCCTCCACACCCTCCCTGGCTCGTGTTTGTGGCGTTGGAGACTGGACTGGTCGAGCTCCAGTTGGCGTTGATCGTGAACACACTCGGGCCCGTGTTGTTAGCGAACGGACAGGCCGGAGTCGTCGTATCGATGGAGACGTTGAGCGAAGCCGCGTGGAAGTCGCTCGCGATCGTTAGGTCGCTTGGCGGTATCACCCGGCAATCCTGCACAAACTGGAAGAAGTTGAACTGGAAGATGTTCAGGTCGGTCTCGGTCCGGGTCGAGATCGGTGCGCCGACCGGGTGAGCCGTGTTGGTGAAACTCGTGACAAAGACGTCGAAAGGCTGTTGGGTCGTGTCGTCGGGCTGAACCGACATCGATGCGGATATCGACGAGCTGGTGTAGTCACCGGGACCCTGCGGCCCTGGTCCCGCGCCTTTGCCACCCAAAGGCTCGCATCCGTTTAGCGGCGTGCCCTGCGCGTGGATGGACTGGTCGAAGAAGAACAAGTTCGCGCCGCTGATCGGAACTGGCCCTCCCGAGAGGAACGACGCGGCAAAGGTCGCATTTGCATTCGACGACCCGCCGTTGGTCGTCTGCGTCTCGCTCGAGTAGCGGGCGCACGAGTACCTGGCGACCGAGGTCGAAGAGCTGGTTGGGCCGCTGACCAACCATGTAGCGCTGAGCGTAAACGGCGGAGTCACCCCATTGATGGTCTGGCCCTGGCACGTCTTCGTGGTCGTCTGCACCGCAGTGCTCAGTTGCGCCGACGTGAGCGCGCCGTTGACCGTGAAGTCACTGGCACCGTCAGGAATGATGCAACCGCTTGCAAAGAATCCGGTGGTGAAATCGCTGACGTCGAACTGGACGTCGACTTCGTCGGTCGATGTAGTCGGCCCACCGAGCGGCCTGGATAAGAAACTGTTATGGCCCACGAAAAGCTGGATCTGTGTCGACCCGTCGGGGCCGCAGCACGTGAAGAGCGAGGCGCTGACCGACGAGTTCGTGTAGTTGCCGGCGGCCGGCAGGGGGCCACCGCCTCCCCCGCCCTTGGCGCCGATCGGAACGCTCGTCAGACCTCGCGCATCGAACGCCATGGTGGTGGCGGCAAACGCAAGCAACCCGACCAGGACGAGAGAAAACATCGCAGCCAGGCGCCTCGTAAAGGTCATCGCATCCTCCGCATCACGAACGATGTCCCTCACCGAAACCGCCCCAGCCCGGCGCCATCGCTGGCGCGCCGCCGCCCGTTAATTAGGCGCTTATCGAGGCGAAATTGGAAGAGTCACTTTCGCCCCGCGATCGGGCGCCCGCGTGGGTTCGATCCGCCGGCGGGTGAAACCAACACGGCTCCCCCTTGCAAAGGGGAACGCGGACTACCGAGTGGTACCGCGGGCTACACTCGATCTCGAAGATGGGTGTCTCGCAGATCAAAATGCCCCAGCTCGGCGAGTCCGTGACCGAGGGCACCGTCGACAAGTGGCTCAAGCGCGAAGGCGACATGGTCAAGCGCGACGAGCCTCTGGTTGAGGTCGTCACGGACAAAGTCAACGCGGAGATCCCCTCTCCCTTTGAGGGCAAGCTCATCAAGATCACCGCCGGCGAGGGCGAGACGGTCCGCGTCGGCGCGGTGATCGCCCAGATCGAAACCGGACCGCCGGTTCCGACTGCTGCGGCGCCCGCGGCCAAAGAGAAGGGCACCGGCGTGGCGGCCCCCGAGGTGCCGAGCGAGCCGGCGGGCGGCAAGACTCCGCAACCGGAGCCCCAGTCGGCGGACGGCGGCGAGCACGCGCGCCTCTCCCCTGCCGTGCGCAAGCTCGCGGCCGAGCACGGCATCGACCCGACAACGCTGAAAGGCTCCGGCATGGGTGGACGCGTGACCCGGGACGACGTTGTCGCCGCGGTCGGAACCACGACGCCGCCGAAGACCGTCGCGCCCGCGTCCGCGCCGGCCCCCGCCCCGGTCGACGGCAAGCGCGAGGAGCTCGTGAAGCTCAGCATCATGCGCAAATCGATCGCCGAGCACATGGTGCGCAGCCTCGCCACCTCGCCCCACGCGTGGACGCTGCAGGAGGTCGACGTCACCAACCTCGTCCGCTACCGCGAGGCGGAGAAGGACAGCTTCAAGGCGCGCCACGGCACCACGCTCACCTACCTGCCGTTCGTCGCCCAGATCCTCGGCGAGGCGCTCACGGAGTTCCCGTGGCTCAACTCCTCCTGGAGCGACGAAAGCGTGATCCTCAAGCGCTACATCAACCTCGGCATTGCTGTCTCCATCCCCGACGGCCTCATCGTCCCGGTCGTCAAGGACGCGGACAGGCTTGGCTTCACCGACCTCGTGCGCGCGATCAACGACGTGGTCGAGCGCGCGCGCAACAAGCAGCTCAAAACCGATGACGTGCAGGGCGGGACGTTCACCCTCAACAACACCGGCGCGACCGGCTCGGTCGCGAGCCAACCGATCATCAACCAGCCGCAGGCCGCCATCCTGACCACCGAATCGATCGTCAAGCGCCCAGTCGTGATCGATGACGCGATCGCGATCCGGCACATCATGAACATTTGCCTGAGCTTCGATCACCGCATCGTCGACGGCATGATGGCCGGCCAGTTTCTCGGCCGGGTGAAGCAGCGACTCGAGGAATGGAGCGCCGGTAGCATTCGGCTGTGAGCACGACCGTGGAGCCGCTTCGACCCGCGCCGATCCCGGAGTGGATCCGCGTCCGCGTCACGGAGGGTGGCAACTTCAAAGAGCTGAAGCAGATCGTCCAGGGTCGCCGCCTGCACACGGTCTGCGAAGAGGCGCGCTGTCCCAACATCTTCGACTGCTGGAACCGCCGGACCGCGACCTTCATGATCCTGGGCGACGTCTGCACGCGCGCCTGCCGGTTCTGCGCGGTGACGTCGGGCCGGCCTATCGAGCTCGACCTCGGCGAGCCGCTGCGCGTGGCCGAATCGGTCGCCGAGCTTGGCCTCAAGCACGCGGTCATCACCTCGGTCGACCGCGACGACCTTAAAGACGGCGGGGCGGGCATCTTCGCGCGCACCATCCGCGCCATCCGCCGCCGCAGCCCGCAGACGACAATCGAGGTCCTCACTCCGGACTTCCAGGGCGACTTCGAGGCGGTCCGCACCGTCGTCGAGGCTTGGCCCGACATCTTCAACCACAACACGGAGACGGTGCCCCGGCTCTACGCGCGCATCCGGCCCAAGGCCGTCTACGCCAACAGCCTCGCCCTGCTGCGCCACGTCAAGGCGCTCGCGCCCGATATGGTCACCAAGTCGGGCCTGATGGTCGGACTTGGCGAGACGGACGACGAGCTGCTCGAGGTCTTCCGCAACATGCGCGCCCACAACATCGACGTCCTGACCGTCGGCCAGTACCTCCGCCCGTCGAAGAAGCACGCGGAGGTCGTCCGCTACTACCGGCCGGAAGAGTTCGTCCGCCTCAAGGAGCAGGCGCTGGCGATGGGGTTCGGCCACGTCGAGGCCGGCCCGCTGGTGCGCTCCTCCTACCATGCCGATGAGCAGATCCCTGCCGCGCGTAAGAGCCTCCTGGCTGGGTAGCGTCCCGTACCGCCAGGCCTGGGACCTCCAGGCCGAGCTCGTGCGCGAGCTTCGCGATGGCGGCGGCCGCGACACCCTGCTCCTTCTGGAGCACCCGCACGTGTTCACGATGGGCAAGGCGGCCGTTCCCGAGCACCTGCTGTGGGACGAGGCCGAGCGGGCACGTCGGGGGGTCGAGGTGGTCTGGTCCGACCGCGGTGGCGAGGCGACCTACCACGGACCCGGCCAACTCGTGGGCTACCCCGTGCTGGACCTCAGCCGGCTCCAGGTGAGCATCCCGCGCTATATCGAGCTGATGGAGCGGTCGCTCATCGACTACCTGGGCTCGCTGGGCGTCGAGTCCGAGCCTGGCGAGCCTGGGTTCACCGGCGTCTGGCACCAGGGCGAGAAGCTGGCCGCGATCGGGATCAAGCTCAACCGCTCGGTGGTCAGCCACGGGTTCGCCCTGAACCTGACGACCGACCTGTCGTACTTCGACGGGATCGTGCCCTGCGGCCACGCCGACCGGCGGCCGACGTCGGTGGAGGCGGTCACCGGCCGCCAGGTGCCCCCGAGGGAGGCCGCCGGCGCCTACGCCCGGAACTTCGCGGCCACTTTCGGGGTAGAGCTTGATTGGGCGCCGGCAGCGATGGGAACGCCCGTACGCGGCTAGCGGAATACCGACCGTTACCTGGACGGTATTCATTGCGTAGGTATAGAGAGGCGGGTGCTGAGTTTGGCCTCGGCCGTTAACGGGTAGTAGGGATGTGAAAATGGCAACCATGCGCAAAGGCGTTGAGAAGTCGAAGCCGGAACGGGTTCGGCTTGACAACGTCTCGATGGACGAGGACGACGAGATCCTCCCGGACTTCGAAGCCGAGGTCGACGATGGGCGCAGGGTCTGGGTGACCGCGGTGCTCGAGCGCACGGCCGTGATCGAGCCCGCCCCCGGTGAGCCGAAGGTGCTGGTCAACCGCCGGCGCCTCTTCGTAAACCCCAGCCACCTCCGGGTGCGGCACCTGGCGAGCAAGGAAGCGGCGCGGCGCGGACGCGAGGCGGCCCGACAGCTGCGGCTGCAGGAACAGCAGAGCTCCGCGGCGTAAGCACCCCGTATTGGGGGCGCTTACCTTTCGGAAGTCGAGGACGCCCCCTCTGGTAACATTCGCTGCTGCCGAAAAGCTCGGTGCTGCCGATTTCCGCGGCGTGACTTTCGCCGCCTAGCCCGAGGGAAGCCATCTTATGAACAAGACCGCCGACCTAGTTTCGCTGGCCACCATCGTCCCCCCTCCCAACCACGAAGTCAGCGGTGGCTTCAAAGCCTTCGTCGACGGCAAAGAGGTGCGGGTGCGAGCGGTGCTGGAGCGGACGGTGGTGATAGAGCACCACGAAGGCGGCGAGCGAAGCGTGGTCCGCAAGGACAACTGCATGGTCAAGCCGTCGGCGGTTGCATTCGTGCTGGGGAATCCTAACAACGGGGTCGGGCCGCGGCAGTGGCGGCGCCTGCCGGGCAAGCCACCAGCGCCACCCGCGCCGGCGACTAACGGGCCGGCGACTAACGGGCCGGCGACTAACGGGAAGTAGTCCTACAGGTACTTCTGCGCGACCAGGGTCAGGAAGGGGTGAAACTCCTTCGATAGCGCGACTTCCTCGAACACCTTCCGCGCGTCCTGGAACCGTCCCCCGCTGAGCTTGCTCATCTCTTCGTCCGCGATCTCATGCACGAGGTCGGCGCTCACGGTGGGCCCCTCCTCCAAACCTGACGAGTGGCGGACCCACTGCCACACCTGCGACCGCGAGATCTCAGCAGTGGCCACGTCCTCCATCAGGTTGTTGATCGCCGCCGCGCCAGTGCCTCGCATCCACGACTCGATGTACTGGATGCCGACGCTGACGTTCATGCGCAGTCCTTTCTCGGTGATCGTCCCGCCCGGCACCTTGACGTCGGTCAGCTGACCCGCCGTCACCGAAACCTCCGGCCGCTGGCGGTCCAGCTGGTTTGGCCGGTCGCCGAGGACGCGGTCGAACGATTCCGTCGCGGTCGGCACCAGGTCTGGGTGCGCGACCCACGTTCCATCGAAGCCGTCGCCGGCCTCGCGGTCTTTGTCCTCCTTGACCCTGGCCAGCGCCACCTGGTTCACCTCCGGGTCGCGGCGCGAAGGAATGAACGCGGCCATCCCTCCCATCGCGTGCGCGCCGCGCTTGTGGCAGGTCTTGACCAGCAGCTCCGTGTACGCGCGCATGAACGGCACCGTCATCGTCACCTGCGCGCGATCGGGCAGAACGAATTCCGGGCGGTTGCGGAACTTCTTGATGATGCTGAAGATGTAGTCCCACCGGCCGGCGTTCAGCCCGCTCGAGTGTTCGCGCAGCTCGTAGAGGATCTCCTCCATCTCGAAGGCCGCGAGGATCGTCTCGATCAGCACGGTCGCGCGGATGGTGCCCCGCGGAACGCCCAGCTCGTCCTGCGCCAGGTTGAAGACGTCGTTCCACAGCCGCGCCTCGAGGTGGCTCTCGAGCTTCGGAAGGTAGAAGTACGGTCCGCTTTCCTTGCTCAGCAGCCGCCTGGCGTTGTGGAAGAAGTAAAGGCCGAAGTCGAAGAGGCCGCCGGACACCGGCTTGCCGTCGACCTCGACGTGCGTCTCGTCGAGGTGCCATCCACGAGGCCTCACGAGCAGGGTCGCGACCTTTTCGTTGAGGCGGTACTCCTTGCCTTCGGGACTCTTGAAGTCGATGCGCCGCTCGATCGCGTCGATGAGATTCACCTGGCCCTCGACCAGGTTCGACCACGTGGGCGAGTTCGCGTCTTCGAAGTCGGCCATAAACACGCGAGCGCCCGAGTTGAGGGCGTTGATGAGCATCTTGCGGTCCGTCGGTCCCGTGATCTCGACCCGGCGGTCCTGAAGGTCTTTCGGCGCTTTTGCGACCTTCCACTCGGAGTCCCGGACCGAGCTCGTCGTCACCAGGAACTGCGGCATCTCACCGCCGTCGAGCCGCCTCTGGCGCTCGTCGCGCAATCGGAGCAGCTCCTGCCGGCGGTCAGCGAACTCACGCTGCAGGCGGGCGACAAAGCTCAGCGCCTCCGGCGTGAGCACCTCGCTCGCGCGGCCCTCCACCGGGCCCTTGAGCCGAACGTGCTCGGTGGTGGCCATCGACACCAGACTACTAGCTGCCGGCGAGTCGCTCCACGACCGGCGCCAGCGCCTCTGCGGCTTGGCCTGGGACGACGACGTGTGAGATCCCGTAGCGCTCACGTCGGGCGATCAGGTCCTCGGCAATCTGCTCCGCGGTGCCGACCAGGACGTGCGGGCTGGCCAGGACGTCGGACTTCCCCAGGCCGACCAGCGGCGACAGCGTCGACGCTACAGTGTCGCGTTCGTCGGTGACGTGGGCTTGCAGGATCCACACGCCGAGCTCGATCTGGTCGAGGCGGTCGCCGGCCGCCTCGCGGATCCAGGCGAGCTTCTCGTCGGTCGCCTCGGCCAGGCCGCTCTTGGCCACCTTGGGATTTGGAGCTCCTTCCCGCAGGTCGAAGTTGACGTTGATCAGGTCGGCCTCCCGGGCCGCCAGCTGCAGCATCTTGCGGCCCCCGCCGCCGATCAGGAAAGGCGGGTGCGGCCGCTGCGCGGGCAGAGGCCTGCCTTCGAGCTCTTTGATCGTGTAGTGCTTGCCCGAAAACGAGTACGGCTTGCCGCCGAACAGTCCCTTGATGATCTGGATCGCTTCGTCCAGGCGCTCGATGCGGACGCCGGGCGAGTCGTAGGGCATGCCTGCTTGCTCGTAGTCGGAGATGAGCCACCCGGCGCCGATGCCGAAATCGAGACGCCCGTCCGAAAGAACGTCGAGCGTCGCGGCTTCCTTCGCCACCACCACCGGGTGGCGGTAGTCGTTGTCGAGCACAAGCGGTCCGATGCGGAGCTTCGTGGTCGCGTCCGCGGCGGCCATGAGCGCGGCGATCGGGGCCAGTTGGTCGCCGAAGTGATCGGGCATGTACAGCGCGGCGTAACCCATCGACTCAACGGCACGGGCGCGGTCGCGCCACTCTTTGGCGCTGCCGGCGCGGCGCTCCTGCGAGCTGAACCGAAACGGACGTCGGGTCATGAGTACTCGGCCCACGAATTTGCCGGCAGAATCGATTTAGCGCCGAGTCTGGAGTACGAGTTTGCCGGCAATTCCGTCACTCGAACATTAAAGGCCAGCCAGCGGTGGATCGTCCGTCGACACACGCCCCACTCGCTCGCCGCCTCACCGACCGTCCGACCGGCGCCAATCACCGCTTGAACCGCTTTGTACCTTTGCTCAGTCACGCTCATCTCCCTCACGGCCGGGGATTGTCGCGTACGTACCGAAGTAGCTGTAGCAAACGTGCCGAAGGTCTGTCGCGCTGCAGCCGAAGGCGTTTTGTCGCCTAGCAGCCGAACTCGCACAACACACATGGTGCCGATATAGACCTCCGGTAGCTCTGCGACGAAGTTACTTCGGTACGTCTGCGACGCTCCCAATTCTGAATTGTTCACCGAGGCGTTTTACGCTCGGCGTGCTTCTTGCGGATCTCAGTTCCTGGAGTGGTCCTGGCGACTGTCCTGAGTAGCTCGTTGCCCACCCAAAACTGAAACAGCCCGTCTGTAACCAGGACGTCGCAGGTGCTGCCGCCGTAGTTCTTGCCGACGCTGATGTGCTGCGAGTCGACGCACACGATGCCATTGGGTGCATCTCGGCGCGAGACCCATTGGTCTCCGTTGCGCTCTGCCGGTCGTACGAGCTCGCGTGCGTTGTCCCTGCTGGCTCGAAACCGACTCTCAGGAGTCGCATCCTCGAGCGCCTGATGCGGACGCTGGGTGTCGTAGTAGGTCACCCACTCATCGAGAGCCTCCTGTGCTGTCTTCAAATTCCGGAACACCTGCCGGGTGTTGAACTCCACCCTGAGGGTGCGATGGAAGCGCTCGATCTTGCCGGTCGTGGTCGGCGAGCGCGGCGCGGTGAGGATATGGTCCACGCCATTCTCCCGGCAGATCCTGTCGAACAGGACCTCGACCGGAGGCTGAGCAAAGCGCCCGGTGAAGACCTTGCCGTTGTCGGTCAGGACCTGAGTCGGCATCCCGTATTCGCGCAGCGCTGAGCTGAACCCGTCACACACCGCCTGGGTGCGCTCCCGAAGCATGAGCCGAGACGAGACGCAGAACCTCGAGTGGTCGTCGATGCCGGTCAGCGCTTTGGCTGCGGAGCCGTCAGCGAGCGCAAAGCCATGCACCACGTCCAGTTGCCAGAGCTCCATCGGCGCTGCCCGTTCCCAACGCTTCCAGAGCTCGGCCCGCCGGCGTCGGCTGTTGGGGTCGATAACCGCCGACCGAACCAGACAGCGATAGACAGCTGACTCCGAGGGCGACTGCTCGAGCCCTTTACGGGCCAGCTCATAGGCGATTCGACGCGGTCCCCAGTAAGCATGGGCTCGACGCATTTCGAGCACCAGGGCCTCGACTTCGGGAGGCGTCTGATGCGGGCAATGTGCCGGCCGAGACGACCGATCGCCGAGACCCTCGAAACCCTCATCTTCATAGCGCGCCAACCAGCGGTGCATCGTCTGCCGGCACGCGCCCCATTCGCTGGCCACCTCGCTTACCGTCCGACCGTCGGCGATAACCGCCAGAACCGCTTTGTACCTTTGCTCAGTCACGCTCATCTCCCTCATGACCGGGGAGTGTCGCGTACGTACCGAAGTAGCTGTAGCAAACGTGCCGAAGGTCTGTCGCACGGCAACCGAAGGCGTTTTGTCGCCTAGCAGGCGAACTTGCACACACACATGGTGCCGAGGGCCAGATTTGAACTGGCGACACCTTGATTTTCAGTCAAGTGCTCTACCAAGCTGAGCTACCTCGGCACGGCGGATGATTCTATCGAGCGCACAGACGCCACCGCCGGTTACGTCCTGTGATCAGCGAGGTAATCCACCATCCGGCGCGCTATCTCGCGCCGCATCTCCGATTGAGGGGTCACCGCCCTAAGTGCTGTTGGCCTTCTCGATCTCGGAGTTGTACTGGTCTTCCAGGGGCTTGTAAAAGCTCTCGATCTCAGTCCCGATCTTCGTGTAGTCGACCGCCTCGACCTTCGTGACATCAGCCTGGAGCGCCGACTCAGCGCGGTTGACTCCCGCGCTGTCTTTCGCCGCGATGGCGGTAAACAGGCTAGAGAAATCGTTGGCAAGCGTCTTGATCGCCTGGAGCAGCGCATCGACCTCAGTCGGCAGGCCAGGCGCCTTGTCGAGGGAGATGGCCTTGTCGGTATCGGCCTTGAGCTGATTGGTGGCGGCGTTTGCGCCAGCCAGGTCCTCAGCCGAAGCTTTGCTGCCAACTGTGTCTATGTCGAGCACTACATCTACCAGGGACTGATAAAACGTTCCGAACTGCACGTAGTCGCTGGTGAGGGTTTTCGCCACCGCGAGCGCGGCTCTCAGGTGCCCGATACGGGTCGACGCCTTGTCGATCTCGGACTTCCTCAGAATCGTCAGCCATGAGTTCTGCTTGAGGTCGTCGTCGGCCTTGGCCAGCGCGGCGTCATCCGCCGAAATCTGCGGCTCGGCCGCCTGAGATTTGGTTACCAGCTCCCCGAATGTCGTCTTGTCGGCCTGCAGTTGGGCGGTCGTGCCGCTCGACACGTTCGTTGCCTGAAGGTCATTGCTGAGGGCGCGGACGGTGTCGGTCAGGCTGTTCGCATGATTGATCGCAGTGTTGTACGTGGTCGTCGCGCTGTTGAGCTGACTGTTCGCATACACGTAGCCACCGATTCCGTAGCCCAGCACCCCGACGATGACGATGACGACGACGACGATGATGGCAACGAGCGGCCCCGAGCCCCTGCGCGGCGCAGGTGCGGCCGGCGCCTCCGACGGCGGCGGGTAGTATCCCCCGGGAGCCTGGCTTTCAGCGGCCGGCGCGTCCGCGGCGGGTGGTTCGGCGGGCGCCGGCTCCCAGGCCGCCGGTTCGGCGGGCGCCGGCGGTTCGGCGGCGGGCGGCCCGGGCGGCGGGGTGTCGCTGGGCGGGGTGTCGTGTGGACCTTCACTCATGGAATCCCGTGCAATGTAGCGGTTTCTTAATCCGCTGTGGGGCGAGACTTCAGCCTTGGGCGCCTCTGGAGCCGCTTTCCGTCAAATCGAACGGGCGGTGGCCGCCACCACCTGGCCGGTCCGGTCCACCGCGACGCACAGACTTACCGACGGGCACGACACGCCGCTCAGGCCACCACCCGGGTCCACCTTCGACAGGGTCCAGGCGGCGGCCCCGCCCGTCGGGTTGGTCGAGGTCAGAGCATCGCCCAAGTCATCAATCGCCACACAAAGGTTGGTGGACGGGCACGACACAGCTACCAGGTAGTGTCGACCGACCGCGGCCACCTTCCACGTGGTCGCTCCTCCTGTCGGGTGGATTGAGGTGATGATGTTGCCCAGGTTGTCGACGGCCACACACAGCGTGTCGGTCGGGCACGAGATGCCAGACGTCGAGCGGTCAAATGTCTTGCCGTCGCCGTCAACCAGGGTCCAAGTCCATGCGGCCGCCCCGCCTGTCGGGTTCGTCGACACCGCGACGCTGCCACCCGTGTCCAGGGCCACACAAAGGTGAACCGTCGGGCACGAGAAGCCCGCGATTGGGTGATCGCCGAGGTCGGTCGCCGTCCAGCTGGTCCCGTCGTTGATTGAAGTCAGCGCGATTCCGTATCCGATGGCGACGCAGAGATCCACGGCTGGACATGAAAGGCCCACGATGTTGATCGGGTTGCCGAGGAAACCGAGTGCTTTTCCGACCGCGATGAAATAGTCGAGTCCGACGCAGCGATCCGCATTGAAGCAGAAAGGCCCCGACAACCGCGCGTCGGCCTGGCCGGGTGCGGTCACCTTCCAGGCAGCCTGCCCACCAGTGGGTTCCGTCGAGCTCAAGACGTTCCCGTTGTTGTCAGTGGCGACACAGAGCTGTACCGCCGGACATGTGATGTAAGCCAGCGAGTTCGTCTCTATGACGCTGAAGGCCTTCCACGCCGCAGCCCCTCCCGTCGGATTGGTCGACGTCACGATCCTCCCTAGGTGATCGACGGCGACGCACAGCGATGGAGTCGGACAGGAAACGTCATGGAGAGCGTCGATGCCGCTTACAGTCGTCGTCTTCCAGAACGGTGTCCCGCTCGCAGGGTTGGAAGAAGCGATAACCGTGGCGCCGTCCGCCACGACACAGAGCGTGGTGTCGGAGCAAGAGATGGAGGGGTCGTAGGCGCCCTGATCGACTAGCTTCGCCCTCCAGGCGACAGCTCCGCCAAGCGGATTGGTGGCAACGAGCACGTTGCCGCCTCCATCCACGGCGGCGCAGAAAGTCGCGGTCGGACATGACACGTCATTGAGAGAGCAGGCCGCCAGTTGAATCTCTGACGGTGCGCATCCGACCGGTCCCTCGATATGCGTCGACGTCCATGCCGCAGCTCCCCCGGTCGGGTTGGTCGAAGTGACCACGTTCCCGCCGTAGGTCACTCCGACGCAGAGGCTGACGGTCGGACATGACACGCGCCTCAAGCCTTTTGCGTCGGAGAGGTGAATCACCTTCCATGTTGCGGCCGGACCGAGAGGAGTTGTGGAGGTAGCCACGTTGCCAGTGGTGTCAACGACGACGCAGAGATCAGCAGTCGGGCACGAAGCGCCGGTCAGGTACACCATCCCGAGTTGGCTGATGGTCCAGGCGGCCGCTCCTCCGGTGGGATTCGCAGTCGTGATCACGTGTGCGCTGCTGTCGACAGCGACGCACTGCCCGCTTGCGGAGCAGCCAACCGTCTCCAGCCGGTTGTCAGGTGAGTTGAAACCGACGTCGAGCACATTGTTGACCGTCCAGGCATCCGGGCCTCCAGTTGGGTTGCTAGAGGTCAAGACATTGCCACCGCTGTAGTCGACGGCGACGCAGAGTGTCGTGCTCGGACAGGAGATGCTCTGCACGATGTGCGGGTCGTATGGCGGCTGATGGACGACCCGCACTGGTGTCGCCCATGTCAGCGGGCCAACCGCAACGGGTGTTGGACTCGCCGTTGAAACCGGCGGGGTGGGCGCATGAGTGCTCGACGAGAACGACGATTGCGCCCGCGGCGCCGAGCCGCCGCATGCGGCAGCCAGGAGAACGGCCGCCACCAACGCCATCCGGATCATGTACCGACGATCGCGGCTACGAAGTCGCCCTGAAAGCCAAGGTCGTGGACATTGGTCGGATCGCCCGGGGCGACCCACGAAAGGTCTCCCTGAGACATGGCGTACTGCACGCGGCCGGTCACGGTGCTTGCGTCAAGCCAACCTTGAGTCACGAAGCCCGATCGCGTCTGGATCATTCCGCCGGCCTTGGTTTCGACCTGCACATCGTTCAGGATGCCGAGGCCGTCTACGGAGAGGCGCACGTTCGAGGCTAACGCACCACTGACGTGGGTGGACCAAAGCACCTTGCCGGTCGCGTTCCGGACCCCGACCGCTTCTGACGCGGCCGTCGTGCACCCGATCAAACCGTTGGAGTTGATGCCTGCAGCTGTGCAGTCTGATCCACCGAGCTGTGCGGTCCTCTTGCCGGAGTCGTCGATCAGGTAGAGCGCCCCGCCTGTCCAGGCGTTCTGGGAGGTCACGTGGTCAGGAAGCATCACGACCGGTCCAGCCGCCGTCCAGCCGATCGGGAACATCGGCTTCCAGCCATGGTTCTGGTCATCGGGAGCATACGCAGACTCCGAATGCACGAGAGTGGTGGTTTGACCTCCGGACGCAGCCATCTCGAGGTCGAACTTCCAGGGTCCAACGAGCGTTGGCCAGCCGGTACCCGGGGTGTTGGGTCCAAGAGCCGGCAGCGTGAGAATCCCGGCTACGACCCGGGATCCGTTCGGGCTGACCGCAAACCAAATGTCCTCCTGCGCCGGCTGAAGCGAAAAGCGAGCCACGACCTGCGGCTGGCTTCCGACGCGCAGCACGCGGACCGTGCCAGCTCCGTCGATGTAGTAGACCGCGGAACCGACGACCTGCGCGACGCCTTGCAGCGGCGCATATGCATCTGGCACCACGGGTCCGACGCGAGGCTGGAACGTAGCCTTTGCCTTGGCATACCCGTCGAGGCCGACGATCGCGACCGTACCCGGCTGGGAGGCGCTTGCGCCTGTCTCGACGACGGCAAACAGTTTCACCGACGGGGTGGGATTAGTCCTCGGCGACGGCGACGGCGACTGCGGACTTGAGGTTGGGCTCGTCGAGGGCTTCGCGGAGACAGTCGCTCCACTCGATGGGCTGGACGTCGGGGCCAACGAGACGCTCGACCTGGCGACCGGCGCCGATCCACAGGCCGCAACCAGGGCGGCGAGAACGAGGTAGCCGCCGAAATGGAACTTCAATAGATCGCGAGCGTGAGATGCCACAGTGGTCCACGAGGCGCCGATGGGACGGGTGGGATCGCCGTGGCCAGGTTCTCTATCGCTCATGCTGCTGGAACGGGCGCGGTAGGTATTCGGTACGAATAGACGCGAGGTAGTTCGTCAGCCTCGGTGGAGACGTGTGCAGCTAACGAGCCTCGAGGGAGGTCGGGATGAGCAATTTCACTGAAATGGAGATTCAATACATGCGTGGGCAACGGTTGGGCCGGCTCGCGACGGTCGGGAGCGATGGCTCGCCACACGTCGTGCCGGTGGGCTTTCGACTCGACGCCGAGGGCGAGGCCATCGAGGTAGGCGGTCATGGACTCAGCGGTTCTAAGAAGTGGCGCGACCTACAGGCCAATCCGACGGTCGCCCTCGTGATCGACGTTCTTGAGAGCGTGAACCCCTGGACCCCACGCGGAATCGAAGTCCGCGGGCGAGCTGAGCTGCATTCCGACGGCGGTGAGAAGTTCGGCTCTGGCTGGGATGCGGCCTGGATACGCATCGTCCCGCGCCGCATCGTCAGTTGGGGAATCGAAGGACGAGCCTTCTCGCCGGGGGGGCGCCTCGCCCGTTCTGTCGGAGAAACTCCGACTTAGTGAGAGTCGCGAATCAAGTGGTGGGCTGTGATGGATCGCCAACACCGCCGACAGACAGCCTGCAACTGATCGTCTGGCGGCGACTGCAGCCGGGACCGGCCGTGTCGCACTATGGCGCGTTCCAAAAGACTTTCTCAGGGAAGAGGCTGATGACCTCTCTGGCGGCCTCAAGAAATATGGTGTCTTCGGTTTGCGTTCTCGCGGGGGCGGTCCAGTCTCTTATCTTCGAGTAGACGGCACGCGTTGGGATGTCTTCAAGTTCACCAGAGTCCTTCGGCGGAATCACGATCAGGCCGGAAAGGCGACGCGCGCGCACGGTCGATGCGCGCTCGATCGCTCGGAGTATGTCCAACGCCGCAGGCGATCGGCTCCCGAGCATCACAGACGCGCCGATCAAGGCACCTCGCACCTCGGCGTTGCTTTCGGTTCCTAACAGACGACCGACCAGCCGTGCAGCCTGGGGCCAGTCAAATGGCAGGGCGGCCGCCAACTGAGCGGTTGCAATGCCCAGCGCTCGATCGGACGCGTCTAGGAGCTCCATCAGATGCGGCAAACCGTTGCGGACTCTGTCTCGAACCAGCTTGGCGCTCCCCGGGGAGTGGTGTGACTCGACTCCAAGACTGAGCAATGCCAGGTAGCTGATTAGTCGCGGGCGTCGATGCGACGCTGGCCGAGCCGCGATTGCGACCAAGAAGGGAACTGCAGCGGCTGTTGCTGGGTACACCGTCCCCTGGTGCCACAAGATCTGTTCATTCAGACTCTCCCAACCTCTGTCGACATCGGCCACACGATCCGACGCCAGCAGTCTGAGAATTAGCGGGATCCGGTGTCCCTCCCCGTAGGCCACGTCGAGTTGCGACCATGGGACGGAATCGAGACCGTTGAGTGGGTGCTCCAGAGCGACGAGTATCACATCCTTGGCAAGTCATCGCGGCAGCGGGTCCGGGCCGGTCGCGGTGATGATGCGCTGGGGCACCCAGCCTTCGACGTGGTGGAAGCCCTCGAACCGGGCGCCCTCGAGCTCGCAGACTTCGCGCAGCGAGCGTCGATAGAACTTCACGTGGGTGAAGTCCTCGAACAGGACGTAGTACGGCTCGCAGTCCGGGTTCTGGAACTGCTGCCCGGTAAGGGCCCTGCGATGCACGCGCGAGAACTCCTCGACGTCGTCCCCGACCACGACGCCGAGGTGCTCCAGGCCCATCCGGTAAACGCGCTGGTGGACCGGCGGGATGAGCTCGACTAGCGGAACGAGGGCGCCGTCGAGGACTGCGAGCGGCCGCGCCAGAAGGATTTTCGATATGGGCCGGCCGTTCCAGACGTCCTCCACATTGGCCGTCGCGTGCCGCTCGAGGAGGCTCCGCACGTGAACGTACTGCTCCCACTCGGGGACGCGGTACGCGAGATGGCTGAGGGCATACGGGCCGATGTCTATGCCTCGCGCCGACAGTCGGTCGCGCTGCCGGGCGACGAAAGCCCGGTAGTCACCGATGATGTCCTCGACCGGATCCGCCATGATCCGACCCTCCAGGCCGTCGGCGATGCTGGGGAGCAGCGCCCGCCGTGGCGAGACGATAGCAGAGGCGACCATCGTCTCCGGGACGGCGTCGAGGCGCGTTCTCCGCCCGCTCGCGGCGCGCACCTGGAGCGTCGGCAGCCGACCCTGGCTTGTAGCAATTCTGGTAGCAGCAGCGCTGGATGGAGGCGGACCGAGCATCTCCACCACCACAGGGTGATGATTGTGGGCGGTGATGGACTTGAACCAACGACCTCCTCGGTGTAAGCGAGGCGCTCTAGCCAGCTGAGCTAACCGCCCGTATTCAAGGGGTCCCCGCGAACGCCAGGCGAAGCCTCCGCGTTTGTGGGGTCAAAAAAACGCCGGGCCCAGTCTACCCACCCGGGAGCAGGGTCAACGCCGCATTCAGCTGAGTGTCCTTGGCGTACCCCAGCGACGGCTGCGCGACGTCGTACTCGTTCGCCGGGCTGGCCAGCGTCACCTGCACGTCCGGCGTCAGGCCCTTGTGGTCGATCGTCACCCCGTTCGGCAGATACCAGCGCTCGACCGTCAGGTGGAGGTCCGAGCCGTCGCTCAGGACGAAGTCCTCCTGCACTGACCCCTTGCCGAACGTGGTCGTACCGACCAGCTTGGCTCGCCCGTGGACCTGCAGCGAGCCGGCCACGATCTCGGAGGCAGACGCGCTGTTGGCGTCGACCAGGACGACGAGCGGCACAGCTGGCGCCGCGTGCTTGGAGCCCACCTCGTGGCGGTCCGTCCCGGCCCGCCCGCGCGTCTCGAAGGTCTCGCCGCTGGTCACGAACTGCGTGATCACGTCGTCCGCGGCGGAGATGAACCCGCCTGGGTCGCCGCGCAGGTCCAGGACCACGCCCACCGACCCTGGAAGCCCGTCAGTCAGGGCTTTGGCGAACTCGGACGACGTTTGGGTCCCGAACTGGTAGATCCGCAGGTAGAGGACGTGGTTGCCGACCGTCGCCGACCTCACCGTCGGCACCTGGATCTGCGCCCGCGTCACCGTGAAGGTCAGGGTGTCGCTTCCACGCAGGATCGTCAGCGTCACGTTGGTGCCCTCCGGGCCCTGTATCAGAGCCGTCGCCTGGTCCGGCGTGATGCCCTTGATGTCCCTGTCCCCCACCTTCTGGATCTGGTCGCCGGGCTTCAGGCCGGCCAGCGCCGCGGGCGACCCCACCACCGTGCCGGTGATCAGCGGATAGCCGGTGCTGAAGCTCAGGTAGATGCCGATCCCCGTGTAGCGGCCCTGGTAGCTCTCCTGCAGCCGCTTGTACTGCTCTGGGTCGAAGTAGATCGAGTACGGATCGCCGAGGCTGTTGACCAGGCCCTGGACGCTGCCGTGGGACAGCTTGGCCGCGTCGACGTTGCTGTCCACGTAATCGGCCTGGATCAGCCGCGAGGCTTCCTGCACCCCCGTGAGGTCGACCCGCGCCGTCGTGCGGTGGCCGGCGTACGGCACCCACTCGGGATAGGCCTGGTCGGTCCACACGCCGGCCAGAAACCCGATCACGAGTACCAGCACGATGGCGCCACCCCGCAGGGCGACGCGGAAATTCATGCGACCGAACTTAGCAGCCGAGCCAGATGCACGGGTCTTTATAGATACCGTTGACGCGGATCTCGAAGTGGAGGTGCGGGCCCGTCGACCAGCCCGTCGAGCCCTCGAAAGCGACCGTCGTGCCGCGGGGCACGATCTCGCCGCTGTACAGCCCCGGCGCGTAGCCCGCCAGGTGGCCGTAGTAGGTCGAGTAGCCGTGGCCGTGAATGAGGACCAGCAGGTTGCCGTAGCCGATGCTCCCCGGGTACAGATAGGCGACGCCGGTGTCCGCGGCCACGATGTTCGTGCCATACGGGCCGGCGATGTCGATGCCGGTGTGGATCTTGTGCGGCCACGGGCAGGCCGGGTCGTAGACCTCGAGGTAGAAGGTCGAGCAGCCGAAGCCCTGGGTGATGCAGGAGTAGCCGCAGGCAGGCACGGGCCACTGGAAGACGCCGTTGCCGCCCCCCGCCTTCTCCGCCGCGGCCGCGTACTGCTTGGAGAGGATCGCGACCTGCGCGTCGATGGCCGCGCGCTCCGCCTGCACCTTCGCGTAATCGGCCTGCAGCTGGACCTGCAGCTGCTGCTCCGCAACGAGCGCCGCCGCCTGCGTGGCCTTGTTCTTCTGGAGGTCGGCCTCGGTCGCCTGCTGCTGCTGCAGGAGGATGGTGACCTGCGTCCGCTGCTCATCGAGCGCGGCGTTCGCTACGTCGAGCTGGACGTGCTCCTCCTGCAGGTCGGTGAGCAAGCGATGGTCCGACTGCGCCACCTGCTGGGCTCCGACCAGCCGGTTCATGAGCTGGTTGATGCTGTTGGACGTCAGGACGAGCTGGATGTAGTCGACGCTGCCGTGGGAATCGATGTACCGCAGGCGCTGGTTGAGGACCTGGTCGCGCACCACGCTGCGTGCCTCCAGGCGGATGATCGCCGCTTCGCCGAACCGCACCTTGCGATTCAGGTCGTCGATCGCCGCCTGCGTTGTCGCGATGAGCGCCTGCTGGGCCGCGATCTGCCGATTCAGGCTGGCGATCATGGAGTCGATCGCGTTGATCTGGGCGACGGTGTTGCTGATCTGGCCCTGGATGGCGTTGAGCTGGTGCTGGTTGTTGACCTGCTGCCCGATGCCGTTGTTGTAGGCGACGCAAGCCTGGTACACGGCGGGCGGATCTCCCGGGTAGCAGTAGATCGCCCACACGGGCTGTGCGCCCTGGCCGGGGAACCACGCAAGGGTCGCGAGCATCGATGCCAGCGCAAGGCGCTTCATCAACGCGGGCGTGCCTCCGGCGCCGGGTTCCGCGGCAGATTCGCGACATCGACGGCCGGAGCCAAGGAAAGGGTGGCGCGGCTAGGAGCGCATCTGACCGATGCGCGACGACGCAGCGCCGGGCCCCTTGACGCAGGCTTCTGCGCCGAAGGCGCCCGGCCGTCTAGGGCGCGAAGATGGGCGGAACATCGGCGCCGGGGCACGCTAGATCCTCACGTAGCGCCGGACGCCGATGTAGCTGCCGAGCGCGCCGAGGAGCGCGCCGGCCAGCAGAAGGTCCCGGGCCAGGCTGGAGATGAACGCTGGGTCATAGCTCAGCGGGATGAAGCCGATGTCCGCGCGGAAGCGCGTGACGACAGGCTCGTAGCCGACGGCCAGCAGGGCAAGCGCGATCGAAGCGGCGATCAGGCCGGTCATCACGCCCTCGAGCACGAACGGCCCGCGCACGAACCATTCGGTAGCGCCGACCAGCTTCATAACCTCGATCTCCTTGCGCCGGTGGTAGACCGCGGTGCGGATGGTGTTCATCACGATCACGATCGAGACGATGAGCAGCACGACCAGGAGGCCGTCGCCGGCGAGGCCGAGCCAGTCCGACAGCTGCAGCATCCGGTTGATGAAGTCGCCCTGGTAGTTGGTCGGGTCGGTGGGGTCGACCCCTGGCCACTGCCGCGCCGCGGCGTCGATGGCCGCCACGTCGCCGAGGTTCTTGACCTGGACGTCGAGCTTGGCGTCGAGGGGGTTGCCCTCGATCTGCTGCGCGAGGATGAAGTTCTGCGGGTCGGACTTGAACTGCGTCAGCGCCTCGTCCTTGGTCACGAACTTCACGCTCGCCACGCGCGGGTCGGCCGCCAGCAGGGCCTGGTAGTCGTACACGCTCTGCAGCGGGGTGTCGTCGGAAACGTTGATCGAGATCTGGCTGACCTTCGTCCGGAACCCGTCGAGCACCTGCGAGAACGCGTGGCCGACCAGCAGGTTGATGCCGGCGAGCATGAGGATGAGGGTGATCGAGAGCACCGCCGCCAGGCTGACGGCGAGGTTCCGCCAGAAGCTCTGCCAGGCGCTGTTAAGCGCGAACTTCAGATTTCGCAAAATCATCGTGATACCTGCCTGATCTGTCGTCGCGTGCGATCTGCCCCGCGTCGATGGCGATGACGCGGCGCCGAAGTAGGTCGACGATCTCGCGGTTGTGCGTGGCCATGACGACCGTGGCGCCGCGTGCGTTGATGCGAAGGAAGAGCTGCATGATCTCCCACGCGGTCGCGGGGTCGAGGTTGCCGGTCGGTTCGTCGGCGATGATGAAGCGCGGTGCGTGGACCAGCGCGCGCGCGATGGCGACGCGCTGCTGCTCACCGCCGGAAAGGTTCGCCGGGTAGGTGCTCTCCTTGCCGTACAGGCTCACCGTGTCGAGCGCCTCGGCGACCCGGTCGCGTACCTGGTGGTCGGACGCACCGAGCACGCGCAGCGCGAACGCGACGTTCTCGTAGACGGTGAGGTTCGGCAGGAGCTTGAAGTCCTGGAAGACCAGGCCGACCTTGCGCCGGTAGTGCGGCAGCTTTCTCCGCTTCATGCGGCCCAGCTCGACGCCGTCGACGAAGATCTTTCCCTTCGACGGCTTCTCTTCGCGAATCAGAAGGCGCACGAGGGTCGATTTGCCGGCGCCTGACGGGCCGACCAGGAAGAGAAAGTCGCCTTCCGGCACCTCGAGGTTGATGTCGCGCAGGGCCTCGGTGCCGGTCGGGTACGTCTTGTGGACGTGCTGGAAGCTGATTACCGGCCGAGTTGCAAAGTCCGGTGTGAAAAGCATGTGCTGCGTCTCTTGCTGTGGCGTTCCGCACCCGCGGGCGCGAGTGGCTAGGTCGCGGGCAGTATACCCGAAGGTCCTCCAAGCTCCAAACCCTTCCTCGAGAGCCAAACAATCGTCTAACGCGAGGGGGTCACGAGGCTTGCGGGCCCAGTCTGGCCGATAGTCCGGACTATGGGCGTCTCAGCACGGCCGAAGTGGCGGTCAGATGCTCCTATGTCAAGCGGCCAGCGCATTCGGCATGGCGACAGGCTCCTGGGTGTCTAGGCGAAGCCGGCGATAGACCTCATCTGAGAGCTGCCGACGCAAGGCGCGAATCGCCTCGGTCTTGGTGTTCCCGTTGGACAATCTGCGCGCCACGTAGACCTTGGCCTCGCCGCCCAGGCGGAGCTGAGTGATGGCGATTCGGTGCAGCGCTGCATTGAGCTGGCGATTGCCGCCCCGGTTGAGGCGATGGCGCTGATGATTCCCCGAAGAGACCGGAATCGGCGCCGTGCCGTTGTGCATGGCGAAAGCCGCGGGCGAGCGGAAGCGGCGGACGTCAGCTGTCTCTGCCACCAGTTTGGCGGCGCTCAAGGCACCGCAACCTCGCAGCTGGAGCAGACTCGGTGCCAGCTCCGCCACCAAGGCCTCGATGCGACGCTGCAGTTCCTCCACAGACTTGGTCAGCGCGACCAGCAGGACGACCAGGTCGCGCGCGATCTCGGCGACCGTGCCACTGTGGCGTTGCAGTCGCGCACGAACCTCTACGAGCACTACCTGCCGCACCAGACCTCGGGGAGGCAACTTCAGCCCAGGCTCCAGCTCATGAAGGTGCCAGAGGAGGCGATTTTGAATTCGAGTCCGCTCCCCAACCAGGTCTTCACGATGGTCGACCAGGAGCTTCAGTTCGCGGGCTCTGCCCTCCAATTGCGCCACCGGAAGATGCGTTTCCCTCAGGGCCACCCGGGCCACCGCCAGGGCGTCAATCGAGTCCGACTTGCCGGGCTCACGGCCGGAACGTCGGGCAGTCCCCATGAGCTTCGGCGATACCTGGACCACGGCCTCTCCGGCAGTCAACAAATCTCGCTCCAGCCCACGCGACAGATGGCGACAGTTCTCCAGCGCCCAGCGTCGCTCCGGCCATCGCCCCGCCCAGGCCAGCGCCTCCATGTGGCCGCCCGCTGTCGCAGCCACCCTCAACTCACCCAGCGGCCGGCCGCTTTCGTCGACCGCAACCAGCGTGTGGCTTTGCTTGTGGCAATCGGCCCCCAGTGTCACCATGTCCTTGTCTCCTTTCAGTGGGGATGAGGACTGGTCGGCGGACACGACTGAGTCGAGCGGTCACACGCTCCTATGAAGTCACGCCGGCCGGTCCATTTCCTCCAGCGGGCGGCATCTCTGAAGCCAGCCACACCAGCGTCGGTGGGCATCCGGACTATGAGCCAACCCGCCGGAGCCGCCCAAGCGTGACACTCAGTCCGGACTATCGGAGGTTATGACGTCGCTTTCACCCGTTGGCTGCTGAGCCGCCAGCGCAGCCAGCTCTCGATGAACGGGTCGATCTCGCCGTCCAGGACCGCCTGGGCGTTGCCCACCTCGTACCCTGTGCGGACGTCCTTGACCAGCGTGTAGGGCTGCAGGACGTAGTTCCGGATCTGCGACCCGAACTCCGCCGGCATCACCTGGCCGCGGATCTGATCGAGATGCGCGGCCGCCTCCAGCTGCTGGCGCTGGAACAGGCGCGCCCTCAGGACCTTCATCGCCATCTCGCGGTTCTTCATCTGCGAGCGCTCGTTCTGGCACGTGACGACGATGCCGGTGGGCAGGTGCGTGATCCGGACCGCCGAGTCGGTCTTGTTCACGTGCTGCCCGCCCGCGCCGGTGGAGCGGTACGTGTCGATGCGGATGTCCTGCGCGTTGATGACGACAGCGTCCTCGTCCGCGCCCTCGAGCTCGGGCATCACCTCGACCAGCGCGAACGACGTGTGCCGGCGGTGGTTCTGGTCGAACGGCGAGATCCGCACGAGGCGGTGCACGCCGTGCTCGGAGCGCATCAGGCCGTACGCACGTGCGCCGCGGACGATGAACGTGACGCTCTTCAGGCCGGCCTCCTCGCCGCGTGACTCGTCGATGATCTCGGTCTCGAACCCACGCCGCTCGGCCCACTTCAGGTACATGCGCAGCAGCATCTCGACCCAGTCCTGGGCCTCGATGCCGCCCTGTCCCACCGAGATCGTGACCACCGCGTTGTGGGTCGCGTAAGGGTCGGTGAAGAGCAGGTCGAGCTCGTGCGCGCCCAGCTCCCGCGCGATCTGGGCCAGCTCCTCGGCGACCTGCCTTTCCAGGTCGGGGTCGTCCTGCGCCAGCTGGTCGAGCTCGACCATGTCACGCGCGCGCCGCTCGAGGCGGTCCCACGTGGCGATCAGCTCACGGTTCTCGGACGCTTCGCGGGCCATCTGGCCGGCGCGGCGCGGGTCGTCCCACGCTCCCGGCCTGGCGAGCTCGGCGTCTAGCTCGTCAGCCCGCTTGCCTTTCGCGGGCAGGTCAAAGGTGCTCCTTGAGCTGAAGGATCCGGTTCAAGAGCTCCTTGGGGTTCAGTTCAGCGATCAATTTATCTGCCGTGACACCTCTTGTATTTCTTTCCCGATCCGCACCAGCACGGATCGTTGCGGCCGATCTTACCGGCGGCCGCCCCGGCTGGGACCGCCGCGGCCTGCCCGAGCGGCGCGGCCCGGCGCTGCTGTGGCTTGGCCTCGCGCCCGGCGCCGTTCGAACCGTCGAGCTCCCCCGGTCCGCTCTCCGTCACCTGGCGCACGATCGGTGCAGGCGGCGGGGCCGGCGCGTTGCGCTGCACCTGGACGCGGTAGATGGCCGACACGATGTTGGCCTCGATCCGCTCGCGCAGTTCGTTGAACATCTCGAACGCCTCGTTCTTGTACTCGACGAGCGGGTCGCGCTGACCGTAAGCGCGAAGGCCGATGCCCTCGCGGAACTGCTCCATCTGGGTCAGGTACTCCATCCACTGCCAGTCGATGGTGCGCAGCATCACGTCGCGCTCCACCATCGGCATCAGGTCGGCGCCGACCTCCTCGATCTTCCTGTCAAACGCCTCCTCCGCCGCCGCGTACAGGTGATCGACCAGCCCTTCCGGGCCTTTGCCGAGCGCCTCGTCCGGGATCTCGCTGCCCGGCGCGATCGGGAGATAAGCCGACAGGTACTTGACCAGGCCCTCCCGGTCCCAGTTCTCGGGGTGGCGGCTCTCGCAGTTCTGGTCGACGCCTCTCTGGATGATCTCGCGCGCGTACGACAGGATGTTGGTCCGGGTGTCCGCGCCCTCCAGGACCTTGCGCCGCTCCTCGTACACGATCTGGCGCTGCTTGTTCATCACGTCGTCGTACTCGACGACGTGCTTGCGGGCGTCGAAGTGCATGCCCTCGACCTTCTTCTGCGCGCTCGCGATCGAGCGCGCGACCCACGGATGCTCGATCGGCTCGACCTCGAGGCTCGTCATCAGGTTGCCGATGCGCTCCGCGGCGGGGCCGAAGATCTTCATCAGATCATCCTCGAGCGAGATGAAGAACTTGCTCGAACCGGGGTCACCCTGGCGGCCGGCGCGGCCGCGCAGCTGGTTGTCGATTCGCCGGCTCTCGTGCCGCTCGGTGCCGATGATGTGCAGGCCCCCCACATCGGTCACGCCCTGACCGAGGACGATGTCGGTGCCACGGCCGGCCATGTTGGTGGCGATGGTCACGGCCTTGGGCTGGCCCGCCTCGGCGACGATCGAGGCCTCACGCTCGTGCTGCTTGGCGTTGAGCACGTTGTGCTTGAGCCCGCGGCGCTCGAGCATCTTCGCCAGGCGCTCCGACTTCTCGACCGACACGGTGCCGACGAGAACCGGCCGGCCCTGCGTGTTCATCTCCACGATCTCGTCGATCACCGCCTCGAACTTCGACTTCTCCGTCTTGTAGATCACGTCGGGGTTGTCGCTGCGGACCATCGGCCGGTGCGTCGGGATGACGACGACGTCGAGGCCGTAGATCTTGTGGAACTCCTCGGCCTCCGTGACCGCGGTGCCGGTCATGCCAGCGAGCTTGTCGTACTGGCGGAAGTAGTTCTGGACAGTGATGGTGGCGATGGTCTTCTGCTCCTGCTGGACCTTGACGCCTTCCTTCGCCTCCACCGCCTGGTGCAGGCCGTCCGACCATCGCCGACCTGGCATCGTGCGGCCGGTGAACTCGTCGACGATCACGATCTCCGCGTCTTTCACAAGGTAGTCGCGGTCGCGCAGGAACAGCGCCTTCGCCTTCAAAGCCTGGTTGATCTGGTGCGCCTCGATCACGTTCTCGAGGTCGTAGATGTTCTTGATCCCGGTCCAGCGCTCCATCTTCGCGATGCCTGTCTCGGTCAGCGAGGCGGACTTGTGCTTGAGGTCGACCTCGTAGTCCTCGCCATCGGTCAGCCGCGCGGCCCAGCGCGCGTACTGGTAGTACTTCTCGGTCGACTCTTCAGACTGGCCCGAGATGATGTGCGGCGTGCGCGCCTCGTCAATCAGGATCGAGTCGACCTCGTCGACGATCCCGTAGTTGAGCTTGCGCTGGGCGCACTGCGAGAGGTCGCGCGCCATGTTGTCGCGGAGGTAGTCGAAAGCGAGCTCGGAGTTGGTCGCGTAGGTGATGTCCGCGTCGTACGTCTCCTTCTTGCTCACCGGCCGCAGGTGCTGCAGCCGCGAGTCCGGGTGGGTCTCGTCCAGGAACTCGGGGTCGTAGACGTACGTGGCCGCCGTGCCGACGTTGACGCCCACCGACATGCCGAGCAGGTGGTAGATCGGCGCCATCCATCCGGCGTCACGACGGGCCAGGTAGTCGTTGACGGTGACCAGATGCACGCCCTTGCCGGCGAGCGCGTTAAGGTAGAGCGCGAGGCTGGCGACGAGCGTCTTGCCCTCGCCGGTCTTCATCTCGGCGATCTTTCCCTGGTGGAGGACGATGCCGCCGACGAGCTGGACGTCAAAGTGGCGCAGGCCGATCGTGCGCCGGCTCGCCTCGCGGCACAGGGCGAACGCCTCGACCAGCAGGTCGTCTAGCTCCTCGCCATCTCCCTCCTGGGGGTTGGCGCGCTTGCGGAGCGCATCGCTGCGGGCCCGCAGCCCGGCGTTGTCGAGCGCCTTGAGCTCGTCCTCGAGGCCGTTGACCGCCTCGGCGACGGCCAGGTGGCGCTTGACCTCGCGCTCGTTGGGGTCGAGAAGGCGCGAAAAGATGGCCATGTCTGAACTAGAGGTTACCCGGCCCGGCGGTATCTAAATCCGGGCTACGGCACTACCGGTTCGATCACGGCCAGGGAACCGTCCGACCGGCGGACCAGGATCTGGATCTCGCCCGAGTCCTCGTCCAGGTAGACCACCACCGGCTGGCTGTCCGCCTCGAGCTCGGAGACGGCCTCGGCCTCGGACATGGGCCGCAGCTTCAGGCGGAGGCGCTCCGGCGCCTCCTGCCGCCTCCGGGCCTCGGGCGTCGGTGCCGGCGGCACGCGGACAGGTGACGTCGCCTGGCGCCGGTGCGTGACCTTGTCCTTGAAGGCACCCAGCTGGCGGTCGATCTTGGCCAGGGCCAGGTCGAGGGCGGTCAGCGGATCCTGCCCGCGTTCGCGCGCGTACAGGGCGGGAGCCCGCCTGCCGTCGAGGTGGACGAGGATCCGGCATACGAACGTCGTGAGATCGCTCTGTTTGCGCTCTTCCGAGAACTCGACCTCCGCATCCACCAGCTTGCCGAAGTGGCGGACGAGACGGTCGAGCTTGCGCTGCGCCGTGTCGCGCACCTCCTGCCCCAGACCGTTGGTACGGTCGTGCAGGACGACCTTCACAATCCCGACTATAGGCCCGTCGGAAGTGGCTGTCTAGCGGCCCGCCGGCTTGTATCCGGGAGGCGGCGGGAACAGCGCCGTGATCTCTTTCGGGAGTGGGATGCCCTGGGAGAACATGCGGTCCAGGATCTTCGGCCGCAGGCCCGTCGGGCGGAACTCTGCGATCACTTTTCCGTCCGGCGTGGCGCCCTTTTGCTCCATCACGAAGATGTCCTGCATGGTGATCACGTCCTGCTCCATGCCGACGATCTCCGAGATCTGAGTCACCTTGCGCGACCCATCGCGCAGGCGGCCCAGCTGGACGATGAGGTTGATCGCGCCCGCGACCTGGTTGCGGATGGCGCGCACGGGCAGGTCGACGCCGGCCATGAGGACGAGCGTCTCGAGACGAGACAGCGCGTCGCGCGGGCTGTTGGCGTGCAGCGTGGTCATCGATCCGTCGTGGCCGGTGTTCATGGCCTGCAGCATGTCGAGGGCCTCGCCGCCACGACACTCACCGACCACGATGCGCTCCGGACGCATGCGCAGGGAGTTGATGACGAGACGCTGGATCGTGATCTCGCCCTCGCCGTTGATGTCCTTGGGCCGCGTCTCCAGGCGACACACATGCTCCTGGTGGAGCTGCAGCTCGGCCGCGTCCTCGATGGTGACGATGCGGTCCTCGACCGGGATGAAGCCCGAGAGGACGTTGAGGAACGTGGTCTTGCCGGTGCCGGTTCCACCCGAGACGATGATGTTCGCCTTCGACAGCACCGCGGCCTTGAGGAAGCCGAACCCGGCCTCGTTGCACGTGCCGAACCGGATGAGGTCCTCGACCTGGTAGGGGTCGCGCGAGAACTTGCGGATGGTCAGCAGCGGACCGTTCAGGGCGAGCGGCCGGATGACGGCGTTGACACGGGAGCCATCCGCGAGGCGGGCGTCACAGAGCGGCGAGCGCTCGTCGATACGGCGGCCGACGGTGCGGACGATGAACTGGATGACGTTGAGCAGCTGGTCCTCGTCGACGAACTTGATGTTCGTCAGCACCACCTTGCCGGCCATTTCGACGTAGACGTGGTCGTTGCCGTTGACCATGATCTCGGTCACGCGGTCGTCCCGGATGAGCGGCTCGATCGGGCCTAGCTGCTGGTAGTACTCATCGATGTTGATGCCTGGGATCCGGACTGCCATCGTTCGGGCTAGCCTCCGCAAACCGGGAATTTGAATTCGATCGAGGGCCAACTATACATTCACGCGCGCGATCGAGACCCCGGTTACAGGCCCCGATCCAGCCCCGTTCAGGGCGGCCGCACATGCGTTCAGAGTCGCCCCCGTCGTGGTCACGTCATCGATCAGCAGGATCGACTCACCACGCAGCGGCGAACCGCGCCACGCGAAGGCGTCCTTGACGTTCTCGAAGCGTGTGCGCCGGTCCTTGCCGACCTGCGGCGGGGTGGAACGCGTACGTACCAGTTCTCCGTCGGCGGCGTCGAGGGCAAGCATCCGGCGCAGGTCGGCCGCCAGAAGCTCCGACTGGTTGAAGCCGCGCTGGCGCACGCGGTCGCGGTGCAGGGGGACCGCCACGATCCAGCGCGCGGCGACTCCCTCGACCACGAGACGCTCGGCAAGAAGCTGCGCCAGCGGCCGTGACAGCCGCCGCCAGCCTTCGTACTTGAAGCGGTGGATCGCCTTCTCGGCCGGGCCTTCGTACGCCACGGCGGAGCGCAGGCGGGCCAGCGCAGGCAGGCGGGCGCGACAGCCGCAGTCGCCGCGTGGCGAGGCGACCTCCGCCCCACACCGCCGGCACAGCGGCTCCTCGAGGCGCCGGATCTTCGACCGGCAGCCGGCGCAGAGCCACGCGCCAACACGCCTGCATCCGCCGCAGCGCGGAGGCAGCAAAAGGTCGACCAGCTGCACACGCCGAGCGTATGCACGCCGTCAAGGCCTTCTTAACCGATCAGGATCTGGTCTCCCCGCTGCAGGTCGATATCAGACGTCGAGCCGGCCGGGAGCTCGAGCACGCTGCGCGCACCCATGGTCCACCACACCGTGCCGTACCAGGTCGGCAGGCTTCGATACACCTTTCTGACCCGCTCGCGGCCGTCGAGGAACACTGCGTCGATCCGGAATCTCATGAACAGCATGGTTATGCTGCCGCCTTCGCATGGGTTGATCCACATGCCGCGGCCGGGCTCAAGCGACCTTCGAAACATCAGACCCAGCGCGCGACCAAAGATCGTCCGCGGCATCTCGAGATCGTCCGCCAGCACCTTTCCAGTGCGCTCGTGCACGGCCCTGCGTCCATTCATGAATGCAGTAGGTTAGTGCGCCAGGCATGGATTTCGACAGCGATGGCGTACGCCTGCACTACGAGATCCATGGCCCCGACAACGGTGCGCCGATCGTCCTGGTCCACGGCTTCGCCTCCGACTACCGCCTGAACTGGGTCGGCAGCCGCTGGCAGGAAACCCTCACCGGCAACGGCTTTCGCATCATCGGGCTCGACTGCCGCGGCCACGGACAGAGCGACAAGCCCCACGACGCGGCCGCGTACACGGTCGACGTCATGACGGGGGATGTCGTGCGCCTCCTCGACCACGTCGACGTCGCGGAGGCCGCGTACCTCGGCTATTCGATGGGCGCTCGCATCGGCCTGGAGGTCGTGATGGACTACCCGGACAGGATCACGCGCGCGGTTCTCGGCGGCGTCGGCGCGGGCGGCGCGATCGAGCACGCGGACGAGATCGCCCACGCGTTCCGAATCGGCGAACCCACCGCAGACCCGATCGCGCAGACCTTCTACAGGTTCGCGTCAGCGAGGCCGGCCAACGACCTGATCGCGCTCGCCGCGTGCATCAGCGGCCTGCGTCCCGAGCGGCACCCCGAGCGGCTGAGCAGGATCCGGACTCCGATCCTCGTCGCGGTGGGCGAACGTGACGACATCGCTCGTGGCGCGCCCGAGCTGATCGAGGAGATCCCGAGCGCGCGCCTCTACACGATCCCCAACCGCGACCACATGAGCGCGGTGACCGCCCGCGAGTTCAAACAGTCCGCGGTGGAATTTCTCACGAGCGAGTAGCAGTCCCCTTGGCGGCCGGGGTCTCCCCAGCCGCAACCGGCTAGATCCGCTGCAGGAACCGCACCCTGCGCCGGGTCCGGCGCATGTTCGATTCCGTCGGCACGATCGAGATCGTCCCGTCGGGCTCGAGGACGCCGAGCCTCACGTCCTTCATGTCGTCGACGCCGTGCTCGCGGATCGCCATCTCGACCTCGTCCTCGCTGATACCCTCCCGCTGCAAGGTGGCGGGAACGATCTTCCCGTCGCGGATGAGCACCGAGGGTGTCGGCGCAAACAGGCGGTGGAACGCATTGATGCCGTCGAGCCTGCCGACCGCGAAGTTGGCGATCACGAGCGAGACGATCAACACCAGCCCGCCGGTCAGCGAGCTGTCCGGTCCCGTCATCGCCGGCTGCAGTGCGTTCGCGACCAGAAGGACGAACACGAGGTCGTAGAGGGTGAACTGCCCGACCTCACGCTTGCCGAAGATGCGCAGCGCGATCAGCAGCGCGGCGTAAACCACGACGCCCCTGACGACCAGTTCCAGCACATTGACCGAAGGCACGAGCGCCGCCGGCCAGGAAACGAGATTGATCGTTAGCGCGGCCGCATGAGGATGAGCACCGCCGGGCCGAGCAGCACGATCCACAGCGTCGGGAAGATGCAGCCGACCATCGGCAGCATCATCTTCAACGTGGCCTGCGCGCCTCGCTCCTGCGCGCGCTGGCGGCGCTTTCGCCGCATCTCGTCGGCCTGGATGCGCAGGATCTTGCCGATGCCGGTGCCGAACTGCTCCGACTGGATGACGGCCTGGATGAAGTTGTGCAGGTCATCGACGCCGCTGTTGCGGCCCATCTCGTCCAACGCCTCCAGGCGCGGCCGTCCGAGGCTGACCTCGCGCAGTGCCTTGCTCAGGAGCTCGGAAAGGGCGTTCTTGTACTTGTCGGTCACCCTCGCGAGGGCGGCATCGAAGCCGAGTCCCGCGTCGACGCAGATAACGAGGAGGTCGAGCGCGTCGGGCAGTCCCTTCTGGATCTCGGACTTGCGTCCGTCGACCTTCTGCTTCAGCCACAGCACAGGAACGTAGTAGCCGACGATCACGCCGACGACGAGCGCGATGGCCAGGTAGACGCCACCGCCCAGGAGGAACCCGAGCAGCAGGCCGATCGCGCCGAACACTGCGGCCGCGACCAGTCGCACGGCGGCGAAGTCTTCGGGCGTGAGGTTGCCAGGACGCCCCGCCAGCTCGAGACGGTTGAGAAGGTCCTGACGCGCCTTCTGCGGCGTCGAGCGCGAGAGCAACGATCCGAGCCGCTCTATGGCGGGGCGCAGCACGCGCTCGCTGAACGGGCGCTCCAGCTCGATCTCTTCGATCGTCAGAGGCTTTTCACCGCCGTACGCGGCTAGGCGCTGCTGGACGTTGACCGTCTGGCTGGACGAGGGAGTGCGGGCGAGGCCGATGAAGATCATCAGCACGCCGACCCCGACTGCAAACGCGAAGATCATCGTGGTGCTCATCGACTAAACCTCGATCGCCACGATGCGGCGGATGATCAGGTTGCCGATGAAGATCATGAAGGCGCCGATCGCGAGCAGGATCCATCCGATGATGCTGCCGAACATGGGCTGGAAGTAGGTCGGCGTCACGAAGAACATGAACGCCGCCAGCAGGATCGGCAGCGCGGTGATGATGCTGCCCGATGCGCGCGCCTGCGCGGTAAGGGTCTGGATCTCGCCTTTGATCCGGACGCGTTCGCGGATCGTGTATGCGATGTTGTCCAGGATCTCGGCAAGGTTGCCACCGACTGTGCGGTGGATCGAGTAGGCGGTCGCCACCAGGTCGAAGTCCGCGCTGGCAATGCGCTTGGTGATGTTCGACAACGCCTCGTCCGGCGAGCCGCCGAGGTTCATCTCACGGACGGCGCGGGCGAACTCGTCGCCGATCGGCGCCACCGCGTTCTTGGCCACAGTGTCGATTGCCTGGGCGAACGAGTAGCCGGCCTTCAGGGCGTTGGAGAGCAGCGTCAGGGTGTCGCCGAGCTGGCCGTTGAACTTCCTCAGGCGCTGGTTGATGCGGTACTTCACGTAGAAGCCAGGCGCCAGGTAGCCGACGAAGAAGAGCAGCGCGAACAAGATGCCCCACCGCCAGTAGGCGATGAGCCCGACCAGCACGCCGCTGCCGAGCTGGATCATGAAGTACTCGGACGGGCGCAGCTTGAGGTCGGCCCTCTGGAGCTGCTCGGCGACCGACGGCTTGCCCTTCTTGGCGTCGCCGCGGCCCATCCGCTCGGCCGCCGGCGAGAACAGGCGGTTGAGCGAGTCGCGCATACCCGCGCCCTGCGACAGCGTCTGCGACCCAGCGGTCGTCGTCACGCCATAGGCCGCAAGCCTGGCCTGAAAGTCCTCGGACCCGCCAGCGGAGCGCCGCATCTGGCTGATTCCAAGGAAGAAGAGGAAGACGCCCCCGAAGGCGATCAGTCCGAAAACCACTGCTATGGACATCTATTTCTCCTGAAAGGTCAGTACAGCTTATCCGGCGAGGGCTGGCGTACTTGCGCGAAAAGCGATTCTGCGATTTCCTCCCCTTCCGCCCGCAGGTGCTCCATGCGCATCGGCAGGACGCCGTTGGCGCTGTGGTAGCCGACGGCCTTGCCCTCTGGGCTAACGCCGACCTGCTTGAACGTGAAGAGCTCCTGGGTCATGACCTCACCATCTTTGCTCATCCCCGTGACCTCGGCGACGCTGACTATGCGGCGTACGCCACCGCGCAGGCGGGACTGTTGCACGATCAGGTGGATCGCGGAGCCGATGGTCTCGCGGATGGCTCGCGACGGCAGGTCCTGGCCAGCCTGGAGCACCAGCGTCTCGAGACGCACGAGGCACTCGCGCGGGTTGTTGGCGTGCAGCGTCGACATCGAGCCATCGTGGCCGGTGTTCATCGCCTGGAGCATGTCCAGCGCCTCGCCACCACGACACTCACCGACGATGATGCGGTCGGGGCGCATACGAAGACAGCTCTTCACGAGCTCGCGGATGGGCACCGCGCCCTTGCCTTCGACGTTGGGCGGGCGGGACTCCAGCTGGATCCAGTGCGGCTGCTGCAGCTGCAGCTCCGCTGCGTCTTCGCAGGTGATGAGGCGCTCGTTCTCGGGGATGAAGGTCGAGAGGATGTTCAGCAGCGTCGTCTTGCCGGAGCCTGTGCCTCCCGACACCAGGATGTTCAGGCGCGCGCGGACGCACGAGCGCAGGAACGTCATGATCTCCGGGCTCGACGACCGGAAGCGGTTGACGATGTCCGCCGGGCCCCACTTCTCTTTCGAGAACTTGCGGATCGTCAGAGCGGGGCCCTTCAGGGCGATCGGCGGGATGACCACGTTGACACGCGAGCCGTCTTTCAGGCGCGCGTCACAGATTGGCGTCGACTCGTCGACGCGGCGGCCGACGAGGCTGACGATCCGGTCGATGACCTGGCGCATCTGGCGCTCAGACTCGAACGTAACCGAGGAGAGGATCGGCTCACCGCTCTTCTCGACGTAGATCTGCTTCGGATGGTTGGCCATGATCTCGGTGATGTTCGGGTCGGCGAGCAGCGCCTCGAGCGGACCCAGCCCGAGCACGTCGTCGAGGACCGATTCGACAAGGCGCTCCTTGTCGTTCTTGGTCATGGTCATCGCCGTGGAGCGGAAGTACTCCTCGGCGAGCTCGACGATCTTCTCCCGGACGCCGGCCTTGTTCGACGAGTCGATCTCGTCGGCGAACTTCTCGATCAGCTTGGCGTGGATCTGGACCTTGGCGGCCGTGAAGGCCGGGGTGACCTCGCCGCCGGTTGCGGCGGCGCGCTGGGAGAGCGATGCGGTCGAGGGTGGGGCCGCGGGCGCCGCAGGCTGCGCTACCGGGATCGCGGCCTGCGGCGTGTACTGGGGCGCTCCCGGCAGGGTCGCGGTCGTGGGCCCGTTGCCCACGGCGCCTGGCGGAACCGTCTGGTTCTGCTTGACCCTGTCGAGAAGGCCCAACGGGAGGTTACTGCCCTGTGACGAGGGCCGTGAAGTGGTACCTGGCGTCGACCTGCCTGCCGCTCACTCCGCCGGCCGCTGTCACCGCGGGGCAGCTTGGGTCCGGCTGGCTTGGCGGCGCGGTGAGGTAGTCGTGGTACGACTCGAGGGTGTACTTCACCGTCATGTTGGTCAGGAACCACGCCATGTACTCGGAGTCACACTGCGTCATCTCGAGCGTCAGGCTGGACGTGACGCCGGTCGTCTGGGTGCTCTGCTGGCTCGTCGTCGCGCCGCTACCCGCGGCCGAGGTCACGCCTGAAGAGGCCGGGCCGAGCCCGATGACCCGCACGTTGGTGAAAACGGTCTTGCTGACCGACCCAGTCAGCGTCTTGCCGCTGACAGCGAAGATCTGGACCTGCGACGACGCGATCACTGTCATGTAGTCGCCGATGCTGATGTGGCCGGCGACACCCTGCTGCTCACCGGTCGGCACCGTGATGGCGACGAAGCCGCTGGCCAGTGGGAGGTATCCCGGCGCGAGGCCGGTCGGGACGACGTTGATGTCGCGGGCGAGCATGTCCGAGCTGATGATCGAGCCCTTGCTGATGGGAATCTCGGCGACCAGGTTGACCACGTCGGCGGTGTTGGAATAGGCCTTCTCCAGGCTGCCGTCGCCGTTGACCGAGGCCTTCGCGGTCTCGAGGTCGGCGGCCGTGATCTGGTGCCGCAGCGGGATCGGCTGCTTGGCGATGACGACCGTGGTGGTCGGGCCGCCGCCCAGCGCGCCACCGCCACCTCCCAGGTTGCCGAGGAGGAACACGCCGCCGAAGGCGAGGGCGGCAAGCAGGACGCCGACGATGATGAAAAGACGACCCCCGCCGGGACGGGGCCTGGTAGCAGCAGGTGCGACGGCCAAGACTAAGTCACCTCCGATTGATTCCTACTGGTGAGCGGCGACATTGTAAGCACGCGGACCGCGATCTTTATCCCAATTCGCTGTAAAGAAGAGAGAGCCCCTCGCGGGGCTCTCTTTGAAGGTGCTGTTACGAGGGCTAATTACGCTCCGAGGGCTGCTACGACGTTCGAGAACACGTTCTTGATCTGGTTGCCCATCGTAAGAAGGATCACGATGACCACGATTGAGACCAGCACGAGGATCAGAGCGTACTCAACCATGCCCTGTCCTTCCTGACGAGTCGTAAGGCTGCGAAGCTTCCAGTAAAGGCTCAACATTTCTGCGATTTCACCTCCTTTTTCCTGAACTACAGGCTCTCGACCTGCTGAACGCCGCCCGGTTTCGATTCTTGCGGCATCCTGGCTGTCGCGGTCGAGGATGCTAACCATCGGTCCCCGGTTTGGTCAATTCATTAGCCAAAACGACCGGGCTCCCCGTCCGGGTCGCTACCCTTCTGCCGGACATGGCGGTCTCGGGCGTGGCGGAGCGGCTGCAGCGGCGCTCCAAGGCCTACTGGCGGGACCTCGTCCTGGGAAGGCTGGTCCCCTCCCTCTTCTTCAGCCTGTTCCTGGCCCGGGAGCTGATCCTGCTGTGGGGCGGGCTGCAGGCCGTTCGCCAGCCTTCCGACCTGCTCTTCGTCCTCCAGCAGGTGCTGGCGCTGGCCTACTTCACGATGCTGGTCGTTCTGTACGCGGTGCGCCTTCCCCAGCGCGGGACCGACCACCGGCTGGCGGTCATCTTCGTCGCCTTCAGCGGGACCTTCGCGGCGATCGGCGCGAGCTTCCTCCCGGGCGGCACCCGCCGCGACGGCCTGGTCTTGCTCGCCGACCTACTCGCCACCGCCGGCCTCGCCTACTCGGTCTGGGGCCTGGCCTACCTGCGCCGGTCGTTCTCCATCATCCCCGAGGCCCGGCGCCTGGTGACCGGCGGCCCTTACGGGCTGAGCCGGCACCCTGTCTACCTCGGCGAGGTGGCGACCGCTGTCGGCGTCAACCTGGCCACCGCCGGGTGGCTTAGCGCGCTGGCGATCGCCTACTTCATCGCCTGCGAGCTGATGCGGATCCGCTGGGAGGAGCGCATCCTCGCCCTGAGCTTTCCGTCCGAGTACCCGGAATATGCAAGACGCGTCCCCCGCTACCTACCGAACCCGTTCCGGCGCGGCTGACACGCTCCGATTGAGCGAGCGCCTGACCGCGCGCACGCTGCTCCTCGGCGGCGTGATGGTCGTCATCCTTTCGCTGTTCATCGGGCCCGAGCAGGACCCCGACTTCTGGTGGCACCTGCGCGTCGGGAGGTGGATGGTCGACCACGGCCGCCTGCCGAGCAACGACCTCTTCACCTACACCGCGACGAGCCACGTTTGGACCGACCATGAGTACCTGACCGAGATCCTGATGTGGCTGACGTACAGCACCCTTGGCCTGACGGTCCTGGTCATCCTCTTCGGGCTGGTCACCTGGGCCGGCTTCTGGCTGATCTACCTCCAGGTGCGCCGCCAGCCGTTCGTGTTCATCGGCGTCGGCCTGGCCCTGGCCGCCATCGCGGGCGCCCCGATCTGGGGGCCGCGCGCGCAGATGATCACCTTCGCCATCAGCTGTCTCGAGCTGTACTGGCTCCGCGGATACCTGAGCGGAAGGAGCCGGGCGATCGTCTACTTCCCGCTCGTGATGGTGGCCTGGGCCAACCTGCACGGCGGCTGGGTGATCGGGTTCGTGTGGCTGGGGGCCGCGCTCGTCGCCGAGCTGTGGAGCTGGGCCTGGGACCAGGACAACCCCGTCCACCGGATGCACGTCCGCCGCCTGGCGGTCGTTGCCGTCGCCTCAGCGGTCGCCGTGGCCGCGACGCCGCATTTCCTCAGTCTCTACCCCTACCCGTTCGAGACCCAGGGCAGCGAGGCCCAGCAGCGGCTGATCGTCGAGTGGGCGTCGCCGAACTTCCACAGCATCGAGCTCCGTCCGTTCGAGGGGATGATCTTCCTCGTCGTCGTCGGCTTCGCCCTGAAACGGCCGACGGTCTACGACCTCGTGCTGGCCCTGCTCGGCATCGGGCTGGCGCTGCAGAACGTCCGCAACATCGCCCTCTTCATCGCCGCCGTGACGCCGGTGCTGATCAACACCTACGGCGGCTGGTGGAGCGAGTACACGGCGCGCCACGAGTGGAAGTTCTCGATCCCTCCCCGGCCCGCGTTCGCCGCCATCACCGCGCTCGTGCTGGTCCTGATCATCGGCACGACGTCGCTGCGCGTGGCCAGCTCGATCAGCCCGGCGCGCCAGGCCCAGGTCGACGCATCCAACTACCCGGTCAAGGCCGCGGAGTGGCTCGCCGCGCACCCGGAGGTAGGGACGCGGATGTTCAACCAGTACGGCTTCGGCGGCTACCTCTCCTACCGGTTCTACCCGCAGCCAAACCGGCGGGTCTTCATCTTCGGCGAGGCGGCGCTGATGGGCGACGACCTGCTCAACGAGTACGCCGACGTGTACTACGTGCGGTCGAACTGGAAGCAGGTGCTGGACAAGTACCAGGTCGATTACGTCGTGGAGAACAAGGGCGACCCGCTGCCCAATCTGCTGGCGACGCAGCCTGACTGGCAGCTTGTCTACGAGGACAACGTCGCCGTGATCTACGTCAAAACACCCGCCAGATCTTGAAGTTCGGGGTGTCGTAGCTCGGCGGGCCCAGCGCCGCGGGCGGCGGAGTGCCGAGGTCAACCGTCCAGATGACGTAGCGGATCTCGTTCGCCTGGATGAACTGCTCGATGTCCTGCTTGCCCGTGAGGACGTTGAGAGCCGTCTGCGTCTTGTTCACGTAGTCGAAGGTCTCGTCGTAGTGGCCGACGTAGACGGTGTCCGGGCTGTAGGCCGGCACGTACAGGCCGACGCCTGGCATCGCCAGGACCCGACCCGCCGGCTGCGAGCCCAGCCAGTGGAGCCCGTCGTACTCGGCGGTCGTGAACGTGTACTGCGGCTGGTTGGCCACCGCCAGCGGGGCGAGGACGAGGAACGCGCTGCCGATGGCCGCGAAAGCCACATAGGAAAAAGGAATGAGGCGCCGCGCCCGCAGGCTGCGCAGCCGCGGCAGCACCGAGTCATAGAGGCCACGCGCGCCGAGGACGACCAGCGGAAGGTACAGGCCGTCGAGGAATCGCCGCCGCAGGTCTCCCGCCGGGTTCGGCAGATAGAGGATCGCCGCCAGCAGGACGATCCACGCGAGCAGGAACAGGTCCTCGCGGGTGCGCCGGCGCAGCGCTCCTGGGATTCCCGTGACCGCAAGGAGCAGCTGCGGCGCCAGGGCGAAGAACAGGCTGATCGACTCGGGCGGCAGGGCGTTCTTGGAGTGGAACGTCCAGCGCTGCACCTCCGGGTTGCCGACGAACGCCAGGTACGAATAAAGGATGTAGGGCGCGGGAATCGCGAAGGCGAGCGCGGCGGCGATCCAGCCGCGCGGAGCCGCTGGGCGCGCGAGCAGGGCCAACCCCACCGCTCCGCCCATCAGGATCGGCATCTGGGGGTGGATGGACGCCTGGCCGAGCCAGGCCAGCCCAGCCAGCAATCCCAGGGTGAGGCTGCCGCGTTCGATGGCCTTCAGCGTCAGCGCCACGCCGAAGGCGGCGAACACGCCCGACCACGCGAAGTGCGGGAGCGCGAGCACCGAGTAGAAGGCGGTGAGCTCGGGCATCCGCCAATCGAGGGTGTCGGTCTGGTTGCCGAATATCACCGGGTGCCCGAAGGCCTGGATGACGTAGCCCATGCCCAGACCCAGCGCACAGAAGAAGAGGGCGAAGCGGCGCGCGGAGCGGTCCTGGATGAAGTGAGAGATGAAGAGCCACGCGCCGGCCATCAGTGCGAAGGCGGCGGCAACGCGCGCGAGGTGGAAGACGACGATCAGGGGCAGCTTGGTCAGCGCGGCGATGTGGCCGAGGACGATCCAGAACATGAACAGGTAGGCGGTCGGGCTGGGCTCGGTCGTGTAGCGGTTCTGCCAGGCCCACGAGCCTTCCCAGCCCTGGCGCATCTTGGCGAGGTAGGTGTTGGCGTCGTCGCCGAGGTAGAAGAAGCCGATGAAGACGTGGCCGGAGGGCTGGACGAGGTAGGCGTAGACGTAGGGGATGGCCGTGACGACGGCGAGAACGAGACCCATGACGAGCGGCAGTCGCCACTCGATGAGCGCGGATTGCCAGGTTAAGCCCCTCTCCCTGACCCTCTCCCTGATGGGGAGAGGGGAAACCTCGGCGACCTTCATCGGCTCATGCTCAGGCGCAAGACCGTCCACAACGCTCGACGTATCTCGCCCTGGGAAACCTTCGACGCCCCAGCGATCCGGTCTTCGAAGATGATCGGCACCTCCACCACCGGGTAGCCCAACCGCACCGTGCGGTGGACCATCTCGATCTGGAACGAGTACCCCTGCGACACGACCTGGTCGAGCTTGATGTGCGACAGCAGGTCGCGCGTGTAGCAGCGAAACCCCGACGTGCAGTCGCGCACGCGGAGCCCCAGCAGCGTGCGGCAGTACACGTTCGCGCCCCGCGAAAGAAGGAGGCGGTGCGCCGGCCAGCCCACGATCTCTCCGCCGCTCATATAGCGAGAGCCGATGGCCAGGCCGCCGCAGCCCCGCGCGGCGACGACGATGGCGTCCAGGTCCTGCGCCCGGTGCGATCCGTCGGCGTCCATCTCCACGAACAGCCCCGATCCCTCTTTGAGCCCGATCCGGAACGCGTCCTCGTAAGCGCTTCCGATCCCGAGCTTGCGCTCGCGGTGGAGGACGCGCACGCCGTCGTCAGCCGCCGCGAGACGGTCCGCGATCTCGCCCGTGCCGTCGGGCGAGGCATCGTCGACGATGAGTATGTCGTGGCCCAGATGGCGCACGCCCGCGACGACGCGCTCGATGTTCTCCTTCTCGTTGAAGGTCGGCATCACGACCAGCACCTCGGTGGGCGCCGACCTTCTCTCCGTGAGCCTCATCCGCGGAGCCTCAGCCGGACGACGTGCTTCAGCATGTCGAGCGAGCTCTTGATCGGGCTCACCTTGGTGGGCGCGGAGTTGCGCCAGACGACCGGCACCTCGGCGATCTTCACGCCCTGCTTGCGCGCGCGGTAGAGGACCTCGGGGTCATAGCCGAACCCGTCGGTCGTCAGGTTCGCGAAGACGCGGTGGGCGACGTCGCCGCGGAACAGCTTGAAGCCGCACTGAGTGTCCCAGATGCCCGGCAGCAGCACCGCCTGGACGATCAGGTTGAACCCTTTCCCCATCAGCACCCGGTAGATCGGCTGTGAGACCTCGACCCTGGACGCCCGCAGGGCGCGCGAGGCGATCGCCACGCCCGCGCCACCGTTCAGCGCGGCCTGCAGCTTGTCGAGCTCCTCGATTGGCGTCGAGAGGTCGGCGTCGGTGACCAGGATCTCGTCTCCCCTGGACGCCTCGACGCCCACCGCAAGCGCCCGGCCCTTGCCGCGGTTGTGAGGCAGGGCCTCGACCCGCACCGACGCATGGCTCTCGGCGGCCGCGTCCATGACCTGCCGCGTGCCGTCGGCGCTGCCGTCGTCGACGAGGATCAGCTCGTACTCGGTCTTCCTCGCGTCGAGGAAGCGCTCGATCTGCTGGATGGTGCGCGGCAGGCGCGCCTCCTCGTTGTAGCAGGGGACGACGACGCTCAACACGCGCGGGATGTTAGCTGCGTGATCTCAGAACCTTTACCGCGTAGATGGGGAGGACGGCCATGCGCCGGATCCGCCACGGCTGGCGGACGAGCCGTCCCAGCCACTCGAGGCGCGCGCGGCGCATCCACCGCGGGGCCCTCGGCACCCGTCCGGTCAGGTAGTCGAAGGCGCCCCCCACGCCGATCGCGACCGAGACGCCGAGCCTGTTCTTCATCCGGTCGATCCACACTTCCTGGGCGGGCGCGCCGAACGCCACCAGCAGGACGTCGGCGTGGTGGTCGTGGATGCGGTGCAGCGTCTCGACGTCGTGACCCGGCTCTGGCCCGCCGGCGTGGGCGTTGACCTCCAGCCCCTGGTTCGCTGCGCGGAGCTTCGCGGCAAGCTCCATCGCCACGCCAGACCCCGCGCCGAGCAAGAACAGGCGCAGCCCGCGGCGTGCGCACAGGGCCGCGAGCGGCTGGACGAGGTCGACGCCCGCAACCGGGCCGTCGATTGCGCAACCCTGGCGCCTCATCGCCCAGACGACGCCGTTTCCGTCCGCCAGGCACAGGTCCGCCTCCATCAGCACGCGCGCAAACTCGCGGTCCTTCTGCGCGCGCATCACGAACTCTGGGTTGACGGTTGCGACCAGGTGTGGGCCGCCGCGGTCGATGAGCTGCTCGATGCGTTCGAGGGCCGAGTCCATGTCGACGCAATCGACCCTCACGCCGAGGACCTGCGCCTGCTGAGCGTGGTTCGTCAGGTTTGCATGAGCATCGCGAGCCTGATGGGCGATTTGGTGAAGCTGGTGAGCGTCACCGCCGGCATGGTCGGGCCGAGGTTGGTGATGAACATGTTCATTGGCTCACCACCCCCGACACGGACACGAGTCCACACGTAACGGTCGGCCTGCGTGTGGAGGATTCCGTACTGCTCGGTCGTCGCGGAGTAGTAGCCCGCCTGCTGAACGGCGATGATCACCTGAAAGTCGTATTTGCCCGATGGGTAGGCCATGTCGAGCACCGGATGACCAAGCAGCTGCTCGAGCCACCGTTTCGATTGCACCACCTGATAGATCAGCCACCCCAGGGATGCCCGCGCGAGGTTGGCGTGGTTCACTGTGTGCGCGGCGATCTCAAAACCGTACTGATCCAACTGCTTGACCTGGTCCTTGGTGACGTAGCCCCTCTGCCCGACGAACCCACTGACGATGTAGGCAACCGCGGTGAAGTTGTGCTGGACAAGGATCGGGAAGGCGGTCGTGTACAGGTCCTTGTATCCGTCGTCGATCGTGATGATCACGGGCTTCGAGGGCAAAGGCTGGACATGCTGCCAGTAGAGGCGCACGTCGTTGAACGTGACCGTGTGGTAGCCATTGTCCGAAAGCCAATCCATCTGCGCGGTGAAAACGGAGGGATCGACCGAGAGGTTGTAGCCGAGGAGGTCGCGTAGGCGCGACGGCGGAGTGCGGATGTAGTGGTACATGAGGATTGGCAGCTCGAGGACCGAGCGGCCAAATGGGACTACCGCGCGGTGGGTCGCGTAGTAGTCGCGGTCGCCGGCCACGGGCTGAAGCCGCGGATAGTAGTCGACGGGCGACGCCACCTCGCTCCTCGGCGGTGGTGGACTGTCGTCCATTTGAAGCACGTAGCCGACGCCTGCCAGCAGCACCAGCCCGGCGAGCAGTCGTCCCATCACAGCCGGCACGGGTCATAGCTTAAGGTCGTTGATCGTGGCCACCGCTGCCGCAAGCAAGACCGTCGCGGTCGACGTCAACCCCGCGACGCGAGCGGTGATCACCGGCACCGAGCTGTTCACGCGCGAGGTCTCGCGCCGCCTGCCTGCCGTCGCGCCCGAGCTGCGCTGGCGCTTTTTCGCTTCGCGGCCGCGCGCGGGCCTCGGCGTCGACGCCACAGTAGTCCCCTTGCCGCGGCTGTGGTCGCAGGTGCGGCTGCCTCTCGCCCTCTTAGCGGAGCGCCCCGACCTTCTATTCGTGCCGGGGCACGTCGTCCCGTTCGCGTGGCCCGGGCGCGTGCTGACGGTGGTCCACGACCTGGCGTTCGAGCGCCACCCGGAGGCTTACGGGCCCTCCGAGCGCGCCTACCTCCGCCTCACCACACGCTGGGCGATCACGCGGTCGCGCTTGCTGATCACCGTCTCGGAGTCGACGCGGCAGGACCTGGTAGAGCTGCACGGCGTCGCGCCCGAGAAGGTCCGCGTGGTGCCGCTGGGGACCAGCCCGCCCTCGACCACGATCGCGCCCGCGACCCGCCTCGGCGAGCTGGGGCTCGACGGCACCTTCGTCCTCCAGGTCGGGCGCATCGAGCCGCGCAAGAACCAGGCCGCGGCCCTTTCGGCCATCGAGAAGCTGAAGGGCGTGACCCTCGCGATCGCGGGCCCGGAGCGGGACCCCACCCTGGCAGCAAAACTGCGCCACTCGGACCGCTGTCGCGTGCTGGGCACGGTGGACCAGCCCACGCTCGAGCTTCTCTACAAGCGCGCGGAGGCCGTCGTCGTGCCGAGCCTATACGAAGGCTTCGGCCTGCCGGTTCTCGAAGCGATGGCGCGAGGCAAGGTCGTGGTCGCAGCGAAATCGTCCTCGCTGCCCGAGGTCGGCGGCGAGGGAGCGCTGTACTTCCACGGCTCGGCCGGACCGGACGAGATGGCGGGCGTGCTGGAGGTCGCGCTGGGCGACAAATCGCTGCGTACCAGGCTCGCAAGCGCCGCGAGGGCCAGGGCCGCGAAGTTCACGTGGGACAGGACGGCCGCCGGCGTGGCGGCGGTCATCAGGGAGCTGCTTTAGCCCTGACCGCATCGTCGATCGCGCGCCACGTCAGGTGCGCCGCCCGCTCCCAGCTGAACTGAGCCGCGCGCAGGATCCCCCGGTGGCGCATGTCGGCGGCGAGGTCGACGTCCGAGACCACGATCTCGAGCGCCTTGCGCCACGCTTCGACGTCGCCCGCGGCCACCACCATGCCTGCCCCGCCGACCACCTCGGGCAGGCTTGACGTGTCGGAGACCACGACCGGCGTGCCCGCGGCCATGGCCTCGAGCGGAGGGAGGCCGAATCCTTCGTACCACGCGGGATGGGCCAGCACCCGCGCGAGGTTGTAGATCGCCGGCAGTTCGTCGGGGTCCACCGACTCGAGGTGATGTAGGCGCGGTCCGAGCCGGTCCATCTTCTCCCGGATCGACTCGTACCGCCAGCCCCATGAGCCGACGACTACGAGGTCCGGGCGGTCGCGCATCAGGACCCAAGCGTCGAGCAGCGTCTCCAGGTTCTTGCGCGGCTCGACCGTTCCGACGAACAAGATGAAACGCTCCGGCAAACCGAGTCGAGCGCGGGCCTCGTCCAGCTCGTCGCCGCCCATCGGCCTGAACTTCGGCGAGACGCCGTGCGGCACCACCTCGATCCGTTTGCGGTCGATGCCGAAGAACTCGACCACGTCCCTGGCGGTGTTTTCGGAGACCGCGATCACGACGTCGGCACGCAGCACCGAGCGGGGCACGACCAGCCGGGTGCTCAACGGCTGCCGGCCCGGGAACCAGCGCGGGTTGCGGTAGATCGCCAGGTCGTGGACCGTGATGGCGGACGGGCACCCGACGCGACCGAGCGGCAGCGCGCCCGCGGGCCCGAAGTAGGCGTTCGGTTTGAGCCGGCGGATCATCGCGGGCCACTGCAGGTGCCGGCCGATGAGCCGCGTGTTCGGCATCAGCCGGTAGGTGGTGTTGGGCACGTACATGAACGCACGGCGCGGGCCGAACACGGTCAGGCGGCAGTCCGGCCGGTCGACGGCCATGGCGTGAAGGATCTGGCTGGTGTAGACCCCGACGCCTGCCCAGGGCCGTTCGAGGCCGGAGCCGTCGACCACGATCTGGAGCCCTGTCACAAAAGGGGTGGGGATCTCAGCGAAAGTAGCTCTGGTTGCGCTTGAGGACTTCGAAGTTTTCGAGCGCGAGCCCCGTGCCGCGGACGACGGAGGTCTGTGGCTCATCGGCAACCCGCGCGCTGACACCCGCGTGGAGCGAGATGTAGCGGTCGATACCGCGCAGCTGCGCCCCGCCCCCGGACAGCACGATCCCGCGATCCCTGATGTCCGCCGCCAGGACCGCAGGCGTCTGCATCACCACGTCGCGCACGGCGTTGGCGATCTGGCGCAGCGGCGCCTGGATAGCTTCGACGACCGCGTTCGAGGAAACCTCGCGACCGTCAACGGTCGTCGTCAGCGGCTCCTGCAGGGGGACCGCAGACCCGACCGCGATCTTCACGGCCTCGGCGGCTGCGTCGTCGATCGACAGCGCCCTTGCGATCGCGCGGTCCAGGTCGTTGCCGCCGACCGCCAGGGAGTGCTCGACCACAGTCCCCGAGTGCGAGATGACGGCGATCTCGGTCGTCGCCGCGCCCAGCTCGCAGATCGCGCTCGCGCGGACCTCGCCGATCTGCAGCCCCGCGCCCATCGCGGCAGCGAGCGGCTCGTCGATGAGCCACACCTGCCGGGCCCCCGCCGAGATCGCGGCCTCGGTCACCGCCCGGCGTTCGCCGGACGTGACCGCCGAAGGCACTGAGACGACGACGTCGGGCCGGAACAAACGGGGGCGCCCATTGGCCTTGCTAATCAGCTCGCGAAGCGTGCGCTTGCGGTCCGCGCGCTCGTTGACCACGACGCCCTCGCCCTTGACGTAGATGCGCACGGTCGCGGTGCCGAGGTCGATGCCGATCTTTCTCGAGAGCATCGTGCCTCGACACTACCTACTCGTAGGTCACGTGGCCGGCGTGCGCGTCGGTGTCCACGGTGACGCCTTTGATGTGTGCTCCGACCGACCCGAGCTTGCCCACCATGTCCTCGTAGCCGCGCTCGACGTGCCAGGCGTTGCGCAGCAAGCTCTCGCCCTCGGCGCACAGCGCCGCGATGACGAGCGCGGCGCCGGAGCGGATGTCGGGGATGGCGACCTCGGTGCCCCGCAGCCGCGCGGGCCCGTGGACGACGGCGTGAAGCCGGCCCTCGACGGTGATGCCCGCGCCCATCTTGGCCAGCTCGCGCACGTGCTGGAACCGGTTCTCGTGCACGTACTCCGAGATCACACTCTCGCCATCAGCCTGGGTCATCAACGCCATGTACTGCGCCTGGAGGTCGGTAGGGAAACCGGGGAAGGTCCACGTCGACATGTCGATCGGCCTGAGCGGCGTCTTCCGCTGCCGGCCGACGCGGAACCAATCGTCGCCGGCCTGGACATGCGCACCGGCCTGCTCGAGCTTGAGGAGGAGTAGCTGCAGGTCCTCGGGACGCGTGCACTCGATGCGCAGCTCGCCGCCGGCGGCGGCCACCGCGATCGCGTATGTGCCGGCCTCGAGGTAATCCGCGATCACCGTGTGCTCAGCGCCGCCCAGCTCGCTTGTCCCGTCGACGATCAGGCGTTCGCTCCCCACGCCCTCGATCCGCGCGCCCATCTTGATGAGCAGGCGGCAGAGGTCCTGGACGTGCGGCTCGCGGGCGGCGTTGAAGATCTCGGTGCGGCCCTCGGCCTTGACCGCGGCCAGAAGGATGTTCTCCGTCCCGGTCACCGTCGGCAGGTCGAAGACGATGCGGTCGCCGCGGAGGCGTTCGGCGGTGGCGACGATCTCGGTCTCCGTTTCGTGGACGTGGGCACCCATCTGGCGCAGGCCGCGCAGGTGCTGCTCCACGCGCCGGGTGCCGATGTCGTCTCCGCCCGGCCGCGGCACGCGGGCATGGCCGAAACGCGCCAGCAGCCCGCCGAGCAGCACGATCGTGGCGCGCATCCGGCGGCCGAGCTCGTCGGGCACGTCGGCGGCGGTCGCGCCGGAGGTGTTGATGACCATCGTCCCGTGGCCCCTGGCCTCGCCCCCAAGAAGCCGGAGGATGTCGGCCATCACCGCCGTGTCGGACACGCGCGGCACGTTGTGCAGGGTCAAGGGCTCCTTGGTCAGCAGGGCGGCGACCATTTCGGGAAGCGCGGCGTTCTTGGAGCCGCTGACGCAGACGTCGCCGGCGAGCTGCGTGCCGCCGGTGATCCGAAGCGCTTTGTCTCGCCCCGCTGCCATCAAGGCCTAGGGTGCCACGGACCGGGGCGTCGCAGCGTATTTCGCGGCATCGGCGGCCGGAGCCAAGGAAAGGGTGGCGCGGCTAGGAGCGCATTTGACATGCGCGACGACGCAGCGCCGGGCCCCTTGACGCAGGCTTCAGCGTCGCAGACGCCCGGCCGCCTAGGCCAGCGAAGACGCAAGGCGACCCCGGGCTGGGGCACCCCTCGTACTAGCCGCGCCGGGCGCGGGCCAGCCTTAACCGGGCCTCCGCCATCGCCAGCGCGTTCTGGAACTCGGTCTCCTCGGCCGCCGTGAGCGTACCGGCGAGCTTCTCCTGCGCCCGGCGCCGCGCCTCCTCGGCGCTCGCGACGGAGATCTCCTCCGCATGCTCGGCCACGTCGGCGAGCACGGTCACGCGGTCGGGCAGCACCTCGAGGAATCCACCACCGACGAACAGCACCTGCTCCTCGCCACCGAACGTCTCCTGGATCCGAAGCGGTCCGGGTTTGAGGATGGTCATCAGCGGCGCGTGGCGGGCCAGCACTCCGAGCTCGCCCTCGGCGCCGTTCGCGATCATGAACTCGACCTCGCCTTCGAACAGGCTGCGTTCGACGCTGACGACCCGGAGCGGATACTTCATCCTTTCTTCTTCATCTCCTCGCCCTGCTGCCGCGCGTCGTCGATCGTGCCGACCATGTAGAAGGCCTGCTCGGGCAGGTCGTCGTGCTTGCCCTCGAGGATCTCCTTGAAGCCGCGGACGGTCTCCTCGCGGGACACGTACTTGCCCTCGCGGCCCGTGAACCTCTGGGCCACGCTGAAGGGCTGGGAGAGGAAGCGCTGCACCTTGCGCGCGCGCGAGACGGCCTGCTTGTCGTCCTCTGACAGCTCCTCCATGCCGAGGATGGCGATGATGTCCTGCAGGTCCTTGTATCGCTGCATGATCTTCTTCACGCCCTGGGCCGCGTCGTAGTGGTCCTGGCCGACGATCGCCGGCTCGACGAAGCGGCTGGATGAGCCGAGCGGGTCGACCGCCGGGTAGATGCCGATCTCGACCAGCGAGCGCTCCAGGCGCAGCGTCGCGCCCAGGTGGGCGAACACGGTCTGGATGGCGGGGTCGGTGTAGTCGTCGGCCGGGACGTACACGGCCTGCACCGAGGTGATCGACCCCTTGCGCGTCGATGTGATCCGCTCCTGCAGCTCGCCCATCTCGGACGCCAGGGTCGGCTGGTAGCCGACCGCTGACGGCATGCGGCCGAGCAGCGCCGAGACCTCGGAGCCCGCGAGGAGGTAGCGGAAGATGTTGTCGACGAAGAGCAGCACGTCCGCGCCCTCCTCGTCGCGGAAGTACTCCGCCATCGTCAGACCGGTCAGTCCCACGCGGGCCCGCGCACCCGGCGGCTCGTTCATCTGGCCGAAGACGAGCGCAGTCTGCGGGAGCACGCCCGCGTCGCCCATCTCGACGTACATGTCGTTGCCCTCGCGCGTCCGCTCCCCCACCCCCGCGAACACGGAGCGGCCCTTGTGCTGGTAGGCGATGTTGCGGATGAGCTCCTGCACGATCACGGTCTTGCCCGTGCCCGCGCCGCCGAACAGGCCGATCTTCGAGCCCTTGGCGAACGTGCAGATCAGGTCGATTACCTTGATCCCCGTCTCGAGGATCTCGACCTTCGCCTGCTGCTCGGAGATAGGCGGGGCAGCGCGATGGATCGGCCATCGCGTCGTCCCTTCGGGCGAAGGCTCGTCGTCGATGGCTTCGCCGATGACGTTGAAGAGCCGGCCGAGCGTTTCGACGCCGACCGGCACCGAAATGGGCGCGCCGGTCGCCTCCACGGCGTCGCCTCGCCGTATACCGTCGGTGGAGTCCATGGCGATGCATCGGACGACGTTGTCGCCGATGTCCGACGCGACCTCGAGGATCACCTTCCGGTCGCCGACCTTCGCGATCAGAGCCTCGAACAGCTCGGGGGCCGCGCCGGGCTCGAACTCGACGTCGACGACGGCGCCGATGACCTCGACGATGTGCCCCTGCCGTGAGGTCGTCTTCTTTTCGCTCCTGCGTTTCGTCTTTGCCATCGGGTCTCCTCTCCTCAGTTCGAGCCGCTGACGGCCTCTGTGCCGCTGACGATCTCCATCAGCTCAGTGGTGATGCCGGCCTGCCGGACTTTGTTGCCGTAAAGCGTCAGCGCGTCGATCAGGTCACCAGCCGCGTTGGTCGCGTTCTGCATCGCGATCATCTTGGCCGAGTACTCGCTGGCCTTGTTCTCCAGCACGGCCTGGAATACCTGCGTCTCCACGTACCTGGGGAGCAGCCCATCGAGTACGGCTTCCGGGTCGGGCTCGTAGATGTAGTCGGCCTGGGGTCCTTCGCGCTCGGCCTCGCGCTTGGGGATCTCGGCGGGGATCAGCACGCGGATCGTCGCCTCCTGCTTGAGCGTCGAGACCCATTTCGCGTAGCAGAGCAACACTGCGTCGGTATTCCCTTTCGCGTACTCCTCGAGCGCGACCGTGACGGCCGGGAGCACCTGCGCCTGGCTCGGGCGGTCGGGCAGATTGCTCACCTCCGCGATCACGTCGCGCCGGTAGCGGAGCAGGAAGTCGCGACCATTCCGGCCGAGCGTGACGTAGCGCGGCTGGTCGGGGTAGCTCTCCTGCATGTAGCGCGTCGCCGCGCGGATGTTGTTGACGTTGACGGCGCCAGCCAATCCCTTGTCGGTCGTGACCAGGATCATCACGGCGCGCTTGCCCTCGCGCCGGATGAGGAACGGGTGCTTGTACTCCGTCGCGCGCTCGCTCACCGTCTGCAGCACCTCGAGCATCTTGTCCGCGTATGGCCGCGTCGCCTGCACGGCCGCCTGCGCCCTCCGGAGCCGCGTTGCGGCCACGACCTGCATCGCCTTCGTGATCTTCTGCGTGTTCTTGATCGAGTCGATGCGGCGGACGATGTCCCTGTAAGAAGGCATTCGGGCTAGGAGGCTTTCGCGACTGGCTGGGCGGTGTCCGGCTGCTCGGAGTAGCCCTCGACGCCAAACTGGTGGTTGAAGGTCGAGACGGCGGCGTTGAGGCGCGCGAACAAGGCGTCGTCCAGCGCTTTCTGCTTTTCGATGTCCTCCAGTACGCCGGGCCGCTCGCTCCTCAAGAAGCGGACGAAGCCCGCCTCCCACTCGCGCACGCGGGCGACGGAAACCTTGTCGAGGTGCCCCTGGGTGCCCGCGTAAAGCACCGCGACCTGCTCCGGCAGCGGCACCGGCTGGTACTTGTCCTGCTTGAGGAGCTCGGTGAGGCGCGCGCCGCGCTCGAGCTGGTTCCGGGTCGCCGTGTCGAGGTCGGAGGCGAACTGCGCGAAGGCGGCCAGCTCGCGGTACTGGGCGAGGTCGAGGCGGAGCTTGCCCGAGACCTGGCGCATCGCCTTGGTCTGGGCGTCACCGCCCACGCGCGAGACGCTGATGCCGACGTTTAGCGCTGGGCGCTGGCCGGCGTTGAAGAGGTCGGACTGCAGATAGATCTGGCCATCGGTGATGGAGATGACGTTCGTCGGGATGAAGGCCGAGACGTCGTTGGCCTGGGTCTCGATCACCGGCAGCGCGGTCAGCGAGCCGCCGCCGTGCCCCTCGTTCAACTTCGCCGCCCGCTCGAGCAGGCGGGAGTGCAGGTAGAAGACGTCGCCCGGATACGCCTCGCGGCCCGGCGGCCGGCGGAGCGTCGCCGACAGCTGGCGGTACGCCCACGCCTGCTTGGTCAGGTCGTCGTAGCAGCACAGGGCTTCTTTGCCCTGCTCCATGAAGTGCTCGCCCATCGCGCAGCCGGCGTAAGGCGCGATGTACTGCAGCGAAGCCGGATCCGCTGCCGAGGCGGCGACGATGATCGTGTAGTCCATCGCGCCCGCCTCCTCCAGCGTGGCCGCGACGCGCGCGATCGAGGCCGCGTTCTGGCCGATGGCGACGTAGATGCAGTAGAGGTTTTTCCCCTTCTGGTTGATGATCGTGTCGAGGAGCACCGTCGTCTTGCCGGTGAAGCGGTCGCCGATGATCAGCTCGCGCTGGCCGCGGCCGATCGGAATCATCGCGTCGATCGCCTTGATGCCTGTCTGGACCGGGCTGTCGACGCGCTTGCGGGTGATGACTCCCGGCGCGATCTTTTCCACGGGCAGCGTCTTGCTGGTCTTGATCGGGCCTTTTTCGTCGAGCGGCACCCCGAGCGGGTTGACGATCCGGCCGAGCAGCTCGTCTCCGACGGGGACCTCGAGCAGCCGTCCGGTGGTGCGGACCTCGTCGCCCTCGTGGAGATGGCCGAACTCGCCGAGGATGACCGAGCGAACCTGGTCCTCTTCGAGGTTGAGCGCTAGCCCATAGGTCTCGTGGGGGAACTCGAGCAGCTCGCCCGCCATCGCGTTCTGCAGGCCGTAGATCTGGGCGATGCCGTCTCCGACCGCGACGATGCGGCCCACATCGGCAGCGACGAGCGTCGCGTTGAAGTCCTTGAGCCGTTCCTTGATGACTTCCGAGATCTCTTTGGTGCTGATGCTCATTTCGCTCTCCTAACGCTACGTGGCCGCCAGCCGGCGGCGAAGCTGCTGCAACCTGGTGGCCACGCTGGCATCAACGACGCGGTCTCCGTACTGAAGCTTCAACCCGCCGAGGATGCGCGGGTCGACGACGAGGGTCAGCTGGACGTCCTTGCCAAGCCGTGCCGAGAGCTCTTCTGTGACGCGGTCCCGGTCGGCGCGCTCGAGCTCGATGGCGGTGGTGACCGTTGCCCGGACGCGGCCCGCCGACTCGTCGGCCAGCCGCTGGTACTCGTCCTCGATCGCCTGCGCCTCGCCGACCCGGCCCGTCTCGATGAGCAGGCGGGCGAGATTCGTGCCTTCCTCGTCGAGAACGTGCGGCGCCATCGCCACCAGCCCTTCACGCTGCTCGGTCGCGATGGTGGGATTGGTCAGCACCGCGGCGACCTCGGGGTCGGAGAAGAGCTCGCGGACCCGGGCGATCCGGCGCGCCCACTCGTCGACCTTGCCTTCTTGCTGGGCCAGCTCGAACACGGCCTTCGCGTAGCGTCTAGCCGCGGCCGTCGCCACTGGCGACCTCCTTGATGGAGCGCTCGATGAGCTGGCGGTGCTTGGGCCCGTCGAGCGTCTCGCCGATGACTTTCTCGGTCGCCGTGACCACCAGGTCCGCGACCTCGGCGCGGACGGAGCGGATGGCCTGGTCGCGCTCGGCTTCGATCTGCTTGCGCGCGTTTTCGACCGCGCGTTTCGCCTCCTCCTCCGCCTTGCTCCTCAGCTCCTGGCGCAGCTGCTCGGCGGACTTGCCCGCGGCGTCGATCACGCTCTGCGCGGAGCGCCGGGCGTCGGCGAGCTTCGCCTCCGCCTCCTTGAGGTGCGCCTCCGCCTCGGCCCGCGCCGTCTCGGCCTGCTTCAGCTGCTCGGCGATGCCGCGCTGACGCGCCTCTGCGACCTTCACTATCTCCGGGTACACGTAGCGGGCGAGGACGGCCAGCATCAACAGGAAGGTGATGAGCTCGACGACCACCGTCCCATCGATCGTGACGACGCCCGCCTCTCCCGCCAGGTAGGGCATTACTTGACCTGGGACAGAAGGACGAAGCCCAATCCGAACGTGACGAAGTACATGCCTTCGACGAGGCCGATCACGGCAAACAACCACGGCAGCATTCGGCCCTGCGCCTCGGGCTGGCGCGAGATGCCGCCGAGGAACGCGTTGCCGGCGACCGAGTCACCGATGCACGCCCCGATGGCGGCTCCTCCCAGCGCGATGCCGAATCCGAGGAGGGCCGCGGCCATTCCAATTCCATGGTCAGTCACTCAACTACCTCCTACTGGTGTTCATGTTCGAGGCCCTCGCGGGCGGCGCCGAAATACACGACCGTGAGCAGCATGAAGATGAAGGCCTGGATGAAACCGATGAAAAGGACGTCGAAGAACTTCCAGATGATCAGCAGGACGGTTCCCGCGATCGCGCCCAGGACGGGACCGCCCACCGGCAGCGACAAAGTCCCCAGTCCGACGATGAGAGCGATGATCGCCGCGCCGGCGAAGATGTTGCCGAACAGGCGGAACGATAGCGTGATGGGCTTGGTCACCTCCTCGATCACGTTGAGGGGGATGAAGACGATCCGGGCCGGGAGCGGGAGCTCGAACGGCCTGGTGAACCGGCGCAGGAACCCGGCCAGGCCGAGCACGCGAATGCTGTACCACTCGACGACGACGATCACGATCACCGCCATGGCCAGCGTCTGGTTGAGGTCCGCGTTGGCTCCGTGCAGGTTGGGGAAGAGACCGAGAGGGAAGAACTCGATCCAGTTGGCCACCAGGATGTAGAGGAAGAGCGTCATCGCAAGCGGGATGATGAACAGGGCGTCCTCGGATACGTTGCTCTTGATCAGGCCGTGCAGCAGGTCATAGCCCCACTCGACGACCGCCTGTACCTTCGTCGGGTGGTCGTAGCGGAGCTGCGAACGCAGCCAGAATCCAACCGCGAGGGTGGCGATGATCGCGACGAAGCTCGAGATCAAGCTGTTGTAGTTGAAGGTGCAAAGCGTGCCGCAGCCGCCGATGGTGACGGTCGGCTGTCCGATCGACTCAGCGAGAACGATCACGACCGAAGTCCCTGCCGCGCGCCCACGGCGACCATGACGAGCTGCGCCAGGCCAACGCCCAGCACCACGGACCAGATGGATCCTCCGATGAGCCGAGCCGCGGCAATCGACAAGAGGCTGAACAGCGCCAGGCGGACGATGCTCGTGGCGAGTATCGGGGCCCGTCGGTCGACCACCGCCTGCAGCGTGAACCCGTTGAACGAGCCGATCAGGACACCGACCGCGAGACCCATCCCGACCGAAGCTCGTCCGGCGAGCTCAGCGCCGACGAAGACCATCACGGCGAGAAGAAGGCACAGGCTCAACGTCTGGCCCTGGATGCTGCCCAACCTCACCTAGACATCTCCCTCACCTTCACCCAGATCCACGCCGCCCCCGCGGCGAGGCCCACGAACAAGCCGATTAGAACGAAGAGTGGGGCCGTGTGCCACGCGCGGTCCAGCGCCACGCCAATCAGCAACGGGATCAGGACTGCGCCCGCCATGAAGAACCCAAGCCCTGCCAGATCCGATCCCGTCGGCCCTGATCCCGAGTTGGGCGCCATGCCCCTCCGAATTCTATCGGGAACCCGGTTCGCCCAACAGGCGGGCGAGCCACGGCGCCGGGATGCGCCAACCTCCGTGCTGCAGGATGTCGGCGACGACGGTCGAGGTGAGCACGGCGGTGGCGACGAGGACGACCGCGAGGATGCGGCCGTGGCCGAAAAGGGTCAGCCCGAGCCCGCCCAGCAGGGCGGTGGCGGCGTAAAAGACGAAGCATGTCTGTCGGTCGTCAAGGCCGAACGACTGCAGCCGGTGATGGAGATGCAGCCTGTCGCCCGCGGCCACCGAAGTCCCCTTGATGCGGCGGCGGAGGATCGCCCAGCCGGTGTCGGCGATAGGCACCGCCAGCGCCAGCACGGGCGCGGCCAGGGCGAACGCGACGGCGACCTTCGCCACCCCGAGGATCGAGATCATGCCCAGCGCGATGCCGAGGAAGTGCGCCCCCGAGTCGCCCATGAATATGCGCGCGGGCGGGAAGTTGAAAAGCAGGAAGCCCGCGCAGCATCCGGCGAGGGCGCCGCTCATCTCCACGATCTCGATCTGCTGGAGCTGGCCCGCCGCCAGCATGAGGATCAGGGCGACGATGGCGATGACGCCCGCGGCCAGGCCGTCGGCGCCGTCGAGAAAATTGACCGTGTTCTGCATGCCCACCAGCCAGAACACGCTGACCGGTGCGATCAAGAGGCCGAGCTGGACGATGTGGCCTCCAGGAAGGCTGAAGAACTTGATCTGGTCGCCGAAAACCAGGACGGCCAGCAGCGCCAGGCCGACCTGGATCGCGAGCTTGACGACCGGACGCATGCCGCGCTTGTCATCGATGATCAAGAGGCCCATCGCGAGCCCCGAGACGAGCAGGACGCCGAGGCTCGTCAGGTCCTTCGGCAGGAAGACCAGGATCGCCACCGCAAACCCGGCCCACATGGCCAACCCGCCGAGCTCGGGCGTCGGCAGCCGGTGGGCGTGCCGGCCGCCAGGCTGCGCCAGCACGAGGTAGCGGCGCGACAGGTAGACCGCGCCCGGCACGGCAGCGACGCAGGCGAGGAGGGCGACCAGGAAGGGCCAGAGGCCCGGCAGAAGGTGCTGGGTCAGGTTGTCGAGCGCGGCGCCGCTGAAAAAGTCAGTCAAACGCGTACGGAATGGGAAACTTTCGGCACAGCTCGAGCGCGCGCTCGTGGATCGAGTCGAGCGTCGCAGGGTCGTCGATCCGCTCGACCAGGTCGGCGATGCAGTCCGCGATGACGACCATCTCTTTCTCTCGCATGCCGCGCGTGGTCACCAGAGGGGTGCCCACGCGGACGCCGCTGGGGTTGAACTTCGAAGCGTCGTCGAACGGGATCGAGTTGCGGTTGAGGGTGATGCCGACGCCGTCCGCGATGTCCTGCACCTGCTTGCCGGTGCGCTTCTGCGGCCGGAGGTCGATCAGCATCAAGTGGTTGTCGGTGCCGCCGCTGACCAGCCGCAGTCCGCGCTTCATCAGCTGCGCGGACATCGCCTTCGCGTTGGCGACGACCTGCCTCGCGTAGACCTTGAAATCCGGCTTCAGGGCTTCGCCGAAACAAACTGCCTTGGCCGCGATCGCGTGCATCAGCGGCCCGCCTTGCGTGCCTGGGAAGACGGCCGAGTCGATCGCCTTCTGCCAGTCGGAGCGGCAGAGGATGATCGCCCCCCACGCCCCGCGCAGCGTCTTCTGCGTGGTCGTGGACGTGATGTCAGCGTGCGGGATCGGCGAGGGATACACACCACCGGCGACAAGGCCGGCGACGTGCGCCATGTCGACGAAGTACGTTGCGCCGACCGAGTCGGCGATCTGGCGCATCCGGGCCCAGTCGACGACGCGCGAGTAAGCCGAGAAGCCCGCGAGCAGCATCTTCGGCCGCACCTTTTCCGCGAGCCTCTGCACCTCGTCGTAGTCGATCTGCTCCGTCTCGCGGTCGACGCCGTAGGAGTGGATCTCGTACAGCTTGCCCGAGAAGTTGGCGGGGCTGCCGTGCGTCAGGTGGCCGCCTGCGCTCAGGTCCATGCCCATCACCCGGTCACCTGGTTTGCAGACTGCCATGTAGACCGCCGCGTTCGCCTGCGACCCCGAGTGCGGCTGGACGTTGACGTAGTCGGCGCCGAACAGCTCCTTCGCGCGCTCGACGGCGAGCGTCTCGATCTTGTCGATCACCTCGCCGGTGCCGCCGTAGTAGCGGCGGCCGGGGTATCCCTCGGCGTACTTGTTGGTCAGGAGGGTGCCGAGTGCTTCGAGGATCGCAGGGCTGGTCAGGTTCTCGGAGGCGATCAGCTCGAGTGTCTCCGACTGGCGCTTGAACTCGTTGCGGATGAGCTGGGCGACGTCCGGGTCCGCCTTGTCGAGGGCGCGGAACGTCATCGTCGTGATGGAAGCCGTCACGTGGCTGATGCTATCCGCTCTTCAGTGGAGGCGGCCCCAGGACCTCGGCCGCCGGGATCGCCCCCTCGCGCAGGACGTGAGGCTCCGGACCGGTCAGGTCGAGGACCGTGGAGGCGGTGCCGCCCGGCGCGATTCCGCCGTCGAGCACGGCCATGACCCCTGACAGCGCTCCCGCCTCGCCGGCGTTCATCGCCGGTTCCTGGCCGTGGAGGTTGGCGCTGGTCGTCATCAGCGGGCCGGCGTGGCGGAGGAGCCCAAGCGCCACCTTGTGGTTGGGAATGCGCACGCCCAGGGTGCCGCCGCCCCTGGCGTACAGGACCAAGGTGAGCGGCCCCGGCCACCATCTGCGCATGATCGCCTCAGCGCGCGAGTCGACATGCACGAGGCCCTCGAGCTGGGATTCGGCGGCGACCATCAGGATCAGCGGCAGGCCCACGGGCCGGCCCTTGATCGTGTAGATACGCCTCCGCGCCAGCTCGTCGTCGGCGCTGGCGCCGAGGCCGTAGACGGTGTCGGTGGGAAACGCGACCACCGCGCCGGAGCGCAACAGCTGCGCCGCGCGGCGAAAGCCCGCTTGTGTCGGTTTCAGGACCATGCTTCGAGAACGCGCTCGCGGCCGGCGGCGTCGCGATGGATCCTGTGCCCCGCGAAGTCGCGGGCAGCCAGCTCCGACATCGCCGTCGCGATCGTCGGGTCGATCTCCGCCAGCACGCGACCGCCGGGCCCCAGACGCGCCGGCGCCCCATCGAGAAGGCGGCGCACCAGGGCCGCGCCTCCCTCGCCCGCGTACAGCGCGTGCACGGGCTGCGCCGTCACCTCGGCCGGAAGCCTGGCCCCCGACGCCACGTATGGAAGGTTGGCGCAGACGAGGTCGAACTGGCCGGCGAGCCCAACCATCAGGTCGCCCTGCTGCAGACGCACGCGTTCAGCCAGGCGATGTCGCGCCACGTTGCGCGCCGCGACCGCAAGCGCCTGCCGGCTGACGTCGGATGCCCACACCTCCGTGTTCGGCGCGTAATGCGCGACCGCGATCGCGATGCACCCGCTGCCGGTGCCTACGTCCGCCACGCGAACCGGTCCGTCGTTCTCGCGAGCGATGGCGACCGCTCGCTGGACGAGCACCTCGGTGTCGGGATTCGGGACCAGCACGTCCGGCGTCACCTCGAAGTCAAGGCCCATGAACTCCTTGTGGCCGACGAGGTACGCGACCGGCTCTCCCTTGCCCCGCCGCGCGACCAGGGCGCGGTAGGCGCTCAGCTCGGGGTCGTGCAGCGGCCTGTCGAACTTGAGGTAAAGGTCAAGCCTGCGAAGGCCCAGCGCGTAGGCCAGCAGCACCTCGGCGTCGAGTCGGCCGGAGTCCGATCCGTGCTTCTGGAGGTAGTCGGTGGAGAGCTTCAGGACCTCAACGATCGTCACGCTGAGGCTGAGGCTGCCTGGGTGCCGTTGAGCTGCGCTGCCCTTTCGGCGGCGATCAGCGCGGATACCAGGTCGTCGAGGTCGCCCTGCATCACACGATCGAGCTTGTGGAGCGTGAGGTTGATGCGGTGGTCCGTGACCCGGTTCTCTTTGAAGTTGTAGGTCCGGATCTTCTCCGACCGGTTGCCGCTCCGCACCATGCCGCGCCGCTGGGCGCCGATCGCCTCCTGCTGCTCGGCGAGCTTCATCTCGTAGAGGCGCGCGCGCAGAACTCGCATCGCCTTCTCCTTGTTCTGGAGCTGCGACTTCTCGTCCTGGATGCTGACCACTAGCCCGCTGGGCTTGTGGGTGATGCGGATTGCCGAGTAGGTGGTGTTGACGCTCTGGCCGCCCGGGCCGGTCGACGTCGACGCCTTGATCTCGAGGTCTTCCGGCTTCAGCTCGACCTCGACCGGGTCAGCCTCTGGCAGAACCGCCACCGTCGCGGCCGAGGTGTGGATGCGGCCCTGGGCCTCGGTCTTGGGCACGCGCTGCACGCGGTGCACGCCGGCCTCGTACTTGAGCTGGGAGTAAGCGCCCTGGCCGTGGACCTCGAACTCGATCTTGTCGAACCCACCCATCCCGGTCGGGGAGGCGTCGACCACGTCGACCTTCCAGCCCTTCTTTTCCGCCCATCGCGTGTACATGCGGAATAGGTCGGCCGCGAACAGCGCCGCCTCGTCCCCACCCTCCGCGCCCTGGATCTCGACCACCACGTCCCTGTCGTCGTTCGGATCCTTGGGCAGCAGCAGCACCTTGAGACGGTCTCCGCCGTCGGCGACCTGCGTCGCGGCGCGCTGCTCCTCGGAGCGCAGGTACTCGTGCATCTCGGGATCCTTCTCATGGCGGAGGAGCTCGCGCGCCGAGTCGAGTTCGTGCTGCGCGCGCTTGTAGCCGTCGTAAGCCTCGACGATCTCCCGCATGGAGCGCTGCTCGCGGGCAAGCCTGGTCAGCTGCTCGTGGTCGATCGCCACTTCCGGCCGCGCCATCTCGTGCTCGATCTCCCGATAGCGCTTCGCTATCGATTCAAGGCGGTCAATCATGTTGTCGGCTGCGCGGGAGGCGCATCCTTACGCCGCCGCTCCCGCGGTCTCCTCCTCGCCCTGCCGCGCGCTGTTGAACGCGCAGATCGCGACCTCGAGCATGTCGTCGGAGGGCTGGCGCGTCGTGAACTTCTGTGTCCCGAGCACCGGCAGCAGCGCGACCTTGACGAACGGGTTGTAGCGGTGGCGGGCCATGAAGCGGATCAGCTCGAAACCGACTCCCGCGATCAGAGGAATCGCCAGCACGCGGCTGGCGACGAGCCAGAAGAGGTTGGGGTGGAAAAGGGCGACGACGCTGAACACGATCACGCTGACCACCAGCACCACGAGCAGGAACCCCGTCCCGCAGCGCGGGTGCAGGGTGCTTGCCTTGCGAACGGACGGGACGTCCAGCGTCCAGCCGGACTCGAACGCGTTGATCGTCTTGTGCTCGGCGCCGTGGTACATGAAGACCCGCCGCACGTCGGGCAGGAGCGAGATCGCGGACAGATAACCGAGAACCAGAGCGACCCGGATGAGGCCTTCGACAGCGACGAACGCAAAGCTCCCGCTGCGGTGGACGGCGAAGCTCGCGAGCAGCAGCGGCAGGCCGATGAAGAGAACTAGAGCGAAGACGCCGGCGACGGCGACCGAGCCTGTGATCTCGCGCTTGCCGATCTGCACGTCGTTGGCGCCGGCGTTCATGTTGGCCGACCAGATCAGCGACTTCATGCCGAGATGCAGCTGCTCGCCGATCAACGCGAGGCCGCGGATGAAGGGCAGCTTCCAGATCCGGTTGGTGTAGATGGGCGCCTTCAGCTCGCCGCGGTTGACGACGATCTCGCCCAGCAGCGTGTCAGGGTTGAGCTTCGGCAGCCGAACGGCCACCGCGTAGTGGCTCTTGCCGCGCATCATCACGCCCTCGATCACGGCCTGGCCGCCGTAAAAGAAGGGCTCACCTCCCCGCTTGCCGGGGAGGTCGGCGCGCAGCGCCGGGTGGGGAGATTCGGCTAGGGTTTCCGCCCCGGTCGGGTCCGGGACCGCCATCTAAACCCGGGTCTTAGCAGCCCGCTTGCGGAACCGCTCGACCTGTCCGCCGGTGTCGACGATCCGCTGCGTGCCCGTGAAGAACGGGTGGCAGACGGAGCAGATCTCGGTCTTGAGCTCCTTGCGCGTGGATCCAGTCGTGAACGTGTTCCCGCACGCGCAGGTGACGACCGCGTCTTCATAAAAGGTGGGGTGTATCTGTGTCTTCATGGGTTCTCCGGGGTGGTTAGTTTACCGAGCCAGCGCGAGGAACAAACTCTCCGACTGCAGCGTCATCACGCCGAGGTAGAGAACCAACGCCAGCCAGGCGGCGAATAGAGCGAGGCGCGCGTTGGCGGGCACTGACGCGTAGTAGGGGTTCCTGGCGTTTCGGAAAGCGGCGCGGGCGCTTCCGATCCCGAGCACCGCGATGATGATCAGCAGCACGCTCACGAAGTGGAAGACGATGGCCAGGACGGCGATCGCCGCCAGCCCCGCCACCTGGAACCACGGTGATACGGGCGCCAGCACCCAGGCCCCGTCCAGCTGCCAGACCGGCAGCATGTTGAGCACGTTCAGGAAGAAACCGATCGTGGCCGCGAGAAGAAAGATCGGGTTCTGAGTCGTCGTGTAGAGAAGGAAGGCGATGGTGGCGCCGATCGTGCCGGCGATCGGTCCGGCGATGCCGATCTGAGCCTGCTTCACGGCCGTGGTCGGATGCTCCCGCTGGAAGATCGCGGCGCCCAGGAACGGGATGAAGATGGGTGCGGTCGCGGCCATGCCCTGGCGCCGAATCTCGACGACGTGGCCCATCTCGTGGACGAAGATCATCACCACCAACGCCACCGCGAACCATGGTCCGTAGAAGAACGCGTAAGCGCCCACGCTGACGAGCGCCGAGAAAAGGGTCGCGAAAGCGGGGATCTTGACCAGGAAGACAAGGCCGTACTTGACCACGGCCCACGCGGCGAGCGCCGCCGAGCCGAGCCAGCTCAGGGTGCTGGTACCTGACCGCTGGGGCGTGGGCGAGTAGTGGTAGGGCGACTCCGGGGGAATGTCCGAGGTCACCCGGTGCTGCTGCTGCGGCGGGGGTATGTACTGGCCGCTCTGCGGCGGCTGGTAAGGATCGTTCTGGCTCACGGGATTCCTTCTATTGATACCCCTACCGCTACACGCCTAATCCGGTTGTCAGGCGTGGTGGTGCCGGGTCGTCAGCCGGCGGACGGTGCCCTGGCGGGCGGCAAGGACCACCGAAAACGTCTCCGCGAAGCCGCTCCCATACGTGACGCCAGGAAGCAGCGGCCCACCGGTCACGCCCGTGATCGCGACGAAGACGTCGGCGGCGGGTGCGAGGTCGGCCAGGCCGTAGACGCGGGAAACCTGGTCGCCGATCAGCTTGCGCTCGTCGTCGTTGCGAGGCATCAGGCGGGCGACGAACTCGCCGCCCAGGCAGCGCACCGCGCACGCCGATATGAGGGTGGCGTGAAGGTCGCCGATCCCGATCGCCGCGTCGATCCCCGTCCCGCCGATGGCCGCAGTCACCGCGCTCGCGAAGTCGCCCTCCTCCAGCGTCCGGATCCGCGCCCCGGCGGCAGCCACCTCGGCGATGAGCTCCTGGTGGCGCGGCCGCTCGAGGATGGCCACGGTCAGGTCCTGGACGCGCACGTCGTTGGCGAACGCGATCCGGCGCAGGTTGTCCGCGACGGGATCGTCGAGGTCGATGGCGCCGCGAGCGCGGGGACCGGCGACGAACTTTTCCATCTGCGACACGGCCGGCAGCGTCGCGAAGCCGCCGGTTTCTACCGCGACGAGCAACGAGACCGCGTTGATGTGCCCACGCGCGACCTGGCTCGCCCCCTCCACCGGATAGACCCCAAGGTCGACGATCCGCCCTCCTCCTTGAATCACAGCGCCTTGCGGTAGGTACGCCTGCGAGCGCGGGCTCAAGACCACGGTGCCCGTGACCGACGACCGTTCCAGGGCGTGGCGCATCGCCTGGCCCGCCGCGTCGCTGACGGCCTCGGCGTCACCCTTACCGAGAAGGCGGGCGCTCGCGAGAGCCGCCGCCTCGGTCACGTGCACGAGCTCGAGCCCGAGGTCACCAGTCGGCGTGACAGAAGGTATCCCGCTCCTGTGCTGTTCCATGGCTCCCCTTACAGCGTCTCGGTGTCTTCTATCAGCTCCGCGGGACGAAGCTCCATCTGGTCGCCGGTCTGGAGGAAGGCGGCCTTGACGAAGTCCCTGAACAGCGGGTGCGGCCGGTTCGGCCGCGAGCGAAACTCGGGGTGGAACTGGCTCGCCACGAACCACGGGTGGTCGGCCAGCTCGATGATCTCCACCAGGCGCCCGTTCGGCGAGAGGCCGCTGAAGATCATCCCCGCCTCACCCATCACCTCGCGATACTCGTTGTTGAACTCGAAGCGGTGCCGGTGCCGCTCGTAGACGACCTCCTCGCCGTACGCCTTGTGAGCGTGGGAGCCGGGCAGCAGCTTGCACGGGTACAGCCCCAGGCGCATCGATCCGCCCATCTGGTCGACGTTGCGCTGCTCGGGCATGAGGTCGATCACCGGAGTCGACGTGAACGCGGCGAACTCCGTCGAGTTGGCGTCGGGCGCGTCGAGCTTCTCGCGCGCGAAGTCGATCACCGCGCACTGCATGCCCAGGCACAGCCCGAGATACGGAATGCGGTTGTGCCGCGCGTATTTCGAGGCCTGGACCTTGCCCTCGATCCCCCGATAGCCGAACCCGCCGGGAACCACGATCCCCGCGACGCCCATCAGCGGCGAGGTGTCGCCGGCGTCGAGCTTCTCCGACGAGACCCAGCGTATGTCGATCTCGAGCCCGTGGAAGATGCCCGCGTGGCGAAGCGACTCGATCACGCTCAGGTACGCGTCGGGGAGGGCGATGTACTTGCCGACGATCGCGATCGGCACCTTCGCGCGCGGGTGCTTGATGCGGTTGATGAGCTCCGCCCACGGACCAAGCTCGGGCTGGGCCTCGATCTCGAAGTGCTTGGCCAGGACTTTGCCGAGCCCTGCGGCCTCGAGCATGAGCGGCACCTCGTAGATCGACTCCACGTCTGGCACTGACACCACCGCCTCGCGCGGCACGTCGGTGAAGAGCGCGATCTTTTCTTTCAGGTCGTTGTCGATCGGCAGCTCGGAGCGGCAGATGATCGCGTCCGGCTGGATGCCGATCGCCCGCAGCGCCTGCACCGAGTGCTGCGTGGGCTTGGTCTTCATCTCCTGGCCGCGCACCACCGGCACGAGGGAGCAGTGGACGTAAAAGACGTTCTGCCGGCCAAGGTCGTTCTTCAGCTGCCGGATCGCCTCCAGGAACGGAAGGCTCTCGATGTCGCCGACCGTGCCCCCCACCTCGACGACCACGACGTCCGCCTGCGGGTCCCTGGCCGCGCGGAGGATTTTCTCCTTGATCACGTTCGTGACGTGCGGGATGACCTGGACGGTGGCGCCGAGATAGTCGCCGCGCCGCTCGCGCGCGATCACGTCCTGGTAGATCTTCCCGGTCGTCACGTTCGAGGCGACCGTCAGGTTCTCGTCGATGAAACGCTCGTAGTGGCCGAGGTCGAGGTCGGTTTCAGCGCCGTCGTCGGTGACGAAGACCTCGCCGTGCTGGTACGGGCTCATCGTCCCCGGGTCGACGTTGAGGTAGGGGTCGAGCTTCTGCATGGTGACGGTGAGGCGGCGCGCCTTCAGGATGTTCCCGATGGACGCCGCGGTGATCCCTTTGCCGAGGGAGGAGACGACACCGCCGGTCACGAAAACGTACTTCGACATGGACGACCTCCTGGCGGTTTTTCAGATTTTACCGGACAGGGGCAGGCGCTAAACCTTCACCTCCGCCTTGGGCTCCAGGACGACGACCTTCGTCTCGTACTCCGTGACCGAGGATTTCTGGACCGCGAGCTTGGCCTGCGGCTCGGACGATGTCACGCCCATCTCCTTGAGGAAGCGGTCGATGGGGTCGAGCTGCAGCTTCAACCCCGGGATGGCGTAGTGCATCGGCACGACGTACCGCGGCTCGAGCTGGCGTACGACCTCGGCGGCCTGCGCGCCGTTCATCGCAGTCTGCCCGCCGACCGGCACGAGCAGCACGTCCGGCGACGCGACGGTCTCCGCCTCGACGTCGCCGAGCTTGTGCCCGAGGTCGCCGAGGTGGCACACCCGCACGTCGTCGATCTCGATCAGGTAGACGGTGTTGCGGCCCTGCTTCGCGCCCTTCTCCGAGTCGTGGTAAGTCGGCACGCCGATGACGCTCACGCCGGCGACCTCGTACTCGCCGGGGCCGCGGATCTCATACGCGCCGTCGCGGACGACCTGCGTATAGCTGTGGTTGTCGTGGTCGTGGCTCACCGTCACTACCTCGGCGTCCATCCGCGACAGCTTGAGGCCGATGGCAGGCGGGTACGGGTCCGTGACGACCGCCGCGGCGCGACCGCGCAGCCGAAAGCAGCCGTGTCCTAGCCAGGTGACGTCCAATCGCTTTCTCCTTGGGTCCTCACATCCGTTCCGGCGCGCTGACGCCCATCAGGTCCAGCGCGGTCTTCAAAGTGTGACGCGCCGCCCGGCAGAGCTCCAGCCTGGCCCTCGTCAAGTCCGGATCGTCGACCACGACCCGGTGCTCGGGCTCAGCGTTGCCCGCGTGGTAGAAGCGATGCACCGCGGTCGCCAGGTCGTGCACGTAATAAGGAATGCGGTGCGGCTCGAGCAGTCGCGTCGCGTCTTCGACGACGTCGGGCCAGAACGCCAGCTGCCGGGCCACGTCCAGCTCCCACGGCTGCGTCAGCATTGAGACGTCAGCCTGCTCGGGCAGCCTCGCGTGGCGCTCGCGCGCAGTCACCTCCACGTTGGACAGCCGCGCGTGCGCGTACTGCGCGTAGAAGACGGGATTCTCATTGCCCTGCGTGACCGCGAGCTCGAGGTCGAACTCGATCGTCGTGTCAGGTGAGCGCAGCAGGTAGAAGTACCGGACCGCGTCGGAACCCACGCGGTCGATGAGCTCGTCCAGGGTGACGAAACGCCCCGCGCGTTTGCTCATCTTTCCTTCTCGCAGGTTGACCATCTGGTGGAGGATGATCACGAGCCGGTCGGCGCCAAAGCCAAGCTCGGCGGCGGCCGACTTCATGCGCGGAACGTAGCCGTGGTGGTCGGCGGCCCACACCTCGATGACGCGGTGGAAGCCGCGCTGCTCGAAACGGCTCAGCAGGTAGCCGAGGTCGCTGGCGAAGTAGGTCGGCTGGCCGTTGGCGCGGATGACGACCCTGTCCTGCTCTTCGTCGTTTGGCTCCCCAAACCAGAGAGCGCCTTCTCGCTCCTTGATGTGGCCGGTCTCGCGGAGCTGCTCGATCGCCTTCTGCGGCAGCCCCACCTCCCAGAGCTTGTTCTCGTAATACCAGTCGTCGTAGCGGACGTTGACGCGCGCGACCGTCGCGCGGATGCGCTCCACCATCTTGTCGATCGCGTACATCCGCAGCTTCGGCTCGGCTTCTTCCTCGGGAAGCTTCTCGATCCCCGGCAGGTCGTGCTTCGCCATCGCCGCGAGCTCGATGACGTACTCGCCGTTGTATCCGCCCTCAGGCGGCTCTTTGCCGTGCAGCCTCGCGTACACCGACGCGCCGAACTTCCGCGTCTGCGTGTTGTCAGAGTTGACGTAGTACTCGCGCTGGACCTCGTGGCCGGTGAACTCGAGCACGCGGCAGATGGAGTCCCCGAGCGTGACGCCGCGGCCGTGGCCGATGTGCAGAGGCCCGGTGGGGTTCACGCTGCCGAACTCGACCTGCAGCCGCTCGCCACGACCGATGTCGCGCGCGCCGTAGCCGGGCGTGACCCGGGAAAGCAGTCGCTGAAGCCATTCCTCGCGCAGCCGGAAGTTGACATACCCGCCGGCCGCCTCTGCCGCGGCGGCGCCATCGGGGACGGCGACGGTCTCGGCGATTCGCTGAGCGATCTGTGCCGGCGGCTGGCGCAGCACGCGGGCGAGCTTCAAGCCGGCGGAGCTTGCGTAGTCACCGTGGCCGGCGACCTTCGCCCGGCCAAGCTCGAGGTCCGGGATGTCTCCGTCGACGCCAAGACCACGAACCGCTTCCACAAGCGCCGTCTGGAGCGCTTCGAGGACCATCAGCAGGTCGGGTGCTGGCTCGTCAGCGTGAGCTCAGCCTGCGTGGAGCTGCCGTCGCGCGTGTAGGTGACCGTCACGCGCTGGCTGGCGTGAAAGCGCGAGCGGAGCAGCAGCGAGATGGGATGCGCGGAGTCGACCTTCACATCATCGATCTGTGTGATCACGTCGCCCACCTGCAGTCCGGCTGCAGCGGCGGGACCAGCCTTGTCCACCGACAGCAGCTGCGCGCCCTCGGGCAGCCCGCCCAGCGCCGCACTCTCCGGTGTGATGTCGCTCGTCGTAGCGCCCACCGAGGCCACGACCACCTGGCCGGTGGACACGATCTGCTGCACGTCGTCCTGGATGTCGGCGACGTTGAGGCCGAAGCCCTGCGGCGGCGTCCCCGATGCCATCGCGATCCCGATCACCTGGCTGCTCACGTTCAGGAACGGCCCACCCGACGTGCCGTCGTCGATCTGCACGCTGGTCTGGATCGTGTCGCTGAACTGGATCGTGTGGCCGAAGTTGACGGGGTCCTTCGCGGTGGTCACGCGGTGCAGTGCGCTCACGTAGCCCGGCGTGATGGCGCTTCCCTCGACCGGCCCGCCGACGGCAACGATCACCTGTCCCTGCACGAGGGCGGTGGGGTCGGCAAACGCGAGGGTCGGGAGGCCGCTCACCTTGTCGATCTTGATCACCGCCACCCCCGTCTGGCAGTCGTAGTCGACAAGGCGGCCCTCGTGGGCCGTCGCGTCGCCCGGCACGAGCACGGTCAGGCCGTTTGCGCCGGCGACCACACCGATGCTGGTGACGATGTAGCCGTCACTGGTCGCCAGGTAACCCGAACCCCGGACCACGGTGGGCAGGTGCTGGGTGACCACGCTGACCACGGCCGGGCGGCCCTTGGCGGCGGCCTGGACGATCGCCGAGTCCTGGGTAAGGGTGACGCCCGGCCGCAGGTTGACCTGCTGCGGGTTCGTCCGCGACTGCACGCGAAGGATGGCGATGGTCACGCCGGCGGCCACCATCGCGGTGACGACGAGCCCGGCCAGCACGGCAAGCAGTGGACCCCAGAAGGGGCGGCGCATGGGGTTGATCTTAGGAAGGGAGGCTAGCTTGCAGGGACCGGGTCGATCGGGTACCAGGTCATGACGAGCTGGCGGTTCGGCTCGAAGCCTACCGAGCGGTAGAGCCTGACCGCCGTCTCGTTGTCCGGCCGTGTCCAGACGTACCCGAGCGTGACGCGGCGCTCCGCGAACAGCCTCACCGCGTTGCGGACCAGCATCTCGCCGATGCCGCGGCCACGATGCCCCTCGGCGACGTACAGCTCCGCGATCTCCCCCTCCAGGCCCGTGCCCGGGTCGTAGAGGACGATCCAGCAGAAGCCGACCACCCGTCCCGCCTCGTCGCGGACGGCGTAGATGACGTTCTCGCCCTGGAAGGCCGACGGGACCGACGCCAGGTGCCGCTCGATCTCCTCGCGCGGCAGCTGCGGGTGGTCTTCGTAGTGGATCTGCTCCGTCAGGTGGAGCTCGACGAGCAGCGGCTTGATCTGGGCGTAATCACCCGCCCCGAGTCGTTCCACGTCGAGAGATCGCATCCCCGCTCGATGTTAGCCTGTGTTTTCGCGCGATCGACAGAATTCCAACGCGAACTCTCGGAAAAAATCTCGCGCCGACGTAGCTCAGCTGGCAGAGCAGCCGCCTCGTAAGTGGCAGGTCGTGGGTTCGAATCCCACCGTCGGCTCCACGCCGCGCCGTCACAGGCTGCCGGAAACAGGCGCCTCGGCCTCGACAAACCTCGCTTTCGGCGCCCTGTTCCGGAGCGGCCAGGCCAGGGAGACGAGCAGCGCCGCCTCCGCTAGAAGAATCGGGACGGCCAGCACCACCAGGGCCAGCTCGAGCAGCGCGTAGCCCACGACCATCAGCCCGACCTGGACCGGCGTCGCCCCGGCCCGGATGATCAGCCAGGCGGCGACGACGAGCATCGCGAAGTCCTGGAAGCCGACATACGGCGTGAAGAGGAGGGACGCGACGAGTCCGGTCGCGATTGGAAGTGACGCGCCACCACCACGCTGGCGCCACGCGGCGACGACGGCGATCGCCACCACGATGGCCTCGACCACATAGACCTGGGGCCCCAGGCCCAACGGCCCGGCGATGGCGTAGCGGCGCGTCGGCTCCCACTGCGAGGCGAGCGACAGGGCGTCGCGGTAGCGCTGCAAGCCGTCCGGGCCCAGGAGCACCAGCGCCACCGCGACCATGACGGCGGTCGCCACGAGCCACGCCCCGAACATCCGCCGATGGCCGGCGACCAGCAGGCACAGCGGGACCAGCAAGATCAGCTGCGGCTTGATGGCGGTCAGGCTCAGGGCGATCCCCGCCGCCACCGGCCGGTTGCGCTCTGAGTACCACCACGCCGCGGCGACGAAGAGGGCGACCAGTGCCACGGGCTGCCCGACCATCAGTCCGAACGCGGTCGGAAACAAGCCGATGATCAAGGCCAGGTGCGCATGGCGGGTAACGCCCTCGCCGGGCGCCACCAGCCGCCAGGCGAAGACCGCCGCGGCCACAACCAGGAACGTCCACAGGACGACCGCCACATTGAAAGGAAGGAAGAGGAACAGACTGCCGAGCCACGCGAGCGGCGGCGGGTTCAGATACGGCGACCAGTAGGCGCCGAGGCTCTCGACCGCCGCTTTCTGCACCTCCAGGTCGTAAAGGTGCGCATATCCGTCCCGCCAGCCGACGAGCGCCGCGCCGTATACCAGGCGAAAGTCGTCGCGGACGAGGTACTGGGGGACGTAGGTCACGATCGCGGCGTAAACGTTGAAGGCCGTGAGGAGCAGTCCAGTCCACAGGCCGGCCACCGCCCACAGCCGGGTGCGGCGACGGAAGAACTCGAGCAAGGCAGGCAAAAAATAAGGGCCCGGACCTCAGTCCGAGCCCTTACCGGGAATTTCTCTCAGTTGACCTCGCGGTAGTCGGCGTCGACCACGTCGCCTTCCTTCTTGGCTTTCTCCTCGTTCTCCTTCTCATTCTCTTGGCCGGAAGGCGAGCCGTCGGAAGGAGCGCCGGAGGCGGCGCCTTGCTGCTGGTAGATGTGCTGGCCGATCTTCTGGAGCGACTCGTTGAAGTCGTCCATCTTCCGCTGCAGGTCCTTGGCGTCCGAGCCCTTGGCCGCGCTCTTCAACCCCTCGAGCTTGGTGTTGACCTCGCTCTTGACGTCCTCGGGGATGCGGGCCTCGTTGTCCTTGATGACCTTCTCCGCCTGGTGGATCATGTGGTCCGCCTGGTTGCGGAGCTCGACCTCCTCTCGCTTGGCGCGGTCCTCAGACGAGTGTGCCTCCGCCTCCTTGACCATCCGGTCGACCTCGTCCTTGTTCAGGGTCGAGGACGCGGTGATGGTGACGGACTGCTCGCGGCCGGTCCCCTTGTCCTGCGCTTTGACGTTCAGGATGCCGTTGGCGTCGATGTCGAACGTGACCTCGATCTGGGGCATGCCCCGCGGCGCCGGTGGAATCCCGTCCAGGTGAAAGCGGCCCAGCGTGCGGTTGTCGCGCGCCATGTCGCGCTCGCCCTGGAGGACGTGGACCTCGACGGAGGTCTGGCTGTCCGCCGCGGTCGAGAAGACCTGCGAGCGAGACGTCGGGATCGTGGTGTTGCGGTCGATGAGCCGGGTCATGACTCCGCCCAGGGTCTCGACGCCGAGGGAAAGCGGCGTCACGTCCAGGAGCAGGATGTCCTTGACCTCGCCCTTCAGGACGCCGGCCTGGATGGCGGCGCCGACGGCGACCACCTCGTCCGGGTTGACACCCTTGTGCGGCTCCTTGCCGCCGAGCAGGTCCTTGACCAGCTGCTGGATGATCGGCACGCGCGTCGCTCCACCGACCAGGACCACCTCATCGATCTGCTGCGGCACAAGGTTGGCGTCCTTGAGCGCCGACAGGAACGGCTGCCGGCAGCGCTCGGTCAGGTCCGCGGTCAGCGACTCGAACTTCGCCCGGGTGAGCGTCATCTCGAGGTGCTTCGGACCCGTCTGGTCCGCCGTGATGAACGGCAGGTTGATCGTCGTCTCGAGCCGGCTCGAGAGCTCAATCTTTGCCCGCTCGGACGCCTCGGTGAGGCGCTGCAGGGCCTGGCGGTCGGTTTTCAGGTCGATGCCGTTCTGCTTCTTGAACTCGTCGGCGAGCCAGTCCACGATCCGGCGGTCGTAGTCGTCACCGCCGAGGTGGGTGTCGCCGTTGGTGGACTTGACCTCGAAGACCCCGTCGCCCACGTCGAGGACGGAGACGTCGAAAGTGCCGCCGCCGAGGTCGAAGACGAGGATGGTCTCGTTCGCCTTCTTCTCCAGGCCGTAGGCCAGGGAGGCGGCGGTCGGCTCGTTGATGATGCGCAGCACGTTGAGGCCCGCGATCTGGCCGGCGTTCTTGGTCGCCTGCCTCTGCGAGTCGTTGAAGTACGCGGGCACGGTGATGACCGCGTCGGTCACCTTTTCGCCGAGGTAGGCCTCGGCGTCGGCCTTGAGCTTCTGCAGGATCATGGCCGAGATCTCTTCGGGCGTGAATTCCTTGTTCGCGTTCGGGACGACCACAACAGCGCGGTCGTCCTTGCCCGGCTTGACCTGGTAAGGCACGATCTTTCGCTCGGAGTCCACCTCGCCGAACTTGCGGCCCATGAACCGCTTGATCGAGTAGACGGTGTTCTCGGGATTGACCGCGGCCTGCCGGCGTGCGAGCGTGCCCACAAGCCTCTCACCGGACTTGGTGAAGGCGACGACGGAGGGCGTGGTGCGCGAACCTTCGGAGTTAGGGATGACGACGGGCTCGCCGCCTTCCATGACGGCGATGACCGAGTTGGTCGTCCCCAGGTCGATTCCTACGGTTTTTGGCATATGTCAGCTGTCCTCCAGATGTTGTTTGCAGATGGGATGGTTTGAATTCGAAAATGAATGCAACTGATCTTCTTCCCCGCATCCGGGGAGGCAAAACCAACCATCGTTAGTCTTGTAGCGATGGCGATCTATGAGCTCGACCCGGTGGAGGGAATCGCCGTGGCCGCCGTCGGCGAGCCAGGCCAGCGCCGCTTCTTCCTCCTCGCCACCGGCTCCGGCCGGACCCTGACCCTCGGCTGCGAGAAATCCCAGATCCAGGCCTTGATCGTGAGGCTCCACGAGATGCTCGAGGCCCAGCAGGTCGAGGCGCCTGAGCCGAGCATCGAAACCGAATCGAATTCGGGTCCGACCATCGGCGAGCCGGAGTGGCAGATCGGCGAGATGGGCCTCGGCTACCACGAGGCCCGGCGGATGTTCGTCCTGGTCGCCAGCCAGGGCGCGGTCGGCGAGCAGCCTGCCGACCAGCCGGGGACCCTGCCCGGCGACGCGCCCAGCGTCCGCTTCTGGCTGAGCCAGGACCAGGTCATCGCATTCTCCAGGCAGGCCGAGGCCGTGCTCTCCGCCGGCCGGCCGCTGTGCCCTCGGTGCGGCCTGCCCATGGACCCCGCGGGCCATCCCTGCCCGGTCATGAACGGTGCCCGGCCCATCTTCTGACGAGGCCGAGCGCGTGCTCAGGGAGCTGCCCAGCTTCAAGATCCTGGGCCTGCTGCACGGCGCCTCGAACTACACGTTCCTGGCGCAGCTCGGTCCCGACGGCCCACGCGCGGTCTACAAGCCGGCGCGGGGTGAGTCGCCGCTATGGGACTTCGAGGCGGGGACCCTGTACCTCCGCGAGGTCGCGGCCTACGAGCTGAGCAAGGCTCTCGGCTGGCCCGCCATCCCGCCCACGGTGGTCAGGCGCAAGGGACCACACGGCGTCGGAGCGCTGCAGCTTTTCATCGAGGCCGACTCGCGCCACTTCCTGGGCGAAAGCAGCAAACACGCGGCCACGTGGGTCCGGGTCGCCCTCTTCGACGTGCTGACCAACAACGCCGACCGCAAGTCCGGGCACTGTCTCTTCGACGCCAACGACAAGATCTGGGTCATCGATCACGGCCTGACGTTCCACGTCGACCCCAAGCTGCGGACGGTGATGTGGGAATTCGCGGGCCATCCGCTGCCGGACGACCTGTGCGCCGACGTCGAGAGGGTCCTGGGCGAGCTTGAACGCCGAAAGCTGGCCGGTGCGTTGGAGGAGCTCATCAGCGGCGAGGAGATCAGAGTCCTCAAGCGGCGGTTCCGCGGGGTGCTCGACCGGCGCTGGCGGTTCCCCGAGCCGAGCTCGGCGTGGTCGATCCCCTGGCCTCCGGTGTAACAAGAGTGAGTCTGGTATCGTTCCGTGGCTTCATGCGTTTCCCGGGGTCCCCTCGTCTCCTACCCCCGTTCGCCGTGATCATCGGAGCCGCAGCCCTCGCCTCAGCCCTGACGATCGTCTCGCCTCTCACGCGAAGCACCGCGCGTGCGGATTGCTCGGCCAGCTCGCCCTGTCCGACGCCAACGCCGATAAACGCATTCCTTTCCCTTGACGTGACGGCGGGCCCGCCGGCCACGGTCATCGATGTCACCGGCGGGCAGTTCAACCCGAACGAGCAGACGACCCTGTACTGGGACACTCCGAGCCACGTCGCCGGATCCGCGACCGCGGACGGCGGCGGCAGCTTCAACACCCGCGTGAAGCCATTCGCCGGCGACGCGCCTGGCGTCCACCACCTCTGCGCGAGCGTGCAACCCCACCCGTGTGCGAACTTCACGCTGCAATCGGCCACGCCCTCACCATCGCCGTCACAATCTCCCACCGACCAGTCGCCATCACCGTCGGCCTCGCCCGTAGAGAGCCCGGCGCTGATCGCGTCGCCCGCGCGGGTCACGAACAACCTCAACGGCTTCGACGTCATCTCGCGCCCACCGTTCGTCTTCCTGCCGATCTTCGGCCTGGGCGCGCTCCTGCTCTCCCTCGGATACTGGGCGGTCAGCGTGGCCCGGCGGCCCCGGCGACTGGCCCCGCTCCCTTCGGCCGCGGTCGTGCACCGGGCAACGCGGCCCGACTATGCGGCTGGATTCGGCGCGCCGCCGCCGTCACCGGCACCGCAGCCGCAGGCTTCCGCGTGGGACGAGCCGATGCGGACCGTGCCGCCATCAGCGGCGCCGCCGGCGTCAGCGGCGCCCGCGCCCGCCGTGCCCGAGCAGCCACCCGAGCAGCCAGTTGAGTGGGGGGCGCCCGTTGAATGGGGCACCGGCAGCACCGGCGGCTGGGGCATCCCCGAACCGCCGCCCGAACCGCCGGAGGAGGACGAGACGCCAGAGGCGCCCCCGCCGACCGATTAATCAGTGAAGGGGGGACTCCCCCCTTCGTCTGCTGGGCTGGCAAAGCCAGACCCAGCAGACCCCCCTGTTCGACTCGTGTCCGGGTCGAACTTAGTATTCGGCAGATGGGTGCGCTCCTCGAGGTCAAAGACCTGAGCGTGCGCTTCGGCGGGGTCGTCGCCCTCGACCACGTTTCCTTCAACGTCGACGCCGGCGAGGTCGTCGCCCTCATCGGTCCGAACGGCGCCGGCAAGACCACGCTGTTCAACGTCATCACCCGCGTGTACAGGCCCAGCCATGGCACGGTGCTCGTCGACGGCCAGTCGGTGCTGTCCATCCGCCCGCACAACGTCGTCCGCCATGGCCTCGCGCGCACCTTTCAGAACGTCGCGCTGTTTCGCTCCATGTCCGTGCTCGAGAACGTCATGGTCGGCGACCACACCCAGACCAGGAGCGACTGGCTGCAGGCATCGGTCCCGCTTCCGGGCGCGGTGGCCGCCGAGGCGGCCTCGCGCAAGCGCGCGGTCGAGATGATCGATTTCGTTGGCATGCGCAAGCACGCGGACCGCCCGGTGACGGCGCTGCCCTTCGGCCTGCAGAAACGCGTCGAGCTGGCCCGCGCCCTCGTCTCCAAACCGAGGATCGTCCTCCTCGACGAGCCCGCCGGCGGGATCAGCCACGAAGAGGTCGACGCGATGGCGCGACTGCTGCGGCGCGTGCACACCGACCTGGGGGTGACCATGCTCCTGGTCGAGCACCACATGGCGTTCGTCATGGGCATCTCCGACCGGGTCGTGGTGCTCGACTTCGGCAAGAAGATCGCCGAGGGCGCGCCCGCCGAGGTGCAGAAGAACCGGGCGGTGATCGAGGCCTACCTGGGGGCAGCGTGACCGCGCTTCTCGAGCTAGAGAACGTCCACGCGGGGTATGGCCCGACGTCGGTCCTCCACGGCGTATCCCTCGAGGTGCCCGAGGGCGGCGTCGTCTCCCTGCTCGGCGCCAACGGCGCGGGCAAGACCACGACGCTCCGCGCCATCACCGGGGGCGTGCGCTGGACCGGCGACATCCGGTTCGCCGGCCGCTCGCTCCGCCGCAAGGCGACCGAGGACATCGTCATCCAGGGCATCGCCCACGTCCCGGAAGGCCGCGGCATCTGCACCGAGCTGACGGTGGACGAGAACCTGCGCCTCGGGTCCCACCTGCGACACGACGGCGCCGAGGTGCGCAAGGACTACGACCGGGTCTTCGAGTACTTCCCGGTCCTGAAAGAGCGACGCAAGCTGTCGTCCAGCACGCTGTCTGGCGGTGAGCAGCAGATGCTCGCCCTGGCGCGCGCGCTGCTGATGCGCCCACGCCTGATGCTGCTCGACGAGCCGTCGCTCGGCCTGGCGCCGCTGGTCGTGCGGTCGATCTTCGAGATCATCCGCAACATCAACGAGACCAGCAACGTCGCCGTGCTGCTGGTCGAGCAGAACGCGCGCATCGCGCTGGAGATGTCGAGCGCCGCCTATGTCCTCGAGGTCGGCCGTGTGGCCGTGGAGGGGGCAGCGTCGGAGCTGCGGGACAACGAGTCGGTCCGGCGCTCCTACCTCGGTTACTGAGCGATGCAAGAGTTCTTCCAGCTCCTCGTCAGCGGCATCGCCACCGGCGGCATCTTCGCCAGCCTCGCGCTCGCCCTGGTCTTGATCTACAACGCGATGGGCCTGGTCAACTTCGCCCAGGGCGAGATGGCGATGTTCGCCACCTTCCTCGCCTACTCCCTCATCGGCCGCGGGATGAGCTTCTGGATCGCGTTCCCGGTGACGCTGGTGCTCGCGTTCGCCGGCGGCATCGCCGTCCAGCGCGTCGTCATCAAACCAGTCGAGCGCGCTCCCGTGCTCTCACTCGTCATCATCACGCTCGGCCTGGCCACGCTGGTCAACGGGCTCGCCGGATTCGTCTGGGGCTACGTACCGCGATCGTTTCCAAGCCCCTTCTCGTCCGACAGCATCGACCTCGCAGGCGTCTTCGTCAGCTACCGCGACATGGGCGTGATCGCGGTGACGGGCTTGGTCCTGCTGTGCCTGTATCTCCTTCTCCAGCACACCACGGTCGGGCTGACCTTGCGCGCCGCCGCCCACCACCCCGAGGCGAGCCGGCTGCTCGGCGTGCACGTGAGCTGGATGCTGGCGCTGGGCTGGGGGCTCGCGTCGGCGGTCGGCGCGGTGAGCGGGATCATGGTCGCCCCGATCCTGCTGCTCGAGCCGAACATGATGCAGACGATCATCATCTACGCCTTCGCCGCGGCGGTCCTCGGCGGCATCGAGAGCCCTCTCGGAGCTGTGGTCGGGGGGCTGATCGTGGGCGTGACGGTCAACCTTGCCGGCGCCTACGTGGCCGGTGACCTCCAGCTGGCGGTGGGGCTGGCGATCATCATCGCGGTCCTGGTTCTGAAGCCCAACGGCCTTTTCGGCCGCGCGGCCGTCCGGCGCGTGTGAACCGGCTCCGCACCGCCCCACCCCGGTACTGGCTCGTCGTTTTGGCCGTTGTCTTGTTCCTTGGCCTGCCCACGGTGACGAGCAGCTTTGTCGCCAGCGAGTGGGGACAGGCCCTGACCCTGGCGATCGCGATCATGGGCCTCAACATCCTGGTCGGCTACAGCGGCCAGCTGTCGCTTGGCCACGGAGCGTTCATGGCCCTCGGCGCCTACATCTCGGCCATCCTCGTCCATCGTTACCACGTCGACTTCCTTGTCACCATCCCCATCGCGGCGGTGGCCACGGGCCTCGTCGGCTTTCTCTTCGGTGTGCCGGCGTTGAGGCTCTCTCCCCTCTACCTCGCGCTGGCGACCTTCGCGTTGGCCGTCGTCAGCCCAAGCCTGATCAAGCGGCCGGCGGAATTGACCGGAGGCGTCCAGGGCATCCTCATTCCGCAGCCTGACCCGCCGCCGTTCGCCGGCGACGCCTTTAACGCGGTCACCGGCACGGCGATGACGAGCGACCAGTGGATCTACTACGTGATCCTCTTCTGCACCCTGCTCCTGTTCTGGCTGGCGTGGAACCTCGGCCGCCGCCGGCCGGGGCGCGCGATGCGGGCGATTCGCGACGGCGAGGTGGCGGCCGCGGCGTCCGGTGTCAACGTCGCCGGTTTCAAGACCCTGGCCTTCGGGATCTCAGCCTTCTACGCCGGCACAGCGGGGTCGTTGTTCGGCCTGTCGATCGGCTTCATCAGCCCCGACACCTTCCCCGTGTCGCTGTCGATCCAGCTGCTGGTGGGCGCCGTGATCGGCGGCCTGGCCTCGATCCCCGGTCCGCTGCTCGGCGCGATCTTCGCCTACTTCCTCCCCATCGAGTCGAACCAGTGGGTGCCGAGCCAGACCTGGATCCCAGACCAGATCACATCGACGGTCAAGAACGCCGGGCCCGCCGTCTCCTACGGCGTGGTCCTGATCCTGGTCATGATGTTCGCCCCCAACGGCATAGTCGGGCTGGTCAAGGCCGGCTACGTCGCGCTCAACCGCCGGTTGCGTGGGGCTGCCGATCGAGAGACTGGACAGCTACCGCCGGACCCCCAGACTGTTTAAATACAAAATCATCAAACGGGGAGGATTTTCTATGGGACGAAAGGGACCCGGCTTCGCCGCCGCTGCGGTGTTCCTGCTCGCGGTTGCCGCCTGCGGCGGCGGTGGCGGCAACACCACCCAGACTGACGTCGGCATCACGAGCAACTCGATCCTCCTCGGCAACACGATCGCGCTGTCCGGGCCGGCCGCGGCCTACGGCACCATCGCCAACGCCGAGAACGCCTACTTCACGTACGTGAACAACACGCAGGGCGGCGTCAACGGCCGCAAGATCAAGTTCAAGATCCTCGACGACTCGTACAACCCGGCGCAGACCGTGCCGCTGACCCATCAGCTCGTCGAGCAGGACCAGGTCTTCGCCATGTTCAGCGGGCTGGGCACCCAGGACCAGACGTCGGTCCGCGACTACCTCAACCAGAAGAAGGTGCCGCAGCTCTTCGTCGCGACCGGTGCGACGACGTTCGACAAGGACTTCGGGACCAACGGATGGACCCTTGGCTGGCAGCCGCCCTACCAGGGCGAGGCCCACATCTACGCGAAGGACGTGCTTGCCAACCACCCCAACGCCAAGATCGGCGTCCTGTACCAGAACGACGATTACGGCCAGGACTATCTGAAGGGCCTGACCGACCAGCTCGGCGACAAGGCCTCGATGATCGTCGACAAGGAGAGCTACGACGTCACCGCGGCCAACCCATTCGCTCAGCTGACGGCGCTGCACGCGCACAACGTCGACACCCTTTTCCTGTTCTCGACGCCGAAACCGACGATCCAATCCCTCGCTTTCATCACCGCGGGCCTGCACTGGGAGCCGACCATCTACCTGAACTCGGTCTCAAACCCGCAGGTCTACATGGGCATCGCGGCCAGGAGCGGCGCGGCGCTGAAGAACGTGACCAGCGTCGCCTACATCAAGGACCCGACCGACCCGCAGTGGGCCAACGATGACGGCATGAAGCTCTACAAGACAGTGATCGCCAACTGCTCGACGTGCAACGTGCTCGACGGCTTCAACATCTACGGCGTCGCGGTCGCGTACACGATGGTCGACGTGCTCAAGCAGGCCGGCTCGGACCTGACCCGCGCCAACATCATCAAGATCGCGTCCAGCCAGCTGAACGAGACCAACCCATTCCTGCTTCCGGGCGTCAAGGTCAACACGACCTCGAGCGACCACTTCCCGATCATGCAGGAGCAGGTCATCACCTGGAACGGTAAAGGGTGGACGCTGCAGGGAAGCCTCATCGACGAGCGGGGCACGATCAAGTAATCCAGCGCATATCTAGAGGCCTGGGGCCGTACTGGCTCCAGGCCTACCTTTTGCTCTACGTGCCGGTCGGCCTGTTCGCGGACAGCCGGATCACTGCCGCCTGGCAGCAGTACCTGCTCGGCGCGCTGACGTTCCTGGTTCTGTTCCTGGCGTCGTTGAAGGTGCCGCGCCATCTTCGCGCCCAGGTCTGGACGTGCGTGCTGGTCGCCACCGGCTTCGAGGTCCTCGGCTCGCTCGTATGGGGCGTCTACCGCTATCGGATGCACAACCTGCCCCTTTTCGTCCCGCCTGGACACGGGATCGTCTACCTGTTCGGGCTGCTGGCGGCGCAGACTCCCCTGGTCCAGCGCTACGGTCGCCGCGTCGCGTACGTGGTCCTCGGTGGCGCGTCAACGTGGGCGGCCCTGGGGCTGACGCTCCTGCCGCTCGTGACCGGGCGGTTCGACCTCCAGGGCGCGCTGTGCCTTCCGGTCTTCGCGTACTTCCTGCTGCGCTCGCCACGCTGGCCGCTCTTCGCGGCCATCTTCATCATCGTCAGCGAGCTGGAGATCTGCGGCACGTCGTTTGGCAACTGGTACTGGATGCCGGTGGCGCCGTGGACGCACATCCCTTCGGGCAACCCGCCCTCGGTCATCGCGGGCGGCTACTGCGTGATCGACGCGACCGTGCTGATCGCGCTCTGGCTCTACAGGGTCGGTTTGAAGACCATCATGACCAGGATCACGACGACGAGGATCCCAAGCACAGGACCGAGTGTGCGGCTCCTGTCCGCGAGACGGACGTGCTCGGACGAAGAGGTGTCACCGGCCTCGGCCAACTTGATCTGATTGCGCAAGAGCGGGGTGAACATGGCGAAGCCCAGCACAGCGATCGCGATGAAGGCGATCAGCGAGACGATGACCCACAGGTCGGTGATCTTCCAGTCCATGAACACCATGACCAGGCCGGTCAGCAGCAGCACGCCGTAGGCCGGGTTGGCGATCCGGTTGTCGATGAAGCGGATGCCGTTGAGGGTGAAGGCGGCGTGGTTGGGCTGGCTCGAAATGCGAGCGTTCCACACGCCATAGGTGATGTTCGCGCCGACCGCGACGATCGCCGAGAGGATGTGGATGAACTTCAGGACCAGGTAGAGCGTCATCGGTCCAGCTGGACGTTAGCGCTTCCCACCGTGGTCCGCTTTCCGGCCTCGTCCTCGCCCCACACCTCGAGCTCGACGTCGTCGCCGTCGACGTTGGTGACCCGCCCGCGGCAGCGGTACGGATGGCCCGGCTCGTCGACGCCGCGATAGGTCACCTCGAAGGTGATGAGCTTGCCGCGGTCGCCCAGCCAGTCGGTGACGAGCTGGCCGAGAAACCCGGCCTTCAGCAACCCGTGGAGGATGACGCCGGGGAGGCCGACGCTCCGCGCGTACTCCTGGTCGTAATGGATCTCGTAAAAGTCGCCCTGCGCGCCCGCGTACTGGACGAGCTGGCGCGGGGTTGGGTGCTTGACCAGCTCGGGCAGCTCCTGCCCCACCTCGACAGATCCCCTGGCGCTCATCGCCGGATCAGGGTCCCGCGCAAACGCGCGACCAGGTCGCCGCGCTGGTTGGTGTACTCGGTCTCGAAGATGATGAAGAGCAGGTTCCCGCTGGAGCCCTCCTTCTCGTAGACGTCGGCCACGTGGCCGGTCGCGGTGATCACGTCGCCAATCAGGACCGGCGCGAGGTACTCGAACCGGTTGCCGCCGTTGAGCCAGCCCTTGCCATACTCCTCCGCCTCGGCCAGATGGCTGGAGGCCGGCGCGAGCGCGACGAGGAACGTTGGCGGCGTCTCCTTTTGCCATCGCGGGTTGGGATCGCCGATCGCCTCCACGAATCGCCGCACGTGCCCCGCCTCGATGGGCGCGGTGACCGCGGAACCGTCGACCCCGATCCGAGCCCGCAACCGGTCGACGACGGTGTCGGTTGTGGTCATCTGCCTCGCGGTAGGCCGAGGACGCGCTCGGCGATGATGTTGCGCTGGATCTCGGAAGAGCCGGCGTAGATGGTCTCGGCCTGCGCCCACATCCATCCGTACTGCCAGCGCCCGTCCTCGATCGCAAGCTCCGAGTCGGGAGCGAGCGCGCCGTACATGCCCTCGACGCCGATCGCCGTCTCCTGCAGGCGCTTGTCCATCTCGCTCCAGTACAGCTTGGTCAGGCTCGCCTCGGGTCCCGGCGCGTGGCCATGTTGCGCGCGCGTGAGGTTGCGCAGACCGATGAGGCGGAAGACGTGAGCCTCGATCTTGGCCTGGGCGATGCGCTGCCGGGTCGACGGGTCGGCGCCGGCGCCGCGGTCCCTGGCCAGCGTCGCCAGCTCGTCCACCGCCCGTTCGAAGCGCGCGGCCTGGGCCAGCCCGCCGCGCTCGAAGCCGAACACTGTCATCGCGATCTTCCAGCCGTCGCCCGGAAGGCCGACGAGGTCGCGATCCTCGACCTCCGTCCCCGAGAGGAAGACCTCGGAGAACTCACCGCCGCCGGTCATCTGCTTGATGCGCCTGACCTCGACGCCGGGCTGGCGCATGTCGACGAGGAAGAATCCGATCCCCTTGTGGGGTTCGGCCGCGGGGTCGGTGCGGGCGAGCAAGAAGCTCTTGTCCGAGTAGTGGGCGCCGCTCGACCATGTCTTCTGGCCGTTCAAGATCCACCTGCCGTTGCGCCGCTCGGCGCGAGTGCGCAGGCCGGCGAGGTCACTGCCGGCATCGGGCTCGCTGAAGCCCTGGCAGAAGATCAGCTCGCCGCTGAGGATCTTCTCGACGTACGTCTCCTTCTGCCAATCGGTGCCGTGGGCCACCAGCGTCGGGGCCAGCAGCGTCACGCCCAGGCGCCCGAGGATGCCTGGAGCGCCGGCGCGCGCCATCTCCTCCTGGTAGATCGCCTGCATGACGGGCGTGGCGCCGCGTCCGCCGGCTTCTTTCGGCCAGCCGAGCTTCAGCCAGCCGCCCTCGTGGAGCTTGCGCTGCCACTCGCGCTGGAGCTCAGTGTCCTCCTCGTCACGGTAGCCGCCTTTGCCGTCCTGAGACCAGCCTTTGGGGAGGTTGGCCTGCAGCCACGTTTGGAGCTCTTGCCGGAAGGACTCTTCTTCAGGTGTGAATCCGAGATCCACGGTTTCGAGGATAGCCAAAAGAGGCAAACTGGATGAGGATGGCTTCCGACGTCCTCTGCGGGCGCTGCGGGGCGCTCCTGACCAACCCGAACGCGCCGTGCCCTCGGTGCGGCTCACCCGCGTCGGGCGCGTATCGCGGTCCGTACGTGCGGCCGCGGAAGAATCCGGCGGTGGCCGCGGGCCTGGCGATCATCCCCGGCCTCGGTCATTTCTACCTCGGCCAGAACGTGAAGGGCCTCGCCTATCTGCTCAGCATCGGCGGCCTGCAGTTCTTCGGCTTCGACCTCGACCTGAGCGTGATCGGCGCCGCCGTCGGAGTGCCGATGGAGCTTGGCGGTGGAGGCCTCTGGATCTTCAGCATCGTCGACGCCTACCGCACCGCCAAGCGTATGGAGTCCGGAGGGCTCTAGGAAGCTCTCCTTCGCCGCGTCGTCGCCGGCTTGCGACGCCGGCCATTCGTCGATGCCGCTCTGGGGCGGCGCGTGGTCTTACCTCCGAGCGCCTTCTGCACGCGACGTGAGATCGTTCGCAAGCCTCGCTCCACGCCTTTGGTCGCCTTCGATGCGCCCGCCTTCTCGCTCAGCTTCGCAACCTGGCGCTGCAGCTGCCGGTTCTTCTTGATCAGCTCGGCAACCATCGCGTTCAGCTGGCCGACGAGGTCAACACCGCCTCCGCGCGTTCTCCGCGTGCGACGTGTTTTCGATCCGGGTGGTCGTCCCCGGCGGCGCGGCGCGTTTGATTGTGCTTCCTCTGGTGCCATTTTCACTCCTGAACAAAAAGGGAAATCGAGCGCAGCAATATTAGTTGCTGCGCCCGATCTGATTTTTCAGACGATATTTATTACTAGGCGGCGACGAGAAGCTGCTGTTTCGAGAGACTCTTCAATCCCTCGCGCGCAAGCTCGTGCGCGGGATTTGCTTTACGACTCACATAACGGACCACGCGCCAGCCGCGCCGGCATCGTTCGCGAACTTCGTGCACCGCAATGCGAAAACTGTCGCTCGACGGCATTCGGCTGCGGACCACTGGAGCGCAATCCGTGCGCACGATCACTCGGTGATGAGGCCAGCGCGCGGCGGCTAGATCGAGCGCGCCCGCGCACACGTGTGCCTCCAGCTGGGCCGACCCGCCAATATGCGAAAAGCCGAACGACTCGGTGTAGACGGCCCGCCCTCTAACAAAAACGGCCAGGCCACATCCGGCCCGGCCATGCTTGTCCAGCGCGGCGTCTACGTAGATCACCAGGCACTCCCGCAAACTGCATTCCTCCCGTTTGCCGGCCGCGACGGCCGAGGATTTCGGAAGAGCCTAACACGATGTTGCGCGCTTGTCCCCCGCTGGACACAACATCTAGGGTCAGTCGGCAATCCCCCTAATTCGGAGGCAGTTCCGTCCCCATCGCGTGGTAGCCGCCGTCGACGTGCAGAAGCTCGCCCGTGGTCATGTCCAGGTAGCCCGAAAGCAGAGCGCAGACGGCCCGGCCCACGGGGGATCTGTCCTGCAGGCTCCAGCCCAGGGGCGCCCGCTTCTCCCAGACCTCCTCGAAGTCCTTGAAGCCGGGGATGCCGCTGGCGGCTAGGGTGGCAAGAGGTCCGGCGCATACCGCGTTGACACGGATCTTGTAGCGCCCGAGGTCGCGCGCCAGGTACCGGGTCACCGATTCGAGCGCAGCCTTGGAGACGCCCATCCAGTCGTACTTCGGCCAGGCGCTGGTGGAGTTGTCGAAGTCGAGCGTCACCATCGAACCGCCGTGCTCTTTCATCAGCGGCAGAAATCCACGCGCCATTTCCTTGAACGAAAATGTGCTCACCTGGAGCGCGATGGCGACGCTTTCCCACGGAGTGTTTAGAAATTGGCCGCCGAGCGCGTCGGCCGGAGCAAACGCCACCGAGTGCACCATTCCGTCGAGGCGATCCCAGCGCTTCGACGTCTCCTTCACCGCCTCCGCGATATCCGACGGTTTGGTGACGTCCATCTCGAGAATATCCGGCACCGAGTCGAGTTTTTTCGCCGTCATCTGCGTGATGCTCATCATCCGGCCGAAGCTGGTGAGGAGGATCTCGGCGCCCTCGCGCTGCGCTTCCTGTGCGATCGAAAAACCGATGCTTCGCCGGTCCGACATGCCGGCGATGAGGACGCGCTTCCCTTTCAGAATCATGGCCAGATACTAAGGTTCCGGCCCAGTTGCCACCGGCAGGTCGCGGTTCGACCAGTCGCTCCACGAGCCCGCGTACAACCGCGCGTTGGGCAGTCCAGCCACCTCCATCGCCAGCAGATGCTGGGTCGCGTTGACGCCAGACCCGCAGTAGAAAACCGCCCCCCTGTCTGCACCGAGCTCGGCGTAGCGCCGGCGCAGCTCCTCGCGCGACTTCATCCGCCCGTCGGCGCCGACGTTCTCGGTGTACGGCGCGTTCAGCGCTCCAGGGACGTGACCGGCTTTCGGATCGATCGGTTCCGTCTCGCCCCGGTATCGCTCGCCGGCGCGGGCGTCGATGAGCGGCACGTCCCGCAGGTCGCGCACGGACTCGAAGTGCAGGACGCGACCCTCGTCGGGCGCGGCGGCGCGAAAGTCGCCGGGATCGATGCGCGGCACGGCGGTCTCGAGCGGTCCTCCCCACGCCCCGATGCCGCCGTCGAGGACGGCCTGCGCGCGATGGCCGAAGTAACCCAGCAGGAACCACAGCCGCGCGGCGACCGAGGCGCCGGCGTCGTCGTAGACCACCACTCGCGTCGAGCTCGAGACGCCCGCCCTGCGCATCTCTGCTTCGAACTGCTCGCGCGTGGGCAGCGGGTGGCGTCCTCCTCCCTCCGCGCCGGTGACCGCCTCGAGGTCGACGAAGACCGCGCCCGGGATGTGCCCGCGCACGTACTCGTCGTGGCCGTTGCGCCCCTTGAGATACCAGCGGAAGTCGATCACTCGAACGTCATCATCCCGGAGGTGGGCGCGCAGCCAGGCCGCCTCGAGCAGTGGTCCATGGGGCTCGGCCGGGGAGGCCCGCGACGGATCTTCGGCGCCCATGCGACCCATCTCCGGGTTCACTGTCTGCGCTGCTCGCTTACGCATGTCGAATGCGCGTGCTGCGCTGCTCGCCAGTTCACCCGGATCTGGGCACACCTGGGTCGCCGAATCTCTCGCCGCGGTCTCCCGGCCGACCCCCGTCATCTACACGACGCGCGTGTCGTGGCAGAAGTGCACAGCGTGCGGATGCATGGCGTGGACGCGCTTCAGCGAGCTCGTCCACTGCTCGCGGTCCGCATGCTGCCCCGGCCATTTCGAGAGGTCGGCCTTGTCCGCCTGGGAGTAGATGTCCGCGGTGTAGGCGGCGTCGCCGATCATCACCGCACCGCCGTCAGCGGTGTCGACGAAGACGCTCTGGTGGCCGCTCGTATGGCCGGGCGTGGCGACCACGCGAACTCCCTCGGCAATCTCGGCGTCCCCGTCCACCAGCTCGAAGCGCGCACCGGCGAAGTCGAACCACCCGATCGACTCGCCAGACTTGCGCGCGCGGTCGAGCTCCGACCTCTGGACGTAGAAAGGTGCGTGCTTGAACACCGCGTTCTGGCCGCAGTGGTCGAAGTGCAGGTGGCTGTTGATCACGATCTTGACGTCGGCCGGGCTCAGATCGTGCTCCTCGAGGGCGGCGGCGGCGTGGCGGTTCACGACCTTCCACTCACGGATGAGGTCCTCGTCGCCCCACCCCACACCGGTGTCGACCAGGATCGCACCCGCGCGCGGGTGCTTGATCACGAAACCGTGGACGGGAATGTCGTTGAAGCCCTCGATGTCCGCGAGGTGAAGGCGGACGATCTCCAGGCTCACTGAAGGAATGGCGAGACCGCGAACACCAGGAACAGCACGGCGACGTAGACCATCGAGTAGCGCCACAGGCGGCGGGTCCAGCCGCGTCTCTCGAGGTCTAGAAGGGCGATGCCGACCAGGCCCGCGCCGAGGACGATCGCGCCGCCGAGGTAGACCGGGCCGGCCGACCCGGTGAAGAACGGCACCAGGCTCACGGCCACGGTCAACACGGCGTAGACGATCGTCTGCCGCTTGGCAGAGCGCTCCCCAGCGACCACCGGCAGCATCGGCACGTGGGCGCGCGCGTAGTCGTTCTTCAGCATCTGGGCGAGCGCCCAGAAGTGCGGCGGGGTCCAGAAGAACACGACGCCGAACAGGGCGATGGCGGTGAGGTCGAGGCGGCCGGTGGCCGCGGCCCAGCCCACGAGCGGCGGCATCGCCCCCGCCGCGCCGCCGATGACGATGTTCTGGGGCGTCGAGCGCTTCAGCCAGACGGTGTAGACCAGGACGTAGACCAGCGTTCCGGTCAGCGCGAGCGAGGCCGCCAGCAGATTCGCACCCGCCCACAACACCGCGAACGCCAGCGCATTGAGCACGATCCCGATCGCGAGCGCGTGCCAGGCGGGGATCCGCCCGCTGGGCAGCGGGCGGCGCCGCGTCCGGTTCATCTCGGCGTCTATGTCGCGGTCGAACCAGCAGTTGATGGCGTGGGCGCCGCCGGCCGCGAACGTGCCACCGACCAGCACGGCAAGCATCGCGGTGAAGCTCGGGTGACCGTGCGCGGCGGGGATCATCACTCCCACCGCGGTCGCGTCCAGGAGAAGCACCACGCGCAGCTTCAACAGGCTCAGGTAGTCGCGCAGCTCGCTCATGCGGGGCGCTTCTCCACCGTCAATCGCGAGAGCGAGGCGGCGCGTTCCGTACGGGGCAGCGTCAACAGCGCGAGCGTGAGCATCCCAGCCCACACCAGCGTCGCGATCGCGACATGCAGGCCGTCGAACAGCCCGGCGTTGGTCACCGCCGCGCCCGCGCCGACTGCGACCTGCAGCGCGAAGACGATCAGAGTGACGAGTGCGACCGGCTTGAGCGCAGGTGACCGCATCGCGCGCGCCAGCACATAGATAAGGAAGACGCCGACCACGAGCACGGCGCCACGGTGCAGCATCGTGAACGCGTTTACGCCGCCGAAATCAAGGGCGAGCCCATTTCCGCACAGCGGCCATGAATGACAGCTCTCGTCGGCGCCGCTGGCGACGACGCTCGACCCTGTCAGCAGGAGCACATACGTCGCCACGGCCGCGAGCGCGAGCTTGCGATCTGGGGTTGCCTTGGCGGCAGGCATAGACATGATCGCGGTCGCAAGCAGAAAGCCGAGGATGACCATCGCCAGCGCGAGGTGGATCAGCACCAGCCACGGCGTGAGCTCGTTGATGACGACCACCCCTCCGATGCCGCCTTCCGCCGCGATCGCGACCAGCGAACCCGTGGCAAGCCAGGCGACGATCGGGCGCGTGCGTCGGAAGACGACCCACGCGGCGATCACGGTCAGGATCAGCAGCACGCCCGTGATCGCACCGACCGTGCGGTGCGAGTACTCGATGATCGAGTGCACGTTGGCCGGTGGATACGGGCGGCCGTTGCACAGCGGCCAGTCGGGGCAACCGAGGCCGGATCCGGATACCCGCACCACGCCGCCAAGCGCGATCTGCAGGTAGGCGAAGAATGCCGTCAGGAACGCAAGGCGGCGAAAAGCTCCCGCGGAGACCATTCGACCGTCAACTCTACTGACTGGCCAGGATCGACAGCTCCGCGGCCAGGACCCCCTCGTCCAGCTCGCCGATCTGTCTGCGGTCGATCGTGCCGTCGGATCTCACGAACACGGTCATCGGCAGCGCCGACAGCCCGTACGCGCGGCCGGCGCTCAGGTCGGGATCGAGCAGCGTGGGTCGGGCGATCCCCAGACCGGTGAGAAAAGCTCGGGCGGTATCGGCGCTCTCGCCTTCGTTGAGGAGCATGAGCCTGATGCCGGGGTACTGCCTCAGGTCGCGGTCGAGCATCGGCATCTCCGCTTTGCACGGCGGGCAGTACGTGGCCCAGAAATTGAGCACGAAGGGCTTGCCGAGCAAGTCCGGCGTGCGCACGATCGTGCCCACGCTCGAAGCCAGTGTGAACGCCGGCGCCTTGCCGCCCACCGCCTGAGACGACGCTTCCCCTCGGCCGATGGTGGCCAGGGCCTGGAGCACGTCGGGCGCGCCCCAACCGTCGCCACCCGACGCGAGCTCGTGCAATCCGGTCGCGCTCAACGAGGCGACCAGCGCCGGCGGGATGTCGTTGCCGACCTTCGGCACACCGCGATACACGAGACGGATGTAGCCGTGCCGGTCGACCAGAGCGAGCGTCGACGTGTGCGTGTCGCCGGTCGCCAGCTCGACGCCAAAAGGCTTCCAGAAAGTCGCCATCTGCGCCGCGCCGCCGGTGGCGAAGGTCCAGTCCGCGCCGACCTCCCTGGAGTAAGCGGACAACGTCGCCGGCGTGTCGGTCCCGGGGTCGGTCGTCACCTCGACGAGCGTCACCGAGCCGTGCGTTTGCCTGGAGAGCTGCAGGAACAGGGCCGTGTAGAGCGGACACGTCTCGTGGCAGGTCGTGTGAAACGCGGCGATGACGGTGTCCTTGCCGGCGATGCCGGCGAGGTTGAACGGATGCCCCACCTGGTCGAGCAGGTCGAAGCCCGGCATGGCGACGAACTTGCCCGACAGCTCACCGAGGCCGAGGTTGACGTCGTCGTTGCCGGCGTAGACGGCGCCCAGCAGCAGCCTGCCCGAATCGATTCCGAGCAGCAGCGGCTCGACCTGGCCGGCCGTGATCGTCACCGTCACCTGCGCCGAGTCGTCGCCCACGCGCACACCGTCGTAACGGCCTGGAGCCAGCGTCGCGGTCAGCAGCTGGCGCTGGGCGGGCGCGGCGGGGACGGTTCCGGAGACGGCGCCGACCGCGGACCACGAGCCGCCCTGGCCCAGGGAAAGGCTCGACTCAGGCAGCGTCGTCGCGGTGCGGCCGGCGCCGATGACCACTAGGGTGCCGCCGGCACTGGGCTGGAGCCTGGGCACCGCCCAAAGGACGACGACGGCGAGGACCGCGGTCAGCGCCGCGCCGATCCAGAGGAGCCGGGGGCGGGAGCTCAGGGCGTGACGGTAGCCGGTGCCACGCGATAGCGCGCGGCGACGCGGTCGATGTACGCCGCGCACAGGTCCGCGATGGCCTGGCTCTCGATCTGGATCACGTTCTCGGCGTTGCTCTCGCCGCTGTGCGAGAGGTTGAAGCTGCCGACATAGACGTACTCGTCGGCGACGACCATCTTGGCGTGCATGAAGTCGTGCACGGTCCCGATTGCGTAAGGGGTCGAGCGCTTCGCGCCGAAGCGATTGGCCGCTATGACGGTGTGAAAGGCGCCGATCTTCCAGGCGGCGCCGCCCTGGGTCGCCCACTGTCGCTGGACCTCGTCCATCTGCGTCGCATCGTAGACACCGGCGATGTCGACCTTGGGATCGTCGCAGATCTCAGCCAGCGTGCCGAGGATCGGACCGGACGTGATGACCGGAGAGCAGACGCGGATGCGCTTCTCCGCTGAGGACAGCGAGCGCGACATCGCGTGCACCAACTTCAGGCTGCGGCCGGGGCAGAAGTAGGGCCGGACGCGCGTGGCGTCGGCCAGCGCCGTCCAGGGGAACGAGGACCGGCCGGAGATCGCGACCACCGGTTTGTCCCACAGTCCCTCGAAGTTGATGGCGAAGTCGGCCGCGACCTCGGCCGAGTCGACGGTGAACATCACGTTCTCTTCGCGGGTCCACGAGTCGTTCGTCCAGTTGGTCGAACCGGTGAGCACTGACGCTGCGTCGCGGACGACGTACTTGTGGTGCATCAGGTCGGGCACGCCGGGCACGGGCTTGACCTGGACTCCGGCCTCCTTCAGGCGGTCGACGAATGCCCAGTCGATCTCTGGCGGCGGCGGCACCGGGATGGCCTGCGCGTGGTCCTGGTTGAACATGAGGCGGACGGCGACGCCGCGCTTGACCGCGTTGGCGAACGAGTCTAGGAGCGTGACCGCCGGCGATTGCTGGAGGCGGAGGTCGTAGATCGCGATGTCGAGAGACCGGGTGGCGCCGTCCAGGAAGGCGGCTACGCGTTGAGCAACCGCATCGGCGTTCTGGCCGCCGTCGGTCAGGAAGTAGAAGTCGAGCGCGGCTATTGCGCGCCCGCCTTGGGTTCGCCGGTCTGCTCGCGCGCCAGGTCGGAGACCGTGACCGCGATTGGTCGGGTGGCCATCTCGGCCGCCTCTTCCGGGTCGTCGGTGAGCGTCATGAGCTTGAGGTCATCGGGCGCGATCGCGCCGGAGGACAGCACGTGCTCCTTGAGCCAGTCGAGGAGGCCGCTCCAGTACGGGGTGCCGAACAGGACGATCGGGAAGTGTTCGATCTTCCCTGTCTGGGCGAGCGTCAGGGATTCGAAGAGCTCGTCGAGAGTGCCGAAGCCGCCGGGAAAGATGACGAACCCTCGGGCGTACTTCACGAACATGTTCTTGCGGACGAAGAAGTAGCGGAACTCGACGCCGAGGTCGACGTAGCGGTTCAGCGACTGCTCGTGCGGGAGCTCGATGTTGCAGCCGACCGACAGACCGCCGGCGTCGTGGCAGCCCTTGTTGACGGCCTCCATGATCCCCGGCCCGCCGCCTGTAATGACCGCAAAGCCGCGGTTGGCCAGCGCGCGGCCGATCTGCTCGCCCGCCTTGTAGTACGGGTCCTGGCGCTTGGCACGCGCCGAACCGAAGACGGTGACCGCGGGGCCGACCTCGTTGAGTGCGTCGAAGCCCTCAACGAACTCAGACAGGATGCGGAGGACGCGCCACGGGTCGGCGTGGTGGCTGAGCTCCTCGATGGCGCTGCGCTCGAGCAGGGCGCGGTCGGCCGGCGCCTGCTCGGACGGGACGACCAGACGGCCCGCGCGGCGTCGCACGTGGATGTCCCGCCGTTCCGCCTCGTTCATCAGGCCTCAGACGGTACGGCAGACTTGGGTTCGCCCGCTCCGTCCGACTCGGGGGTCGCCGCGACAGGCTCCGGCTCGGTCTTGGCCTCGCCATTGGACGGGGCCGCGGCGACGGCCTCGGTCGGCGCTGGCGCCGGCTCGACCGCGGTCTCGGCCGATTGACCGGGCATCTGGAGCAGCTCGTCCAGGTGCTTGCGCATCGAGGCGAGCTCGACCTCGAGGTCGTGGACGCGGCGGCGGTGGCGCATGTGCTCGGTGAAGTGGTGGAGGCTGTTGAACCAGTGGAACAGCGTTCCGACCACCAGGATCAGGGCGATGGGCACGAGGGCCACGGTCCAGAGCGGAACGCGGTTGAGGTGGAAGACGGACCAGCCGAGGTTCACTGAGGCGGTGTTGCTGTACGCGAAAACGGTGGCGCCGACCCCCAGCGCGAGGCCGAAAACGAGCGTGCTGGCGAGCAGAAAGCGCTGCCAGAGATGGCTCAAGTCGGGCACGGGCGGAAGGTTACTCCGCCTGCCCGCCGCCTGAGTTCAGTTAAGCGCTCTTGGCTTCCTCGATGGGCTCCAGGACGATCACCGGGATCTTCCGGTCCGTCTTCCTGCGGTAGTCCCAGAAGCTCGGGTTTTCGTCCGCGTGCCGCTTGTACAGGCGCTCGTAGTCCTCGTCCCCGACGACCCTGGCCCGGGCCTTGAACTTCTTGCCCCCGGCCTCGACCGTGACGACGGGGTGGGTCCTCAGGTTGTGGTACCAGGACGGGTGGCTCGGCGCGCCGCCCTTGGAGGCGACGATCACGTGGTGGCCCTCCTCCCAGGAGTAGACGAGCGGGGTCGAGCGCTCCTCACCGGATTTGGCGCCCGTGGTGGTGAGGATCAGGACGTTGCGGCCGAGGAAGGGGCCGCTCAGCGGCTTGCCGTGCTCGCGCACGTCCTTGATCAGCTTCTGCGTCATCTCATGCCAGTTGCTGCTCATGTGAGGTACATACCCAGATCGTGCCGCCCGTATTCGCGGCGTGGCTTGGTGGAGGCGCTTAGTGGTGGCAGCTCCCTAGACCGACCAGCAGCATCACAAAGTCAGGCGCCGGCGGTCACGCTCGGCGCTTGCCGAGCTCCACGACGGCCGCCTCGCCGATGCCGAGGACGCCGTCAGCGAGGTTTACCTGGCGCTCTGCCGCAAGCCGCCCTCGCCGAAGACGCCGGCGATGCTGCACCACTGGATGCGGACCGTGCTCTCGAATCAGTGGGCGACGGCGTTGAAGACGCGCTACGCGGGAAAGGAGCTTGAGGTGGTCAGCCTCGACGTCCTCGAGGGCTGGGCCGGCTAGTCCCTGGGTTCGGTCGCTTCGGCGTCCCGGTCCGCGGCTACCTCCGCGAGGCGCACTCGGGCGGCGGCGATCGCTTGCTGGATCTCGATGGCCGCTTGCTGGTCGCCGGCCGGGTCCATGAGACGAGGGTCAGGCTCGGCGAGCACTCGGACCTTCGGTAGGGCATCGGGCGGGAATCCCTGGAGGTGAGCCGCAAGAAGGTTCAAGGCGTCCTGTAGTTCGAACCAATGTGGGGGATTGTGCTGAGCGGTTGCCTCACGTATCTGCCGGCGCGCGGCTGTGGCGGCCGCGACCTGTTCGGCGACGCGGCGCAATTGCTCCAGCTCTCGGGCCGCCTCGGCCTCTTGGAAGGTCAGGTGAAGGATGCGTGTCGACGCCTCAACGCGACTCACGAGTGTTCGCGTGCTCTGGACGACTGCCTCTGTGGCCCTGAGCGTTTCGCGCTGCGCTTCAGTAGTCGACCGTGCTTCCCTGAGCGTCTTTCCCGCGATGACGAGAGCGATGATCGCAACGACCAGCGCGACAATCACGGCGACCGCGGCCACGGCTGCCGCGACCGTAGAAATCAGCTGCTCGGTCGGCGCATCCATCAATGGTCAGTCCGCTTCGCGCGACCCAGCCACCTTAAATCGGCTTGTCCAGGTCGTCGAGAAGCTGCTGCGCCTTCGCTCTGAGCTCTTCGATTCCATCCGTCAGAGCCTGCTGTTGCTTGTCCAGCTCCGCGTGGGGCACCGTGCCCGGATGCCGTTTGTTCTCAGCCAGCGCTGACATGTACTTCTCATAGCTGGTCAGCACGGTAAGGTCGAAGACGCGCAGGATCTCTCTGCCAGCGTCCTGGATCATCAGCGACACGCGTGCGTCGTTGATCCCGACGAAGATCTCCTTGAGCATGCTGAAGTGCCGCTCATTGCGCTGCTCGAGGGTCTCGGTCTGCCACAGAAACTGGTTCTCTCGAACCACCTGGCCGACGCCCAACGACACCTTGAGCAGCGGTTCGATCGCCTTCCTCAGTCGCTCGCGTCGCTCATCGCGAAGGCGACGCGCGTCAGCCAAGCGATCGCTCTCTTTCGCGTGGTCGAGACTCAGGTGCAGGGCGCGCAGCGATATCAGCGCGGTCACGATGGCCGCCACGAGACCGCCTGCAGCTCCGATCAGTAGCTGGCCGGCCAGGCTGCTCACACGCGCCCCTCGGTCCGGGTCGACGTCGAGCCTCGCGTGAGCTCCTTCGTCGCCTTCAGAAGGCTCTCATGAAGCCGATTCGCGAGTTCGTCGGCGGCGCCGCTCACGACTGCTGCCTGGGCAGCCTTTTCCGTGATGCTCGCTGGGGTGGGCCGATTTACAAGGTTGAGGTCCGCATATGCCGCCGCCGCGTCGCGCAGCCGCGTGATGAGGCCGACGATTGGATCGTTCAGGCCGCTGTGCAGGATGATCGAGAGGCCGGCCGCCTCGAGGTCGCGATTGCCGGCGCCGATGAAGCCGTGAGCCTGCGTTGCCACGAGCGTGCCGGTCTGCCAGCTCGCGACGGCATTCTCGACCTGATGCGCGGATCGCAGGATGCCGAGGTACGTGGTCTCCAGCGAGGCCAGCTGCTCGGCGGCTTGCGTGCGGTTCCAGGCATCGCGCGCTGCGTCGGTCTGGATGCGGGCGGCGAGGACCTGAGCTCCGACCGCCGCGGCGCCGGTGAGTAGTCCCCCGACGATGACGGCCAGCAGCGTCTCCGACATTGTCGCCACGATCGTAGGCCCCGCTCGCCGCTCGGACCGGGTTCGACCGTCTATGAACGGTCGCCTGTCCGGAATCAGACCTTGACGCGCCGTACGTGCGTGGCAGCAGGCCGAACCTCGAGGTGACATTCCTTCGCCGCTTCTTCGACGACGAGAACCGCGGCCGCCCGCGCGCCCTCTTCAGATTCGGCCTGCACTCGCAGCTGGACCACTAGGGCGGCCTGAGGCTTGTGCTCGATGGCGAAGGTGATGAATCGTTCTCGGAGCTTCGCTTCGAGGTCCCGCAATGCCTCGCCGACGATCGGCTCCTTTGCTCGAGGCGCGACGACGACGTCCCAAAGGTCCATCTGAGGCGTCAGCGAAACAGCCGCCGCCAGAACCCTGCGCGGGCCAGGAGCCGGCCGACGACCTTATTCCGCGCCCGTCGCGCAATCCGCTTCGGATCTCCGGACGCGAGCGCCTCGAGGTCATCGACGCAGCGGGCGGCGCGGAAGAGCGTCGAATCCAGGCGCGGCCGTCTCATGGCGCTAGTCTGCTCGCGTTTCGCTCCTCCTCGCGGGCGGTGCGGCGGGCTGGACTACAAGAGGCCTTTCGCCCTGACCGTTCGGCCATCTCCGAGACTGACGGTGGCTGCCACCCGCGTTCGGCCTGCAGGCACCTTGAGCAAGGTCGACGTCGTGTGGACGAGTGCTTTGACGGGTGCCATGTCGACCGCCCACGTGCCAGTCTCGCCACCTTCGAGGCGATGTGGCAGCGAAGGCCCGATGGAGGCGCCTGCAGGTTGTAGGGCGATCTCTCCTGGCCGTGTCGCGACGCGCCAGGACATGACCGTGACCGGGAGGCGTCCAACATTCCGAACCTCGACGGAAACGATCGGACGTATGAAGCCCTGGGACGCGAGCATCTGGGCATCCTCCACGGTGAAGGGTGCTCCCCGCCGAAGGGTCATGAGTCCGCCGGGACCCATCGCGCCGGGGCGGAACTCTGCTCTAACCCTCCCGCCCTCGAGAAAGAAGGTTGCTGCTTGCCACCCCAACGAGGCAGCCGCCAGGACGAGACTAAGGACTGCGATCGCCAGCGTCGCGGCTTCGAAGCTCACGTTGCTCGCCGCCGCGCACCGGCCCCCGAATTTGACCCACAAACTGACCCACAAACTGGTGCGGTTTGTGGGTCAATCGTGAACTGCCCTGGGTTTGATGGAGGCTCTGTTCTTTGGGAGGATGGAGCCCATGGCAGGATCGAAGCAGCAAACGCCGAAGCACGGATCCGGACACAGACACCCAGCTGAGCTGAGGGAACGAGCGG